>ERZ1673730.7-NODE-7-length-517879-cov-196.260973_pt1 | contig 517879 bp, 420 predicted proteins | sample MGYA00580200_ERZ1673730 | MGnify/ENA primary metagenome ERZ1673730 (study PRJEB41218, sample SAMN15661761) | gut metagenome | host: Homo sapiens | place: Canada: London | collected 2015-08-20/2019-03-30 | study: EMG produced TPA metagenomics assembly of... | reverse complement strand
GGACCCACGAAGTCTCCGGCACCTCCGGCTCCGACGACTGGCGCTCCCCGGTCGCCGGCTGAGCCGCGACCGCCGCACGCGGCCAGCCTCGCTGGCCGTCGTGCCCTCGATGACCCACAGCGCCGTGGCCAGGAAAGCCCGCGCCGGGTCGATGCCGCTTTGTTTGTTGTAGGCAGCTTCCGATCGAGCCTGCGCGCCCTTGTCTCGCCCGCGCCAGGCAGGACAATCGAATCGGTCGCCTGCGCCAGTGAGGGACAACGGATGTTCGCAGCAGCCAACCAGACCCATTTCAGCCTCGCCATCGACGGCCTCGCCCTCGACCTGCAGGTGCTCTCCTTCAGCGGCCGCGAAGCCATCAGCCAGCCGTTCGCCTTCGACCTGGAGCTGGTCGGCGAACGCCCCGTGCCGGACCTCGAAAGCCTGCTGCACAAACCCGCCTTCCTTACCCTCGGGCCCGCCGGCAACGGTATCCACGGCCTGGTGCGCAGCGCCGGACAGGGCGACTCGGGCAAGCGCCTGACCCGCTACCGCATCACCCTCGTCCCGCAACTGGCCTACCTCGCCCAGCGCACCAACCAGCGCATCTTCCAGCACCTCACGGTGCCGCAGATCGTCGGTCGGGTGCTGGAGGAACACGGCATCCTCGCCGACGCCTACCGCTTCCAGCTCGGCACCCGCTACCCCGAGCGCGAATACTGCGTGCAGTACGACGAGAGCGACCTGCAGTTCGTCCAGCGCCTGTGCTGCGAGGAGGGCATCCATTTTCATTTCCAGCACAGCGCCACGGCGCACCTGCTGGTGTTCGGCGACGACCAGACGGTGTTCCCGCGGCTCGCGCCGGTGGCCTACCAGCAGGACTCCGGCCTGGTCGCCGACCGGCCGGCGGTCAAGCGCTTCGGCGTACGCCTGGAAACCCGCACCAGCCGCGTCACCCGCCGCGACTACGACTTCGAGAAACCGCGCCTGACGCTGGAAAGCGCCGCCCGCGGCGAAGCCCGGCCGGACCTCGAGGACTACGACTATCCCGGTCGCTTCGTCGACCGCGAGCGCGGAAAGCACCTGGCCAGGCGCGCCCTCGAACGGCAGCGCAGCGACTACCGCCTGGCCGAGGGCCGCAGCGACCAACCGTTGCTGCTCAGCGGCCACTTCCTGCCGCTGGCCGCCCATCCCCAGGCGGGCTGGAACGACCTCTGGCTGCTCACCGAGGTGATTCACGAGGGGCGGCAGCCTCAGGTGCTGGAGGAAAGCATCGTCTCCGATGCCTCGGCGAGCCCGGACGACTTCCGGCAGGGTTACCGCAACCGCTTCCAGGCCACGCCCTGGGAGGCGTTCTTCCGTCCCCCACCGACGCCGCCGAAGCCGCGCATCCTCGGCACGCAGAGCGCGGTGGTGACCGGCCCGAAGGGCGAGGAAATCCACTGCGATCGCTACGGTCGGGTGAAGGTGCAATTCCACTGGGATCGCGAGGGCCAGGCCGACGACAGCAGCAGTTGCTGGTTACGCGTTGCCTCCGGCTGGGCGGGAAGGAACTACGGTGCCATCGCCATCCCGCGGGTCGGCATGGAGGTGCTGGTGACCTTCCTCGAAGGCGATCCCGACCAGCCGCTGGTCACCGGCTGCCTGTTTCACAGGGAACATCCGGTACCCTACGAACTGCCGGGGCACAAGACCCGCAGCGTCTTCAAGAGCCTCAGCAGCCCTGGCGGCGGTGGCTACAACGAGCTGCGCATCGAGGACCGCAAGGGCCAGGAGCAGATCTTCGTCCATGCCCAGCGCGACTGGGACGAAAACATCGAGCACGACCAGAAGATCCGCGTCGGTCACCAACGCCACGACACCGTGCAGGCGAACAGCTACAGCGAGTTCAAGGCCGAGGAACACCGCACCACCCACGCCGAGCGCAAGGTGGAGGTCCGAGCCAGCGACCACCTCACCGTAGCCAACGACCAGCACCTGAAGATAGCCAGCGGCCAGTTCGTCGAGGCCGGCCAGGAGATCCACCTGAGCAGCGGTCTGAAGGTGGTGCTGGAGGCCGGCGCCGAACTGACCCTCAAGGGCGGCGGCAGCTTCCTCAAGCTCGACGCCAGCGGCGTGACCCTCTCCGGGGCCAACGTCCGGGTCAACTCCGGCGGCAGCCCGGGCAACGGCAGCGGCGCGGCGCCGCTGTTGCCGGGGCCGCCGCTCGACGCGGATGCGGCGACAGCGGGCCAGGTACTGGACAACCCGGCGCGTAGCCGTCCCGAGCGGAAGGGGCCGGAACAATTGATCGTCGATGTCTGGGGAGACCCGGCGCAAGGAAGCCAGGTCGTACTGTTGCCACCGGAGAGCGAGGCATGAGCGGATTCCAGGACCAGAGTATCGACGAAGGCGTGCGCAAGCGCACCGCCTACCAGAACGATCGGCGTGCACGACTGGCATTGAACGTCGAGCGACAGGACGGCGGTATCCTGCAGATTCCGGTGGCCAGCGATATGCTCGGCCATGAGGAGCACGAGCGTATCCAGCAGAACACCTTCCTGGCTGTGATGCCGCTGGTCCGCCTGCCAACGCTGGGCAAGGCCGGTTATGGCGACCAGCTGCCCACCGGCGCGCTACCGCGGGCGGGACGGATCTACCTGTTCCAGGACGGCAAGTTGTGGCGCGAACTGGAATGTGATGGCAAGGGCAACCTGTTCGAAGTCGATCTCCTGCAGGGGCGCAGCCAGCGTGCGGACAAGCGTCCGGCCGTAGGCAAGACACAAGCGCTGATCCTGGTGCCGGTGCTGGTCAAGGGGCAGTTCGTGATCCCACGCTACACCATGGCCTATAGCGAAACTCCCTGGCCTTGGTCGTACATCGACTGGCTGGAGGAGGACCCGCAGCGGGTCAACCGGCGCTGCCAGCAGATGGCGTCCGCTTGGAACGCCTCGGTGGCCAACCAGCACTGGAAAGCCTCCATCCATCAACCCGCGCTGGTCATTGATCATCACGCCCAGGGTTTGCGACCTCGCGACTTCAACGTCGAGAGCGCGCTGGAAGACCCGGCGGAATTCACACCTGCGTTCGCCGCCTTTCGCGAAGAGTCGCTGGTGTGCCAGTTGCAGCGACGCCAGCAGGAATTGGCGCCCCTGCTGAAGCAGGCTCCGCCCTCTGCGCTACCTACTCTGGAAGCCGGAGAGGACGTACTGGAAACCCTCAAGCTGCGTGGCCATCCCAACCTCATCGGGCTGATGCTCGACGACTCGCTGTTCGCCTTGCGCCACGCTGCGGCGCAGGCGCGCCACTGCGCCGCCTACTTGCGCAGCCTCAATGCACTGCTGCCGCACCGTCCCAACGGACGCTATGCACAGGTGCTGAGCAACATGCTCGACGGCCCGCTCGCCAAGCTCAGGGGCGAGGTCGATCAGGCCGAACTGGACGAGGCGATCTTCGCCGAGGAGCGACAGTCTTGCCGAATCCACCTGACGCAGCAGGTCGAGCATCTGGTTGCCCTGCTGGAAGGCCCCTTGCACCCGGTGTTGCAGGACTGGACCCACCAGTGCGACGAAGCCCTGCTGGAGCCCTACAGCCTGATGAGCGAGGCACTGGCTGCGCTGAACCAGCTTCCCGACCGCTGCGACGCACTGTACAGCGGTACCGCCTACCGGGCGCTGGCGGCACATGTCGAGCGGGTGGTCAGCACGGTTCTGCAGGCAAGCCACCCGCTTGGCGCCATGCTCCTGGCCAAGGACGAAGGACAACTTCCCGAGCCGGTTCGGCGCCTGCAGGCGCTGCGCGATAGCCCGCGGACGCCGGACCCCGATGCAATGGGCCTCAGCACGCTGATGCTGGGAGCTAGTCTGCTGGGCGAGGTCGACCAGCCCAGCGCCGGCAAGAGCCTCGCCTACTTCCTCGGCGACCTGCTGGACGTGTTCGGCGCCAGCGTAGTCGAGCAACTCGGCCGGCTGTCCCAGGGCGCCACCCAGATCCAGCTCGACCGCTTGTTCGCACCGACCTTCAATACTCTGAGCGCCCTCTCGGTGAAGATGAAAGGTATCCGCCTGCTGCCCGACAGTCAGGTGCCGCTCGACATGGTTGTCGTCGGCGTGCGCGGAGCCGGCCTGCGCAACGGTCTGACCGAGGTCGAGCGCCAGGAGCTGAGGCGCAAGAGCTATCGGCGCGCCATCGTTCAGGACGGTGCCGGCAATCCCCTGGCCGGCACCAGTCCCCGCGACACCGGCATGAGTCACGCCAACCTGCACAACGTCATGGTGGTGGCGGTACCCAAGGATCACCCGGACCTGCTTGCCTACACGAAATTCCGTACGCAGTTAGGCACGTTGACCCAGGTGATGGAGAACACTCGCATCGTGCCGACGATGATGCTGGGGTTTGCGATTTATAACTTGAATGTGCAGGTGCAGGCATACAGTGGCTTTGTAGACAGTGGAGAAAAGCACAGAGGGACGATCGGGGCTGTCGGTGCAGTAATCGATTTAACAGCCGCTGGAGGAAGCCATGCAAAGCTGCTTTTCGGACCATCTACTGCAAAGTATCTAGAAACCCCACGTATATCGGTAGCCCAAATATCCCCTCGATGGGCCAGGAATCTAGAAGTTCAAACAGGCAGCCCTAAGTTAGGGTTGCTACGTGGGCTTGGTGGCGCAGCCACACTATTCGGTGCAGGCATCAGTGTATGGGATGGCTACCGAGCTTTGAGGCAGGGAGATAGCGATGCGGCTGCGGCCTACGGTGTGGCCGCAGTGGGTGGGGGCCTGTGGGGTGCCTACGTCCTAGGATGGATAGTAAACCCTTATGCTTTGCTGGCTGGTGCGGTTTTGGCGATCGGAGGCACTGTGGTCGCTAATCTACTGACTGACAGCGATGCGGAAACCATCGTCAAGAAAGGCCCCTTCGGCCGGCAATTCGCCGAGGCTGGCCTGCTCGATTCGCTGATGGGCCAGGACCAGCGCTTCGCCCATCTGAAAGACCCGCAAACGGCCTATCGCCAATTGCTGGGAGTCCTCGGCCATCCGCGGGTCTTTGTCCATCGCCTGGAAGACTGGCGCAAATTGGCGCCGGCGGCGCATCGATCTGTCTTGCAGGAAGCGGAACGGGGTCGCCAAGCGGTCAGCCGCACTGCGCTATCCTGCATCGACCCCAAGTTGCAGGCGCTGGAGGCAAACGATTGGGCCGTGGTGCTGAGTTCCCCGCTCCTGGCCATGTTCGAGAATGGCCAGAAGGCGTTCCGCCTGGTGGCCCAGGAGTTTCTCAGCAGCTTGCCGATCGATCCGGGCACCCTGTTCGGCGTCAAGCGCTACCATCGGGTCCCCGCGGGCCCCGCCAAGCTCGAAGCCTTGCCGTTGGATGCTGCCAGCGTGCTCTACGTGCTGCCGGCCAGCCTGCCGATTCCGCAGTTGTCTCCTCGGGCCCGCTATAGCATGCGCATGACCCAGGGTTTGAAGATCAGCGCACAGTTCGAACTCAATGCCGACCAGCCTGAGCAGCGGCTTGTCCTGCCTCAACCCAGCCCGAAGAGTTGGAGTGCATTCACATCCGCCAATCGGTACCTTCCCCCGGACGACTTGGGCCCCCATGCTGCGCCACCTTATTGGTTGATAGAGAACAGTGAGTTCAACGTATGACTGTACACATGGATGCCACGTACTCAGCCAGTGCTTATCGCAGTGAAGTCAACGACTCTTTACCGCCGCCAAGGTGGAAGGAGGAGTCTAACCGTAATGGTATTTTTGACACCCATCTTGCCTTTGGGAACTATGCCAATCTAGATCCGGAAATGGAGATTGTAGGGCAGCTTTCGATCGGGGCTGAGGATAAGTCAGAGGTTGGAGGTGCTGAGGCATATTGCAACTCTATGCGTTGGCAGTTCCAGAACTCTAGCAGAATTCCTTATATAATATTCACGCTTAGGATGCTGTGCTATTTTTTTGTATGGATTGCTTTGGGAATTGGCATAATGGGAGAAGCCACCGGAGAGTGGAGGAGGGACATACAGCAACTCTACACCTTGGTTTGCTCATTCTTTGTGGTGGCTGTTTCAGTAATATCCATGGTGGCCTTTCTTTCGAATAAAAAATATCTTCACGTTATTCAGATGTCGGGTTTTTTATTTTCAATCCCATTGGCTTTGTACCAGTATGGAACAATATTTGGAACCAATGGTTTGCAAATAGCAATTTGGATAGGCGTAGCTACTTATTTTATGGGTGCAGTCGGCTTCAGCGCCATCCTTTGGCTCTACAGCAAAGTCTTCAAGCAAGATGGCAGTGAATTCAATCGCCTGGACGGCATGCTCCGCTTCAAGCGTCGCTTCCGCCGCCTGTTCGTCGCTCCCTTCGACGAGTTCGATCCGGTGCTGCAATTGCTGCCCAGTGGCTACGGCAGCCACGACTATGCGCTCTGGTTGCATCACCGCTATACCGACAACAAGGTCTGTCTGGCCACCCGCGTCCACTCCCTCGGTCTCGACAAGGTCAATGCCCTGGCCTTCTGGGACTGCCTGCAACGCTACATGGACGTGACCCAGCCGTTGCCCGACCTGCCGGTCCTGGAGCCGAGCCGCCCCTTGGATCCGGTCACCGCCGAGCATGATCGGCATACCGGACGCGATCCCCATTACTGGCGCCAGCGCACCTACCAGGGCTGGCCAGCCAAGGAGCGCAAGGAGCTGGACCGACGCCTGCATGAGTATCCCTGGCAACAGCAGCCCTGCATCGTCAGGGCGCGCATCGATCCCGGGCTAAGCATCGAAGCCTATTACCGGCGCCAGGAAGCCAAGGGCATTTTTGCCACGCCCAGGGCCGATGATTTCAATGATGAGCACTGATGCTGAGTTATTCCGCCATTGCGACCGGTTAGCGAAGAAGGACTTTCACTAGAGTGGCTGTCGATCTACAAGGGCGTTCCTGTCCCGCCGTGCGATCAAGTCTCGGGTAGGACAGGGAGATCTGCCGGGCACTGGGCGCGACTTCAGCGCTGTGCCAGCAGTTTTCTGCCGCGGGCGACGGCGGCACGGACCTGGTTCGGCGCGGTGCCGCCGATATGGTCGCGGGCGTTGACCGAGCCTTCCAGGGTCAGCACGTCGAAGACGTCGGCGTCGATCTGCTCGCTGAAGCGGCGCAGTTCGTCGAGGCTCATCTCGGCGAGGTCCTTGCCGCTGTCTACGCCGTACTTCACTGCGTGGCCGACGATCTCGTGGCAGTCGCGGAACGGCAGGCCCTTGCGCACCAGGTAGTCCGCCAGGTCGGTGGCGGTGGAGAAACCGCGGCGTGCCGCCTCGCGCATGATCTCGCGCCGGGGCCGGATCGCCGGGACCATGTCGGCGAAGGCGCGCAGGCTATCGCGCAGGGTGTCGGCGGCGTCGAACAGCGGTTCCTTGTCTTCCTGGTTGTCCTTGTTGTAGGCCAGCGGCTGGCCCTTCATCAGGGTCAGCAAGCCGGTGAGGGCGCCGAACACCCGGCCGGACTTGCCGCGTACCAGCTCCGGCACGTCGGGGTTCTTCTTCTGCGGCATGATCGAGGAGCCGGTGCAGAAGCGGTCGGGCAGGTCGATGAACTGGAACTGCGCGCTGGTCCACAGCACCAGCTCTTCCGAGAAGCGCGACAGGTGCATCATCGCCAGGCTGGCGGCGGCGCAGAATTCGATGGCGAAGTCGCGGTCGGAGACGCCGTCCAGGGAGTTGCCGCCAACCGCGTCGAAGCCCAGCAACTGGCAGGTGATCTCGCGCTGGATCGGGTAGGTGGTGCCGGCCAGGGCCGCCGAGCCGAGCGGCATGCGGTTGACCCGCTTGCGGCAGTCGACCAGGCGCTCGTAGTCGCGGCCGAGCATCTCGAACCAGGCCAGCAGGTGGTGGCCGAAGGTCACCGGCTGGGCGGTCTGCAGGTGGGTGAAACCGGGCATGATGGTGTCGGCTTCCGCTTCGGCCAGGCCCAGCAGGCCCTCCTGCAGGCGGGTGATCTCGGCGAGGATGGTGTCGATCTCGTCGCGTAGCCAGAGGCGGATGTCGGTGGCCACCTGGTCGTTGCGCGAGCGGCCGGTGTGGAGCTTCTTGCCGGTGACGCCGATGCGGTCGGTCAGGCGCGCCTCGATGTTCATGTGCACGTCTTCCAGGTCGACGCGCCAGTCGAAGCTGCCGGCTTCGATTTCCGCCTGGATCTGTTGCAGGCCGTCGACGATCGCATCGCGCTCGGCGTCGCTCAGCACGCCGACCTTGGCCAGCATCGTGGCGTGGGCGATGGAACCCATGATGTCGTGGCGGTAGAGACGCTTGTCGAAGTCGACGGAGGCGGTGAAACGGGCGACGAAGGCGTCGACGGGCTCGCTGAAGCGGCCGCCCCAGGACTGGTTGGTCTTCTCTACGCTCATGGTATCTCTCGCTGCAACAAGAAACGGACAGGCCGCGCGGCCTGCGTGACGGGCAAAGTGCGACGATGATAGCAGGCCGGGAGGAAAAACCGGTGGCTCGTCGACGAAGCCGGAACGAGCGCTGTTTCGCCGTTTTTTGCGGCAGATGGCATTTCGGTGCTTTATTTCGCCCGTACGCCCGCGGCTGTCTTGCGGGCGCCACGGGCCTTGCGGAAACTCTGTCGATGCCTATCCGATTCAAGCCCGGCCGCTCGACCCGGCCGGCCGTCCAAGACGACTTCTTCATTCCCGAGCTCTGCGAAGCCGAAGCCCTGTTCACCCTGGTGCTGCTGGCGGAGCTGCTGGTGCTCGTGCTGGTGCTGGCGGAGCCGATGACGCCGAGCTTCAACTGGGTGCGCCTGGCCCTGGCGTCGCTGTTCGTGCAGTGGATCGTACTGCTCTCGGCGGCGCTGTTCTGCCGCCTGCGGCCATTGCTCGCGCGCCTGCCGGTGGCGCTGGCGGGGAGTGCCTGCTGCCTGTTGGTGGTGGCCCTCACCCTGGGCTGCACGGCGGTCGCCGAGCACTATCAGCTGGGCGGAGAACTGACGCGTGCCGGCGAGGTCAATCTGTATCTGCGGCACGCACTGATCGCGCTGATCATGTCCGCCCTGGTGCTGCGCTACTTTTACCTGCAGAGCCAGTGGCGCCGGCAGCAGCAGGCCGAGTTGCAGGCGCGCCTGGAATCGCTGCAGGCGCGGATTCGCCCGCACTTCCTGTTCAACAGCCTGAACAGCATCGCCAGCCTGATCGAGCTGGACCCGCTGAAGGCCGAGCATGCGGTGCTGGACCTGTCCGACCTGTTCCGGGCCAGCCTGGCGAAGCCCGGCACTTTAGTTTCCTGGGAGGAGGAACTGGCGCTGGCAAGGCGCTATCTTTCCATTGAGCAGTATCGTCTTGGCGATCGCCTGCAACTGGACTGGCAGGTGCACGGGGTGCCGGCCAACCTGCCGATCCCCCAACTGACCTTGCAGCCGCTGCTGGAAAATGCGCTTATCTATGGCATCCAGCCGCGGGTCGAAGGTGGCCTGGTGCAGGTCGAGGCGGTTTATCGTGAAGGAGTGTTCCAGCTATGTGTGAGCAACCCCTACGACGAGGCGCTCGAGTCGCCCCCGTCGAAAGGCACGCGACAGGCGTTACACAATATCGATGCACGACTTGGGGCACTTTTCGGGCCTAAAGCGAGTCTCAGCGTCGAGCGCCGTGACGGACGGCACTACACCTGTCTACGCTATCCATGTGCGCGACTCATGCAGGAAGCCTGAGCTTATGAATGTCCTGATTGTCGATGACGAACCTCTGGCGCGAGAGCGCCTGGCCCGATTGGTAGGGCAACTGGACGGCTATCGCGTCCTCGAGCCCTCGGCCAGCAATGGCGAAGAAGCGCTGACGCTGATCGACAGCCTCAAGCCCGATATCGTCCTGCTGGATATCCGCATGCCCGGTCTGGACGGCCTCCAGGTCGCGGCCAGACTCTGCGAGCGGGAAGCGCCGCCGGCTGTGATCTTCTGCACGGCCCATGACGAATTCGCCCTGGAAGCCTTCCAGGTCAGCGCCGTGGGCTACCTGGTCAAGCCGGTGCGCAGCGAAGACCTGGCCGAGGCGTTGAAGAAAGCCTCGCGACCGAACCGCGTGCAACTGGCCGCGCTGACCAAGCCCCCGGCCTCCGGCGGCAGCGGTCCGCGCAGCCACATCAGTGCACGGACCCGCAAGGGGATCGAGCTGATCCCGCTGGAAGAGGTGATCTTCTTCATTGCCGACCACAAGTACGTGACCTTGCGCCATGCGCAGGGCGAGGTGCTGCTGGACGAGCCGTTGAAGGCGCTGGAAGACGAGTTCGGCGAGCGCTTCGTGCGCATCCACCGCAACGCGCTGGTCGCCCGCGAACGGATCGAACGCCTGCAGCGTACGCCGCTGGGGCATTTCCAGCTCTACCTGAAAGGCCTCGACGGCGATGCGCTGACCGTCAGCCGGCGGCACGTGGCCGGGGTCAGGCGTCTGATGCATCAGCTCTGACGGCGGTCGGCGGTTCGCCAGCGACCCGGGTGCGGCTATCGGGCCCAGCGTCCGCGCACTCGGGTTCGAACTGTTATCATGGGCGCATCCCTGTGCACGGAATATCCCATGTCGTCCCGCGAAATCCGCATCGCCACTCGCCAGAGCGCCCTCGCCTTGTGGCAGGCCGAATACGTCAAGGCGCGCCTGGAACAGGCGCATCCCGGCTTGACCGTCACCCTGCTGCCGATGACCAGTCGCGGCGACAAGCTGCTCGACGCACCGCTGGCGAAGATCGGCGGCAAGGGCCTGTTCGTCAAGGAACTGGAAACCGCCCTGCTCGAAGGCGCCGCCGACATCGCGGTGCATTCGATGAAGGACGTGCCGATGGACTTTCCCGAGGGGCTCGGCCTCTACACCATCTGCGAGCGCGAAGACCCGCGTGACGCTTTCGTCTCGAACACCTACGCCAGCCTCGAGCAACTGCCAGCCGGCAGCGTGGTCGGCACCTCCAGCCTGCGCCGCCAGGCGCAGCTGCTGGCGCGCCGGCCGGACCTGCAGATCCGTTTCCTGCGGGGCAACGTCAATACCCGCCTGGCCAAGCTGGATGCCGGCGAATACGACGCGATCATCCTCGCCGCCGCCGGCCTGATCCGCCTCGGCTTCGAGTCGCGCATCCGCTCTTCGATCAGTGTCGACGACAGCCTGCCCGCCGGCGGACAAGGCGCCGTCGGCATCGAATGCCGTACGGCCGACAGCGACCTGCATGCCTTGCTGGAACCCTTGCACCATACCGACACGGCTCTGCGGGTCACTGCCGAGCGCGCGCTGAACAAGCGGCTCAACGGCGGTTGCCAGGTGCCGATCGCCTGCTACGCCATCCGCGAGGGCGACCAACTGTGGCTGCGCGGCCTGGTCGGCCAGCCTGATGGCACCCAGTTGCTGCGCGCCGAGGGGCGGGCGCCACTGGCGGAAGCCGAGGCGCTGGGCGTGCGGGTGGCCGAGGACCTGCTGGAGCAGGGCGCCGAAGCGATTCTCGAAGCCGTCTACGGCGAGGCCGGACATCCGTGAGCGGCTGGCGGCTCCTGCTGACGCGCCCCGACGAGGAGTGCGCGGCCCTGGCCGCCAGCCTCGGCGAGGCGGGCGTCCATAGCAGCAGCCTGCCGCTGTTGGCGATCGATCCGCTGGAAGAAACCCCGGAGCAGCGTACGCTGATGCTCGACCTGGACCGCTACTGCGCGGTGGTGGTGGTCAGCAAGCCGGCGGCGCGCCTGGGGCTGGAGCGGCTCGACCGCTACTGGCCGCAGCCGCCGCAGCAGACCTGGTGCAGCGTCGGCGCGGCGACCGCGGCGATCCTCGAGGCCTACGGCCTCGACGTAACCTACCCTGAACAGGGCGACGACAGCGAAGCGTTGCTGGCGCTGCCGGCGTTCCAGGATTCCCTGCGCGTGCACGATCCGAAAGTGCTGATCATGCGCGGCGAAGGTGGCCGAGAATTCCTCGCCGAGCGCCTGCGCGGCCAAGGCGTGCAGGTGGACTACCTGCCACTCTACCGGCGCCGGGCTCCGGACTATCCGGCCGGAGAGCTGCTGGCAAGGGTGCGGGCGGAACGCCTGAACGGCCTGGTGGTCAGCAGTGGACAGGGTTTGCAAAATCTGTATCAGTTGGCGGCAGCCGATTGGCCCGAGATAGGCCGGTTGCCGCTGTTCGTACCCAGCCCGCGGGTCGCCGAGATGGCGCGCGAACTGGGTGCGCAACGGGTGATTGATTGCCGGGGCGCGAGCGCGCCGGCCTTGCTGGCGGCCCTGACGAGCGCCGCCTAGAACTTTCTTGACCAAAGGATGGACCTGTGAGCGAAGCAGTCACTCCCCAAGACGACGCAAGAACTTCCACTTCCACCCCTTCTCCCGTTGCACCCGATGCATCCAGGCGTTCCGGTACCGCCACCGGCCTGGCGTTGCTTGCCCTGCTGGTTGGCGTGGCGGGACTCGGCGCGGGTGGCTGGAGCTTCTGGCAGGTCCAGCAGTTGCAGGGCACCGAGCGCGACCAACTGGCGCAGCTGGAAGATGCCCGTGGCAAGACCGAATCCCTGGCCCAGCGTAACCAGCAACTGGCTGCCCGCCTGGACGCTTTGCCTACCGCGGACGAACTGGAGGCCCGGCGACGCCTTGTGGTGGAGCTGCAGGGCGACCAGCAGCATCTCAGCGAGCAACTGAAGAAGGTCCTCGGCCAGAGCCGCCAGCAATGGCGACTGGCCGAGGCCGAACACCTGCTGCGCCTGGCCAGCCTGCGCCTGTCCGCCTTGCAGGACGTGGGCAGCGCCACCGAACTGGTGCAGGGCGCTGATGACATCCTGCGCGCGCAGAACGATCCCGGCGCCTATGCCGCCCGCGCCAAGCTGGCGGCCAGCCTCGAGGCCCTGCGTGCGTTGCCGGAGCCGGACCGTACCGGGCTGTTCGTGCAACTGGCGGCGTTGCGCGAGCAGGTCAACCAGTTGCAACCGCTCACGCCGACCTTCAAGGAAGGCGAAAGCGGTGCCAGCAATGTCGCCTGGGGCGACGGCAACAGCACCTGGGAGCTGTGGTGGGAGAAGATCTCGCGCTACATCCGCATCGACTTCAATGCCGGCCAGGACATTCGTCCGCTGCTGGCCGGCGAGCAATTGGCGCAGGTGCGCCTGACCATCGGCCTGGCCCTGGAGCAAGCCCAGTGGGCGGCGCTGAATGGCAAGCAGGAAGTCTACGAGCAGGCGCTGAAGCAGGCCCAGGACGTGCTGGACGGCTATTTCAACGTAGAGCTGGCCGACAGCCGCGCGTTGAAGTTGCGTATCGATGAGTTGGTGAAGCAGCCGGTCACCGTGCAGGTCCCTGACCTCGCACCGGCCCTGAGCGCCTTGCAGTCCTACGTGTCGCGCCGCGAGGCCGCCGGCAACCTGGTGCCCGAGGCGCAGGCGGCTCCGGCCACGGAGGGCCGTCCATGAGACGCATCTACCTCCTGGTCCTGGCGGTGGTGCTGGTCGCCACGCTGGTTGGGCTGGCGATCTCCGAGCAGGCCGGCTATGTGCTGATCGCCTACAAGAGCTTCCGTTACGAATCCAGCCTGTGGTCGTTCCTCGCCCTGCTGGCGGTGGTCTGGCTGCTGGTGATGCTGGTGCGCCTGGTCCTGCGCCTGCTCGGCAGCTCGGGGCGGGTGGTCAACCCCTGGTCGCGCTACAACCGCCGGCGTCGCGTGCAGATGGCCGAGCACAGCGGCCTGCGCGATCTCGGCGAAGGCAACTGGCCGCAGGCACTGCGTCATTTGCGGCGGGCTGCGGAGATGGGCGAGCGGCCGCTGATGCATTACCTCGGCGCGGCGCGGGCCGCCAACGAACTCGAGCGCTACGACGAGGCCGACGACCTGCTGAACCGGGCTCGCGAGCGCGAGCCGGATGCCCAATTGCTGGTCGGCCTGACCCGTGCGCAACTGCTGATCAATCGCGGCGACTACCCGCAGGCACGCAATACCCTCGAAGAGCTGCACGGGCTCCAGCCGCAGCACCGCACGGTATTGCGGCTGATGCAGCAGCTGTACGTCACCCAGCACGACTGGCAGGCCCTTTGCGTCCTGCTGCCGGAGCTGCGCAAGGAGCGTGTGCTGAAGGATTCCGAACTGCGCGACCTCGAACGCCGTGCCTGGGTGGCTTCCTTGCAGGAAGCCGGCGAGCGTGGACTGAACGAGGGCGAGACGGCGTTGCAGCCGCTGACCCAGCGCTGGCAGAACGTGCCTTCGGCGCTGCGTGCAGACCCGGCGATCGTCGCGGGCTATGCCGCCCAACTGCTTCGCCTGGGCGCCGAGGAAGAGGCTGAAGAAGTCCTCCGCCATGCGCTCAAGCAAGGCTTCGACGCGACCCTGGTGCAACTCTACGGGCAGGTGCGCGGGCGCGATCCGGGCAAGCAATTGCAGGCCGCGGAAGGTTGGCTCAAGGAACATCCGAACGATCCCGGCCTGCTGCTGACCCTGGGGCGCCTGTGCCTGATCAACAAGCTCTGGGGCAAGGCCCGGGAATACCTGGAGGCCAGCCTGAGCTTCCAGCGCAGTGCCGAGACCTGCGCCGAGCTGGGACGCCTGCTGGCGCAGCTCGGCGAGGTCGAGCGCAGCAACCAGTTGTTCCAGGAGGGCCTGGTCCTGCTCGATCGGCGTACTCCGGGGCTGCCCGTGGTGGTGGCGGGCATTTGAGCATGGGGAACGCCGGGTGGCGTTCCCCGTTCGGCTCCATCGGCAGGACTGTGGCGGCTTGTCGCGGGTGCCCGGCATGATTCGGGATGCCTTGCCGCAGAGCTGCCTTGCGGCTTGAAACGGCCGGAGGCTTTCCACTACCGTAGGCGGCCTTTCCCCTGTGTACCTGTGGATCCGCCATGCCCCTGGCCAGCCCCCGTCAGCTTTTCCTTCTCGCGTTCCTGGCCTGCGTCGCCATCATGGGCGGGGCGCTGTACCTGGAACATGTGGTTGGCCTGGAGGCCTGCCCGCTGTGCGTCGTGCAGCGGATCTTCTTCATCCTGATCGGCCTGACCTGCCTTGCTGGCGCGATCCAGGGGCCCGGCCTGCGTGGGCGGCGTATCTACTCCGTGCTGGTGTTCCTGCTCGCTCTCGGCGGCGGGGCCACGGCCGCCCGCCAGGTATGGTTGCAGACCGTTCCGCTGGACCAACTGCCGGCCTGCCTGCCCAGCCTCGACTACATGATGCAGGCGCTTCCCTTCCAGGAAGTGATCCGCCTGGTCCTGCATGGCACCGCGGATTGTGCCCAGGTGAGCTGGACGCTATTCACCCTGAGCATTCCGGAATGGAGCCTGCTGGCGTTCGTTGCCTATCTCGGCTTCTCCATCGTGCAGTTCCTCCGACGTGCCTGATGCGGGCTGTCGCGTGGTCTTTCGTCAGCTCTCGAGCGTCGGCCGTATCGATTTGGCGAAAACCAGAGCGGATGCGGGATACCGATCAAACATCCGTATGAATTTTTCTGTACGGGCGTCTTGATGGGGTCATCCCGGGGGCATAATCTGGCTTTCCATAGCGCCGGAGTCCGCCCCTTGCACAGGCGTTCTCCCACAGAGCGCAGAGAGTGCGTCAGCAATGCGTCTCGGAGCGGACGATGATTCTCCGGGACGTCCGAAGAGGGAAGCGAGGACAACATGCTCGAAAGCTGCCGTAATGCCCAAGAGCGGTGGGGGGGTGTGCACCAACTGATCGATCGCTGGCTGCATGAGCGCCAGCAACTGGTGCAGGCCTTCGATGCCCTGAGCGGTATTCAGGCACCGGCGCCCAACGCCGAAGAACTCCAGCATTTCTGCCAATTGCTGCTGGACTACGTATCTGCCGGACACTTCGAGGTCTACGAGCAACTGACGGCGGAAGGCAAGGCCTTCGGCGATCAGCGCGGCCTGGAGCTGGCCAAGCAGATCTTCCCCCGGCTGGAAGCCATCACCGAATCCGCGCTGAACTTCAACGACCGCTGCGACAACGGCGATTGCCGTGAAGGAGCCTGCCTCATCGCGGAGCTGAAGGTCCTGCGGCAACAGTTGCACGAACGCTTCGAGCTGGAGGACTGCCTCATCGAAGTCCTGCACAACGCCCACAGCCAGAGCGGCGCAGAGGGTTCGGCAGTACCGGTCTGATTCACCGGCGAGTCGTTACGAAACGGCGCGTCTCCATGCGGGAGAGCGCCGTTTTTGCATTTCAGCGGAAGCCCAGCAGGTCGATCTCGAAGACCAGCGGAGCGTCGGGCGGGATCAGGTCGCCAGCGCCTTCGTGGCCATAGGCTTGCGCCGAAGGAATCACCACTCGCCAGCGCGCGCCGACAGGCATCGCTCGCAACGCTGTGCGCCATCCCTCTATCACACTGTCCAGGGCGAACCACTCGGCGCTTTCGCTCTGGTCGAACACTTGACCGTCGGCAAGCAGGCCGCGGTAACGGACGTGTACCTGGGTTGCCGCGCCGATGCCGTTACCTTGGCCACGACGTAATTCGCTGACGAGGACGCCGCCGGTCAATTCGCGGACGCCGAAGCGGGCTTTTTCGTTGGCCAGGAAGCGGGCCTCGGCGGGTGTGGTCCGCGGTGTTTCCGTCGTGGCGTTCTCGTGTTGCAGCAGAAGTTGTTCGATGCGTTCGGGGGGGATTTCAAGTGCCTCGCCGCGATAGGCCTGGCGCAGTCCGAGAAGTAGCTCGGATAGCTCTAGGCCGGGCATTTCCTGCTGTAGGCGCATGCCCAGGCGGGCGCCTACGGCATAGGCCAGTTCGTCCTTGGGAGGCGCGGCGAAAAGCGGCAGCGGCAGTAGAAAAAGACCGATGAAAAGGCGGCGCGGCATGCGGTTTCTCCAAACGAATCGGCGGGCAATCCTGGCGCACGTCGCTTGTAGCACATCGAACCCGTTGGCGAGAGGGGGTGTGCGGGTCTAGTATGGGCGCAACCACGTCCGCCTGGAGGCACGTCATGTCGGCCAACAAGAAGCCCGTCACCACCCCCTTGCACCTGTTGCAGCAACTTTCCCACAGCCTTGTCGAGCACCTGGAAGGTGCGTGCAAACAAGCGCTGGTCGATTCGGAAAAGCTCCTGGCCAAACTTGAAAAGCAACGTGGCAAAGCCCAGGAAAAGCTGCACAAGGCTCGCACCAAGCTGCAGGATGCTGCCAAGGCCGGCAAGACCAAGGCACAGGCCAAGGCGCGCGAGACCATCAGCGACCTGGAAGAGGCGTTGGATACCCTGAAGGCCCGGCAGGCGGACACCCGTACCTACATCGTCGGCCTCAAGCGTGACGTACAGGAAAGCCTCAAGCTGGCGCAGGGTGTCGGCAAGGTGAAGGAAGCCGCTGGCAAGGCTCTGGAGAGCCGCAAGGCGAAACCCGCGACCAAACCTGCTGCGAAGGCGGCAGCCAAGCCTGCGGTGAAAACCGTAGCGGCGAAGCCTGCGGCCAAGCCGGCTGCGAAGCCTGCTGCGAAACCGGCGGCCAAGCCTGCGGCGAAAACCGCGGCAGCGAAGCCCGCAGCCAAGCCGACGGCGAAGCCTGCTGCGAAACCGGCGGCCAAGCCCGCGGCGAAAACCGCAGCCGCGAAGCCCGCAGTCAAGCCGGCGGCGAAGCCTGTGGCGAAATCGGCGGCCAAGCCTGCGGCGAAAACCGCAGCCGCGAAGCCCGCCGCCAAGCCGGCGGCGAAGCCTGTCGCGAAACCGACGGCCAAGCCCGCGGCGAAAACCGCAGCCGCGAAGCCCGCAGCCAAGCCAGCTGCGAAGCCTGCGGCGAAACCGGCGGCGAAACCGGCGGCCAAGCCTGTGGCGAAACCCGCGGCCGCGAAGCCTGCAGCCAAGCCGGCTGCGAAGCCTGCGGCGAAACCGGCGGCCAAGCCTGCGGCGAAACCCGTAGCCGCGAAACCTGCCGCAGCCAAGCCCGCCACCGCTCCTGCTGCGAAGCCTGCGGCGACTCCCAGCGCCCCGGCAGCCGCCTCCAGCGCTGCTTCGCCAACGCCTGCCGCGGGCAGTAACGGCGCCGCCCCGACCAGCGCCTCCTAAGGCGCTGTCTGCAAAGCCGCCGAGCCAAGCACCAGCAAAGCCCGGCGCTCTGCTTCCGTGCAGATGTCCCGGCTGCAGGCTTGCAGCCAGGCATCCGCACTGCGATTCGCTTCCTGGCCCTCCAGCCAGGCTGTGGCCAGGTCGGCCAGGCGTTGCAGGTGTTCCCGTTCCGCTCGTAGTTCCTGGGCCTTCATTTCCTCGCGGAGTTCGGCCAGGCAGGCGTCGTGGGTTGCCGCTTCGCGCCAGGCGCAACGCAATCTGCGCAGGGGTTCGATGACCGTTTCGCGCCAGGGACGCGCGGCGTTCTCCAGGATCTGGGCGCGTTCTTTCGAGCAGCTCACACCGCGCCTGCCAAGCCAGGCGGCGACCAGCAACAGGCAGACGTCCGCACCTTGCTCCTGAAGCGCGAGGCAAGCCGTTTCCACGCCCGGCCGGGCATAGACGTCCACCGCGAATTTCCAGACATTTCCAGTCATACAGCCTCACGCTCCGCAAGGGCGAAACTGATAAACTCCGCCGCCATGATCCGACTCCTCAATCTTACGCTACAGCGCGGGCCGCAGCGCCTCCTGGAAGCTGCTGAACTGACCCTGCACGCCGGCCAGAAAGCCGGTCTCATCGGGGCCAATGGCGCTGGCAAGTCCAGCTTGTTCGCGCTGTTGCGCGGCCAGCTCGGGCAGGATGCCGGCGACTGCCTGTTGCCCGCCGACTGGCGCATCGCGCACATGCGCCAGGAGGTCGATACCCTGGATCGCCTGGCGGTGGATTACGTGCTCGACGGCGACAGTCGCCTGCGCGAGATCCAGGCGGCGCTGGCCGTCGCCGAAGCGGCGCACGACGGTTCTGCCCTGGCGCGCCTGCATACCGAGCTGGACAACGCCGACGGTTATACCGCCGATGCACGGGCGCGCAAGCTGCTGGCCGGGCTCGGCTTCAGCAGCGAGCAGATGGAGCGCCGGGTCGGTGATTTCTCCGGTGGTTGGAGGATGCGCCTGAACCTGGCGCAGGCGCTGATGTGCCCGTCCGACCTGCTGTTGCTCGACGAACCGACCAACCACCTCGACCTGGACGCCATCCTCTGGCTGGAAGAGTGGCTCAAGGGTTATCCCGGCACTCTGGTGCTGATCTCCCACGACCGCGACTTCCTCGATGCGGTGGTGGACCACGTGGTGCATCTGGAAAGCCGCAAGCTGACCCTCTACCGCGGCGGCTATTCCGCTTTCGAGCGGACCCGCGCCGAGCGGCTGGCTCAGCAACAGCAGGCCTACGAGAAACAGCAGGCGCAGCGTGCGCACATGGAAAGCTTCATCGCCCGCTTCAAGGCCAAGGCCACCAAGGCGCGCCAGGCGCAGAGCCGGATCAAGGCGCTGGAGCGTCTAGAGGAACTGGCGCCGGCACATGTCGATTCGCCGTTCAATTTCAGTTTCCGCGAGTCGGACAAGATCTCCCGGCCGTTGCTGGATCTCGGCGAAGGCCGTCTCGGCTATGGCGACAAGGCGGTGCTGGAGAAGGTCAAGCTGCAACTAGTGCCCGGTGCGCGGATCGGCCTGCTCGGTCCCAACGGCGCCGGCAAGTCGACGCTGATCAAGACCCTGGCCGGGGACCTGCCCGAGCTGGGCGGCCGCCTGCTGCGCGGCGAGAACCTGGCCATCGGGTACTTCGCCCAGCACCAGCTCGATTCGCTGGATCCACAGGCCAGCCCGTTGCTACATCTGCAGCGTATCGCCCCCGGCGAGCGCGAACAGACCCTCAAGGACTTCCTCGGCGGCTTCGACTTCCGCGGCGTTCGGGTGGACGAGCCGGTATTGAACTTCTCCGGTGGCGAGAAAGCGCGCCTGGCCCTAGCGCTGATCGCCTGGCAGAAGCCCAACCTGCTGCTGCTCGACGAGCCGACCAACCACCTCGACCTGGAAATGCGCCTGGCCTTGACCATGGCTCTACAGGAGTTTTCCGGGGCGGTCCTGGTAGTTTCCCACGACCGGCACCTGCTCAAAAGCACCACCGATGAATTCCTCCTGGTCGCCGATGGGCGCGTGGTGCCGTTCGATGGCGATCTCGACGATTACGCCCGTTGGCTGGTCGACTATCGCGCGCGCAAGGCGCCGCAGGCCGAGACCGCGCCGGGTGCGCCGACCGAACGCACCGACAAGCGCGCCCAGCGCCAGGCAGCGGCCGCGCTGCGCCAGCAGCTGGCGCCGCACAAGCGCGAGGCCGACAAGCTGGAGCGCGAACTCGGCGGCCTGCACGAAAAGCTAGCCGCTATCGAGGCGCGGCTGGGCGACAGCGCCCTGTACGACGTATCGCGAAAGGACGAATTGCGCGAGTTGCTGTCCGAACAATCGAGCCTGAAGGTTCGCGAAGGCGAGCTGGAGGAACGTTGGCTGGAGGCCCTGGAAACCCTCGAAGCCCTGCAGAAAGAACTAGAGGCCAGTGAGTGATGGAAGACTTGCAGGTGTTGACGCAGACCTGGAGCGGGCCGCTGGTGGTGGCGCTGCAGATCCTGCTCATCCTGCTGGTCGCCTGGCTGCTACAGCGCCTGGTCCGACGCACGGTGACCCGTATCGGCGAGCGTTATCCGGTGCCGCCGGAGCTGCTCCTGCCGCTGCGTGGGGGCCTGCGCTGGCTGATCATGGTCAGCGCACTGATCATGGTGCTGGAGCGCCTGGGCGTGTCGGCCGAAGTGCTGTGGACCGCGCTGACCGGTTTCGCCGCGGTGGCGGCGGTAGCCTTCTTCGCCATCTGGAGCGTGCTCTCCAACCTGTTCTGTGCGTTGCTGATCTTCACCGTCGGGCCGTTCCGCATCGGCGACCGCGTGGAGCTGATCGATAGCGCCGACAAACCGGGCGTCACCGGACGCGTGGTTGCCATCAATCTCTTGTATACGACACTGGAAGAAACCCTCGAGGATGGCTCGCCGGGCCCGCTGCTGCAGATTCCCAACAGCCTGTTCTTCCAGAAAGCCGTGCGTCGCTGGCGTGGGCCAGGTTTTTCAACTCCAACAAAAAACGGGAAATAACCATCTATGGAATGGCTCGCCAGTCCTGAAATCTGGGTCGCGTTCCTGACCCTGACCGCCCTGGAAATCGTCCTCGGCATCGACAACATCATCTTCATCTCGATCCTGGTCGGGCGCCTGCCGCCGGCCCAGCAACCGAAGGCGCGCTTCTTCGGCCTGGCCCTGGCCATGGGCACGCGGATCCTGCTGTTGCTCTCGATCACCTGGGTCATGCGCCTGACCACCGACCTGTTCCACCTGTTCGGCCAGGGCATCTCCGGGCGTGACCTGATCCTCTTCTTCGGCGGCCTGTTCCTGCTGTTCAAGAGCACCATGGAGATCTACCACAGCCTGGAAGGCGCGGAAGAAGAGCAGAAGAGCGGCGGCAAGGTCCACGGCTTCATGGGCATCATCGTCCAGATCGCGATCATCGACATCATCTTCTCCCTGGACTCGGTGATCACCGCCGTCGGTCTGGTGCAGAACGTGCCGGTGATGGTCGCGGCGATCGTCATCTCGGTCGGCGTGATGATGCTGGCGGCAGGCACCATCAGCGACTTCATCGAGAAACACCCCTCGCTGAAGATGCTCGCCCTGTCGTTCCTCATCGTGGTCGGCACCGTGCTGGTGGCCGAGTCCTTCGAAGTGCACGTGCCGAAAGGCTACGTCTACTTCGCCATGGCCTTCTCCCTGGCGGTGGAGGCGCTGAACATCCGCTTGCGCGGAGCCCTGGCGCGCAAGCGCGGCGAAGAGCCGGTGAAGCTGCGCAAGGGTTCGCCGGACTGAGAGCGTTCGGGGCCAGGGCGAATAGCCGCATCGCGGTGGTCTGCCCAACATGGCTGAGCGCGTATCCTCGGGAAAGCCCGGCATCTGCCGGGTTTTTTCTGTCCGCCAGGTTGCGCCCGCAAAGGTTGGGCGAGGCGCGTGGTCGGAAAACCTGTGCGGCTGCTCCGCCTTGGTGCACACTGGCTTTTTCGTTCCCGCCGCCAGCCGCGTTCGCTTTCCGAGGTGTGCAATGCTCGTCAGTACCTGGTTCGCCTTCTTCCTCGCCTGCTGGGCCATCAGCCTGTCGCCGGGCGCCGGAGCCATCGCCTCGATGTCCTGCGGGTTGCAGTACGGCTTTGCGCGAGGCTACTGGAACGCGCTGGGCCTGCAGATCGGCCTGGCCCTGCAGATCGCCATTGTCGCCGCCGGCGTCGGTGCGTTGCTGGCGACCTCGGCACTGGCTTTCAGCCTGATCAAGTGGTTCGGCGTGGCCTACCTGGTGTACCTGGCGGTGCGCCAGTGGCAGGCGCCGCCACAGGCCTTGAGCACCGATGGCGAACGGCCTCTGGGGCGACCGTTGACCCTGGTGCTGCGTGGTTTCCTGGTCAACGCCAGCAATCCCAAGGCGGTGATCTTCATGCTCGCGGTGCTGCCGCAGTTCATCGACCCGCACCAGCCGCTGCTGGCGCAATACCTGATCATGGGCGGCACCATGATGGTCGTCGACCTGATCGTCATGGCCGGCTACACCGGGCTGGCTGCGCGCGTGCTACGCGTACTGCGTTCGCCGCGCCAGCAGAAGCTGGTGAACCGTACCTTCGCCAGCCTGTTCGTCGGTGCCGCGGGGCTGCTGGCGACGGTACGCCGAGCGCCGCTCTGAGCCGCCCGACACGCTGATGGGCGTGATTGTTACAGAGTATTTCTTGCATGGGCGGGAAGGCGAAGGGACAATTTAATCTCTTCCATTCTCACTTCGTCTTCGCCATGCACCCTCCGAAAATCCTGCTGTGGCTGCTGCCGCTGGTCTGCGCGTTCAGCCTTGGAGCTCTTGCCGACACGGCCGTCGACCCCTCCCAAGCCTTGCATCTGTTGAGTTACCTGGCGGCCGACTATCCGCCGACCGTGGCTGACGGCAAGATCGTCGACCCCAGCGAATACCAGGAACAGGTGGAGTTCGTCGGCAACCTGCAGGCATTGGTCCTGACCCTGCCGATGCGCCCCGAGCGCGCCGAGCTGGAGAGGGGCGTCGCCAGCCTGCGCCAGGCCATCGAGCAGCGCTTGCCGGGAAGGGACGTGGCCCTCCAGGCGCGCAACCTCGAGGCACGGGTGGCGGATATCTACCAGGTGGTGCAGACCCCCGCGATCACCCCCGACCCGAGCCGCGCGGCGCCGATCTATGCCCAGCAGTGCGCGATCTGCCATGGCGATGCGGGCAAGGGCGACGGCCCCGCCGGCATCGGCCTGGAACCGCCGCCAGCGAACCTCACCGATCGCCAGCGCCTCGACCACCTGAGCCTCTACGACCTGCGTAACGTCATCGGCCTGGGCGTGGCGGGCACCGACATGCCGGCGTTCGCCGACCAGCTCGACGAACGCCAGCGCTGGGATCTGGCCAGCTATGTGGCCGGCCTGAGCGCCCGCAGTGCGCAGCCGGACAAGGCCCATGCCTACCCGCTGGCGACCCTGGCCACGCAGACTCCGGCCGAAGTCGCCGAGTACGACGGCGAGGCCGCTGCGGAGAGCTTCCGCGCCCTGCGTGCGCATCCGCCGCTGGAGCAGCGCGGTCCTGGGCAGTTGATCGACTATACCGCCGCCACCCTGGACAAGAGCTTCGCGGTCTATCGCGAAGGCGACCGCGACCAGGCCTACGACCTGTCGGTGGCGGCCTACCTGGAAGGCTTCGAGCTGGTGGAAAGCTCGCTGGACAACGTCGACGCCGATTTGCGCCGCTCCACCGAGAAGCAGCTGATGGCCTACCGCCAGGCGTTGCGCGATGGCCTCCCGGAAACCCAGGTGGCGCAACAGCTGGAGCTGGCCAAGGGCAAGCTGGCAGAGGCCGCCAAGCAGCTTGGCGGCGACTCGCTGAGTTTCTCCATCAGTTTCGTTTCCGCCTTGTTGATCCTGTTGCGCGAAGGGGTAGAGGCAATCCTGGTGCTTGCCGCCATCCTCGCCTTCCTGCGCAATACCGGGCAGGAAAGTGCCGTGCGTGGCGTGCACGTCGGCTGGGGGCTGGCCTTCGTCGCCGGCTTCGCCACCTGGGCTTTGGCCGCCTATGTGATCGATATCGGCGGTGCCCAGCGCGAGCTGATGGAGGGCTTCACCTCTCTGTTCGCCTGCGTGATGGTGCTCTGGCTCGGCGTCTGGATGCACGACCGCCGCCACGCGGCAGCCTGGCAGGACTACATCCGCAGCAGCCTGGTGGGCGGTGGCGGACGCTTCGGCTTCGCAGTGCTGGCGTTCTTCTCGGTCTACCGCGAGTTGTTCGAGGTCATCCTGTTCTACGAAACCCTCTGGTTGCAGGCCGGACCGGCCGGGCACAATGCCGTGATCGGCGGTGCGGCGACCGCCGTGGTCCTGTTGATCGGCCTGGCCTGGGTGATCCTGCGTGGTTCGGCGAAACTGCCGCTGGGGTTGTTCTTCAGCATCAACGCGGCGTTGCTCTGTGCGCTCTCGGTGGTGTTCGCCGGACATGGCGTCATCGCCTTGCAGGAAGCCGGGGTGATCGGCACTCGTCCGGTCCCGTTCTTCGACTTCGACTGGCTGGGGATCAAGGCCGACGCCTATTCGCTGTCGGCCCAGGCCATGGCGCTGGTGGCCATCGCGCTGCTCTACGGACGTAGCCGGATCGTCGAGCGCCGGCGTGCGGCGGCCAACGCGGCCGACTGAGCGGGTTCGCGCAACCACGACGGCCAGTGCGATACTGGCCGTCGTCATTTCTACGGAAGTCCGTTCATGCGTATCTGGATCGATGCCGACGCCTGCCCCAAGGCGGCCAAGGAACTGGTCTGCAAGTTCGCCCTCAAGCGCAAGCTGGAAGTCTGGATGGTCGCCGGCCAGCCGCAGGTCAAGCCGCCGTTCGCCTGCGTGCGTCTGGTGGTGGTGGAAAGCGGGATGGATGCGGCTGACGATTACCTGGTGGAGCAGGCCGAGCCGGGCGACCTGGCGATCTGCAGCGACGTACCGCTGGCCGATCGGCTGATCAAGAAACAGGTTGCCGCCCTCGATCCTCGCGGCCGCGAGTTCGACGCGCGGAACATGGGCGATAAGCTGGCCATGCGCAACCTGATGGCCGACCTGCGTGACCAGGGGCAGATGGGCGGCGGCCAGGCGCCCTACGGTGAGCGTGACCGCCAGGCGTTCGCCAACGCCCTGGACCGCTTGCTCACCCGCCTGCAGCGGGAAGCCGATCTACGCGCGAGTCAGCCGCACAGATAGGTGCCGGTACCGACGGCGACCAGCGTGCCGTCGTCGCTATGCAGTTCCGAGCGCACCACTGCGACCTTGTTGCCCGAGCGAAGCGGCACCGCATGGGCGGTGAACGTCCGGCCGCGTCCCGGGCGCAGGTAGTCGACGCGCAAGTCGATGGTGCCGAGCTTCGACAGCCGCGCCATGCGCTCGTGGCCTGGCAGTTCGCGATGCCGTTCGAGGGCGCCGATCAGGGCCATCGCACCGCCGGTGACGTCGAGCAGGCTGGAGATCACCCCGCCGTGGAGAATGCCCTGGACGAAGTTGCCGATCAGTTCGTCCTTCATCGGCAGGTCGAGGACTACCCGCTCGCGGCCGAGGCTCGCCACGCGGATGCCGAGCATGCGGTTGAAGGGGATGCGCTGGAAGAAATCCGCCACCAGTTGGTGGACGTCGTCAGGCAGGGCGGAGGAGGGCGTTTCGCTCATCGCGGCGTCTCGATTCGATGGTTTCGAGACGCACGCTGGCGTAGCGGCACGGATTTGAAAAGGGCGGCGGCGCGACCGCCCTCGTGCTTGGCCGATCAGGCCTTGTCCTGGTCCACCAGTTCGAGCACCCGGTCGACCAGCTTGTTGATCCCGGAAGCGGCTTCGGCTATCGACTGGGCGAGCATGTAGGCCGGGGTGGTCACCAGCTTGCGCGCGCTGTCTTCGACGATCTCGTCCACCGGCGCGTCGATGTGCTCGGCACCCATCTGCTTCAGCGCGTCGGCGGTGTCGGCGTCGTTGCCGATGGTGCATTGGACGCCGGCGCCGTAGATCTTCGCCGCCATCGCCGGAGCGATGCAGATCAGCCCGACTGGCTTGCCGGCTTCGGCGAAAGCCTTGGCCAGCGCCAGCACGTCCGGCTGCACCTGGCATTGCGCGCCGTTGATGGCAAAGTCGCTGAGGTTCTTCGCAGCGCCGAAGCCACCGGGCACGATCAGCGCGTCGTAGTCCTCGGCGCGGGCTTCGCGCAGGTCCTTGACTTCGCCGCGGGCGATACGCGCGGACTCGACCAGGACATTGCGGCTTTCCGGCATTTCCTCGCCGGTCAGGTGGTTGACCACATGGTGCTGGGCGATGTTCGGCGCGAAGCATTGTGCCTCGGCGCCACGCTGGCTGAGGCGGAGCAGGGTGATCACGCTTTCGTGGATTTCCGCGCCATCGTAGACGCCACAACCGGAGAGGATGACGGCAACTTTCTTGTGCATGAGGCTTACTCCTTGGGAACGCAGGATCCGGACCGGACGGGCCTGGCCGGGGTCGGTATCGCGCAAGCATAGCGAGCCGCCGGCCCCGGCGGCCAGCCGGAGCGGAGGGTACAAGGAGTTGGAGTGTACGAAGGGGCCGGCTGTTCAGTCGCGCCGGCGCGGGTTCACTCGGATTTGTCGGCGTTGCCGCCCGCGCCGTTGCCGCGCGGTGTCTTGAAACGCCGCCATAGCCAGAGCAGCAGGCCCAGCACGATCAGGCCGCCGAGGACCATGAGTTCGTATTTCTTGATGTTGCCGAGCATGCCTTCCAGTACGCTGCCGAAATAGTAGGCGGCGGAGCCCAGCGCGGCGGCCCAGACGATGGCGCCGATGCCGTTGAGAAGAAGATAGCGGGCCGGTGGATAGCCGGACAGGCCGATGGCCACCGGCATCACCGTACGCAGGCCGTAGACGAAGCGGAAACTCAGCACCCACAGGTCGGGATGGCGGCGCACATGGTCCAGCGCCTTGTCGCCGAGCTTCTGCCAGCGCGGCTTGCGCGCCAGCAACCGGCGTCCGTGGCGGCGTCCGAGGAAGTACCAGAGTTGGTCGCCGGCGTAGCTGCCGAGGAAGGCGGTGAGAATCACGGTATCCAGTTGCATGTAGCCGCGGAAGGCAAGGAACCCGGCCAGCACGAGAATGGTTTCGCCCTCGAAGAAAGTACCGAGAAAAAGGGCGAAATAGCCGAAGTCCTGCAGGAATTGTTGGAGCATCATCGGGGCAGCGAAGCGAAATGAACGCGCAGCCTAACTCGGTTGAGGGCGTGGGGAAAGCGCGATCGTCACGGCCCAGGTCATTGATTGTGCAATGAATGGCCTTTGCCGCTGGCTTTTTGCGATGATTGGCGGTGCGGCAGGATGCCGCGACCTTGAGTCACTGTCGTCGCTTGTTGCCAATCCGTCATAATCAGGGACTATAACTGCCACACTGTGCCCGTTATCTGGGCCCTGGAGTAAACCGTGAGCTTCACTCCCGCCAATCGCGCCTATCCCTACACCCGCCTGCGGCGCAATCGCCGCGATGACTTCTCCCGCCGCCTGGTCCGCGAGAATGTCCTCACCGTCGACGACCTGATCCTGCCGGTGTTCGTCCTCGATGGGGTCAACCAGCGTGAAAGCATTCCGTCGATGCCCGGCGTCGAGCGCCTGTCCATCGACCAGTTGCTGATCGAGGCGGAAGAGTGGGTGGCCCTGGGCATTCCGGCGCTGGCGCTGTTCCCGGTGACCCCGGTGGAGAAGAAGTCCCTGGACGCCGCCGAGGCATACAACCCGGAAGGCATCGCCCAGCGCGCCACCCGCGCCCTGCGCGAGCGCTTTCCGGAGCTGGGCATCATCACCGACGTGGCGCTCGACCCGTTCACCACCCATGGCCAGGACGGCATCCTGGATGACGATGGCTACGTCCTCAACGACGTCAGCATCGACGTGCTGGTACGGCAGGCGCTGTCCCACGCCGAGGCCGGCGCCCAGGTGGTAGCGCCCTCGGACATGATGGACGGTCGCATCGGTGCGATCCGCGAGGCCCTGGAGTCTGCCGGCCACACCAATGTGCGGATCATGGCCTACTCGGCCAAGTACGCCAGCGCCTACTACGGTCCGTTCCGCGATGCGGTCGGCTCGGCTTCGAACCTCGGCAAGGGCAACAAGGCCACCTACCAGATGGATCCGGCGAACAGCGACGAGGCACTTCACGAAGTGGCCGCCGACCTGGCCGAAGGCGCCGACATGGTGATGGTCAAGCCGGGCATGCCCTACCTCGACATCGTGCGTCGGGTGAAGGATGAATTCCGCGCCCCGACCTTTGTCTACCAGGTCAGCGGCGAGTATGCGATGCACATGGGCGCCATCCAGAACGGCTGGCTGGCCGAATCGGTGATCCTCGAGTCCCTTACCGCCTTCAAACGTGCCGGCGCCGATGGCATTCTGACCTACTTCGCCAAGCAGGCCGCAGAACAATTAAGACGGGGGCGTTGACCCCCTCGGGAAGATGAATGAATACGCAGCAAGGACTTGATGAGATCGAACGTATCGCCGCCGACGAAACCGTAGTGGCGAACGTGGAAAGCGAAGCAGAAGTGAAGATGGCCGAAACGATCCCGGTGGAAACGCCACCTGCGGTGGTTCCCAGCGTGGATGACAGCAGCCTGTACATTCATCGCGAGCTCTCCCAGTTGCAGTTCAACATCCGCGTGCTGGAGCAGGCGCTGGACGAGTCCTACCCGCTCCTGGAGCGGCTGAAGTTCCTCCTCATCTTCTCGAGCAACCTCGACGAGTTCTTCGAGATCCGCATCGCCGGCCTGAAGAAGCAGATCACCTTCGCCCGCGAGCAGGCCGGCGCCGACGGCCTGCTGCCGCACCAGGCACTGGCGCGGATCAGCGAGCTGGTCCACGAGCAGGTGTCGCGGCAGTACCGGATCCTCAACGAGACCCTGTTGCCGGAGCTGGCCAAGCACCAGATCCGCTTCATCCGCCGGCGTCACTGGACGCTGAAGATCAAGACCTGGGTGCGGCGCTTCTTCCGCGACGAGATCGCGCCGATCATCACCCCGATCGGCCTCGACCCGACCCACCCGTTCCCGCTGCTGGTGAACAAGAGCCTCAACTTCATCGTCGAGCTGGAGGGGATGGATGCCTTCGGCCGCGACTCCGGCCTGGCGATCATCCCGGCGCCGCGCCTGCTGCCACGGATCATCAGGCTGCCGGAAGACGTTGGCGGCGAGGGTGACAACTACGTGTTCCTGTCGTCGATGATCCACGCCCACGCCGACGACCTGTTCCCCGGCATGAAGGTGAAGGGCTGCTACCAGTTCCGCCTGACCCGCAACGCCGACCTGTCGGTGGACACCGAGGATGTCGAGGACCTGGCCCGCGCGCTGCGCGGCGAGCTGTTCTCGCGTCGCTACGGGGACGCGGTACGCCTGGAGGTGGTGGATACCTGCCCGCAGAACCTGACCAACTACCTGCTCAAGCAGTTCGGCCTGTCCGAAAGCGAGTTGTACAAGGTCAGCGGCCCGGTCAACCTGACCCGCCTGTTCAGCGTCACCGGCCTGGAAAGCCATCCGGAGCTGCAGTACCCGCCCTTCACCCCGGCGATCCCGCGTCTTTTGCAGAAGAAGGAAAACCTCTTCAACGTCCTCAGCAAGCTCGACGTGTTGCTGATGCACCCGTTCGAGTCCTTCACCCCGGTGATCGACCTGCTGCGCCAGGCCGCCAAGGATCCGAACGTGCTGGCGATCAAGCAGACCCTGTACCGCAGCGGTGCCAACTCTGAGATCGTCGACGCCCTGGTCGAGGCGGCACGCAACGGCAAGGAGGTCACCGCGGTGATCGAGCTGCGCGCCCGCTTCGACGAAGAGTCCAACCTGCAACTGGCCAGCCGCCTGCAACAGGCCGGCGCGGTGGTGATCTACGGCGTGGTCGGCTTCAAGACCCACGCCAAGATGATGCTGATCCTCCGTCGCGAGGACGGCGAACTGCGCCGCTACGCGCACCTGGGCACCGGCAACTACCATGCCGGCAACGCTCGCCTGTACACCGACTACAGCCTGCTGACCGCCGACGTGGCGCTCTGCGAGGACCTGCACAAGCTGTTCAACCAACTGATCGGGATGGGCAAGACGCTGCGCATGAAGAAGCTGTTGCATGCGCCGTTCACCCTGAAGAAGAACCTGCTGGAAATGATCAACCGCGAGGCGGCCCAGGCGGCGCTCGGCCAGCCTGCGCACATCATGGCCAAGGTCAACTCGCTGACCGATCCGAAGGTCATCCGCGCCCTGTACAAGGCCAGCCAGGCCGGGGTCAGGATCGACCTGGTGGTGCGTGGCATGTGCTGCCTGCGGCCGGGCATCCCGGGGGTCTCGCACAATATCCACGTGCGCTCGATCATCGGGCGCTTCCTCGAGCACAGCCGCATCTACTACTTCCTCAACGGCGGCGACGAGAAGCTCTATCTCTCCAGCGCCGACTGGATGGAGCGCAACCTCGACATGCGCGTCGAGACCTGCTTCCCGGTGGAAGGCAAGAAGCTGGTGCAGCGGGTCAAGAAGGAACTGGAAACGTACCTGACCGACAACACCCAGGCCTGGGTGTTGCAGGCCGACGGTAGCTACCAGCGGCTCAGTCCCACCGGTAACCAGAACCCCCGCAATACCCAGGCGACCCTGCTGGAGAAGCTGGCCGCGCCGGTGCTTACCGCACGTTGAGGCTGTAGCCGACCCGCTTGAGCCATTCGGCTTCCTGGGCGAAGTCGGCCTGGGTCAGCGGGTTGGCTTCCAGCCAGCCCTCGGGGAAGGTCACCGAAAGGCTCTTGGGCTCTGCCTTCAGACGCACCGAGGGCATTTCCTGGGTGCCGCGAATGTGGTGGAAGAGGATCGCGAAGCGCAGCACGATGCACAGGCGTACCAGCTTGTCGCCTTCCTCGGCGAACTCCGCCAGCTTGTCCGCCGGAATGTTGCGGCGGTGGCCGCGTACCAGTAGCGACAGCATCTGCTGGTCCTGGCGCGAGAAGCCAGCCAGGTCGGAGTGCTCGATCAGGTAGGCGCCGTGCTTGTGGTAGTGGTAATGGGCGATGTCCAGGCCGATCTCGTGGACCCGTGCGCCCCAGCTCAGCAGGTCGCGGTGCAGTTCGCCGTTCAGCTCCCAGGCGTCGCCGACTTCGGCAAGCACCTTGAGGGCCTTGGCCTCCACCCGCGAAGCCTGCTCCGGATCGACGTGGTAGCGCTGCATCAGCGAGCTGATGGTGCGTTCGCGCACGTCCTCGTGCTGGTGACGGCCGACCAGGTCGTAGAGAACGCCTTCGCGCAGGGCGCCCTCGGAGTGAACCATCTGTTCCAGTTCCAGCGCGTCGAAGATCGCTTCGAGAATGGCCAGTCCGGCCGGGAAGATGGTCCGGCGGTCCGGCTTGATCCCTTCCAGATCGAGCTTCTCCACGTCGCCGAGCTTGAGCACCTTGCGCTTCAGCCAGGCCAGTCCGTCCGGGCTGATCTCGCCGTTGCCGTGGCCGCCGGCCTTGATCGCCAGCGCCACTGCGCGGATGGTGCCGGAGGCGCCGACCGCCTGTTGCCAGCCGAGGCGCCGCAGGCTGTTCTCGATGCCCATCAGTTCCAGGCGTGCAGCCGTGTACGCCTGGGCGTAGCGGGCCGGGGTGATCTTGCCGTCGCGGAAGTAGCGTTGGGTGTAGCTGACGCAACCCATCTGCAGGCTTTCCCGCAGCTCGGACTCGAAACCCTGGCCGATGATGAACTCGGTGCTGCCGCCGCCGATGTCGCTTACCAGCCGGCGACCGCCACTGTCGGGCATGCTGTTGGCGACGCCGAGGTAGATCAGGCGGGCTTCCTCGCGGCCGGAGATGACTTCCACGGGATGGCCGAGAACCTCTTCCGCACGACGGATGAAATCGCTGCGGTTGCGCGCCTCGCGCAAGGCGTTGGTCGCGACCACGCGTACGGAACCCTGGGGCATGCCGCTGATGAACTGGGCGAAGCGGCGCAGGCAGTCGAGGCCGCGCTGGGTGGCCTCTTCGCTGAGATTGCGCTCCTCGTCGAGGCCGGCGGCCAGTTGGACCTTCTCGCCCAGCCGTTCGAGGATGCGGACTTCGCCGTGGATATTGGCCTTGGCCAGACAGAGGTGGAAACTGTTGGAGCCCAGGTCCAGGGCGGCAATCAGCGGGAATGCCTCGGCAGGTTTTTGCGGCATGCTTTGCAAGTCCATTGGAAAACTGCGCCATCCTGCCACGATAGGGCGAGGGTCGCCAATGCGGCAGCCGATCAATCGGGAATCAGCCGACCAACGATAGAGACTCTCAATCGGCTGCGCCTTCCGGCGAGGGTCAAGGCGGGATATGATGGTCGGCACTTTCGCGTTTCAATTCGCGTCCGACTACGGAGAGATTTCATGAGCGAACATATCGTCAACGTTACTGATGCCAGCTTCGAGCAGGACGTGCTGAAGGCCGACGGCCCTGTGCTGGTGGACTACTGGGCCGAGTGGTGCGGTCCGTGCAAGATGATCGCGCCGGTGCTGGACGAAGTCGCCAGGGACTATCAGGGCAAGCTGAAGGTCTGCAAGCTGAACATCGACGAGAACCAGGATACCCCGCCGAAATACGGCGTGCGTGGCATCCCTACCCTGATGCTGTTCAAGGACGGCAATGTCGAGGCGACCAAGGTCGGCGCACTGTCCAAGTCGCAGCTGGCGGCCTTCCTCGACGCCAATATCTGAGCCGGGCCCAGGCCTCGCTGGAAAGCCCCGCGATTCGCGGGGCTTTTTTTTGCGTTTCTATAGACGCCACCCGGCCACGGTGTTAAATTCGGGTTCGCGACGTTTTTTCCGTCGCCTTCTGCATGCCGTCCCGGACGCACTTCCTACTCGAACTTTCTAGCGCTCCTGTCGCCCCCTTGCGACACGGCTTTCCCAAGCTCGACGCTTTCTCCAATTCCTCTTTCTGCGTACCTATCTCTTTCCTATGAATCTGACCGAACTCAAGCAAAAGCCGATTGCCGAACTGCTGGAAATGTCCGATGCCATGGGCCTGGAAAACATGGCCCGTTCGCGCAAGCAGGACATCATCTTCGCCCTGCTGAAGAAGCACGCGAAAAGTGGTGAAGAGATCTCCGGCGATGGCGTGCTGGAGATTCTTCAGGACGGCTTCGGCTTCCTGCGCTCCGCCGACTCTTCCTACCTGGCCGGCCCCGACGACATCTATGTCTCGCCGAGCCAGATCCGGCGCTTCAACCTGCGCACGGGCGACACCATCATCGGCAAGATCCGGCCGCCGAAAGAGGGCGAGCGTTACTTCGCCCTGCTCAAGGTCGACTCGATCAACTTCGATCGTCCGGAGAATGCGAAGAACAAGATTCTCTTCGAGAACCTGACGCCGCTGTTCCCCAACGAGCGGATGAAGATGGAAGCCGGCAACGGCTCCACCGAAGACCTGACCGGCCGCGTCATCGATCTCTGCGCGCCGATCGGCAAGGGCCAGCGCGGCCTGATCGTGGCGCCGCCGAAGGCGGGCAAGACCATCATGCTGCAGAACATCGCCAGCAACATCACCCGCAACAACCCCGAATGCCACCTGATCGTCCTGCTGATCGACGAGCGCCCTGAGGAAGTGACCGAAATGCAGCGCACCGTGCGCGGCGAAGTGGTCGCCTCGACCTTTGACGAACCGCCGACCCGTCACGTACAGGTCGCCGAGATGGTGATCGAGAAGGCCAAGCGCCTGGTCGAGCACAAGAAGGACGTGGTCATCCTGCTCGACTCCATCACCCGTCTGGCGCGGGCCTACAACACCGTGATCCCCAGCTCCGGCAAGGTGCTCACCGGCGGTGTCGACGCCCATGCCCTGGAGAAGCCGAAGCGCTTCTTCGGCGCCGCGCGGAACATCGAAGAGGGCGGTTCTCTTACGATTCTCGCCACGGCGTTGGTGGAAACCGGCTCGAAGATGGACGAGGTGATCTACGAGGAATTCAAGGGTACCGGCAACATGGAACTCCCATTGGATCGCAAGATCGCCGAGAAGCGCGTGTTCCCGGCCATCAACATCAACCGTTCGGGTACCCGCCGCGAAGAGCTGCTGACCAGCGAGGACGAGCTCCAGCGCATGTGGATCCTGCGCAAGATCCTGCACCCGATGGACGAGATCTCCGCGATCGAATTCCTCATCGACAAGCTCAAGCAGACCAAGACCAACGATGAGTTCTTCGATTCGATGAAACGGAAGTAGTCTTCCAGGGAATTGAAGAAGGCGCTCCGGTTTGACCGGAGCGCCTTTTTTCATGCCTGGAGAAAAATAGATGTCGAGCCTGCCTTATCGAAGAGATATCGATGGATTGCGCGCACTGGCCATCTTGCCGGTGGTGTTCTATCACTTGGGCTTGGGCGGTTTCACCGGCGGGTATGTCGGCGTCGATGTCTTTCTGGTGATTTCCGGCTACCTGATCACTTCGATCATCCGGCGCGATCGGCAGGCCGGGCGTTTCAGCTTCGTCGATTTCTGGGCTCGCCGGGCGCGACGCATCCTCCCCGCTTTGTTCGTTATGATGGCCGTCAGCCTGGCGGCCGGCTGGTTCCTGATGGAGCCGCGGGACTACGAGCAACTGGGTCGTGCGGTGCGTTACCAGACGATGTTCGCCTCGAACATCCTGTTCTGGAAGCAGGATGGCTATTTCGACGCCGCGTCCGAATTCAAGCCGCTATTGCATACCTGGTCATTGTCGGTGGAAGAGCAGTTCTACATTCTCTTCCCTCTACTGCTGGCCGCGGTCTCCGGGCGTCTGCTGCGCTGGCGGCTCGCCATCCTCCTCGCGGTCCTGGCGCTATCGCTGGCGGCCAGCGTCTGGGCGGTTAGCCAGCGACCTGGCAGTGCATTCTTCCTCCTGCCGATGCGCGCCTGGGAACTCCTGGCGGGTGCCGTGCTGGCGTTGCTGCCGGGCGCTAGCCGCGGTCATTCGCAGTGGTCCCTGCAACTGGCGGCCACCCTCGGGATAGCGGCGATTCTCCTGCCGGTGTTCTTCTACGACAGCGACACTCCTTTCCCCGGCCTCGCGGCGCTGCCGGCGGTGCTTGGCACCGCCCTGCTGATCTGGGCCAACGGCGCCGGCGACACCTGGGTTCGCCGCCTGCTGGGCTGGCAACCGCTGGTCTGGTTCGGTCTGATCTCCTATTCGCTGTACCTCTGGCACTGGCCGCTGTACGTCTTCGTCCAGTACCACGCACTGGAAACCCTGGGCCTGCCGGCACGCCTGGGGTTGCTGGCGGCGAGCATCGGCCTGGCGGCACTGTCGCTGTACTACGTCGAGGCACCGTTCCGCGAGCGCAAGCTGTTCGCCGGGCGCCGGCAGATGCTTGGCGCGGCGCTGTGCAGCTTGCTGCTGCTGGGAGTCATCGGCCAGTTGGTGCGGCATTACGACGGCGTGCCGTCGCGTCTTTCCGAGGAAGCCTTGCGTTATGCCAAGGCGTCCAAATGGCGCGATGGGCAGACCGACTGCATGTTCGACAAGAAGGCGCTCAGTCAGGAAAGCATCTGCCGCTTCCCGGCGGAACTGGCTGCCGAACGACCGCTGCTGGTCAGTTGGGGCGACAGCCATTCCGCGGCGTTGAGCCCGCTGCTGCGCGAACTGGCTACCAGTCGCCGACTGCCGATCTGGCAGGCTTCGCTGGCGGGCTGTCCGCCGTTGCTGGGGATGCTGGAAAAGGACACTTGCCTGCGTTTCAACCAGCAGATGCTCGAGTTCGTCGAACAGCAGCGGCCGGGCGGGGTGATCCTCGCCGGGCGCTGGGACATGTATATATACGGCGACTCGCAGGACGGTACCCGCAACATTCTCCGCGAGCCGGACGACACGCCGGACAGCTCGATCGCCGAGGCGCTGCTGCGGCAACGCCTGAGCGGGATGATCGAAAGGCTGAACGCGGCCGACGTACATGTCTGGCTGGTCAAGGACGTACCGCTGCTGCCATTCAAGGCACCGGCGCGGCTGGTGCGGCTGAGTCTGAGCGGGGAGGATGTCGGGCGCGCACGTTTTCCCTTCGCTGAGCACGCTGCGCGCGTCGCCTACGTGAATGCGCTGTTCGATGCGTTGGCCGAAGGCAACCCGCGGGTGAGCGTGCTCGACCCCTCCAGCGTGCTCTGCGATGGCCTGGATTGTTTCGCCGAACGTGATGGCTGGTCGCTGTACATGGATAACAACCACCTTTCGACCCAGGGGGCCCATGAACTCGGGCCTTTGTTCGAGCCGATGCTACAGAGCCTCGACGACTCGAGGATCGCCAGCCAGCAGTGACCGAATGCCGCGTTTGCCTGCTGCCGGATGGGCCGGGAGCAGGTAGGATGTGGGGTCTTGCAGTGAATGGTTAGGCCAATGACGTTCAAGGATCTCCGCGATTTCATCGCCCAGCTGGAGCAGCGCGGTGCGTTGAAGCGCATCCAGGTGCCGATTTCCCCCGTGCTCGAGATGACCGAGGTGTGCGACCGCACGTTGCGCGCCAAGGGCCCGGCATTGCTGTTCGAAAAGCCGACCGGCTTCGACATGCCGGTGCTCGGCAACCTGTTCGGTACGCCGGAGCGCGTGGCGCTGGGCATGGGCGCCGAGGACGTCGGCGCACTGCGCGAGATCGGCAAGCTGCTGGCGCAACTCAAGGAGCCCGAGCCGCCGAAGGGCCTCAAGGACGCCTGGGCCAAGCTGCCGATGTACAGGAAGGTCCTGTCCATGGCGCCGAAGGTGCTCAAGGACGCCCCCTGCCAGGAAGTGGTCGAGGAGGGCGAGGACGTCGACCTCGGCCGGCTGCCGGTCCAGACCTGCTGGCCGGGCGATGTCGGGCCGCTGATCACCTGGGGCCTGACCGTTACCCGCGGGCCGAACAAGGAACGGCAGAACCTGGGCATCTACCGCCAGCAGGTGATCGGCCGCAACAAGGTGATCATGCGCTGGCTCAGCCATCGCGGCGGCGCACTGGACTACCGCGAGTGGTGCCAGAAGCATCCGGGCCAGCCCTATCCGGTAGCCGTGGCGCTGGGCGCCGATCCGGCGACCATCCTCGGTGCGGTGACGCCGGTGCCGGACACCCTTTCCGAATACGCTTTCGCCGGCCTGTTGCGCGGGCATCGTACCGAGCTGGTCAAGTGTCGCGGGAGCGACTTGCAGGTGCCGGCCAGCGCCGAGATCGTCCTCGAAGGGGTGATCCACCCCGGCGAGATGGCCGACGAAGGCCCCTATGGCGATCACACCGGCTACTACAACGAGGTCGATCGCTTCCCGGTGTTCACCGTCGAGCGCGTCACCCGCCGGCAGAAACCGATCTACCACAGCACCTACACCGGGCGTCCGCCGGACGAGCCGGCGATCCTCGGGGTGGCGCTGAACGAAGTGTTCGTGCCGATCCTGCAGAAGCAGTTCCCGGAAATCGTCGATTTCTACCTGCCGCCGGAAGGTTGTTCCTACCGGATGGCGGTGGTGACCATGAAGAAGCAGTACCCAGGGCACGCCAAGCGCGTGATGCTCGGGGTCTGGTCGTTCCTGCGGCAGTTCATGTACACCAAGTTCGTCATCGTCACCGACGATGACATCGATGCGCGCGACTGGAACGATGTGATCTGGGCCATCACCACGCGGATGGACCCCAAGCGCGACACGGTGATGATCGACAACACGCCCATCGACTACCTCGACTTCGCCTCGCCGGTTTCCGGCCTCGGCTCGAAGATGGGGCTTGATGCCACCCACAAGTGGCCGGGCGAGACCAGCCGCGAATGGGGGCGCGCCATCGTCAAGGACGAAGCGGTGACACGGCGCATCGACGCCCTCTGGTCGAGCCTCGGGATCGACTGATGCGTATCGTCCTGCAACCGTCCGGCGCCTGCCTCGAGCTGCTGCCGGGGGAACGCATCCTCGATGGCGCCCGGCGGCTTGGCTACGACTGTCCGCAGAGCTGCCGCAACGGCAACTGCCATATCTGCGCGGCGCTGCTGGTGGAGGGGCGGGTACGCCAGAACGGCGAGGTACGCGATCATGGCGAACTCTTCACCTGCCTCGCTGAGCCGCTGGAAGACTGCGTGCTGCATTGGGACGGGGTGCTGGCGCCGGGTGAACTGCCTCTGCGCAAGCTGACCTGCCAGTTGAGCTTCTGCGAAGAGGTCGGCGGCGACGTCTACCGGGTCGGCCTGCGCGCGCCGGCCGGCAAGCCGCCACGCTATCACGCCGGGCAGTACCTGTTGCTGGAGCGTGACGGCGGCGACAGCGCGGCGTTTTCCCTGGCCTCCGCGCCGCATGCGGGACGCGACCTTGAGTTGCACATCCTGGCCAAGGAAGACAGTGCCGTCGCGCTGATCGCGCAATTGCAGCGCGAGCGCCTGGCACGGATCCAGCTGCCGTTCGGCGACGCGCATCTGGCGGAACTGCCCGACGGTCCGCTGGTGCTGATCGCCGCGGGAACCGGCATGTCGCAGATGCACAGCCTGATCGAGCACTGCCGCGCCGCCGGCTTCGCCCATCCTGTACATCTCTACTGGGGCGTTCGGCGTCCGGAGGATTTCTACCGACTGCCGCACTGGACGGAGTGGGAAGGCCTGCCGAACCTGTTCCTGCACCGGGTGGTCAGCGACCTCTGTGGCTGGGAGGGGCGCTGCGGCTTGCTGCACGAGGCGGTGCGCGAGGATTTCGCCGACCTGTCGAGCCTGCATGTGTATGCCAGCGGCTCGCCGGCGATGGTCTACGCGACCCTGGATGCCCTGGTCGAAGCAGGGATGGACGCGCACCAGATGCGCGCCGACGTGTTCGCCTACGCGCCGCGGGACTGAACGCGGCTCCGGCCTGGCGCCGGAGCCGCCGCGTCATCAGCCGGCTTGCTGCGGCGCGGCCTGGACCGCGGGTTTGCGCAGGGTCAGGCAGAGGAACAGGATGGCCAGCAGGCAGGCGCCGATCAGCAGCTTGAAGCCACCGTCCCAGCCGAAGTGATCCACCGTGTAGCCGACCAGGGCGTTGGCCGCCACCGAGCCGCCGAGGTAGCCGAACAGACCGGTGAAGCCGGCGGCGGTGCCGGCCGCTTTCTTCGGCGCCAGCTCCAGGGCCTGCAAGCCGATCAGCATCACCGGGCCGTAGATCAGGAAGCCGATCATGATCAGCGCGGCCATGTCGATCGCCGGGTTGCCGGCCGGGTTCAGCCAGTAGATCAGGGTGCCGACGGTCACCAGGATCATGAACACCACGCCGGTGGCGCCGCGATTGCCCTTGAACAGCTTGTCCGACAGCCAGCCGCAGAGCAGGGTGCCGGGAATCCCCGCCCATTCGTAGAAGAAGTACGCCCAGGACGACTTGTCGACGTTGAAGTGCTTGGCCTCCTTGAGGTAGGTCGGCGCCCAGTCGAGCACACCGTAGCGCAGCAGGTAGACGAACACGTTGGCCAGGGCGATGTACCAGAGCAGCTTGTTGCGCAGCACGTAGGTGACGAAGATCTCCTTGGTCGACAGCTCGCGCTCGTGGTGTTCGTCGTAGCCTTCGGGGTAGTCGTCCTTGTGCTTCTCGATCGGTGGCAGGCCGCAGGATTGCGGGGTGTCGCGCATGGCGAAATAGGCGAATACGGCTACGCCCACGGCGACGATGGCCGGCACGTAGAAGGCCGAGCGCCAGTCGCCGAACAGCGCCAGGCCGAGCAGGAACAGCGGGCCGATCAGGCCGCCGCCGACGTTGTGGGCGACGTTCCACACCGAGACCACGCTGCCGCGCTCCTTCTGCGACCACCAGTGGACCATGGTCCGTCCGCTCGGCGGCCAGCCCATGCCCTGGGCCCAGCCGTTGATGAAGAGCAGGACGAACATGATGGCGACGCTGGAGGTAGCCCAGTGCGCGAATCCGAAAATGAACATCACCGCCGCCGACACCAACAGGCCGAACGGCAGGAAGACCCGTGGGTTGGAACGGTCCGAGACCAGGCCCATGATGAATTTCGACAGGCCGTAGGCGATGGCGATGGCCGACATCGCGACACCCAGTTGACCGCGGCTGTAGCCGTCCTCGATGAGGTAGGGCATGGCCAGGGAGAAGTTCTTGCGCAGCAGGTAGTAACCCGCGTAGCCAATGAAGATACCGGCGAAGATCTGCCAGCGCAGGCGCCGGTAGGTGCTGTCCACCTCGGCATCGGGCAGTGGCGCCTGGTGTGGCGCGGGACGAAAGATTCCGAACATCGCGAGCTCCGCTTGTTGTTGTGTCGCGCCTTTTTACGCGGTTGCGAACACTACATTTTTCGTAAATGAAAAAATAGCGGAAATGTTACAGGTTGAGTGCATTGGTCGGAAATAAGAAAGCCCCGGTCGGAAACCGGGGCCTTCATAGGGAAAAACATCTGACAGCGTGGGCCTCGGCCGGTGTATCGCTCCGGCCCGCCATGCCTTTCTCCGCACGGGCGGGAGGCAATACTCGCCGCCTTCGTGGCTCAGCGAACCTCCACCACCACCTTGCCGACCGCCCTGCGCTGGCCGAGGGCGTCGATAGCGTCGCCGGCCCGTTCCAGCGGGAAGCGCTGCGACACCAGCGGCTTCAGTTTGCCTTCGGCGTGCCAGGCGAACAGCTGGCGGAAGTTGTCAGCGTTGTCCTGCGGCTGGCGTTGGGCGAACGATCCCCAGAACACGCCGACCAGCGAGGCGCCCTTGAGCAGGGTCAGGTTGGCCGGCAGCGAAGGGATGCTGCCGCTGGCGAAGCCGACCACCAGCATCCGTCCGTTCCAGGCGATGCTGCGGAAGGCCTCCTCGAACAGTTCGCCGCCCACCGGATCGTAGATCACATCGACGCCCTGGCCGCCGGTCAAGGCCTTGAGCTGCTCGCGCAGGCTACCTTCGCTGTAGTTGATCAGTTCGTCGGCGCCGGCGGCCTTGGCCACGGCGAGCTTGTCGGGGGTACTGGCGGCAGCGATCACCCGCGCGCCCATGGCCTTGCCGATCTCCACGGCAGCCAGCCCGACCCCGCCGGAAGCGCCGAGCACCAGCAGGGTCTCGCCGGGTTGCAGATTGGCGCGCTGTTTCAGGGCGTGCATCGAGGTGCCGTAGGTCATGCCGAAGGCGGCGGCGCTGGCGAAGTCCATGCCTTCGGGAATCGGCATCACGTTATAGCCGGGCACCTTGACCTGCTCGGCGAAGCTGCCCCAGCCGGTCAGGGCCATGACCCGGTCGCCGGGCCTGACGTGGGCGACCTTTTCGCCGACCGCGGCGACCACCCCGGCCGCCTCGCCGCCCGGGGAGAAGGGGAAGGGCGGCTTGAACTGGTACTTGCCCTCGATGATCAGGGTGTCTGGGAAGTTGACCCCTGCGGCGTGCACATCGAGGAGGATTTCGTTCTTCGCCGGGCTCGGGCTGGCGATTTCTTCCAGGACCAGGCTGCTGGCCGGGCCGAAGGCTTTGCAGAGGACGGCTTTCATCGGGGACGCTCCAGTTTGCGGTCCGGCCAGTGTAGGAGGGAGACGCCGGGGGTCAATCAGCATCGCCGCAACTGATGGTTGTCCATAAACCCCGGGCTTGGGCCCGGCCGAGAGTCTGGCTATGCTTGCCGGCATTCGTCGAGGAGATGCGCCCGTGAGAACCCCCATTGCCCTGTCGCTGGCCCTGTGCCTGAGTCTGTTCCCGTCGTTCGCCTCGGCCGAGGAGGCCGCGCCGGAAGGCGAGGGCGCGAACAAGCCGGTCTACGTCGACCTGACCCCGGCGCTGGTCGGCAACTACGGCAGCGGGCCGCGCCTGCAGTACTACAAGGCCGACATCGCCCTGCAGGTGGCCGACAAGGACGCGGCGACCAAGGTCGAGCATCACGAGCCCTTGATCCGCAACCAGTTGATCATGCTGTTCGCCCAGCAGACCGACCAGAGCCTGGGTACGGTCGAGGCCAAGGAAAGCCTGCGCCAGGAGGCGCTGAAGCAGGTCCAGCAGACCCTCGAGCAGGAAGAGGGCAAGCCGCTGGTGACCGACCTGCTGTTCAACAACCTCATCGTCCAGCCCTGAGGTCAACTATCCGTTCTGTCCCGCGCTCCCGGATGCGAGGCACCGGCGATTCTGCTTTCCTGTGAGATTCGGTCGGGCGCGTCTGACGTGCATCAACACCCGCGCGCCGCCCTGGAGGGACAATCGAGCCAGTGAAGTCCGCGGCGGCCGCGCTTTCCAGCGTGAGCGCCATCGCCGCGGCCTGGCCGGACGTGCGAGGAGAAGGGATGAAACAGGAAAGCAAACGGTGGCTGAGCCGTGCCCTGGTCGTGGCGGCGCTGCTCGGCGTAGGCGTGCTGGTCTGGCAGGTATCGCGACCGACCGGCCTGGGCGAGGGATTCGCCAGCGGCAACGGACGCATCGAGGCCACCGAGGTGGACGTGGCGGCCAAGCTTCCCGGGCGGGTCGCCGAGATCAAGGTCGACGAGGGCGACTTCGTCAAGGCCGGCGAAATCGTCGCGCGGATGGATACCCAGGTGCTCGAGGCGCAGTTGGCCCAGGCCCAGGCCCAGGTGCGCCAGGCGGAGAACGCCAAGCTCACCGCGACCTCGCTGGTGGCCCAGCGCGAGAGCGAGAAGAGCACCGCCCAGGCCGTGGTGGCGCAGCGCCAGGCAGAGCTGACAGCGGCGCAGAAGCGCTTCACCCGTACCGAGGCGCTGGTCAAGCGCAATGCCCTGCCGCAACAGCAACTCGACGACGATCGGGCGACCCTGCAGAGCGCCCAGGCGGCGTTGTCCGCGGCACGCTCGCAAGTGATTTCGGCGCAGGCGGCGATCGAGGCCGGGCGTTCCCAGGTAATCGAGGCGCAGTCGGCCATCGAGGCGGCCAAGGCCAGCGTCGCCCGGCTCCAGGCGGATATCGACGACAGCCTGCTCAAGGCGCCGCGCAACGGCCGCGTGCAGTACCGCGTGGCACAGCCGGGGGAAGTGCTGCCGGCCGGTGGCAAGCTCCTCAACATGGTCGACCTGGCCGACGTCTACATGACTTTCTTCCTGCCATCCATGCAGGCCGGCAGGGTCGGACTGGGCCAGGAAGTGCGCTTGGTGATCGACGCGGTGCCGGACTACGTGATCCCGGCCAAGGTTTCCTATGTCGCCAGTGTCGCCCAGTTCACCCCGAAAACGGTGGAAACCGCCAACGAGCGGGAGAAGCTGATGTTCCGGGTCAAGGCGCGGCTCGATCCGGCGCTGCTGGAAAAATACATCACCTACGTCAAGACCGGCGTGCCCGGAATGGCCTACCTGCGACTGGACCCTGAGGTCGAGTGGCCGGCCAACCTGCAGATCAAGGTTCCGCAATGACCGCTGGCGGGAGCGGCGTGGCGAGCCTCCGGGGCGTTTCGCTGCGCTACGGCGAGACGCGTGCGGTTGACGACGTCAGCCTGGAGATCCCGGCCAACCGCATGGTCGGCCTGATCGGTCCGGACGGGGTCGGCAAGTCCAGCCTGCTGGCGCTGCTGGCCGGCGCACGGAAGATGCAGGATGGCGAGATCCGCGTGCTCGATGGCGACATGCGCGACCGCCGCCACCGCCGGGCGGTCTGCCCGCGCATCGCCTACATGCCCCAGGGGCTGGGCAAGAACCTCTACCCGACGCTCTCGGTGTTCGAGAACGTCGACTTCTTCGGTCGGCTGTTCGGCCACGACAAGGCCGAGCGCGAGCGGCGCATCGCCGATCTGCTGCAAAGCACCGGATTGGCGCCGTTCGCCGAGCGTCCTGCGGGCAAGCTGTCCGGCGGCATGAAGCAGAAGCTCGGGCTGTGCTGCGCGCTGATCCACGATCCCGACCTGCTGATCCTCGACGAGCCGACCACCGGCGTCGACCCGCTGTCGCGCAACCAGTTCTGGGAGCTGATCGGCCGTATCCGCGCGGGCCGCGAAGGCATGAGCGTGCTGGTCGCCACCGCCTACATGGAGGAAGCCGAGCGCTTCGACTGGCTGGTGGCGATGGATGACGGAAAGGTCCTGGCCACCGGTACGCCGCAGGAGCTGCGCGAGCGTACCGGGACGCAGAGCCTCGAGTCGGCGTTCATCGCCCTGCTGCCGGAAAGCAAGCGCGCCGGCCACCATCGATTGGTGATCCCGCCGCGACCGCAGAGCGAAGGCGCGCCGCGGATCGCCATCGAGGCCGAGGGCCTGACCTGTCGTTTCGGCGACTTCGTCGCGGTCGATCACGTCAGCTTCCGTATCGAGCGTGGGGAAATCTTCGGCTTTCTCGGCTCCAACGGCTGCGGCAAGTCCACCACCATGAAGATGCTCACCGGCCTGCTGCCGGCCAGCGAAGGCACGTGCGCGCTGTTCGGCCAGCCGGTGGACGCCAGCGACATGGCGACCCGTCGCCGGGTCGGCTACATGTCCCAGGCCTTTTCCCTGTATGCCGAGCTGAGCGTGCGGCAGAACCTGGTGTTGCACGCCCGGCTGTTCCACCTGCCGGCGGATGGCATCCCGGCACGGGTCGGCGAAATGCTCCGGCGCTTCGACCTGGAGAAGGTGGCCGACGAGCTGCCCAACGACCTGCCGCTGGGCATTCGCCAGCGTCTGTCGCTGGCGGTGGCGGTGATCCACAAGCCGGAAATCCTGATCCTCGACGAGCCCACTTCGGGGGTCGACCCGGTGGCTCGCGACGGCTTCTGGGAGCTGATGGTCGAGCTGTCGCGCCGCGACGGGGTGACCATCTTCATTTCCACCCACTTCATGAACGAGGCTCAGCGCTGCGATCGCATCTCGCTGATGCATGCCGGCAAGGTACTGGCCAGCGATACTCCCGATGAGCTGGTGCGCCAGCGTGGTCTGTCGACCCTGGAAGCGACCTTCATCGCTTACCTGGAGGAAGCCGCGGGTGCCGCCGCGCCAGCGCAACCGGCCGAGGCGCCGGCCGTCGCGGAGCAGCCCGGCGATGGCCAGGAGCGCCAGGCGCAACGCGAACGCTTCAGCCCCCTGCGGCTGTTCAGCTATGCGCGCCGCGAAGCCATGGAGCTGCGCCGCGACCCGATCCGCCTGACCCTGGCCCTGCTCGGCACCGCGCTGCTGATGTTCATCATCGGCTATGGCATCAACATGGACGTCGAGGACCTCTCCTGGGCGGTCCTCGACCGTGACCAGACCACCACCAGCCAGGCCTACGCGCTGAACATCGCCGGCTCGCGCTATTTCGTCGAACATGCGCCGATCACCGACCCGGACGACCTCGACCGGCGCCTGCGCAGCGGCGAGCTGAGCCTGGCGGTGGAGATTCCGCCGAACTTCGGGCGCGATCTCAAGCGTGGCTCCGATCCGGCCATCGGCGTGTGGATCGACGGAGCGATGCCGACCCGTGCCAACACCGTGCTCGGCTACGTGCAGGGCCTGCACACCAGCTACCTGGCGGACCTCTCGCGGCAGGCGGGTGGGGCCGAGGTCAGCGCGGCGGCCAGCACCGAGGTGCGCTATCGCTACAACCCCGACGTGGAAAGCCTGAAGGCGATGGTGCCGGCGGTGATCCCGCTGCTGCTGATCATGATCCCGGCCATGCTCACCGCCCTCGGCGTGGTGCGCGAAAAGGAACTGGGTTCGATCACCAACCTCTATGTCACCCCGGTGACGCGCCTGGAGTTCCTGGTCGGCAAGCAGCTGCCCTACGTCGCCATGGGCATGATCAACTTCCTGCTGATGCTGGTCCTGGCCATCGTGGTATTTCGCGTGCCGCTCAAGGGCAGCTTCCTGGCGTTGACCATCGGCGCTTTCCTCTATGTGGTCACCAGCACTGGCCTAGGGCTGTTCCTCTCGACGTTCATGCGCAGCCAGATCGCCGCTGTATTCGGCGTGGCGATCGCCACCATGATCCCGGCGATCCAGTTCTCCGGGCTGATCCACCCGGTGTCCTCGCTGGAAGGTGCGGCGGCCTGGATCGGCAAGCTCTATCCGACCTCGCATTTCCTGGTGGTCAGCCGCGGCGCCTTTTCCAAATCGCTGGGCCTGTCCGATCTCTGGGCCTACTACCTGCCGCTTGCCGCTTCCATCGTGGTGCTGACCCTGCTCAGCGTGGCCTGCCTGAAGAAGCAGGAGGACTGAGCGATGCGCAGCCTGGCCAACATCTTCAACCTGGGCATCAAGGAGTTCCGCAGTCTCGGCCGCGACTACGCGATGCTGGCACTGATCGTCTGGGCCTTCACCCTGGGCGTCTACAGTTCCGCCACCGGTATTCCGGAAACCTTGCATCACGCGCCGATCGCGGTGGTCGACGAGGATCGCTCGCAGCTCTCGTCGCGTATCGTCAATGCCTTCCAGCCCCCATACTTCCGGCCGCCGGAAATGATCGGGCATGCCGAGATGGATCGCGGCATGGACGTCGGCCTGTATACCTTCACCCTCGATATCCCGCCGGACTTCCAGCGCGACGTGCTCGCCGGGCGCAAGCCCTCGATCCAGGTCAACGTCGACGCGACCCAGACCGGGCAGGCCTTCTCCGGCGCGGGCTACATCCAGAACATCGTCGCCACCGAGGTGCGCGAATTCGTCAGCCGCTACCGCGCGGAGCCGAGCATGCCGGCGCAGATCGAGGTGCGCATGGAATTCAACCCGAACCTGACCCAGGCCTGGTTCGGCGGGGTGATGGAAGTGATCAACCAGATCACCATGCTGTCGATCATCCTCACCGGCGCCGCGCTGATCCGCGAGCGCGAGCACGGCACCGTCGAGCACCTGCTGGTGATGCCGCTGTCGGCCTTCGAGATCATGATGGCCAAGGTCTGGTCGATGGGGCTGGTGGTGCTGGTGGCGGCGGGGCTCTCGTTGCAGTGGGTGGTGCGTGGCTGGCTGGACGTGCCGATCAGCGGCTCGGTGGGACTGTTCCTGCTCGGCGCCGGATTGCATCTGTTCGCCACCACCTCCATGGGCATATTCCTCGGCACGGTGGCGCGTTCGATGCCGCAGCTCGGACTGTTGACCATCCTCGTGCTGCTGCCGCTGAACATCCTTTCGGGCGGCACCACGCCACGGGAAAGCATGCCGGAACTGGTGCAGAGCATCATGCTGGCGGCGCCGACCACGCATTTCGTCAGCCTGGCCCAGGCGATCCTGTTCCGCGGCGCCGGTTTCGACATCGTCTGGCCGCAGTTCGCCGGTATCGTGGTGATCGGTTCGGCGTTCTTCTTCGGCGCGCTCTGGCGTTTCCGCCGGACCATCTCGCAGATGGCCTGAGCGATGGCTTCAGCGTTTCGCCAGCGGCAGGATCGCCTGCCATTCCTCGGCGCTGACCGGCATTACCGAGAGGCGGCTGCCCTTCTGCACCAGGGCGAGGTTGGCCAGGGCGTCCTGGGCCTTCAGCCGGGCCAGTGGAACGACCTCGGCGAAGGCTTCGACGAAGCTGACGTCGCGGGCGCTCCAGGGGTTCTTCCCGGCGCTGGCCTTGGGGTCGTGGTAGGGGCTGGCGGGATCCAGGGCCGTGGGATCGGGGTAGGCTTCGCCTTCGATGCGGGCGATACCGGCGATGCCGGGCTGCGGGCAACTGGAGTGGTAGAAGAAGAACAGGTCGCCGGAGTTCATGCTGCGGATGAAGTTGCGCGCCTGATAGTTGCGCACGCCATCCCAGCGGGCGGTTCCGAGGCGTTGCAGGTCGCGGATCGAGAGTTCGTCCGGCTCGGATTTCATCAGCCAGTAGGCAGGCATGAACTTTGCTCCTCTTTCGTAGATATACGTAGGAAACGTCTGCGCGTGACCACCGGTCGCCGGTGTAATTGCGTATGACTTCAGCTTATCGGAAAATGCCGTTTTTCAGCGGGGCAGGGTGCTCAGGCGATAAGATAATCGCAAGGACCGGCCTCGAAAATTGCCTGGAAGGGGGAGGCAATCGATGAAGCGCAAGCCAGACTTGCTGTGGGTTTTGGTCATCATCTTCGGACTTGGGGTCGTCACCACCGGTTATACCCAGAGCCTCTGGGAACGACAGGCCAGTACGCCCGCCCAGGTGACGCAACAGCCGTAAGACTCGCCGGGTATCGCATGGAACGCGGTACCCAGGGTTCTCCCTCCTTCCTAGCGTTTCCCTGCCACGTACCAGCCCGCATCGGTCACCGTTCCCGCCAGGGGAATGTCCCAGCTGGCCAGCGCCAGTCGATCCACCTTCTGACATTCATGGGCCAGGCCGATCAGCGTCGGTTTGTGACCATTTTTGCGCCTCGCCAGGTAGGCCAGGCTGCGGTCGTAGAAGCCGCCGCCCATGCCCAGGCGCCCGCCCTGTTCGTCGAACCCCACCAGCGGCAGCAGTACCAGGTCCAGCGCCCAGGCCTTGCGCTGGCGGCCGGCGTCGGCCAGCGGTTCGCTGATGCGGAAGCGGTTGCGGGTCCAGCGTTCGCCGCTGCCGACCCGCTGGAATACCATGCGCGTCCGCGGCCAGGGCGCCAGCACCGGCAGGTAGGTGGCCTTGCCGCGCTTCTGCGCCGCACGCAGCAGCGGACGCGGGTCGATCTCGCCGTCGTTGGGCAGGTACAGGGCGATATGGCGGGCACGGCGGAAAAGGGGATGCTGCGCCAGTTGTCGATAGAGGGCGCGGGCGGCGAGGCGTTGCTGCAGGGGGGAGAGCGCGCGGCGCGCCTGGCGGAGCTTGCGGCGCAGGGCCGGGCGGCTGAGGTCTTGCGATTCGATCATGTGGAAAGGTAGCTCCCCGGTCGTGCCGCTGTCGGGTTAGCCCTTGAACCCGAAAGTTCAAGGTGGCGGTTGCAGTAGACCTTAAGGCTTTCCGTCGTGCGGACATGCACACCGGTCCAACTGGCAACCTCCGTTGTTGCAGTTATCGGCTCAGGGACATCACCGACTGGCCAACACACCAGGGAGCGGAGGCCAGTATACCCGAATTGGCCGCGCCCGGGTCAGGCTTCGCCGGCATCGGCCGGATTCGCCAGGGCGCGGTCGACGCGATCGAGCAGTTCGCGCACGCGCTCGCGGGTCGAGCTGCTTTCCTGGTCCAGGCGCTCCTTGCGGTGCAGCAGGTCGTGGGTGATGTTGAGGGCGGCCATCACGGCAACCCGGTCGGCGCCGATGACTTTGCCGCTGGAGCGGATCTCGCGCATCTTGCCGTCCAGGTAACGGGCGGCGCTTTCCAGGTTGGCGCGCTCGTCGTCCGGGCAATTGATGCAGTATTCCTTGTCGAGAATCTGCACGGTGAGGGTATTCGACTGGCTCATGTGTCCTGCTCCAAGGCTTTCAGACGCAAAATCATCGCTTCGACCTTGTGTCTCGCCATTTCGTTCTTTTCGATCAGATGAGCGCGCTCTTCGCGCCAGGACTTTTCGTTCGCCCGCAGCAGCCGGTTCTCCGCCTTGAGCTGTTCCAGCTTCTGGAGCAGCTGGTCGAACTTGGCCGTCAACAATTGCAGATCGGCGTCTTCCATGGGCTCTCGCTTGGGAATTGGGGTGATTGGACAACTATATAGGATCGTCCCCGGTCGGGGCCAATGCCCCGGCCGGGCCGGCGCGCCGGCAACCGGTCGCATGGTCTTGCCGGGGCGGGCGGTGCTAGGATAACCACCTTCATTTCACGTGTAGCGCCCCAATGGCGCCCAGCCGTCAGGGTCCCGAGATGTCCACTCAGAATTCCGCCTACAGCGCCTTTTCCTCCCTTCTCGCCGAGGCGGCCATGCCGGTCTCGCCGGCCGAACTGCACGGCCATCTGCTGGGTCGGGTCTGCGCCGGCGCCGGCTTCGACGAGGCCGCCTGGCAACACGCTGCCGCCGAACTGCTCGGCGGCGCGCCGGGCGAACGACTCAAGGCCGCGTTGTCCGGCCTGCTCGGCATGGTCCGGCAGGACTTTTCCGCCGGCGAGGTCGCCGTCGTCATGCTCCTGCCCGACGACGAAACCCCGCTCGCCCAGCGCACCGAGGCGCTCGGCCAATGGTGCCAGGGTTTCCTCGCCGGTTTCGGCCTCACCGCCCGCGAAGGCAGCCTGACCGGCGAAGCCGAGGAAGTGCTGCAGGACATGGCCGCCATCGCCCAGGTCCAGGGCCAGCTGGAAGACAGCGAGGACGGCGAGACGGACTATATGGAAGTCATGGAATACCTGCGGGTCGCTCCGCTGCTGCTGTTCGCCGAGTGCGGCAAGCCGCTGGAGCCCGCTCCCAAGCCTTCACTGCACTGAGGTTTCTGCATGATCCGTATCCCCAAGTCGGAGTACGCCCGTCGGCGCAAGGCGCTGATGGCGCAGATGGAACCCAACAGCATCGCCATCCTGCCGGCGGCGCCGATGTACATCCGCAATCGCGACGTCGAGCATGTCTACCGCCAGGACAGCGACTTCCAGTACCTCACCGGCTTCCCAGAGCCGGAGGCGGTGATGGCGCTGATTCCCGGCCGTGCCCACGGCGAATACGTGCTTTTCTGCCGCGAGCGGGATCCGGAGCGTGAACTGTGGGACGGCCTGCGCGCCGGCCAGGACGGTGCGATCGGCCAGTACGGCGCCGACGACGCCTTTCCCATCGGCGATATCGACGACATCCTGCCCGGCCTGATCGAAGGCCGCGACCGGGTCTACTACGCCCTTGGCGCCAATCCCGACTTCGACCGCCGGCTGATGGACTGGATCAACGTGATCCGCTCCAAGGCCCGCCAGGGCGCGCAGCCGCCGAACGAGTTCGTTGCCCTCGACCACCTGCTGCACGACCAGCGGCTGTACAAGAGCGCCAACGAAGTGAAGGTCATGCGCTACGCCGCCGAGGTCTCCGCCCGGGCGCACATCCGGGCGATGGAGGTGTGCCGGCCGGGGCTGTTCGAGTACCACCTGGAAGCCGAACTGGAATACGAGTTCCGCAAGGGCGGGGCGAAGATGCCGGCCTACGGCTCGATCGTCGCCGCCGGACGCAACGCCTGCATCCTGCACTACCGCGAGAACGATGCGGCGATCAAGGACGGCGACCTGATCCTGATCGATGCCGGCTGCGAGATCGACTGCTACGCCAGCGACATCACCCGTACCTTCCCCGCCAATGGCCGCTTCAGTCCCGAGCAGAAGGCGATCTATGAACTGGTGCTGGAAGCCAACATGGCGGCGTTCGACTACATCGCCCCCGGTCGCCACTGGAACGAGGCCCATGAGGCCACCGTACGGGTCATCACCGCCGGGCTGGTGCGCCTGGGCCTGCTGGAGGGCGACGTCGACGAGCTGATCGCCCACGAGGCCTACAAGGCTTTCTACATGCACCGCGCCGGCCACTGGCTGGGGATGGACGTGCACGACGTCGGCGAGTACCGCGTCGGCGGCGAATGGCGGGTGCTCGAACCGGGCATGGCGATGACCGTCGAGCCGGGCATCTACATCGCCCCGGACAATACCTCGGTGGCGAAGAAGTGGCGCGGTATCGGCGTACGCATCGAGGACGACGTGGTGGTCACCCGCAATGGCTGCGAAGTGCTGACCAACGGCGTGCCGAAGACCGTCGCCGAGATCGAGGCGCTGATGGCCGCGGCCAAGAGCGAGGCAGCCTGAGGTGACGATGAGCAAGGTCAACCTGGCGATCATCGGCGGGGGCCTGGTCGGCGCCTCGCTGGCGCTGGCCCTGCAGGCCGGCGCTCGGGAGCGCGGCTGGTCGATCGTGCTGATCGAACCCTTCGCCCCCGGCAACGCCTACCAGCCCAGCTACGACGCCCGCTCTTCGGCGCTGTCCTACGGCAGCCGGCAGATCTACGAGCGACTCGGCCTGTGGCCGGCGATCGCCGAGCGGGCCGAGCCGATCCTGCATATCCATGTTTCCGACCGCGGCCGCTTCGGCGCCACCCGCCTGACCGCCATCGAGGAAGGCGTGCCGGCGCTGGGCTACGTGGTGGAGAACGCCTGGCTCGGCCAGTGCCTGTGGAAGGCGCTCGACCCCGAGGTGGTGCGCTGGCACTGCCCGGCCGAAGTGAAGACCCTGGAAGCCCGGGAGGGCGGTTACCGGCTTACCCTCGACGACGAGACGCAACTCGATTGCGAGCTGGCGATCCTCGCCGATGGCGGTCGTTCCGGGCTGCGCGAACAACTTGGCATCGCCGTGGAGCAGACGCCGTACCGGCAGACTGCGCTGATCGCCAACGTATCGCCCTCCGAGGCGCACCTCGGGCAGGCCTTCGAGCGCTTCACCCCCAGCGGTCCGATGGCCCTCCTGCCGTTGCCGGATAACCGTTGCGCGCTGATCTGGACCCGCCCAGGCAAGGACGCCGAACGCCTGCGTGGCCTCGATGACGCGGCCTTCCTCGGCGAGCTGCAGGCTGCCTTCGGCTACCGCCTCGGCGCCTTCCGCCAGGTCGGCGCACGGCACTGCTACCCCTTGCACCTGGTCGAGGCCCGCGAGCAGGTGCGTCCGCACCTGGTGGTGCTGGGCAACGCTGCGCACAGTCTGCACCCCATCGCCGGCCAGGGCTTCAACCTGTCGTTGCGCGACACCCTGGCGCTGGTCGACGCCCTGCTCCACGACGACGCGCCGCTGGGCGAGTTCGCCGTGCTGCAGCGCTACCTCGATGGGCAGCGCCTGGACCAGCAGATGACCGTCGGCTTCTCCGACCGGGTGACCCGGCTGTTCTCCAACGACCGCGCGCTGCTCGGCGCCGGGCGCAACCTCGGCCTGCTCGGGCTCGACCTGCTGCCGCCGGCCAAGCGCTGGTTCGCCCGCCAGGCCATGGGCCTCGGCGCGCGGCCGCTGTAGCGCCATGCCGGTCTGGTCGAGGGCGCGCAAGGCCCGCCTGCTGCGCTTCGCCATGAATCTCTACCCGCCCTTCCTGGGGGCGGGCATCCGTGTGCGGCACATCGCTGGCGATTTCCGCGAGGTTCGGGTGCGCATGGGCCTGAACCGGCTCAATCGCAACTATGTAGGCACCCAGTTCGGCGGCAGCCTCTACGCGATGACCGACCCGTTCTTCATGCTGATGCTGATGGAGAACCTGGGCCGCGACTACGTGGTCTGGGACAAGGCGGCCAACATCGAGTTCGTCAGCCCGGGCAAGGGCCCGGTGCATGCGCATTTCAGCATCGACCAGAAGCTGCTCGACGAGGTCCGCGAGCGGACCGCCGGCGGCGAGAAGTACCTGCCCCGGCTGCACGCCGAAGTGCGCGACGACGCCGGCACCCTGGTGGCGCGGGTTCAGAAAACCCTGTACGTGCGGCTCAAGCCGCGCCTGCGGAACGCGGCCTGAAGAGGGCCCACGAGTGGAGAACGAGGATATGCACGCGGATCTGGTCATCGTCGGCGCCGGCATGGTCGGTAGCGCCCTGGCCCTGGCCCTGGAGGGCAGCGGCCTGGAGGTGCTGCTGGTGGACGGCGGCTCGCTCGACGTGGCGCCGTTCAAGCCGGAGGCGCCCTACGAGCCGCGGGTCAGCGCGCTGTCCGAAGCCAGCCGGCGGATTCTCCAGCGCCTGCATGCCTGGGACGGCATCGTCGCGCGCCGCGCCGAGCCCTATCGCGAGATGCAGGTGTGGGATGGCTCCGGCACCGGGCGGATCGGCTTCAGCGCCGCCAGCGTGCACGCCGAGGTACTCGGCCATATCGTCGAGAACCGGGTGGTGCAGGACGCCCTGCTGGAACGCCTGCACGATTCCACCACCGGCCTGCTGGCCAATGCGCGCCTGGAACAGATGCGCCACTCCGGCGACGACTGGCTGCTGACCCTGGCCGACGGTCGCCAACTGCGTGCGCCGCTGGTGGTCGCCGCCGACGGCGCCAACTCGGCGGTACGCCGCCTGGCCGGCTGCGCCACCCGCGAATGGGATTACCTGCACCACGCCATCGTCACCAGCGTGCGCTGCGAGAACGCGCACCGCGCAACCGCCTGGCAGCGCTTCACCGACGACGGTCCGCTGGCCTTCCTGCCCCTGCCGGACCGCGGCGACGAGCACTGGTGCTCGATCGTCTGGTCGACCACCCCGGAACAGGCAGAACGCCTGATGGCGTTGGACGAGGATGGCTTCCGCGCCGCCCTCGGCGAAGCCTTCGAACAGCGCCTGGGCGCCATCCTGCATGCCGACCGGCGCCTGTGCATCCCGCTGCGCCAGCGGCACGCCAAGCGTTACGTCGAGCCGGGCCTGGCGCTGGTCGGCGATGCTGCGCACACCATCCACCCGCTGGCCGGACAGGGCGTGAACCTGGGCTTCCTCGATGCGGCGGTGCTGTCCGAGGTCCTGTTGCACGCCCTGGAGCGCGGCGAACGGCTTGCCGACGAACGCGTGCTGAGTCGCTTCGAGCGGCGGCGGATGCCGCACAACCTGGGCATGATGACGGCGATGGAAGGCTTCGAGCGCCTGTTCCAGGCCGACCGGTTGCCGCTGCGCTGGCTGCGCAACGCCGGCCTGCGCCTGGTCGACGGCCATCACGAGGCGAAGGCGCTGTTCGTCCGCCAGGCGCTTGGCCTCAGCGGCGACCTGCCGATGCTGGCACGAGTCTGAGCGGGGCGGCCCCCCTGACGGGAGGGCCGCCAGTCCTCAGAACAGCGCCGCGCAGTCACGCATGACCTGCGCCTTGTTGCGCAGGTAGAGCCCGAACAGGTTGCGCGCGGCTTCTTCGTTCACCTCGATTTCCATCGCCTCGACGAAGGCGTTCACCGCCGCCGTGGCGTGGGCGAAGTGATTGCTCTCGGTGCCGCCGGTGTGCACCGTTACCCAGGCCACGGTGGCGCGGGCGCGTTCGGCGGGTACGCCCATGTCGCGGCTGAACCATTCCTTGTACAGCGGGTGGATGTACTCCACCTCGCCGTGGGTATAGACCTCGTGTACCAGCGTGGTCAGCAGTCCCTGCATCAGGTCGCGCTCGCGCAGGCGCTGGCGGTCGGTCCAGTCCTTGAACGCCTGCGCCGAAGGCAGGCAGTTCTCGCGCAGCAGCCAGCGGTCGTCGCCGCAAAGGGTGGTGGCCATGGTGTAGAAAAGATCGGCATGCACGGTGTTGCCGAGGGCGCCGAGGTCTTCGTCGGTGATCCGTTGCAGGCTGCCGCAGGCTCGATAGAGCTGGTCTGCCGCTGCCGAACCCTGTTCCGAACGGGCCAGCAGGGTAAGGCGATTGGCCAGTCCGGAAACGCTGGCCGCCGAGTTGTTGGTCTTCGACCAGCTGGCGAAGAACTTGCGCAGCGGCTCGACCGCCTGGCGCCGGGCGGTGACCCGGGCGAAGGCGTCCTCGATGTCCAGCAACGACGCCGTCTCGTCCCAGAAGGCCCGGAACAGTGCGTGGCGCAGGGTTCCGGCGGGCATGTCGTTGAGGACCGGCTCGATGACGCCGAGCAGCTTGCTGTGGGGGGTGATGACATGGTTCATGGCTAACCTCCTGTCGGTTCTTGTTGTTCTTGCGATGGTTACGGTCTTCCTTGCGACGCGCGCAGGGCCGCGCGTTCGGCCTGTGGTGCGGACCAGCCGTAGCGGGTCAGAAGCAACGGCAGCAACTGGGCCAGGAGGATCAGGCCCAGGCAGCCCGGCCAGCCCCAGCGCTCCCAGAATGGCGCCGGCAGTACCGCGCCGAGGCTGCCGCCGGCGTAGTAGCAGGTCAGGTAGAGGCCGACGGCACCGGCCTTGTCGGTCCCGGCATTGCTGGCGGTGAAGGCGTTGACCGTGGACTGTGCGAGGAACACGCCGGTGGCGCTGAGGGCCAGGCCGACGAGAATCGTCGGCAGGCCCGGCGCCAGGGTCAGCAGCGAGCCGCACACGCCCAGCAGCGATGCGCCCAGCAGCAACTGGCGGTGCGGGCGGGTGCGGGCCAGGCGGCCGCTGGCGGGAATCACCAGCAGGGCGAGGAGGAACACCGCGTAGATCGAGCCGAGCTGAGCGGTGTCCAGGCTGTACGGCGGACGGCTGAGATGGATGCCGATATAGGTGAACATGGCGACCTGGGAAAAGAGGACACAGAACCCCACCGCGTAGGACGACAGCAGCGGAGCCCGGAACAGTTCACGGGATACTAAGGGGCGTTTCCCCGGTGCGGGCGCGTGCCTGCCAGAATTGGCAGGGAGCAGCGCACGGATGGCGACAGCGATGAGCAGGGTCAGCCCGGCGAGGATCCGGAAGGCGACGCGCCAATCCCACTCCTCGGTCAGCAGGCCGGTGAGGAAGCGTCCGGCGAAGCCGCCGAGGATGGTCCCGGCGACATAGAGGCTGGTCAGCTCGATGACCGCGCCGTCGCTCCAGCGCTCGCCGATGTAGGCCACGCTGCTGGCGAACAGCAGGGGAATCAGCATCCCTTCGGCGAAGCGCCAGAGCAGGAAGGCGGCGAAGCTGCCGGCATGGGCGGCCAGCAGCATGGGCACGCAGAGCAGGCTGGCGGCGAAGGCGATCACCCGGCTGCGCTCGCGGCCGCCGCTGAGTCGGCCGACGAAGGGCGCGGCGAGAGCCACCGCCAGGGTGGTGGCGGTGATGCTCCAGTTCGATTGATGGGCGCTGATGTGGAAGCTCGCCGCCAGTTCGTCGAAGATGCCCTGGGTGGTATAGAGATTGAGGAACGCAGCGCAACCGCAGAGAAACAGCGCGAGGCGGGGGAAACCCTGGGACGAATTCATGGAACGCTCTGCCTGGACGAGAAACCCCCTGTTATAGGGGCGCTCCCGACGGGCTGGCCAATACCGATTCAGGACCGATCGATACCGAGGAACCGCATGCTCGACCTACGCCGCCTGCGCTGCTTCGCAGCCGTTGCCGAAACCCTGCATTTCGGCCGCGCCGCCCAGCGCCTGCACATGGCGCAGCCGCCCTTGACCCGGCAGATATCCGCGCTGGAGGAAGAGCTGGGCTTTCGCCTGTTCGACCGCTCCAGCCGGGCGGTGACCCTCACCGCCGAGGGCAGCCTGTTCCTGCCTTACGCACGCGCCCTGCTGGACCAACTGGAGCGCACCGCCGGCTTCGCCCGCAAGCTGGCGCAGGGGCTGGCCGGCCACCTGACCCTCGGCTACGCCAGCTCCATCGCCCTGTCGGACCTGTTCACCGAGGCGATCCGACTGTTCCGCGAGCGCCATCCGGAGGTGCAACTGGAGCTGCTCGAAGGCGCTTCGGCGGCGCAATGGGCGCAGATCGCCGAAGGCGGCATCGATGTGGGGCTGGGGCGCCTGCCGCCGCCGGAAGGCCAGGTCGGCATCGAGGTGCTGGCCCTGGGCGGCGAGCCGCTGGTGGTGGCCGTGCCCAACGGCGATCCGCTGGCGCGGCAAGAGCGGATCGACCTGTACGATCTGCGTGATCGGCCGCTGATCCTGTTTCCACTGGACTACGGCTCCGGCCTCAACGAACTGATCGAGCGCCTCTACCGGAAGGCCGGGCTGGCGCTGACGAGGGGACCGGCCGGACGCCAGATCACCTCGATCATCGCCCTGGTCGCGGCCGGCCAGGGCGTTGCCCTGGTGCCGCGTTGCAGCACCGCGCTGGCCCGGGCCGGAGTCGTCTATCGCCCGCTGGCCGAGCCCGAGGCGCTGGCCGATTTCCTCGTCTTCACCCGCCGCCATGGCCGCAGCGCCGCGGTGGAGGCGTTCCTCGCCATCCTCGGTGGCTTGGACGCAAGCGAAACACCCCGACACATTTAGTCGCGCGGGTTCGCAAGCGAGATTTCTTATCATTCGTGCCTACGTTCCGCTGACGAGGCTGTTCTTCATGCAGGCAAGCAAAGCTCTACTCGCCGCCCTGGCCCTGGGCATCACCGGCCTGGCCCAGGCCGCCGACGAAGTGGTGGTGTATTCCTCGCGCATCGACGAGCTGATCAAGCCGGTGTTCGATGCCTACACCAGCAAGACCGGCGTGAAGGTCAAGTTCATCACCGACAAGGAAGCGCCGCTGATGGCGCGGATCAAGGCCGAAGGCGCTAACACCCCGGCCGACCTGCTGCTCACCGTGGACGCCGGCAACCTCTGGCAGGCCGAGCAGATGGGCCTGCTGCAACCGTTCAAGTCGGCCACCATCGAACGGAACATTCCCTCGCAGTATCGTTCCAGCACCGATAGCTGGACCGGACTGTCGCTGCGCGCGCGGACCATCGTCTACTCCACCGAGCGGGTCAAGCCGGAAGAGCTGAGCACCTACGAAGCCCTGGCCGACAAGCAATGGGAAGGCCGCCTGTGCCTGCGCACGGCGAAGAAGGTCTACAACCAGTCGCTGACCGGGACCCTGATCGAGACCCACGGGGCGCAGAAGACCGAGGAAATCCTCCAGGGCTGGGTGAACAACCTGGCCACCGACGTATTCGCCGACGACAACGCGGTGATCCAGGCGGTGGACGCCGGCCAGTGCGACGTCGGCATCGTCAATACCTACTACTACGGGCGCCTGCACAAGCAGAACCCGAACCTGCGGGTCAAGCTGTTCTGGCCGAACCAGGCCGACCGCGGCGTCCACGTCAACCTGTCGGGCATCGGCCTGACTCGCCACGCGCCGCATCCCGAGGCAGCCAAGGCGCTGGTGGAATGGATGACCGGGCCCGACGCCCAGGCGCTGTTCGCCGGGATCAACCAGGAATTCCCGGCCAACCCGCAGGTCGCGCCGTCAGCCGAAGTCGCCAGCTGGGGCAGCTTCAAGGCCGACAGCATCCCGGTGGAAGTTGCCGGCAAGCGCCAGGCCGAGGCGATTCGCCTGATGGACCGCGCCGGCTGGAACTGACCGCCGGTTATACTCGACGCCCCGGCTCGTCCGAGCGGGGCGTCGTTCGTTCCGCACCGAGGATTTCGTGGCCCATCCCGCTCCCCGCCGCTGGTACCCCATCACCTTCACCGTTGCCGCGCTGGTGCTGCTGCCGCTCAGCGTGCTGCTGCTGAGCTGGCTGGAGATCGACCGGGAAATCTGGAGCCACCTGTGGGATACCCAGTTGCCGCGCCTGCTCGGCAACACCCTGACCCTGGTGCTCGGCGTCGGCATCGGCGTGACTCTGCTCGGGGTCAGCCTGGCCTGGCTCACCAGCCTCTGCGAATTCCCCGGGCGGCGCTGGCTGGACTGGGCGCTGATGTTGCCGTTCGCGATCCCGGCCTACGTCCTGGCGTTCGTCTTCGTCGGCCTGCTGGATTTCGCCGGACCGGTGCAGAGCCTGCTGCGCGAGTGGTTCGGCAGCGGCCTGCGGTTGCCGCGCGTACGCTCCACCGGCGGGGTGATCCTGGTCCTGGTGCTGGTGTTCTATCCCTATGTCTACCTGCTCGCGCGCAGCGCCTTCATCGCCCAGGGCAAGGGCCTGATGGAAGCCGCGCGGGTTCTCGGCCTGTCGCCCTGGCAGGCGTTCCTGCGGGTCGCCCTGCCGATGGCGCGGCCGGCGATCGGCGCCGGCCTGGCGCTGGCGGTGATGGAAACCCTGGCCGACTTCGGCGCGGTATCGGTGTTCAACTTCGACACCTTCACCACCGCCATCTACAAGACCTGGTACGGCTTCTACAGCCTCTCCAGCGCCGCCCAACTGGCCAGCCTATTGTTGCTCGGGGTATGCCTGGTGCTGCTCGGCGAGCGCCACACGCGAGGCCGAGCCAAGGCCGCCAGCGAGCGTCCGCGCGGCGCGCCGCTGTACCGCCTGCGCGGCGCCAGGGCGCTGGCGGCGAGCGCCTGGTGCGGGCTGGTGTTCCTCTGCGCCTTCGTGATTCCCGTGGCGCAACTGGTTGTCTGGTTCTGGCGCCAGGGCCGTTTCGACCTCGACGAGCGCTACTGGGACCTGATCGGCCATACCCTGACGCTGGGCGGCATCGCCGCGCTGGCGACGGTCGCCGTGGCCCTGCTGCTGGCCTTCGCCGTGCGCCTGGCGCCGACCCGCGCTATCCGCGGCGCGGTGGGCCTGGGCAACCTCGGTTATGCGCTGCCGGGCTCGGTCCTGGCGGTTTCGATCATGCTGGCCTTCAGCTGGCTGGACAATCACTGGGTGATCCCGCTTTCCAGCGCCCTCGGCGGCGCCGGCAAGCCGCTGCTGCTGGGCAGTCTGTTCGCCCTGCTGCTGGCCTACCTGATCCGTTTCATGGCGGTGGCCTACGGGCCGCTGGAAAGCGGGCTGGCGCGGATCCGCCCGTCGCTGCCGGAAGCTTCGCGCAGCCTCGGCGTGGGCGGCCCGCTGCTGTTCCTGCGGGTCTACCTGCCGCTGTTGCTGCCGGCCTCGCTGAGCGCCGCGCTGCTGGTCTTCGTCGACGTGCTCAAGGAGATGCCGGCGACCCTGCTGATGCGTCCCTTCGGTTGGGACACCCTGGCCGTACGGATCTTCGAGATGACCAGCGAAGGCGAATGGGCGCGCGCCTCGCTGCCGGCCCTGACCCTGGTGCTGGTCGGCCTGCTACCGGTGGTCGGGTTGATTCGTCGTTCTGCCCATCATTCAGATCGCTGAGCCCAGTATCCATGCAGGTCGTAGGGTCTATGCACGGATCGCGGCACGCTTCCATGGTGTCCTGCTCCGGGGCTTGCGGCTACAATGCGCGCGATTTCGTGCCGGCGGTCCCTGCCGACGGCACCCGCTACGCCCGGAAGGAGAATACCCATGGGATTGCGCACCCCGCTTTACGAGCTGCACGTCGCGCTCGGCGCCAAGATGGTCGATTTCGGCGGTTGGGACATGCCGCTGCACTACGGTTCGCAGGTCGAGGAGCACCATCAGGTTCGGCGTGACTGCGGCGTCTTCGACGTGTCCCACATGACCGTGGTCGACGTCGCCGGCGAGCAGGCCACGGCCTATCTGCAGCATCTCCTGGCGAACGACGTGGCGCGTCTCGGCGAAACCGGCAAGGCGCTCTACAGCGCGATGCTCAACGAAGAGGGCGGGGTGGTCGACGACCTGATCGTCTACCTGACCGAGCACGGCTACCGGGTGGTGGTCAATGCTTCCACCCGCGACAAGGACATCGCCTGGATGCAGGCGCAGGCCGCCGGCTTCAAGGTCGACCTGCAGGAACGCGGCGACCTGGCGATGCTCGCCATCCAGGGCCCCAACGCCCGCGTGCACAGCTCCGAACTGGTGTCCCCGGCACGCGCCGCGCTGATACGCGAACTCAAGCCGTTCCAGGGCCGTGCCGAGGGCGACTGGTTCATCGCCCGCACCGGCTACACCGGCGAGGACGGCCTGGAAATCATGCTGCCGGCCGCCGAGGCGCCGGGTTTCCTCAACGAGCTGGTTGGCGCCGGGATCTCCCCGGCGGGCCTGGGTGCGCGCGATACGCTGCGCCTGGAGGCCGGGCTCAATCTCTACGGCCAGGACATGGACGAAAGCGTTTCCCCGCTTGCCGCCAACATGGGCTGGACCGTAGCCTGGGAGCCGGTTGCGCGGGACTTCGTCGGCCGCCGCGCGCTGGAAGCGCAGAAGGCCGCCGGCGACCAGCCGAAGCTGGTCGGCCTGGTTCTGGAGGAGCGCGGCGTGCTGCGCGCCCACCAGGTGGTGCGGGTAGCTGGCATTGGTGAGGGGGAGATCACCAGCGGCAGCTTTTCGCCTACCCTGAACAAGTCCATCGCGCTGGCCCGCGTGCCGGCCGCCACCGGCGACCGCGCCGAGGTGGAAATCCGCGGCAAGTGGTACCCGGTACGGGTGGTCCAGCCCAGTTTCGTGCGTCACGGCAAGCCCCTGATCTAACCTGGCAATGGCGACCGCCGTCGCCCCCGACTTCGAGGAAAACAAGATGAGCAATATTCCCGCCGAACTGCGTTACGCCCAGAGCCACGAATGGGCTCGCCTGGAAGCCGACGGCAGCGTTACCGTGGGCATTTCCGACCATGCCCAGGAAGCCCTTGGCGATGTGGTCTTCATCGAGCTGCCGGAGCTGGGCAAGACCCTCGCCGCCGGGCAGGAAGCGGGCGTGGTCGAGTCGGTGAAGGCCGCCTCCGACATCTATTCGCCGATCGGCGGCGAAGTCATCGCCATCAACGAAGCCCTGGCCGACACCCCGGAAGACGTCAACAACGACCCGTACGCGTCCTGGTTCTTCAAGCTCAAGCCGAGCAATCCGGCCGAGCTGGACAAGCTGCTCGATGCCGCTGGCTACCAGGCCGCCGTCGACGCGGAAGGCTGAGCCGCCGCGTAGTCGCGACAAAACCCGCTATCCTTGGACAAGGCCTCGATCATTCGAGGCTTTGTTCTTTTTGCAGCGGCGAAATGCGTTTTCGCCGTCGTTGCTTTCTCATTCGATATCCGTTCGGCGACGATCGCTGGCAGGGCGATGCCGCCCCCAACGAGACCGAAGCCATGTCGCAGACGCCGTCCCTCGCCCAGCTCCAGCCCGCCGATGCCTTCCTGCGCCGCCACCTCGGCCCCGATCCGGCGGAACAGCAGGCCATGCTGGACTTCCTCGGAGTTTCCACTCGCGCCGAACTGATCGTGCAGACGGTGCCGCCGGCGATCCGCCTCAACCGGCCGCTGGAACTGCCCGCCGCGCTCGACGAACAGGCCGCCCTGGCGCGCCTGCGCGGCTACGCCGGGCTCAACCAGCGCTGGACCAGCCTGATCGGCATGGGCTACTACGGCACCGTGACGCCGTCGGTGATCCTCCGCAACGTGCTGGAGAATCCCGGCTGGTACACCGCCTATACGCCCTACCAGCCGGAAATCGCCCAGGGCCGCCTGGAAGCGCTGCTGAATTTCCAGCAACTGACCATCGACCTCACCGGACTCGACCTGGCCAGCGCCTCGCTGCTCGACGAAGCCACCGCCGCCGCCGCCGCCGAGGCCATGGCCCTGGCCAGGCGGGTGGCAAAGGCCAGGAGCAACCGGTTCTTCGTCGATGCGCATTGCCATCCGCAGACCGTTTCGGTGTTGCGTACCCGCGCCGAGGCGTTCGGTTTCGAGCTGGTCGTCGACGAGCCGGACAATCTTGCCGCCCACGCGGTGTTCGGCGCCTTGCTGCAATACCCGGACAGTCGCGGCGAGATCCGCGACCTGCGCCCGCTTATCGAGGCGTTGCACGGTCAACAGGCGCTGGCCTGCGTCGCCAGCGACCTGCTCGCCCTGTTGGTGCTGACCCCGCCGGGGGAACTCGGTGCCGACGTGGTGCTCGGCAGCGCCCAGCGCTTTGGCGTACCGATGGGCTACGGCGGGCCGCACGCGGCGTTCTTCGCCACCCGCGAAGGGTACAAGCGGGCAATGCCGGGGCGGATCATCGGCGTTTCCCGCGACGCCCGCGGCAACCCGGCGTTGCGCATGGCCCTGCAAACCCGCGAGCAGCACATCCGTCGGGAAAAAGCCAACTCGAACATCTGCACCGCCCAGGTGCTGCTGGCCAACATTGCTTCGCTGTATGCCGTCTACCATGGGCCGCAGGAGCTGAAACGCATCGCCCAACGCGTCCAGCGCCTGACCGCGCTGCTGGCGGCGGGCCTGGAAAGCAAGGGACTGCGGCGGCTCAACCGGTACTTCTTCGACACCCTGACCTACGAGGTCGGCGAGCGTCAGGCTGCGATCCTCGAGCGGGCGCGGGCGGCGCGGGTCAACCTGCGCGTGGTCGACGACCGGCGGCTGGCCCTGAGCCTCGACGAAACCTGTGACGCGGCGACCCTGGCGACCCTGTTCGAGATCTTCCTCGGCGCCGGCCACGGGCTGGATGTCGCGCACCTGGATGGCGGGGTGGTGGCCGACGGCATCCCGGCGGTCCTGCAACGCACTTCGGCCTACCTGCAGCATCCGGTGTTCAACGCCCACCACAGCGAGACCGAGATGCTTCGCTACCTGCGCCAGCTGGAAGGCAAGGACCTGGCGCTGAACCAGGCGATGATCCCGCTCGGCTCCTGCACCATGAAGCTCAACGCCAGCAGCGAAATGATCCCCATCACCTGGCCGGAATTCGCCGAACTGCATCCGTTCGTGCCGCGCGAGCAGGCCGAGGGCTATCGCCGGATGATCGACGAACTGGAAGCCTGGCTGCGGGCGATCACCGGCTTCGACGCCATCTGCATGCAGCCGAACTCGGGAGCACAGGGCGAATATGCCGGGTTGCTGGCGATCCGCCGCTACCACCAGAGCCGCGGCGATAGCCAGCGCGACATCTGCCTGATCCCCGCATCGGCGCATGGCACCAACCCGGCCTCGGCGATCATGGCCAGCATGCGGGTGGTGATCGTCGAGTGCGATCCCTGCGGCAACGTCGACCTCGACGACCTGCGCCTCAAGGCGGCCGAGGCGGGCGACCGGCTGTCCTGCCTGATGATCACCTATCCCTCGACCCACGGCGTCTACGAGGAGGGGATAGGCGAGATCTGCGAAGTGGTCCACCGCCACGGCGGCCAGGTCTACATGGACGGCGCCAACCTCAACGCCCAGGTCGGCCTGGCGCGACCGGCGGACATCGGCGCGGACGTCTCGCACATGAACCTGCACAAGACCTTCTGCATCCCCCATGGTGGTGGCGGGCCGGGCATGGGGCCGATCGGGGTCAAGCGGCACCTGGCGCCGTTCGTCGCCAACCATCCGGTGATCCGCGTCGAAGGGCCGAACCCGCTGAACGACGCGGTCAGCGCGGCGCCCTGGGGCAGCGCCAGCATCCTGCCGATCAGTTGGATGTACATCGCCATGATGGGCCCGCAGCTGGCCGACGCCAGCGAGGTGGCGATCCTCTTCGCCAACTACCTGGCGAACCGCCTGGACGGGGCGTTCCCGGTGCTCTACCGCGGGCGCAACGAGCGCGTCGCCCACGAATGCATCCTCGACCTGCGACCGCTCAAGGCGCAGACCGGGATAACCGAGGAAGACGTGGCCAAGCGCCTGATGGACTACGGCTTCCACGCCCCGACCATGTCCTTCCCGGTGCCGGGCACGCTGATGGTGGAGCCGACCGAGAGCGAGTCGAAGGCGGAGCTGGATCGTTTCGTCGAGGCGATGCTGAGCATCAGGGCCGAGATCGGCAAGGTGGAGAGCGGCGCCTGGCCGGCGGAGGACAACCCGCTGAAACGGGCGCCGCATACCCTGGCCGACGTCACCGGGATCTGGCAGAGACCCTACGAGATCGCCGAGGCGGTGACCCCGAGCGAACATGCGCGGGCGTTCAAGTACTGGCCGGCGGTTAACCGGGTGGACAACGTCTACGGTGACCGCAACCTGTTCTGCGCCTGCGTGCCGCTGGACGACTACCGCGAGTGACCTCGCCTCCGGGCGGAGGCGAGGTCGCCGTGGCCTACTGCTGGACGGCGGACTGCTCGCCGCCGGCGAGGATCGCGCTGGCCAGTTCCATGTCGCTGGCCTGCAGGTCCGGGTTGTCGTTGCGCAGCTTCTGCAGGGCGGCTTCCAGGTACGGCCCGCGGATCGCGCCGTCGCTGGCGATGTAGCTGCCGGCGTCGTCCTGCGCGGCGACGATCAGCTTGTGGTCGTGGCGGAAGGTCAGGTAGGTGGAGGCCGTGGTGGCACCCGAGGAAATGATGTTGCGCCAGAAGGTATCGGCCATGGCCGAGCCCAGCGGCAGGGCGGCGATGACCAGGGTGGCGGCGGCGAGTTTGACGGAACGCATGGGGGAACTCCTGATAGGGGGCTGCGTGTTACATCAGATCGCGTTTGCCGTCCCGGAGTTCCAGCGGGGATGACCGTCCGGTCGCTTTTTCCGCTGCCGTACAGCCCCCGCCGGCCGGGAGCTACAGCGATTCAGGGCGCGGCAGGCTCGACGTGCAGCAGGGCGCCGTCCTGGCCGGTGACCCGGACCAGGGCGCCGCGCGGCAGGTCGGGACCGCTGACCAGCCACGACGCGTCCTCGACGCGCAGCTCGCCGAGCCCGCCGACGATCGCCCGGTGCAAGGGAAAGGTGCGGCCGAACAGGTCGTCGCCGCGTCGCTGCAACCCTGGCGTTTCCTCGACGCTACCGGCCTTGCGGCGACGGCGCCGATGCAAGGCGGCGACCAGCCCGGAGAGCAGGACGAACAGCCCTACCTGCCAAGGCCAGGCCAGTCCCGGCAGGAGCGCGCTGAGCGCACCGACACAAGCGGCGGTGAGGCCGACCCGCAGCAGATAGCCGCCGGCACCGAAGATTTCCAGGAGCAGGAGGACGGTACCGAAGGCCAGCCAGTCCCAGAAGTCCAGGCGTAGCAGCAGGATTTCCATCGGCCGGCCCTCAGCGCCGGCTCGGCGGCCGGCCGAGCCACATCGAGCCAGGGACGCCGCTCGCGGCTCGCCGCAGGTGCGGTGCGCCGCGGCTGGGGAGCGTCGGCGCGGGGACGGCGGGGGGAACGCTCGTCATCGTCTACATCCTTGTCTGTGGGCCTGGCAGGCCCGTCCGGCGTTGTGCCGTGCAACCGTCGGAACTCCGCCGACGGGATGTGCCGCTACTTCTGTTCGCTCTGCGGGGTCACCCGCAGTACTTCCTCCAGCGTACTGATACCTGCGGCGACCTTCTGCGCGCCGGACAGGCGCAGGCTGCGGGTGCCTTCCTTGTACGCCTGGCGGCGCAGGGCGACCAGGTCGGTGTCGGCGGTGATCAGTTCTTTCAGGCTATCGCTGAGCAGCATGATTTCATAGACGCCGGCGCGCCCGCGATAGCCGGTGTCGCGGCACTCCAGGCAACCCACGGCCTGGTGCGCGCCGCTGGGCGGCGGGGCGCTCCAGGGGCGGGTCAGTTCGTGCCAGTCGCTGTCCGCCAGTTGCATCGGCGCCTTGCAGTGCGGGCAGAGCGTGCGCACCAGGCGCTGGGCCATGACCCCTAGCACCGTGGCGCGGATCAGGTAGTAGGGTACGCCCAGTTCGAGCAGGCGGGTGATCGCCGTGGGGGAGTCGTTGGTGTGCAGGGTGGAGAGCACCAGGTGCCCGGTGAGCGCCGCCTGGATCGCCATCTCGGCGGTCTCCAGGTCGCGGATCTCGCCGACCATGATGATGTCCGGGTCCTGCCGCAGCAGGGCGCGTACGCCGCTGGCGAAGGTCAGGTCGATGTTGTGCTGGACCTGCATCTGGTTGAACGAGGGCTCGATCATCTCGATCGGGTCCTCGATGGTGCAGACGTTCACCTCATCGGTGGCCAGTTGCTTGAGCGTGGTGTAGAGCGTGGTGGTCTTGCCCGAGCCGGTGGGGCCGGTGACCAGGATGATGCCGTTGGGCTGGCTGGTCATGCTCTGCCAGCGGCGCAGGTCGTCGGCGGAGAAGCCGAGCTGGTCGAAGCTCTTGAGCAGCACCTCGGGGTCGAAGATGCGCATCACCATCTTCTCGCCGAAGGCGGTGGGCAGGGTCGACAGGCGCAGCTCCACCTCGGCGCCGTCCGGGGTCTTGGTCTTGACCCGGCCGTCCTGCGGCTTGCGTTTCTCCGCCACGTTCATCCGTCCCAGCGACTTCAGGCGGCTGACCACCGCCATGGTCACCTGCGGCGGGAACTGGTAGACGTTGTGCAGCACGCCGTCGATACGGAAGCGCACGGTGCCCTGCTCGCGGCGCGGCTCGATGTGGATGTCGCTGGCGCGCTGCTGGAAGGCGTACTGGAACAGCCAGTCGACGATGGTGACGATGTGCGCGTCGTTGGCGTCCGGCTCCTGGTCGGCGGCGCCGAGGTTGAGCAACTGTTCGAAGTTGCCGACGCCGCTGATCTTCTGGTCCGGCGAGGTGGCGCCGCTGACCGAGCGGGCCAGGCGGAAGAACTCGACGGTGTAGCGCTGGATGTCCGCCGGGTTCGCCACCACCCGCTTGATCGGTCGCTTGAGCACATGCACCAGGTTGCTTTCCCAGCCCTGTACGAAGGGCTGGGCGCTGGCGATGGTGACTTCCTCCGGACTCAGCGCGACGGCGAGGATGCCATGGCGCTGGGCGAAGGCGTAGGACATCAGCGGAGTCACCGCGGCGACGTCGATCTTCAGCGGGTCGATGCGCAGGTAGGGCTGGCCGGCGTACTCGGCCAGCCACTGGGTGAGGGTCTCCAGATCGAGCTTGCGTCCGGGGCGCTTGAGATCCTCGACCTGCTGCGCGGCGAGGAACTCCAGCGGATGCTGCTGGTTGCGCACCGCGCTGCGGCGGATCGCCAGGCACTGTTCGGCCTGCTCCTGCCCGACCCGGCCCTGAGCGACCAGCTCGCGGAGCAGGTCGCCGAGGTCCAGCAGGCGGTCCTGGGCGGCGGTGGCGAACACGGACATGCAGACTCCCTTCGGATGATGGCGGTAGCGGCGAAGCTTATTTCATCAGCGCCTTCCAGGGTTTGAGCGTCAGCACAGTATGGGCCTGCGTGGCGCGGGCAGCCAGGCGCTCGGCATCGACAGGTTGCCGCAGCAGCTCCAGCAACTTGGCCAGTTCGCCGTAGAGGCGGTCGGCTTCCGGCAGGTCGAGCACGCCGCGCGCCAGGCGCAACCAGGTAAGCATGCGCTGCAGGCGCGGCGCTTGGTCGGGGAGCAGCTCGGGATGCTGGTGGGCGCGCGCCAGCGGCGTGGCCTGGGCTTCTTCGGCAAGGCTGCGCAGCAGCCACTTGCCCAGCGCGGCAGAGCCCTGGCGGTTGCCGCGCTCGTTGCGCGACTCGGTCCAGGCCTTGGCCAGCAGCCAGCGCGAGGCATTCAGGGAGAACAGGCCCCAGCGGGTCTCGTCGAGTTCGCCGCGGAACAGTTGCGGCGCCTGCTGGCGTAGCGTCTCGTCGTCACGGCCGCGCTCGATGCGCGGCGCCCAGTCGGCGAGGAGAGCGTCCAGCGCTTCGCGCAGCTCGCGACTGCTGGCGCGTGGCACCGCCTGGCCGAGGCTGCCGAGCAGGGTACGCAGGTCCTGCAGGTGTTGCAGCCAGTCCTCCAGCAGGCGCCAGTGGCCGTTGAAGCGATACTGTTCGGCCAGTCGCTGGCTGCTGCCGAGCAGGTACCAGGCGATGGCGGCGAAGGCACCGTCCAGCGGGGTTTCCGCCAGCAGTTTCTGGGCCGGGGGATCGACCTCGTAGCTGTTCGGATCGAACAGGCGGTAGCCGCGCTCGGCCTTGCTGATGTCGCAGGGCATCAGCGGCAGGTCGGCGGCCAGTTCCGCGGCCAGCTCCAGCAGCGCGGCGGCATCGCCCTGGCGCAGTTCCAGCTCCAGTTCGCAGATTTCCTCCTGGTTGTCGCCGGCGACCACCTTGCCCAGGTCGAGCGCCGCCTCCACGACTACCCTGGCCTTGCCGCGGCCCCAGGCGATCTCGGCGCGCTGGCGGACGAAGTCGGTGCTGAAGATCGGCTTGAGCTGCTTCTTGTCGAGGTCCTTGAGGGCCGCCGGCCAGCACTTGTCGTCGAGTTTCTTCAGGTCGAGCTTGTTCTTTTCCAGGTACCAGTCCCACTCGTTGCGTTCGGACAACCCGGCCACGCTCTGCCCGCGGCTTTTCAGCGTCTGGATGTACTGCTCGCCGTCGCGGCGCATGCGCAGCGCGACCTTGGCCCGGGCCAGCTCGCGGCCGGGGGTGTCGTAGTACTGGTTGTACAGTTCGCGGCGCTCCCAGCCCGATTTGTTGCGCTTCTTCAGCAACGGGTGCTCCTGCAAGGCTTCCAGGGTGGCGCGGCTGACGCGGAGTTTGATTTCGGTTTCTTTCTGCATGGGGCGATGTCCGGCTCGGGACGCCAGGCGTCCGCGGGTGAAGGTGTTCCAGATCAAAGGCGCGCGGGGTGGGTGGCCTATACTTTTCGGCATTTCCATCAGGGAGGCGTTCCATGCCGACCAATCCGTTCATCAGCCTGTTCGGCCGTTCGCCGATCGGGCCGATGCAGCAGCACATCGCCAAGGCCCACGAATGCGCGGCCGGCCTGTTGCCGTTCTTCCGCGCGGTGATCGCCGAGGACTGGGCGCAGGTCGAACAGGTTCAGCAGGACATGGTGCGACTGGAGCAGGAAGCCGATCGGCTGAAGAAGAACGTCCGGATGCACCTGCCCAAGAGCCTGTTCCTTCCGGTGCCGCGCTCCGATCTGTTGGAGCTGCTCAGTGTACAGGACAAAGTCGCCAATCGCGCCAAGGACATCGTCGGGCTGATGCTGGGCCGGCGCATGCGCATCCCGTTGCCGCTACAGGGCCAGATGCTCGCCTATGTGCAGCGCTCGGTGGACGCCAGCGCCCAGGCGTTGCGGGTGGTCAACGAACTCAACGAACTGCTCGAGACCGGCTTCGGCGGGCGCGAGACCAGCCTGGTGGAGAGCATGGTGGAGGAACTCGAGGCGATCGAGAACGATACCGACCGCATCCAGGTCGAGGTACGCCGCGAGCTGTTCCGTCTGGAAAGCGAGCTGCCGCCGGTGGACGTGATGTTCCTCTACCAGATCATCGAATGGATCGGCGATGTCGCCGACCGCGCCCAGCGGGTCGGCAACCGCCTGGAGCAATTGCTGGCGCGGTGAGCGCCAGTCTTCTTTCCGACCCTGCCTGCACACGGATACCGCCCATGTCCCTGATCGCCGACCACGGCTTCGCCTTCCTCGTACTCGCCTGCCTGTTCGGTTTCTTCATGGCCTGGGGCGTCGGCGCCAACGACGTCGCCAACGCCATGGGCACTTCGGTGGGCTCGCGCGCTCTGACCATCCGCCAGGCGATCCTGGTGGCCATGGTCTTCGAGTTCTGCGGTGCCTATTTCGCTGGTGGCGAAGTCACCGAAACGATCAGGAGCGGCATCGTCGACCCGCAGTACATGACCCCCGACCTGCTGGTCTTCGGCATGCTCTCGGCCTTGCTGGCCGCCGGGGTCTGGCTGTTGCTGGCGACGATCAAGGGCTGGCCGGTGTCGACCACCCACTCCATCGTCGGCGCGATCATCGGCTTCGCCTCGGTCGGTGTCTCGGTGCACGCGGTGCACTGGGGCGCGATCGGCCCGATCGTCGCCAGTTGGGTGGTGACGCCGGTGCTGTCCGGGCTGCTCGCCTTCGCCCTGTTCAGGAGCGTGCAGTGGCTGGTACTGCATGCCGAGGACCCGTTCCGCAGCGCGCGCCGCTACGTGCCGCTGTACATGTTCCTGGCGGGCTTCATGGTCGCGCTGATGACCGTCGGCAAGGGCCTGAAGCATGTCGGCCTGGAGCTTTCCGGCCTCCAGACGCTGGGCCTGGCGTTGCTCGCCGGCGGCCTGGTGATGGGCCTGGGCATCGTCCTGCTGTTGCGCATCCGACCCACTGGCGGAGCCGATCCGCGTGGCGGCTTCGCCAGCGTCGAGCGGGTCTTCGCGGTGCTGATGATCTTCACCGCCTGCTCCATGGCTTTCGCCCATGGTGCCAACGACGTGGCCAACGCCATCGGCCCGGTGGCGGCGGTCGTCGCGGTGGTCCAGGCCGGCGGCGACCTGGATCTGGTGAGCCGTTCGCCGGTGCCGTCCTGGGTACTGCTGCTGGGCGCGGGGGGCATCGTCATCGGCCTGGCTACCTATGGCTACCGGGTGATCGCCACCATCGGCCGGGAGATCACCGAGCTGACCCCCAGCCGCGGCTTCGCCGCCGAGCTGGCGACCGCCTCCACGGTGGTTGGCGCCTCGGCCATCGGCCTGCCGGTATCCACCACCCATACCCTGGTCGGCGCGGTGCTCGGCATCGGCATGGCGCGCGGCATCGGCGCGCTCAACCTGCGGGTGATCGGCTCGATCTTCCTGTCCTGGGTAGTGACCCTGCCGGCCGGCGCGGTGCTGGCGATCCTGTTCTTCCTGGTCCTGCGCGCGCTGTTCGGCGCCTGAGCGCGATCTTCGTCGGCTGGCGCAGGCGGAACCGGAACGGACGGTTTTATCCACTGCCGCGATAGGCCATGATGGGGCTCGATCCGTGTGGAGAGTCCCATGCCGTTGCCGTCTCTGAAAGACCAGTTCGGCGCGCTGATCGCCGCGTCTTCCGTCAGTTGCACCCAGCCCGAGCTGGACCAGACCAACCGCCCGGTGGTCGACCTGCTGGCCTCCTGGCTGGGCGATCTAGGCTTCCGCTGCGAGATCCGGGAAGTCTCGCCGGGCAAGTTCAACCTGCTGGCCAGCTACGGCAGCGGTCCCGGCGGGCTGGTGCTGGCCGGCCACACCGATACCGTACCCTACGACGAAGCGCTGTGGAGCAGCGATCCGCTGCGCCTGGACGAGCGCGACGGCCGCTGGTACGGCCTCGGCAGTTGCGACATGAAGGGCTTCTTCCCGCTGGCCATCGAGGCTTTGCTGCCGCTGCTCGACCAGCCGTTCCGCCAGCCGCTGATGATCCTCGCCACCTGCGACGAGGAAAGCTCGATGGCCGGCGCCCGTGCCCTCGCCGAAAGCGGGCGACCGCTGGGTCGCGCCACGGTGATCGGCGAGCCGACCAACCTGCGGCCGATCCGCCTGCACAAGGGGGTGATGATGGAGCGCATCGAGATTCTCGGGCAGAGCGGCCATTCGTCCGATCCGAACCTCGGCCGTAGCGCCCTGGAGGCCATGCACGCGACCATCGGCGAGCTGATGGCTCTGCGCGGGGAATGGCAGCAGGCCTGGAACAACCCGCAGTTCAGCGTGCCCCAGCCGACCCTGAACTTCGGTTGCATCCACGGCGGCGACAATCCCAACCGCATCTGCGGCCAGTGTTCGCTGGAATTCGACCTGCGCCCGCTACCCGGCATGCAGCCTGAGCAGTTGCGCGAGGCGATCCGCCAGCGCCTGCGGCCGCTGGCCGAACGGCACCAGGTGAGCATCGACTACCAGCCGCTGTTCCCTGCCGTGCCGCCGTTCGAACAGGCGCAGGACAGCGAACTGGTACGCGTCGCCGAACGCCTGACCGGGCATCGCGCCGAGGCCGTGGCGTTCGGTACCGAGGCGCCGTACTTCCAGCGCCTGGGCAGCGAGACCCTGGTCCTCGGTGCCGGCGACATCGCCTGTGCCCACCAGCCCGACGAGCACCTCGAACTGGCGCGTATCGAACCGATGGTCGGCGTGCTGCGCCGGCTGATCCAGCATTACTGCCTGACGCCCGCCGCCGACTGAAGCGCGGCGTGGCCGGCGACCAGCTCGAAGCCGCCGTTGATGACGAACTGCACGCCCATCGCCACCAGCAGGAAGCCGACCACTCGCGAGATGGCGTCGATCCCGGATTCGCCGAGGAACTTCATGATGCGCCCGGAGCTTTGCAGGGCGATCCAGAAGATCAGCGCGGTGAGCAGGGTGACGGTGATCGCCGCGAGGTGGATGAACAGCGGAATGCTTCCGTAGGTGGATTGCAGCGTCGACGCCGAGCTGACCACCAGGGCGATGGTCCCCGGCCCCGCGGTACCCGGCAGGGCCAGCGGAACGAAGGACAGGTCGCGGAAGTGCGGGGTGATCTTTTCCTCGTCCGACAGCAGGTCGTGCTGGACTTCGGTCTCGTCCGGCGTGGTGGCGGGGAACAGCATGGTGAAACCGATATAGGCGACGATCAGCCCGCCGGCGATGCGCAGGCCGGGAATGGAGATGCCGAACACCTGCATCACCAGGCTGCCGCCGTAGAAGCTGACCAGCATGATCAGCGCCACGTAGAGGCTGGCCTTGAATATCTGCCGGTTGCGCTCCGCCGGCGGCAGGCTGCCGCCGAGGCCGAGCAGTAGCGAGACGCTGGTCAGCGGGTTGGCCACCGGAAGCACGGCGAGCAGTCCGATCAGGACGTGATGGAAGTATTCGCTCATGGATTTTCCTCGTTCGCGTGGTTGCGCGCCGGACGGCACGGCGAACGAGGCAGCCTAGCGAAAAAGCGCTGTGCGAGTTAACCGGGGTTTTCGGATAGTTTTTTTCAAAAATAGTGGTAAAACGGTTCGTTCCGGCCCCAGGCCCCGTACCATGGTCGAATCCCGCGGCCGGGGGGGCCGCCGAGGGTTTAAACTCGCGCGTGATCCATCCGTCTCGTTAACCAGAAAGTGAGGAGAAGCCTGTCGATGTTGCTGCGACGACGATAACGGCGCCCTTCGGGCCGTCCCGGCCGCTCACGCTTTGCTCTCGCTCACGAAACGACAGGCTTTCCCCACCATGCCCGACTACGTCAACTGGTTACGTCACGCTTCGCCCTACATCAACTCGCACCGGGACCGCACCTTCGTGGTCATGCTCCCCGGCGAAGGGGTGGAGCATCCCAATTTCGGCAATATCGTGCACGACCTGGTCCTTCTCCACAGCCTCGGTGCGCGCCTGGTGCTGGTGCACGGTTCGCGTCCGCAGATCGAGGCGCGCCTGGCCGCGCGCGGCCTGGCTCCGCGCTATCACCGCGACCTGCGAGTGACCGATGCGCCGACCCTGGAGTGCGTCATCGACGCCGTGGGTAGCCTGCGCATCGCCATCGAGGCGCGGCTGTCGATGGACATGGCCGCCTCGCCGATGCAGGGCGCGCGCCTGCGGGTCGCTGGCGGCAACCTGGTCACCGCGCGGCCGATCGGCGTGGTCGAGGGTGTCGACTATCACCATACCGGCGAGGTCCGTCGCATCGACCGCAAGGGTATTGGCCGCCTTCTCGACGAGCGCAGCATCGTCCTGCTCTCGCCGCTGGGCTACTCGCCGACCGGGGAAATCTTCAACCTGGCCTGCGAAGACGTGGCCATGCGCGCCGCCATCGACCTGGAAGCGGAAAAGCTGATTCTCTACGGCGCCGAACAGGGCTTGCTGGACGCATCCGGCAAACTGGTCCGCGAACTGCGCCCGCAGCAGGTGCCCGCGCACCTGCAACGGCTGGGCAACAGCTACCAGGCCGAGCTGCTGGACGCCGCGGCGCAGGCCTGCCGGGCCGGGGTCAAGCGCAGCCATATCGTCAGCTACACCGAGGACGGCGCGCTGCTCAGCGAGCTATTCACCCGCACCGGCAACGGCACCCTGGTCGCCCAGGAGCAGTTCGAGCAGTTGCGCGAGGCGGGCATCGAGGACGTTGGCGGGCTGATCGAGCTGATCCGCCCGCTGGAAGAGCAGGGCATCCTGGTACGCCGTTCCCGCGAGGTGCTGGAACGCGAGATCGAACAGTTCAGCATCGTCGAGCGCGAAGGGCTGATCATCGCCTGCGCCGCGCTCTATCCGATCGCCGATTCCGAGGCGGGCGAGCTGGCCTGTCTGGCGGTCAACCCGGAGTACCGCCACGGCGGGCGTGGCGACGAACTGCTGGAGCGGATCGAGGAGCGCGCGCGCGGACTCGGCCTGAAGACCCTGTTCGTGCTCACCACGCGGACCGCGCACTGGTTCCGCGAGCGCGGCTTCCAGCCCAGCAGCGTCGAACGGCTACCGGCGGCGCGGGCCTCGCTGTACAACTTCCAGCGCAATTCGCAGGTATTCGAGAAGAGCCTGTGATCCGCCGGCGCGTCCCTGGGCGCAGGGGCGCGCCGGCTTGGCTCAGTTGCTGATCAGGCCGAGGATGCTCGCCTGGTAGGCGGCGACGAAGGTATCGAAGTCGCCATCCTGGTCGCGTTCCAGCTCCGTCTGTTCGGCCAGGGAGTCGCTGGCCATCTTCTCGAAGCGCGCCTGCTCTTCGGCGGCCAGCGGATGCTGGCGGAAATACTCCGCGTGTTCGCGGCTCTGGCGCAGGGAGAACGCTTCGAAGCTCTCGCCGCGCTCGCGCATGACCTTCAGCACCTGCGCCGAAGGCGTCAGTTCCGCATCGGCCACCTTCGCCCGCTGCGCTGCCAGCGCCGCCGCGTGGGCTTCGCCGCCGCGCGCGCGGTCGAGCAGCGCCGCGGTGTCGGCGATTCGTTCGAGCAGCTCGTTCGCCCAGACCTGCAATTCCACCGGCTGGCCGCGACGTTGCAATTGCAGGCCCGGCCGCCTGCCTTCCTTGACCACGGCGAGGAAGTTGTCGGTGGCGTCGCTGCACTCGCCGTTCAGCAGCGGGCTGTCGCTGAACGCGCAGAACAGCAGGAAGGCGTCGAGGAAGCGCGCCTCGTCCAGGTCGATGCCCAGCGGCAGGAACGGGTTGATGTCCAGGCAGCGCACTTCCACGTACTGCACGCCGCGAGCGGCCAGGGCCTGCACCGGACGCTCGCCGGTGTAGGTGACGCGCTTTGGCCGGATGCTCGAGTAGTACTCGTTCTCGATCTGCAGGATGTTGGTGTTCAGCTGCACCCATTCGCCATCCTGCTTGGTGCCGACCTTCTCGTAGGGCGGGTAGGGCGTGCTGACCGCCTGGCGCAGGCTGTCGATGTAGCTCTGCAGGTCGTTGTAGCAGGGCGTCAGGCCGGCCTGGGCGTTGTTCTGGTAGCCCAGGTCGCTCATCCGCAGGCTGGTGGCGTAGGGCAGGTAAAGCGTGTGTTCGTCGAGGCGCTCCAACTGGCTCGGGCGGCCACGCAGGAAGCCGGCGTCGAGGGCCGGCGAGGCGCCGAACAGGTACATCAGCAGCCAGCTGTAGCGGCGGAAATTGCGAATCAGGGCGATGTAGGCGGCGGACTGGTAGTCGCGTTCCGACAGCTCGCTGCCTTCGGCCTGGCGCAGCAGCGGCCAGAGCCTCTCCGGCAGGGAGAAGTTGTAGTGGATGCCGGCGATGCACTGCATGGTCTTGCCGTAGCGCAGCGCCAGGCCCTTGCGGTAGACGTACTTCAGGCGGCCGATCATCGAGCTGCCGTAGCGGGCGATCGGGATGCTCTCCTCGTCCGGCAGCTCGCAGGGCATCGATGGGCTCCACAGGTATTCGCCGTCCAGCTTCGAACTGGCGAAGCGGTGGATGCGCTCGAGATCGGCCAGGGTGTCGGCGACGTCGGTTTCCGTGGGCGTGATGAACTCCAGCAAGGCCTCGGAGTAGTCGGTAGTGATCTGCGGATGGGTCAGGGTCGAACCCAGGGCCCGGGGGTGGGGGGTGAGCGCCAGCTTGCCGTCGCTATCGACTCGCAGGCATTCGCGCTCGATGCCATGCAGGCACTCGGTCAGCAGGGGCAGGTTGGCTGCGGCGCCGAGCAGAGCCAGGCGGCGGGAGAGAAGATCGCTCAAGTCGGGATTCCTTGTGATCGCGTCCCAGATCGGTCGCCCCAATATGAGGGTGGACCGAGCGGTCTACAAGAGGGAGGACGTAAATGCGTTTTCGCTTCGTCCTGGGGCCGGTCGCCGCGACTTCGGCGGGAGCCGTCGAGGCGGGCGCCCGGCACGGATCGGGATCGCCGTTGCGCGCCATTCTGCCGCATGGCGGCCGCGCCGGTTTACAACTGGGCGAAGGTACCTTGTCCTTTCGCGACCAGTTTGTCGCCTTGCCGCACCTCGGCTTCCACAACCAGGCTGCGGCGCCCGGCATGGAGGACGCGGGCGACGCAGCGCACCTCGCCGTCGGCGACGGCGCGGATGTAGTTGATCTTGCATTCCAGGGTGACGCTCTGGCGGTCGAAACCATGGGAACTGGAGCAGGCCAGCCCCATGGTCACGTCCATCAGCGAGAACAGCGCGCCGCCGTGCATGACCCCGCCGCGGTTGCGCAGGTGCGCGGCCATCGGCAGGCGTACCTCGGCGACGCCGTCGCCGAGGCTGACCGGGTCCAGGCCGACCAGTTCGCTGTAGGCGCTGATCATCTGCTCGCGGGCGGGCATCTCGCTCATGGACGGCTCCGTCACTTCTTCTTCAGTTGCTTGGCGTTGGCGAACAGCGCGGCCATGGCGTTGTTCGCCGGCGGCGCGCTCTGTCCGCGCGGGGCGCCACGCTCCTGGCGCGGCTGGCCGCTGCCGGTGGGACGCCCGCCGCGCTGGCCTTCGACCTTCTCGCCGGGGGTGTCGCTCATGCGCATGGACAGGCCGACACGGTTGCGCGGGATGTCCACTTCCATGACCTTGACCTTGACGATGTCGCCGGCCTTGACCACTTCGTACGGATCCTTGACGAACTTCTCGGACAGCGCCGAGATGTGCACCAGGCCGTCCTGGTGGACGCCGATGTCGACGAACGCGCCGAAGTTGGTGACGTTGGTCACCACGCCCTCCAGGACCATGCCCGGCTTGAGGTCCTTGAGGCTCTCGACGCCTTCCTGGAATTCTGCGGTCTTGAACTCCGGACGCGGGTCGCGGCCGGGCTTGTCGAGTTCCTTGAGGATGTCGGTGACGGTCGGCAGGCCGAAGGTCTCGTCGGTGAACTTCTTCGGGTCGAGGCGCTTGAGGAACGCCGAGTCGCCGATCAGCGAGCGGATGTCGCGCTCGGTGTCGGCGGCGATGCGCTGCACCAGCGGATAGGTCTCCGGGTGCACCGCCGAGGCGTCCAGCGGGTTGTCGCCGTTCATCACGCGGAGGAAGCCGGCGGCTTGCTCGAAGGTCTTTTCGCCCAGGCGGCTGACTTTCTTCAGCTCGTCGCGGGTGCGGAACGCTCCGTTGGCGTCGCGGTGCGCGACGATGTTCTGCGCCAGCGTCGAGTTGAGGCCGGAGATGCGTGCCAGCAGGGCGGCGGAGGCGGTGTTGACGTCGACGCCGACGGCGTTCACGCAATCCTCGACCACCGCGTCCAGGCTACGCGCCAGCTTCAGCTGGGACACGTCGTGCTGGTACTGGCCGACGCCGATCGACTTGGGCTCGATCTTCACCAGCTCCGCCAGCGGGTCCTGCAGGCGACGGGCGATGGATACGGCGCCGCGCAGGGACACGTCCAGCTCGGGGAACTCCTTCGCCGCCAGTTCGGAGGCGGAATACACCGATGCGCCGGCTTCGCTGACCATGATCTTGGTCAGCTTCATGCCCGGATACTTCTTGATCAGTTCGCCGGCCAGCTTGTCGGTCTCGCGGCTGGCGGTGCCGTTGCCGATGGCGATCAGCTCGACCTGGTGCTTGGCGCACAGCGCGGCGAGCACGGCGAGGGTCTGGTCCCACTGGTTCTTCGGCGCATGTGGGTAGACGGTGGCGGTGTCCAGCAGCTTGCCGGTGGCGTCGACCACCGCGACCTTGACCCCGGTGCGCAGGCCCGGGTCGAGGCCGAGGGTGGCGCGCGGGCCGGCCGGGGCGGCCAGCAGCAGGTCGTGCAGGTTGCGCGCGAACACGCTGATCGCCTCGTCCTCGGCGCCGTCGCGGAGCTCGCCGAACAGGTCGGTTTCCAGGTGGGTATAGAGCTTGACCTTCCAGGTCCACCGCACCACCTCGGCCAGCCACTTGTCGGCGGCGCGGCCCTGGTTGGACAGGCCGAAGCGCTCGGCGATCATGACCTCGCATGGGTGCAGGGTGCCCGGCGCTTCCTCGCCGACCTTCAGCGAGGCGCTGAGGACGCCTTCGTTGCGTCCGCGGAAGATCGCCAGGGCGCGGTGCGACGGGGCGCTTTTCAGCGGCTCGTCGTGTTCGAAGTAGTCGCTGAACTTGGCGCCTTCCTGTTCCTTGCCGGGGACCACGCGGGCGGTCAGGGTCGCTTCGTTCTTCATGAACACGCGCAGCTTGTCGAGCAGCGTGGCGTCTTCGGCGAAGCGCTCCATGAGGATGTACTTGGCGCCTTCCAGCACCGCCTTGACGTCGGCGAAGCCTTTCTCGGCGTCGACGAAACGCGCGGCCTCGCTTTCCGGGACCAGGGTCGGGTTGTCGAACAGTGCGTCGGCCAGCGCGCCGAGGCCGGCTTCCAGGGCGATCTGGCCCTTGGTGCGGCGCTTCTGCTTATAAGGCAGGTAGAGGTCTTCGAGACGGGTCTTGGTGTCGGCGAGCTTGATGTCGCGGGCCAGTTCGGGGGTCAGCTTGCCCTGTTCCTCGATGCTGGCGAGGATCGCGCCGCGGCGTTCTTCCAGTTCGCGCAGGTAGCGCAGGCGCTCTTCCAGCATGCGCAACTGGGTATCGTCGAGGCTGCCGGTGACCTCTTTGCGGTAACGGGCGATGAAGGGAACGGTGGAGCCTTCGTCGAGCAGGGCGACGGCAGCGGCGACTTGCTGCGGTTGAACGCGGCCGGAGGGCAGTGCGGAGAGCTCTTCGGCGATACGGGTGTTGATGCTGTCCATTGATCCACCTGGTAAAACGAACGAAAACGGGCCGTGTAGACAACGCCCCGCCGCAAAAGCGCCGCATTATACCTGCCAAGTTTCGCCTTGGAGGGCGGCTGGTCGGGGAAAAATCTGCTAACAATGGACAGTCCGGCCCAGCCGCTACCTGGGCGATAATGCCCGCCTGACTCATTCTGGGAGTTTCTATGTCGAACCCTGCCGCCCTGGCCGAAGGTGAAAAGATCCTCGTCGTCGACGACGACGCCCGCCTGCGCCGCCTGCTCGAACGTTTCCTCGACGAGCAGGGCTACCGCGTCCGCGCGGTGGAGAACACCGAGCAGATGGATCGCCTTCTATCCCGCGAACTGTTCCAGCTGGTTGTGCTCGACCTGATGCTTCCCGGCGAGGACGGCCTCACTGCCTGCCGCCGCCTGCGCGAACAGAACAACCAGGTGCCGATCATCATGCTCACCGCCAAGGGCGACGAGGGCAGCCGCATCCAGGGCCTGGAACTGGGCGCCGACGACTACCTGGCCAAGCCGTTCAACCCGCGCGAACTGCTGGCGCGGATCAAGGCCGTGCTGCGCCGCCAGGCGCCGCTGGTGCCCGGCGCGCCTGCCGGTGCCGACGAGGTGGTGACCTTCGGCGACTACCAGCTGTTCCTCGCCACCCGCGAACTGAAGAAGGGCGACGAGGTACACATGCTGACCACCGGCGAGTTCGCCGTGCTCAAGGCCCTGGTGCAGCACGCCCGCGAACCGCTGACCCGGGACAAGCTGATGAACCTCGCCCGTGGCCGCGAGTGGGATGCCCTGGAGCGTTCCATCGACGTGCAGATCTCGCGCCTGCGCCGGCTGATCGAGCCGGATCCGTCCAAGCCGCGCTATATCCAGACGGTCTGGGGCGTCGGCTACGTGTTCGTGCCGGACGGCAACGCGCGCAAGGCCTGAGTCTCCGCGCGGCCGGTGCAGCGATGCACCGGCCGCGTCGTCTTACCCGCAACAGGCGTCGGCCCCGTCCGCCGGCGCGCAACCGGTCCGATCGATGAAAACGCCGCTCTGGTTCCCGCAAAGCTTCTTCGCCCGCACCCTCTGGCTGGTGCTGATCGTCGTGCTGTTCTCCAAGGCGCTGACCCTGGTCTACCTGCTGATGAACGAGGACGTGATCGTCGACCGCCAGTACAGCCACGGCGCGGCGCTGACCATCCGCGCGTTCTGGGCTGCCGACGAGGAGTCGCGCGCGGCCATCGCCAAGGCTTCCGGCCTGCGCTGGGTGCCGAGCAGCGCCGACCAGCCCGGCGAGCAGCACTGGCCGTACACGGAAATCTTCCAGCGGCAGATGCAGATGGAGCTGGGGCCGGACACCGAGACCCGCCTGCGTATCCACCAGCCGTCGCAGCTCTGGGTGCGCGCACCGAGCCTCGGCGAAGGCTGGCTGGCGGTGCCGCTGTATCCGCATCCCTTGCGTGGTCAACGGATCTGGAGCGTGCTCGGCTGGTTCCTCGGCATCGGCCTGCTCTCCACCGCCGCCGCCTGGATCTTCGTCCGCCAGCTCAGCCAGCCGCTCAAGCGCCTGGTGGTCGCCGCCCGCCAGTTCGGCCAGGGGCGCAGCGTGCGCCTGCCGCTGGGACCGGAGACGCCGAGTGAAATGGCCGAGGTGTATCGCGCCTTCAACCAGATGGCCGAGGACATCGAGCAGGGCGGGCGCGAACGCGAATTGATGTTGGCCGGTGTCTCCCACGACCTGCGCACCCCGCTGACGCGCCTGCGCCTGTCGCTGGAGTTGCTGCCGGAGAGCGAACGGGAGATGGTCGAGGACATGATCCGCGACATCGAGGACATGGACGCGATCCTCGACCAGTTCCTCGCCTTCATCCGCGACGGCCGCGACGAGCCGGTGGAGGAGGGCGACCTGACCGACCTGGTGCGCGAGGTCGTGGCGCCGTTCAACCAGACTCGCGAGCAGGTGCGCATGGCCTTGCAACCGGTACCGGCGATGCCGTTGCGGCGTGTGTCGATGAAGCGTCTGCTGGGCAACCTGATCGACAATGCCCTGAACCACGGCGGCGGTTCGGTGGAGGTGGCCAGCTACGTGGCCGGCGAAAGCGCGGCGCCCTACGTGGTGCTGAGCGTGCTCGATCGCGGCCAGGGCATCGATCCCGCGGAAGTGGACAGCATCTTCAATCCCTTCATCCGTGGCGACAAGGCGCGTGGCGGCAAGGGCACCGGCCTCGGCCTGGCGATCGTCAAGCGCATCGCCGCCCAGCACGGCGGCAGCGTCGAACTGCGCAACCGCGATGGCGGCGGCCTGGAAGCGCGGGTCTGCCTGCCGTTGGGGTTGCTGCTGCCGCGCGGCGCGGCCTGATACCCGACGGGTTTGTGCCGTTCCAGCGGCACTTCCCGCCCCCTCTCGCGCTTACGGAGAAGGGCGCGCCCCGTCCCTACCAGCGCAACCGGTTTCCCTCGAGCACCGCGGTCTTCCCGTAAGGCCAGGCTCGGTTCTGCGCACCATGCCCGCTGGGCAGGTGGTGGTAGAGCGGCACCTCGATGGCGGCGGCGTATTCGCCGAAGATCCGCTCCAGGCTGTGGGCGACTTCCTTGCGCGGGCAATCGGTGAACGAGCCCAGGCAGATCGCGCCGAGCTGGCGCGCGTCGATGCTTTCGAGCAATTGCCAGAGGCTGCGCTCCAGGCGGTAGTAGGGTTCGCCGACGTCCTCCAAGACCAGGATCGACCCCGCCGGGGCGTGCAGGCCGCCGAGTGTGCCGGCCATGCAGGCCAGGGCGGTGAGGTTGCCGCCGATCAGCGCGCCTTCGACGCGTTGCTTGTGTCCGCCGAGGTGCTGCACCGGGAGTTCATGGTCGATTCCGGCCAGCAAGCGGCTGACCGAGGCCAGAGAGGCTAGCCGCTCCTGCTGCTCGCGGGGGGCGCTCAGCGGCGACAGACCGAGTCCGGTGGCCACCGGGCCGTGGATCGCAGGCAGGCCGTGGCGGTGGAAAGCGCTGAGCAACACCGAGATGTCGGAGAAACCGATCAGTGGTCGCGGAGAGGCCGCCTGCAGGCGCCCCCAGTCCAGGCCCGGCAGCAACTGGCCGCAGCCGTAGCCGCCGCGCAGGCACCAGACCGCGGTGATGTCCGGCATGTCGAAGGCGTTGTGCAGGTCTTCCAGGCGCTGCTCGACCGTCCCGGCGAGGTAGCGGTAGCGGGCTTCGACGTGGCGGCCGAGATGGTAGTCCACGCCGTGCACTTCCAGTTGCCGCAGGGTCGCCTCCAACACGTCGGTGGCGATGGCCGAGGCTGGCGCGATCAGCGCCACCCGGCCGTCGATGGGCTGCCAGGTCTGGTCGGAGGAAGGACGAGAGGTCATGCGGCGATTCCGTGAAGCGTCAGGAAAGGATTCGAGTGCCGGAAGAGCCCAGGGTTCGGCGGGGTTTCCGGCATCGGTTGCGGCGGTGCTTCATTCAAGCGTGGCATGGACCTTCTGTCGAGGCCGGGATCGCCAGCGTAATGCGGTGCGTCCGATGCGCCGGGACAACGCATGCGTTGTCTGGTCCGGCTCACCCCTTTCCCTTCGTCCTGGCCAGGTGGGGGCCGCCGTTCTTTTCCAGGTACTGGATGATGATCCCGGCGATGTCCTTGCCGGTAGTGGATTCGATACCTTCCAGGCCCGGCGAGGAGTTCACCTCCATTACCAGAGGACCATGGTTGGAGCGCAGGATGTCCACCCCGGCGACGTTCAGGCCCATCACGCGGGCGGCGCGGATGGCGGTCATGCGTTCTTCCGGGGTGATCTTGATCAGGCTGGCGCTGCCGCCTCGGTGCAGGTTGGAGCGGAACTCGCCGGGCGCTGCCTGGCGCTTCATCGAGGCGATCACCTTGTCGCCGACCACGAAGCAGCGGATGTCGGCGCCGCCGGCTTCCTTTATGTACTCCTGGACCATGATGTTGTGCTTGAGCCCCATGAAAGCCTCGAGCACCGATTCGGCGGCCTTCTCGGTTTCGCAGAGGACCACGCCGATGCCCTGGGTGCCCTCCAGCAGCTTGATCACCAGCGGTGCGCCACCGACCATCTCGATCAGGTCCGGGACATCGTCCGGGGAATGAGCGAAGCCGGTCACCGGCAGGCCGATGCCCTTGCGCGAGAGCAGTTGCAGCGAGCGCAGCTTGTCCCGCGAGCGAGCGATGGCGACCGACTCGTTGAGCGGGAACACGCCCATCATCTCGAACTGGCGCAATACCGCGCAGCCGTAGAAGGTCACCGAGGCGCCGATGCGCGGGATCACCGCGTCGAAGCCCTCCAGCGGTTGTCCCCGGTAGTGGATCTGCGGCTTGTGGCTGGCGATGTTCATGTAGGCGCGCAGCGTATCGATGACCACCATTTCATGGCCGCGCTCCCGCCCGGCCTCCACCAGGCGACGGGTCGAGTAGAGCCGGGGATTGCGCGACAGCACGGCGATTTTCATTCAGCACCTGTGGATGGGTTGGACCGGCTGGCGGGCAGCGGCGGCGAGGCTGTGGGTTGTCGTCGCGGCAGGCATCGGACCGGCCGTTTCGGGAATGGATGGAGGTTGGACAAGTGCTGCCGGCGAATGGCTCAAACCGGGCTCCCGTCGAGCAGGTCGATGTTCGTCGCCGCGGGCAGGGCGGCCGGCGACTCGGGACGATCCTGGACGTAGGCCAGGGCCGGGTTGACCACCAGTTGCCCGGCGATCAGCGCCTTGGAGCCGAGCAGCACGCGATAGCGCATGGACTTGCGGCAGGCCAGGGTGAACTCTACCGGCCACATGCGATCGCCCAGCGCCAGGGTGGTGCGGATCACGTAGCGGGTCTGGGCCTGGCCGTTGGAGCTGCGAATGCTCTTGCGCGCGACCATCGGCGCTTCGCAACGGTGCCGGCGCTGCACCAGCGTGCCGAGGTGGGCGGTGAAGCGCACCCACTTCTCGCCGTCGCGCTCGAAGGGAACGATGTCCGAGGCATGCAGGCTGGAGGTGCTGGCGCCGGTGTCGATCTTCGCGCGCAGCCCGACCATGCCCAGTTCGGGAAAGGCGATCCACTCGCGCAGACCGATGACGGAAAGCTGGTCGAATGTCTTCACGGGTAGGCATTCCAGGCGTTTTGCCGGCATTCTAGCAGGGCTATGGGCGGCCGCCAGACGGCTGCCCGAGGATGCCGAAGACGAACCTAGCGGCTGTCGATGACAGTCGCGAGACAGCGGCGGAACGAATACGGGAAATGCCAGTGAGCGAGAAAGACGACGACAAGGTGCGCCTGGACAAGTGGCTCTGGGCGGCGCGCTTCTTCAAGACCCGGGCGCTGGCCAAGGCCGCGATAGAGGGCGGCAAGGTGCATTGCCGGGGCGAGCGGTGCAAGCCGAGCAAGGAACCCAGGGTAGGGGAGGAATTGACCATTCGTACGGGCTTCGACGAGCGAACCGTGACGATTCGCGCGCTTTCCGTAGTCCGTCGTGGCGCGCCGGAGGCCCAGGCTCTCTACGAGGAAACCGCGGACAGCGTGGAAAGCCGCGAGCGCGCGGCGGCCATGCGCAAGGCCGGGGCGCTGGGCGTACAGACCGAGGGGCGGCCGAGCAAGAAGCAGCGGCGGCAGATCCACCAGTTGCGCGGCGGCCAGGACTGAGAAGCGCCGGTCTCCCGCAGGGGAGACCGGGATGGCCTCAGGCCGAGTCGCGGACCACGCCGAGGCGGCCGATCAGCGGCAATTTCGCCAGCAGGCGGAACAGCGGTTCGGTCACCTGCACCAGCCAGCCGCTGGCCTTCGCCGCCAGCGGTGTGTAGCAGCCCCAGGCGAGGGCCAGCAGGGCCATCTGCAGGCCGCCGATGTAGTCGTCCTGGCCCCAGTGCGCGCCGGCTACCAGGCGCGGCAGCATGAACAGCACGGCCAGGGCCCAGATCAGCAGGAACTGCCCGGCGCGGCGGGCGAACAGCGACATGAACAGCGCCCAGACCAGCAGCACCGAGGCGTGGTCGCCGGGGAAGCTGCGCTTGGAGCGGTCCTTGATTTCCCACACGCGTTCCCAGTCCGGGAAGTGGTCGCTGAGGTGGATGGCCTTGTCCATCAGCATCGACAGGCTGGCGTGCTGCCAGTGCAGGTGGTGGGCGATCTTGGCGTAGAGCACGCGGATCACCACCAGGATCAGCAGGGTCACGATGAAGCCGAAGGTCAGCCGCCGTACCTGGTTCGCCGGCAGCAGCCAGTCGCCGCGAATCAGCAGGCAGAGCAGGATCACCCCGACCACCGCGTCGAACGGTCGGGTACTGAGCAGGCCCCAGAGTTTCAGCCAGGTTTCGTTGAGGGCGAGGGAGCCGTTGAGCTTGTCGAAGAGCCAGAAGTCGAAGCCGTTCATCAGCTCGCGGGTGGGGCCCCAGAGCCACAGGATCAGCAGCAGGAGCGCCAGAAGATGACAGGTGGCGAACTTGCGCCATTGCCAGGCCGCTTGGAACGGAGAGGCATTATCCATAAAATCGTTTCCCCCTATCGGCGCCGGGTCGGCGTACGACTGTCACGAAGCGCGCTTTTATAGGCCTTTGTCACTCACTTGTCATTCCCTCATTCGTAGCGTTGTGTCCCGCATGTCCCATTCAGATCAGAGCCAGCGTTTCCTTTTCGACGATACCGACGTGCGCGGCGAGATGGTCGATCTCGAGCGTAGCTACAGCGAAGTGCTGGCCAAACATCCCTATCCGGAACCGGTCGCGCAACTGCTCGGGGAGATGCTCGCGGCGGCCTCGCTGCTCTGCGGCACGCTCAAGTTCGACGGCCTGCTGGTATTGCAGGCGCGCTCCAGCGGCGCGGTGCCGCTGTTGATGGTGGAGTGTTCCAGCGACCGCCAGGTGCGTGGCCTGGCCCGCTATTCGGCGGAGTCCATCGGCGCCGACGCCGGCATGCAGGAACTGATGCCCGAAGGCGTGCTGACCCTCACCGTGGACCCGGTCAAGGGCCAGCGCTACCAGGGGATCGTCGCCCTGGAGGGGGTGAACCTGGCGGAATGCCTGTCCAACTACTTCGCCAGCTCGGAACAGCTGCCGACCCGTTTCTGGCTCAACGCCAACGGCCGCCGCGCCCGCGGCCTGCTGCTGCAGCAGCTTCCCGCCGACCGCCTGAAGGACCCCGAGGCCCGCGAGGCCAGTTGGCAGCACCTGACCACCCTGGCCGACACGCTGACCGCCGAAGAGCTGCTGGCGCTGGACAACGAGACCGTCCTGCACCGCCTCTACCACGAGGAAACCGTGCGCCTGTTCGAGCCGCAACCGCTGGTCTTCCATTGCAGTTGCTCGCGGGAACGTTCGGCCAACGCCCTGGTCAGTCTCGGGCAGGCCGACTGCGAGCGGCTGCTCGAGGAGGAGGAAGGCTCGATCAGCATCGACTGCCAGTTCTGCAACCAGCGCTACCTGTTCGACGCCTCCGACGTCGCCCAGTTGTTCGCTGGCGCTGGCAGCCAGGGGCCTTCCGAGACCCGCCACTGACGATTTTTCATCCAGCGGGCTTTTCTGGCATAATCCCGCCACTTTTTTCCTGTAGTGAGTTTTTTGAAGCGCTACGAAGTTTGGAGGACTCGGCCTCTGGCCGACGGGGAACCACATGACGCAAGCCAACAACGCCGTGTACACCGATATCAGCGCCGCCCAACTGGTAGAAGAAGCCATTCGCCGCGGTGAGGGCGAACTGGCCGCCAACGGCTCGCTGGTCGTACGTACCGGCCATCGCACCGGCCGTTCGCCGGTCGACCGTTTCATCGTCGAAGAGCCGAGCACCAAGGACGCGATCGCCTGGGGCAACATCAACCGTCCGTTCCCGGCCGACAAGTTCGATGCGCTGTGGGCCCGCGTGGAAGCGTTCAACAACGCCCAGGACCATTTCGTTTCCCATGTTCATGTAGGTTCCGCCGAGGCTTACTACCTGCCGGTGAAGATGACCACCGCTACCGCCTGGCAGAATCTGTTCGGCCGTTGCCTGTTCATCGAGCCGGAGCAGTACAACCCGGCCGGCAAGGACGAGTGGCAGGTCCTCAATGTCGCCAACTTCGAATGCGTGCCCGAGCGCGACGGCACCAACTCCGACGGTTGCGTGATCCTCAATTTCGCCCAGAAGAAAGTGCTGATCGCAGGCATGCGCTATGCCGGCGAGATGAAGAAAGCCATGTTCTCCGTGCAGAACTTCCTGCTGCCCGAGCGCGACGTGCTGCCGATGCACTGCGCTGCCAACATCGGCGAAGCGGGCGATGTGACCCTGTTCTTCGGCCTGTCCGGCACCGGCAAGACCACCCTGTCCGCCGATGAAAGCCGTTACCTGATCGGTGACGACGAGCACGGCTGGGGCGAGGGCGTGGTGTTCAACGTCGAAGGCGGTTGCTATGCCAAGTGCATCGACCTGTCCGAGAAGAACGAGCCGGTCATCTGGAAAGCCATCAAGTTCGGCGCCGTGCTGGAGAACGTGGTTCTCGACGAAGAGCGCGTGCCCAACTACGCCGATGACAGCCTGACCCAGAACAGCCGCGCCGCCTACCCGCTGGAGCACGTCGAGAAGCGTTCGGAGAAGAACCTCGGCGGCGAGCCCAACGCGGTGATCTTCCTGACCTGCGACCTGACCGGCGTACTGCCGCCGGTATCGATCCTGAACAATGAGCAGGCGGCCTACCACTTCCTGTCCGGCTACACCGCGCTGGTCGGCTCCACCGAGATGGGTTCCGGCGGCGGTATCAAGTCGACCTTCTCCACCTGCTTCGGTGCTCCTTTCTTCCCGCGTCCGGCCGGCGTCTATGCCGAGCTGCTGATCAAGCGCATCAAGGCCTTCGGCTCCAAGGTCTACCTGGTCAACACTGGCTGGACCGGCGGTGGCTACGGCGTCGGCAAGCGCTTCAACATCCCGACCACCCGTGGCGTGATCGCGGCGATCCAGAGCGGCGCGCTGATCGGCGCGGAAACCGAGCACCTGGACATCATCAACCTGGACGTGCCGAAGGTCGTTCCGGGCGTCGAGACCAATCTGCTCAACCCGCGCAATACCTGGGCCGACAAGGCTGCCTACGACGAGGCGGCGAAGGGCCTGGCCAAGCAGTTCATCGAAAACTTCAAGAAATTCGAGGTTTCCGACGCGATCAAGGCCGCCGGCCCGCAGCTGTAAGCCACGTTTCGGCACCATGAAAAAACCGCCTTCGGGCGGTTTTTTCATGTCCGGACGTCAGGGGTAGGTGACGGTGATCAGGTAGTTGCCGGAGCGACGACCGCTTCCGGCCAGCTCATAGCGCGCCGAGAAATCCCTTTCCCCGAGGACCAGGTCGCTGGGTTGCAGGTGTTGCACCTCGCCGGTCTTCATCGAGCGGATGCTGACTTCCGCGGTGCGCGCCTGCATGGGACAGCCACTGAGGTGGAAGCTGCCCTTGGCCTCGCCTTGCCTGGAGGCATTCATCGAGCACGGCGGCTCGACGATGGCGCCGGTGAAGCGGATGACGCCGCTGATGCTGCCGGGGGCGGCGAACAGGTTGCTGGAAGTTCCTACAAGAAGACCGAACAAAGCCAGTTGGCCCATCCTGTTCATGAGCTTACTCCTACGTGAGTTCATCCTTATTTTTCTGCGTTCGTGCGTCCGGGAGGGGCCCTCTCCCAGGCGCTGGCATTGGAGTGGAATATAGGACAATTCCTAAAGAAAATTCCTTCCTAGGAATAGTCCTAGTCCTGATTCTGTAAGTAGTTGCTGTGGGGCTGTGTCGGATTTATTGAAGGCTGGTTTATCTTCTCGCCAATGCCCTAGAGTGGGCGCCCCTTTGTTCCCTCGCAGTGGATCTCCCCCATGCATATCGAAGACGCCGTTCGGAGTCGCCGTGCCATCAAGGGCTACGACTCATCCTTCAGCCTGACTCGCGAAGAGAAGGATCATCTCCTGGACCTGGCGCTGCATGCGCCTTCCGCCTTCAACCTGCAACACGTGCGGCTGGTCGAGGTCAGCGATCCGCAATTGCGCGTGCAGTTGCGTGAAGTGGCCTGGGACCAGGCGCAGGTCACCGACGCGGCGATGCTGGTGGTGGTGTGCGCCCAGCTCGACAGTTGGGAGCGCAACGCGCAGCGGGTCTGGGACGGTGCTCCCGAGGCGGTACAGGCGTTCATGGCAGGCGCCATCGACACCTACTACCGCGGCAAGCCCCAGGTACAGCGCGACGAAGCCATGCGCAGCTGCGGCCTGCTGGCGCAGACCCTGATGCTGGTCGCCCGCGGCCAGGGCCTGGATTCGTGTCCGATGGATGGTTTCGACTTCGATGCCGTGGCCCGGCTGATCAACCTGCCGGACAACCATGTGATCGGCCTGATGGTCGCGGTCGGGAAAAAGGCCGTTGAACCCTGGCCGCGCAGCGGCAAGCTGCCGCGGGAAGAACTGGTCATTCGCGACCGCTTCTGACTGCCCGGATTCCCCTAGTCCGGTCCGGCGGCCCCGACCTGGCGGATCTGTTCGACCAGCCATTGCAGGGCGATGTCGCGTTCGCGCTGGGCCAGAAACACCAGTTCCAGGTGGAACGGGCCGAGGTCGAACGGCAGGTCGAACGATTGCAGGGGCAGCAATCGTTCGAAGTAGTGCGCCAGTTGTCGCGGCAGGACGCCGACCAGGTCGCTGTACGCGGCGATGTGCGCTGCCTGCAGGTAGTTCGGCGTGGTGTAGGCCACTTGCCGCTTGAGCCCCTGGCTGCCCAGCCACTGGTCGACCATCCCCTTGGTCTGCCCGCCGTGCACCCACAGGTGCTGCAGCTCCAGGAAGGTGGCCAGGTCGGGAGCCTGCGCCAGCAGCGGGTGCTGACGCCGGGCGACCAGTTGCAGGATCTCGCTGGCCCAATGGCGGCGCTGGAAGCGCGCCGGGACGTTTTCGAAGCGGCCTAGCACCAGGTCCAGTTCGCCTTTGTCCAGCGCCTCGGCCGGCAAGGTCGGGGTCAGGTGCTGGATGGCGATGGAGATTCCCGGCGCCCGCTCACTCAGGTGGCGCATCAGGGCGGGCATGCAGATCAGTTCGACGTAGTCGGTCACCGCTACGGTGAAGCGCTGCCGGCTGCGCCCCGGATCGAAGCCCTCGCCGTCGCCCAGGCTCTGTTCTATCTGCCGCAGCGCCGCGCGGATCGGCGCTTCCAGCGCCAGCGCCCGGGGCGTCGGCTGCATCGCACGACCGGCGCGGACCAGCAGCGGGTCGTCGAGCAGCTCGCGCAGGCGGTTCAGCGCATTGCTTACTGCCGGCTGGCTCAGCGCCAGGCGCTCCGCCGCGCGCGAGACGTTGCGTTCGCGCAGCAGCGCGTCAAGGACGCGTAGCAGGTTGAGGTCGAAGGTTTGGATATTCACTGCCTGAATTCCAGCTATCACAAGACTAAATTTCAAAAATAGTACGACCTTCCCCTAAGGTAGTGGTCGCTTTTTGTGCGGTCGGACTGCCCCAGGTTTCGTCCACCGTTCCTCCTGCGCTCGCTACAACGAGGACAAGAGCATGAGCCAGAACTTTTCCTTCCGCCAGGCCGCGGTGATCGGCGCCGGCACCATGGGTCGCGGTATCGTCATGTGCCTGGCCAACGCCGGTCTCGACGTGCAGTGGCTGGACAGCAACCCGCAGATGCTCAACCAGGCGCTCGGCGCCGTGGCCGACACCTACGCGCACAACGTGCGCCAGGGGCGCATCGGCGAAGAGGAAGCGGCCGCGCGCCGCGCCCGCATCACGCCGGTCCAGCACCTCGCCGCGATGCGCGAGGCGGACCTGGTGATCGAGGCGGTCTACGAGAACCTGGAACTCAAGCAATCGATCTTCCGCGAGCTGGACGCGGCGCTGAAGCCCTCCGCGGTGCTGGCCAGCAATACCTCCTACCTGGACATCGACGCCATCGCCGCGGTCACCGCGCGTCCGCGTCAGGTGCTCGGCCTGCACTTCTTCAGCCCGGCGCACATCATGCGGCTGCTGGAGATCGTGCGCGGCGCGCAGACCGCGCCGGCGGTGCTGGAGGCGGCCCTGGCGCTGGGCGAGCGGATGGGCAAGGTCAGCGTGGTGGCCGGTAACTGCCACGGCTTCATCGGCAACCGCATGCTCGAACCCTACGCCACCGAGGCCCGCCTGATGCTGCTGGAAGGCGCCCTGCCGTACCAGGTGGACCGGGCTCTCCAGGCGTTCGGTTTCGCCATGGGGCCGTTCCGCATGTACGACGTGGTCGGTATCGACCTTGAGTGGCGCGCCCGCGAGTTGGCCGGGGTCGGCCAGGACCAGCCGGCCGTGCAGGTGGACAACCGCCTTTGCGAGATGGGCCGCTTCGGCCAGAAGAGCGGTGCCGGCTACTACCGCTACGCGCCGGGCAGCCGCCAGGCGGAGCACGATACCGAGGTGGATGCCCTGGTGCTCCGGGTTGCCGAGACGCTGGGCTACCCGCGGCGCGATTTCGCCGACGAGGAAATCCTCGAGCGTTGCCTGCTGGCGCTGGTCAACGAGGGCGCGAAGATCCTCGACGAGGGTATCGCCGCCCGTAGTGCCGACATCGACACTGTCTACCTGAACGGCTACGGCTTCCCCGCCGCGGAGGGCGGTCCCATGGCCTGGGCCGATCGCCTCGGCGCGGCCGAGCTGCTGCAACGCTTGCGTTTCCTCGAACAGCGCCACGGCGCGCGCTGGAAGCCGGCGTCCCTGGTCGAGCGCCTGGCCGCCGAGGGCGGAGCCTTCGCCGACCTGCAGGAGGTGCGCTGAGATGGATTACCAGGCCCCCTTGCGCGACATGCGCTTCGTTCTCCATGAACTGTTCGATGTCGGCGCGCATTGCGAACTGCTGGGCAACGGCATCGATCGCGAACTGATCGACGGCGTGCTCGAGGAAGGCGCGCGCTACACCGGCCAGGTGGTGGCGCCGCTCAATCGCAACAGCGACGAGGAAGGCGCGAAGCTGAAGGACGGCGTGGTGACCACCCCCACCGGCTTTCGCGAAGCCTACCGGCAGTACAGCGAGAACGGCTGGGCGAGCATGACCGGACCCACCGAGTACGGCGGCCAGGGCTTCCCGCAGATGGTCTCCGCGTGCTTCCACGAGATGCTGATGGCCGCCAGCCTGTCCTTCCGCGTCTATTCGGGGCTGACCGAGGGCGCCGTGCTGGCCCTGTACAAGCATGGCGACGAGGCGTTGCGGCGCGACTACCTGGGCAAGCTGGTGAGCGGCGAATGGGCCGGCACCATGTGCCTGACCGAACCCCAGGCCGGCACCGACCTCGCCCTCCTGCGCACCCGCGCCGAGGCGCAGGCCGACGGCAGCTACGCGATCAGCGGCAGCAAGATCTTCATCAGCGGTGGCGAGCAGGACCTCACCGAGAACATCGTCCACCTGGTGCTGGCGCGCCTGGCGGACGCGCCGGCCGGGGTGAAGGGCATCAGTCTGTTCCTGGTGCCGAAGTTCGTCGCCAATCCCGATGGCTCCCTGGGCGAGCGCAACAGCCTGGGGTGCGGCGCCATCGAGCACAAGATGGGGATCAAGGGCGCCTCCACCTGCGTGATGAACTTCGACGGCGCCAGGGGCTGGCTGCTGGGCCAGGCGAACCAGGGCCTGGCCTGCATGTTCACGATGATGAACGACGCGCGCTTCCAGGTCGGCCTGCAGGGCCTGGGTATCGCCGAACGGGCCTTCCAGGGCGCCCTCGGCTACGCCCGCGAACGCCTGCAGTCGCGCGCCCTGGTCGGCCCGCAGGCACCGGACAAGGTCGCCGACCCGATCATCGTGCACCCCGACGTGCGGCGCATGCTGCTGACCCAGAAGACCCTGGTCGAAGGCTGCCGCATGCTGGCGGCCTGCTGCGCACGCCAGCTCGACCTGGAACACGGCCATCCGGATGCCGACGGCCGGCGCGCGGCGACGCGCCGTGCAGCGCTGCTGATCCCCATCGTCAAGGCCTTCCTTACCGATGTCGGCCAGGAAGTCGCCAGCCTCGGCGTACAGGTCTATGGCGGTCACGGTTTCATCCGCGAATGGGGCATGGAGCAATTGATGCGCGACAGTCGCATCACCCAGATATACGAAGGCACCAATGGCATCCAGGCGCTCGATCTGGTCCGCCGCAAGCTGCTCGGCGACCAGGGCGGCGAACTGCTGGCGCTGCAAGGCGAACTGGCGGTGGCCAGCGAGGCGCTGCAAGGGCGTGCTGCGCTGGCGCCACTGGCTGAGCCGGTGCTGCAACGCCTGGAGGAGTGGCGGCAGCTCACCGGCCAGGTACTCGAGGCCTGCGCCCGCGATCCCCAGGAGATCGGCGCCACTTCGGTGGACTTCCTCCAGTACAGCGCCTACGTATTGCTCGCGGCCCTCTGGTTGCAAGCCGCGGCACGAGCCCAGGAAGCGCTGGACGGCGGCTCCGGCGAGGGCGATTTCTATCGGGCCAAGCTGCGCAGCGCCGATTTCTACCTGCGGCGTATCCTGCCGCGGGCGAGCATGCACCGCGAAGCCTTGCTCGGTGGCGCCGACTGCCTGATGGCCCTGCCCGAGGAGCATTTCTCGTTCTGACGGGCGTCTCGCCCAAGGAGACCGATATGCAAGCTTTCAGTTTCGCCACTACCGCGCAGATCCTCTGCGAGGCCGGCTCCGCCATCCGCCTGGCGGAACTCTGCCGCGAGCGAAGGGCGCGCCGCGTGTTGATCGTGACCGATCCGGGGATCACCCGGCTCGGCTTGCTGGATGCGATCCTGCCCGGCTTCCCGCGCCTGGGCCTGGCCGTCGAGGTGTACGACCAGGTGCTCGCCGATCCGCCCGAGGCGGTGGTCGAGGCCGCGCTCGGGCGGGCGCGGGGCATGGCTGCCGAGCTGGTGGTCGGTTTCGGCGGCGGCAGCTCCATGGACGTAGCCAAGCTGGTCGCGCTGCTCGCCCACCCAGAAGCAGGGCAGGGGCTCGGCGAGGTCTTCGGGGTCGGCAACGCACGCGGGCCGCGCCTGCCGCTGATCCAGGTGCCGACCACCGCCGGGACCGGCTCCGAGGTGACGCCGATCGCCATCGTCACCACCGGCGAGACCACCAAGATGGGCGTGGTCTCGCCCCACTTGCTGCCCGACCTGGCGCTGCTCGACGCCGACCTGACCCTCGGCTTGCCGCCGGCGGTCACCGCGGCGACCGGTATCGACGCGATGGTGCATGCGATCGAGAGCTATACCAGCAAACTGAAGAAGAACCCGCTGTCCGACCTGCTGGCGCGGGAGGCGTTGCGCCTGCTGGCGGCCAACCTGGAACGCGCGGTAGGCGACGGCGGCGACCGCGAGGCGCGCCAGGCCATGCTGCTGGGCGCCTGCCTGGCCGGGCAGGCCTTCGCCAATGCGCCGGTGGCGGCGGTGCATGCCCTGGCCTATCCGCTGGGAGGGCATTTCCACATTCCCCACGGCCTGAGCAATGCGCTGGTGCTACCGGAGGTGATCCGTTTCAACGCTCCCGCTGCCGCTGGACTCTATGCCGAGCTGGCGCCGCTGCTGCTGGGCGACCGCTTGCGTCCGGGCGATCGCGACGCGCTTACCGTGCAGCTGATCGACGAACTGGCCCAGCTCAGTCCGCGCAACGGCCTGCCGAGCCGCTTGCGCGACGCCGGGGTGGACGAGGCGATGCTGCCGCGCCTGGCCGCCGACGCGATGCTCCAGCAGCGTCTGCTGGTCAACAACCCGCGCGAGGTCGGCGAGGCGGATGCCCTGGCGATCTATCGCGCGGCATACTGAATCCCTTCTACGAGGACCGGGCATGGCGACCGCCCCGCGACCGCTGCGCGAGCAGTACCTTCATTTCCAGCCGATCACCACGCGCTGGCACGACAACGACATCTACGGACACGTGAACAACGTGACCTACTATGCGTTCTTCGACACGGCGGTGAATACCTACCTGATCGAGCGCGGCGGCCTGGATATCCAGGGCGGCGAAGTGATCGGCCTGGTGGTCAGTTCCAGCTGCGACTATTTCGCGCCGGTGGCCTTCCCCCAGCGGATCGAGATGGGCCTGCGGGTGGCGCGCCTGGGCAACAGCTCGGTGCAGTACGAACTGGCCTTGTTCCTCGAAGGGCAGCGGGAGGCCTGCGCGGCCGGGCGTTTCGTGCATGTCTTCGTGGAGCGCCGAAGCAGCCGCCCGGTGGCCATTCCGCAGGAACTACGCGATGCGCTGGCCGCGCTTCAGAGCGCGGCCCAGTGACAGAGATCGCCCGCCGCCCGTGACAGGGCGATGGCGTGCAGCTCGTCCAGGCGATCGACGCGTACCTGCCGTTGCAGCGCCTGGTTGAGCCTCGGCCGGCAGTCGTCGACGCGCAGTTCGGCGAGCGCCGGGGCGTAGCCGCGCAGCAGCTCCAGGTTGAGCTGATTGAGGCGGCTGCGGATGCCCTCCAGGTCGACCGCCTGGCCAGCGTCCGGTAGCGGCCGGCTGAGCAGGCGGTACTGGACCAGCTTGTTCGCCTCGATCTGCGCGGCGAACAGCAGGCGCACCTGCTCGGCGCCGACCCCGTGGCTCCCGGCTTGTCCGGCGAGCATCTGCAACTGTTGTTCTTCCCGCGGGCTGTCCTGTACCGCCTTGCCCGACTGGGCCTTGCTCTGGGCTACCTGATCGGCTAGTTGCAAACGCTGGCTGCTCAGGCTCAACAGTTGCTGGAGAGCCGGTGACAGCGGCTGGGCCTGGAGCAACGGGCCTTGCAGGAGCAGGAGGGCAAGCAGGCCCCAACTGGCGAACGACGGGCGCATCTGGAAATCTCGGATGGAATTGATGTCCGGCACGCTAGCAAAGCGAGCCCGGTGCGACAATCCATGACATGGCGTGAGGCGAACAGGAAGCGCTGGATGGGACATTTCTGATTGAACGTTTGCAGTCTCGACGCTGGAGCAATGTTCTGTGACCATCCCTCCACACCATTTCATTCACCAAAGGGGCCGGTTTGCCCCTGCTATGACTGGCAAGGACGCGGAACATGGGTTTCCTGATACTCTCCCGCCGAGAAGGCGAAGGCATCACCCTGTCCCTCAAGGCCGACTACCCGGCGGAGGAACTGATTCGGCAATTGCGCGAAGGCGGCATCCGGATCCTGGTCACCGATATCATCGGCAACCAGGCCCGGGTCGGGATCGAGGCGCCGCGTGGCGTCCTGATCGTTCGCGACGAGTTGAAAACGGCACCGAAAGGCTGACGAACGGTAGAAAGTAAAAGCCCCGCGTTCGCGGGGCTTTTACACATCAGCTTCGGCAAGCATGCCGATCAACGATGCTTGTGCTTGCGGTGTTTCTTGCCGCGGTGACCGCTGTCGTTGTCCTTGCCCAGGTTGTTACCGACCGCGCCACCCGCTGCGCCGCCGAGGCCTGCACCTATGGTCGCGCCGGTGCTGCCGCCCAGCTTGTTGCCGATCACCGAACCGCCGGCCGCGCCTAGCCCGCCACCCAGGGCGGCTTCGGTCTTGCGCCCGTCCTTGGCGGTCATCGCGCCGCCGGCCGCGCCACCCAGGCCGGCGCCTATGGCGGCACCGGTGCTACCGCCGATGGCGCCGCCCACGACGTTGCCCAGGGCACCGCCTACGCCGCCGCCCACCGCGGTCTTGGTGGAGTCGCCGGCGAGCGCGGCTTGTGCGCTCAGCAGGCCGAACGCGATTACCAGGAGAGATTTACGCATCGTGCGTGCCTCATCGTTTCAATCGGGAGGGAAATACGGTCGTTCGCACAAAGGCCGGACCATCCGGCCCGGCCTTTGCCTCGTAGGGAGCGGCGGGTTCAGTCGTCGTAGTAGCGACGATGATGCTTGTGGCGCTTCCACTTCTTGTACTGGCCATAGTGATGGCCGTTGTCATGCCGGTAATAGCCATCGCGATAGCCGGCGCGGCGGTAGTAGCGACGGTCGCGGTAGTCGTCATCGTCGTCGTAGCGGCGGTTGCCGTCGCCATAATGGTTGCCCAGCGCGCCGCCGCCGGCGCCGCCGAGGGCCGCGCCGATCAGGCCACCGGTGCTGCCACCGATCTGCCGGCCGATGACGTTGCCGCCTGCGGCACCGAGGCCGCCGCCGATCGCCGCTTCGGTCTTGTTGCCGCGTCCGGCGCCGACTGCACCGCCCGCAGCGCCACCGATGCCACTACCGATCGCGGCGCCAGTGCTGCCGCCGACCGCATCGCCGACGACCGAACCCAACACCCCGCCCAAGGCGCCGCCGATGGCCGCGCGGGTGTCGTCGCCTGCGAAGGCGGTACTACCGACCAGACTCAGGGACAACAGGAGTATCGAGGAATACTTCATAGAGAGTTTCTCTCTGTGGGGATGACGGCTGCGATGCTGGGGTTGGCCCAAACCGCTGACAAGCGCCAGCCGACGATTGGTAGAGCAAATTCGAAATATTCCAAGTACTTGTTTTGTATGGGGAACTTTCTTAAGTAGAGGCGGTCGTAAACCAAATGTGAACCGCGATTTCAGGGTCGAAATCGGTATTTTTGCTGGCGGGATGCTGGCCATTCTAACGCCGACGAGCGGCCTGCCTTCAAGGCCTTTCATCGACTTTTTCCTTAAGACGCCGCCTCCTGTTGCAGGAGGCGGCGTTTTTCGTGGGCTTCAGATAATGCGCCCGTCGCCCGTGGCCTTTTCCAGGCGTACCGCGATGAACTTCGAAGTCGGCGTATGGCTGCCGACGCCGACGCTCTCCAGCGGCACCAGGGGATTGGTTTCCGGGTAGTAGGCGGCTGCCTGGCCGGCCGGGATGTCGAAGGCGAGCAGGGTGAAGCGGCGTACCCGGCGTTCGATGCCATCGCTCCACAGCGAGACCAGGTCGACCTTGTCGCCCGGCTGGTAGCCCAGGCGGCGGATATCCGCCTCGTTGGCGAATACCACTTCGCGCTGGCCCTTCACTCCGCGATAGCGATCGTCCAGGCCGTAGATGGTGGTGTTGTACTGGTCATGGGAGCGCAGGGTCTGCAGGATCAGGTCGGGTTCGAGGCCGCTGTCGCGCACCTGTGCCGGCAACAGGTCGCGGGGCAGCGGGTTGGCGACGAAGTTGGCCTTGCCGCTGGCGGTGTTCCAGCGTCGTTCGCCGGCGGAGTTGCCGAGGTAGAAGCCACCGGGATGCCGGACGCGGCGGTTGAAGTCGGCGAAACCGGGGATGGTGTCGGCGATCAGCTCGCGGATGCGCTCGTAGTTGGCGATCAGCGCGTCCCAGTCCACCGGATGGTTGCCCAGGGTTGCCTTGGCGATGCCGGCGATGATCGCCGGCTCCGAACGCATCTGCTGCGAGAGCGGCTCCAGTTGCCCGTAGGATGCGTGGATCATGCTGAACGAGTCTTCCACCGTGACCGCCTGCGGGCCTTCGGCCTGGCGGTCGATGTCGGTGCGCCCCAGGCAGGGCAGGATCAGTGCGTCGCGGCCGGTGGTCAGGTGGCTGCGGTTGAGCTTGGTGCTGATGTGCACGGTCAGGTCGCATGACGCCAGGGCGGCGTGGGTGCGCGGACTGTCCGGGGTGGCCTGGGCGAAATTGCCGCCCAGGCCGATGAAGACCTTCGACTTGCCGGCGAGCATCGCGGCGATCGCCTCGACGGCGTTGTGCCCGTTGTGGCGTGGCACTTCGAAGCCGAAGCGCCGTTCCAGTGCGTCGAGCAGCGCCGCCGGCGGCCGCTCGTTGATGCCCATGGTGCGGTCACCCTGAACGTTGCTGTGGCCGCGGACCGGGCAGAGACCGGCGCCCGGGCGGCCCAGGTTGCCGCGCAGGAGTTGCAGGTTGACGATTTCCTGGATGATCGCCACCGAATGGTGGTGCTGGGTGATGCCCATCGCCCAGCAGACGATGACCCTGTTCGCCCGCCGGTACATCCGCGCAGCCTGCTCGATTTCCGCCAGGCCCAGCCCGGACTGGCGCTCCAGGTGTTCCCAGGGGGTGGCATCCAGTTCGGCCAGGTAGGCCTCGAGGCCGTCGGTGTGCTCGGCGATGAAGGCGTGGTCGAATACCGGCTCGCTACCCTCGGCCTGGGCTTCGCGCTCCCAGGCGAGGAGGAACTTGGCGATCCCGCGGATCGCCGCCATGTCGCCGCCCAGTGCCGGACGGAAGAACGCGGTGTTCAGCGGCGAGGACCCGTTGGTCAGCATTTCCAGCGCGTTCTGCGGGTGCTGGAAGCGCTCCAGGCCGCGCTCCTTGAGAGGGTTGAAGCAGACCACCTGGGCACCGCGCTTCACTGCCTCGCGCAGCGGCTCGAGCATGCGCGGGTGGTTGGTGCCGGGGTTCTGCCCAAGGATGAAGATCGCGTCGGCGTGTTCGAAGTCGTCGAAGGTCACGCTGCCCTTGCCGACCCCGACGCTGCGGCCCAGTGCCACGCCGCTGGCTTCGTGGCACATGTTCGAGCAGTCGGGGAAGTTGTTTGTGCCGAACGCGCGGACGAACAACTGGTAGAGGTAGGCCGCCTCGTTGCTGGCCCGCCCGGAGGTATAGAACTCCGCCTGGTCGGGGCTATCCAGGCGTCGCAGGTGCTCGGCGACCAGGGCGAAGGCGGCGTCCCAGGTGATCGGCTGGTAGTGGTCGCTGAGCGGGTCGTAGCGCATCGGTCCGGTGAGGCGGCCCTGGTATTCCAGCCAGTAGTCGCTCTGTTCGCGCAGGGCGCTGACGCTGTAGCGGGCGAAGAACGCCGCGTCGACGCGGCGCTTGGTGGCTTCCCAGTTGACTGCCTTGGCACCGTTCTCGCAGAACTTCACCCGGCCGTCTTCCGGCGAGTCGCCCCAGGCGCAGCCGGGGCAGTCGAAACCGCCGTTCTGGTTGGTCTTGAGCAGGGCGCGGAGGTTCTTGAACGGCTGTTTGCTGTCCAGCCAGAAGTGCGCCACGCTGCGCAGCGCGCCCCAGCCGGCGGCGGCGCCGGCATAGGGCTTGTAGCGGGGTTGGAGAGGTTGCAGGCTCATGGCGGACTCACTCGGTTGCGGCCGGCGCCGGGCTGTAGACCCGCGGGGCGTTGTGATGGGGCTGGTGGATCAGGTTCAGTTGGTGGCGGCGCGCCCATTGCACGGTCAGGGCGGTGGGGGCGGAGAGGCTGACCAGGGTGCCGATCCCGGCACGTACGGCCTTGTGGATAAGCTCCAGGCTGCAGCGGCTGGTGACCACGGCGAAACCGCGCGCGGCGTCGAGGCCTTGGCGGTGCAGGGCGCCGATCAGCTTGTCGAGGGCGTTGTGGCGGCCGATGTCCTCGCGACACAGGCGCAGCTCGCCATGCCCGTCGAAATACAGCGCGGCATGCAGGGCGCCGCTATGGCGCGCCAGTCGCTGGGCCTGCTCGATACGCTGGCGCAGGGCGCCGAGATGGGCGGCGGGAGGCAGCGCCTGCGGCGACCGTTCCGGCAGTTGCGGCAGGGCCTGCTCCAGGGCTTCGACGCCGCACAGGCCGCATCCGGAAGTGCCGGCCAGTTGCCGGCGTTGGCGCTTGAGGTTCCAGAACGCGCGGCTGCTGATTTCGACCTCGGCGTGGAGGGATTCGCCCTGGCCGCTGACGCGGATTTCATAGATGTCGTCGATGGACTCCACGAAGCCGCTGCTGAGGCTGAAACCGCGGACGAAATCCTCGATGTCCTCGGGCGAGGCCATCATCACCGCCTGGTTCAGTCCGTTGTAGCTGATCGCCACGGCACACTCGGCGGCAAGGGAGGCCTGGCCGACCTGCTGCGGCAGGTGCAGGTCGGCGTAGCGGTAATCGTCGGGAACGGCGGAAGGCGCCCAGGTATCCGCGGATACCGGGCATGCAGGCTGGCAAGGCATGGGCTGGGCCCTATCGTTCTAGGTGTGGCACCAGCCTAGGCCTGACGCGGGGCAGCGTCTAATCGGTTGTGCCGATGCGCTGATCGACGTGATCTATCAAGACTGCGGCGCCAACCAGTTCCGGGCTTCCTCGAAACAGGCTTCGGCCAGCGCCGAGCGCGGCTGTCCGCTGCGGATGATCAGACCGAGCGCTGCCAGGGTATGGGCGTCCTCGATGGGGATCAGGCGCAACTCGCCGTCGACTTCGCTGCCCAGCGGCATGATCGCGCAGCACAAGCCGCGCTGCACCGCCTGCAGCAGTTGCTGTACCGAGTCGGTTTCCAGGCGCGCGATGGGGCTCAACCCGCGGCTGCGGAAGTTGTGGTCGATGGATTGGCGGAAGTGCATGCCCGCCGAGAGCAGACCCAGCGGCAGGCCAGCCAGCGCTTCCCAGTTCAGCAGCGCGGCGTCGAGCGGGAAATGGCTGGGGTGATGGAGCAGGCCCATGCGGGTCTCCGCCAGTTCGATGCCCTCGAAATGGCTGCGGTCCAGACGGTCCAGATAAGAGACGCCGAGATCGAACTGGTTGCGCGCCAGGCCTTCGAGTACCTGTTCCGAACTCAGGGAATAGAGCTGGAAACGCAACTCCGGGTGGCGCCCGGCCATGTGCTGGACCAGGCGCATCGGGTCGAAGCTGGCCAGCGGCACCACGCCCAGGCGCAGGGTCCCGACCAGTTGCCCGCGGCAGGCGGCGGCTTCCGCGTACAGCCCTTCCTGGGCCGCCAGCAGGCTGCGTGCCCAGGCCAGTACGCGCTCGCCGGCCTCGGTGAAGCCTTCGAAGCGCTGGCTGCGTCGCACCAGTTCCAGGCCGAGTTCTTCCTCCAGGCTGCGCAGGCGCATGGACAGGGTCGGCTGGGTGACGTGGCAGCGCGCGGCGGCCTGGCCGAAGTGGCGGGTTTCGTCGAGGGCGCAGAGGAATTTCAGTTGCTTGATGTCCATCGGCGCTTCCGTGGCGGGGGTGTCGCCGAATCTTAACGCGAATGGGCGCAGTGTTATGGGGTGACGAAGGAGCCTGGGGATATTTCGCCGGTTTTTGCAGTCTAGACTTGGCTAGTCGCGGATCGGGATTGCGCCGGCCGCTTGCAACCGTAACCGTAAAGGGAGAACCAAAGATGGGTATTTTCGCGTTCGTGAAGGAAGCCGGTGAAAAGCTGTGGGATACGCTGACGGGGCATGAGGCACAGGCGGCCGAGTCGCTGAAGGAGCACGTCGCCAAGGTCGGCCTGGGCAACCCGAACATCCAGGTTTCGGTGGAAGGCGACAAGGTCATCGCCTCGGGCGAGGTGGCCAGCCAGGAGGAGAAAGAGAAGATCCTGCTGGCGCTGGGCAACGTCGCCGGCGTCTCCTCGGTGGAAGACAAGATCACCGTGGCCCAGGCCGCTCCGGAGGCGCGCTTCGTCACCGTGAAGAAAGGCGACACCCTGAGCGCCATCGCCAAGGCCGAATACGGCAATGCCAACGCCTACATGAAGATCTTCGAGGCCAACAAGCCGATGCTCAGCCATCCGGACAAGATCTACCCCGGCCAGGTCCTGCGCATTCCCGAGTGATCCCGGCGTTTCGCCAACCCCGCCCGCGTGGCGGGGTTTTCGTTTCCGTGGCTACGGCAGTCCTTCGAGCAGCCGCCGGTAGTCCTCCTGGGCAGCGAACTCCTCGGTGTCCCGGACCTGGCCACGGCTGTCCGGGTGGCGTACCGCCAACAGGTGGGCGACACCATAGGCGCGGGCGCTGCGCAGGATCGGCAGGCTGTCGTCGATGAACAGGCTGCGCTGCGGGTCGAAGCCGAAATCGGCTTGCAGGGCGCTCCAGAAGCGCGCGTCCTCCTTCGGGTAGCCGTAGTCGTGGGAGCTGATCAGTCGGTCGAAATAGGGCGCCAGTTCGATCCGTTCCAGCTTCAGCGACAGCGAGTCGCGGTGCGCGTTGGTGATCAGCGCCACGCGCTTGCCGGCTCGGCGCAGGGCGGCGAGGAAGGTATCGGCGTGCGGACGCAGCGAGATCAGGTGCGCCACCTCGTGCTTGAGTTCGCGGATCGACAGGTCCAGTTCCCGGCTCCAGAAATCCAGGCAGTACCAGTTGAGCTGGCCGGCGTGTTCGCGGAACAGCGGCTCGAGCACGGCGTCGGCTTCGGTGCGACTCAGGCCGTTGCGTTCGGCATAGCGCTGGGGCAGGTGTTCCAGCCAGAAGTGGTTGTCGAAGTGCAGGTCGAGCAGGGTGCCGTCCATGTCGAGCAGCACGGTGTCGATGGCGGACCAGGGCAGGGTGGGCATGGCGGCTCTTGTCGCGGTTCGTCGCGATCGATGCGGAAATCTGTCGCTTCCCATCAATCTCCGACAGGGATAATCGGAAAAGCCGGGGTATGATAACCCGCCGGCTTCGCCAAGGAGTTATCCACATGCGTCAGAAACCCACCGTACTCGCCAGCGAGATCGTCGCGAAGAGCCGACTGTTCGCTGTCGAGGAGTTGCAACTGCGCTTCAGCAATGGCGTCGAGCGCACCTACGAGCGTCTGGTCGGCAAGGGCCAGGGCTACGGTGCGGTGATGGTGGTGGCCATGCTCGATGCCGAGCACGCGGTGCTGGTGGAGGAATATTGCGCCGGGGTCGACGAATACCAGTTGTCGCTGCCCAAGGGCCTGGTCGAGCCGGGCGAGGACATCCTCGCGGCGGCCAACCGCGAGCTCAAGGAGGAAGCGGGCTACGGTGCCCGGCAACTGGAGCACATCACCGAACTGTCGCTGTCGCCGGGCTACATGAGCCAGCGCATCCAGGTGGTGCTGGCGCGCGACCTCTACGAGGAGCGCCTGCCGGGCGACGAGCCGGAGCCGATGGGCGTCGATCGCATCAGCCTGCGCGAACTGTCGAGCCTGGCCCAGCACGCCCAGTTCAGCGAAGGCCGCGCCCTGGCTGCGCTGTACCTGGTACGCGACCTGCTCACTCAGCGCGGCGAGTACCAGGCATGAGACCGGTGCCCTGGGGCGAATTGGTGGCGCTGGTGCGGCGCGCCGGCGAGGCGATCCTGCCGCACTGGCGCGCCGACGTGGCGGTGCGCTCGAAGGCCGACGAATCGCCGGTTACCGCCGCCGACCTTGCCGCGCACCATATATTGGAGGCGGGGTTGCGGGCGCTGGCGCCGGACATTCCGGTGCTTTCCGAAGAGGATTGCGAGATACCGCTGAGCGAGCGCGGCCACTGGCGGCGCTGGTGGCTGGTGGACCCGCTGGACGGCACCAAGGAGTTCATCTCCGGTAGCGAGGAGTTCACCGTCAACGTGGCCCTGGTCGAGGATGGCCGGGTGCTGTTCGGCCTGGTCGGCGTGCCGGTGAGCGGCCGCTGCTACTACGGTGGCGCCGGTCTCGGTGCCTGGCGCGAGGAGGCCGATGGCCGCGCGCAACCGATCAGTGTGCGCCTGGAGCCCGAGGAGGCCTTCACCGTGGTGGCCAGCAAGCGCCATGGCAGCCCGGCCCAGGAGCGCCTGCTGGATGGCTTGAGTGAGCGCTTCGGCGACCTGCGGCGAGCCAGCATCGGCAGTTCGCTGAAGTTCTGCCTGCTGGCCGAGGGCGCTGCCGACTGCTATCCGCGCCTGACGCCAACCTCGCAATGGGACACGGCCGCCGCCCAGGGTGTGCTGGAAGGCGCCGGCGGCGAGGTGCTCGACCTGCATGGCGCGCCATTCACCTACGAGCCGCGCGAGGACTACCTCAACGGCTCCTTCCTGGCCCTGCCGCGCGCTGCCGAGTGGCGCGGCGAGCTGATCCAACTGGCGCGCGCGCTGCACTGAAACGAAAAGGCCCGGTCTAGCCGGGCCTTTTCCGTTGTGGTGGCGCTCAGTCGAGCATGTCGCTGAAACGCGCGTCCTTCTTGTATACCAGCGGCTGGCTGAAGCCGGGCACCGTCACCTGTTCGGCGCTGACCTCGATGGCGTGTTCGTCGATCAGGTCCTGGCCGAAGTTGTAGATGATCTCCAGGTCGCCCTGCAGCGCGCGCTGGTCGTAGGCGCGGGCGGCGGCGCGGGTCTGCTCGCGCTTCTCGACGTAGGCGGCGAAGGCCGCTTGGCCATGGCGCTTGCGCAGCATCTTCTCGGCGATTCGCGGCGACAGCACCACGCCGCTGGCGTTGTTGCCGCCGAAGCCCTTGGAGTTGATGAAGCACACCTCCAGCGGCTTGTCCTGGCGCATGTCGCGATTGGAGATGCTCAGGCGCTGCTGGTGGACGTCGTCGGCGACCTTGTCGATGGTCTTGATCCCAGGGAGGATGCCGTACTTGAAGGTGCCCAGGGCGGAAATCAGTTGATCGGCGCTGGCGGTGGCCAGGGAGTGGCCGACGTAGGCCTTCACCGCGGTGACCGGCCAGCCGTCGATGCCGAAGGCGCTGGCCACGCGGTCGAGGATTTCCGATTCGGTGACCCGGTTGGCCGGCGTGCTGGAGCCGTGGGCGTGGACGAAGCTGGCGTGGCGCACGGTGTCCAGGCCGACGATCTGCACCGCGCTGGCCACCGCCTTGGCTACCGTCAGGTAGTTGCCCGGGCCGGGGGCGGAGATGGACTTCTTGAAACCGTCGGCGTTGATGAACACGTCGGTTACCGCGCCGTGGATATCCGCGCCCAGGCGCAGGGCCAGTTCGTCGTCCATCAGCACTACGTATTGGCTGGACTCGGCCAGGGTGAAGCCGCAGTTCTCGCCGAACGGCCGGCTGGCGCGGCGGAAGTCCACGTCGTCGCGGCCTTCGATCAGGCGCAGGCCTTCTTCGGTGGCCAGTGCGCCCATGGCACTGTAGCCCTCGATGCACTCCGGCAGGATCGGCGCCTCGCTGTTGCCGACGATGACCACCCGGGCCTGGCCGCTGGTGATGACGTCGATACCCTTCTGCAGGTTGTAGAGGAAGGTGGCGCAGGCGCCTGTGATGCTGCCGGTCATGCCGACGCTGCCGAGCACGTAGGCATTGATGAAATCGGTGGGCATGCTGTTGAAGCCCAGCGGCAGTTGCTTGGCCGAGACCCGGTGGCCCTTCAGGCGGGATTGCATCAGGCCGCCGAAACCGTTGTCGTCGAGCTGGCTCATGATGCTGCCGGAGAATACCGCGATCTCGTCGGGCTGGACGTTGTCGACGATGGTCTTCCAGTCGATGCCGGTGGAGCGGATCGCGTCGGTCGCGGCGACCACCGACATCTGCAGGCCGCGCGGGTGGAAGCGCGAGTTGTACAGCTCGCCCGGTTCGAAACCGGTGGGCAACTGGCCGGCGGACTTCACCGTCAGCGCACGGTAGCTGTCCACCTTGAACTCGCAGCGCTCGTGGATGCTCACCAGCACCTCGCCGTCCTCCGCGGGAGCGATCGACCAGTTGGCCGGCAGCGGCTCGGGCAGTTGCTTGGGCGAGGCCTTGAAGGTCAGCGCCTGGCCTTCGGCAGGGGACAGCTCGAGGACCTTGTGCCAGTGGACTGCATCCGGGTCGAGGTACTGCGGTTCGATGCGTCGCACCAGGGTAGAGGCGAAGATGCGTTCGGCGTAGCGCCGCTCGATGTCCTCCGGGGACAGCGGCGTGCCGTCTTCGGCCAGGTAGCGGCCGCCTTCGGCCTTGACCAGTTTCATCATGACCGCCAGGCCGGCTAGGGTTTCCTGGCGCGCCTGCGGGTCCATCGATTCGATGACCATGCGGCGGAAGCCGTGGTGGAAGGAACTACGGCCTGCTGCGTTGTAGCCACCGAAACCAACAATGACCGGTAGTCGAGACATCACTCAGAAACTCCTTCGAATAGTCGTTCGCGTGCCGGGCTGCTGCCTGGTCCGGAGCGGGAAGCGCGTGGCGGCGATGGCGGCCTTTCCCGTCGGCGAGGCGAGCTTCACGGACCCGGGCACGAGCCAGTGGCCGTTGAAATGATCAGGGTGACTATGCTGACGTGAATCATGACTATCGAGTCACGTATTTTCCTACTGAATACCGCGTTGCGTGGGCTTTCCACAAGTGCTGGCGGTCTGCCGTGGGGAGATTGACGCCCATGGCCGGGCTGTTGGCAGAGGTGGGGCGTAGGCGAGTGTTGCGGGACTTGCTTGAAAGTCCGCGCGCAGAGGCGTGGCGCTATCCACCTTTCGCCCGATGCCGGCAGAGGAGAATGAAGAAGGGCCGCGAAGCGGCCCTGGGGGTGGTGTATCAGCGGTACTCGATGCCCGCCTTGCGTGTGCTGACCCGTGTTCCCGCCTTGCCCTCGGTGATCGCGACGATGTCCGCGAGCGAACCGATCACCGCGTCCTTGCCGGTGGCGCGGGCGAACTCGATGGCGGCCTGGACCTTCGGACCCATGGAGCCGGCGGCGAAGCCGAGGCGCTCCAGTTCGTCCGGGTGGGCCTGGGCGATGGCCTTCTGGGTCGGCTTGCCCCAGTCGACGTAGGCCGCGTCGACGTCGGTGGCGATGATCAGGATGTCGGCCACCAGCTCCTGGGCCAGCAGCGAGGAGCAGAGGTCCTTGTCGATCACCGCCTCGACGCCGCTGAGCTTCTTCCCGGCCTCGTCGTACATGGTCGGGATACCGCCGCCGCCAGCGCAGATGACGATGGTGCCTTTCTCCAGCAGCCACTTCACCGGGCGGATCTCGAAGATCCGCTTCGGCCGCGGGCTGGGCACCACGCGGCGGAACTTGTCGCCGTCCGGGGCGATGCTCCAGCCCTTCTCGGCGGCCAGGCGCTCGGCTTCTTCCCTGGAGTAGACCGGGCCGATCGGCTTGGTCGGGTTCTGGAACGCCGGATCCTTACCGTCCACCTCGACCTGGGTGAGGATGGTGGCGAACGGCACTTCGAACGGCAGCAGGTTGCCCATTTCCTGTTCGATCATGTAGCCGATCATGCCCTCGGTTTCCGCGCCGAGGACGTCCAGCGGGTAGGGCGAGACCTTGTCGTAGGCGGCACCCTGGAGGGCCAGCAGGCCGACCTGGGGGCCGTTGCCGTGGGCGATCACCAGCTCGTTGCCGGGCGCCACCTTGGCGATCTGTTCGGCGGCGATCCGCACGTTTTCCCGCTGGTTGTCCGCGGTCATGGGTTCGCCACGGCGTAGCAGGGCATTACCGCCCAATGCGACGACGATACGCATATCGGTTACCTCCGGAAGGCGGCTGCGCCCGGCCGCGTGGGCCGGGGCGCAGGAGCGCGGTCAGATGTCGGCGAGGGTCGAGACGAGGATCGCCTTGATGGTATGCATGCGGTTCTCGGCCTGCTCGAAGGCGATGTTGTAGGGCGACTCGAAGACGTCCTCGGTCACCTCGATGCCGTTGGCAAGGTTCGGATACTGCTCGGCGATCTGCTTGCCGACCTTGGTCTCGCTGTTGTGGAACGCCGGCAGGCAGTGCATGAACTTGGCCCGCGGGTTGCCGGTGGCCTTCATGATCTCCATGTTGACCTGGTAGGGCAGCAGTTCCTTGATCCGCTCGCCCCAGGCTTCCACCGGCTCGCCCATCGACACCCAGACGTCGGTGTGGACGAAGTCCACGCCCTTCACGGCTTCCTTCGGATCCTCGGTGAGGGTCAGCTTGGCGCCGCTTTCCTCGGCGAACTTCTTGCACTGGGCGACGAACTCGTCGTGCGGCCAGAGCGCCTTCGGCGCGGCGATGCGTACGTCCATGCCGAGCTTGGCGCCGATCAGCAGCAGGGAGTTACCCATGTTGTTGCGCGCGTCGCCCAGGTAGGCGTAGCTGATGTCGTGCAGCGGCTTGTCGCTGTGCTCGCGCATGGTCAGCACGTCGGCGAGCATCTGGGTCGGGTGGTATTCGTCGGTCAGGCCGTTGAACACCGGAACGCCGGCGAACTTCGCGAGTTCCTCGACGATTTCCTGCTTGAAGCCGCGGTACTCGATGGCGTCGTACATCCGGCCGAGAACCCGCGCGGTGTCCTTCATGCTCTCCTTGTGGCCGATCTGCGAGGAGTTCGGGTCGATGTAGGTGACGTTGGCGCCCTGGTCGTAGGCGGCCACCTCGAAGGCGCAGCGGGTGCGGGTGGAGGTTTTCTCGAAGATCAGGGCGATGTTCTTGCGCTTCAGGTGCTGCTGCTCGGTGCCGGTGTACTTGGCGCGCTTGAGGTCGCGGGACAGGTCGAGCAGGTAACGCAGCTCGCGGGTGCTGTGGTGCATCAGGCTGAGCAGGTTACGGTTGTGCATGTTGAAAGCCATGATTGATCTCCTTGTGGGAAGTCGGTGGGCGGCGCCCCTCCTGGGAACGCCGCCGTTCAGCTCGAGAGCGGGTTGTCTGTCAGTAGTCGATCGGGTCGCGGATGATCGGGCAGGTCATGCAGTGGCCGCCGCCGCGACCGCGACCCAGTTCGCTGGCGCTGATGGTGATGACCTCGACGCCGGCCTTGCGCAGCAGGGTGTTGGTGTAGGTGTTGCGGTCGTAGCCGACCACCACGCCCGGCTCCAGGCAGACCACGTTGTTACCGTCGTCCCATTGCTCGCGCTCGGCGGCGAAGCTGTTGCCGCCGGTCTCGACCACGCGCAGTTTCTTCAGGCCGAGGGATTCGGCGACCACTTCGAGGAAGGTTTTCTCCTCGCGGCGGATGTTCATGCCGTAGGGGCTGCTCGGATCGGGGCGCAGGCTGAAGGGCACGATTTCCTTGACCACTTCCGGGAAGACCGTGACCAGGTCGCGGTCGCAGAAGCTGAACACGGTGTCCAGGTGCATCGCGGCGCGGGACTTCGGCAGGCCGGCGACGATCACCCGCTCGGCGGCGCCCTTGGCGAACAGCGACTGGGCGACCTGACCGATGGCCTGGCGCGAGGAGCGCTCGCCCATGCCGATCAGGACCACGCCGTTGCCGATCGGCATCACGTCGCCGCCTTCCAGGGTCGAGGAGCCGTGGTCCTTGTCCGGGTCGCCGTACCAGATCTCGAATTCGGCGTTGGCGAACTCGGGATGGAACTTGTAGATGGCGGTGGTCAGCAGGGTTTCCTGTCGTCGCGCCGGCCAGTACATCGGGTTCAGGGTCACGCCGCCGTAGATCCAGCACGTGGTGTCACGGGTGAACTGGGTGTTCGGCAACGGCGGCAGCAGGAAGCTGGAATGGCCCAGGTACTCGCGGTACATCTTGAGGATGTCGGCGCCTTCGCTGGCGGGCAGGTCGTCAGCGGCGACGCCGCCGATCAGGTACTCGGCCAGCTTGCGCGGCTCCAGGCTCTCCAGCCAGGAGCGCAGCTCGCTGGTCAGGCCCAGGCCGACGCTGTCGGCGGTGATCTTGCGATCGAGGATCCACTTCAGCGCTTCCGGGTTCTGGATGGTCTCGGTCAGCAGATTGTGCATCTCGAGGACGTCGATGCCGCGCTCGCGCATCTTGGTGACGAAGTCGAAGTGGTCGCGCTTGGCCTGGTTCACCCAGATCACGTCGTCGAACAGCAACTCGTCGCAGTTGCTCGGGGTCAGGCGCTGGTGGGCGAGTCCGGGCGAGCAGACCATCACTTTGCGCAGTTTGCCGGCTTCGGAGTGGACGCCAAGTTTGGTTTTTTCCGTGCTCATTTCACGTCTCCAGTGGAGTAATCAGAGGGTGAGGAAACCGTCGTAGAGGCCGTAGGCAGCCACCAGGGCGCCAATGACGACTGCGGCGAAGATCAGTTTTTCGATTCCGGTGAAGATCGGCTGGCCGACCTCGTGCTTGGCCTTGGCGAAAAGGATCGCGCCGGGCGCATACAGCAGGGCGGACAGCAGCAGGTACTTCAGGCCCCCGGCGTAGAGCAGCCAGACCGCGTAGGCCACGGCGATGCCGGCGATGACCAGGTCCTTGCTGCGTTCGCGGGCATCGTTCTCGTAGGTCTCGCCCTTCAGGGTCAGCAGCAGGCCATAGGCGGCGGACCAGAAGTACGGGATCAGGATCATCGAGGTGGCCAGGAGCAGCATCTTGGTGTACGGGTCCATGCCGTCCGGGTCGCCCGAGGTGAAGAACACCACCACCAGGAACACCTGTACGCAGATGTTGGTCAGCCACAGGGCGTTGGCCGGCACCTGGTTGGCGTTCTCGCGGCGCAGGAACTCCGGCATGGTGTGGTCCTTGGCGGCGGCGAACATGATCTCGGCGCACAGCAGCACCCAGGAGAGCAGCGCGCCCAGCAGCGAGATCAGCAGGCCGACGCTGATCAGCACGGCGCCCCAGTGGCCGACCACATGCTCGAGTACCAGCGCCATCGACGGGTTCTGCAGCTTGGCCAGTTCCGGCTGGGTCATCACGCCCATGGACAGCACGTTGACCAGCACCAGCAGGAGCAGGACGGTGATGAAGCCGATCACGGTGGCCTTGCCGACGTCGGAACGTTTTTCCGCGCGGGAGGAGAAGATGCTCGCGCCCTCGATGCCGATGAACACCCAGACGGTGACCAGCATCATGTTGCGCACCTGGTTCATCACGCTGCCCAGGTCCGGGTTGCTCTTGCCCCAGATGTCGGCGGTGAAGATGTCCAGCTTGAAGGCGAACAGGCAGATCAGGATGAACAGGAACAGCGGCACGACCTTGGCCACGGTGGTGACGGTGTTGATGAACGCCGCCTCCTTGATCCCGCGCAGCACCAGGAAGTGCAGGGCCCAGAGCAGGACCGAGGCGCAGACGATCGCCGCGACGGTGTCGCCCTTGCCGAAGATCGGGAAGAAGTAGCCGAGGGTGCTGAACAACAGGACGAAGTAGCCGACGTTGCCCAGCCAGGCGCTGATCCAGTAGCCCCAGGCCGAGGAGAAACCCATGTAGTCGCCGAAGCCGGCCTTGGCGTAGGCGTACACGCCGCCGTCGAGTTCGGGCTTGCGGTTGGCGAGGGTCTGGAAGACGAAAGCGAGGGTGAGCATGCCGACGGCGGTGATCGCCCATCCGATCAGGACGGCGCCGACATCGGCGCTGGCTGCCATGTTTTGCGGGAGGGAGAAGATGCCCCCTCCGATCATCGAGCCGACAACCAGAGCCGTTAGCGCTCCTAGTCGGAGTTTTTGGCTGGATTCTTGGGACATTTTCGGAATCTCCCTATAGGAATTGAGAGTGAAGACATTAGGCGGCAGCGGCTATTGTTGAATGCTGATCCACGTCAATAGCTTCCTACTCAAAGTAATTAGATGACGCATTCCTGTAAGTCGCGGGTGCCAAAGATAGAAGAGGAATCTAAGACCTGCCCGGAATAGGGCGGTTTTTTCATGTGTTAGGGGAAGACTTGCCATCCGCTACGGGGAAAGCTTGAAATTGCTCGAAATCGGGCTATAAGCCGCGGATCAAGCCGGATCGTTGATGCCGATCAATGAATTTCGCGAGACGGTATTCTGACTTTCAGGTGGGTGGTCGCCGGCTTGTTGACGGTCCGTCGAAAAACCGCCGCGACTTTCCAGGGAAGTGTTGCAGTATTTCGAGAGGAGTATTTTTTATTTATAAGTAAAAATAATTTTCCGCTCTTATCAAAGAACGAAAAAGCACAAGGAAAGAAATGAAGAAGCCCGGCGTTCGCCGGGCTCTTCATTTGGGCTTCAGGGTATGAAGACCGCTGGGGGGACGGGATCGCCGCCCACCCGCCGCGCGTGCTGGCGCACGTCGGCACAGGGGAAGGGGCCGCCATCCGGTTCGTGGCCGAAGGGCGCGGTTCGCTGGGCGAACCGAAAGCCGGTGCCAGGGGCACTGCGAGCGATTGAGCAAGCGGCGTGCCAGCCATCGACAGGTGGCCCGGCCCGTCAACTGCGGGGCACGGGCCTGCGGCATGAGCGGATTTTTGCCGAAGGCCCGAGCGCAGGGCGGGGTTTTCCGCCGTCGTTACCGTTCCGTCAGCTCATCCCCAGCCAGTTCGGCAATGCCAGGGATACCGCCGGGATGTAGGTCACGATGATCAGGAACACCAGCAGGATCATCAGCCACGGCAGCGCTGCGCGGATGGTCGCGCCCAGCGGCATGCCGGTGACCGCCGAGGTGACGAACAGGTTGAGCCCGACCGGCGGCGTGATCAGGCCGATCTCCATGTTCACCACCATGATGATGCCGAGGTGGATCGGATCGATGCCCAGCTCCATGGCGATGGGGAAGAAGATCGGCGCCAGGATCAGGATGATCGCCGAAGGCTCCATGAAGTTGCCGGCGATCAGCAGCACGATGTTCACCACCAGCAGGAACATCCATGGCGAAAGTCCCAGTTCCGTGACCCAGCTGGCGATGCTCTGCGGTATCTGCTCGGTGGTCAGCACGTGGGCGAAGAGCATGGCGTTGGCGATGATGAACATCAGCATGATGGTCAGCTTGCCGGACTCCAGCAGCACCTTCGGGCATTCGCTCAGGCGCATGTCGCGGTAGACGAACAGTGCGACGAAGGCCGAGTACACCGCGGCGACGGCGGCGGCCTCGGTGGGGGTGAAGGCGCCGGAATAGATGCCGCCGAGGATGATCACCATCAGCAGCAGCCCCCACAGCGCCTTGCGCGCGCTGGCCAGCCATTCGCGCAGACTGACCCTTGGCATGGCGGGCAGCTTCTTGACCCGGGCGACGATGTAGATCACCACCATCAGGATCAGTCCCAGCAGCAGCCCCGGAACCACGCCGGCGATGAACAGCTTGCCCACCGAGGTCTCGGTGGCGGCGGCGTAGACCACCATCACGATCGATGGCGGGATGAGGATGCCCAGGGTCCCGGCATTGCAGATGATCCCCGCGCCGAAGGCGCGCGGATAGCCGGAGCGGACCATGCCGGCCACGGCGATCGAGCCGACCGCCGCCACTGTCGCCGGCGACGAACCGGACAGCGCGGCGAACAGCATGCAGGCAAGCACCGCAGCGATCGCCAGGCCGCCGCGGATATGCCCGACGCAGGCATTGGCGAAGTCGATCAGGCGCCGCGCCACGCCACCGGTGGTCATGAACGCGCCGGAGAGCAGGAAGAACGGGATCGCCAGCAGGGTGTAGTGCTCGGAGGTCTCGAACAGCTTGATCGCCAGCGAGCGTACCGAGTCCGGGCTGAACAGGAGGATCGTCAGTGCGCCGGAGAGACCCAGGGAGACGGCGATCGGCACGCCGATGAACATCAGCAGGAAGAGCAGCAGGAAGAGGAACAGAATGGTCATGCCTTGGGCTCCTCGTGCTCGGTCAGCTTCAGCGCGTCGGCGGCCTCGTCGGCCAGTCCCAGTCCGGTCTGGCGGTTGCGCAGGATGCGCACGAGGATCTCGGCGAAACGGATGAACACCAGGGCGAAGCCGACCGGCACGATCAGGCCGATGTGCCATTGGCGGATGCCGAAGTGGTCGAGGTCCTCGGCGCCGATGCCGGCGATGAACAGGGTCTTCACCCAGTCGTAGCTGGCCACGCAGAGCAGGCCGGCGTAGCCGAGGCAGGCCAGGCAGGCGATCACGCCGAGCACTCGCTGTACCGGTCGCGAGGCCAGCTTCACCAGCACGTCCACACCGAGGTGCCCGGCGGTGCGTACGCCGTAGGCGATGCCGAGGAAGATCAGCCAGGCGAACAGGGCCTTGGTCAGGGCGTTGCTCCAGGTCATCTCCTGGGCCAGGGTGAGGACCCCATCGCCGATGGCGAGCAGCGTCTCGTTGCCGCCCTCCCAGAGATCGGCGAGATCGTAGAGCAGCGTATAGAGGTTATTGAGGACTACATAAACGAAGGTAACCAGCGTCATGGCGGCGAGGAGGAAGGCGATCAGGCCTTCCTCCAGGCGCGCCCAGACGCGCGCGAGCGCGTGCATGGGCTTTCCCTCTTCTTCTTATTGGGCCTGGTTGGCGGCTTCGGCGGCCTTGATCAGGTCGGCGCCGATCTCGCCTTCGAACTTCTTCCACACCGGCTGCATGGCCTTGCGCCATTCGGCCCGCTGTTCGGGAGTGAGTTCGATGATCTCGCTGGTCTTGGCCTCGACGATGCGCTGCTTGTCGCCCTGGTTGAGCGCCTCGGCCTGCTTGTTCACCTCCACGGTGACCTCGTCCATGGTCTTGGCCAGCACGCCGCGCACGTCTTCCGGCAGGCCGTTCCAGAACTTGGTGTTGGTGATCACCATGTAGTCCAGCACGCCGTGGTCGGACTCGGTGATGTACTTCTGCACTTCGTGCATCTTCTGCGAGTAGATGTTCGACCAGGGGTTCTCGGTACCGTTGACCACGCCGGTCTGCAGGCCCTGATAGACCTCGGCGAAGCTCATCTTGCGCGGGTTGGCGCGCACCGCCTTGAACTGTTCCTCGAGCACCTTGGAGGCCTGCACGCGGAACTTCAGGCCGCGGGCGTCCTTCGGCTCGCGCAGGGGCTTGTTGGCGGACAACTGCTTCATCCCGTTGTGCCAGTAGCCGAGGCCAGTGATGCCCTTGTCCTGCATCGAGGTCAGCAGCTCCTTGCCCTGCGGGCTCTGCTGGAAGCGGTCGACCGCCTGGATGTTGTCGAACAGGAACGGCAGGTCGAAGATCTGCAATTTCTTGGTGTACTGCTCGAACTTGGCCAGCGACGGCGCGATGATCTGCACGTCGCCCAGCAGCAGGGCTTCCATCTCCTTGCCGTCGCCGAACAGCGACGAGTTCGGGTAGACCTCCACCTTGACCTTGCCCGGCAGGCGTTCCTCCACCAGTTTCTTGAACAGCAGCGCGCCCTGGCCCTTGGGCGTGTGCTCGGCGACGACGTGGGAGAACTTGATGACGATCGGGTCGGCTGCCTGGACGATTCCGGCGACGGTCAGGGAAAGTGCGCAGACGAGCGCCTTCGCGGTGTGCTTGAGCATGAGACTTCCTCTTTGTTCTTGTCTGTCTTTTATGAAGAGGACGGGTGTCCTCTCGGCGTGGCCGAACAAGGGAAGTCTAGGCAGCGCAGCGGCAGATGCTGCGTGAATCGGAAAAGCGCCTGGTCTTCTGCTTGTTGGAACGCTCGGGAAGCCGTGAGCAAGCCCTGTGCCAGTCGGGCAAGGGTACGCAGGGGAGATGCTGCGGGCGCGGATGGCGAACGGTTGGCGGTAATCCGCCATTCATTCGCCATCATCTGGCGGATTTTCGCCAGGCGTGTTGAACGGCAGGCCGTGCTTGCGCAGCTTGTCGTGCAGGGTCTTGCGCGGGATACCGAGGGCCTCGGCGACGCTGCGCAGCGAATTGTGCGGGCGTTCCAGTTCGGCAGCGATCAGCGAGCGCTCGAAGGCCTCGACCTTGGCGCTGAGGTTGTGCGGCTCGTCGGCGGCGTCGGGCAGGACTCCGTCGTCCAGGCTCAGGCCGAGACCCAGGGCGAAGCGCTCGGCGGCGTTCTGCAATTCGCGCACGTTGCCCGGCCAGTCGTAGGCCAGCAGCCGCGCCGACTGGCCGGCGTCCAGTTCGCGTGGCGTCAGGCCATGACGCATGGCGCCGGCTTCGGCGAAATGGCGGAACAGCAGCGGGATGTCTTCGCCGCGCTCGCGCAGCGGTGGAATGCGCAGGCTGGCGACGTTGAGGCGGTAATAGAGGTCGGCGCGGAAGCGGCCCTGGTCGGCGGCCTGGCGCAGGTCTTCCTTGGTTGCCGCGATGATGCGGATATCCAGCGGGATCAACTGGTTGGAGCCGAGCCGCTCGACTACCCGTTCCTGCAGCAGGCGCAACAGCTTGACCTGCACGTCCAGGCTCATGCTCTCGATCTCGTCGAGGAACAGGGTGCCGCCATTGGCGTACTCGAACTTGCCGATGCGGCGCTTCTGCGCGCCGGTGAAGGCGCCGGCCTCGTGACCGAACAGTTCGCTTTCCACCACCGATTCGGCGAGGGCGCCGGCGTTGATCGCGACGAACGGTCCGTCGCGGCGGCTCGACAGGTCATGCAGGGCCCGCGCGACCACCTCCTTGCCGGCGCCGGTTTCGCCAAGGACCAGCACGTCGGCCTGGATCGCCGCCAGCGAGCCGACCTGCTCGCGCAGGCGCTGCATGCTGGCCGAGCGTCCGATCAGGCGCCCATGCAGCTCGTGGCGTTCGGCCAGGGCCAGGCGCAGGGTGCGGTTCTCCAGGACCAGCCGGCGCACCTCCAGGGCGCGGCGCACGCTGTCGAGCAGGGCGTCGCTGGGGAAGGGCTTTTCCAGGAAGTCATAGGCGCCGCCGCGCATGGCCTGGACCGCCAGCGGCACGTCGCCGTGGCCGGTGATCAGGATCACCGGCAGGTCGGCGTCCTGTTCGTGCAATTGGCGGAGCAGTTCCATGCCATCGATGCCGGGCATGCGGATGTCGCTGACCACCACCCCGGGCCAGTCCTTGCACTGCGCGGTATCCAGCTGGCGCGCGTCGTCCAGGGTCGCGACCTTGAGCCCGGCGAGGTCGAGCGTCTGGCGCAGGGCCTGGCGCAGGTGCGGATCGTCGTCGATCAGCAGGACCTGGGTCTGGGCATCGAATGGCGCGAAGGGACTCATGCGCGGGTTTCCTCCTGGGGCATGGCGGCGACGCCGGGAACTCCCGGCAGCAAGTGCAGGCGCACCACGGCGCCGCCTTCGAGATGGTTGCCCATTTCCAGGCGGCCGCCGAGGGCGCGCAATAGGTTATCGCAGATGGCCAGGCCGAGGCCGAGCCCTTTGGCGGTGGTCTTGGTGGTGAAGAAGGGTTCGTGGGCGTGGGCCAGGGCGTCCTCGGAAAACCCCGGGCCGTTGTCGCGCAGGGTCAGGATCACGCCGTGCTGGTCCTGGCTGGCGATCACCCATAGGCGCCGTGGCGGAGCTTTCTCGGCGAGCGCGTCGAGGGCATTGGTGAGCAGGTTGCCGAGGATCTGCCGCAAGCGGGTCTCGCCGGCCTGGACCCACAGCGGGGCGTCCGGCACGTCGCGCAGCAGTTCGACGTTCATCGCCCGCCGCCGACTGGCGAGCATCGACAGGGCGTCCTCGATCGCCGGCTGCAACTGCACGTTCTCCGGCGCCCGGCGCGCACCGCGAGCATAGGCCTTGAGGTGGGCGATGATCGAGGCCATGCGGATGGTGAGGTCGCTGATCTGCTCGAGATTGCCGCGGGCGTCTTCGGTGCGCTGGTGGTCGAGCAGCACCCGGGCGTTGTCGGCGTAGCTGCGGATCGCCGCCAGCGGCTGGTTGAGTTCGTGGCTGATGCTCGCCGACATGGTGCCGAGGGCCGTGAGCTTGCCGGCCTGGACCACTTCGTCCTGGGCGCGCATCAGCTCGCGCTGGGCCTGCTCGCGTTCGTGGACTTCCTGCTGCAACTGCGCGTTGGCGTTCTCCAGCTCGCGGGTGCGTTCCAGTACGCGCTCTTCCAACTGGCGCTTGGCCTCGGCCTCGAGAGCGATGCGGTCCAGGTAGTGACGGCGGCTGAGGGTCAGCAGGGTAAGCAGCAGGAGCAGGGCGAGCAGGGTCGCGCCGCCGATCAGCAGGACGCTGCGCACCGGCCGTTCGATGAGGGTGCGGGGGGCGTAGATGCTCACCGTCCAGCCGGTTTCCGGCAGCGTCCGGCTCTGGCTGAGCCAGGCGCTCTGTTGCAGGCGCAGGGGCTTCGGGTCCTGCACCGGGTAGGGGATGTTGGCGTGGATCTCGTCGCGCTCCGCCGCGCTCAGCGGCCGACTGGCATGGAAGCGCCAATCCTCGCGCGAGGAGAGGATCACCACGCCGTAGTTGTCTATCACCAGCAGTTGCTCCGGGGAATTGCCCCAGAGCCGTTCGATGTGTTCGAGATCGACCTTCACCACCAGCACGCCGATGATCCGCGAGCCTTCCTTCACCGCACTGGCGAAGTAGTAGCCGCGCTTGATCGAGGTGGTGCCCAGGCCGAAGAAGCGCGCCAGGCGGCCCTGCATGGCCTCGCGATAATAGGGGCGGAAGGCGAAGTTGCGGTGGACGAAACTGTCCGCCTGGGCCCAGTTGGAGGCGACCTGGGTGGTGCCGTCCGGTTGCAGCAGGTAGATCACGTCGGCGCCGGTGCGTCGGCGGATGTCGGCCAGCGCCTCGTTGGCGATCTTCTGCAGCAGCGGGTCGCCAGGTTGTTGCAGGGCCTGGCGCAGCACCGGCAGACCGCCGAGGATCTGCGGCAGTTCTTCGTAGCGGCGCAGCGTGCCGAGCAGGTTGGCGACGTAGAGGTCGAGCGTCTGGCGGTTCTGCTCGGCCAACTGCTCGCTGTAGTAGCGCTCGGCGAAATATTGCAGGGGCCAGAGCAGCGGCGCGAGAAGCAGGGCGAGGATGACCAGCGAGCGCCAGCGATGGAAATAGGCTTTCAAGACGAACGAACCTGCCGTGGCTGCGAGTATCCGGGGCATCCCGGACGGGATGCCCTAAATTATCACGCCTTGCGCCGAGTCCGGTCGCTCCCTGCCGTTCAGGGGAAGCAGTCGGCGTCGGCGAATGTCTTGCCCTGGCGGTCCTTCTCCGAAAGCAGGGGGGCATCCTGCAGCGGCCAGTCGATCTTCAGCTCGGGATCGTTCCAGACGATGCAGCGTTCGTGTTCCGGCGCCCAGAAGTCGGTGGTCTTGTAGAGGAACTCGGCGTATTCGCTGAGCACCACGAAGCCGTGCGCGAAGCCGGCCGGAATCCACATCTGGCGCTTGTTCTCCGCGCTCAGGCGTTCGCCTACCCACTGGCCGAAGGTCGGCGAGCCGCGACGCAGGTCGACGGCCACGTCGAATACCTCGCCGAGAGTGGCGCGCACCAGTTTTCCCTGGGCTTGCCGGATCTGGTAGTGCAGGCCGCGGAGGACGCCACGGGCGGAACGCGAATGGTTGTCCTGGACGAAGCTGACCGGATGACCGCAGGCCTCCTCGAAGGCGCGCTGGTTGTAGCTTTCGAAGAAGAATCCGCGATCGTCGCCGAACACCCGGGGTTCGAAGAGGATGACGTCGGGGATTGCCAGGCGGGTCGCTTTCATCAGTACACGGTCTCGGTCAGCAGGCGCTTGAGGTATTGGCCGTAGCCGTTCTTGGCCAGCGGCGCGGCGAGTTTTTCCAGTTGCGCGGCGTCGATCCACTTCTGCCGGTAGGCGATCTCTTCCGGGCAGGCCACCTTGAGACCCTGGCGGTTCTCCAGGGTGGCGATGAACTGGCCGGCCTCGAGCAGCGAATCGTGGGTGCCGGTATCCAGCCAGGCGTAGCCGCGGCCCATGATCTCCACGCTGAGCTGGCCGCGCTCCAGATAGGCGCGGTTGACGTCGGTGATCTCCAGCTCGCCGCGCGGCGAAGGCTTCAGGTCCCTGGCGATGTCCACCACCTGCTGGTCGTAGAAATACAGGCCGGTGACCGCGTAGTTCGACTTCGGCTCCAGTGGCTTCTCTTCCAGGCTGATGGCCTTGCCGCCCTGGTCGAACTCGACCACGCCGTAGCGCTCCGGGTCCAGCACGTGGTAGGCGAAGACGCTGGCGCCGGTCTGGCGCTGCGAAGCGCTGCCGAGCAACTCGTGGAAGTCGTGGCCGTAATAGAGGTTGTCGCCCAGGACCAGCGCGCTGAGGTCGTTGCCGATGAACGACTCGCCGATCAGGAAGGCCTGGGCCAGGCCGTCCGGCGACGGTTGCACGGCATATTGCAGGTCCAGGCCCCAGTTCGAACCGTCGCCCAGCAACTGCTGGAAGCGTGGGGTGTCCTGTGGGGTCGAGATGATCAGTATCTCGCGGATGCCCGCCAGCATCAGGGTACTGAGCGGGTAGTAGATCATCGGCTTGTCGTACACCGGCAGCAACTGCTTGGAGATGGCCAGCGTTGCCGGGTGCAGGCGGGTGCCCGAGCCTCCGGCGAGGATGATGCCCTTGCGTTTCATAGTGGTCCCTGCTCGCTCAGTTCCTGGATCATGCGTCCGGCATGGTAGCGCCAGTCTGGCAGTACCAGGCCGAAGACCTGTTGCAGCTTGCGGTTGTCGAGGCGCGAATTGGCCGGACGCTTCGCCGGCACCGGGTAGTCCTCGGTGGCGATCGGCAGGACCCGCTGCGGCGTCGCCTGCAACTCCCAGCCCCGCTCCAGCGCCTGTTCGATGACGAAGCGCGCATAGAGGTGCCAGGACGTCTCGCCGCTGGCGACCAGGTGGTAGGTGCCGCTGGCCCGTGCTGCCAGCTCGGCATCCCAGCGCAGGCGCTGCAGGGCCTGGGCGGTGACGTCGGCGATCAGCTCGGCGCTGGTGGGCGCGCCGAACTGGTCGGCCACGACCTTGAGTTCGTCGCGTTGCCCGGCCAGGCGCAGCATGGTCTTGGCGAAGTTTCCGCCGCGCGCGGCGTAGACCCAGCTGGTGCGGAAGATCAGGTGGCGGCAGCCGCTGGCGCGGATGGCCTGCTCGCCTTCCAGCTTGGTCTGCCCGTAGACGCTCAGCGGGCCGGTCGGCGCGTCCTCGGCGAAAGGCACGCTGCCCGCGCCGTCGAACACGTAGTCGGTGGAGTAATGCACCAGCCAGGCGCCGCAGGCCGCGGCCTCCTCGGCCAGTACCGCGACGGCGCGGGCATTGATCAGGCGGGCGTTGTCGGCATCGCTCTCGGCCTTGTCCACCGCGGTGTAGGCACCGGCGTTGACGATGAACTGCGGCCGCTCGGCGCGAACCAGTCGCGCCAGGCCTTCGGGGTCGGCGAGATCGGCGCGCCGACGGTCACAGACCAGCAGTTCGCCCAGCGGCGCCAGGGCGCGCTGCAGCTCCCAGCCGACCTGGCCGTTGGCGCCGAGGAGAAGGATCCGGTTCATGCGTACTGCTTACCCACCCACTCGCGGTAGGCACCGCTGGTTACGTTGGCCACCCAGTCCTGGTTGTCCAGGTACCAGCGCACGGTCTTGCGGATGCCGGTCTCGAAGGTTTCCGCCGGCTTCCAGCCCAGCTCGCGCTCCAGGCGCGTGGCATCGATGGCGTAGCGGCGATCATGGCCCGGACGATCCTTGACGAAGGTGATCTGCTCGCGATAGCTGCGGCCGTCGGCGCGCGGCTGCTCCTGGTCGAGGATGGCGCAGAGGGTCTCGACCACGTCGAGGTTGGCCTTTTCGTTCCAGCCGCCGACATTGTAGGTCTCGCCCAGTTGCCCGGCTTCGAGGACCCGGCGGATGGCGCTGCAATGGTCCTTGACGTAGAGCCAGTCTCGGATCTGCTGGCCGTCGCCGTAGATCGGCAGCGGCTTGCCGGCCAGGGCGTTGTGGATCACCAGTGGGATGAGCTTTTCCGGGAAGTGGTACGGGCCGTAGTTGTTCGAGCAGTTGGTGGTCAGCACCGGCAGCCCATAGGTGTGGTGATAGGCCCGCACCAGGTGGTCGGAGGCCGCCTTGGACGCCGAGTAGGGACTGTTCGGCTCGTAGCGGTTGTTCTCGGTGAAGGCCGGATCGCTCGGTGCCAGCGAGCCATAGACTTCGTCGGTGGAGACGTGGAGGAAGCGGAATGCCGCCTTCGCTTCCGGCTCCAGCGCGCCCCAGTAGGCGCGCACTTCTTCCAGCAGGCGGAAGGTGCCGACGATGTTGGTCTGGATGAAGTCCTCGGGGCCGTGGATCGAGCGGTCCACATGGGATTCCGCGGCGAAGTTGAGGATCGCCCGCGGCTGGTGCTCGGCGAGCAGGCGGGCTACCAGCTGGCTATCGCCGATATCGCCGGCGACGAAGGTGTGCCGGGCGTCGCCGTCGAGGCTGGCGAGGTTCTGCCGGTTGCCGGCGTAGGTGAGCTTGTCGAGGCTGACCACCGGCTCGTCATGCAGGGCCAGCCAGTCGAGCACGAAATTGGCGCCGATGAAGCCGGCGCTGCCGGTCACGAGAATCGTCATGAGTCATACCTTGTTCAAGCAGTGGTTGTCCGTAGGGCTGCTTCGACACGTCCCGCCAAGGTGTACCAATCGATCGTGAAGACGACGATTAGTACGGGAAAAATGGCGATCCTGCCAACCCCAGATCTGGTAGGTGCATCTGACCCGGCATTCTATTCGAAGTGCCATCACTGGGTAGAAAGGAAGCAGGATAAAACAAAAAGCCCCGCGCGAGGCGGGGCTTTTCGGGATTCATGGTGCCGGCACCAGGAGTCGAACCCGGGACCTACTGATTACAAGAAAGCTAGGCAATGCTTTGAAATCAGTTGGTTACGTTGATTCTTGTTACGTATGGGCGTGCAGAAAAGCCTGGAAGCATGCGGCTTCTAGCCTACTTGTTACGCACGGGTGCCAGTCGGTAGGAGGGGATTCGACAGGGGGGGCTCTATGCGAACTGCTGAGCAGAAGGCACAAGAAGGTTGGCGGGCGGATTACGATGTCGCAACTGGAAGCGGGCGAACGTATATCGCCTGGAAAAGGCCCTTTCAGACTAAGGTCGAGGAAATTACGGTCAGGTATGCGCGTCGAAAGCTATCAGTACAGCGTGGTAAACACGCTGAGCGCTGGACTACTCGCCGGCGACGACGTTCAGCGTGGCTGCGTACATTTCAAGCCAGGCATCAGGTGCATTGAGGTTACGGCTATCGTAGTCGCGGCCCCAGTGCGCAAGCCAGTTCTCGATATCTTCCCTGTCGTACTCTCCGGTGGAAAGGCCGACCAGAATCGTGACGAGCTCATGCCCTGGGGCGGTGAGTTCGTAACCATTCATCAACAGGAATATGAAGCCGGCGGCGGCGGCAGTCCTTTTGTTGGCGTTGGCGAAGGGGTGATTTCTGACCAGGCTTTCCATGAGGACAGAAGCTAGACAGTACATGTCCTGATTCTGGGCGTAGCAACGGTACTGAGCGGGGCGTTGTTGCGAAGACTCAAGCTCATTCGGCTTCAGAACCCCGACCATTTCGGCCGGGGTTTGGCTGAGGATGAGTTGCTGGTTTATCCAAACCAGCGCGTCGACAGTGAGGTAGCGAATGCCTTCGCAAATCTCGCCGAATTGCGAGAGGTCCCTACCGGTCACGGCTTATACCTTGGCCAGTTCCTCAAGCGCTTTCTCGTACCGCTGGAATGCGGCGCAGAAAGCCTTTTCGAGCTGGGCCTTGTATTCGCCTTCAGCCGGACGCGCTACCGCTACCTGCGACTTGTCGCGCGGCGGGATATAGATGCGGTCGGTTTTCTTCAGTGCGTGGCCCATGGCTGTCTCCGTGCCCAATTTTTGGCGGTTATCCACCTGTGTTTTTTCCACAGTGGTAACGCCTTTTCAAAATGGGGGTGGATTGTTCCTGTGTCAACTCGGCTATGTCAATAAACGTCATCATCAGTGGCTATGACGCTGATAAACGGTAGACGTTCCGGGATCGCGCTGAAATGCGCCCACAATGTGGCAGGTTTGTACGGTCTACCACCAGAAAGGACTCCGAATTTTTAAGTGTTTCGTGGCGGCTTCACTAGGTCTTGTAGCGGGACCTGCCGGTTACACACGCGAGTCAGTCGGCGGAAGGAGATACGAGAGGCACGCTCAGATCGTAGACATCAAGCATCGACTCGTCTCGGTGGCCACTGGCCTCTTGCTTATCGGCTCTGGTGCCGGGGGTGTCGGTAATGCCGCGCCGCTTGAGGTCGTGCAGCCCGAAGCGCTGGTCGGGAGTGATGATGCCACCCTCGAGGGCGGCGGTGATGAACCGCTGCCAGGCTGAGTCTAGACTCGACTTCTGCAGTGAGCCGCCGTGCGATGCCACGATGATCGGCCGCCGTTCCGGCTCGGTCGGGGTTGGTATGGACTTCGAGGTCCATACCTGGGCACGGTAGGCCTTCGCATGGTTCCACGCAGCCCGCAGGCGAGGTGTCCAGCGCACGACGTTGTTGCGACTGCCCTTTCTGCGGTTCGTAAGTACGCCCTCGGGGAGTTCGTTGGCGTCGCTGAGGGTGACTGTCTCGATACCGCGCAGGCGACATAAGTAGGCCAGTTCCATGACGCTGCTTAGGTATGCGGGACATGCGCCTGGTTGCCCTCGCTTGAGCTTGCCCAATTCGCGTGCCCGATTGATCAGACGGTACATCACCGTCGGGGCAGGAAGGCGACGCTGCTTTCGTTCTACAGGCGCTTCGATGCCTTGGGCGACGTTGATTTCAAGGTAGCCGCGGTTGCGGCCCCACTGCATCACTCGTCGCAAGTAGCGCAGCACATGGGCGGCTTTCGAAGGGGTGCCTTCTTCGGCAATACGGTCGACCAAGCGCTGTACTAGAGCAGGGGAGAACTTTCGAACTGCCAACTCGCCGAGCGGCTTCTTTAGCCGCGTTGGGATGGCCAGTAGAATTTCCCGGCAATACTCGTAGTCGCTCTGGGTCTTGGGTTTCAACCGCTTGAACTGAGTGCTCTTATGGAACTCGCTGCACAGGTGCGCCAGGCTGTCTCGATCGATCCCGTCCCGTTCCTCCATGATGCGGTGGAGCTCGGAGAGGCTCACGTAGGAGGGGGCGAGGTTCGTTCGCCGCTGGCGGCCTCCTTCATCATAATGCAGCGTGTACCACACGCCGTTACCACGATGATCGAAGAAAACGGCCGCCGGAATGGCGGCCTGGTCGATGTGCTGAGGTATGTGCGGATTATGCTTCCGCTTGCGGGATCGCCTCATAGGATTCTGCTGTCGTACTGCCCGTCGTCCGCTGCTTGCCCGCCTGCCTGATTGACCATTTCAATGGTGGTCCAGGGGCCGTGACGGCCCCAGAACCAACGGATTCCCTGTTTACGCAGTGCCCGCTCTACACCAGAGCGCTTGGTGTATCCGGTTAGCTGCTGCAGATCCTCGAAGGTCAGGATTGTGCCCGGGGGCTGCTTGATCATACCGCCCTGTCTCCCTCGGGACTGACTAGAATGATGGCCCCTGTTTTCTGGGTATCGATGACGGGGCTCGAATCAGCTTGCGCGCCGCTCTTCAACATGAAGAACACCGCCAGGACAGCCAGAATCGCCAGCGAGAAGTTCAGCAAGCTGCGCGGGTTGTCCAGCATCTTCAATAATTCGTGCATGCCGTTCACCTCAGCGACTTTCAGCGGGTTGTGAAACGCTCAGCGCCACCGCCACGTTGCGCACCCAGATTGGGGTTTTGCTGAGCCTGAAGGTCTCGCCCTGCTCGGCCAGCAGCAGGGTGGTGCCCATGACATCGGCGATGGCCTCAGCGGCGTGTGGCGGCACGGCGTTGCCGATGCGCTCGCTCCAGTCCTTGTCGCTCATACCGTCGAGCACCAGGTATTCCTCGGGCTCGACCAGGCTCTGTAGGGCTGCCTTTTCCAGCGTGGTGAAGGGGCGGTGCCAGGTGCCGTCGAGGCTGCGGATAATGCAGGTCAGGCGTTCGTCCGCTGCTGGGATGCGTGGGTCAGCGACGCTGAATCGGCCGCTGTCGTAGCGGGAGCTGGCCGCGATGGCGCCGGAATGCTGGTTGAAGCCGATCACCCCGTAGTGGCCGCCGGTCAGGTAGTTGTCGCCCTTGCCGCGGTGCAGGATGCGCGGGTCTGCCACCGACTGCTGGCCGCCCTGGACGCCCTTGCCGCCGGCGATGATGGTGCCTGCAGGTTGGTCGTAGCGGATCACCCGATAGTTGCCGCTGTGGCGGTTCCAGTTGGGGCGCGGGTCGGCGACGCTGAAGGTGCCTTGGCCTGGCGTCGTTTGCCCAGGGATAGTCGGCGCTGACTCGGCCCAGCGGATCACCCCGAACTGCTGGCCGTGGTTCCAGTTCGAAGCCTGACGGTAGCGCGGGTCGGCGACCGAGAACGCACCGTTGGTAGGGCCGGAGCGGCCGGCGATGGTGCCGGCAGTGTCGTCCCACCCATGTACCCCCATGTAGCCGGAGCGGTACTCCGGCACGATTACTAGGTCGCGCAGGTGGCCATCCTCGATCGCCAGCTCGTTCAGGCTGCGCCAGTCGCTGCCGGCGCGTACCAGGGCGAGCCGCACCCAGGTCCGCCACTGCAACGATGGCACGCGGTGCATCGGGCCCGCGGCCTCGATGTCGCCGGGCAGCGGCATACGGCCGAGGATGTCGCCGACGGCGCGCAGGCTCTTCTTCTCCGGCTCGTACAGGAAGGCTGGGACCTTTTCGATGTTCCGTGCCACCAGCAGGAAGCGCTTGCGGCTCTGCGCCAGCCCTCCCAACTCGCCGCAGTCGTGGGTGGTTTCGGCGTTGGCGAAGCCGTAGTGGCCAAGCAACTGGCCGATCTGGTCGAGCAGGTGCCGGCCACGGGTTGCCAGGCGTGGGACATTCTCGAAGGCGATCAGCGGCACCGGGTCATCCGCCCAGGCCTCGCCCATCAGCCAGATGCAGCGCAGGGTCAGTTCGTTGAGGGCCTGGTAGCGGGGAGTTTTCGCCTTTTCCTCGGACAGCAGGCCGCTCGCGCCCTTGCAGGGGCTGGAAATGAACACGCAATCCGGTCTTTTGCCGCCGGCGGCGCGACGGATGTCCTCCGGGGTTGCCTCCCGCCAATCGGCGGGCGGCTCCTTTCCATGGAAGCGGATGTATTGGTCGCGGGTGAACAGGTCCAACTGGGTGCCTGGTACGCCAGCCAGTTTGGCGAAATCGCGCAAGACGCCCGCATCGACGTCGATGCCACCGAGACATTCCCAGTGCGCTTCGACATTGCCGACGCGCGGGCGCGAGCGGTTGAAGCCCTTGGCGCCGCCGCCCAGGCCGCAGCAGAAGTGGAAGTGGTAGAGGGTACGCTTAAGCATGCCGCCGCCCTCCCTGCGTTTTCCTGGCCGCCAGGTTGGCCATGTAGCTGGCCCACTCGACAGCCTTGGCCTGTTGGCGAATTCGGCTGCAGCGTTGGTGTTTGCCGGTGGAACGTGCGTTGCCGCAGATATCACAGATGCTCGGAAGGTCCAGCCGCTTGCTGGCCATCGCTGGGCGAGTGCGAGCCGCCGACGTGGTTGTGCTAGCCTTGGCGCCGCCGCCTTGAGGCTGATTCGCTTGCATGGTGTCTCTCCTTTGGGGTGGTTGGCGCCAGGGAGTTGCCGCTCCCTGGCGCCTCTTCTTCAGCGCCGCGCGGGGTGCTCGCGCAGTTCCTGACAACTGATGCAGCACTCGCAGCCCGGAGCAGCCTGGCGGCGGGCCTCGGGTATCTGCTCTCCGCAGTCCTCGCACCAGAGGGCGCTGGGCGCCAGGCGGGTGTTTGTCCGCTGGGCCAGGGCGGCCTGGACCATGTTCTCGGCCCGTTCGTTGGCTTGGTCGATCACATCCACAGTCAGCCTCCTTATGCTGCAAGCGTCGCTGCGGCCCAGCGCTTGCTCAGGTCCTGCCAGATCGCGTCGCCGTTTTCGAAGTACTCATGCACTTCCTGTTTCGGGGCGTAGTCCATGCGCAGCACGGACAGGCACGCATCGAACAGCGCTGGGTCGAGGCTGCGCAGCTCGGTGAGGTCGAAGCGGTGGGCTTGGCCGTTGTACAGGCCGAGCAGGAACCGACCGATCACGCCACTCTGGCCGCTGTCGCGCTGTGCGATCGGGAGTAGGCGTTTCAACGCTGTGATGCCGGCTACCTCGTTCTCCTGCTGCCTTGTCTGGAAGTCGTGGATCAGTTGCAGATAGTCGTGGGGGAGGGGTTGCATGGTGTCTCTCCTATCGGATTGTGGTTCCGGCGTTGCCGCGCCGGTCAGGCTTGGAAAATCCAGCACTTGACGGTGCTGGGTCGGTTGGTGAAAGGGTTCTGGCGGGCGTGTGCCGCGCGCACTGCGCTGTCGACGGCCTTGTATTCGATGAATTTGTGCCGGCGGGACTCTTTCAGCAGGTCGCGCAGGGTTGCCGCGTCGGCCACCTTCTGGCGGTGGTCGGCGGCCAGCTTCACGAACTCATTAAGGTTGATGGCGATGGTTCCGGGGTTCTTGCTGTGGTTGAGCACCGGCTCTTCGCTGAGGTTTTCGAGGTAGTCGTAGACCTCCCAGAACTCGGCCACCTCGGGCGCGTCGGCGTTGACGGCGTCCTGGCGCTCCAGGGCCATCGTCATCAGGGTCTGCTGAGCGCAGGCGAGCTGGTGCTCGGACAGCGGCACCACCAGGCGCAGCGCGTCGACCAGGGCCATCATCTGCGCGTGGTTGAGTATCAGCCGCTCGATACGAATCTGTTTCAGAGCGCGCAGCGTCGCGCTGTGGACCTTCAGCCGCTCGCGGAAGCACTCCAGCACGCGGGCCTCGGCGCGGATGGCCATCAGCAGGAAGTGGCTGACCTCGAGCACGCCCAGGTGGTTGAGGTTGTCGGCCGCGGCCTGGCTCTCGCGGGTGATTTCCGGGCGAATGAAGTGCAGCTTCACGATACGGGTCATGATCGCTTCGGAGGCCTGCACCGTGGCGTTCTGGCTCATCACCAGGGTGCCGCGGAAGGGGGGCTCGTAGGTCTCGTTGCCGGCGGTCTTCTGGCCGGTCACGCCCAACGCGCGACCGTTGAACAGCGGCTTGAACTCGTCCCAGTCGAAGGACTTGGCGGCGCCGCCGGCGCGGCTGTTGTCGCTGCGGTCGGCCTCGAGCATGACCATGGGCATGTTCGACAGCTGGGTCAGCCAGCGGCGCAGGCCCGCCTTGGTCATCTTCGACGGGTCCTGGCCTTCCTCGTCCGCCCGGCCGAGCAGCTTCCACAGGAAGGTGATCAGTGTGGACTTGCCGGCACCGGCCTCGCCGGTGGCCTCGAGGAACGGAAAGGACTGGAACTCGGCGCGGATCTGCTCCGCGAACAGCGAGCCGAACCAGAATGCCAGCGCCACCAGGCCCTTGGCGCCGAAGCAGGTCCACAGCCAGTCCAGCCACTCGGGGCGGTAGTCCTTGGCGTCGGTGGCGATCTGCAGCTTGATCGAACGCTGCAGGGTCTTCAGGCGCAGCTTTTGGAATTCGAAGAAGTCTTCGGCGTTGGCCTTCTCGATCACGCCGCCGCGCACCGCCACGTCGCCCAGGACGTAGCAGGCATGCTCCCGGCTGTAGCCCAGGTAATCGATGGTGGCCACCGTCTTCAGGCCGGTGAGTTGCAGCTTCATGATCTGGTCGAGCTGCGCGCCGCTGCCGGTGAAGATCGCCCCCGCTGCCACGCCGAGCAGGCGCTTCTTGAACTCGCTGGCCGCCGCGACTTGGGCGCTGGTGAAGGTGTTCTTCACGCTCTCGTCGTCGGGGCGATCGATGCGGAAGTAGTACCAGCTCTCGTCTGTGACCTCGTTGCGCTGGAAGTACAGGGCCTGGGGGAAGCAGTTTGCGATTTCAACCACATTGCCGGACTGCTGCAGCGCCTTGTCGCGCTTCTGTCTGTCGTTCAGCAACTTATCTTCGTGGTCGTCGCTGTTTTCGAACGCGCGCATGGCCCGGTCGAACTTCTCGAGGTCCAGCTTGAACCAGAACAATCTGTTGCCGAACCGAAAGTGGAATTCGCCGCGGCTGTTCCAGTCGTACATCAGCAGCGCTTTCTCGGCAGGACTCTCGGCGATCAGCAGCGCGCCCTCATGACGCGCGGTCTTGAGGTCCTTCTCGATTTGCGCGGCGCGCTCGGCCGCGTCATCGATGAACATCCAGCGCTGGTGCAGGTCGTTCCAGTCGAATTTGCGGTTGTTGCGCTGCGGTAGTTGGGCCGCTTCGCAGACGTAGCCCAGGGCACGTGCCTCGGTCACCCACCGCCGGGTGTACCTGTGGGCGCCGGGTTCGTTGTCCAGCGCCCAGATCAGTTTCGGCAGCTTGCCGCCACGGGCTGCCGCGAGCTCGCGCAAGGACTGCTCGGGGAAGGCGTTGGAGCTCATGGCCGACACGGCGTCGATGCCGTGGTGCAGCAGCGCGATGGCGTCGAAGATGCCTTCGACGATCCACAGCTCCTTCACCTCCTGCAGGTCGACGCTGGGTGGGCACCACCAGACGCCGCGCGGGCTGTCGCCCGGCTTGAAGCGGGCCTTCTTCTTGCCGAAGCGGCTCGGGCGATCGATCAGGCGTTCCCAGTAGCCCCCTTTCTTCAATGGGAAACGGACTGTGGCGCTACCGCTCTCAAGGTCACGGTCCCAGTAGTTTTCCTGGCTATACCAGCCATCGATCAGCGTCAAGTCGAAGCCGCGGGCATGTGCCAGGTACGCCCGGGCCGAGGCGGCGGGTTCCTTGTCGGTGGCCGGCGCTCGCTTGCTCCAGTCGTCGAAGAGCTCCGGGTAGATTTCCTTGATGTGCCAGGTGTCGCCGCACTTGCCGCGCCCGCAGCGGATGAACCAGGGGCTGTCGACCAGGGTGTAGAGCTCCTTTTTGCCGCACGTCGGGCACTCGCCCTTGCGCATGTACTTCGTGCCCTTGATCGGCGTCAGGCCGTACTGATCCTGCAGGCGGCGCAGCACGTCGGCCTTGAGTTCGCGGTCCATTTCCTTCATGCGCGCCCCCGAATCTGCTTGCGCAGTTCGCGGATGGTCCGGCAGATGCCGGCAATGTGTGGGCGATCCTCGAGGATGCGCTTGCCGCGCAGGCCCTGCGGCGTATAGCGGTAGCGATCGTCGTACCAGCACTCGGCCATGGCGGCTTCGTACTGGCTGACCAGCCAGAGCAGGTACTTCTCAGCCTGGTTCTGGTCGACTTCGACGGTGATTGAAATGTGGCCGCTCATGGCGGTGATACCTCGAATTCTGGGCGTAACTTCCCCAAACCCACGGCATTGGGGAGGGCGTGTTTCAGGGATTACTGGGTGTGCTGGGGGCGCTGTTTGAGCAGGTGCGCGGGCAGATAGCGGGCCGGGATCGGGAAGCGACAGTGACTGCGGGTGTCGATCAGGTAGACCACCTCGTCGTCTCCCTGGCCCCAGTCGATACCCAACCAGATAGGGTCTGGCCCCGCGAAGACTTCATCCCACGCGCGCTGGGCGAGTTGTTCGGCCATGAACTGGGGAACCTCGAGGCCTTTGGCCAGATGGTTGACACAGGCATCGAACAACCGGTTGGAGCCGGAGGACAGATACTGGTTGGCGTTGGCCTGCAGGTACGCTGCGGCGGCTTGCTGCATGGTGCTGCGGTAGTCGTTGGTGCCGTTCATTGCATGCACTCCACATGATCCAGCAGGTCCAGTTGATTGGTTGCGGTCGCGAGGTCGCGGCGTGCCAGTTGACGGGTTTTCGAAGGCGCCATGGGGAGTACCAGCAGTGGCCGCTCGAGGCCCGAGGGGCTGAGCTGGTAGTCCCAGCTCAGGGAGCCGGTGAAGGTGGCGCCGCAGAGCGCGTTTGTGCATTGCGCGTACATCGAGCGGAAGCACGGGGTTTGGCCCTCGGAGGAGCGGATCCGCATCCGACTGTGGCAGCAGGGGCAGACGAGTTTGTAGACGCTCACGCCTTGACCCTCCGGTGCAGGGTGATCACTGCGCCGACTTCGGCGTGCCGTGCGGCCAGATGTTGGCGGTGGGCGACGATGATTTCGGCGAGTTCGGCTTCGTCGATCTCACCATCGCGCAGCGCCTCGGCGATGATGCGGTCGACCTCTCCACGCTTGATGGCGGTGGCGACGCCCCTGGCGTACAGGTCGAGGTTGTCCAACTGGGCCGGGTCGGGCATCTGCACGAACATGCCGCCATACAGGTGTGCGACGTACTCGGGGAAGTGGCTGGTGCCGGTTTCCTGCTCGAGCAAGCGCAATTGGTCGTCGCTGAGTGGCTTGCTGCCGGCGTTCTCATAAGCGTGGTTGTCGAACTTCTTCAGATCGAGGCCCAGGCGGGCGGCGGCGCATTCGCGACCGCCGGGGTAGGCGCCGATGATCGCGCTGACCACTTGGCGCCGCGTTTCTAGGAGCGGGCGTTTCATCTTCTGGTGTCTCTCCAGTTTGGCGGCCATTACTGTGCAATCACTCCGTCCTTGATTCCGAGCAACACGGCTGCGCGGTGGGCTTCGCCGCGCAAGCACTTCTTTTGCCCGTTGAGAACGGCGTAGACGGTGCTTTCTCCTAGGCCGTTTCTTTCGGCCCATTCCCGGACTGAAAGACCCAATCGAGATATGTGTTTACGGGCTGCCTCACGGGCTTGCTCCGTCGGGTAGGCGTTCGGCATAGTGCAGATTCGTGCAATTTCGTGTGATGGTGGTTGAAGAATGATGCACGTTTCTGCACCAGTCAATAGCGGAGATGAAGAATTTTGCATCCTTCACGAGAGGCAATCGGTGCCCGACTCCAGATCGAGCGCAAGCGTGTTGGCCTTAATCAAGATGAATTTGCACAGCGAGTAGGGGTGGCTAAACGTACGCTTGCTGGGTACGAGGCCGGAAATGCAGACGTAGGAGCCTCAGTGCTCGCTCTATCTGCGAACATCGGAGTTGATGTGCTCTACGTAGTTACGGGTGAGCGAAAACTTCAGCCGATAGATGGTATGGATGGAAGCGAGACGCAGTTAGTCGAAAACTATCGTCAGCTATCTGAGGAAGATCGTAACTACACCAGTAGGGTGGTTGCGGCTATGGTTGAGATGGCGAAGCGCGATGAGTTTCATAAAACGCTAAGCTAGGGGGTGGGTATGTTCTATCTTTTTAAATCAACTAGTGTCTGCTCGAAAAAGGATCTGAGTCTAGATCTTAATATCTTCTCAAAATACCTCGGAGAACTGAGGGTCGCCGGTTGGATCGATACACATGTGGGTCGCTCCATTACTTTGAGTTTGAGTGAAATTAAGATTTTAGAATCTATATGAGACTTCTGGAGAGATAGATGTCAAGCCAGTCGGCGAAAACAGCTTACGTGAAGCTGAAAGACCTAAATCTTGATTCTCGCAATCCTAGGTTTGGGATCGAGAAAGGGCAGCGAGGAAATCAAGCTGATATTCTTGACTTTATAGTTGAGAATTTTGGTGTTGAAGATGTGATTAGTTCGCTTGCATATAATGGGTACTTTGCAGCGGAACCGCTAATTGCTCGTAGGGAAAGTGACGATACATTAACAGTTGTTGAAGGTAATCGACGGCTCTCTGCTTGTCTGATGCTAGCGAACTCCGATCGGGCAAAAAATCAGAGGCGAAGAGCACAAGAGTACGTAGATACAAAAAAAATTAATTGGACGGAAGAGACTGAGGTCCCTGTTCATATTGTTGATCATAAAGACAAAGAAGCATTGCGCCTTCATGCCTACCTTGGTGTTAGGCACATCATGTCTGCTAAAGCGTGGGACTCTTACGCAAAAGCAGCCTGGATTGATGAAGTCGTTAGTAGCGGGGAGATGACGCTCGCTGAAATAGGGCAAGTAACAGGCGACAAAAATAGAACGATTCAGCGTCTGCTTGAGGGCTACCACTTCGTCAATCAGTTGATTGCCGAAGGACTGTTCTTGCCAGGTAATAGTCTAAAGAAAGGTCGAGGAAGCAATCCTGACTTCCCTTTTTCATGGGTGTACACCCTTCTAGATTATTCGCCTGTTCGCGAATGGCTTGATCTAGAGGGTAATGATCCAACCAATAAAAAACCAATCAAACCTGGCAAGACTGCTGACTCGGCCTCTCTTGTTAGTTATATGTTTGGGGATAAGAATAGAAATCGAATTGCAGCCATTAAGGACTCTAGGCAGTTAGGCCTTCTTGCAAACGCAATCTCAGACCCTGTTAAACGTGAGTACTTGGAGCAAGGGGCAACTATTGAGCAGATCGAGGAGATGTCCCGCGCACCTGCTGATAAGCTTGCTAGAGCTCTTACAGCCGCTCAGGCAAGCCTCTCTGCTGCGCTTTCTATTGCATCTAGCGGGGGAGGGATATCGGGGGGTGAACTAACTTCGTTGGTAGCGAAAAGCAAGGAAGTTGCAAGCCTTAGTGCCAGTCTTTTCAAAAAACTAAGAGACATGGATGAGCCAGAGTCGTTCTAATGTATATTCCAGATAATTCCAATTGGTTTGATCGTGGAGCTCTATTGCAGGCAGCAAGAAATGCTGATGAAACAGAGTTTGCTGCAATGATGGAGGGAGGGGCAGTACCTCTAGAGAGGGGGATTCGCGATGATATTGTGGCAGAGGAACATCATGCTGATATTCCAGAGCACGACTATACTTGGCGTGACGAGGAGGCCGCAATTGATTTTATTGCAGGGCCTTTAATAGCCGAGATAGATCGTCGATCAGAACTTTTGGGAGGTTACTACCCTTTTGAAGTGGTTAACTCCTCTTTGCGTTATAAGGCTAGTGCTTCTTTAGTTTATGAGTTTTGCTTGGCGGTTTCTTTGCAGAGAAATCTCTCGAGGAAGCCGTTTAATAAATATCCTCTTCTTTTTGAGTTTATAGCTGCTGAAGCCGCTAGATGTTATCTCGGAGATGAAGCGTCCACCTATAGGACTGGTTGGCCTCCTCATAATCGCACTGAGCGCCCTTCTAAGTTTAACTTATTGATGGAAGAGTTATGTTCGCGGACTGGCGGTGAGTTTCCTTGGCGTCCCACTTCGCCACTACCTAAACGGTGGCATGTTGAGGCCCCAAAAGATGAAGGTATGGACTTTGTTGCCTGGAAGCCTTTCTTTGATCAGCGTCTAGGGCAGCTATTCATACTTGGGCAATGTGCTTGTGGTGATGACTGGGAGAATAAGCTCGAGGAGCTTCAAGAGAATCGACTAAGACGGTGGGTCAACCCTGTAACTCATGCTCAGTTCATCAGAGCATTTGCTGTGCCGTACCATATTCCTGGACACTATATTTTCTCAGAGCTGAATGTCAGGGCTGGGTTGACCTTTGATAGGATTAGAATCGCTCTGCTGGCGGGGAAAAATGAGAACGTTTTTGTTGGCAAGTTCAGGGAGAGTATTGAGAGGGTGCTCTACGAAACACTCATCCCTGAGAAGCATTAGTTCCATATGTCAGGAAGTGCCGATGCCACTGCATCAAACATAGGCGGTGGCACGGCATTCCCTATTACACGGTAACGCTGCCTTAACATATTGTAGGTCACGTCCCTGACACTGCTCTCTATAGTTTCGGGGAAAATCATATCGCCGCCATGCATCGTATAGCGAGGCATGAAGCCCTGTAGACGGGCAGCTTCACGGAAAGAAAAGCGACGTGCTCGTTCCTCAGTTTCAAACTCCCATTTATCAGTATGTATACGGCGTAGCGGAGGGCTTATCGGGTGCAGCGGCATATGCCTCATGTGGCTTACCACCGTTTTGCTAATTTCGTTCCAGTCCCTACGGCGATTTCGAGATAAATAGTACCAGTGGAAAGGGTCCTCGCAGAATTCTCCCTCAGGCCAACTCGGTAGTCCCTCCAATGCTTGGGCAATGCTGAAGTAGGGTTGATCCGCATCAGGACCATGAGTCGGTGTGGGGAACTTAAACTCTGCATCTATATCTTTACGGATGCCAACTATTACTACCCGTTTGCGTTCTTGGGCAACACCAAAGTCATGTGCATTTATTTGTTGCCAATAGACTCTGTAGCCATGGTGGCCTGCTTCCGCAAATTTAGTCAGTTGGTCCTCAAGTAAGTGTCTGTACGTGCTACGGCGTAATCCCGATACGTTTTCTGCTATGAATGCCTTGGGTTGGATGATACCCAGCGCCCTAGCAAACTCTAAATAGAGGGTGTTAATTGTTCGGTTGGCCTCCCGTGCACCGCCTTGACTAAAACCCTGGCAGGGGTAGCAGCCAACAAGTAAGTCAGCCTCTGGTAGGTCGTTAATTTGGCGGATGTCCCCTAGCCGGTAGTCGGTTTCGGGAAAGTTCGCTAGATAGACGTCGCGAGCGTAAGGGAGGATGTCGTTTGCCATTATGACGTCGAAACCCGCCGCGATGACGCCTGCGTCGGATCCTCCACATCCAGAGAAAAGTGAAACTGCTGTTGGCATGCCGTACCCCCTTATTGACGGTCGCGATTATACGGGGCAAACGAGGAGGGGAAAGGGGGGCGGGGGACAAATTCTCAATCAGGCATTTTGCATGCATGAACGGATCGAGTTGGTCGCGAGGTTGCTGGCGTGGATGGGTGCCACTTAGTCGTTCCTGCTGGAGCCGTTTGGTACTGAACAGAGAATCGACAACTCCCAGGCGAACTGTGCGGTGCCATGGTGGCGCCGGGCGCCTGCTGTAGGGAGCTATTGCAATGTGTGAGCGGAAGAATGAGGAGCTGTGTCTGACACAGGAGGAGCATCTGTTCCTGGCTCTGTTCAGGCTGTTGAACGAGAGGGAGCAGGACTTTGTCTTACGAGCGATGCAGGCGCTGTCGCAGGTGTTGCCGCAGTGAATACCAGAAGCCCCATAACACGGGGCTTCCTCATGCTCGGGGCGCCAACAGTCGCTTCCACTCCCGATCGACAGCCCGCTTCGCACTGGCCTTGGTGCTGTACAAGTAGCGCAGGCGGCGTGGCTTGCTCTGGTCCCCCGCGGTGATGGTCTTCTCCGTCCCGCTCTTCTCGTCGCGGTAGTAGGCGATGATGCCGGTGTAGTCGCCGCCGGTGTCGTCGGCCAGGTCGCTGACCAGGTCCTCGGGCAACTTGCTTTCCAGCTCCAGGCTGGTGATGTACCCGCCGTTGGCGCTGAGGCTGTGCTGCACATTGCCGCCGTACCAGATGATCGCGTCTATCTCCGTCTTCACGCCCTGCAGGGTGTAGGTCAGCTCCGGGATCAGGTCCGCCTGGCCTCTGGCGAGCACGTAGCTGAGCGTGGCGCTGCCACGCTGCAGGCGGTTCCACTCGGCGCGGGCAGCGCGCAGGGCGCTCTGGCGGTCGCTGTAGGTGTGGCGCAGGTCCTTCAGGTTGTCGCCCTTGGCACCGGCGATGGCCTCTTGCTTCTTCGCGCTGTTCACGTCGTAGAAGTACGCGCGCACGCCGTCGTAGCTGTCGCGGTCGGCCTGCAGGTAGCGGTGCTGGTCGCCATCCTGGCGGGTGAGGGTGATGTGCGGCAGCCCCAGGCCGCTGGCAGTCTTGCCGCCGCCGGCCGGCAGGCAGAGCAGGCAGCCGGCTTTCACGGTGGCCACCGCATCGAAGTCCTCGCCCAGGCGGGTCAGCAGGTTGGCGTCGGACTCGTTGGCCTGGTCTAGCTGCAGGATCGGCAGGCCCGCCAGCGCTGGCGCGAGCACCGGCTTCAGGTTGCTGCCGAGGGCGATGTCGGTGAGCACGTCGCCCAGCGTCTTCGGGCTACTCCAACTGCGCTCGCGCTTGACCTTCAGGCCCTTGCGCAGGTCCGCCGAGCGGGCACGGATGCTGAGCACGTCCGGCGCGCCGCTGTGCTCGGTTTCGTCGACGGTGTAGGTGCCCTTGTCGACCAGTCCGCTGTCACTCCAGCCCAGCCAGAGGTGCAGCACGGCGCCGCGCGGGGGGATCGTGAGCAGCCCGTCATGATCGCTGAGTGTCACGCTCAACTGATCGGCCTCGAGGCCGCGATTGTCGGTCAGGTCCAGGGCGATTAGTCGTGGGCTGATGAGCTGGGCGATGTCGTTGCCGTCGACCGTGAGCCGGAACACCGGCACCGGGTAGCCGGCGTCGCGCTGCAGCTGGTCGACGGCGCTGGTCAGGTAGCCCGTCACGCGGGCGAGGGTGGCATCGATCACAGGATGCGTCTCAGCAGGTTGCCGGCGGTACCGAGGACCGAGCCGAGCAGATCGGTGCGGCCGTCGTCGATGCGCTTGAGCTCGAGGGAGAACTCGATCCGCCGCGGGGTGCCGTCGGCGAAGAAGAGTGTCCGCGTCTCGGTGACACGCTCGATCACCCACAGGCCGTAGATGCGTCCGGTGCCCTCGACCATGGGCCAGGCCGACCCGGTGTCGGCCATCTGCCGCAGCACGTCCAGGCTCAACGCGCTGCCGGCCAGCTCCGGCAGCAGCACGCCGGGCAGGGTGATCGCGTCGTCGCCGCGGCCGATGAACTGGCGCGCCGGCTGGGCACCGATGCGGCTGCTGCTGACGTGCCGCCACTCGGTCTGTCGCTGGAACTCTTGGTAGGCCAGCGTGTGCAGGCTGAATACGAACATCCCGAGGGACAGCATCATGGTGGTTACTCCCGGTCCAGCAGGCGGGCGCGCAGGCGCGCCGCCTTGTTGCGTTCGCGCTCGTCCAGCAGTTGGCTGAGCGTGCGTTTCAGGTCGGAGGTGTCGCTGCCCGCGCCGGCCTGGATGGTGATGTAGTAGGTGTCGCCGCCGATGCTGACTGCCGCTGGCGCCGAGCTGACCGGAGGACGGTTGTCGATGGTGATGGCCTGCGCCGGGGCGCTGGCGCCGAGCACCAGGGCACCGATGGCGCCGGCGCTCTTGCCCAGGTCGCCCAGCATGGCCAGCAGCGGCTGGTCGAACATCGGCGAGCGTTGGCGCTGGGCCGCGACCAGTTCGGTCACCACTGCCGGCGGGGTGATCGTCGGGCGGGCGCTTCGGGTCAGCTCACTGCCCAGGCCGGCGACAGCCTGGCGCCCTGCGTTGACCAGGCCCTGGCCGATACGCGCAATTACGCCCAGCGGGCCGGCCTGGCCGGCGTCGAGGCCCTGAGCCAGGCCAGCCATGGTGAACCCGCCCAGATCGGCGAACACCCGCGACGGTGAATGGATGCCGAGCTTGTCCTTGAACCAGTCGATCGCGGCGCCGCCGACGCGCTGGACCGCGCGCTTGATCTGCCCGATGCCGGCGAGTAGGCCGTTCACCAGGCCCTGGACAATCATGTTGCCGAAATCGGTGAAGCGTGCCGGTAGGTCGATGCCTAGGTAGCCCAGGACGCCGGAGAACGCACGGTAGATCAGACCGAGGGGGCTGAAATTCATCAGGGTTGAAAGAATGCCCCCGATGCCGCCGTCGAAACCTGCCTTGATCTCTTCCCACAGCCCCAGCAGGTACGCCTTGACGGCGTCCCAGTTGCGATAGATCAGGTACGCGGCGCCGGCCAGCACCGCCACGACGGCGGCAATTGCCAGGACCACCGGGTTGGCGGCCAGACCCCACAGCGCGATGCTCACGACGCGCAGGGCGGTCACCAGCGGGCCGATCAACAGGCCGGCCAGCATGCGGATCGGTGCGAACAGCAGTTTCAGCAAGCCGATCAGACCGGGCAGGCGAATGCCGATGGTGCTGAGCATGAAGCGGACCGCGATCATCGGGCCGAGGATGCCGGCGAGGGTGATGGCCAGGCTGCCAACGATGGCCATCAGCGCCGAGAACGCGGCGACGGTGATGACGATGCCCTTGCTGACTTGCGGGTTGGCCTTCAGGAACTCGCCGACGTTGTGCAGCAGGTGACTGAGGTCGGCGGCGAGTTCGCGCAGCCAGGGGCTGTTCTTGTCGAACAGCTCGACCGAAATGTTTTCCAGGGCCGCATGCAGCATTGTCATGTCGCCCTTGAGGTTGTCTAGCTGGGTGGACGCGACCCGGGCGGCCTCGCCCTCGGAGTTGTTCAGGCTTTCGCGCATGGTCTGGAACTGGCCGCCCTCGACGGCGCGCATCAGGGTGCCGAAGCTGGTCACCGCGTACTGCCCGGCGATGTCCTTGAAGATCGCGCCTCTCTGTACGTTGCCCATGCCGGCGGTCTTCTTGTTGATGTCCTTCAGGATGTCCAGCATATCGCGCATGTTGCCGTTGGCGTCCTTGGTCTGGACGCCCAGCTTGGCTACCGCCTTGGATGTGCCCAGGCGGGTCAGAACAGAGCGCATCGAGGTGCCGGCCATGCTGCCCTGGACGCCCGCGTTGCCGAGCAGGGCCGTGGCGGTGGTGACCGTCTCCAGGCTCTGGCCGTACTCGCGGCCGACGCCGGCGGAGTACTTCAGCGAGTCGCCGAGCATGCGGATATCGACGTTGTTCCGGGTGAATGCCGCAGTCAGCACGTCGGCCACCTGGTCCATCTTCTCGGCTGGAATACCCATCGCCGTCTGGATGTTCGAGGCGATGTCAGCAGTGTCGCCGAGGTCCATGTCGCCCGCGGCGGCCAGGTTGAGCATGCCGGGCATTGCGCCGAGGATCTGCTTCGCGCTGTAGCCGGTGCGGCCCAGGAAGTACTGGCCCTGGGCGACTTCCTTGTCTGTGAACTTGCTGGACAGCGGCAGGGTGCGGGCCTGTTGCCGCAGCGCCTGCATCTGCGGATCGTCCTTGCGCTCGATGCGGGTCACCGCCTGGGTGGCCGACATCGTTGCGTCGAACTCGTAGCCTACGCCGAGCATCTGCCGCAGCTTGTCGCCGGTGTACATGCCCGTCGCGCGCGCCGCCATGCCGGTGCCGGCCAGCGCGGCAGCGCTCTGGATGCCACGGCTGTAGGTGTTGCGGGCTTGGGTCAGACGCTCCTGCTGCTGGCTGAGGTTGCGTAAGCGCTGCGCCTGGCCGTTGATGGCGCCATTGGCCGCCTGGATCTGCGCGCGCAGGTCGCGCTCATGCTGGCCGAGGTTGCGCGTGCTGATGCCGGCGTTGCTGAGGCGCGTGCGCAGTTGCTGCAGGGCTTGGCTCTGCTGCGCGTGCTGCTGCTTGAGGAAACCGGCTTCACGGATTGCCCGGTTGTAGTCGCGGGTGAGCGCACGGGTGGGGTTGCCGGCGGCGGCCATCTGCTGGGCTAGCGCTTTCACTCGGGCCTGTTGCGCGGCCAGCGCGGTGCTGACTTGCTCCAGGGCGCCGCGCTGGGTGCGGAATGCGCGCACGTCGCTCTGCTGAGCGTTGAGCTGCTTCAGGCGCTCGCGAGTTGCCTTGAGCGCCCGGGCCGTCGCATCGCTGCCTTGCATGATGCGACGCAGGGGAGCGGTGGCTCTGTCGATCGCGCTGAGCAGCACGCGCAGCTGCAGGTCATTCGCCATCGGCGGAACTCCGTACCCGGGCGCGTTCGCGCCATTCCATCAGTTCGGTGAGCGAGAGCCGGTCCATATGGTCCGGCGCCCAGTGAAACGTCACGGCCAGGTCGGCCATGGCGTTTTCTACGCGATCAGGGAGGCTGCCGCCTTCGCACGCTTCTGCAGCAAAAAACCGGCGATCACCTGGCCGCAGGCGAGCAGGTCAGCCGGGTCCATGCCGGCGGCCTCGGGCTCGGTGATGGTCGGCTGGCTGATGCGCGGCAGGATTTTCATGGTCGCAGCCACGTCGAACTGCAGCAGGTCGAGCAGGTGCAGGCCGCGGAGTTCGCCAGAGGAGGGCTTGCGCAGGGTGAGCGATTCGATGGACTGGGCGCCGCGCTTGATCGGCTGGTCGAGGGTGACGACGTTGTCGGGGGCGTTCTGCAGGTCAGCGGGAGTCTGTTCGGTTTTCATGGGCGTCGGTATCCAAGGGGGAGAGGAACCGCCGGTCGGGCCGGCGGGAAGGGATTACAGGCCGATGGCCTTGCGCTGTGCCTCGAGCAGGTCCTTGCCGTTGACCTTCTCGACGAAGTTCAGCAGGTCGATCTCGATGATTTCCTCGCCGTTGACGACGAGCTTGTAGTAGCTGCAGGTGGTGGTGATCTTGTGCTCGGTGTCTTCGCCGGGCTGGGCGTCACCCATTTCGATGGTCTCGTGCCGGCCGCGAACGACGATTTCGACGGACGTGACCGCGCCGGTATCGTCCTGCTGGTAGGCGCCGGCGAAACGCAGCATCACGCTGCTGGCGCTGACTGCGCCGTACTGCTTGAGGACGGTCAGCTCCAGGCCCCCGACGGTCCACTCGAACTGGATGCCGTCGTCGTCGTGGCCGAGGTCGGCCTTGACCGGGCCGTTCATGCCGCCCCCGCGGAAGGCCTCCATCTTGCGGGCCAGCGGGGGCAGGGTGCAGGACTTCACGAGGCCCTGGTAGCTACCGCCGTCGTTGAAGAGGTTCATGTTCTTGAGCTTGCGCGGCATGGCCATTGTGGGGCTCTCCGGGAATCAGGTGGGTCGGCTCCCCGTCCGGGGAGCGCTGGGCGTCAGGCGTTGACGCGGCTGGCGAAGTCGACGAGGTAGCTGTCGGTGATCTTCTGGAAGAAGGTCAGGTCCTCGAGCGGCGGCACCGGGGTGTAGTCGTAGGCGATGCGCAGCTTGCCGGCCTTGAGCGTGTCCTTGTCGTTCATGCTGGGGTCGTACCAGGCCTGGGCATCGATGATCAGGCCGAGCCCCTTGAGTTCGCGGAACTTTGCGTTCACGCCCTCGAGGATGTCGCGCACCAGCGACGGGTGCATGGGCTTGTCGACCGCCCACATATGCGCTTCGGCGATGGTGTCGGCTAGCACTTGGGCGGTGCGGGTGTAGTTCTCGAAGGCGAACAGCGGATCATCGCTGCAGGTGCGCGAACCCCAGAAACGGAATCCCCCTTCCTGCACCAAGGTGGTGACCTCGTTCTCGTTGAGGTAGTTGGCGTCGGTGCTGGGGCTCTGCAGGTCCCAGAACACGTCGGCGCTGATGCCGGTCACGCCGTTGACGGCGACGTTCGACAGAGTCTTGTGCCAACCGACCTCCTGATCGATCCGGGCGCGCAAGCCCAGGGCCTGGGCAACAGCTGGCGCTGGTACGGTCTGGTTGACCACGGTGCTCCAAGTCAGGAAGTCCGGCCAGATCACCATGGCTTCGCGCGCGGCGAAGTTCTCGCGGTAGGCGGTGGCCTCTTCCTTGGTTTTGCAGCCTTTGGCGGAGACGTAGGCGAAGCCGCGCAACTGCTGGGCGATGGCGATGAGTGCGGTAGCGACCGGCTGGGTATCCAGGCCTGGCGCGCCGAGGATGCGCGGTACTACGCCCAAGCGGGCCTTGGCGGCAAGCAAGGCCTTCATGCCGGTGTACTTGCCTTCGGCGCTGACGCCGCCGATGACCGCGCTGTTGGTCGCGGCTTCATCCTCGCCCGGCCTCACCCGCACCACCACAGTGGCGGCGTTGGCCTGGTCGGCGATTGCCTGCAGGCTTGCGGGCAGCGTACCGCTGGTGCCCGCCTTGCCGATGGCAGCCTGCACGTTGGTGATGAGTACCGGCGTATCGAGTGGAAAGGCGGTGGCGTCGGCGTCTTCGGCGGTGGCTACCAGGCCGATGATCGCGGTGGCGATGGTGCGCATGGGGCGGGTCCCGTCATTGATCTCTTGGACCCGGACACCGTGATGGTATTGGTCAGCGGCCATGGGGTGTGCCTGTGCAGTGGTTGGATGACACTGCACAGGCTGCCGCGCGCGCGGCGATGGGGCGAGGCGGGAAGCTTGTAGGTCGGGAAACTACAAGACGCCATCTGCGAAGAGGGCGTTGAGCCAGTCTGGTGCGGTCGGCCGGTGTTCTGCGAGCGGAAACTCACCGGACTCCGGCCAGTCGCGCAGTTGGCGGCGGTAGGCCTGCAGCGCCTGGTACTGCTCCGCACTGAGCGTCGTGGCACCAACCTCGAGCTCGTCGCGGTGACGGGCGACCAGGGCGTCGGTGTCGACGAGCTGGCGGTCGCGCCAGTTGCGCTCAATCGCGGCTTGCGCCTCCTCTGTGGGCGGCGGTGGTTCTTTCGTTGCTGGCTGTCCATCGGCGTCCGCGCAGATCACACGGCCATTCTCCTGTTCTAGCAGAATGCGGGCGTGTACTTCATCGCTGACGGGGACGCCGTCATCCGGCCAGCCGATCCCGGCCTCGTAGACCTCGCGCAAGGACACTGGGTAGAACACCCGCGCGGACGGCGAGAAAACATAGCTAGCGCTCATCGACCGAATGCCTCCCAAAGCAAAACCGCCTGGAATTGATACCCGTTTTCCAAAGTTGCACCTGTCGTCGACGGGTTATAGAACGAGGTGCTCGCGTCGGTTCCTGGGTGGAAATTCGCAGTTTGGCCAGCGAACCCGCCCAAGCAGACATTCGGGAACGCGATGGGGAAGGTGATCGCCGCGGTACCATCACCAGGCACAGTCACCCGGCCCCATTGCCGGATGTAACCCGTATCGTTGTCCCTCCACCAACCGCTTGCTCCCAAGGATGCTGTGGCGATGGTGCCGGCTCCGATGTTGCTACGCGCCGTCGTGGCATTGTTCGCCCCAAGGCCGCCTCGAGCTAGCGGCAGGATGCCGGAGGTAATCTGGCTAGCGTCATGGTTATGCCCTGCCGGCGGGAAGGTTGCCGGCTTCCCTGGCAGCGAAGACCAGTTGTACTCAGACTTGGCGACGTACCAGCCCGGGTTGAAATTGCCGGAGTCCCATGCTCGATACCAGGCTGACCATGTTCCGCTGTAGCGGCAGCGCCAGTACACGCCGCCAGCGGCGTAGCCACGATATGTCTGATAGATCATCGCGGCGGTTGGAGCATGAACCGTCAATAAACCGGCCTCGCCCACGGGATAGTTCGCGCCGTTCTTGGCGTTCGCGGTGAGCGGTTGATGCCACCAGCCCGAAGCAATCATCGAGTCCAGATTCACATTGGCGCCCAGCTCACCATCGGGCGAATGAGCGAACGCCCCTCCCAGGTCGCAGCGGACCCAGGCCGACCATTCCCGCTTAGTCGGGTCCGTCGTGGCTGTCGCTGAGTACGCATAACGCACGTACATGTCAGCCACGCCGGCATAGCCGGCCGCGATCTGAACAGCGTTCCCCCCCACGGTCGGATAGAACATCGTCTGGATGTAGTAGTAGCGGCCAGCCACTGGGCCATTCGCGTGGTTGGTCAGCACAAGCGGAATGACTACCGAGTTGGGATCAACGCTGGTATGCACAGCCGTGGCCAGTCCCTGAGAGACCAACGGCAAGCGCTCAAGATCGAGTCGGCCGGTAGCAATCTTCGAAGCATCCAACGCAGGAATGTCCGCTGCCGTCAGTCCACCGCCACCGGTAACCAGCCCCTTGGCGTTAACAGTGACTTTGGGGTAGGAGCCGGCATTTACACCCGAGTTCGCCAGCGTGACCGTGATTCCAGCGTTCGCGCTACCGTCGAACGTTGTCGAGCCGCTGGCGTCCCCACCGAGGTAGATCGTACGAGGGGCGGCGAGTTTGACCGCCGTTGCAGCCTGACCAATACCATTGCCGGTACCGCCTCTGGCAGCAGGTAAGATGCCAGAGGTGATTTTTCCGGCATCAAGGGCCGGAATATCACTCGCTACAAGCCCAGTGGCTCCGGTAACCAGTCCTTTGGCGTTCACCGTGACTTTCGCGTAGGTCCCGGCGGTGACGCCGGAGTTGGCCAGCGTCAGGACTCCGTTGACGTTTGTGGCTCCATCGAACCGAGCTGACCACGTTGCATCGCCGCTCGCGCTGAGCGTGATGGGCGCTGCAAGCCGGCTGGCAGTGGCTGCGTTGCCCGTAATCGAGGCCGGTAGTAGCCCGGCCGCGTTCAGCCTGAGCAGCTTGTTCGCCGTCGGGGTAGTGACCGCATCGCTGGCATGCAGTGCGTCAGTGATGCCGTAGCCGCCCAGCGTGGTCGGGTTGCTGCCGGCGGTGACGATGCCATTGGCGTTGACGGTGACAGCACGGTAGGTGCCGGCACCCACGCCGGAGGCTGGCAAGGCGATGGTGCGATCCGCAGACAAATCGCCACCGCCGACTAGGCCGTTGCCGGCCAGCACCTTGCGTCCCTTGAAGTCCGCGGCAACCTTCGCCGTCACCCAGTCCTGGGTGGCGTAGACGATGCCGTCGTCGATGATCAGTTCGACGTGCTCCATGCCGGATAGGATGATCTGCACGCGGATGGTCTGGGTGCGCGCGCTCCCGCTCTCGACGCTGGCCTTGAAGCTGGGCGGGCAGTTGGCGACCGCCACGAACTTCCCGTCGGCGTCCTCGAGGCCGATCTCCCGTATCCAGAAGCCGCCGATGGCCATCGGCAGTACCAGCTCGGCGACCAGCACGTTTGCGCTTTGCTCGGAGACGAACAGACGGTTCAGTTGAGCGCGGTAGCGCTGGCGGATCAGCTTGGTCTGAGCGGCCGAGGGGATGGGGTCAGCCGTCTCGCCGGGCGCGCCGCCGGCGTCACCGATGAGCATATGGGTGGGCTGCCACTTCTTCCCGGCTTCGCTCGCCGCGATCAGCGCTGCCGCGCCGATGTCGGTGAGCAGGCCGCCGTACTTGGGAGTCGTCATATCACTGCTTCCAGGGGCTGATTTCCAGGGTGTCGCCGTCGATCGTCGCCAGGCCGTGGCGGGCCAGGATGTCCGGCGTGATGCGCAGGTCCAGGCGGGTCAGGTGTCGGCTGACTGGGCGCACGTCGTCGAGCAGGCGCTCGAGCTCGAGCACGGTCTCCTCGTCGAGACCGTTGTCGCTGACGTCGACGGTGATTTCGAAGGTGCCGGGGACGCCGGTGGGGGTCTGTTGCCACCACTCGAGGATGTCGGTCAGCGAGCCGACGGGCTCGACCACGCGGCGCAGGGCGCTCAAGGTTCCCTTGTGGGAGTGGACGAGGTAGGCATCCCGAATGACCTGGCGCTTCACACGCTCCGGCCAGGTGCTGTCCCAGCGATCGACGGAGAACGCCCAGGCCAGGTATGGCAGAAGGGCGACCGGGCAGGTGGTGGGGTTCCACAGTTGGCGCAATGGGATCGGTACCCGTTCGATCTGCGCCAGGGCTTCGGCGGCCAGGCGCTCAAGTTCGGTGGCGTTGCGTGGGAGCAAGCTGGGCATCACTCATCCCCCAGCGTCAGCGTAATTCCGGTGCAGTAGGGCGCCTGGGCTGGTGTGGCGGCGATGTCCGACCAGTTGCTGAGCGTGACCTTGCGCACGCCTTCCACGTGGAGGGCCGCATGCACCGCCGATTCGGACACTTCCATGCCCAGGCGTCGACGTTGATGGACGTAGGCCGTCAAGCGGGCCCGGGCAGCATCGAGTATCGGCTCGGACTCCGGGCCGATGGTGGCCAGGTAGAGCGTCGCGTCGACACGGTACTCGAGCACTTGGGCAGACTGGACTGTCAGGCGATCAGCGACGGGGCGACGGTCGGCATCGTTGAGGTAGGCGTCGACGATGGCCAGCAGGTCCGCCGGGGCGCTGCCGTTGCCCTGGGCGGCCTGCACCGTCACCACGACAACGGCAGGTGATGGGCTGACGGCTGAGGCATCGCCGACGCGACCGTCGGCGGCGCGGGCGTGGAAGATGTAGCTGTTACGCGGTCCCGCGGTGCTGAGGCCTTCCCAGGCCATCTGCGCCCGCTCGCGCAGGCTGTCGTCGGACTCCAGCAGTTCCGGCACGGGCGGCACCTTCGACGGATCTCCGGGCTGGATGACCAAGCGCCTGACGTTGTAGTTGGCGGCGAGCTGGTCGAGGTCGGCGCCCTGGGCGCTGGCCAGCATGTTGGCGAGAGCCGCCTCGTTGACCCGCTGGCGCCAGAGCATTTCGCGGTATGCGTTTTCCTCGAGCAGCTTGGTCAGCGGTTCGGACTCCAGGGCGAGGCGGGCGGCGATTTCCGCCTGCTGATCCTCCGGCCAGAGGCTGATGGCGTAGGCCTTGCGCTCGGCGAGTATCTGCTCGTAGTCCAGTTGCTCCACCGCGTGTGGTGGCGGCAACTGGCTGAGGTCGATGGCGACGAAGTTCGTTGTCATGCGCTGGCGCCCATCTGCAGGGGGATGCTCAGGTTGTGTGGCTCGTTGCTGTCCACCAGGGTGGCGTCAATCTCCATGAGCACCTGGCCGGCCAGGTTCTGGCCGGTGATCTGGACACGGCTCAGGCGGATGCGCGGTTCCCAGCGCATGAGGGCCATGGCGGTGGCGGCATAGACCTGCAGGCGGGTGGTGTCGTTGAACGGAGCATCGATCAGCTCCGGCAACTGGCTGCCGTATTCGCGTCGCATGACGCGGGTACCGATGCGAGTGGTGAGGATGTCGGCGATCGCCTGGCGGATGTGTGCCAAGCGGTCGATGGCGCCGCCGGTATGGGCGTTCATTGCGGTTTCCCCGTCGTAGCGCCGCCCGGCATGACGCCGCCGTGGGTATGACCGACCAGGCTGATGCCCTTGGCGATCACGTCGACGCTCACGGTGACCTTGCCGGTAACGGTCTGGTTGCCGGTCTGGATGTAGTCGCCTTGGTGGGTGATGTCGCCGACGATGCGGATGCCGCCGTCGCTGATGAGCTCGGTGGTACCGCCGGCGGGAAGAACTGCGCGCAGGTGGTGGGCTGCGCTGTCGTACTCAATCACCGCGCCGTCGCGGTAGGTGATGCGATGCAGGGCGTCGCGGTCGCCGTTGGGCGGGATCAGGTCACTGAACAAGCCGGTCAGGACCACGCCATTGGCGGTCTGCCCGGATGGGCTGAAGAGCAGTACCTGCTCGTCCAGGGTGGGGGCGTTCCATTCGCGGTCGGCGCCGGCCCGCGGCGATGCCCAAGGCAGCCAGCCGGTCAGCAGGTCACCGGTCAATACACGGACGCGCTGCGCGGCATGGTCCACCGCGGCGATTGTGCCAAGGCGGATCAGGTTCTCGATCAGACGGGAGAGGGTTGCAAAGTCAGCCATGCGCCAAGCATGTGCTGTTATGGGAAAGGATGCGGGCAGCGGGGCTTGTACGAGCCTTGCGTACAAAGGTTTTATATGAACAAAAATTCGCTCTTGCGCAGGATTGTGATTATGGCGTATTTTTTTCTATGCCCGCTTGTTTTGAGCGGTTAATCAATGATGCCCAGGAGGGTTTTTATGAGCAGCAATTCTGCGAAAAGGGGAGAGTTGGCGCGTAAAGCGCGTTCAGTTCTCGGAGCTAGCACAGCGGAAGCTGCGCAGTTGGTACATGTATCCAAACGCACCTGGGAACTCTGGGAGTCCGGCCAGCGCGAAATGCCGGAAGCGTCCTGGGAACTGTTTGTTTACAAGATCACCCATGGCATCACTCCGACTGATGAGCGCGAGCTGCTTGTGGTTGTTGACGATAACCAAGCGCCGTTGGATGTCGTTTCGAGTGACACCTTCCTGAACCTCACGGAGCAAGGACCGGGGGAATATGAAATCAGCTCCATGGCTGTGAGTCGCGAGACTGGCCGCCAGTACATTCACCGCACTCGCTTCAAGCTGAAGCCTTACAACGAACACGTACTGAAATTTGCCGAGCGCCATCGGCAGTGGGATTGATATTGGATGTCAGGGGGGGAGATGCTTTAGGACACCGCTGCGGATGCTGTCTAGATCCGCGGCGGTGAACCCTAGAAGGGAGCGCTGCGCATATTGGACTTCAGGAGCGCCAGGCTCAGCACGGTCCCTCAGCCCGTACTGGTGAACCCGCGCGATGCGTGCGATCCGACCAGCGAAGGAAACCGTAATCGCCTGGGCGTCGCCCTTGGCGCGCAGATAGCGCACCGTGCGCAGCTTCTGGAACATCTTGATCTTGCGCCGAATACGGCCCTGCTTGCCGCGCAGTTCGCGTTTCTTGCGTGGCTCGTAGGCGCTTCCGTCGGGGTTGCGCTGTGCCATTACGCGCTTCTGCTGGCTGCGCCGTAGATCGCGGGCGAGCGAACGCGCCAGGGCAGCACGAGGGCCTGGCTCGAGGGCGCGGAGAATCGGCCCTGCCCAGTCTTCCAGAGCCTCGAGGCTGTCAGCCATTGGCCGGGCGCCTGATCTGCGGCGTCTCGAGCATGACGGCCTCGGTGGGCGTCGGCGGCGTCCACTCGGCCAGCAGCTCGCCGTTGGCGAGCATCTGCATCGGCCCATCGACCTCGATGGCCTCGGTGAGCTGGGGCTCTTCCGGGTGACTCACATCGTAGCGGCCATCCTCGCGGCGCTTGACGACGACACGCTCGGTCAGTGGCAGGACGATACCGAGGTCGACCTTGCTGCGGTCGAGCATGTCGGCCTCGAAGGTGATGCCGTCCTGCACCTTGGTGAGGTTGGCCAGCAGATCCGACTGGTTCACCAGCAGCCAGCCGAGCAGCGGCAGAAACACGCTGTCGGGGTGCCCGGCGAAGTCGGTGAGGATCACCTGCAGGTCATAGGCGTATTCGAAGGACAGGCTCTCGGCCGAGGTGCTGCGGACCCGGCCGTTGTCGATGAATATCACCAGGCGGTCGCCGTTGTTCCTGAGTTCCGGCACGGCGGCGAGCAGATGCGCCTTCAGGCTATCGGGCTTGTTCATGGGTAGCCCCTTGGGTGCTGATGATCATGTCGACCTTCGCGGCGCACTCGGCCCAGGCCAGGCCGATACGCTCGACTTCAGTCTGTAGGCCGCCGTTGTCCTTCGGTCCCGCTGACTCCAGGCTGCAGGGCGTCACGGCGGGACAGCCACTGATGGTAAGCGGCCGCTCCGGTGATAGCGGGGCGCTGTTGCAGCCGGCGAGCAACATCAGGCAGAGGCTGATCAGCCCACTGGCGATAGGGTTCATCGTCACGTTTCAGGTCCTCGATCAAGCGTTCGCGGATGGCCAGCGCCTGGCGCAGCTGCTGCCGCTGTTGGTCCAGATCGGCCTGGGCCTGACGCTCGCGGGAAAGGGCGGCCTCGAGGGCCGTGATGGTGCCGGCCTGGCGGGAAAGTTGGGCGTCGCTGGCTTTCCTCGCCAACTCGGCCTGGGCCAGGCGGGCCTGCGCCAGGTCGATGCGCTGATGCTGCACCCACAGGAGCAGGCCGAGGGCGCCGAGCAGGGCGCCGCCGTACAGCATCTGGCGCAGAAGGCTCACGCGCAGGCCTCGGCGCAATTGGCGTGTTGCTCGTAGGCCCGCGCGAGCTTGGTGTCGTAGAGGTTCCGCTTGTAGTCGGGGCCGTTGTAAAGGCGGGCGAAGTCGGCCCATTTGCGAGCCTTCAGCGCCTTGTGTAGCGCCGGGTCGGTGTCGATGAAGCGGACGAACGCTTCGAACTGGGCTGACTCGCTGCGCCCCATGGCCTCGGCGAAGGCCTGCACGCTGACGTAGCCCAGGCGTTGCCAGTGGAAACCCATGATCTGGAAGGCGCCCCAACTGGCCGACTCCAGGGCGGCGGTATCGTCGATCTGGCGAGCGTTCGCCAGGCGCTGGTGCTCGGCGGTTCCGCCGGCATAGCCGCCCGGGCGAGGATTCACCAGCGCGGGGAACTGTGCGGCCAACTGGTCGGCGGTGACCTGATCGTGGGCGGCGAGACGGCGGTACATGATGTGGCGTTCGAACAGGATTGCCGGCTTGCCGTTGCCCAGGAACCCCTGGCCGTTCGACTCGACCTGATTGACCGCATAGATCGTCGCCAGCGGCAGGCCGAGGCGAGTTGCGGCGGCGACGAGGTCGGCGTTCTGCAGCAGGTGCGAGCAGTCAGCTCCGCCGAGAGCGGCCAGGGTCTTCGGGCCAGCGATGCCATCGGCGACCAGTCCATGCGAACGCTGGAAGGCACGCACTACGTCCTCGGTGGCGGCGCCGAAGTGGCCGTCCTCGTAGAGGTTGGCGCCGGCCCAGGTGTTCAGTCGACGCTGAAGCTGGAGGACCTCTTGAGAACGGTCACCATATCGAAGGGTCATGCGGATGGCCTCAGCAGGGCGGCGACGTTGCCGCGGGAACGGAAGATCAGCAGGCACAGCAGGGCGGCGACGATGGTGTGCCAGATGCTGACCGGTGGGCGGTAGAGCAGGATTTCCAGGCCGCAGATGGCCATGGATGCGCCGAGCAGGCTGGCGAGCAACGAGACGCTGCGGCGGAAGCGGGCGCCGCAGCGCTGGTAGCAGACCAGACGCAGCGCGGCAGCGATGTAGGCCAGGGCGGCGATCAACGGAACGGCAGTCATGAGCATGTCAGCGACCTCCTCGAATGCGGCGCCAGAGGTCGTCGAAGTCGACCTTGTCGACCCAGGCGACCGCCTTGAGGCTGAGGGGAATGACCACCAGGGCGCAGACGAAAGCAGAGAAGGCCAGGTTGGTCAGCCAGGGCACGCGGGCGAGGGCGACATCGGCGAACAGGTAGCCGACGCAGGTCGGCAGGATCAGCGACAGCAGGCGCGACCAGGCCTTCAGGTCCTGCTTCGTGCCGGTGGCCAGCCAGGCGCCGAGCAGGGCGCCGAACAGCATGCCGCCGTCAACCGGAAGGGTTACGCCCAGGCCGAGGCCCATGATGGCGCCGGCCGTGGCGGTGGTGGTGAGGTCAGCCATGCGGGGTGGTTCCTTGCAAAGTGGTCAGTCCCATAGGTTCACCATCTGCCGTTCCGGGGCGGCTGTCGGAATGTCCGGCATGGTGACCTTGAGGCCAGGGGGGAGGGTGGGGCCGTGGTCGGCCAGGCCGTGGTTCGCCTCGAGGACCGCCTCGGTCACGCCGGCGGTGCGACCGTAGTGCCGCCAGCACAGCGCCTCGACGGTGTCGTTCTGGTGGGCGATCGCGACGGCGGCCATCAGATCAGCTCCACCGTTGTGCGGGGACGCTTGAGAAAGTCACGGATCGCCCAGCGCTGGTCGCGGCGGTAGTCGTCGATGGTGGTTGCGATGTCCTGGGCCTTGTCGTTGCCGTTGGTGGTGGTGTCGTACCAGCGGTAGCGCTCGGCCACTTCGGCGGCGGTAGCCGACTGCACTGCGCGCAGATACAGCTGCACCAGTTCGGAGGTGTCCCGCACCTTGTCGGACGGCACTTGGGCGAGTTCGGCATAGCCGGCCGCGATCTTCTCAAGACGCCAGGCCCGCAGCTCGCGGTTGACGCTGATCACCGCGGCAATGACCGCAACTTCGAGGCGCGCCGGATCGACGCTGGAGTCGATGCGCAGGTTCGCCCGCACATGCTCGAGCTCGATGGTGGGCCAGAAGGGATCGCTGTTGATGTGCCCGCTCGGGACCGGGCCGTTGGCGATGAATCCGCTCATGCTGCTGCTCGCTTGAGGTCGCCGGTGGTCGGGGCGTCACTGCTCAGGAAGGAGAGGACCTGGCAGATCGGCCCCGAGCCGGCGGGGCGCGGGGTACGCTCGGTCAACCGCCAGAGGCGGTCAGTTTCTTCTGGAGCCGTTCGGCGGCCTCCAAATCCTTCTTCCCGCCGCACTTGTCATGCAGCTGGATCGCGCGCTTGAGCAGATCGATGCCGGCTTGCACCTGCCCGGGTTGCCCGGGGCTCTCCACAGAAAGGCCTTCCAGGGTGGCATGGCCGGCGGCGAGATAGAGCTTCGCGCGGGCTTCGTCGGGCATGTCGGCCTGGTCGGTGAGCAGGAGGGTGCGATGCAAGGTCGCAAGGTCGAAGCTGCCGCCGGTCTTCTGTGCCTTGAGCGCGGCCTCGGCGATCTCTTCGGCGATGACGCAGCCGGCGGTACGCGCGAAGCGGTCGGGCATGACCAGGTCGTGTGCGAGCACGTAGTCGGCGATGTCCAGGGCACCGGCGTAATCGCCGGCATCGATGCGCCAGAGCATGACGGTGGTGACCACCTCGTCCTGGGCGCCCTTGCCGGCCTGCAGCACGCCGGAAATGTACGGCTGGTAGGCCGGCAGCAGCTCGATCTTGAGCGCTGCCTTGCCTTCGCCGGATTGGATGTTCTTCAGGCGGCTGCGATCCTGATACAGCTGGGCGAGCTGCAGCTCATAGGCGTTCGCGCCTTCCATGCCCTGGTGCGGGGCAGTGGCCGCCGCCTCTTGAGCGGCGGTCACGCGTAGGAAGTGCGCCTTGGCGGGACTGAAGGCCATGTCATCTACTCCGCGACTTCGATGTTCTCGACCATGCAGCCGAGGCCGTAGTCCTCGACGACGTAGGCGTCGTTGCTGGACTCGTAGTTCTCGATGCGGTTCTTCTCCGGTACCTCCTTCAGGTAGCGGCGGCGACCGCCGATCTGCCAGTAGAGCGACAGGTTCTTCAGGGTGGTGACCATGAGGCCCTTCTCGGGCACGTAGGGCACTTCCACCGGCGGCAGGCCGCCCATGCGCTTCTGCGACAGGATGAGGTCGGTGGCGATCTTCTCGGTTGCCGGCTGGTCCTTGTTCACCATCGGGAAGTACTTGTCGTGGACCAGCTCGCGGCCGAGGATCACCACCAGGCCCGGGTCGCGGCGGTGCCAGGGATCGATCAGGCTGCTGACCACGTCGAACACCAGGGCGTCGAGGTTCTTGTAGTCGGCGTCGGCGCCGTTGCCGACTACCACCTTGCCGGCGGTCTTCCCTTCTTTCAGTACCCGTGCCGGAGCGTTGTTGCGGTACTGCTGGAACCAGCCAATGTTCACGTCCTGCAGCAGCGGGTTGGCGGCGCGGTTGGTGGTAGCCGCGGCGCTGGTACCGTTGAAGCCGATCATCAGGCGGTCGAGGGCCTGGCGCTTGAGGATCGCGTCGCGCAGCAGGGCCTGGAACTCCGGGAACTTGGCCCAGGCGTCGAGCATGGCGTAGGTGATGGCGGTGTCGAAATCGGTGTGCTTGCACTCGTAGCGCTGGTTGTCGAGCGCGGACACGTCACGCGGCTTGCGTACACCGTCGCCGGTGGTATCGGTACGGCTGGCGATGGTGCCGCTGACGCCGATGCCGATCTTCTCGCCTTGCAGCTCGTCGACGCCGTAGACGTTGATTTGCTTCAGGAACTCGCTGGACTCCTGAATACGTTGCTCCAGCTTCTGCTGGACACTCGGCTCGACGGCGAAGGTCTGGACGGCGGAGTTCACGCCGTTGAGCTTGGCGAGCTGCGCCAGGTAGGCGTCGAACTGTTTGCGGGTTTCGTTGCGCATGGTGCTTTTCCTTTGGATACCGGGGCGGGGGACGGTTAGCAGTCGGTCAGGGCGACACTGCCGCCACCGGTGACCGGGGGCCGCTGCTGTTGGCTGTGGTCCCGGGTGCTATCGAGGGTGCTCTTGAGGTCCGCCAGTTCCTTGGTGACCTTGTCCAGCTGGCTGGCCAGTTGCTGGGTCTGCTTCTTCTGCTCGCCGAGTTGCTCGCCCAGGTCGCGGCTGTGTTCGGCGATCGCTTCGACGGCCTCGCCGACCTGGCCGAACTCGGCTTGGGTGCGGGCTTCCTTGCCCTTGAGCAGTTCCTTGACCTTGGTGAACAGCGCCGCGCCGACCGAGGGCTTTTCCTCGTATTCCTCGAACTCGAGGGTGCCCTCTTCGGCAGCGCTGAACAGGGTGTCGGGGTTGGTCTTGCGGCTGGCGAGGGTCCCGTTCTTTGCGCTGAAGGACAGCGCCTCGGTGCCCAGGCTGGCGGGTGAGTCGGTGATGGCCAGGCCGACCAAGTAGGCCTTGCCGGTGTCGGCGAACTTGGGATCGATCTCGACCGAGGTGTAGACCTTCTGCCGCTGCTTGTTCAGTTCCAGCAGCGCCTGGTTGGGCTCCAGTTGGGCGAAGAGGGCGAGCTTCTTCTGCCCGTTGATGTCGATCTCTTCCGCCTTGCACGCCAGCACGTCGCCATAGGCGCCGAACTCACCAGCTGGCCAGGCCCACTTGATGTGCTCGCAGTTGATCCGCGCGCCGTAGGTGTTCGGGTCGTACTGCGCGGCCATTTGCTCGATCCAGTCGCGCTCGATGTTGCGGCCGTCCGTGGTCGCCCCTTCGACGGCGATGCGGAACCATTTGCTGCGGAATTTCTTCATGCCGGGAGTCCTCAATGCGGCTGATGCGGGGTGCATGGCAATGAGGGGCATGTTCGGGACGCGCGCGCGGCCCAGCAATCAAGCGGGATTGTAGGGCGCGGAGCTACAAGGGGCGGCGCTACTGAGGGGCGAGGGTGGGCGGCAGCATCTGCGCCATGAACGCTGCCGTCGAAATTCCCATCCGTGACAACCGCCGCCAGGCCAAATTCCTGTACTGGATGGGTTGGCGTGTCTGCGACATCGCCGATCACCTGGGCGAGAAGGACAAGACCCTTCACTCATGGAAGGACCGCGACGGATGGGACCGGGCCGACAGCGTAGAACGGATCGGGGGCGCCCTGGAAGCCCGGTTGGTTCAGTTGATCCTGAAGGATGGCAAGACCGGCGGTGACTACAAGGAAATCGACCTGCTGCATCGGCAGCTTGAGCGCCAGGCGCGGATCCAGCGCTACCAGGGCGGTGGTACGGAAACCGACCTGAACCCGGAGCTTGCCAAGCGTAACGAAGGTCCCAAGCGCAAGCCCAAGCGCAACGACATCAGTGAGGAACTGACCGAGAAACTGGTCGAGGCTTTCCTCGACGGTTGCTTCGACTACCAGAAGGACTGGTACCGCGCGGGCAATCAGCGAACCCGCGTGATTCTCAAGTCGCGGCAGATCGGCGCCACGTTCTACTTCGCCCGCGAGGCGCTGATCGACGCGCTGGAAACGGGGCGCAACCAGATATTCCTGTCGGCCAGCAAGGCCCAAGCGCACATCTTCAAGGCGTATATCCAGGCCTTCGCGCGCGATGCCGTAGGTGTCGAACTGAAGGGCGACCCGATCATCCTGCCGAACGGCGCGGAACTGCACTTCCTCGGTACCAACGCGCGGACTGCCCAGGGCTACCACGGTAACTTCTACTTCGACGAGTTCTTCTGGACGTTCAAGTTCAAGGAGCTGAACAAGGTCGCCAGCGGTATGGCGATGCAGAAGCGCTACCGGCGGACCTATTTCTCGACGCCCAGCTCGATGGCGCATGAGGCCTACACGTTCTGGACTGGCGAGCGCTTCAACAAGGGCAAGCCGGCCGCCGATCGCATCAAGATCGACGTAAGTCATGACGCCCTGCAGCAAGGGCGACTGTGCGAGGACCGCATCTGGCGCCAGATCGTCACGATCCTCGATGCCGAGGCCCGTGGCTGCGACCTGTTCGACATCGACGAGCTGCGTCTCGAGTACGACGCCGAGGCTTTCCAGAACCTGCTGATGTGCCAGTTCGTCGACGACGGCGCGAGCATTTTCCCGCTGACCATGCTGCAGCCGTGCATGGTCGATAGCTGGGACCTGTGGTCGGAGGACTACAAGCCGTTCGCGCTGCGGCCGTTCGGTGATAGGCAGGTGTGGCTGGGCTATGACCCCGCCGAGACGGGCGACACCGCGGGTCTGGTGGTGGTGGCGCCTCCGGCGGTACCGGGCGGCAAGTTCCGCGTGCTGGAGCGCCATCAGTTCCGCGGCAAGGACTTCGCAGAGCAGGCCGAGTTCATCCGCAAGGTGACCCAGCGCTACTGGGTCACCTACATCGGCGTCGACACCACCGGCATGGGGTCTGGCGTCGCGCAGCTGGTGCGCCAGTTCTTCCCGGGGGTGCGCACCTTCAGCTACTCGCCCGAGGTGAAGACGCAGTTGGTCATGAAGGCCTGGTCGGTGATCAAGAACGGCCGCCTCGAATTCGACGCCGGCTGGACCGACCTAGCCCAGGCGCTGATGGCTATCCGCAAGACCATCACGGCCGGTGGGCGCCAGTTCACCTACACCGCCGGCCGCAACGACAACACCGGCCACGCCGATCTGGCCTGGGCGCTATTCCACGCATTGCAGAACGAGCCGCTCGAGGGGCAGACCCCCGCGAATACCGGGCGCATGGAGATTTTTTGATGAGCAAACGTCGCAGCCACCGCCGCCAGCAGCCGGTTACAGTCCAGTCCGCCCAGGAAGGCGAGTTCATCCCGCGCCAGGGCGGCCGTGCCGAGGCCTTCACCTTCGGTGACCCGATGCCGGTGCTCGACGGCCGGGGCATCCTCGACTATCTCGAGTGCTGGTCGAACGGGCGGTGGTACGAGCCGCCGCTGTCCATGGAGGGGCTGGCCAAGGCGGTGGGGTCGAGCGTTTACCTGCAGTCGGGCCTGAAGTTCAAGCGCAACATGCTGGCCAAGACCTTCATCCCGCACCGCCTGCTCAGCCGGGCGACGTTCGAGCAGTTCTCCCTGGACTGGCTGACATTCGGCTCGGCCTACCTCGAGCAGCCTCGTTCTCGCCTGGGTACGCGGATGCCGCTGCAGGCGCCGCTGGCCAAGTACATGCGCCGCGGCACCGATCTGGAGACGTTCTATCAGGTGCGCAGCTGGAAGGATGAGCACGAATTCGAGAAGGGCAGCGTGATCCAACTGCGCGAGGCCGACATCAATCAGGAAATCTACGGAGTGCCGGAGTGGTTCTGCGCCCTGCAGAGCGCCCTGCTGAACGAGTCGGCCACGCTGTTCCGGCGTAAGTACTACAACAACGGGAGCCACGCCGGCTTCATCCTCTACATGACCGACGCCGCACAGAACGAGGAAGACATCGACGCGCTGCGCACGGCGCTGAAGACCGCGAAGGGGCCTGGCAATTTCCGCAATCTGTTCGTCTACGCGCCGAACGGGAAGAAGGAGGGGATCCAACTGATTCCGGTCAGCGAGGTCGCGGCCAAGGACGAGTTCGGCTCGATCAAGAACATCAGCCGCGACGACCAACTCGCCGGTCTGCGGGTCTATCCGCAGCTGATGGGGGTGGTGCCGCAGAACGCTGGTGGGTTCGGGTCCATCAGTGATGCTGCGACGGTCTGGGCCAGCCTGGAACTAGAGCCAATGCAGGCGCGCCTGCAGCAGGTCAATGAGTTGATCGGGGAAGAGGTAATAAGATTCCCACACTCTGTCTTGACAGAAAGTATGGCAAGAAAATAGCAAAATGATGTCTTCCTGTGTTGACAATTTATTATCAGTAGTTGTAATATTTTTTTACTTGGCAGAGGTTTAGCCAAGTAAAAGCGGGCGCAGACTGCGCCCTTTTTTTTAACTTTTTGAAGAGAAGCGAAAATGTCACGTCGAGTCAGTTTTGACCGCATGATTTTCATTCATCACTATGGAGGACAGAATGGCAAAGAAGTCAGCCGACGACACCAAACGTAAGGAAAAGGGCATCCATTGGGTGTCGCAAACAAAAAAAGAAATGGGGAAAGTGCCTCAAGCTAAATCGAGTACCTTCCTCACAGACTTGATTATGCTCTCGAAATCAATGAGTCCGTTTTCGAACACCAAAAACCTGAAAGGGTTTGATGGCGGTGTAGTAGAGCTTATTCAAAATGGTAGTCCGGCCTACCGGTGCGTGATTTACACCAAAGATCCCGGAAAGATCTGGGTGTTGCACGTAAAAGCGAAGTCCGCTCAAGGCACAGATCGGCAGCTGATTGAGACAGTCAAGCAGCGCCTGACAGCCTTGAAGGACGAGCTAAGGAAGAATAGGCGGAAGTAGTAGCCTAGAGGCGACGCTTAGCGTCGCCTTTTTTTTAGTTTGAGAGCTAGGGGTTCTTTTTTATTGTCTGGGTCAAAGTCAACATCAATGTTGTAATTAAGGCGTACAAGCATCTCTAATAATGTGTCGGTCGAGAATTTGTTTAACTGGCCTTTGAATAAGTTACTCATGCGTGGCTGGCTGACCTCTAACTCTTTAGCTGCAGACGCTTGGTTCCAGCCTTTTTCTCTGATTAGATTTATTATAACAATCAAAAGGTTTGATTTTAAATTTTGCATATTGAACTGTACTGGATCATTAGACAACAGTTCGAACAAGTTTACATTACTCATACTTTTACCCATCCCATGTAAAGAAGTTCTTCTGTAACCAAAAAACTTCCCTTCATTTGTGAGTGCTTTCCTAAAATTTTCCGTTGGATTATACAAGTACTTGTAATTCTGTCAAGCCTTTTTTCGTTGAGCTTATCTCTCAATTCTGTTGGGGATTTTATTTTCTATTGGCTTTTGTTTTTCGATTTATTTTGGCTATTTTTAGGGGCGCGCGCAGTCGTCCCCCCGCCACGCCTCCGCTCTAAATAGACCTCTTTTTCTGCACTTCTGCACAGCGCCGCCAACGGCTCAGGCTGGGCGCTGCCTTCCGATTTCCGAACTCGGAAATCCCTGCGAATCCCTGCGCCAGAGGCCCTTTTCTGAGGGCGGCAAGGGGCCTTCCTGGGCACGTTTTTCTGTTGACCCCTCGGGAAAAGGTAATTTCGGTAATTTGGGGTTCTAAGCGGGCTGTAGGCCGCGTGGTTACTGGCCTTCAGCAATTACCTTGAAAGGTAATTTAGGGTAATTGGAAAGGTAATTTTTTTGTAAGTCACTGATTTATAAAGGCTTTAAAAATCGGTGGACTTACCCAGTACAAAGGTAATTCGATTACCTCAAAATTACCCTATTATTACCTTTAAAAAGCTTCTGTAAACTGTTGAATTTAAAGAAATAAATGACCGTTCTGAAAACGAATTACCAAAATTACCCAATTTCGATGGGTCAACATAAAATGAGGGGTTGCCAAGCGGGCAAGCGGGGCGGGCGTTGGAACCTGACTGTCTGCCGCCGCCCTGTCACCTGCGCCGGCTCTCTCTGCCACGTCTGCTAAGGCGCAGACGACCGCGCTAGCGTGGCTAGTCTTGTTACGTCGCTTATTACGTAGAGGCCTGCTGTTGGCCTCCGAATGCTTCGTAAACCCTTGATCTAGATGGTGCCGGCACCAGGAGTCGAACCCGGGACCTACTGATTACAAGTCAGTTGCTCTACCAGCTGAGCTATACCGGCGAAGAGGGCGACATTATAGCCAGCCGCCGCCAGGAGTAAACCACTGATTTTCCTGCCCGAATGCCGTTCGTTCTCAGTGCCCGGAGGCGGCCGCGCCGGGCTTGGCGCCGAACGGCGGGCGGGCCAGCCAGATGATCACCAGCAGGGCGAGGAACAGCCAGCCGAGCATGGTGAAGTAGTCGATGGTGGACATCATGTAGGCCTGGCTCTGCACCATCCGGTCGAGCAGCGCCGCGTTCGCCTGGGTGTTGCCGCCGAGCTGGGCGAGGGTTTCGTGGGTGGCCGGGTCGTAGAGGCTGATGTTTTCGCTGAGGTAGGCGTGGTGTTGGGTGGCGCGGCGGTTCCAGATCCAGGTGGTCAGCGAGGCGGCGAAGCTGCCGCCGAGGGTGCGCAGGAAGGTGGCCAGGCCGGAGCCATCGGCGATCTGGTCGGGGGGCAGGTCGGAGAGCAGGATGCTCAGGATCGGCATGAAGAAGAACGCCACGCCGAGCCCCATGATCAACTGCACGATGGCGATGTGCTGGTAGTCGACCTCGGTGGTGAAGTTGGCGCGCATGAAGCAGGTGATGGCCATCGCCAGGAACGACAGGCCGGCGAGCATGCGCAGGTCGAAATGGTTGGCGTAGCGGCCGACCAGCGGCGAAAGGAACACCGGGAGGATGCCGATTGGCGCGGCGGCCAGCCCGGCCCAGGTGGCGGTGTAGCCCATCTGGGTCTGTAGCCATTGCGGGAGCAGCAGGTTGATGCCGAAGAACGCGGCATAGCCCAGCACCAGCGCCAGGGTGCCGGCGGCGAAGTTGCGGTGGGCGAACAGGCGCAGGTTGACGATCGGATGGCGGTCGGTGAATTCCCAGATGATGAAGAAGGCCAGGGCGATCGCCGCGATCAGCGCGCCGCCGACGATGAAGTTCGACTCGAACCAGTCCAGGTCGTTGCCCTTGTCGAGGACGATCTGCAGGGCGCCGACGCCGATCACCAGGGCGATCAGGCCGACGTAGTCCATCGGCGCCTTCTTGATCACCACCGGGCGTGCCTTCAGTTGCTGGTAGACGACGAAGGCGGCGAACAGGCCGACCGGCACGTTGATGAAGAAGATCCACGGCCAGCTGTAGTCGTCGGTGATCCAGCCGCCGAGGATCGGCCCGGCGATCGGCGCCACCACCGTGACCATCGCCAGCAGGGCCAGGGCCATGCCGCGCTTCGCCGGTGGGTAGATGGAGATCAGCAGGGTCTGGGTGATCGGATACAGCGGCCCGGCGACGAAGCCCTGCAAGGCGCGGAAGCCGACCAGAGAAGGCATCGACTGGGCGATGCCGCAGAGGAACGAGGCGAGTACGAATAGCAGCGCGGCGGCGATGAACAGGCGCACCTCGCCGACCCGCCGGGCCAGCCAGCCGGTCAGCGGCAGGGCGATGGCGTTGCTCACGGCGAACGAGGTGATCACCCAGGTGCCCTGTTCCGAACTCACCCCGAGGTTACCAGAGATGGTCGGCAGGGCGACGTTGGCGATGGTGGTGTCGAGCACCTGCATGAAAGTCGCCAGGGACAGGCCGATGGTCGCCATCACCAGGCTGGGCGGGGAGAAGCTGCTGCTTTCGCTCATGCTGGCGGGCTCAACGCTGGGCGGTCTTGCCGTGGTCTTCGGCGAGGTTGGCTTCGATCAGGCGTTCGATCAGCTTGTCGGCCGAGGCCAGTTGCTGCTGGTAGACATCGGTGGAGAACAGCGCTTCGCGCGGTGGCTGCTGGGCCAGGGCCGGGCCGCTCTGGTCGTGCAGGTCGACCTTGACGTCCATCGACAGGCCGATGCGCAGCGGATGCTTCTGCAATTCTTGCGGATCGATATGGATGCGCACCGGCACCCGCTGGACGATCTTGATCCAGTTGCCGGTGGCGTTCTGCGCCGGCAGCAGGGAGAACGCGCTGCCGGTGCCCACGCCGAGGCTGTCGACGGTGCCGCTGTAGCGCACGTCGCTGCCGTAGAGGTCGGAGCGGATCTCCACCGGCTGGCCGATACGCATGTGCTTGAGCTGGGTTTCCTTGAAGTTGGCGTCGATCCAGATCTGGTCCAGCGGGACCACGGCCATCAGCGCATTGCCCGGTTGCACGCGCTGGCCGACCTGTACGCTGCGCTTGGCGACGTAGCCGGTGACCGGCGCGACGATGGTCGAGCGGGCGTCGTCCAGGTAGGCCTGGCGCAGTTGCGCGGCGGCGGCCTTGACGTCCGGATGGGAGGTGATCTGGGTGTCGTCGACCAGCGCGCGATTGGTGTTCAACTGCTGTTCCGAGCTGGTCAGCGAGGCTTTCGCGCTGTCCAGGGCGTCGCGGGCGTGGGCCAGTTCCTCCTGGGAAATGGCGCCGTCGTCGGCGAGGTTCTTGCGCCGCTTGTAGTCGGCCTCGGCCTTGGCCAGCGCGACCTTGCGGGTGGCGACCTCGGCGCGATAGCCGTCGACGTTGCTGAACAGCCCGCGCACCTGGCGCACGGTGTGGGCCAGGTTGGCCTCGGCGCGTTGGAGGGCGATGTCGGCGTCGCTGGGATCGAACCTGACCAGTTCCTGGCCCTTGCGCACCAGGTCGCCGTCGTCGGCGCCGATGCTGACCACGGTGCCGACGATCTGCGGGGTGATCTGTACCACGTTGCCGTTGATGTAGGCGTCGTCGGTGTCCTCGTGCCAGCGGCCGTAGAAGAACTCCCAGGCCACGCTGGCCAGGGTGGCGAGAACGATCACGGCGAGCAGGATCAGCAACCAGCGCTTGCGCTTCGGGTTGCCGGCGGGGGTTTCGCTGTTGGCGGTAGTCATGGTGGGTGCCTCGTTCATTCTGCCGGCGCTTTCGCGGTAGCGAGCGCAGCGGAGCGGGAATCGGGTTGGAAACCGCCGCCCAGGGCCTGGACCAGCTGGACGGAAAGATCGATCTGCTGGCTCTCCAGGCTGGCCAGCTGGCGTTCGGCGACCAGCAGTTGCTGTTGCACGCTGAGGGCGTCGAGGTAGCTGCCGACGCCTTCGCCGTAGCGACGCATGGCCAGGTCGAAGTTGGACCTGGCGATATCGCGGGCCTGGCGCTGGTCGATCACCTGCTGCTCCAGGGAGCGCAACTTGCCGAGGTTATCGCTGACCTCGCCGAGGGCCTGGACCAGCGTCTTGTTGTACTGGCCGACGGCCAGGTCGTAGTCGGCGTCGCGTTCGGCCAGGTTGGCGCGGCGGCGGCCACCGTCGAAGATCGGCAGGGAGATCGCCGGCGCCACCTGGAAGAAGCGGCTCGGCGCCTGCAACACGTCGCTGGTGTGCAGGGCGGCGAGGCCGGCCATCGCGCCGAGATTGAGGTTGGGATAGAACTCGGTCTTTGCCGAGTCGATGTTGCGGCGCGCCGCCTCGACCCGCCAGCGCGCGGCAACGATGTCGGCGCGGCGGCCGAGCAGCTCCGCCGGGAGCACCGAGGGCAAGCTCAGGCTGGCCGGGTTCAGCGGTTGCGGGCGCTGCAGTTCGAGACCGCGATCGGGCCCCTTGCCCAGCAGCACGGCGAGGGCGATGCGGGCGCTGGCGATGTCCTGCTCGGCGGCGCTGAGCTGCTGGCGGGCGGTGGCCAGCTGGGTCTGCGTCTGTTGCAGCTGGACCTTGCTGTCGAGTCCGGCGCTCATGCGCTTCTGGCTCAGCTCGGTCATGCGCTGCGAGCGCTTCAGTTCTTCCTCGGCGAGATCGCGCACGGTAAAGGCGTGGGCGAGGTCGCTGTAGGCGCGGGCGATGCTCGCCGAGAGGCCGATGCGCGCGGCCTGGCTGTCGATCCGGGCGGCATTGGCCTGGCCGAGGGCGGCTTCCCAGGCGGCGCGCTCGCCGCCCCAGAGGTCGAAGTCGTAGTTGAAGCCGAGCGACAGGTACTTGATCGCCGAATAGCGGCCGCCGAGCGGTGCCGGGGCCACGCTGGTCGGCGCGCGGATGCCGGAGTAGCTGGCCTTGGCGTCCAGCGTCGGCTGGCGCGCGGCATCTTGCGCCTGGGCCGTTGCCGCCGCCTGGCGCGCACGCGCCTCGGCGATCTGCAGGTCGGGGGTGCCTTGCAGGGCTTCGCCGATCAGTTGGTCGAGCTGCCGGTCGCCGAGCCCGGTCCACCAGTCCTGGCGCGGCCAGGCCGCTGGTGAAAGGGCTACGCCGTCCAGGCTCCTGCCCGCCTGGAGGGCGCCTGCCGGTTGCAGTCGGGCGTTCGGTTCCAGGCCTTCGGAAGTGACGCAGCCGGCGGCCAGCAGTATCGCCGAGGCCAGCGCCAATCGCTGCGGCCAGGGATGGAGAAGAGGGAACGGCATGGATCAGGACTCCTGCAGGCTGGCCCGCGGGCAGCCGGCGTGTAGCAGAACCTTGGTCAGCAGATGGGTCAGCGTCTGCAATTCTTCCGTGCTTAGGCAGGCGACCAGCTCGTTCATCGCCGCCGAGGCGATAAGCGGAAGCTGCTCCTGGACCTTCCGTCCCGCTTCGCTGAGATCCAGGCGCAGGCAACGGCGGTCTTCGGGACAGCGACCACGCAGCAGCAGCCCTTTTTTCTCCAGGCGCGCCAGCATGCGAGTCATCGAGCCGCTGTCCACCGACAGCTCGCGACACAGTTCGACCGGACTGTTGGCACGGTTGAGACCGACGAAGATCAGCACCTTGAACTGGGCGGCGGTGATGTCCAGCGCGGCGAGGTGCTTCTCGAGGATGCGGTCCTTGGTCGCGGCACTGACGCCGATGAGCTGGCCAATGGAGCCCTTGAAGGGAAAGTCGGAAGCGCTGTAGTGACCCATGGGGGATCGCTGTCTAGGCAGGGAAAGTGTTTCAAAATAATACTGCCTAGGCAGCGATTAACAAGAGGTCAACCGTTGCAATAGAAGAACAATCCGTTCCTTCGAACGTCATACGATGCCGTTTTGCAACTATTGTCGGTGCTGAAGTCCACTTTCGGATTAACCGGAAAGCCAGGCTTATGCACAAGTGGGCAAGGGATAGGAAGGAAACGCTCTAAGAGTCGCTGTGGTTATTTCGGTTGTTATCAAGATATTGTTTTATATGGATTTTATTTTTTCTGTTCATTTTTTGAACAGCATTGGCTGCCCCTGGATACGGGCCCCTCGGCAGATGTTTCCCAGAACTTGTCACCAGACTTATCCACAGGTTGTGTGGGCAACCATCCGGAACACCCGTATCAGCTGCGCTCCGCAAGGATCAGCAGGTTTCGCGGAGACAGGGAGGTCGGACAGAACTCGCCCAGGCGGACGCTATAGCCCTGTTCGACCAGATACAGGCAGCGGTCCAGCAGCAGCCAGAGTTCCAGCGGGCGGCGGAACAGGGCGCGCACCAGTTCCAGGTTGCGGACCATCGCCAGGCGCTTCCAGCCGGCCGCTTCCAGCGCCTGCCAGTCGCGCGCGGCCGGTTCGGGAAGTCCCTTGAGGACGGCGAGTTCGCGACAGTAGTCGGCGTATGGACGTTCCAGCCAGGCCACCGGAAGGGAAGGCACGCTCAGGTACTGGTCGATTCCGCGTAGCTCGCGCTGCAGCAGGTCGAAACCCAGGCGCCGGGCCATCGACTGGTCGCGCTGGCGACGGACCCGTTGGCTGGCGGTGACTGTCTCGCTCAGGGGTAGGCGCAGGTCGTCAAGCGATAGCGCGAGCAGCGATCGGCCTGCCGCTTGCGAGAGCGGCTGGTAGAAAGGCCCCGGAATGCGGTTGTAGCAGCATGGCGCCACCGCCAGTTGGCGACAGCCGGCCTGGCTGGCCAGGCGCAGCAGGCGCAGGTGCAGTTCGCCGCAAGCGTGCAGGGCCACTGGCGTATGCCCGGGAAGCAGGCGCTCGGCGCAGTCCACGGCCAGCACATCCTGGCGGAGGTGGTGGGCGGAGAGCCCCAGGCGGTCGCTCAGGCGCTGTCCGTCGGCGACCAGCGCGGGATCGTGTTCGAGGCAGGTCAGCGGTTGCCCCGCATGGGCCAGCAGGCGGCCCAGATGGCCCTTGCCGGAGCACCAGTCGAGCCAGTGGACGACCGGCCGGGCGAACTGCAGGCGCCCGGCGAACAGGCCGATCTGCTGCCACTTGCGTCCCGGTACGTCGACGTTGAAGCGGTTCGGTGCCTGCGGGCGTTCCGCCAATGGCAGTTCGCCGACCGCGCCCAGCGCCGTGGCTTGGGCGGCGAGCTGCGGATAAGGCGCGGGCGCGGCCAGGCGGGTGGGCTGGTTGTGCTCCGCGTCGGCCTGTTCGAGGCTGCGCCCGCGCAGCCAGGACGCCAGCTCGGCGTGTTCGGCTTCCCACGCCAGGGTCGGTTCGCTGAACGGGCGGGGTCGCCAGAGCCGCTGGTGTTCGAGGAGGAACGCGTCCAGCGCGAGGAAGCGCTGCGACAGGGCGTCGCCAGTGAGGAACGGGAAGGTTTCGGACACGATGCAAGCGGCAGCGGGAAAACGGGGCGGCGATTATAGCCGCCCCGCAGGCATCGGAAAGCGCCCGCTCAGCGGCCCTGGGTGGCGTCGACCCGCAACCAGCGTTCGATCAGGCGGAAGATCCGCGTCAGCACGATGGTGATCACCAGGTACAGCGCGCCGGCCAGGCAGAAGAACAGCATCGATTCGTAGGTGCGGGCGATGATGGTCCGGGCCATGCCCATGATGTCGAACAGGGTCACGGTGTAGACCACCGCGCTGGCCTTGAGCATCAGGATCACTTCGTTGCTGTAGGCCGGCAGGCCGATGCGCACCGCGCGCGGCAGGATGATGTGCCAGAGCGCCTGGCGCCGCGACATGCCGAGGGCGCGGGCGGCCTCCACCTCGCCGACCGGCACCGAGTGGATCGCGCCGCGGAGGATCTCGGCGATATAGGCGGCGGTGTGCAGGGTCATGGTCAGCAGCGCGCACCAGTACGGATCGCGCAGGTAGGGCCAGAAGGCGCTCTTGCGCACTTCCTCGAACTGCGCCAGGCCGTAGTAGACGATGAACAGTTGCAGCAGCAGCGGCGTGCCGCGGAAGAAGAAGATGTAGGCGTACGGCACCGCGCGCACGTACCAGTGCCGCGAGGCGCGGGCGATGCCCAGCGGCAGGGCCAGGGCGAGCCCGGCGACCACCGCGATCGCCAGCAGCTCCAGGGTCAGCGCCGCGCCCTGGAGCATCTTCGGCATCCACTTGAGGATCAGCTCCCACTCGCTCATAGCTCGTTCCTCACGAAACCACGGCCGGCGCGACGTTCGAGGAAGTGCAGGGCGACCATGATGACGACCGTGAGGCTCAGGTAGATGGCGGCCGCGGTCATGTAGAAGGTGAAGGGTTCCTTGGTCGCGTTGGAGGCGACCTGCGCCTTGCGCATGATCTCGTCGAGGGTGATCAGCGACACCAGCGCGGTGTCCTTCAGCAGGATCAGGTACAGGTTGCCGAGGCCGGGCAGGGCGACCCGCCAGATCTGCGGCAGGACGATGCGCCAGAAGATCCGTCCGGGCGACAGGCCGAGCGCCTGGCCGGCCTCGCGATGGCCGCGCGGAATGGACAACAGCGCGCCGCGGAACACCTCGGTGGCGTAGGCGCCGAAGCACAGGCCGAGGGCCAGGGTGCCGGCGGCGAACGGCGAGAGCGCCAGGTCCGGCTTGCCGAAAAGGTCGCCGAGGGCGTTCAGGCCGCTCACCGTGCCGAAATAGATCATCAGTACCCAGAGCGTTTCCGGCACGCCACGGACGATGGTGGTGTAGGTGCCGCCGAGGAAACGCAGGGCCGCGTACTTCGAAGTCTTCGCGATGGCGCCGAGGAGGCCGAGCAACAGCCCCACGCAGACCGCCGCCAGCGATAGCTTGAGGGTCATCCAGGTCCCGGCGAGCAGTTGCTCGCCGAACCCATGCAGGTCGAGAATCATGAGAAGTCAGGCCTGAAGGCGGCCACCGCCGGGACGCGCCCGGCGGTGGCCTGGCTTGGCATCAATAGATGCTGAAGGGGAAGTACTTGTCGTTGATCTTCTTGTAGGTACCGTCGGCGACGATTTCCTTCAGCGCGGCGTTGAGCTTCTCGCGCAGCGGGTCGCCCTTGCGCACGGCGATACCGATCTTGTCGTTGTCGAACACCGGTTCGCCCTTGAACTCGAACTCCTTGCCGGCGTCGCTCTTCAGCCAGTCGTACTGCACGAACTTGTCGGCCAGCACGCCGTCCAGGCGCCCCGAGGAGAGGTCGAGGTAGGCGTTCTCCTGGGTGTCGTAGAGCTTGATGGTGACCACGTCGGCCATGTTGTCTTCCAGCCAGGTGCCGGCGATGGTGGCGCGCTGGGCGCCGATCACCTTGCCCTTCAGGGAGTCCTTGTCGGTCTTGAAGTCGACGCTCTTCGGCGCGACGAACTGCAGCTTGTTGGTGTAGTAAGGATCGGTGAAGTCGACTGCCTGCTTGCGCTCGTCGGTGATCGACATGGACGCGACGATGAAGTCGAACTTCTTGGCGTTCAACGCCGGGATGATGCCGTCCCAGTCGGAGGTCACCACCTCGCACTCGGTCTTCATCTTGGCGCACAGCGCCTTGCCGATGTCGAGGTCGAAGCCGACCGCCTGGCCGCTGGCATCGATGCCGTTGAAGGGCGGGTAGGCGCCTTCGGTGCCGATGCGCAGCTTGTCGGCGGCGCTGGCGTCGAGGGCGAAGGCCAGGGTTGCAGCGGCGGCCAGCAGGATCTTCTTATAGTTCTTCATGCGGTGTTGCTCCGTTAGCGGTGGCTGGACATGAACTGTTTGCAGCGCGCCGACTGGGGGTTTTCGAAAACCTGTTGCGGCGTTCCCTGCTCTTCTACCAGGCCCTGGTGGAGGAATACCACCTCGCTGGAAACCTGGCGGGCGAAGCTCATTTCGTGGGTGACCAGCAGCATGGTCCGGCCCTCTTCGGCGAGCGCACGGATCACGTTAAGCACTTCCTGTACCATTTCCGGGTCGAGCGCCGAGGTGGGCTCGTCGAACAGGATCACCTTGGGTTGCATGGCCAGGGTCCGGGCGATGGCCGCGCGCTGCTGCTGGCCGCCGGAAAGTTGCGCGGGATAGCTGTGGCGCTTGTCGGCGATGCCGACCTTGGCCAGCAGGCCCTCGGCGATCTCGATCGCTTCGGCCTTGCTCTTGCCCAGTACGCGACGTGGCGCCTCGATCACGTTGTCGAGGATGCTCATGTGCGGCCACAGGTTGAAATTCTGGAAGACGAAACCGAGTTCGCTGCGCAGCCGGTTGATCTGCTGGCTGTCGGCGGCGACCAGGTCGCCGTTCTTGCTCTTCTTCAGGCGCAGCTCTTCGCCGGAGACCAGGATCTGGCCCTGGTGCGGGTTCTCCAGCAGGTTGATGCAGCGCAGGAAGGTGGATTTGCCCGAGCCGGACGATCCGAGGATGGAGATCACGTCGCCGTCGCGGGCGGTGAGGGAGATGCCCTTGAGCACTTCGAGGTCGCCGTAGCGCTTGTGCAGGTTACGGATTTCCAGTGCGGGGGTGGCCTCGGCCATGGATTTTCCTCTTGTTATTCGGATTGGAAGGGCCTTCCTGGCGAAGGCAAGCTAGCACAGCGCTTCAACCGGAGCCAAGCAGGCGGCGTGCCTCTGGAGCGGGGTTGGCGGCATCTTGTCGCATCGCTGCAGTGCGCTGTCGCGTAGGAACAAAACTGTCGGCTTTCGAAGAAAACTCCTGGCGAACCCTGACCTGAAGCAGAGCCTGGAGGTCGGTGCGCGCCCCGTTCCCGGGCATGCGGGACCGCCTATGGAGCCGCCGGCGGCTGCTCCGCGCGCGGCTCCGCCAGCACCTTGGCGGCGGCCAGCGGCGGCGGTGGGGTGATGCCCATCGACACATAGATGCTGGTGAAGGTGTCCATGCCGATCTGTGCCGGTTTCACCCATTCCACCGGAACGTAGAGCAGGCCGCCGCCCACCGGGATCGGCGCGGTCGGCACCAGGATCGCGTAGTGCGCGCGGCCGTCCAGTTCCACCGCTTCGGGGTTGGGCATCAGCGCCAGCACGGCGGCGCCGTCGCCGCCGAAGAAACACCACACCGGACTCATCGCGGCGATGTCGGCGTCCTGCTTCTTGTCCAGCAGGCCGACGAAACGGTCGGCCAGGTTGTACAGGTTGCCGATCAGCGGGGTGCGCCGCAGGGTCAGGTCGAACAGGTTGGCCAGCGGCCGCTTCAGGCCTAGCTGTACGCCGAGGCCAAGCAGGTAGATGGCTACCAGCAGTAGCGCGGTACCGAGCAGGTAGGCCAGTGGCGAATCGCCGGCGAGCGGCTGGCCGATGGCGGCGAAGCCGCGACCGATCAGGCTGGATGGCCCGACGAAGCGGTTCAGCAAGCTGACCACCCAGGCCAGCAAGGCTAGGGTGAGTACCAGCGGCAGCATCACCAGCAGGCCGGCGAGCCAGGTGGTGAGCAGGGAGTTGAAGCTTTTCTTCAGCATCGATCGGGGGTCCGGACAAGGTCCGCCTAGTCTATCGGCACTGCCTGGCTCACGCTCGGCCGTTCGCCGGGATGGGCGAAAGATCCGCCGCGGCGATTCGTCATTCCTTGTAGGCTGTGCGAGTCGCGTTCATTCCAGCAGGCCTTCACGGAGGGCGTATGGCGGAGAGAAAGACCCTGTTGCTGACCGGGGCGAGCCGCGGTATCGGGCATGCCACGGTGAAGTACTTCAATGCCGCGGGTTGGCGGGTGTTCACCGCGTCGCGGCAGAGCTGGGCCAGCGAATGTCCCTGGGCGGACGGCGAGGAAAACCACATCCATCTGGACCTGGAGGACATTCCCGGCGTCGAGGCCAGCCTGGAACTGATCCGCGAGAAGCTTGGCGACGGCCGGCTCCACGCGCTGGTGGACAATGCCGGCATCTCGCCCAAGGGCGAAGGCGGCGAGCGCCTCGGTGTGCTGGAAACCGACTACGCCACCTGGCTGCGGGTGTTCAACGTCAACCTGTTCTCCACCGCGCTGCTGGCGCGCGGCCTGTTCGCCGAGCTGAAGGCGGCGCAGGGAACGGTGATCAACGTGACCTCCATCGCCGGCTCGAAGGTGCATCCGTTCGCCGGGGTGGCCTACGCCACTTCCAAGGCGGCGTTGTCCGCGCTGACCCGCGAGATGGCCCACGACTTCGGCCCGCATGGGGTGCGGGTGAACGCCATCGCGCCGGGGGAGATCGACACCTCGATCCTGTCGCCGGGCACCGAGGAGATCGTCGAGCGCAGCATCCCGCTGCACCGCCTCGGCCGGCCGGAGGAGATCGCTTCGCTGATCTACTTCCTCTGCACCAGCGGCGCATCCTACGTGAATGGCGCGGAAATCCACGTCAACGGCGGGCAGCACGTCTAGGCGAACGGCGGAAAGCAAAAAGGCCCACCCGGAGGTGAGCCTTTTCGTCGTATTCATGGTGCCCAGGGACGGAATCGAACCGCCGACACGGGGATTTTCAATCCCCTGCTCTACCAACTGAGCTACCTGGGCAACGGGGCGCAATTAAACGGGTTTAGCGCGGCAGTGTCAACACCGGCGAAGAAATTTTTTTTGTTTTTTAACGCCTTACGATCCCCTCGCGGTTTCCGCCGGACTGCCGGGCCTCAGTTCCAGGCCTGGCGTTCCTCGTCGCGCAGCTCCACCGGCAGGCTCCGGCCTTCCTCGGCGGAGCGTCGTGCCAACTCCAGCAGGGCCATCAGCGCGCAGGCCTGTTGCGCCGACACCGGGTTGCGCGACTGGCCGCGGATGGCTGCGGCCAGCGCCTGGTAGTAGCGGCTCTGGTCGCCTGCCGGGGTGACCAGCGACTGGCGCAGGCCCTGGCCATCGATGTGCTGCAGCAGGTCGGGATCGCGGCCCCAGCCGGCGGAACCGGGGTGCAGTCCCTGGAGCAGTTGCGCTTCCTGGATGTCGGCGCCGGCCTTGAGCAGGCTGCCGTGGTCGCCGTGCACATTGAAGCGTGGCGCCGGATTGGCGGCGAGCATGCTGGCGCGCAGCGCTACCTGGCAGTGCGGATAATCGAGCAGGACCTCGAACCAGTCGTCGGTCTGCGCCCCCTCGCGCAGCCGGCGCAGGTGTCCGTGCACACGCTGCGGTACGCCGAACAGGCACAGTGCCTGGTCGAGCAGGTGCGGGCCGAGGTCGAACCACAGCCCGGAGCCGGGCAGGTCGTGTTCGCGCCAGCGGTCGCGGACCTGCGGACGGAAGCGCTCGATGGCCGACTCGAAGTAGCGCACCGGGCCGATGCTGCCGGCCTGCAGGGCGGCCTCCACGGCGAGGAAGTCGCTGTCGAAGCGCCGGTTCTGGAACACCGAGAGGACCTGCCCAGGCCGTTCACGGGCGAGGTCGGCGAGGCGCCGGGCTTCGGCCAGGGTGACGGTGAACGGCTTGTCCACCACCACGTGCTTGCCGGCGCGCAAGGCCCGTTCGGCGAGGCTGGCGTGGGTGGCATTGGGCGAGGCGATGACCACCAGGTCGATGTCGGCGGCCTCGATGGCCTCATCCGGATCGGCGCTGACCCGGGCTTCGGGCAGGTCGGCGTGCACCCGCCCAGGGTCGCGGGAGACCACGTGCTCCAGGCACAACGCCGGTACCGCGCGGATCAGCGGGGCGTGGAAGGTCTTGCCGGCGAAGCCGTAGCCGATCAGCGCGGTGCGGATCGGAGGCAGGCCAGAGAGGGATGGGGTCATGGCGGCCTCCGTCGGGCGGGGTGGGGGTCAGGCGGATGGCGGCACGTAGCCGTCGGCCTTGGCGTAGTCCTCGCCGGAGAGGAACTTGTCCATCTCCTGCTGGAGGAACTTGCGGTCCTCGGCGTTCATCATGTTCAGGCGACGCTCGTTGATCAGCATGGTCTGGTGCTTCTGCCACTCGTCCCAGGCCTTGCGCGACACGTTGTTGTAGATGTCCTCGCCCTTCGCGCCAGGATACGGCGGGCGGTCGAGGCCGGGCAGCTCTTCGTGGTACTTGCGGCACATCACGGTGCGGCTCATGGTCGTTCTCCTGCAGTTGCCGCCGGGCCCGCGGGCCCGGCATTCACGCGGTCGTGCCGCGTCCGAGTTCCTGTTCTGCGCGCTTGAGCAGCTTCTTCACCGGAGCGGCGAGGCCCAGGCGCGGCGGGGTGGCGAGGTTATACCAGAGCCAGTCGCCCTCGGCCACGGCGCGCGGAGCGCCTTCCACCGCCACCAGCCAGGGCTCGATGGCGAGCTGGAAATGACTGAAGGTATGGGTCAGGCCGCTCAGTTCGCGGCGCTCGCCGAGGGCCAGGGAATGGCGCGCGGCGAGCGGTTCGAGGCCGTCGAGGTCGTCCAGTTCGGGGAGGCTCCAGAGCCCGCCCCAGAGTCCGCTGGAAGGCCGCCGGTAGAGCAGTATGGCGCCGTCGCGGTTGGCCAGGATCGGCATCAGCGTGCGCTTCTGCGGCAACGCCTTGCGCGGCTTGGGCTGCGGATAATCGGCTTCGCGGCCGAGCAGGTGCGCGCGGCAGCCGGAGACCAGCGGGCAAAGCAGGCAACTGGGCTTGCTGCGCGTGCAGAGGGTGGCGCCGAGGTCCATCATCGCCTGGGTGTAGTGGTTGACCCGTGCGTGCGGGGTGAAGCGTTCGGCGGCTTCCCACAGCGCCCTGGCCACCTTCGGTTCGCCGGGATAGCCGTCCTGCGCCAGGTAGCGAGCCAGTACGCGCTTGACGTTGCCGTCGAGGATCGGTGCGCGCAGGCCCATCGACAGGCTGGCGATGGCTCCAGCGGTGGAGCGGCCGATACCGGGCAGTTCGGCGAGTTGCTCGACGTCGCGGGGGAACTCCCCCGCATGCCGCTCGACCACGATCTGCGCGGTCTTGTGCAGGTTGCGCGCACGGCTGTAGTAGCCGAGCCCGGTCCACAGGTGCAGGACTTCGTCCTCGGCCGCCGCGGCCAGTGCCTCGACGTCGGGCAACGCTGCCATGAAACGGTCGAAGTAACCGAGCACGGTGCTGACCTGGGTCTGCTGCAGCATGATTTCCGAGACCCACACCCGGTAGGGGGTGATGCCCTGCTGCCAGGGCAGATCCTTGCGACCGTGACGGTCGTACCAGTCGAGGACCGCGCCGTTGAAGCCTTCAGGTGTCATTTGCGGTTGAACAGCCCTTTGAGTGCGTCTTTCAGCTCCGGACTGACCTTGTCGCCGAGCTTCTCTTCGAGTTTTTCGTTGAGGCGATTGCCGGCCAGTTTCGCGGCGACCTTACCCATGCCTTCCTTGTCCAGGCGGCAGGCCTTGGCGCCGAGTTCCAGCGGGCCGCGGCAGAGCAGCGGCCATTCGATGCCGGCGTAGCGCTGGTTGACCTGGCAGGCCGGGTCCGGCATGTCGCTCTTGTCGCCCTGGATCTCCACGCCGATGCGATAGTCCATGCCCAGCACGCGCAGGTCGATATCGCCGTGGCCGCTGACCGCCAGGCCGGGAATGGCCACTTTCAGGTCAGGGTTGCTGGCCACGCCGTTGGTGAAGTTCAGGCTGCCCTTGAGCTCGCGGAAAGGCGTGTCCTTGCCGCCGTGAGTACCGGCAAGGGCCTTGCGGTTGAGGGTAGCGATGCCCTGGCAGAGCTGTTGCTCCAGGTTGGCGTCGGGCAGCACGCCGTTGATCAGGCTGAAGCGTGCGTTGCCGTTGAGATGGTCGATCCAGGATTTCTCGCTGTTGCCGCTGGTGCGGATGTCGGCATCGAGGTCGAGCAGCCCCTTCACCGGCGGTTTCTTGCCCTGGGCTTCGAGCAGGCGCTCCACCGGCACGTTGGCGATGTGCTTGGTGGCGGTCAGCACGGCGCTGTCCTGGCGTACATCGAGGTTGGCCTTGGCGTTGAAGCGGCCGTTGTACAGCCCGCCGCGCATGTCGTCGAGGCTGATCACGCCGCCCTGGCCGCGCAGCTTCAGGCTGGCGTCGTCGATCGGCAGCTTCTCGACGGTCAGCCGGCCGAAGTTCAGCGCCACGTCCAGGTCGAGCTTGCGCAGGGTCGCGATGGGCAGCAGCGGCGCGTCGCTCCAGGCCTGCCTGGTCGGTTTTTCCGGTAGCGGCGTGTTGCCCTGGGCGGCACTGGCCACGGTGGCGTCGACTTCCGCCTTGCGCGTGGCGCTGGCGGCATCCTGGGCTTGCTTGGCCTTGGCCGGCAGGTAGCGGTCGAGGTCGAGCTTGTCGCCCTTGAGCTGGGCGCGCAGCGATTGCCTGGCGAAATCGGCGATGCCGAAGCGGCCGCTGAAGGCAGTGTCGTCCAGACCCAGCTTGAGGTCTTCGAGATTCAGGCTGTTGCGGCTGCCGGCCAGTCGGGTGTTCAGCTCGAACTTGCCGAGGGTGTTGGCATCGGCCATGGCCGGCAGGGTCACACCGATGCCGGCGAGGAACTCGCGCAGGTTCATCGGCGCGATCGACAGGCCGCCGCTGAACTTGGTGTCCTTGTCCAGCTCGCGGGCCTTCAGTTCGCCGAGGGCGCGCAACTGGTTGACGCTCAGCTTCAGGCCGTTCCACTCGGCGATCTGCGCCGACTGGTCGAGCAGCAACTGGCCCTGGGCGGAGAAGGTGGCGGTCTTGCCTTGCAGCGGCTCGCCCGAGGCTTCGCCGGAGAGCCTGGCGTCTTCCAGTTGGTAGCGCCTGAGCGCGGTGTCGAAGCGCAGGTTGCCGGTCAGCTCGGTCTTGACCCGTACCACCGGCTGGTTGGTGCCGAGGTAGGCGTTGAGCTTCAGCGGAATGCTGCTGCCTTCGCGAATGGCGCCGGTGCTCAGCTCGATGCCCTCGACGTTGTACTGCTTGCCGCTGGCTTCGTCGGTGTAGGTGACGCGGGCGTTGTTGACATTGAGGCTATCGATGTCGAGCTTGATCGGGGTGCGCGGGCTGTCGTTCTGCGGCGCTTGCTCCGGTGCCTGCGCCTGGGCGCCCTTGCCGTCCGCTGCCGGCGGGGTGGCGGAAGGAGCGGCCGGGGCCTGGGGCTGGGCCGGCTTGCCGATGTTTTCCCAGTTGCCCTTGCCCTGCTTGTCGCGGACCAGGTCCAGGCTCAGGCCTTCGACGCGGATCGCGCTCATCTGCACGTCCTTGCGCAGCAGCGGCAGGACCCGCACCGACAGGCCGAGCATCTGCAAGTCGGCGAACGGCTTGGTCGGCGTGGCGGCGCTGGCGATGCTGGTGTCGTGCAGCTCCAGGCCCAGCCAGGGGAACAGGCTCCAGCCGATGTCGCCCTTCAGGTCCAGCTCCAGGTTGGCCTTGTCGCGGGCGATCTGGCGGATTTCGTCCTTGTAGTCATTGGGATCGAACAGGTGGGTCAGGGCGAAGCCCAGGGCCACGACGAGCAGTAAGAGTCCCAGGAAGAACAGCCCCAGGACCTTGCCGAATGCTTTCATGGACGAATCCTTTGTACTGGCAGCGGTGAATGTGCGGGCGAGTATAACAACGCCGTTTTGCCAGGCCGACCCTGCGCGCGGCGAAACCTCGTCTCAGAGTGCGCGAGCGACCCGTTCGGCGAGCGCCAGGCTGGCGGTGAGGCCGGGCGACTCGATGCCGAACAGGTTGACCAGGCCGGGCAGGCCGTGTTCGGCAGGGGTTTGGATGATGAAGTCGGCGGCGGGTTCCCCCGGCCCGCCGAGCTTGGGCCGGATGCCGGCGTAGCCGGCGGCCAGGCGCCGAGGATCGATGCCGGGGAAGTAGCGCGAGATGACCTGGGCGAAGGCGGGGCGGAGGGATTCGTCGACGCGGTAGTCGAGGTTGTCCACGTAATTCACGTCGGGACCGAAGCGCAACTGGCCGCCGAGGTCGAGGGTGGCGTGGATGCCGAGCCCGGCGGTGCGCGCCTCGGGCATCGGGTAGACCAGGTGGCGGAACGGCGAGCGGCCGCTGTAGGAGAAATAGCGCCCCTGGCACAGGTGCAGCGCCGGCACCAGGCGCGGATCGAGGCCTTCGGTGCGTTGCGCCAGCGCCTGGGCGAACAGGCCGCCGGCATTGACCACCCAGCCCGCGCGCAACCGGAACGCTTCGCCGACGCTCTGTCCTTCGGCGCGCCAGCCGCCGGCGTGGCGCTCCAGGCGGTCGACCCGGGTGTCCAGCGCCAGTTGTGCGCCGTGGCGTTCGGCGACGGCCTGCAGCGATTGCAGGTAGGCGTGGCTGTCGATGATTCCCGTGCTCGGCGAGAGCAGGGCGGCGACCCCGCGGACCTGGGGCTCCAGCGCGCGCAGCGTGGTGCCGTCCAGCGGCATCAGGTCGTCGACCCCGCAGGCGCGTGCGTTGGCCGCCAGGGCCTGGAGCCTCTCGCGCTCGTTTTCCTCCACCGCCACCAGCAGCTTGCCGATGCGCCGGTGGCCGACGCCGTGGCGGGCGCACCAGGCGTACAGGCGTTCGCGGCCTTCCAGGCAGAGATCGGCCTTGAGCGAGCCGGGCGGGTAGTAGAGGCCGGCGTGGATCACTTCGGAATTGCGACTGGAGGTGTGGCTACCGACCAGCCGTTCGCGCTCCGCCACCAGTACGCCGTGGCCGGCTTCGGCCAGGCGCGCGGCGCAGGCCAGGCCGAGGGCGCCGGCGCCGACTACCAGTACGTCGACGTCGTTCATGCGTCGCTGGCTGCGCGCTGCAGCACGGCGACGATCGCTGCCCGCGCCTGCGGGCTGTTCTTCCAGCAACTGGAGCCGGTCAGGGCCGCGCCCTGGGCGAGGATACTCGCGGCGTCGCAGTCGCGCAGCCGGACGAAGCTGTCCAGGCCCATCTGCTCCAGGCGTTGCAGCACGGTCGGGCCGACCCCCTTGAGGGCAAGCAGGGCGGCGCGTTCGGCGGAGGAAAAGGACATGGCGAAGCTCCGTGGCGGGGACCGCCACCGAGCATATCAGAGGCTGTCCAGCGGCAGCCCGTGGCGTGCCGCGAGGGCACGGGCCTCCAGGTGCCCGTCCGGGGCGACCAGGCGCAGCGGCTTGCCGGCTTCGGCAGCCAGGCGCCGGGCCTCGTCGAGGAGGCGTCGGCCGACCCCGCGGCCGCGGGTGATGCCGCGCACGCAAAGGTGCGACAGCTGCCAGGCGTCGTCGCCGCGCCGCAGCAGGGCGGCACCCAGCAGGCGGTCGTTGAAGCGCCCGGCGATCAGCTCGCCGGCGGCCAGCCCGGCCGCGACCAGCGCCGCGCCGTCGGCATGCGGGGCGAACAGCCAGTCCGGCGCGTCGGCGTAGATCTTCGCCAGGTCCAGGCGATCCTGGGCGCTGGGTTGGGCGAGGGTTTCGACGATCACGGGCATGCGGCTCTCCGCGGCGGGAAGAAAGGAGCGCAGTGTAAGGCCTGGCCCGCCGCCCGTGGGGCGATTCGCGCCGACGGTCGCGGCTGGCAGCGCCAGCCCGGGCCTGCCTATAATGCTGGCCCTCTTATAATTACGTGCAGTGTTAGCTGTGGAGCTGGTGATGGCCGAACGCAAGGCATCCGTCGCGCGCGACACCCTGGAGACCCAGATCAAGGTCTCCATCGACCTGGATGGGACCGGCAAGGCCCGGTTCGATACCGGGGTTCCCTTCCTTGACCACATGATGGACCAGATCGCCCGCCACGGCCTGATCGACCTGGACATCGAGTGCAAGGGCGACCTGCATATCGACGATCACCACACCGTCGAGGACATCGGCATCACCCTCGGCCAGGCCTTCGCCAAGGCCATCGGCGACAAGAAGGGCATCCGCCGCTACGGCCACGCCTACGTGCCCCTCGACGAGGCGCTGTCGCGGGTGGTCATCGACTTCTCCGGGCGGCCCGGCCTGCAGATGCACGTTCCCTTTACCCGTGCCAGCGTCGGCGGCTTCGACGTCGACCTGTTCATGGAATTCTTCCAGGGCTTCGTCAACCACGCCCAGGTGACCCTGCACATCGACAACCTGCGCGGGCACAACACCCACCACCAGATCGAGACCGTGTTCAAGGCCTTCGGCCGCGCGCTGCGCATGGCCATCGAGCTGGACGAGCGGATGGCCGGGCAGATGCCGTCGACCAAAGGGTGCCTGTGATGCAGACGGTAGCCGTGATCGACTACGGCATGGGCAACCTGCACTCGGTGGCCAAGGCCCTTGAGCACGTCGGTGCCGGCCGGGTGCTGGTTAGCAGCGACGCGGCGGTGATCCGCGAGGCCGACCGGGTGGTGTTCCCCGGGGTTGGCGCGATCCGCGACTGCATGGCCGAGATCCGCCGCCTGGGCTTCGACGCCCTGGTCCGCGAGGTCAGCCAGGACCGCCCGTTCCTCGGCATCTGCGTCGGCATGCAGGCATTGCTGGAGCGCAGCGAGGAGAACGACGGGGTCGACTGCATCGGTCTGTTCCCCGGCCAGGTGCGCTTCTTCGGCAAGGACCTGCACGAAGCCGGCGAGCACCTGAAGGTGCCGCACATGGGCTGGAACCAGGTGAGCCAGGCGGTGGAGCACCCGTTGTGGCACGAGATTCCCGACCAGGCGCGCTTCTACTTCGTGCACAGCTATTACATCGAGGCCGGTAACCCGCGCCAGGTGGTGGGGCACGGGCACTACGGCGTCGATTTCGCCGCCGCGCTGGCCGAAGGCTCGCGTTTCGCCGTGCAGTTCCACCCGGAAAAGAGCCATACCCACGGCCTGCAACTGCTGCAGAACTTCGTGGCCTGGGACGGGCGCTGGTAGGCCATGGCCAGGGCGAAGAGCAAGACGCCGATCCTCCAGCTGGACGCCGCGCAGACCCAGGACGCGGTACTGGCGATCAAGCGCTTCATGGAGGACCGCTTCGAACTGGAGCTGGGTTCCTTCGAAGCCGAGGAACTGCTCGATTTCTTCGCCCGCGAGTTCGCCCCGTACTTCTACAACAAGGCCATCCTCGACGTGCAGTCGTACCTGAAGGAACGGTTCGAAAGCATCGAGAGCGATGTCTGGGCGCTGGAAAAGAGTTGAGTTTCCGCGCGCCTGTCCACCGAATACAGACTTGAACAGGGTTCACCGATGCTGATCATTCCCGCGATCGACTTGAAAGACGGCGCCTGCGTGCGTCTGCGCCAGGGCCTGATGGAAGACGCCACGGTCTTCTCCGACGATCCGGTGGCGATGGCCGCCAAATGGGTCGATGGCGGTTGCCGCCGCCTGCACCTGGTGGACCTGAACGGCGCTTTCGAAGGCAAGCCGGTCAACGGCGAGGTGGTCACCGCCATCGCCCGTCGCTACCCGGACCTGCCGATCCAGATCGGCGGCGGCATCCGCTCGCTGGAAACCATCGAGCATTACGTTCGCGCCGGCGTCAGCTACGTCATCATCGGCACCAAGGCGGTCAAGCAGCCTGAGTTCGTCGGCGAGGCCTGCCGCGCCTTCCCGGGCAAGGTCATCGTCGGCCTGGATGCCAAGGACGGTTTCGTCGCCACCGACGGCTGGGCCGAGGTCAGCGAAGTCCAGGTGATCGACCTGGCTCGTCGCTTCGAGGCCGACGGGGTGTCCGCCATCGTCTACACGGATATTTCCAAGGACGGCATGATGCAGGGCTGCAACGTCGAGGCTACCGCCGCGCTGGCCAATGCCACGCGGATCCCGGTGATCGCCTCCGGCGGCATCCACAATCTCGGCGACATCCAGAAGCTGCTGGACGCCCGCACCCCGGGGATCATCGGCGCCATCACCGGCCGGGCGATCTACGAAGGCACCCTGGACGTGGCCGAAGCCCAGGCGCTGTGCGACAACTTCAAGGCCTGAGGCGAACCGCATGGCACTGGCAAAACGCATCATCCCCTGCCTCGACGTGGACAACGGCCGAGTGGTCAAGGGCGTCAAGTTCGAGAACATCCGCGACGCCGGCGACCCGGTCGAGATCGCTCGCCGCTACGACGAGCAGGGTGCCGACGAGATCACCTTCCTCGATATCACCGCCAGCGTCGACGGGCGCGACACCACCCTGCATACCGTCGAGCGCATGGCTAGCCAGGTGTTCATTCCGCTGACCGTGGGCGGCGGCGTACGCAGCGTGCAGGACATCCGCAACCTGTTGAATGCCGGCGCGGACAAGGTCTCGATCAACACCGCCGCGGTGTTCAACCCCGAGTTCGTCGGTGAGGCCGCCGACCGCTTCGGCTCGCAGTGCATCGTGGTCGCCATCGACGCGAAGAAGGTTTCCGCCCCGGGCGAGGCGCCGCGCTGGGAAATCTTCACCCATGGCGGGCGCAAGCCCACCGGGCTGGATGCCGTGCTCTGGGCGAAGAAGATGGAAGACCTGGGCGCTGGCGAGATTCTCCTGACCAGCATGGACCAGGACGGCGTGAAGAGCGGTTACGACCTGGGCGTGACCCGCGCCATCAGCGAGGCGGTGAACGTGCCGGTGATCGCTTCCGGCGGCGTCGGCAACCTGGAGCACCTGGCCGCCGGCATCCTCGAGGGCAAGGCCGACGCGGTGCTCGCGGCGAGCATCTTCCACTTCGGCGAGTACACCGTGCCGGAAGCCAAGGCCTACCTGGCCAGCCGCGGTATCGTGGTGCGCTGAGGCGCGTTGCGCCGCAGCGCACAGGGCCGGTGATCGGCTAGCCATTCCTGAGCGCGAGTCGACACTCGCGCGGCTTTCTTTCAGGTACAGTCACGCCCCCCGCATCAGGTGCCGCTAGAGCGCCGATGCCCTGCCATAACGACAAACATTGCGACCGACAGGGAGTCCTCCATGTCCATCTTCCGTCTGGCTCTCGGCTGCGTCGGCAGCCTGGCCCTGCTATGCGCTAGCGCCCTGGCGCGCGCCGAAACCCTGGTCCTGCTGACCGAGAACCTGGTGCCGTTCAACATGGCGGTGAACGGCGGCAACTACGCCAAGGACGATGGCATCAGCGGCATCAGCACCGATACCGTGCGCGCCGCCTGCGAGCGCGCGCAGATCGAGTGCCAGCTGATCCTGCGCTTCCCCTGGGACCGGGTCTACCAGCAGGCGCTGAGCGAGCCCGGCTATGGCGTGTTTTCCACCGCCCGTACGCCGGAGCGCGAGGACAAGTTCAAGTGGGTCGGCCCGCTGGCGGTCAACGACTGGGTACTGATGGCCCGCGGCGACAGCAGCATCCACCTGAACAGCCTGGAAGACGCCGCGCGCTACCGGATCGGCGGCTACAAGAACGACGCCATCAGCCAGCACCTGGTCGACCGCGGCCTGCAGGTGCAACTGGCGCTGCGCGACAACGAGAACGTCGACAAGCTGGCCAGTGGGCAGATCGATCTCTGGGTCACCGCCGATCCGAGCGGGCGCTACGTCGCCCAGCGCGAGGGCCTCAAGGAGGTGAAGGTGGTCCAGCGTTTCCATACCGCCGAGCTGTTCCTGGCGCTGAACAAGGACACCCCGGACGAGCTGGTGCAGAAGTTGCAAACGGCGGTCGACGCGCTGCGCAGCGAAGGCTTGTTGAAGCAGATCCGCGAGCGCTACTGACGCCTCGCCGGCGATGCTGGCAAAAGGCTGGCCTGGCGGCGCGGCGCTGGTTATTCTGCCTCGCTCCAGGCCCCTGACAGGATGACAACAATGCAAAGAAGCCTGCTCTTCGCGCTGCTCGCAACCCTGCTGCTGGTCGGCGGCGCGCGCGCCGAAACCGATCCCGACTACAGCATGGTCCTGCTCACGGAGAACTTCCCGCCGTACAACATGGCGATCAACGGCAAGAACTTCGCCCAGGAAGACAACATCGACGGCATCGCCGTGGATATCGTCCGCGAGATGTTCAAGCGCGCCGGCATCAAGTACAGCCTGACCCTGCGTTTCCCCTGGGACCGCATCTACAAGCTGGCGCTGGAGAAGCCCGGCTACGGGGTGTTCGTCACCGCCCGCCTGGCCGAGCGCGAGGACAAGTTCAAGTGGGTTGGTCCGATCGGCCCGGACGACTGGGTGCTGCTGGCCAAGGGCGACAGCCCGATCACCCTGGGCAGCCTGGACGAGGCGAAGAAATACCGGATCGGCGCCTACAAGGGCGATGCCATCGCCGAGTTCCTCGGCAAGAACGGTTTCGAGGCCGACCTGGCGCTACGCGACCAGGAAAACGCGCAGAAGCTGGTCAAGGGCCAGATCGACCTCTGGGCCAGCGGCGATCCCGCCGGGCGCTACCTGGCCAAGCAGGAAGGCGTGACCGGCCTGAAGACGGTGCTGCGCTTCAACAGCGACCAGCTGTACCTGGCGCTCAACCGCGAGACTCCCGACGAAGTGGTGCAGAAGCTCCAGGCAGCCCTGGACGGCATGCGCAAGGAAGGCTTCGTCGAGGACATCCTCAACAGCTATCTCTGATTCGCTCCGTCCGGCCAACAGGGGGCCGGGCGGGGAAACGCCTTTGCCGGCCCCGCCGGCAATGCCATGGAAGGCCGACGAGCCAGGTATTTCGTCCTGACGCAGGGATGCCGCTAGCCAATAACGATAACCAAGCGAGCGGTGTGACCATGCTGAAAGTCCTGATCCAGACCCTGATCCTGGGGGTGTTGCTGGGGGCCTCCGCGGCCCGTGCCGAATTGCCCGCCGACTACAAGGTGGTGCTGCTGACCGAGAACTTCCCGCCCTTCAACATGGCGGTGGACGACAAGAACTTCGCCCGCGACGACGGCATCGACGGCATCAGTGCCGACATCGTCCGGGAGATGTTCAGGCGCGCCGGCATCGGCTATTCCCTGAGCCTGCGCTTCCCCTGGGACCGCCTGTACCGGTTGACCCTGGACAAGCCCGGCTACGGGCTGTTCTCCATGACCTACACCCCCGAGCGGGTGCCGCAGTTCAAGTGGGTCGGCCCGCTGGCCGACACCAGTTGGGTGTTGCTGGCGCCGGCCGGCAGCAAGATCGCCGTGAAGAATCTCAAGGACGCCGCCCGCTACAAGCTCGGCGCCTACAAGAACGACGCGGTCAGCCAGCACCTGGAGGCCCAGGGCATCCCGGTGATCAACGCCCTGCGCGACCAGGAAAACGTGAAGAAGCTTACCGGCGGGCAGATCGACCTGTGGGCCACCACCGATCCGGTCGGCCGCTACCTGGCCAAGCAGGAAGGCGTGTCCGGCCTGCAGACGGTGCTGCGTTTCAACGAGGCCAAGCTCTACCTGGCGTTGAACAAGGACACTCCGGACGAGGTGGTGGAGCGCCTGCAAAAGGCCCTGGAGCAGATGCGCCAGGAAGGCTTCGTCGACGAAGCCGTCGCCAACTACCTCTGACTGGCGGGCGCCCCTCCGCCGGCGCGGCGAGGGGGCTCAGTCCAGGTCGTAGGCCTGGACGCCGAGGTCGCGGCTGTCGTACCAGTTGCCGCGGGCCCAGAACACCCGGTCGTGCGCCTCGTCGAAACCGAGCACGCCGAGGTAGCCGGCGATGTCCAGGCGGCGCCAGGATGAGCCCCAGTCGTCCGAGTAGTACACCGCGTTGGCGGAGACGCTCGCCGGCTCTTCGTCGGGATACAGCCACAGCGGCACTTCGTAGTGGCTCATGGTGTTGGCCAGCAGCACATTCCTGCCCATGTAGAACTCGCGCAGCCCGGAACTGGACGGCAGGGGCCAGAACGGGCTGGGCAGCTTGCCGGTGATCTTCCATTCGAGCGCGTCGCGATCGAGCTCGGCGATCAGCGAGCGCGATTCGTCGGGGTGGTCGAGCACTGCGATCACCCGACCGTCCATGTTCTGTTCCAGGCGCTCGACGGCCACGCCGTCGGTGCGCCGGATCGCGCCCATCTGCCAGCGTCCGCCCTCGCGGCGCAGTTCGGCCTGGGTGGTGACCAATATCGAGCTGGTCAGGTAGCGCCCCTCGGGTGGGCCATAGCGGAAGGTCTGGCTTACCCAGATCGCGGCGCGCTCCGCGTCCAGTTGGGCGACGTGTGCCTTGATCTGCCCGTGCTTGCCGTTGTAGTCGCCCCAGCTGACGCCGTTCGGCGCCAACTCGCGGGCGTAGGCGAGGTCGACCAGCAGCGGCGCGGAGGTGGCGATCGACTCGACACTGGCGCCGCGGTCGGGCGAATAGAACAGCCCGCTCGGCTGGCCGGGTTCCTGGCCGCCATCGGCACCGCCGTATTCGAAATCACCCCAGACCCAGACTTCGTCCTTGCCGTGGAAGCGCGGTGCGAGAGCCCAGCCCAGTCGATTCGCCTCGGCCATGAAGCCTTCCTCGAGCCGCCGCCAGCTCTTGCCCTGGTCGTCGCTGCGCAGCACCACTGTCTGCTCGCGCTGACCGTTGTCCTTGCCCGGGCGCCGCAGGCCGGTGAGCAGGAAGACGCTGGAACCGTCCGGCGTGACTTCCAGGCAGGCGGTCTCGCCGAGCCGCGCCACTTCGTGGAACACGCCGTCCGCGCCCAGGCGCGAGACATAGGTGGTTTCCGGATCGCCGCCGGATAGCAGCATGCCGTTGAGGAAGTTGAAGAGGTGGGGTTCGGACTCTTCTTCCCTGGGCTGGGCGGCCGCCACCAGGTCCAGGTCGATGACGCCCTCGGGCAGAGCCTGCTCGTCGCGGCCGACCTCGCGCCGGCCTACCAGCCAGGTGCCGGCGGGCGTCGCCCGCACGCCGGTGCAGAATTGCTCCATGGCGCGCTGGTCGATGTTCTCGACCTTGCCGACGGTGCTCTCGCCGGGGCTGGCGCCGCCTATCTCGAACTTGGCGCTGGTGAGGATCCAGATGAAACCGAGGGGAATCGCGCCTGCGACCAGCAGGGCGGCGGCGAGCAGGGGCATGGGAGGGGAAGGGCGGGCCATCGGTGCGTCCGTGCAGGAATGACGAGGACGTCACCTTAACCGCTGCCGCGACGCCGGTAAACCCGGCTTCAGTGCGGCGCCTGGCGTGGGTTGACGTTGCGGTTGCCGCGCTCGCCGATGAGCATCTGCGGCGGTACCAGCTCGATGCCCTGGGCGCGCAGCTTCGGCAGCTCCCGCGCCAGCACGTCGAGGGTGGCCTTGTGCGGGTGGCCGATGAGCAACGCCGAACCCTGCTTGCGGGCCAGGGCGACGCCGGCCTGCAGTTGTGCGGAGACCGCTTCCGGTGTGGCTTCGTTGTCGAGGAACACATCGCGCGAGACGCTCGCCAGGCCGATCCGCTGCGCCTCGCTGGCGGCCACGGTGGCGGCGCTGGTGCGGCTGTCGACCAGGTACAGGCCGCGACGCTGGAGTTCCTCGGCGAGCCAGGCCATCGCCGGGCGCACCGCGGTCATGCGGCTGCCCTCGTGGTTGTTCAGGCCTTGCACGAACGGCACCTTGGCCAGCGCCGCGTCCAGCCGCCGCGCACGCTCTTCCTGGGTCAGCTCCGGCCGCCAGGCGTAGGGACCGCCGGCCGGGTCCATCGGCATGTGCAGGATCACCGTGCGCCCGCGCTGGTGCGCCTCGCGGGCCAGTTCGGCGGCATGCGGGGTTTCCGGGATGATCGCCAGGGTTACGCCGGGGGGCAGGTCGAGAACCCGGCGGTCGCGTGCCAGGTTCTGCCCGAGGTCATCGATGACCACGGTCAGCAGCGGCGGGCGCTGGTAGGGGACGGGGTCCTGGCGGGCCTGGGCCTGGTTGAACAGCAGGCACAGGCCCAGCAGGGCAACGCGAAACGCCGACATCAGTTGCCGCGGGTGACGCTCAGGCCTTTCAGCAGGCTAAGGGCCTGGCTGAGCTGGTAGTCGGAATCCTGCGGGCGCTCGCTCGGCGCGGCACGCTTGCCGGTGGGGCGGTCGGCGCCGCCGTTGCCGTTGGCCAGGTGGCCCTGCAGGTCGGCTTCCTTGAAGCCCTCGAAGCTGCTCCGCTCCTGGGTCACCTTGGCGCGTCCGACTTCGATGTCCGGAACGATGCCCTGGGCCTGGATGGAGCGCCCGTTGGGGGTGTAGTAGAGCGCGGTGGTGAGCTTCAGGGCGCGGTCGTTGTTCAGCGGCAGCACGGTCTGCACCGAGCCCTTGCCGAAGCTGTCGGTGCCCATCAGGATCGCGCGCTTCTGGTCCTGCAGGGCACCGGCGACGATTTCCGCCGCCGAGGCGCTGCCACCGTTGATCAGCACCACCAGCGGAACCTTGTCGCTGGGATCGGCCGGGTCGGCGCTGAAGCGCAGCTCGGAGTTGGCGATGCGGCCCTTGGTGTAGACGATCAGGCCCTTGGTGAGGAAGGCGTCGGCTACCTCGACGGCGGACTGCAGCACGCCGCCGGGGTTGTTGCGCAGGTCCAGGACCAGGCCCTTGAGACGGCCCTTGTTGTCCTTGCGCAGCTGGTTCAGCGCCTTGACCACTTCCTCGCCGGTGTTGACCTGGAACTGGGTGATGCGCAGGTAGGCGTAGCCGGGTTCGAGGACCTGGCTCTTGACACTCTTGACCTTGATGATGGCGCGCTTGAGTTCGACGTCGAACGGTCTGCCGCCATCGCGGACGATGGTCAGGGTGATCGGGGAGCCGGCCTTGCCGCGCATGCTGTCGACCGCTTCGGTCATCGACTGGCCCTTGGTCGGCTTGCCGTCGATCTGCACGATCAGGTCGCCGGGCTGGATGCCGGCGCGGGCCGCGGGGGTGTCGTCGATCGGCGAGACCACCTTGATGAAGCCGTCTTCGCTGCCGACCTCGATGCCCAGGCCGCCGAACTCGCCGCTGGTGCTTTCCTGCAGCTCGGCGAAGTCCTCCGGGCCGAGGTAGGCGGAGTGCGGGTCGAGGTTGCTGAGCATGCCCTTGATGGCGTTCTCCAGCAGGGTCTTGTCGTCCACTGGCTCGACATAGGCGGCCTTCACCCGGTCGAGAACCTCGGCGAAGGTACGCAGCTCGTCGAGGGGCAGCGGGGCACTGCTACCGTTGGCCAGTGGCGCGGCGTCGGCCGGGGCGTCGGCAGCCTGGGCCGCGCCCGCGCCGAGCAGCAAGGCCAGCGCCAGGGTGGTGGGACGGAAGCAATGCAGCATGTTCAGCTCCTAATCACGAGTTCGGCGCCTATCCCTGTGCGCGGCACCAGGTAGTAGGGTCCGCCGGGCGGCCCTGATGGCGAATGGCGAAGTACACGGCCGGGCTACTCTGGCCGCCGCTGGTTCCAACGGTGGCGATCGGGTCTCCGGCCTTCACGGTGTCGCCGGCGTCTTTCAGCAGGCTTTGATTATGGCCATAAAGGCTGAGGTAGCCGCCACCGTGGTCGAGGATGACCAACAGGCCGGCTCCGCGCAACCAGTCGGCGAATACCACGCGTCCGCCGTGCACCGCGCGGACGGTGCTGCCGGCGCTCGCCGAAATCAGTACGCCGTCCCATTTCGCCCGCGGATCGTCGCCGCGCTGGCTGCCGAAGCGCGCCACGACGCGGCCATTCACCGGCCACGGCAGCTTGCCGCGGGCCGAGCCGAACGCGCCGCCGTAGACCGCGCCAGTGCTTGAGACCAGCGGGCCCGGCGCAGGTTCGCGCGGCGGGCTGGTGACTCGTCCGGGGGCGGCCTGCTGCTGGCGCGCACGCTCGCGTTCGGCGGCCAGCGCGCGCTGGCGCTCGCGCTCCGCCGCGGCGGCGGCTTTGCGGGCCTGGCGGGCCAGGGTTTCCTCGATGGTCCGCAGTACCTTGGCCAGCTCGGCCTGGTCCTGTTGGCGGGACTTGAGCTTCTGGTCGCGTTCGCGGTAGTCGCTGTTCAGCTTGGCCAGGGCTTGCTGGCGCTCCTTGCGGGTCGCTGCCAGCGCCTCGCGGCGGCTGTCCAGCTCGCCTTGCTTGCTCAGTTGTTCGGCTTTCTGCGCAGAGATGTCCTGCTCGACGTTGGCCAGCTGGCGGAGGGTTTCGTTGAAGCTGGCGAGCTGTTCGAGACGGGCTTTGTTGATGTAGTCGTAGTAGGTGAGGGTGCGGCTGAATTTTTCCGGGTGTTCCTGGTTCAGCAGCAGCTTCAGGTATTCCTCGCGTCCACTCTGGTAGGCCGCGCGGGCCTGGATGGCGAGGAGGCGCTGCTGCTCAATGCGCGCGTCCTGGAGTTTTTTTTTCTCCCCATCCAGCCGTTTCAGCTCGGCTTCGCTCTTGTCCAGCTCGTCCTGCAGGGCCTTGATCTGTTTTTCCAGGTCGCCCATCTCGGTCTCGGTGGACTTCAGCTGCTTCTGCACGCCGCTCTTTTCCTGCTGGATGCCGTCCAGCAGCTTCTTCAGCTCGCCGATGTCCTTCTGCGTCTGTTCCAGCTGGCGTTGGGTGTCGGCGCGCTCGTCGGCGAAGGCCGGAGCGAGACAGGCGAGGGATAGCAGGAGAGGAAGGAGGCGGAGCATGGGGTGGCGGGCACCTGGGAATTGGACCGGCCTAGTATGCCCGTGGCCGCCGTTAAAAAAAACGCCCCGCACCGCGCGCTGTGGGGCGCTTCCACGTATTTCAGCCGGATGGCAGCGGCGGATGTCGTCGACGACGAAGGCCACGGGCATCAGGCGGGGCTGTAGAGCGGGTAGGTGAACAGCAGCAGATGCGTCAGGTTCAGCCCGAAGTGGAACAGCGTCGCCACCCACAGGCGGCCGCTCCACAGCCAGGCCAACCCGTAGATCAGCCCGGCGAGGCCGGCGAACAGCATCAGCAGCGGGCCGCCGGCGAAGTGCGCCAGGCCGAACAGCGCCGAGGCCAGCGCCAGGGCGGGCCAGGGGCCCAGCCATTGGCCCAGGCGTTGCTGCAGGTAGCCGCGGAACAGCGCTTCCTCGGCAAGGGAAACGAAGAACAGGTTGGCCAGGATGAACTGCCAGAGCCAGGCCGGCGCGTGGAGTTCCGGCCGCAGCAGGCCGACGCCGACAGCCAGCAGAAGCAGCGCCGGCACCGCCGCCACGAGCAGCAGCCAGTACCAGGGGCGGCCGGGAGCGCGGGCTTCGTCGCGGAACAGGCTCGGCAGGCAGGCCAGTAGCAGGAACGGCACCAGTGCCTTGTCGAAGTTGAAGTACATGGTGAACGGCAGGCTCTGCGGGCCGACCACCGCCTTGTCCAGGATCCTGGGGTTGGCGAAGCCGGGTAGCAGGTGCAGGAACAGGCCCACCGCGCCGGCGACCAGCAGCAGCTCCAGGCCCAGGGCCCAGGCGCGGCGTGCCGCCAGGCGCCGGCGCAACAGGGCGAGGACGCCCAGTGCAGCCAGGGCGGCGACCGCAGGCGGAGCGAGAACCCCGTCGTAGAAGGCGAGACAGCAGGTCGCGAGCAGCAAGACGAGGGCCAGCAGGCGCTGGAAGGACAGGGCGAGGAGCGAGGTGGCGAGGAGGAACCACATCGGCGGAAATCCTTGTAGGGCAGATGGAAAAGACAGCGCGGGCAAGGCTAGCACGGGCCTCGGCGACGTAGCGGGAGGCAGGGGGGGAGACGCGGAAAATGAAAACCGCGGCACACGTCTCGACGCCGCGTGGCCAGGCCTGTCGGCCGATCGGCAGCGTTAAAGCGGGGAAGGTGGCGTCGTGGAAACAGGGCGCGGCGCCCGGCCCGCTACGGCGGATAACGTCGCAGGCGTTATCCGTCGATGGCCTGCAGAAGCGGCGGATAACCGCGACGCGGTTATCCGCCCTGCGCGGGAGTTCGTCGTTCGCGGATCAGCCGAGGGTGACGATGCTGCGACCGGTCATTTCCGCCGGCTGCTCCAGCCCCATGAGGGTCAGCATGGTCGGCGCCACGTCGGCCAGCACGCCGCCTTCGCGGATGCTCAGCTTGCGCTTGCCGACGTAGACGAAGGGCACCGGTTCGCAGGTGTGCGCGGTGTGCGCCTGGCCGGTGGACTCGTCTTCCATCTGCTCGACATTGCCGTGGTCGGCGGTGATCAGGGCTTCGCCGCCGACCTTGTCCAGCGCCTCGACGATACGGCCCATGCAGGTGTCCAGGCACTCCACGGCCTTGACCGCGGCCTCGAACACCCCGGTGTGGCCGACCATGTCGCCGTTGGCGTAGTTGACCACGATCACGTCGTAGCGCTGTTGCTCGATGGCCTCGACGATACGGTCGGTGACTTCCGGCGCGCTCATCTCGGGTTGCAGGTCGTAGGTGGCGACCTTCGGCGAGGGGATCAGGATGCGCTCCTCGCCCTCGTAGGGTTCCTCGCGGCCGCCGGAGAAGAAGAAGGTCACATGGGCGTACTTCTCGGTCTCGGCGATGCGCAGCTGGGTCTTGCCATGCTTGGCCAGGTACTCGCCGAGGACGTTGGTCAGCGGCTCCGGCGGGAAGGCGCAGGGCGCCGGGATGCTCGCCGCGTACTGGGTCAGCATGACGAAACCTGCCAGCTGCGGGGCTCGTTCGCGGGGGAACTCATTGAATGCCGGCTCGACGAAGGCGCGGCTCAGCTCGCGGGCGCGGTCGGCGCGGAAGTTCATGAAGATCACCGCGTCGCCATCCTCGACCCGCACCGCTTCGGCGCCGGCCGGGACCACCGCGGTGGCCTTGACGAATTCGTCGCTCTCGCCGCGGGCGTAGGCGGCCTCGAGGGCTGCCACCGAGGAGTCGGCGGTGAACTCGGCCTTGCCGTCGACAATCAGTTCATAGGCGGCCTGGACGCGGTCCCAGCGGTTGTCGCGGTCCATCGCGAAATAGCGGCCGATGATCGAGGCGATGCGGCCCTTGCCGAGCCCGGCGAAGGTGGCGTCGAGACGCTCCAGCGACGGCTGCGCGCTTTTCGGCGGGGTATCGCGGCCATCCAGGAAGGCATGCAGGTAGATCTTGCCGGCGCCGCGCCTGGCGGCCATCTGCGCCATCGCCACCAGGTGGTCTTCATGGCTGTGTACGCCGCCCGGGGAGAGCAGGCCGAGGATGTGCACCGCCTTGTCGGCGGCGACGGCCTTGTCGACCGCGCCGGCGATCACCGGGTTTTCGAAGAATTCGCCGTCGCGGATGGCCTTGGTGACGCGGGTGAAGTCCTGGTACACCACGCGGCCTGCGCCGAGGTTCATGTGGCCGACCTCGGAATTGCCCATCTGGCCGTCGGGCAGGCCGACGTCCATGCCGGAGCCGGAGATCAGGCCGTGCGGCTGGGTTGCCAGGAGGCGATCCCAGACCGGCTTCTTCGCGGCGTAGATGGCGTTGTAGTCAGGGCTTTCGCTGTGGCCGAAGCCGTCCAGGATGATCAGGACCAGGGGTTTGGGCGTGGCAGTCATATGTCCGGCTCTATTTCCGCGGGGTTCAGAAACTGACCAAATTTAGTGGGAACATTGTCGTTCAAGACGTAGGAAGAGGCTGATTGATTAAACCGATGACGCCGATCCGCAACCGAATGCCGCTATCCTCGCTCCCTCTGTCCCGCCCGAACCGTGCCCGGGCCGGAACTGGCCAGCTTCACAGAAAAGGACCGGCATTCTAACCGTGAAGTTTCCCGCGACGCCATTTCCTGGAGCCGAGCGGGGCGCCGCCCGGCGGGTTCCCCCCTGGCCGGCGCGGTCTGTATACTGGCCGGCATTTTTACGCCCTGGATATCCGTCACCATGCAATTCGTTTCCCGTCTGATCGAGTTCGCCACCAACCACTACCTGCTGGTCGCGGCGCTGCTGGTCCTGCTGGTCCTGCTGTTGCTGCACGAGCTGCGCAAGGGCGGCAAGAGCCTGTCGACCCGCGAGCTGACCGCGCTGGTCAATGCCGACCAGGCGGTGGTCCTGGATATCCGTCCGGCCAAGGAGTTCGCCAGCGGGCACATCGTCGACGCGCTGAACATCCCGGCCGACAAGCTGAACAGCCGCATGACCGAACTGGAAAAGTACAAGGGCAAGACCATCATCCTGGTCGACGCCATGGGCCAGCACTCCGGTACCTGGGGCGGCGTCCTGAAGAAGGCCGGCTTCAACGCCGCCAAGCTGTCCGGCGGGATCGGCAGCTGGCGCGGCGACAACCTGCCGCTGGTGAAGTGACATGCCGCCCGTCGTGATCTACACCACCGCCTGGTGTCCGTACTGCATCCGCGCCAAGCAGTTGCTGCAACGCAAGGGCGTGGACTTCCAGGAGATCGCCTGCGACGGCAAGCCCGAACTGCGCGCCGAGCTGGCACGCAAGGCGGGATCGACCACCGTGCCGCAGATCTGGATCGGCGAGACCCATGTCGGCGGCTGCGACGACCTTCATGCACTGGAGCGCGCCGGCAAGCTGGACGCGCTGCTGTCTGCCTGAAACCATTCATGAATTGACCCAAGGGAAGGCCCGAAAATGACCGAGCAAGCTACCAACGGCGCTGCCGACGAGCAGCAACCCCAGTTCTCCCTGCAGCGCATCTACCTGCGCGACCTGTCGTTCGAGTCGCCGAAGTCCCCGGAAATCTTCCGCCAGGAATGGAACCCGTCCATCAGCCTGGACCTGAACACTCGCCAGAAGCAGCTGGACGGCGACTTCTACGAAGTGGTCCTGACCGTATCGGTGACCGTGAAGAACGGCGAGGACACCACTGCCTTCATCGCCGAAGTGCAGCAGGCCGGCATCTTCCTGATCAAGAACCTCGATCCGTCGAGCATGAGCCATACCCTCGGCGCGTTCTGCCCGAACATCCTCTTCCCGTACGCTCGCGAAGCCCTGGACAACCTGGTGGTACGCGGTTCGTTCCCGGCGCTGATGCTGTCGCCGGTGAACTTCGACGCCCTCTACGCCCAGGAAATCGCCCGCATGCAGGCCTCCGGCGAGATCCCGACGCCGTCGGTCCAGTAAGCCCAGCGCTTGCGAAGAAGCCCGCCTTGCGCGGGCTTTTTCATGCCTGTCGGCCGGCTCAGTCCATGGCGAAGCCGAGCTGGCGCCAGGCTTCGTAGACGGTCACCGCCACCGTGTTGGACAGGTTCAGGCTACGGCAGCCTTCGCGCATCGGCAGGCGCAGGCGCCGATCGGTTGGCAGGGCGTTGCGCACGTCCTCCGGCAGTCCGCGGCTTTCCGGGCCGAAGAGGAAGGCATCGTCGCGCTGGTAGGCCACTTCGTGGAAGGCCCGCGACCCCTTGGTGGTGAAGGCGAACAGGCGTGGCTGGCCGAGGGCCTCGAGGCAGCTCTGCAGATCCGGGTAGCGGCGTACGCTGGCGTATTCGTGGTAGTCGAGGCCGGCACGGCGCAAGCGCTTGTCGTCCAGTTCGAAACCGAGCGGCTCGATCAGGTGCAGACTGCATCCGGCGTTGGCGCAGAGCCTGATAATGTTGCCGGTATTCGGAGGAATTTCCGGTTGAAACAGGATGACGTGGAACATGCAGGGCTCCGGAGCAGATAACGGGCGGCATTCTACCTCCGCCATCGACGATCTGCGGCGCCAGCGCTGGAAAGTCTGGGGTGCGCTGGTGCTTGCCGGGTTGTTGTTCGGGCTGATGCTCGGCAGGTTGTTCGGTCCCGCTTCGCTGCCGACGTCTGCGCCGCAACTGCTGGCGGTCGGGGAGAGCGAGCAGGGCCTGGTCCTGCGCTTCGATCGCCAGGCTGCGGTTACGGCGGCACGGGTGGAGGGTGCCCTGACGTTGCGCATCGTCGCCCGGGGCGCGGCGCAGCAGGGAGATGGACGATGGCTGGGCCAACCGTTGCGCTGGCGCGTCCGCGAGGAGGGAAAGGCGCTGCTGTTGAGCCTGGTCTCGACCCGCCCCTTGCAGGGGCGCTGGCAGTGGTCGGAGGACGGCGAGGGCTGGCGCCTGGTCGTCGAACTGCAGGAGCGCGACGGCCGGGAATAAAAGGGGGAATTCTCAGCCTGCCTGTACCGAGGTCCCCAAACGGGAGGGCGGAGGCGCGGATCACTGCGCTACCGCCGGGCATAAAAGAGGGGAGTTCTCAGCCTGCCTGTACCGAGGTCCCCGAAACGGGTGTGGCGGTTGCGCGCGGATGCTGCGTCTGCCGCCGGGTGTAAAAGAGGGGATTCCCCAGCCTGCCTGTACCGAGGCCCCCGAAATCTTCGTTATCTGCTCCAATGCAGGGGCTGTGCCAATTCTCATGAGCGCGCTGGCGGCGCGCTCGCTTTCCTGAAGGATTGTGGGTAAGTCTGTGGGCGAGCTGGTGATGAATGCCTCTGGAAGCCCGTGGATCAAGGGCTTGGCGGCATCCCAGGGGTTTGTGGGAAGTCGATTGCGGAAAAATGACGGAGCGGGCTTTTCCGCCAGCGATTGATGCCGATTTGTCGCCTGCTGGTGCACGCTGCCCAAAATCCGGGCAAGGGCCGCTGTCCTGCCGAACCGGCGGATAACCGCGATGCGGTTATCCGCCCTACGCCCCGGTTTGATCGACGGTGCCGGGCGGGCGCTCGCCGAGGTTGGGGCTGTGCTGCGGACGGTAGGGCGAATAACGCCATAGGCGTTATCCGCCGCGGCCCTGCACAATCGGCGGATAACCGCGATGCGGTTATTCGCCCTACGCTACGATTTGACCGGTGGTGCCGGGCGGGCGCCCTGCCGAGGCCGGGGCGGCGTCTCGCTTGGCACGGGCGCGCGACGGACCATGAAAAACGGGGCCCGAAGGCCCCGTTGGGTCGCTCATGGGAGCAGTGGCGCTTCAGTCGTCGCCTTCGTCGTCGGCTCCATCGACGTTCATCCCCAGCTCCTTGATCTTGCGGGTCAGGGTATTGCGGCCCCAGCCGAGCAGCACGGCGGCATCGCGGCGGCGGCCGGCGGTGTGCTTGAGGGCGGTTTCTATCATGATCCGTTCGAAGGCCGGCACGGCGCTGTCCAGCAGGTTCGACTGGCCGCGGCCCAGCGCCTGGTCGGCCCACTGGCGAAGGGCCTGTTCCCAGTTCGCCGCCGGCGCGCTGTCCTGCGGCTGGGTCAGCAGCTCCGGCGGCAGGTCGTCGATGTGCACCTCGCGGCCGGAGGCCATCACGGTGATCCAGCGACAGGTGTTCTCCAGTTGGCGGACGTTGCCCGGCCAGCCGAGGTTCTTCAGGTACTCCTCGGTTTCCGCCTTCAGCAGCTTGGGTTCCACCGCCAGCTCCTGGGCGGCGCGGCTGAGGAAGTGCCGGGCCAGCGCCGGGATGTCCTCGCGGCGGTCGGCCAGCCGCGGGATGTGGATGCGGATCACGTTCAGGCGATGGAACAGGTCCTCGCGGAACTTGCCGTCGCGCACCAGGCTTTCCAGGTTCTGGTGGGTGGCGGCGATGATCCGCACGTCGACCTTCACCGGCGTGTGCCCGCCGACCCGGTAGAACTCGCCGTCGGCCAGGACGCGCAGCAGGCGGGTCTGGGTGTCGGCCGGCATGTCGCCGATCTCGTCGAGGAACAGGGTGCCGCCATCGGCTTGCTCGAAGCGTCCGCGGCGCTGGGCGGCGGCCCCGGTGAAGGCGCCCTTCTCATGGCCGAACAGCTCGGATTCCATCAGGTCCTTGGGGATCGCCGCCATGTTCAGCGCGATGAATGGCGAGGCTGCGCGCGGGCTGTGGCGATGCAGGGCATGGGCGACCAGCTCCTTGCCGGTACCCGATTCGCCGTTGATCAGCACGGTGATGTTGGAATGGCTGAGGCGGCCGATGGCGCGGAATACCTCCTGCATCGCCGGCGCCTCGCCGATGATCTCCGGCGTGCGCGCCTGGTTCGCCGGCAGCTCCAGGCCCTGCTGCTCCTGGGCGTGCTGGTTGGCGCGCTTGACCAGGGAGACCGCCTCGTCGACGTCGAACGGCTTGGGCAGGTATTCGAAGGCGCCGCCCTGGTAGGAGGCCACCGCGCTGTCGAGGTCGGAATGCGCGGTCATGATGATCACCGGCAGGCGCGGATGCAGTTCGCGGATCTGCGCCAGCAGGTCGAGGCCGCTGGCGCCGGGCATGCGGATATCGGAGATGATCACGTCCGGCTGCTGCCGGCCGAGGCGGCCGATCACGCTGTCGGCGCTGTCGAAGCTCACCGTGGTCATGCCTTCCTGTTGCAGGGCTTTTTCCAGTACCCAGCGGATGGAGCGGTCGTCGTCGACGATCCAGACGGTCTCTGATCGGCTCATGGTCAATGCACTCCTTGTTCCAGGGGCAGGAACAGACTGAACACGGTATGGCCGGGGTGGCTCTCGCATTCAATCAGCCCCTGGTGCTGGCTGATGATGTTCTGGGCGATGGCCAGGCCGAGTCCGGTACCGTCCGGACGGCCGCTGACCATGGGGTAGAAGATGGTTTCCTGGAGCTCGGCCGGGATGCCCGGGCCGTTGTCGATGATCTCCACCTTGCACACCAGGCGGTGACGCGTGTGGCCGATGGTGAACTGGCGCAGGGTACGGCTGCGCAGGGTGATGCGACCGAGGCGCAGGTCGTTCTGCCCGGCGATCGCCTGCATGGCGTTGCGTACCATGTTGAGCACGGCCTGGATCATTTGCTCGCGGTCGAGCAGCAGGTCGGGGATGCTCGGGTCGTAGTCGCGGACCAGGGTGATGCTGCCCTGGCTCTCCGCTTCCACCAGGCTGCTGACCCGCTCCAGCACCTCATGGATGTTGGTCGGCGCCAGGTTCGGCAGTTTGTTCGAGCCGAGCATGCGGTCCACCAGGTTCCGCAACCGGTCGGCTTCTTCGATGATGACGTTGGTGTAGTCCTTCAGCGACTCTTCCGGCAGCTCGCGGGATAGCAGTTGCGCTGCGCCGCGGATGCCGCCGAGCGGGTTCTTGATCTCGTGGGCGAGCCCGCGCACCAGCAGCTTGGTGGTCTCCTGCTTGGACAACTGCGCTTCTTCGCGGGTGATCCGCATCAGCCGGTCGCGCGGATGGACCTCGAGCAGCAGCAGCGTCTCGTTGCGGTTGAGGATGGGCGTCACCGCATAGTCGACCGTGATGCTGACGCCGGTGATCGAGGTCAGGGTCGCTTCGCGCTTGGTGAACGGATGCGCCTGTTCCACCGCCTGGCGCAGCGAGTTCAAGGCTTCCGGCGATTCGGTGAACAGCTCGCTGATGAATTGCCCGTGGCTGCGCTGGCCGCTCACGGCCAGGAGCATCTCCGCCGCCGGGTTCATGTACTCCAGGCGCAATTCGCCGTTGAGCAGGATCACCGCGGTGGTCAGGTTGTCGAGCAGCAGTCGGTGCAGGGTATCGGTCGGCATGGCGGGCAGCTGTTCCAAGGTTGGGCAGGAAAATGCAAAAAGCAAACCAGGCGCCGAAAAGGCGCGTTTTTTCTGCCGAGGCGCTGGCTAGAGGTGCGCCGGGAAGGTTTTCGGCGACGAGCGGTGACCCGAAATGGGGACAGTATAGAAAGTGGTGCGGGTAATCGCACCAATCTGGTGCGTTGGCGTGGCCGGCGGCGTTTTCGCCAGGAGAATCGGGAAATAAACCGGAAAATCCCGCCCACCGTGGAGTGGGCAGGGGAAGTTCGGCTAGCGCTCGCTTGGCTCTATCGCGCTGACCAGCGGCGTATCGACCTCCGGCAGGGGTTGCCCGGCGATGCTCACTCGATGCAGGTGGAAGGGCTGGCTCGGGGTGCTTTCGACGGTCATGCCGTCGCCATCGATGATTTCCACTGCGACCTGGTGGGTGCCGCGATCGAGGTTCTTCAACGGGAACACCGGGCTGCGTCCCGGCACTCCGGCAGGCTTGCCGTCGAGCAGCAGGCGATAGCGATGGCCGGGCAGCAGCGCCGGCTCGCTGGTGACGGTGACGATGACGTCGCCGCTGTTGGCGCGCAGGGTTGCGTCCGGTTCGGGGAAGAGGATGCGCAGTAGCTGGTAGGCCGGCGGCTTCACCTCCAGCGGCGCGGCGGGCGGACGATAGCGTATGCCCGGCGGCGCCACGCTGTTGCCCGGCGCCAGTTCGACGCGTTGGGCCTTGCGCCCGCTGGGCGGCTGGTCGGTGTAGACGCGGTTGCCCTCGGCGTCGATGTAGGTGTAGACCCCCGCTTGCGCGGCGCAGGCCAGGCACAGCAGGAGGGCGCCGAGAATGCGCGGGATCATCGCTTCTTCCCGAGGTGCACGCGCTGCACGGTGAAGGTCACCGGCGGGCTGGATTGCAGCACCCGTTCGCCGTTGAGTACCTGTACCGCGAGGCTGTGGTCGCCGCGGTCGATCTCGTGCAGGGTGAAGCGGGTGCCGCTGCTGGGCGTGCCGTAGGGTTTGCCGTCCAGCACCAGTTGCAACTGGTGGCCGCTGTGCAGGGCCGGGCGGATGCTGACGCTGACGTTGAAGGTGCCGTTGTTGGCGCGCAGCGCCTCTTCCGTGGGGAGGTCGCTGAGGGCAAGGATCTCGTAGGCGGCGGCCTCGCTATCGGCGGCCGGGGCATTGCCCGCGGAGGACTTTTCCGGCGTGTCGATTCCTACGGTATTGGTCGGCTGCAGTTCGACGGTCTGCGCCTGCACCCCGTCTGGCGGCTGGTTGGTGAATACCTTGTTGCCGTTGGCGTCGGTGTATTGGTAGATCTGCGCCATGGCCGGCAGGGCGGCGGCCAGGAGCAGGCAGCTGGTGATCAGGCGCATGGACGGTCTCCGGGTGAACCTGCCAAGCGTTGCACCGCATCGGCGCGCTGGCAAGCCGTGCATTGTGCGGCATGCGGGTATTCGAAGGTGTGCGCTGGGGCACGTTGGCGGTCGCTGTGCCCCGCCGCGCGGCTGCGTTCGTCTCAGCCGGCACTGGCGGGGCGAACCCTCGTTGCGCCAGAGTGTCTGTGCTTGCGCCGCCGGCCGGCGGCCCCGTTCGAAACGGCGGGTGTCCGGCTTGTATGATGCGGCTGTTTCGGTTTCTCACCTTGGGGACTGCCTTTCTCGTGCCGATCATCGCCCGCTTCACCCTTCGCTCCCGCGTCCTGGCGGCCCTGCTGCTGTGCCTCTGCGCCGCCCTGTTCTACTCGCCGCCGGGCGCCGCGGCGCTGCCGAACCCGTTGGCGGGGAGTTCCTCCGGTGGCGAGAAGGTCAGCGATGCGCAGTTGGAACAATCGCTGAACCAGGTCATCCAGACCCTGGAGAACGACAGGCAGCGCGCCGACCTGCTGAAAAAGCTGAAACAGCTGCGGGACGTGACCAAGAAAGGCAAGGAAAGCGAGGGTGGGGTGCTGGGGCTGATCGGCGATACCCTGACCAGCCTGGAAAAGCAGTTCCAGGGCGCGAACAGCCCGGTCGCGTTATGGGGCAACCAGTTCCAGCTGGCGCGTGCCGAACTCGAGGAGCGCTTTCCCAGCTGGCGCGACCTGCCGGCGATGGTCTTCGATTTTTCGGTGGTGATCCTCCTCTGGGCCTGCCTGGCTAGCGCGCTGCTCTGGCTCAGCCGGCGCATGCGCGAGCGCTTCGGCCTGTCGGCGGAGTTGCCGCAGCATCCGAAGACCCGCGACCTGCTGCTGTTTTCCCTGCGCAAGCTGGGCCCCTGGCTGGTGGCCTTCCTCATCACCCTGTACCTGTCGGTGGTGCTGCCGGACTCCCTGAGCAAGACCCTGGCGATGGTCATGGCCTATGTGTTGGTCTGCGGCACGCTGTTCTCCGCGCTGTGCGTGATTTCCCTCTCGCTGCTCAGCGGCCCGCACCGCCAGCGCGCCCTGGATATCCTGCGGCGCCAGGCGTTCCGCCCGTTGTGGCTGATCGGCAGCCTCGCCGCGCTGGGCGAGGTCGCCCACGATCCGCGGCTGATCGCCGGCCTCGGCGAGCACACCTCGATCTGCCTGAGTACCCTGGCCAACGCCAGCGCCGCGCTGTTCACCGCCTTGTTCGTGATGCGTTTCCGCCGGCCGATCGCCCACCTGATCCGCAACCAGCCGCTGGAGCGCCGCCTCAAGCGCCGTAGCCTGCACGACCTGGTGCAACTGGTCGGCTCGCTGTGGTTCGTGCCGGTGCTGGTGCTGGTGGGGATTTCCCTGTTCGCCACCTTCGTTTCCGCCGGCGACAGCAGTTCGGCGTTGCGCCGGGCGCTGGTCTGCGCGGTGCTGGCGGTGGTGGCGATGACCGTGATCGGGCTGATCCGCCGCCGTTCCAGTCGGGTCGGCGCCGGCCCGCGCCGCAGCGCGCCGTACATCGAGCAGTTGCAGAGCTTCGGCTACACCCTGCTGCACATCTTCGTGGTGCTGTTCTTCATCGAGGTCGCCTTGCGCGTCTGGGGCATGTCGCTGATTCGCTATGCGGAAGGCGAGGGCGAGCAGATCAGCATGAAGGTAGTCAGCTTCGGCACCACCCTGCTGGTCGCCTGGCTGATCTGGATCCTCACCGATACCGCGATCCAGCACAGCCTCGGCCTGGGCGGCAAGAGCCGGCCGAACACCCGCGCGCTGACCATGCTGCCGCTGATCCGCAACGTGCTGTTCGCCACCATCGCGGTGATCGCCCTGATCGTCGCCCTGGCCAACATGGGCATGAACGTCACCCCGCTGCTGGCCGGTGCCGGCGTGATCGGCCTGGCCATCGGCTTCGGTGCGCAGTCGCTGGTGGCGGACCTGATCACCGGCCTGTTCATCATCATCGAGGACTCGCTGTCGATCGACGACTACGTCGACGTCGGCGGCCACCTTGGCACGGTCGAGGGCCTGACTATCCGTACCGTGCGCCTGCGCGACCTGGACGGCGTGGTGCATACCATCCCGTTCAGCGAGATCAAGAGCATCAAGAACTACTCGCGCCAGTTCGGCTACGCGATGTTCCGCTGGCCGGTGCCGGCGAGCATGCCGATCGACGACGCGGTGGCGCTGGTGCGCGAGGTCGCGATGGAGCTGCGCAGCGACCCGGCGGTCTACCGCAACCTGTGGTCGCCGATGGAATTGCAGGGCGTGGAGAGTTTCGACAACGGCCAGGCGATCCTGCGCTTCCGCTTCAAGACCGCGCCGATCAAGCAGTGGGAGGTCCAGCGGGCGTTCAACCTGCGCCTGCGTCGGCGCCTCGACCAGGCCGGCCTCGAACTGTCCATGCCGCGTCTCAACGTACAGTTGAGCCGGGCGCCCAAGGCGAAATCCGCGGAACCGGACGAGCCGGGCACGCCGGCGGACGGCGGCATCTAGCGCGACAGGATGACCCGGCAGATGCGGCGCATGTCGCGGTCGTCGATGCCGTCGCACTGCCACGGCGCACGCGATACCACGGCCCGGCACTGGCGGCGCATGTCGCGGCTGTCGATGTCGTCGCAGCGCTTGCGGTCGCCGCGGACGATGGCGCGGCACTGGCGGCGCGTGTCGCCGTCGCGGATGTCGTCGCAGTCGTAGCGCTGTCCCGGCGCCAGCAGCGCGCCGCAGTAACGCCGCAGGTCGCGGCTGTCGATGTCGCCGCAATCCCCGCTGTCGCCGCGTTCCAGTGCGTTGCACATGCGCCGCAGGTCGCGGTCGTGGATATCGCGGCATTCGGTGGCGGCCTGGGCGGGCAGGCTGAGGATGGCGGCAAGCAGGAGCCAGAGAGAGTGACGCATGGACGGTCCTTATCCTTGGGGCGGGGAGCGCGGCAAGTCTAACCGAACGGCGCGGCGAACTTTGCGTTTCTCCATGGTCCGGCCCATAAAAAAGGCCTCCCGAAGGAGGCCTCAAGAGGGTGACTCGTTGTTATAGGAAAGGGTGGATCAGACGCTGTAGTACAGGTCGTATTCCAGCGGGTGCACGAAGGTGCGCACCTTGATCTCTTCTTCGCTCTTCAGCTCGATGTAGGCATCGATGAACTCGTCGGTGAACACGCCGCCCTTGGTCAGGAACGCGCGGCCCTTGTCGAGCTCTTCCAGCGCCTCTTTCAGGCTGCCGCAAACCTGCGGGATTTCCTTCGCCTCTTCCGGCGGCAGGTCGTACAGGTTCTTGTCGGCGGCATCGCCGGGGTGGATCTTGTTCTGGATGCCGTCCAGGCCGGCCATCAGCAGCGCGGCGAAGGCCAGGTAGGGGTTGGCTGCCGGGTCCGGGAAGCGCGCTTCGATACGGCGGGCCTTCGGGCTGGATACGTAGGGGATACGGATCGAGGCGGAACGGTTGCGCGCCGAGTAGGCCAGCATCACCGGAGCTTCGAAGCCCGGGACCAGGCGCTTGTAGGAGTTGGTCGAGGGGTTGGTGAAGCCGTTCAGGGCCTTGCCGTGCTTGATGATGCCGCCGATGAAGTACAGGGCGGTCTCGGACAGGCCGGCATAGCCTTCGCCGGCGAAGGTGTTCTTGCCGTCCTTGGAGATCGACATGTGCACGTGCATGCCCGAACCGTTGTCGCCGTACAGCGGCTTCGGCATGAAGGTCACGGTCTTGCCGTAGGCGTCGGCGACGTTGTGCACGCAGTACTTCAGGGTCTGCACTTCGTCGGCCTTGGCGACCAGGGTGTTGAACTTCACGCCGATCTCGTTCTGGCCGGCGGTTGCCACTTCGTGGTGGTGGACTTCGACCACCAGGCCCATTTCTTCCAGGGCGTTGCACATGGCGGTGCGGATTTCATGGTCGTGGTCGACCGGCGGTACCGGGAAGTAGCCGCCCTTCACGCCCGGGCGATGGCCCTTGTTGCCGGACTCGATGTCGGCGTCGGTGTTCCAGGAAGCCTGCTCGGAGAAGATCTTGAACATCGAGCCGGAGATGTCGGACTTGAACTTCACTTCGTCGAAGATGAAGAACTCCGGCTCCGGGCCGACGAACACGGTGTCGCCGATGCCGGTGGACTTCAGGTACTCCTCGGCGCGCTTGGCGATGTTGCGCGGGTCGCGCTCGTAGCCTTGCATGGTGCTCGGCTCGATGATGTCGCAGACCAGGATCAGGGTCGGCTCTTCGGTGAACGGATCGAGGACGGCGGTGCTGTCGTCCGGCATCAGGATCATGTCGGAGGCTTCGATGCCTTTCCAGCCGGCGATGGAGGAGCCGTCGAACATCTTGCCGGCTTCGAAGAACTCATCGTCCAGCGCGTCGCGAGCCGGCATGGTGACGTGTTGCTGCTTGCCCTTGGTATCGGTGAAGCGCAGGTCTACCCACTTCACGTCATGGTCTTTGATCAGTTGGTGCGACTTGTACGACATGCTGTCCTCCAGGAGGGATTAGAGCTGGGAGCTTTTTCTGTGCCCCAGTATCGGGTGATGCCGGCCGGAATACTCCGCCAGGGCAACCTGCCTCACAAGTGAGCAAGTTGCGTGCCAGTGCCCGGAATCGGGCAGGGCCCCATGTTTGGCGGGGCCAGGTCTTCTTCAGGGTAGCTGGGCGGCCTTCGGGTGCACCGTTATGGTGCTCCATGTTGGTGCATCATTCCATTTTGGTGCAGCAAAAATAACTGTGCATATTTCTGCTCAATACGTGAGCAATTTCAGATATAATTCCGCCCCTTTTTTTCCGTCGCCCCGCGCGTTCGCGTCCCTCGCATGAAACTCATCGTCAAGACCTTCCAGGAAATCACCATCAAGAGCCGGCCGGTGCGCAAGCGCTTCATCCGGCAGTTGGCGAAGAACATCCGCGCGGTGCTGCGCGACCTGGACCCGGAGCTGAAGGTCGAGGGCGAGTGGGACAACCTGGAGGTAGAGACCGCCGTGGTCGACGCCAAGGCCAGGCGCGAGATGATCGAGCGCCTGACCTGCACCCCGGGCATCGGTCATTTCCTCGAGGTCCACGAGTATCCGCTGGGCGATTTCGACGACATCCTCGCCAAGTGCAAGGCGCATTTCGGCGACCAGTTGGCCGGCAAGACCTTCGCCGTGCGCTGCAAGCGCGCCGGCAAGCACGCGTTCACCTCGATGGAGGTGGAGCGTTACGTCGGCAGCGGCCTGCGCCGCGAATGCGGGGCTGCCGGGATCGACCTGAAGCAGCCGGAAGTCGAGGTGCGGATGGAAATCCGCCTCGACCGCCTGTTCGTCATCCATCGCCAGCATCCGGGCCTGGGCGGCTATCCGCTGGGCGCGCTGGAACAGGTGCTGGTGCTGATGTCCGGCGGCTTCGACTCGACCGTGGCGGCCTACCAGATGATGCGCCGCGGGATGATCAGCCACTTCGTGTTCTTCAACCTCGGCGGGCGCGCCCACGAACTGGGGGTGATGGAAGTCGCCCACTACCTGTGGGAGAAGTACGGCCGCTCGCAGCGCGTGCTGTTCGTCAGCGTGCCGTTCGAGGAAGTGGTCGGCGAGATCCTCACCAAGGTCGACGACAGCTATATGGGCGTGACCCTCAAGCGCATGATGCTGCGCGCCGCCAGCCGCGTGGCCGAGCGCCTGGAGCTGGACGCGCTGGTGACCGGCGAGGCGATCTCCCAGGTGTCCAGCCAGACCCTGCCGAACCTCTCGGTGATCGACCGGGTTACCGACACCCTGGTGCTGCGCCCGCTTATCGTCAGCCACAAGCAGGACATCATCGACACCGCCCGGCAGATCGGCACCGCCGAGTTCGCCCGGCACATGCCGGAATACTGCGGGGTGATCTCGGTGAACCCGACCACCCAGGCCAAGCCCTACCGCGTCGAGCACGAAGAGTCGAAATTCGACATGGCGGTGCTCGAGCGCGCCCTGGAGCGCGCCACCCAGCGCACCGTCGACCGGGTGATCGACGAACTCGGCCAGGACCTGCAGGTGGAAGAGGTCGGCGAGGTGCTGCCCGGTCAGATTGTCATCGATATCCGCCATCCTGATGCCCAGGAAGACGAACCCCTGGCCCTGGAAGGCGTCGAAGTCCAGGCGCTGCCGTTCTACGCGATCAACAGCCGCTTCAAGGAACTGGACGCCAACCGCCAGTACCTCCTGTATTGCGACAAAGGGGTGATGAGCCGCCTGCATGCCCATCACCTGCTCAACGAGGGGCACACCAATGTGCGTGTTTATCGTCCGGCTTAAGCAGCCGGGCTTGTTCGGCGGCAGCATCCGCCACCGTCCTCCCGACACGTCCGCCGCCTAGGCCGATGCCCGCCCTTCGGCGTGCCGGCCGGACCGGGGCAGCGTCCGCCTGCTGCCCGCCCCTTAATTGAAGAAGCCTGTCGTGTCGGGCGCCGCCCTGTCCGACCCCACCACCGCCGCGAAGCCGCGCTTCGGGCGTTAAACGAGACAAGACTTGTGATCGAAAATCTGCGCAACATCGCCATCATCGCCCACGTCGACCATGGCAAGACCACCCTGGTGGACAAGCTGCTGAAGCTGTCCGGCACCCTCGACCGCAAAGAAGCGGAAAGCGAGCGGGTGATGGACTCCAACGACCAGGAAAAAGAGCGTGGCATCACCATCCTGGCGAAGAACACCGCGATCAAGTGGAACGGCTACAACATCAACATCGTCGACACCCCCGGTCACGCCGACTTCGGCGGCGAGGTGGAGCGCGTGATGTCGATGGTCGACTCCGTGCTGCTGGTGGTCGACGCCCAGGACGGCCCCATGCCGCAGACCCGCTTCGTGACCCAGAAGGCCTTCAAGGCCGGCCTGCGTCCGATCGTGGTGGTGAACAAGATCGACCGCCCGGGCGCGCGTCCGGACTGGGTCATCGACCAGATCTTCGACCTGTTCGACAACCTCGGCGCCACCGACGAGCAACTCGACTTCCCGATCGTCTACGCCAGCGCCCTGAACGGCATCGCCGGCCTCGACCACGAGAAGATGGACGACAACATGGACGCGCTGTTCCAGGCGATCATCGACCACGTCCCGGCCCCGGTGGTGGACACCGAGGGTCCGTTCCAGATGCAGATCTCGCAGCTGGACTACAACAGCTTCCTCGGCGTGATCGGTATCGGCCGCATCACCCGCGGCAAGGTCAAGTCCAACACCCCGGTGGTGGCCATCAGCGACGACGGCAGCAAGCGCAACGGCCGCATCCTGAAGATCATGGGCCACCACGGCCTGCAGCGCGTCGAGGTGGCCGAGGCGGAAGCCGGCGACATCGTCTGCGTCAGCGGCATGGAGGAGCTGTTCATCTCCGATACCCTGTGCGACCCGCAGAACGTCGAGGCGCTGCCGCCGCTGACCGTCGACCAGCCGACCGTGAGCATGACCTTCCAGGTCAACGATTCGCCGTTCGCCGGCCGCGAAGGCAAGTTCGTCACCAGCCGCAACATCAAGGAGCGCCTGGAGAAGGAACTGCTGCATAACGTGGCGCTGCGCGTCGAGCCGGGCGACAGCCCGGAGAAGTTCAAGGTTTCCGGCCGTGGCGAACTGCACCTGTCGGTACTGATCGAGACCATGCGCCGCGAAGGCTTCGAGCTGGCCGTGGGCCGCCCGGAAGTGGTGATCATCGAGAAGGACGGCGAGAAGCAGGAGCCCTACGAGAACGTCACCATCGACATCGAGGAGCAGCACCAGGGCTCGGTGATGGAGCAGATGGGCCTGCGCAAGGGCGACCTGAGCAACATGATTCCCGACGGCAAGGGCCGCGTGCGCCTGGAGTACACCATTCCGGCGCGCGGCCTGATCGGCTTCCGCAACAACTTCCTGACCCTGACCTCGGGCACCGGCATCCTGACCTCGACCTTCAGCCACTACGGTCCGATCAAGGCCGGCGAAGTCAGCAACCGCCAGAACGGCGTACTGGTCTCCATGGCCACCGGCACCGCGCTGACCTACTCGCTGGAGACCCTGCAGAGCCGCGGCAAGCTGTTCCTCGGCCCGGGCGACGAAATCTACGAAGGCCAGTTGGCCGGCATCAACAGCCGTGACAACGACCTGGTGATCAACCCGACCAAGGGCAAGAAGCTCGACAACATGCGCGCTTCCGGCAAGGACGAAGTCATCGCCCTGGTTCCGCCGATCCGCTTCACCCTCGAGCAGGCGCTGGAGTTCATCGCCGACGACGAGCTGGTGGAAGTGACGCCGAAGTCGATCCGCCTGCGCAAGAAGATGCTCAACGAGAACGACCGCAAGCGCTACGAGCGCAGCAAGGTCTAAACCGTTGCCGTACCGGCGCGCCGCAACGGCGTGCCTCGCGGCCGGCAGGCAGGGCAGGGGTGCCCGGCCTGCCGGTCGTTTTGCTATGCGCCGGGCGCTTTCCGGCGTGGCTTGATGGCCCCCGCGGCAGCGGCCCGCAGCAGGCGGCGGAACGTCGGGCAGTCCATGTGTTCGCGCGCCGGACAGGCCGCGGCATGCCGCAGGCCGTCGCGCATGGCGGCGAGGCGGCGGATCGTCCGGTCCAGTTCGTCGGCCTTGGCCGCCAGCGCCGCGCGGTCGATCCGCAACGCGCCGTCGGCTGCGCCCATGCCGGCAATCTCGTCCAGCGACAACCCGGCGGCGCGGCCCAGCCCGATCAGCGCCAGCCGCTCCAGCACGCCTGCATCGAACAGCCGGCGCAGGCCGTGCCGGCCGCTGGAGGCGATCAGTCCCTTTTCCTCGTAGTAGCGCAGGGTCGAGGCCGGTACCCCGGATCGTCGCGCGACCTCGCCTATGTCCAGTTGCCGCATGCCCTTGACCTCAAGTCGACTTGAAGTGGAAGACTAGCGTTTCGGCACCTGGGCCGTGACGAAATACAGACGAGGTGAACCTCATGTGGGACGAACGCTATGCCGCCGAAGAGTATGTCTACGGAACCGAACCCAACGCTTTCCTGAAGGAACATGCGCAGCGGCTGGCCGGGCCGGTGCTGAGCGTCGCCGAGGGCGAGGGGCGCAACGCGGTGTTCCTCGCTTCGCTGGGGCTGGAGGTGCTTGGCGTGGACGGCTCCGCCGTCGGCCTGGCCAAGGCGCGCCGGCTGGCCGAGGCGAAAGGCGTGTCGATCGACACCCTGGTGGTCGACCTGGCGGACTACGAACCGCCGGCAGCGGCGTTCGGCGCGGTGGTGTCGATCTTCGCGCACCTGCCCAGTCGCGTGCGCGGCAGACTCAACTGCCTGCTGGAGCGTTCGCTGCGACCGGGCGGTCTCTTCCTGCTGGAGGCCTATCGGCCGGAACAGCTCGGCCGCGGCACCGGCGGCCCGGCGGACGTCGACATGCTGGTGAGCCGCGCGGCGCTGGAGGCGGAGCTGCCGGAGTGCGAGGTGCTGCTGGCGCGGGAAATCGAGCGCGAGGTGGTCGAGGGCCGTTTCCACACCGGCGCGGCCTGCGTGGTCCAGTTCATCGCCAGGAAGAGGTAGCTCGCCACGGGGCGGGCGTCGGAATGCGTCGAATCTCTGGAATGCGGGCTGTATACTCCCGGCGCGGGTTCCGCTCTGGCAGGATGGCCAGGGCAGGTATCAGTGGATCGTGGTACCTCTTGATCAAGGATTCGACGCATGCAATGGATTTTCATGCTGGTGGGCCTGATCCTCGGCGGCTTCGCCGGGGAATCGCTGGTCGGCGCCCTCCTCGGCGGCCTTTCCGGCCTGGCCCTGGGACAGGCCGTCTCGCTGCAGAACCTGGCGCAACAGAACGAGCGCCTGCGCAAGCAGATGAGCGAATTCGCCGAACGCTTCGAGCGCGGCACCGAGGTCATCCACCAGCGCTTGCTGCGCGTGGAGCGCCAGGCGCAGGACCTTCCCGAAAGCGTTCCCGAGCCGGCCGCCGGCATCGACCAGCCGCTCGCAGACACGCCTCCCGCTCCTCCCGCCGAGGTTGCCCCGCCGCTGGACTGGGACATCGAGCTGCCGGCCGTCGAGGCTGCGCCGCCTCCGCCTCGTCCCCCCGAACCCGTCCAGCCCATCGAGCGTCAGCCGGCGTTCCAGCCTGACGCCCAGCCAGCGCCGCGCCGTGCCGCCCCTCCAGCGCCTCCACGCGAACCCTCGCTGGTCGAGCGTGGCTTCGCCGCGGCCAAGGGCTGGCTGTTCGGCGGCAACACGGTATTGCGCATCGGCGTGGTGCTGCTGTTCATCGGCCTGGCCTTCCTCCTGCGCTATGCCTCGGAACGGGTGGCGGTGCCGGTGGAGTACCGCTACGCCGGGGTGGCGCTGGCAGCGATGGCGCTGCTCGGCGTCGGCTGGTGGTTGCGCGAGCGGCGCGCCGCCTACGGCCTGATCCTGCAAGGCACCGGTATCGCGGTGCTGTACCTGACCATCTTCGCCGCCATGCGCCTGCATCCGCTGATCTCTCCCGGCGCGGCGCTGGCCCTGCTGGTGGTGGTGACGATCTGCTCGGCGATCCTCGCCGTGCTGCAGAACGCCATGGGCCTGGCGGTGGTGGCGGCGCTCGGCGGCTTCGCCGCGCCGATCCTGACCTCCACCGGCAGCGGCAACCATGTAGCGCTGTTCAGCTACTTCGCCCTGCTCAACGCCGGCATCTTCGCCATCGCCTGGTTCCGCGCCTGGCGGCCGCTCAACCTGGTCGGCTTCGTCGGCACCTTCGGCATCGGCTTCGCCTGGGGACTGCGCTCCTATACACCGGAGCTGTTCGCCAGCACCGAGCCGTTCCTGGCCCTGTTCTTCCTGATGTACGTCGGGATCGGCCTGCTCTTCGCCCGCCGCAAGCTGCTGGAGGCCGCGCAGGCGCCTGCCGAGCGCGGCGAACTGCTGCGCTGGTCGGCGCGACAGGCCGACTACATCGACGCCACCGTGCTGTTCGGCCCGCCACTGGTGGGGTTCGGCCTGCAATGCGCGGTGATCGGCCACATCGACTTCGGCATGGCCTTCAGCGCCCTGGCCCTGGGGCTCTTCTACATGGTCCTGGCGCGGGTGCTGCGCGGCCATGCTTCGGCCGGACGCACCAGCCTGCTGGTGGAAATCTGCCTGGCGCTGGGGGTGGTCTTCGGCACCCTGGCCATTCCGCTCGGCCTGGACGCGCGCTGGACCTCGGCCGCCTGGGCCGTCGAGGGCGCCGGCATCTACTGGCTCGGCCTGCACCAGCAACGCCGCCTGGCGCGGCTCTTCGCCCTGCTGTTGCAGGGCGGTGCGGCGTTGGCCTACCTGAATGGCGTGCGCCCGGGTGAGACGACGTTGCTGGAGGGTTCGCCGCTGGGCGCGCTGATGCTCGGTGCAGCGGCGCTGTTCAGCTTCTGGCAGCTGCGTCGCGCGCCGGCGAAAGCGCTGGCCGACTGGGAGCCCGCCTGCCGGCCGTTGCTGGCGGCCGCCGGCCTGGCCTTCCTCTACCTGGTCGCACCGCTCTGCCTGGCCGTCGACGGCACCGCCATCGCCTGGGCCGTGGCCGGCCTGGCGAGCTTGTTCGCCGGCTTGCGCCTGGGCTCGCGTACCTTCCTGTTCTGCGCCTTCGCCGTGCAACTGCTGGGCGGTGCGCTGTTCCTCCTGCATTTGCAGGGCGGCGATGGCCAGGGTGGGGTATTCGACTCGGGCTGGCGTGGCTTGATGACCGCCTCGCTGATTGGCCTGGCGCTGATCGGCGGCATGCTGCTGGCGGCGCGCGACCCGCTGGTGAAGGACGACAGTCGGCTGCTCATGGGCTTGAGCCTGGTGCTGCTGGCCGGTCTGGCGTTCGTCAACCTGGCAGTGCTGTTCGTCCTGCCTTGGCGCAGCGCCAGCGCGGTATGGGCCGGTAGCGGGCTGCTGATCATCTGGCTGAGCCTGGTGCTGCGCCAGCGCCTGAGCTTCTACTTCGGCCTCGCCTTGCAGGTAGTGGGCGGCCTGGCGTTCCTCCTCGCCGGGCCGTCGCTGTTCGGCTCGCTGAGCGGCGAAGGCCTGCGGCCCCTGGCCCGTTCCGGGTTCTGGACGCCGGCAGTGCTGGCCCTGGCGGCGCTGGTCGGCGCCTGGCGGCTGCGCCGCGCCGGCGAGCGCGAGCGGGCGCTGGGTATCGGTACCCTCGGCCTGGCCGAGCTGTCGCACTTGCTGCTGCTCTGGGGAGCCGGCTGGTGGGCGCTGACCGCGCTGTGCGAAACCGTCCGCTTCGTGCCTTATGGCCTGCGCGAGCATGCGTTGCTGCTGGTGGCCGCGGCGACAGTGGCGTCGTGGATGCTGCTGGCGCTGCGCGAGCGCTGGCGCGAACTGGCCCTGCTGTGCCTGGCGCTGGTCCCGGTGGCGCTGTTGGCCCTGGCTAGTGCCTGGCGTTTCGATTACCAGCCGTTCGGCGAATTCGGCTGGCTGGCCTGGCCGCTGCTGTTCGCCACGCACCTGCTGTCGCTGCGACGCCTTGCCCCGTTGCTGCCGGCGAAGGCCCTGAGCGTTGCCCATGTGCTCGGTTGCTGGCTGTTGCTAGGGGTGCTGGCGCTGGAGCTGCGCTACCTGTTCGCCCTGCTCGCCGAACAGTACAACGCCTGGCGTTGGCTGGGCTGGGCGTTGGTCCCGAGCGCCTACCTGCTGCTGGTGGCTGGCGGGCGGAGCCTGCCCTGGCCGCTGCGCGACTTCCCGCGGGAGTATCGGCTGCTCGCCGCTGCGCCGGTGGCGCTGTTGCTGCTCGGCTGGTTCTGGAGCGCCAACCTGCTCAGCGACGGCGCTGCCGAGCCGCTGCCTTACCTGCCGCTGGCCAACCCGCTGGAACTGGGGCTGCTGATCGTGCTGTTCGCCCTCTACCGCTGGAGCGACGCCAGCCTGGCCTCGCTCGTCGATGGCAATGCCAGCGCGCGCCTGGGGCGCCAGGCGTTGGCCGGCGCCTCGCTGTTCGCCCTGCTGACCCTGGCGGTGTGCCGCGCCGCGCACCACCTGGCCGGCGTACCGTTCCAGGCCGAGGCGCTGACCGCGTCGATGCTGGTGCAGGCGGGGCTTTCGCTGGTCTGGACGCTCTGTGCGCTGGGCCTGACCATCGCCGGTACCCGTCTCGGCCGGCGCGACCTGTGGATGGTCGGCGCGGCGCTGGTCGGCGTCGTGGTGGTCAAGCTGTTCTTCGTCGAGCTGGGCAACAGTGGCAGCCTGGAGCGAATCATCTCCTTCATCGGGGTCGGCGTCCTGTTGCTGGTCGTCGGCTACTTCTCACCCTTGCCTCCGCGTCGCGCCGAGGTCGCATCGGAGGCCGAGCAGCCATGACGCGCTCCTTTTCGTTCAGAACCGCCGGCCTGCTCCTGCTGGGCGCCTGCCTGTCCCTGCCGCTGTCGGCGAAGGAGTCTGCCGAAGGTTTCAGCCGCCAGGTGGCGCTGTCGCTGCAGGGCGAAGGTCCCTGGTATCGCCTGAGCATCCCGATGAGCGTGCAGTTGTCGGCTGCCCATGCCGACCTGCGCGACCTGCGGGTCTTCGATGCCGAAGGCGAGGCCTTGCCCTACGCCCTGGTGGCCGGCAGCGAGCGCCAGGCCAGCACGCCGCATGAGGCCGAGGTGCGGCTGTTCCCGTTGCGAGGCACGTCCGCCGCCGATGCGACGCAACCGAACCTGCGGGTGCAGCGCAACACCAGCGGCACCATAGTCGAGGTGCTGCCGGAAAACGCCGGGCCGGCTGCCGAGACTTTGCGCGGCTGGCTGATCGACGCGAGCGCGGTGACGTTTCCCCTGGAGCGCCTGCGGCTGGACTGGAGCAGCCCGGAGGAGGGCTTCCAGCGCTTCTCCGTGGAAGCCAGCGACGACCTCGAGCATTGGCAGGCCTGGGGTGACGGACAGATCGCCCGCTTGACCTTCAACGGCGAACGCATCGACGTCAGCGAGGTCAAGCTTCCCGGCCGCCAGGCCCGCTACCTGCGTCTGGCCTGGCCGGCCGGGGCAACCGCGGCAGACCTCCAAGGCGCCCGCCTGCAAGGCAGCACGCGGAGCACCGAGCCGGCGCCGATGATCTGGTCCGAGCCGCTGGCCGGGCGCCAGGCGGGGGACGGCGAGTACCGCTGGCAGTTGCCGCTGGCGTTGCCGTTGCAGCGGGTGCGGGTGTCCCTGGAGCAGGCGCTGACCCACACCATCGTCCCGGTGGAACTGTCCGGCCGTGATCGTACGGAGAACGCTTCGCCGCGCCGGGAGGCCGCCTGGAGCAGCCTGGCACGCGGGGTTCTCTACCGGCTGCCGATCGACGGCCGCAACGTACAGCAGAACGAGCTGGAACTGCCGGGCTGGGCGGTGCGCGAGCTGCGTCTGCAGGTGGACCAACGAGGTACCGGCCTGGGCCTGGAGGTCCCGTCCCTGAGTGTCGGCCTGCCGGCCAGCGAACTGGTGTTCCTGGTGCGCGGCAGCCCGCCGTACCGGCTGGCGTTCGGCAAGCCCGGCGCGCAGTCGGCGGCGCTGCCGCTCGGCGTACTGATTCCCGGCTATACCGAGAGCAAGCGCGCCACCCTGGGTAGCGCCAGCCTGGGCGAACCGCTGGAGGTGGCCATGGCGGCCGCGGCGCCGGCACCGGGTAGCGACTGGAAGAAGATCGGCCTGTGGGCGGTACTTCTGCTGGGGGTCGCTCTGCTGGTAATAATGGCAATGAGCCTGCTGCGTTCCTCGCCGAACAAGCCATGAGCCGGTTCCGCGCTATGCTGTTCGGCTGAGGAGGCTTTACGACGGGCCCCGGGGCGCATGCCGACGACGCGGCGGCCCGACAATAAAAACAAATCACGGAGTAAGAGAATGATCAGAATGGCGCTCAAGCCACTGGTAGCGGCCTGCCTGCTGGCTTCGCTGTCCACCGCCCCGCAGGCTGCTCCTTCGCCCTATTCGACGCTGGTGGTGTTCGGCGACAGCCTCAGCGATGCCGGGCAGTTCCCCGATCCTGCCGGCCCCGCCGGAAGCACCTCGCGTTTCACCAACCGGGTCGGCCCGACCTACCAGAACGGCAGCGGCGAGATCTTCGGACCGACCGCGCCCATGCTGCTCGGCAATCAGCTCGGCATCGCCCCGGGCGACCTGGCTGCCTCGACCTCGCCGGTCAACGCCCAGCAGGGCATCGCCGACGGCAACAACTGGGCGGTGGGCGGCTACCGGACCGACCAGATCTACGACTCGATCACCGCGGCCAACGGCTCGCTGATCGAGCGCGACAATACCCTCCTGCGCAGCCGCGATGGCTACCTGGTGGACCGTGCCCGCCAGGGCCTGGGTGCCGATCCGAACGCGTTGTACTACATCACCGGCGGCGGCAACGACTTCCTCCAGGGGCGCATCCTCAACGACGTCCAGGCACAACAGGCCGCCGGTCGCCTGGTGGATAGCGTGCAGGCCCTGCAGCAGGCCGGCGCGCGCTACATCGTGGTCTGGCTGTTGCCCGACCTGGGCCTGACCCCGGCTACCTTCGGTGGTCCCTTGCAGCCTTTCGCCAGCCAACTCAGCGGCACGTTCAACGCCGAGCTGACCGCCCAGTTGAGCCAGGCCGGCGCCAACGTCATTCCGTTGAACATCCCGCTGCTGCTCAAGGAAGGCATGGCCAACCCGGCTTCCTTCGGCCTGGCCGCCGACCAGAACCTGATCGGCACCTGTTTCAGCGGCAACGGCTGCACCATGAACCCGACCTACGGGATCAACGGCAGCACGCCCGACCCGAGCAAACTGCTGTTCAATGACAGCGTGCACCCGACCATCACCGGCCAGCGCCTGATCGCCGACTACACCTATTCGCTGCTGTCGGCGCCCTGGGAGTTGACCCTGCTGCCGGAAATGGCCCACGGCACCCTGCGTGCCTACCAGGACGAACTGCGCAGCCAGTGGCAGGCGGACTGGGAGAACTGGCAGAACGTCGGCCAGTGGCGCGGCTTCGTCGGCGGCGGTGGCCGGCGCCTGGACTTCGACTCCCAGGACAGCGCCGCCAGCGGCGACGGCAATGGCTACAACCTGACCCTTGGCGGCAGCTACCGCATCGACGAGGCCTGGCGCGCCGGGGTCGCCGCCGGTTTCTACCGGCAGAAGCTGGAAGCCGGCGCCAAGGATTCCGACTACCGGATGAACAGCTACATGGCCAGCGCCTTCGTGCAGTACCAGGAAAACCGCTGGTGGGCCGACGCGGCGTTGACCGGCGGCTACCTCGACTACGACGACCTGAAGCGCAAGTTCGCCCTGGGCGGCGGCGAGCGCAGCGAGAAAGGCGACACCAACGGCCACCTGTGGGCGTTCAGCGCGCGCCTGGGCTACGACATCGCCCAGCAGGCCGACAGTCCCTGGCACCTGTCGCCGTTCGTCAGCGCCGACTATGCACGGGTCGAGGTCGACGGCTATTCCGAGAAGGGCGCCAGCGCCAGCGCGCTCGACTACGACGACCAGAAGCGCAGCTCGAAGCGCCTGGGCGCCGGCCTGCAAGGCAAGTACGCGTTCGGCAGCGATACCCAGCTGTTCGCCGAGTACGCCCACGAACGCGAGTACGAGGACGACACCCAGGACCTGACCATGTCCCTCAACAGCCTGCCGGGCAATCGCTTCACCCTCGAAGGCTACACCCCGCAGGACCACCTCAACCGCGTCTCCCTCGGCTTCAGCCAGAAGCTGGCACCGGAGCTGTCGCTGCGCGGCAGCTACAACTGGCGCAAGGGCGAGGACGATACCCAGCAGAGCGTCAGCCTGGCGCTGAGCCTGGACTTCTGAGGTAGCGGCGACCGGCGCCCGGGCGGCGCCGGACGCGTTTCTCGCCGACGGAACGAACGGCGCGCGCCGGCATCAAGAGAGTAGTACCCCGCTGTTACTCGCCGCCCGGTCGACCGCCATACACTGCCGATCCGTTTCGTTCGAGGGAATCGCCCGATGAGTTTCAACACCGAAGTACAGCCCGGCATCTGCATGGAGCCGGACGCCATCACCCAGGAATACGTGTTCAACCACACCATGTTGCGGGTCAAGGATCCGAAGCGCTCGCTCGACTTCTACTCGCGGGTGCTCGGCATGCGCCTGCTGCGTCGCCTGGATTTCGAGGAAGGCCGCTTCTCCCTGTATTTCCTCGCCATGACCCGTGGCGAAGAAGTGCCTGATGCGGTCGACGAGCGCCAGCGATATACCTTCGGGCGCCAGTCGGTCCTCGAGCTGACCCACAACTGGGGCAGCGAGAGCGACGACAGCCAGTACCACAACGGCAACCAGGACCCGCGCGGGTTCGGCCATATCTGTTTCTCGGTGCCCGACCTGGTGGCGGCTTGCGAGCGTTTCGAAACGCTCGGGGTGAACTTCGTCAAGCCGCTGGACCGAGGCATGAAGAACGTGGCCTTCATCAGCGATCCCGACGGCTACTGGGTGGAAATCGTCCAGGCCAGCCTGAACGGCGAGATGGGGCGCGGCTGACGACCGTCGATCGGTTGCGCGCCGCGGAAATGAACCGCGCCGCCGCCGCCGATCTCCAACCGGCGGTTGCGCGGAGTCAAGCGTGACCGCCAATTCCGCGTTAAACTGCGCGGGTTTTTTCCTCTCTCCGGAGCCATCCATGTCCCGCGTTACCCTGAGCCGCTATCTGATCGAGCAGACCCGCAGCCACAACACCCCGGCCGACCTGCGCTTCCTCATCGAGGTCGTGGCGCGTGCCTGCAAGGAAATCAGCCATGCGGTGTCCAAGGGCGCGCTGGGCGGCGTGCTCGGCAGCATGGGCACCGAGAACGTGCAGGGCGAGGTGCAGAAGAAGCTGGACGTGATGTCCAACGAGATCCTGCTGGAAGCCAACGAATGGGCCGGCAACCTGGCCGGCATGGCCTCCGAGGAGATGGACCACCCCTACCAGATTCCGGGGCGCTATCCGAAAGGCGCCTACCTGTTGGTCTTCGACCCGCTGGACGGCTCCAGCAACATCGACGTCAACGTCTCGGTCGGCACCATCTTCTCGGTGCTGCGCTGCCCCAACGAGTACCTGAACCAGAACGATACCCTGCGCGAGGAAGCCTTCCTCCAGCCGGGCACCACCCAGGTCGCCGCCGGCTACGCCATCTACGGCCCGCAGACCATGCTGATGCTGACCCTCGGCAATGGCGTCAAGGGCTTCACCCTGGATCGCGAGCTGGGCAGCTTCGTCCTCACCCACGACAACATCAGCGTGCCGGAAAGCACCGCCGAGTTCGCCATCAACATGTCCAACCAGCGCCACTGGGAAGCGCCGGTGAAACGCTACGTGGAAGAACTGCTGGCCGGCAAGGAAGGCCCGCTGGGCAAGAACTACAACATGCGCTGGATCGCCTCGATGGTCGCCGACGTCCACCGCATCCTGACCCGTGGCGGCGTCTTCATGTACCCGCGCGACGCCCGCGAGCCGGAGAAGCCCGGCAAGCTGCGCCTGATGTACGAAGCCAACCCGATGTCGTTCATCATCGAGCAGGCCGGCGGCGCCGCCACCAACGGCACCCAGCGCATCCTCGACATCAAGCCGGAGAACCTGCACCAGCGTGTCGCGGTGTTCCTCGGCTCGAAGCAGGAAGTCGAGCGCATCACCGGCTACCACGCGGAGTAGGCCGATGAGCGCGCCCTGGGAGACCTTGCTCGACTGGTGGTTCGGCACCTCCAGCGATGCCGCCGAGGTGGTTGCCCAGCGCAACGGCCTGTGGTTCGGCAAGAACGTCTGCCAGGACGCCGATGCCGGCGGCCGTTTCGGCGACCTGGTGAACCAGGCGCTGGACGGCGGCTTGCAGGAGTGGACGGCCGAGGCCGATGGCTGGCTGGCGCTGATCCTGTTGCTCGACCAGTTGCCGCGGATGATCTACCGCGACACGCCGCGCGCCTACGCCGGCGACGCCCGGGCGCAACGGGTGGTGCGCGAGGGCCTGGAAAAAGGCTTCGACCGCCAGTTGCCGCCGGTGCGCCGGGTGTTCGCCTACCTGGTCCTGGAGCACGCCGAGGACCTGCCCAGCCAGGAGCGGGCGGTAGCCTGCTTCCGCGACCTGCGCGATCAGGTCGGTGGCAGCGTGCGCAAGCCCTTCGACGATTTCTACGACTATGCCGAGCGGCATCATGCGGTAGTCGCCCGCTTCGGTCGCTTTCCCCATCGCAACGCCATTCTCGGCCGCCCCTCGAGCGAGGAGGAGACGGCGTTCCTCAGGGAACCCGGTTCGCGTTTCTGACTCCAAGGCTCCGGATTTCCCCCGCGTGTGCCAAGCTGTAGGGCAGCGCTTCCCCCGAACAAGGAGTTCCTCATGGCGTCGTTCCGTACCCTGGCCGTGGTCGCTTTCTGCGTCGTCCTGGCCGCCTGCAGCAAGATCAACCAGGAAAACTATTCCAAGCTCAAGGCCGGCATGAGCAAGGCCGAGGTCGAGGCGATCCTCGGCAAGCCCACCGAGTGCTCCGGCGCGCTGGGCATGTCCAGTTGCACCTGGGGCGACGAGAAGGCTTTCATCAGCGTGCAGTACGCGGCCGACAAGGCGCTGCTCTTCTCCGGCCAGGGGCTCAAGTGATCGGTCTGCCGATCCGGGTGCTCTGCACCCTGTGGCTGGGCTTGCTGCTGGTCGGTTGCGCGGGCTCGCCGAAGAATCCGCCGGCCACCGAGCAGGTCGACCTCCAGCGCTACCAGGGCACCTGGTACGAACTGGCGCGCTTGCCGATGTTCTTCCAGCGCAACTGCGCGCAATCGGAGGCGCATTACCGCTTGCAGGAAGACCAGAGCATCCAGGTGATCAATCGCTGCCTGACCCTGGATGGCGACTGGGAGCAGGTGGAGGGGCGGGCGGTCGCCCAGCAGCCGGGTCGCACCGACAAGTTGTGGGTGCGCTTCGACAACTGGTTCGCCAATCTCTTCCCCAACGTGGCGCGCGGCGACTATTGGGTGCTGGCGGTGGACGACGACTACCGTACCGCGCTGGTGGGCAATCCGAACCGTGAATACCTGTGGCTGCTGTCGCGTACCCCGCAGGTTTCGCAGCAGACCCGCGAACGTCTGCTGGAAGAAGCGCGCAGCCGCGGTTACGCGGTGGACGAGCTGATCTGGCGGGTACCCGACGGCCAGTTGAAGCGGAGCCAGTGAAGGAACGCCCCGCCGGGGCGTTTTTTCTTTCCAGCGCCGTTCACGCCTGGCGGCTGGCGTGGGAAGTATCGGCGTTTAGCGCCCGACGGCTCGAACGAGTGGGGCGGATAAGCAAGCGCAACGCGGTTATCCGCCGCTGTGCAGGGTCAGTCGAGCAGTTCCCCCAGCACCTGGACGAATGCCCGTGCGCTGCGTTCTTCCCCTGCATGCCGGCCGTCGCGCACCACCCATCTGCCGGCCACCATCACGTCGCGCACCTGGCGGTCGCCGCCGGCGAACAGCCAGCGGTTGAGCAGGGCGTCGCCCTCGGCGCTGGCCAGGTAGGGGTCGTTGCCGTCGAGCACCAGCAGGTCGGCGCGACGGCCCACGGCGAGACTACCGATCGGCTGCCCAAGGGCCTGGGCGCCGCCAGCCAGAGCAGCGTCGTAGAGCGTGCGGCCGATCATCGGCTGGTCGTCGCGGTACAGCCGGTTGCGTTTCCGGTCGCGCAGGCGCTGGCCGTATTCCAGCCAGCGGAGTTCCTCGACCACGCTGAGCGAGACGTGGCTGTCCGAGCCGATGCCCAGGCGCCCGCCCTGGGCGAGGAAGTCCGTCGCCGGGAAGATGCCGTCGCCGAGGTTGGCCTCGGTGCTCAGGCACAGGCCGGCCACCGCGCCGCTACGCGCCATCGCCGCCACCTCGGCGGGGTCGGCGTGGGTCGCATGGACCAGGCACCAGCGCTGGTCGACCGCGACGTTCTCGTACAGCCATTGCAACGGCCGGCGTCCGCTCCAGGCCTGGCAGTCGTCGACTTCCTTCTGCTGTTCGGCGATATGGATGTGGACCGGCAGGTCGTCGTGGCCGGCGGCGAGGACCGTGGCGATCTGCTGCGGAGTCACCGCGCGCAGGGAGTGGAAGCACAGGCCCAGGGAGTGGCCTGCCGCCTCCAGCGGCGCGCGCAGGCGCTGGAGCAGTTCCAGGTAGGCCTCGCTGCCATTGATGAAGCGCCGCTGGCCCTCGCTGGCCGGCTGGCCGCCGAAGCCTGCGTGACTGTAAAGCACGGGCAGCAGGGTCAGGCCGATACCTGCGGCGCTGGCGGCGCGGGAGATGCGCAGGGAAAGTTCGGCGGGGTCGGCGTAGGAGCGGCCGTCGAGGTCGTGATGGACGTAGTGGAATTCCGCCACCGCGGTGTAGCCGGCCTTGAGCATCTCGATGTAGAGCTGGCAGGCGATGACCTCGATCTGTTCCGGCGACAGTCGAGCGACCATCCGGTACATCAGCTCGCGCCAGGTCCAGAAACTGTCGTTGGGATTGCCGGCGACTTCGGCGAGCCCGGCCATGGCGCGCTGGAACGCGTGCGAATGGAGGTTGGGCATCCCCGGCAGCACGGCGCCGCCGAGGCGTTCGGCGCCGTCGGCGTTGGCGTCGGAACGAATCTCGGCGAGGACTCCGTCCGCGGAAATCTCGAAACGGACATTTCGCGCCCAGCCTTCCGGCAGCAACGCACGTTCAGCGAAAATTGCGGACATAATCAGCTCACACGCAGTCTGTTTTATTTGTATATACATATACAGACGATTAAGCGGTGCGTAAACTCACTTCATCGACGCCTCGACAAGGAGTCTCTCCGTGACGTCCTCTTCCTCCGATCGTTCCCCGCTGGCCTCGCAACTCGGCGAGGTACCGGCGCCGCTCTACGCGCGGGTCAAGCAGATGATCGTCAGCCAGATCCAGTCGGGCGCCTGGCCGCCGCACCACCGGGTGCCGTCCGAGAGCGAACTGGTCAGCCAGCTCGGCTTCAGTCGCATGACCATCAATCGCGCCCTGCGCGAACTGACCAGCGACGGCCTGCTGGTGCGCATGCAGGGGGTAGGAACCTTCGTCGCCGAGCCCAAGGGCCAGTCGGCGCTGTTCGAGGTGCACAACATCGCCGACGAGATCGCGGCCCGCGGGCATCGCCATCGTTGCCAGGTGATCACCCTCGGCGAGGAGGTCGCCGGCCCCGAGCGCGCCCTGGCACTGGACGTGCGCGAAGGCCAGCGGGTGTTCCACTCGCTGATCGTGCACTACGAAAACGATATCCCGGTGCAGATCGAGGACCGCTACGTGAACGCCGCGGTGGCGCCGGACTACCTCAAGCAGGATTTCACCCGGCAAACGCCCTATGCCTACCTGACCCAGGTGGCGCCGCTCACCGAGGGCGAGCATGTGGTCGAGGCGATCCTCGCCGAGCCGGCCGAGTGCAAGCTGTTGCAGATCGAACGCGGCGAGCCGTGCCTGCTGATCCGCCGCCGCACATGGTCCGGGCGTGTCGCGGTGACCGCCGCGCGGCTGCTGCACCCGGGTTCCCGCCACCGTCTGGAAGGACGTTTCAGCTCATGAGCGAACTCCGCATCCTGCGCGCCGTCGACTACCCGAGAATGCCGTGGAAGAACGGCGCCGGCTCCACCGAGGAGATCGCCCGCGACGGCGGCGACGGCCTGGACGGCTTCGGCTGGCGCCTGTCGATCGCCGATGTCGGCGAGTCCGGCGGCTTCTCCCGCTTCGCCGGTTACCAGCGGATCATCAGCGTGCTGGAGGGCGGCGGCATGCGCCTGCGGGTGGATGGCGCGGAATCCGCGCCGCTACGCGCCCGGCAGGCCTTCGCCTTTTCCGGCGACAGCGAGGTGCACTGCACCCTGCTCGATGGAGCTATCCGCGACTTCAACCTGATCTATGCGCCCCGGCGCCATCGCGCGCGCCTGCAATGGCTGCGGGTCGAGGGCGAGCTGGACTGGCACGGCACGGCGAGCACGCTGCTGCTGTTCGCCCAGCAGGACGGGGTAGCGATTTCCTTGCAAGGGCAACCTCGCGGGCAACTGGCTGCCCACGACTGCCTGTGCGCCGAGGGGCTGCAGGGCTTGCAGCATTGGCGCCTGACGGCCCACGAGCCGGCGTGGGTCTGTGCGGTGGAACTCGATTCGCTGTGATTCGCCGGCGCCGCCAGGAAAAAGCGTCTACACCGAAAGGGTAGGCGCTTTTGTCTATCCAAAGAATCAAACGTTATTAATCCAATATTTTTAATGCCTATATAGTTCCGCATGCCGTCCGACTCCAACCGGGAGACCCGCATGCCCCCGCTTCGCCAGATCCTCGCCGTCCTCGCCCTGGGCGCCAGCCTCGCCAGCCAGACCGCCGTCGCGGCGGAATGCCCGTACCCGGGCAAAGTGGTGTTCGCCGGGCTGAACTGGGAAAGCGGCATGTTCACCACCGACCTGTTGCGCTACGTACTGGAAAAAGGCTACGGCTGCGAGACCGACGCGCTGCCGGGCAATACCGTGACCATGGAAAACGCCCTGCGCCAGAACGATATCCAGGTCACCGGGGAGCAATGGGCCGGGCGTAGCCCGGTGTGGCGCGCGGCGGAGGAGGCGGGCGAGGTGTTCTCCGTCGGCGAGACGGTGAAGGGCGCCACCGAGGGCTGGTGGGTGCCGGAGTACCTGGTCAAGGGCGACCCGCAACGAGGCATCGAGGCGAAGGCGCCGGAGTTGAGGTCGGTCGCCGACCTGCCGCGCTACAAGGCGCTGTTCCGCGATCCCGAGGAGCCCGCCAAGGGGCGTTTCTACAACTGCCCGACCGGCTGGACCTGCGAGATCGTCAACAGCCAGAAGCTCAAGGCCTACAGGTTGCAGGACAGCTACACGAACTTCCGCACCGGCACCGGCCCGGCGCTGGATGCGGCGATCAGTGCGGCCTTCCGGCGCGGCGAGCCGGTGCTTTTCTACTATTGGTCGCCGACTCCGTTGATGGGCCGTTTCAAGCTGGTGCAACTGGAAGAGCCGCCGTTCAGCGAGAAGGCCTGGGCCACCCTGTCCGATCCGAAGAACCCCGACCCCATCGGTTCCCGCTCGTTGCCGGCGAAGATCACCATTGGCGTTTCCCGCGATTTCCATGACAAGGCGCCGGCGTTGGTCGAGCTGTTCCGCAAGGTCGAGATCCCCTTGCCGCTGTTCAACGAGCTGCTCGCCGACATGGCGCAGAATCATCGCGAGGTCGGCGAGGTGCGTGCGCAGTTTCTTCGCCAGCATCGCGAAATCTGGAGCCACTGGGTGCCGGCCGAAGTCGCCGCGCGCCTCGATACCTCCCTGAAGTAAGCCTCGCCAGCCTTCATGGCGCACTACCTGAGCGGGCGTCAGCGCACCCTGGTGCGGCGGCTCCAGGATACCTTCCAGGCGCGCAGCGAATGGCCGACCTGGCTGCTGATCGCCTGCCTGTACGGCGGTTGGGCACTGCTCGCCAGCCAGTATGAGCGCTGGGGTTGGCCGGTACTGGCGGGACTGGTGCCGTTCGCCTCCCTCTACATGTCGTTGCAGCATGAGCTGATTCATGGCCACCCGACCCGCTGGCCGAGGTTCAACGCCATGCTCGGCTACCTGCCACTGGCCGTCTGGTATCCCTATCCGCTGTACCGTGACAGCCACTTGCGGCACCACCTCGACGAGCAACTGACCTACCCGGGGCTGGACCCCGAGAGTCGCTACGTCAGTCTGTCCGAGTGGCCGCGCCTGGGCTCCTGGCGGCGGCGCTGGCTCTGCCTGGACAAGACCCTGCTCGGTCGCGCCACCCTCGGCCCGCTGCTGGCCCTGGCGGCGATGGCGCGCCTGGAAGGTTCGCGGTTGCGCCGGGGAGAGGGTGCCGCCTGGCGCCTGTGGGGCCTGCATGCCGTGCTGCTGGGCGGGTTGCTGGCCGGGCTTTGGCGCTGGGCGGGCATCCCGCCCTGGCTGTACCTGCCGGCGGTGGCCTATCCGGCCCTCGGCCTGAGCATGCTGCGCTCTTTCTACGAGCACCGTCCGGCCCGCGAGCCGGCGCAGCGCAGCGTGCTGGTCGACGCGGGGTGGCCGTGGCGGCTGCTGTTCCTCAACAACAACTTGCATCTGGTCCACCACGATCTGCCGGGCCTGCCCTGGTACCTGCTGCCGCGCGTGTATAGCGCAAGCCGCCGTGCCTACCGGCGACGCAGTGGCGATTTCCACCTGCCCGGCTATGGTCGTCTATGGCGGCGCCACGGTTGGCGGCCAGTGGATGCGCCGGTGCATCCCGAGCATTGAAGGCAGGCGGACGAGAGCATGATCGATACCCCGGTGGTGGCGGCGCTGGACATGTATGTCGAGCCGGACTGCGTCAGGCAGGCCGGCGCAACCTTCATCGGCGAGGTCTGCCGGCGCCTGGGCGTGCGCCGTTACGCGTCGGCCGCCACCGATCTGGCGGTGCAGTGGCGACAGCCTAACCTGTTGTTCGCGCAGACCTGCGGCTATCCGCTGATGACCCAGTTGCGCGGCCAGGTGGCGGTGCTCGCGGTGCCCAGCTACGACTTGCCCGATTGTGCTCCCGGCGAGCATTGCAGCCTGTTCGTCGCCGCCGAAGGACAGGCGCGCCAGCGCCTCGGCGACTTCCGCAATACCCGCCTGGCGCTCAACGACCACGACTCCAACAGCGGCATGAACCTGCTGCGCCATGCGCTGGCGCCGCTGGGGCGAGACTCGGCGTTCTTCGCCGAGGTGCACATCAGCGGCGGCCACCTGCGCAGCCTGGCGATGGTGGCCGCGGGTGAGGTCGAGCTGACCTCGGTGGATGCAGTGACCTTCGGCTACCTGCAACGCCACGCACCGGAGCGCCTGGACGGCCTGCGCGTGCTCGGGCGCAGCGCGCCGAGCCCGGCCTTGCCGCTGATCACCTCGCTGCACTGGAGTGCGGCGCAACGCCGCGAGCTGTTCGAAGCGCTGAACCTGACGCTGATCGAGTGCCCGCACCTGGCCGCGACACTGGCGCTGAAAAGCTTCCTCCCGGCCGGCGAGGAGCATTACCGGATTCTCCTCGACTACGAGCGTCAGGCGCAGGGCTGGGGTTACCCGCAATTGCGCTGAACGGTGTTACCGAAGGCCCCAAACCGGTGCGCGCACGCTTCGAACACGTGCATCCAGGGCCGTTCCGGCAGGTTCCTTTTCCGGAGAAGAGGCCACCTTCGCTAATTCTTAACTCCAGAAAAATCAGTGGGTTGAATGAGATTCACGGGGGTGTGCAGATATCGCCGGAGGGCGTGGCGGCAGAATTGGCCCTTCCTTTGCTTATACTTGTATGTACAAGCATAGATGTGTTCGGTAGACCCAGCCCGACCTCTGCTTCGTCCCCGAATTCAGGCGCACCCTCGCCGGTCGCCGCCCGTTGAACGCCACGCCCAGGAGCCTGCCGTGACCACCCCGAGCAAATTCCGCGATATTGAAATCCGCGCCCCGCGCGGCACTACGCTGACCGCCAAGAGCTGGCTGACCGAAGCGCCGCTGCGCATGCTGATGAACAACCTCGACCCGGAGGTCGCGGAGAACCCCAGAGAACTGGTGGTTTACGGCGGCATCGGCCGTGCCGCGCGCAACTGGGAGTGCTACGACAGGATCGTCGAGACCCTCAAGCAACTGAACGACGACGAGACCCTGCTGGTACAGTCCGGCAAGCCGGTCGGCGTGTTCAAGACCCACGCCAACGCGCCGCGGGTGCTGATCGCCAACTCCAACCTGGTGCCGCACTGGGCGACCTGGGAACACTTCAACGAACTGGACGCCAAGGGCCTGGCGATGTACGGCCAGATGACCGCCGGTTCGTGGATCTACATCGGCAGCCAGGGCATCGTCCAGGGCACCTACGAAACCTTCGTCGAGGCTGGCCGCCAGCATTACGACGGCAATCTCAAGGGCCGCTGGGTGCTTACCGCCGGCCTTGGCGGCATGGGCGGCGCCCAGCCGCTGGCGGCGACCCTGGCCGGCGCCTGTTCGCTGAACATCGAGTGCCAGCAGAGCCGCATCGACTTCCGCCTGCGCAGTCGCTACGTCGACGAGCAGGCCAAGGACCTGGACGACTCCCTGGCGCGGATCCAGCGCTACACCGCCGAAGGCAAGGCCATCTCCATCGCCCTGCTGGGCAATGCCGCCGAGATCCTTCCGGAACTGGTTCGCCGCGGCGTACGCCCGGACATGGTCACCGACCAGACCAGCGCCCACGATCCACTCAACGGCTACCTGCCGGCCGGCTGGAGCTGGGAAGAGTACCGCGACCGCGCGCAGACCGACCCGGCCGCCGTGGTCAAGGCCGCCAAGCAGTCCATGGCGGTACACGTGCGGGCCATGCTGGCGTTCCAGCAGCAGGGCGTGCCGACCTTCGACTATGGCAACAACATCCGCCAGATGGCCAAGGAAAAGGGGGTGGCCAATGCCTTCGATTTCCCCGGCTTCGTCCCGGCCTACATCCGCCCGCTGTTCTGTCGCGGCATCGGTCCGTTCCGCTGGGCCGCGCTGTCGGGCGACCCGCAGGACATCTACAAGACCGACGCCAAGGTCAAGCAACTGATCCCCGACGATGCCCACCTGCACCGTTGGCTGGACATGGCCCGCGAGCGCATCAGCTTCCAGGGCCTGCCGGCGCGCATCTGCTGGGTTGGCCTGGGGCTGCGCGCCAAGCTCGGCCTGGCCTTCAACGAGATGGTGCGCAGCGGCGAGCTGTCCGCGCCGATCGTCATCGGCCGCGACCACCTCGACTCCGGCTCGGTGGCCAGCCCCAACCGCGAGACCGAGGCCATGCAGGACGGCTCCGACGCGGTGTCCGACTGGCCGCTGCTGAATGCCCTGCTGAATACCGCCAGCGGCGCCACCTGGGTCTCGCTGCACCACGGCGGCGGCGTAGGCATGGGCTTCTCCCAGCACTCCGGGATGGTGATCGTCTGCGACGGTAGCGACGAGGCCGCCGAACGCATCGCCCGCGTACTGACCAACGACCCGGGGACCGGGGTGATGCGGCACGCCGACGCCGGCTACCAGGTCGCCATCGATTGCGCGAAGGAGCAGGGCCTGAACCTGCCGATGATCACCGCCCAGCGCTGACCTCGAAAACCGCCTCCACGCCGGCGGGGCGTGGGGGCGGCCGCCCACTGTCCCGACCAGGCCACAACAAGAATGGCGGCGCGCGAGCCGCAGCGGAGTACAGCAGCATGACCCAGGGCAGCGACAGCAAGCCACTGATCGAACGGCGCTCGATCGACTACATCCCGGCGAACGAGCGCCACGGCCGCCTCTACAGCCAGTTCACCCTCTGGCTGGGGGCCAACCTGCAGATCACCGCCATCGTCACCGGCGCCCTCGCCGTGGTCCTCGGCGGCGACGTGTTCTGGTCGCTGGTCGGCCTGCTCCTCGGCCAGCTCCTCGGCGGCGCGGTGATGGCCCTGCACGCCGCGCAGGGGCCGCGCCTGGGGCTGCCGCAGATGATTTCCAGCCGGGTGCAGTTCGGCGTCTACGGCGCCTGCATCCCGATCGCCCTGGTGTGCCTGATGTACCTGGGCTTCACCGCCACCGGCACGGTGCTTTCCGGCCAGGCCATCGGCCAGCTCACCGGGCTCAGCGACAGCGCCGGGATCTTCATCTTCGCCGCCTTCATCGTCCTGGTGACGGTGCTCGGCTATCGCGTCATCCACATCATCGGGCGGATCGCCAGCGTCCTCGGCATCATCGCCTTCGCCTACCTGTTCAGCCGCCTGATGCTGCTCAGCGACATCGGCGACCTGCTCGCCATCCGCCATTTCAGCTGGGCCTCGTTCCTCCTCGCGGTGTCGCTGGCGGCATCCTGGCAGATCGCCTTCGGCCCCTACGTGGCCGACTATTCACGCTACCTGCCGGCGTCCACCTCGTCGTGGAAGACCTTCCTCGCCGTCGGCCTCGGCTCGGTGCTCGGCGCCCAGGCCTCGATGGTCCTCGGGGTGTTCTCCGCAGCCCTGGCCAACGGCCAGTTCGCCGGCCGCGAGGTGGCCTACATCGTCGGCCTGGGCAGCAGCGGGACCGTCGCCGCGCTGCTCTACTTCAGCATCGCCTTCGGCAAGGTGACCATTTCCACGCTGAACTCCTACGGCAGCTTCATGTGCATCGCGACCATCATCAGCAGCGTACGCGGCCAACTGGAGATCACCCGCGTGCAACGCCTGTTCTTCGTCCTCGCGATCGTCGGCGCCTCGACGCTCATCGCGCTGCTCGGCCAGCACTCGTTCCTCGCTGCGTTCAAGTCCTTCATCCTGTTCCTGCTGACCTTCTTCACCCCGTGGAGCGCGGTGAACCTGGTCGACTACTACTTCATCACCCGCGAGCGCTATGACGTGCCCGCGCTGGCCGACCCCGACGGCCGCTACGGTCGCTGGAACCTGCCGGGAATCGCCGTCTATACCCTCGGCGTGCTGGTGCAGATGCCGTTCCTGGCGACCACGCTGTACACCGGACCGATGGTCGAGCACCTCGGCGGCGTGGATATCTCCTGGATCATCGGCTTGCTGGTGCCGGCGGTCCTCTACTACCTGGTGGCGCGGCGCAAGGCCACGCGCCAGGCCCCGGCGCGAATGATCCTGCCGGCCGATCCCGGCGCCTTCGAACATCCCGCGCACGGGGCCTGAGACGAATTTCCAGGGCGGCGCGGCCGCCTTCAATCCCATGAAACGCCGCCGGCGGACGGCGCTGCCGAGCCCGCCGAACCGAACAAGGAGCCTTCGATGAGCCTGCATCTGAAACCCGGCCAGTTGACCCTGGCCGACCTGCGCCAAGCCTACCTGGCCCCCGTGCGCCTGAGCCTGGATCCCAGCGCCGACGCGCCGATCGCCGCCAGCGTCGCCTGTGTCGAGAACATCATCGCCGAGGGCCGCACCGCCTACGGCATCAACACCGGCTTCGGCCTGCTGGCCTCGACGCGGATTTCCCCGGCCGACCTGGAGAAGCTCCAGCGTTCCATCGTCCTGTCCCATGCCGCCGGCGTCGGCGAGGCGCTGGACGACGCCATGGTGCGGCTGGTCATGCTGCTCAAGGTGAACAGCCTGGCGCGCGGGTTCTCCGGCATCCGCCGCAAGGTGATCGACGCGCTGATCGCGCTGATCAACGCCGAGGTCTATCCGCACATCCCGCTGAAAGGCTCGGTGGGTGCGTCCGGCGACCTGGCGCCGCTGGCGCACATGTCGCTGGTGCTGATCGGCGAAAGCCGGGCGCGCCATCGCGGTGAGTGGCTGCCGGCCGCCGAAGCGCTGGCGGTGGCCGGGCTGGAGCCGCTGACCCTGGCGGCGAAGGAAGGCCTGGCCCTGCTCAATGGCACCCAGGTGTCCACCGCCTACGCGCTGCGCGGGTTGTTCGAGGCCGAGGACCTGTTCGCCGCCGCCACCGTCTGCGGCGGGCTCAGCGTCGAGGCCATGCTCGGTTCGCGGGCGCCGTTCGATGCGCGCATCCATGCCGCGCGCGGCCAGCGTGGGCAGATCGACGTGGCCGCGGCCTATCGCGACCTGCTCACCGCCAGCAGCGAGGTGGCGCGCTCCCATGAGAAGTGCGACAAGGTCCAGGACCCCTATTCGCTGCGTTGCCAGCCGCAGGTGATGGGCGCCTGCCTGACCCAGATGCGCCAGGCCGCCGAGGTGCTGGAGATCGAAGCCAACGCGGTGTCCGACAACCCGCTGGTATTCGCCGCCGAGGGCGACGTGATCTCCGGCGGCAACTTCCACGCCGAACCGGTGGCGATGGCCGCCGACAACCTGGCCCTGGCGTTGGCCGAGATCGGTTCGCTGTCGGAACGGCGCATCTCGCTGATGATGGACATGCACATGTCGCAGTTGCCGCCGTTCCTGGTGGCCAACGGCGGGGTCAACTCCGGCTTCATGATCGCCCAGGTCACCGCCGCCGCGCTGGCCAGCGACAACAAGGCCCTGGCCCATCCGGCCAGCGTCGACAGCCTGCCGACCTCGGCCAACCAGGAAGACCATGTGTCGATGGCGCCGAACGCCGGCAAACGGCTCTGGGCGATGGCCGAGAACGTCCGCGGGATTCTCGCCGTGGAATGGCTGGGTGCCTGCCAGGGCCTGGACTTCCGCGAGGGCCTGAAGAGTTCGCCGAAGCTGGAGCAGGCTCGCCGCCTGCTGCGCGACAAGGTGCCGTACTACCAGGAGGATCGCTTCTTCGCCCCTGACATCGAGGCCGCCAGCCAGTTGCTCGCCAGCGGTTGCCTGAACGCGCTGCTGCCGGCCCGGCTGTTGCCGAGCCTTTGATACCCGCCCCCGGCCGCTCGGCCGGGGCGCTCCAGCAAGAACAACAACAGGAGAGCCGAGGGATGACGCACGACACGGGGCTTCGGCGCGGACTGAACGCCCGTCATATTCGTTTCATGGCACTGGGGTCGGCGATCGGCACCGGCCTGTTCTACGGTTCCGCATCGGCCATCCAGATGGCCGGGCCGGCGGTGCTGCTGGCCTACCTGATCGCCGGCGCGGCGGTGTACATGGTGATGCGCGCGCTCGGCGAGATGGCGGTGCACGAGCCGGTGTCCGGCTCGTTCGGCCATTACGCCAGCAGCTATCTCGGCCCCCTGGCCGGGTTCGTCACCGGCTGGACCTACGCTTTCGAGATGATCATCGTCTGCCTCGCCGATGTCACCGCGTTCGGCATCTACATGGGGTTCTGGTTTCCCGACGTGCCGCGCTGGATCTGGGTACTGTCCATCGTGCTGTTCATCGGCGGGCTGAACCTCTGTCATGTCAAGGTCTTCGGCGAGCTGGAGTTCTGGCTGTCGCTGGTCAAGGTCGGTGCCATCGTCGCGATGATTCTCGCCGGGCTCGGCATCATGTTCTTCGGCTTCAGCCTGGGCGGCGCGGCGACGTCCGCCACCGGCGTGCACAACCTGTGGCAGCACGGCGGCTTCCTGCCCAACGGCTGGGCCGGGCTGGTCGCCTCGCTGTCGGTGGTGGTATTCGCCTTCGGCGGCATCGAGATCATCGGCATCACCGCCGGCGAGGCGCAGGACCCGCAGCGGGTGATCCCGCGGGCGATCAATGCGGTGCCGCTGCGCATCCTGCTGTTCTACGTGCTGACCCTGTTCGTGCTGATGGCGATCTTCCCCTGGCAGCAGATCGGCAGCAACGGCAGTCCCTTCGTGCAGATCTTCGACGGCCTGGGGATCGAGTCGGCCGCGGCGATCCTAAATGTCGTGGTGATCACCGCGGCGATTTCGGCGATCAACAGCGACATCTTCGGCGCCGGTCGCATGCTCTACGGCATGGCCCGCCAGGGCCAGGCGCCGGTCGGCTTCTCGCGGGTGTCGCGGCACGGCGTGCCGTGGATGACCGTGCTGCTGATGGCGGTGGCCCTGCTGCTCGGCGTGGCGCTGAACTACCTGATCCCGCAGAGCGTATTCCTGTTGATCGCTTCCATCGCCACCTTCGCCACCGTGTGGGTCTGGCTGATGATCCTCCTGGCCCAGGTCGGCATGCGCCGGCGCATGGGGCCGCGCCAGGTCGCCGCGCTGAAGTTCCCGGTGCCGCTGTGGCCATTCGCGCCGGCGGCGGCGATCGTCTTCATGCTGTTCATCTTCGTGGTGCTCGGCTATTTCCCGGACACCCGCCCGGCCCTGTGGGTCGGGGCTATCTGGATCGCCTTGCTGGTGATCGCCTACCGGCGCTGGGTCAGGCCGAAGGGCGATGCCGCGCATGGCGTGCTTCAGGCCCAGGGAGGGCTGTGACGGAACCGACGGCGGCCTGAGCCGCCGGCCAATAACAACGATCGAGGCCGTTCCCCCGGGCGCGGCCCGCAGGTTTTCCAACTGCCTTTCCCAATCGTGCATCTGGAGCGTCGAACCATGCGATACAAGAAGTCGATGTTGAGTGTTCTCTGTGCCCTCGGCCTGCTCGCCGCCGCGGCGGGCGCCCAGGCGGAAGGCTGGTGCGAGTCCGGCAAGGCGGTGAAGTTCGCCGGGCTGAACTGGGAGAGCGGGACCCTGCTCACCGAACTGATGCAGTTCGTCCTGGCCAAGGGCTACGGCTGTACCACCGACAGCCTGCCGGGCAACTCGATCACCATGGAGCAGGCGCTGAGCACCAATGACATCCAGGTCTTCGCCGAGGAGTGGATCGGCCGCAGCGACGCCTGGAACAAGGCTGCCGCGGCCGGCAAGGTGGTCGGCGTCGGCGAACCCATCGTCGGCGCGGTGGAGGGCTGGTACGTGCCGCGCTACGTGATCGAGGGCGACCCGCAGCGCAAGCTCGAGGCGAAGGCGCCGAAGCTGCGCTCTATCGCCGACCTGGCGCAGTACGCCGAGGTCTTCCGCGACCCGGAAGAGCCGGGCAAGGGGCGCTTCTACAATTGCCCGGCCGGCTGGACCTGCGAGCTGGAGAACAGCGAGATGCTGAAAAGCTACGGCCTGGAAGAGACGTTCACCAATTTCCGTCCGGGCACCGGCCCGGCACTGGACGCGGCGGTGCTGTCGAGCTATCGGCGCGGCGAGCCTATCCTGTTCTACTACTGGTCGCCGACGCCGCTGATGGGCCGCGCCGACCTGGTGCGCCTGGAGGAAAGGCCCGGCGTCGACAAGCGCATCAGGATCCAGGTCGGCCTGTCGCGGACCTTCCACGACCAGGCGCCGGAGCTGGTGGCGGTGCTGGAGAAGGTCAACCTGCCGGCGGAGCTGCTGAACAGCGACCTGGCGCGGATGGCCAAGGACCGGATCGATGCGGCGCGCCTGGCGCGCGAGTTCCTCAAGGAGCACCCCGAGGTCTGGCACGCCTGGGTCGACGAGGACGCGGCGAAGAAGATCGAAGCGGCACTCTGAACCCACGACCGACGAGAGCAGACCATGTTTCCCGAACGCCTGACATTTTCCATCGCCGACTGGGTCAACGCTTGGGTCGACGCCCTGGTGACCAACTACGGCGACCTGTTCCGCAAGATCTCCGACACCCTGCTGTGGGCCATCGTCAACCTCGAAGGGCTGCTCCGCGCCACGCCCTGGTGGCTGTTGCTGGCGATCGTCGCGGCGATCGCCTGGCACGCCACCCGGCGCCTGCTGCCGACCCTGGTGATCACCGGCCTGCTGTTCCTGGTCGGCGCCGTCGGCCTCTGGGACAAGCTGATGCAGACCCTCGCGCTGATGCTGGTGGCGACCTTCATCTCGGTGCTGATCGGCATCCCCCTGGGCATCCTCGCCGCGCGCAGCAACCGCCTGCGCGCGGTGCTGATGCCGCTGCTGGACATCATGCAGACCATGCCCAGCTTCGTGTACCTGATCCCGGTGCTGATGTTGTTCGGCCTGGGCAAGGTGCCGGCGATCTTCGCCACCGTGATCTATGCCGCGCCGCCGCTGATCCGCCTCACCGACCTGGGCATCCGCCAGGTCGACAGCGAGGTGATGGAGGCGGTCAACGCCTTCGGCGCCAACCGCTGGCAGCAGCTGTTCGGCGTGCAGTTGCCGCTGGCCCTGCCGAGCATCATGGCGGGGATCAACCAGACCACCATGATGGCCCTGTCGATGGTGGTGATCGCTTCGATGATCGGCGCCCGCGGCCTCGGCGAAGACGTACTGGTGGGCATCCAGACGCTGAACGTGGGCAAGGGCCTGGAAGCCGGCCTGGCGATCGTCATCCTCGCGGTGGTGATCGACCGCATCACCCAGGCCTATGGCCGTTCCCGGCACGAGACGAGCAAATGAGCGGTGCGCAGATGAACAAGATCGAAGTGAAGAACGTGTTCAAGATCTTCGGCCCGCGCGCCGATGCCGCGCTGGCCCTTATCCGCCAGGGACGCAGCAAGGGCGAAGTGCTGGCGCAGACCGGCTGCGTGGTCGGCGTCAACGACCTGTCGCTGACCATCGGTGCTGGCGAGATCTTCGTGATCATGGGCCTGTCGGGTTCCGGCAAGTCGACCCTGGTGCGCCATTTCAACCGCCTGATCGACCCCACCAGCGGCGAGATCCTGGTGGATGGCGAGGACATCCTGCGCTACGACATGGAAGCCCTCCGGCAATTCCGCCGGCGCAAGATCAGCATGGTGTTCCAGAGTTTTGGCCTGCTGCCGCACAAGAGCGTGCTCGACAATGTCGCCTATGGCCTGAAGGTTCGCGGCGAAAGCCGGGCGCAGTGCCACGAGCGGGCCCTGCACTGGATCGCCACGGTTGGCCTGAAGGGCTACGAGAAGTCCTATCCGCACCAGCTTTCCGGCGGCATGCGCCAGCGCGTCGGCCTGGCCCGCGCGCTGGCCGCCGACACCGAGATCATTCTCATGGACGAGGCCTTCAGCGCCCTCGACCCGTTGATCCGCGCGGACATGCAGGACCAGTTGCTGGAACTGCAGAAAACCCTGCACAAGACCATCGTCTTCATCACCCACGACCTCGACGAGGCGGTACGCATCGGCAACCGCATCGCGATCCTCAAGGACGGCCAACTGATCCAGGTCGGCACACCACGGGAAATCCTCCACCAGCCGGCCGACGACTACGTCGACCGCTTCGTCCAGCGGCGGGTGGCGAACCTATGAGCGACCTACCGAGCGTCGTGTTCGGCGACGGCCCGCTGCGTTGGCAGGAACTGGTCGCGGTGGCCCGGCACGGTGCGCGCCTGGAACTGTCGGCGGCGGCCTGGGCACGGATCGACAACGCCCGCGCCATCGTCTGCCGTATCGTCGCCAACGGCGAGCGTGCCTACGGCATCAGTACCGGCCTCGGCGCGCTGTGCGACGTCCTGCTGGAAGGCGAGCAGCTCGCCGAGCTGTCGCGCAACACCTTGCTCAGCCATGCCTGCGGGGTCGGCGAGCCGCTGCGCGACGAACAGACCCGGGCGATCATCTGTGCCGCCGTCGCCAACTACAGCCAGGGCAAGTCCGGGCTCGACCGTTCGCTGGTGGAAGGGCTGCTGGCGCTGCTCAACCACGGGATTACCCCGCAGGTGCCGGCCCAGGGCTCGGTGGGCTACCTGACCCACATGGCGCACGTCGGCATCGCCCTGCTCGGCATCGGCGAGGTCAGCTACCGCGGCAGCGTCGTGCCGGCCGCCGCCGCGTTGGCGGCGGAAGGCCTGGCGACGGTGCGCCTGGGAGCCAAGGACGGGCTCTGCCTGGTCAACGGCACGCCGTGCATGACCGGCCTCGCCTGCCTGGCCCTGGACGACGCGCAGCGCCTGGCGCAGTGGGCCGACGTGATCGGGGCGATGAGCTTCGAGGCCCTGCGCGGCCAACTGGCGGCGTTCGACGCCGAGATCGTTGCGCTCAAGCCGCATCCCGGGATGCAGCGGGTCGCCGCCAATCTGCGAGCCTTGCTGGCTGGCAGCCAGGTACTGGAGAACGCCCGCGGCATCCGCACCCAGGATGCCCTGAGCATCCGCTCGATACCGCAGATCCATGGCGCCTGCCGTGACCAGTTGGCCCACGCGGCGCGGCAGATAGAGACCGAACTCAACTCGGCCACCGACAACCCGCTGCTGCTGGGTACGCCGGAAGCCTACCGGGTGGTATCCCAGGCCAATCCCCACGGCGAATCGGTGGCGATGGCCGCCGACCTGCTGGCGATTGCCGTGGCCGAGCTGGGCGGGGTCGCCGAGCGGCGCCTGGATCGCCTGGTCAACCCGCTGGTCAGCGGCCTGCCGGCGTTCCTGGTGGGCAAGCCGGGAGTCAACTCGGGGATGATGATCACCCAGTACGTCGCCGCCTCCCTGGCTGGCGAGAACCGCCAGCTGGCGCAGCCGGCGGTGGTCGACAACTTCGTCACCTCGGCGCTCCAGGAGGACCACCTGAGCCTCGGCACCAGTGCCGCGCTCAAGCTTGGCAGGGCCCTGGAGAACCTCCGGCGGATCCTCGCCATCGAGTACTTGCTGGCCGCCCAGGCCTTCGAATTCCTCGCCCCGCAACGCTTCGGCCAGGGCACCGCGGCGGCCTGGGGCATCCTGCGCGAGCGCGTGCCCGCGTACGACACCGACCGCTGGCTGGCTCCCGACATCGCCAGCGCGGCGGCTATCCTCGGCGAGCGGAAGAGTCTCGCCAGGCTGGCCGCGAGCATAGGAGACCTGCAATGAAACGACTCTGGCAGCATTGCCATGCCGCCACCCTCAAGGGCGGCAAGTACTCGATCGTCGAGGACGCCGCCCTGGTCACCGACGGTCCGCTGATCCACTGGATCGGCCCGCGCGCCGAACTGCCGCCCGGCGACTACGCCGAACGCATCGACCTCGGTGGCGCCTGGCTGACCCCGGGGTTGATCGACTGCCACACCCACGCGGTGTTCGGCGGCAACCGCAGCGGCGAATTCGAGCAGCGCCTGGAGGGCGTCAGCTACGCCGAGATCGCCGCCGCCGGCGGCGGTATCGCCAGCACCGTACGCGCCACCCGCGAGGCCAGCGAGGAAGAATTGCTGGCCAGCGCGCGCAAGCGCCTGGAGCCCTTGCTGCGCGACGGCGTGACGGCGCTGGAGATCAAGTCCGGCTACGGTCTCGACCTGGCCAGCGAACGCAAGATGCTGCGGGTCATCCGCCGCCTCGGCGAACGCCTGCCGGCGACCGTGCGCAGCACCTGCCTGGCTGCCCATGCGCTACCGCCGGAATACGCCGGGCGCGCCGACGACTACATCGAGCATATCTGCTCGACGATGCTCCCCGCGCTGGCCGGAGAGGGACTGGTGGACGCGGTGGACGCCTTCTGCGAGCACCTGGCGTTTTCCCCGGCGCAGGTCGAGCGGGTATTCATCGCCGCCCGCGAGCTGGGCCTGCCGGTGAAGCTGCACGCCGAGCAGCTATCCTCGCTGCACGGTTCCAGCCTGGCGGCGCGCTACCGGGCTTTGTCGGCCGACCACCTGGAGTACATGACCGAGGACGACGCCCGCGCCATGGGCGAGGCGGGCACCGTCGCGGTGCTGCTGCCGGGCGCCTTCTACCTGCTGCGCGAGACCCAGCTGCCGCCGATCGATGCCCTGCGCCGGCACGGCGTGGCCATGGCCATTGCCAGCGATCTCAATCCCGGCACCTCGCCGGCGCTGTCGTTGCGCCTGATGCTGAACATGGCCTGTACCCTGTTCCGCCTGACCCCGGAGGAGGCGCTGGCCGGTGTCACCCTGCACGCCGCCCGGGCGCTGGGGCTGGAAGCCAGTCACGGCAGCCTGGAGGTCGGCAAGCTGGCCGACTTCGTCGCCTGGGACATCGAGCGTCCGGCGGAGCTGGCCTACTGGCTGGGCGGCGATCTGCCGAAACGCGTCATTCGCCACGCCGAGGAGGTATACCGTGGATGAAGTCCTGAGTTTCAAGCGCGGCCGTGTGCCGCTACTGATCAGCATGCCGCACCCCGGCACGCGCCTGACCCCGGCGGTGGACGCCGGCCTGGTGGAGGAGGCGCGGGCGCTGACCGATACCGACTGGCACATTCCCCGGCTCTACGATTTCGCCGAGGAACTGGGCGCCAGCACCCTGGCTGCCCACTATTCGCGCTATGTGGTCGATCTCAACCGCCCTTCCGACGACAAGCCGCTGTACAGCACCGCCACTACCGGCCTGTATCCGGACACCCTGTTCGACGGCCGGCCGCTCTACCGCGAAGGCATGGCGCCGTCCGCCGAGGAACGCATGCGCTACCTGGCCGAAGTGTGGACGCCCTACCACCGGACCATTGCCGAGGAACTGGCGCGGCTGAAGGCCGAGTTCGGCTACGCGCTGCTCTGGGACGCCCACTCGATCCGTTCCCACGTGCCGCACCTGTTCGACGGCCGACTGCCCGACTTCAATCTCGGCACCAACGCCGGCGCCAGTTGCGATCCAGCGCTGGCGGCCCGCCTGGAGGCGGTCTGCGCTGCCGCCGAAGGCTACAGCCATGTGCTCAACGGGCGCTTCAAGGGCGGCCACATCACCCGCCACTACGGCCAGCCGGAGCAGCACGTCCATGCCGTCCAGCTGGAGCTGGCGCAGTGCACCTACATGGACGAGCAGGCCCCGTTCGCTTACCGCGCGGACCTCGCCGAAGCGACCCGCGCAGTCATCCACGAACTGCTGGAAAGCCTCCTCGCCTGGGGTCGCGAGCGCTACGCCTGAGGTGCTCGGAGGCGGCGGACGCCTGGCCCGTCCTGGCGGACGTGAATGCCGCGGATGGGGTGGGGCGTCCGCGTCGGCATTCTGGAAATTTTCTGTTACAAATTTATTGAGGTCAGCGTTGATGCGGCTGGGAGGCCGAGTGCGCAAAGAGTTGCACAACTGTTCTCCTCTATCCTCTCGGCCAGCATTTCCATCGCGCGGGCTCAGGCGCGTCGCGCCCGGAACCGAATACGCCAGGAACGCACGGCTGCGTTTCCAAGAGGACAGTGAATGTTCGCCCCCGCCAACCAGACGCACTTCAGCCTTCGCATCGAAAACCTCCGGCACGACTTCCAGGTACTCGCCTTCCGCGGTCGCGAAGCCATCAGCCAGCCCTTTCGCTTCGACCTGGAGCTGGTCAGCGAGCGATCCGATCTGGACCTCGACGCGCTGCTGCACCAGCCGGCCTTCCTGATCCTCTCGCCGAGCGGGCAAGGGGTCCACGGACAGCTCACCAGCATCGCCCAGGGGGACTCCGGCAAGCGCCTGACCGGCTATCGCGCGACCCTGGAGCCGCGCCTGGCCTACCTGGGGCTGTGCAGCGACCAACGCATCTTCCAGCGCCTCAGCGTGCCGGAAATCATCGGTCGGGTGCTGGAGGGCCACGGCATTCTCGCCGACGCCTACCGCTTCCAGGTGGGCCCGACGCCGTACCCGGCCCGCGAATACTGCACGCAGTACGACGAAACCGACCTGGCGTTCCTCAGCAGGCTCTGCGAGGAGGAAGGCATCCATTACCACCATGAGTTTTCTGCCCAGGGCCATGTGCTGGTCTTCGGCGACGACCAGACCTCCTTTCCGCGGCTGCAACGCCCCGTCGCCTACGTGCAGGACGCCGGGCTGGTCGCCGACCAGCCGGTGGTCAAGCGCTTCGGCGTGCGCTTCGACACCCGTGCCAGCCGGGTTACCCGGCGCGACTACGACTTCGAGCAACCCGCGTTGCAGATGCAGGCCGCCCATGGCCCGCAGCCCGGGGCGCAGCAACCGGACCTGGAGGACTACGACTATCCCGGCCGCTTCACCCACCGCGAGCGCGGCAAGCACCTGAGCCGGCGCGCGCTGGAACGGCATCGCGCCGACTACCTACAGGCCAGGGGCGAAAGCGACGAACCGGCGCTGCTCAGCGGACACTTCCTGACGCTGTCCGCGCATCCCCGCGGCGAATGGAACGATCTCTGGCTGCTTACCGAGGTTCTCCACGAAGGGCGGCAGCCGCAGGTACTGGAAGAGTCGATCGACAGCGACGTCGCGCAGGGCCGGGGCGATTTCCGCCAGGGCTATCGCAACCGTTTCGTCGCCACTCCCTGGAGCGCGCATTTCCGCCCCCCGCTGGAGCATCCCAAGCCACACGTGCTGGGCTGCCAGACAGCGGTCGTGACCGGCCCCGCCGGCGAGACCATCCACTGCGACCAATACGGCCGGGTCAAGGTGCAGTTCTTCTGGGATCGCCTCGGCCAGGCCGACGACAACACCAGTTGCTGGTTGCGCGTCGCCTCCAACTGGGCGGGCAAGCGCTATGGCGGCGTCGCCATCCCGCGGGTGGGCATGGAAGTCCTGGTGGGTTTCCTGGAGGGCGATCCGGATCAGCCGCTGGTCACCGGCTGCCTCTACCACAGCGAAAACCGGGTGCCCTACGAGCTGCCGCAGAACAAGACCCGCAGCGTTTTCAAGACCGACAGCTACCCCGGCGGCGGCGGCTTCAACGAACTGCGCATCGAGGACCGCAAGGGCCAGGAACAGATCTTCGTCCACGCCCAGCGCGACTGGGACGAGAACATCGAGCACGACCAGAAGATCCGCGTCGGCCACGAGCGCCACGACACGGTCGAGGGTGATAGCTACAGCGAGTTCAGGGCCGAGGAACAGCGCACGGTCCATGCCGACCGCAAGGTCGAACTGAAGGCGGCCGACCACCTCAGCGTCGCCGACGCGTTGCACCTGAGGATCGGCACCGGCCAGTTCGTCGAGGCGGGCGACGAGATCCATTTCAAGGCCGGCGACAAGGTAGTGATCGAGGCAGGCATGGAGCTGACCCTAAAGGGCGGTGGCAGCTTCGCCAGGCTCGACCCGGGCGGTGTCACCCTCGACGGCGCCCAGGTGATGATCAACAGCGGCGGCAGCCCCGGCATCGGTAGCGGCGTTCGCGCGCTGTCGCCGCTGCAACCGCTCGCGGCCGACGCCGCGGCGGCGGGAGGCGCCTTGTTGGGAGCCATCGCCCAGAAGATCGGCGAAGCGCCGCAGAAACTCCTACGTTTCGAACTCAGTCCGTTGCCCGGCGTGGCATCGGCGGCCAGGCAACCGTATCGGCTCTACGCCAACGGTGCCTTCAAGGAGGAGGGCATCGCCGACGAAGGCGGCGCAATCAGCTTCGAACCGCTTCCGGGCGAACGCACCTATCGTATCGAGACGGCCAATGGCCACGCCTACGAAGTGGAGATGGTCGACCGGCCGGACGCACTGCAGGTCGACGATCGGCTCGCCCAACAGGGGTTCCGCGACTACCGGGCGGAAATGCCCCAGCACAAGCCGCGTTCCGCCCCGGACGCCTACCGGCGCGACGCCTCGCGGCCCGGCGCCGCCGACAAGGATGAGCCCACGCCATGAGCGACCTGTACAAACCGCAGACCCTCAAGCTATACGCGCAACAGGCCGGCAGCGTCCGGCTGACCCTCGACTGGTTCGCCAACAAGGCTTTCTACCCGCCGCGCGCGGGTGTGCACATCAAGCCGCTGATCAATGGCCAGGCGGCCTTCGACGCGGTGCATGCGGCGATGGAAGCGGCCCGGCACAGCATCGACATCATCACCTGGGGCTTCGACCCGGCCATGCGCTTCAAACGCCCCGACGGACCGCGAATCGGCGAATTGCTGCAGACGAAGGGCCGCGAAGGAGTGCAGGCGCGAGTGCTGGTCTGGAGCAACCAACTCGCCAGGCTCAAGGAAAACACCATCCCCGGGGCCGGCGTCGGCGGTTCCGGCGGCACCTGGGCGGGCTCGGGCGTCGCCAGCGGCAGCGCAGTGGACAACGAGGTGCTGCGACTGGAGCAGCGGCGCCAGCATAACCTCAACCTCATCGCGCGGCAGCAGGAAGCCCTGGAGCGCTCGGAGCGGCTGCACCGCGAAGGCAGGCTGCCGAGCTTCGACCCGCGGGGCGCCGCCCACGCGCGGACGCGCATCGCCGAGCTGGAGGCGGAGAACGCCGAGATCCAGCGCACTCACGACAGCAGCGGGGCCCAGGGCTACGGCGGCAAGCGCGGTTCCGGCGGCACCCGCCAGGATCCCTGGGGGCAGATATTCACCCGCGACTGGTTCAAGGCGGTACGCGGCGGTGGGTTGCAGAACGTCGAGTTCCGTACCCGCGACTTCGAGCAGACGGCCAGACCGGTGATGAACGGCGAGCAAGTGCGCCTCGTCAATGGGCGGCTGCAAAGCCTGATCCACCTGTTGCGCGCCGATGGCATCGACGACCTGGGCATCGGCCAGTTGCTGGTACTCACCCAGTTCGCCAGCCATCACCAGAAGATGGTCCTGGTCGACTATGGCAGCCCGCAGGCCATCGGCTTCGTCATGGGTCACAACATGCACCGCAACTACTGGGACACCAGCGCCCACCTGTTCGACGACCGCGCCGCCGGTCGCGATCCCGGGTTCGGGCCCTGGCAGGATATCTCCATGCAGGTCCAGGGACCGGTGCTGGCCGACCTCAGCCGCAACTTCAGCGAGGCCTGGGACCTCGAGACGCCGTGGTACAAGCGCTGGTTCTCGACGCCATCGCTGACCGCCGAGCGCGACGCCTTGCCGCTGCCGAAGATCGCCACGCCCGCCAGCAACAGCGTCGCGCAGATTTGCCGGACCCAGCCGCAGGACGACGAGCGCTCGATCCTGGAGCACTATCTCAAGGCCCTGGGCAATGCCACCGACTACGTCTACATGGAAAACCAGTACTTCCGTTATGCCGGCTTCGCCGAGCGCCTGCGGAAGACTGCGCAGGTGCGCAAGGCCCGGGGCGTGCCCGGCGACCTGTACCTGTTCGTCGTGACCAACACCCCCGACTCCAGCGACGCCTCGAAGACCACCTACGACATGATGAAAGGCCTGGGCCAGGAGCAACTGATGCCGCAGGTACAGCGCGACCTGGCGCATGACTTGCGGGAAAAGCGGGAGCAGTTGAAGCAGGTCAGGGAAAACCTACATCCCGATCCCTATGTCCGGCGCGGCCAGGAAAACAACATCGAACGGCTGGAGCGCAAGATCGAGGCGCTCGAAGAGAAAGGCGTGACGCCGGAAGTCGAGCAACGCCTCGGCGATCTCGGCGCGCAGGAGATTCCCGGACTGGCGAAGAACACCGGCGAGGACGACAAGCCCTATCAACTCGCCGAAGTACCCGGCCTCAAGGTGGTCGTCGCCACCCTGGCCACCAGTGACCCTGCCCCCGGCAGCCCGCCGCCAGCGCGCCTGTCCGCCGAAGCCGAGGCCGCCCTCGGGGCGCCGCCGCTGAAGGCGCGCTACAAACACATCTACGTGCACTCCAAGCTGCTGCTGGTGGACGACCTCTATACCCTGCTCAGCTCGGCCAATATCAATGTCCGCAGCATGCATGGCGACAGCGAATTGGGAATTGCCCAGCCCAATCCGGATTTGGCGAGGGCGATGCGGGAGGAGTTGTGGGGGGCACATGCTTATGAAGTTGCCAAAACGATCGAAGACAACTTCGAACTGTGGAGTCAGAAGATGGATGATAACTGGAAGGCCCAAGTGGCAGATGAGCCTTTTACCTCGCACTTGCTGCGTTTCTGGGATGTCACCACGCCCTATAGTCCCAATCTTACGGTGGACTGAGTAATGCGAAGCTCTATTGGTCTATTCATTTTCCTGTTGAGTTTCGGAGTTCCTGCTATGGCCGACAGTAAGCCGTTCGTCTGTGTTAATGAGAAAGACCATTTGCCACCTCTCGATCCCCAGGCCGATACCTGGTATCGGGAAGCAGTTGCGCTAGCTAAGCCTGACACCTTGCGTCCTTGGGGACGTATTGTGGACTTATACAGTAAGGCAGTTGAGCGTGGGCATTGGAAGGCGATGCATAATTTGGCGAATCTTTATCGTACGGGGTGGCCCGGAGGGGTAGAAAAAGATACGCAGAAGGCACTGGACCTCTATCAAAAAATGATCGATCTGGAGGTGCCCCAAGGGTTCTATGATATGGGAGCAATGATCGGCAATCGTGCAGGGGTCAAGAATCCTGCAACTGACGGGCTTACTTTTCTTGATAAGGCTGCTAGCCTAGGAAATCCGCCGGCACTAACCGAACTAGGTAAGCTTTATATATATGTGGCCAAAAAAAAGGATTTGGGGTTGGCGTATACTCACTGTGCTGCTAGCCAGGGCTATGCACCGGCTAATTATGAGTTGGGAGTGTATTACAAGATAGTGGAGCACAATTTCCCAAAGGCACTGGTTTATTATCAGGCGTCAGTCTCTCAGGGGGGCAAGAGCGCGGCTTTTTTCCTATCACGAGTCTTCGGAAGTGAGACTCCTCCTGCAAGTGCAATGTGGTACGCCCCCGACGAAAAGTTACAAGAAGCGTATTATTCAATCTACAAAAAGCTTGAGGCCGACCCTGACTTACGTTTCCCCCATCTGATAGAAGACCATCCTCTGCCTCCACATCCAACGCAAGGCTATGATGCCGATCGGCCTGACTGGAAGCCAGAGTGACAACTGTGCGGTGGGTTATTGGTGCGTTGGTCGCATCCTGCTTCGCAGCGCTTCCTGTCATGGCTGTTAGCAAGCCTTTTGTCTGCGTTAACGAAAAGGACCATCTACCCCCTCTGGACCCGCAGGCCGATGCTTGGTATCGCGAAGCGGCGACCCTGGCCAAGCCCGATACCTTGCGTCCGTGGCCTCGTATCGTCGGGTTGTACAGCAAGGCGGCCGAGCGCGGCCACTGGAAGGCCATGCACAACCTGGCGAATCTTTATCGTACAGGGTGGCCCGGAGGAGTAGAAAAAGATCCGCAGAAGGCATTGGATCTCTATCAAAAGATGATAGATCTGGATGTGCCTCAGGGGTTCTATGATATGGGGGCAATGATTGGTAATCGTGCCGGTGGTAAGAACCCTGCTACCGATGGTCTGACCTTCTTGGATAAAGCCGCTAGTTTGGGGAACCCGCCAGCACTGACCGAGTTGGGTAAACTCTATATTTATGTGGCCAAGGAAAAGGAATTGGGGGTGGTGTATACCAGTTGTGCTTCCAGTCAAGGTTATGCTCCGGCGAGCTATGAGCTTGGAAGCTACTATGAGTTGGTTGAGCATAATTATCCAAAGGCACTTAGCTACTATCAAGTCTCCGTCTCTCAAGGCGGCAGGAGTGCAGCCTTTTTTCTCTCGCGCGTCTTCGGAAAGAGGACTCCTCCTTCAAGTGCAATGTGGTATACGCCGGATGAAAAGCTTGAGAAATTCTACTACTCCCTCTATCTGCAAATTGATGCCGACCCCGATCTTCGTTTTCCCAATTTGGTAAAAGATAACCCCTTGCCACCCCACCCCGTCCAGGGCTACGACGCAGCTCGACCCGACTGGAAGCCGGGTCAGTGATTCGGCTAATGGCTATTGGAATATGGGCTGTACTTTGTCTCGCAGCAGTTCCCGCTATGGCTGACAGCAAGCCTTTTGTCTGCGTTAACGAAAAGGACCATCTACCCCCTCTGGACCCGCAGGCCGATGCTTGGTATCGCGAAGCGGCGACCCTGGCCAAGCCCGATACCTTGCGTCCGTGGCCTCGTATCGTCGGGTTGTACAGCAAGGCGGCCGAGCGCGGCCACTGGAAGGCCATGCACAACCTGGCGAATCTTTATCGTACAGGGTGGTCCGGAGGAGTAGAAAAAGATACGCAGAAGGCATTGGATCTCTATCACAAGATGATAGATCTGGATGTGCCTCAGGGGTTCTATGATATGGGAGCAATGATTGGAAATCGCGCCGGGGTTAAAAACCCTGCAGCTGACGGACTTACTTTTCTTGATAAGGCTGCTAGCCTAGGAAATCCGCCGGCACTAACCGAGCTAGGTAAGCTCTATATATATGTGGCCAAAAAAAAGGATTTGGGGTTGGCGTATACTCACTGTGCTGCTAGCCAGGGCCATGCGCCGGCTAGTTATGAGTTGGGGGCGTATTACAAGATAGTAGAGCATAATTTTCCAAAAGCATTGGGTTATTATCAGGCGTCAGTCTCTCAGGGCGGAAAGAGTGCGGCTTTATTTATCTCAGGTGTTTTTGATAAAGCCAGTCCTGATGTCGATAGAATGTGGTACGCCCCCGATGAGAAGCTGCACAAACTATATGATGGTATTTACGATCAACTTGCCGCTGATCCTGATTTGCGTTTTCCCAATTTGATAAAGGACCATCCTCTGCCTCCTCTCCCGACCCAAGGCTACGACGTGGACCGCCCAGACTGGAAGCCGGAGCGGTAAGTACGCGAGGCGTGGGCCAGAACGACGTCCAAGGTTTCCAGCGGCAGGCCAGGCGGCAAATGCTACATCTGCACGGCCCGCAAACGCTCCTCGGCCTGGCGGGCGAGCATCCGCAGCAGCGGAGCGAGGGTGTGCGGCGGGGTTTCGTCGGCGCGGGTGATGGCGTAGAGGGTGACCGGGAAGGCCGGGCTCAATGGGCGGATCGCGGTGCTGTGCGGGTCGGCGCCGAGGGCGGTGAAGGGATCGACCAGCGCCAGGCCCGCCCCAGCCTCCACCAGGGCGCGGGCGAGGGCGTAGGTCTGCACGGCGATCTTCACCTGCGGCGGTGGCTCCACGGCGCTGAGGTAATCCTCCAGGCGGGCGAACAGCGGGTCGGCGGTGGACAGCCCGATCAGCGCTTCGCCGGCCAGCCCGGCCAGGCTCAGCGGCTGCCGGCGTTCCGCTTCGGGCCAGTGTTCGCGCGGCGCCAGGGCCACCAATACGCCGCTGGCGATGGCTTCGCCGCGCAGGCCGGGATGTTCCGGCTGCTTCAGGCTCAGGGCCAGGTCCAGTTCGCGCATCAGCAGGCCCTGCACCAGCTCGCGCGAATGCAAGGTGGCCAGTTCGCAGCCGCTCTGCGGATAGCGCGCGCTCCATTCGCCGATCGCCCGCGGCAGCAGCGACAGCGCCAGGGCCGGGGTGGCGCCGATGCGCAGGCTGTGGCCCGGTTGGCGCCGCAGGTTCTGCGCCAGGCGCCGCACCGCCTGCAGGCTATCGCTGAGCTTGGCCACTTCGCGCTCCAGTTCCAGCGCTTCCGGAGTCGCCAGCAGCTTGCCGCGCACTCGCAAGAACAGCGGGAAGCCCAGTTGCTGCTCGGCGTGCTGCAGGACCTTGCTCACCGCCGGTTGGGACACATGCAGCAACTGTGCGGCGCCGCTGACCGAGCCAGCCTGGCGGATCGCCTGGAACACTTCGATATGGCGGAGCTTCATCGGCGCGATCCCATAACCTGGATTTATACCCTGGCCATCTTTATTCATTGTCCTACCGCTGTCATCCGCGCCTATCGTCGAAGCCCTGGAAAACACCTGGATAACGATTGTCATGGCTCAGCGGGTTTGCATCATCGGCGCCGGCGTGGTCGGCCTGGCCACGGCCTACGCCCTGGTTCGCGAAGGATTCGACGTGACCCTGGTGGAAGCGCGCGAGCGGGGCGGGCTGGAAACCAGCTACGCCAATGGCGGGCAGTTGTCCTATCGCTACGTGGCGCCATTGGCCGACAGCGGCGTGCCGGCCCAGGCGCTCGGCTGGCTGCTGCGCAACGATGCGCCGTTGCGCCTGCGGCCGCGTCTTGATCCGGCGCAGTGGCGCTGGCTGCTGGGCTTCCTCGCGGCCTGCCGCGGCTCGCTGAACCGCCGCAATGCCGCGCACCTGCTGCGCCTGGCATTGCTCAGCCAGCGCACCCTGCAGGACTGGCGCGAGGAGGATGGCCTCGATGGCTTCGACTGGCGGCGCAACGGCAAGCTGGTGGCGTTTCGCCAACCGGCCAGCTTTGCGCGGGCCCGCCAGGGCCTGGCCGATCCCTCGGCGCAATTCGTCCTGTCCGCCGCCGAGTGCCGCGAGTTGGAGCCGGCCCTGTCCGACGCGCCCTTCGTCGGCGGCATCCACACGCCGGACGAGGAGGTCGCCGACTGCCATGCCTTCTGCGTGCAACTTGCCGAGCGCCTGCAGGCTTCCGGACATTGCCGGCAACTGCATGGCCGCAGGGTGACGAAGATCGTCGAGGGCGGCGCGGCGGTGCGTGGCGTCGAGGTCGGCGGCGATCTCATCGAGGCCGATCATGTGGTGCTGGCCGCCGGCTACCGCAGCGCCGAATTGATGCTGCCGGGCCTGCGCCTGCCGCTATACCCGCTCAAGGGCTATAGCCTGACCCTGCCGGTCGGCGCGCAGCACCGCGCGCCGGATACCAGCATCACCGATTACGACCGCAAGATCGTCTACGCGCGAATCGGCGAGCGGCTGCGGATCGCCGCGATGGTCGACATCGTCGGCTTCGACCCCGGCCTCGAGCCCGCGCGCCTGGCACTGCTGCGCCAGCAGGCGCGAGACACGTTCCCGCAGGGCGGCGATTTCGACGCCGCCGTCGAATGGGCCGGCATGCGCCCGGCCACGCCCACCGGGGTACCGCTGGTGGGCAGCGGCGGCTACCGCAACCTCTGGCTCAACCTCGGCCACGGCGCGCTCGGCTTCACCCTGGCCTGCGGCAGCGGGCGCCTGCTGGCCGAGCAGATCGGCCGCCGCCCGCCGAGCATCGATACCTCTGGCCTGCTTCCGCGCGGCGCGCTGGCTGGCTGAATTCCCCTCGACCTGGAGCACTCCCATGGAACCGACCCGTATCGCCACCAACGACCGCCTGTCCGCCGCGGTCTGCTTCGACGCCCTGGTATTTCTTTCCGGCCAGGTGCCGGGCCAGGCCGAGGATATCCATGGCCAGACCCGCGAGGTGCTGGCGAAGATCGACGCGCTGCTGGCCGAGGCCGGGTCGCGCAAGGAGCGTATCCTCAGCGCGACCATCTACCTGAAGGACATCGCCCGCGATTTCGCCGCCCTGAACGAGGTCTGGACCCAGTGGTTGCCGACCGGCCAGGCGCCCAGCCGGACCACCGTCCAGGCGGAGCTGGCGCGTCCGTCGGTGCTGGTGGAGATCACCGTGGTGGCGGCCAGGGGCTGACTTACTTTCCATAGCCATAAGAAAAAGAGGCAGAACCTCCGATGAAAACCCTTGTATCCAGCACTCTCGCACTCTCCCTGTCGCTCGCCATCGGCGCCGCGCAGGCCGAGGAACTCAGCGGCACCCTGAAGAAGGTTGCCGACAACGGCACGATAACCCTGGGTTATCGCGATGCCTCGGTGCCTTTCTCCTACCTTGGCGATAACAGCGGCCAGCCCATGGGCTATTCGGTGGAACTGGCCGACAAGGTGGTGGAGCGGCTCAAAAGCACCCTCGGCAAGCCGGAACTCAAGGTGAAGTACAACCTGGTCACTTCGCAGACCCGTATCCCTCTGGTGCAGAATGGCACCGTCGACCTGGAGTGCGGCTCCACCGGGGTCACCGCCGAGCGGCAGAAACAGGTGGCGTTCTCCTACGGCTTCATCTACGTCAAGGGCCAGTTGCTGACCCGCAAGGACAGCGGCATCGCCCACTTCGACGACCTCAAGGGCAAGAACGTGGTGACCACCGCCGGCACCACCAACGAGCGCTACCTGAAGAACTACAACGCCGAACACAAGCTGGGGATGAACGTGGTCAGCGCCAAGGACCACGGCGAAGCCTTCCAGATGCTGCAATCGGGTCGCGCGGTGGCCTTCTACATGGACGATGCGCTGCTCTACGGCGAACGCGCCAAGGCGCGCCAGCCGCACGACTGGGTGGTGGTCGGCGAGCCGCAATCGCGGGAGATCTACAGCTGCATGGTGCGCAAGGACGACCCGCAGTTCCTTGCCCTGGTCAACGAGACCCTGGCCGGGCTGTATCGCTCGGGCGAGATACAGGGCATCTACCAGCGCTGGTTCCAGCAGCCGATCCCGCCCAAGGGGTTGAACCTGGAGTTTCCCATGACCGCGGAGCTGAAGGCGATCCTCGAGAACCCCACCAGCGATCCGGTGCAGTGAGCGTCTAGCGCTGCAGGCCGAGGTGGCGGATCGACGGCGTCGGCGCGTCCAGGCGCGACCAGACGTCGTCGGCCAGTTCGGCCGGATAGAACGACGGCAGGCCAGGCAGTTCGTCGCGGGCGATCCAGCCGACCTCGCGGATATCGAACTCGTCGCCGCCCAGGCCCTTCAGGTTGGCCAGGGTCGGCTCGCCACGCCAGGCGTCGATGCGGTAGAACAGCTCCATGTGGAAGCGCCCGGCGGCGGGTTCGGCGAATTCGCGCACGTAGACCAGCGGGCCGACGTCCACCCGCAGGCCGGTCTCCTCGAAAAACTCGCGCCGGACGGTATCCTTCGTCGATTCGTCGCATTCCGACTCGAAGCCGCCGCCGGGCGGAATCCAGTAGATGTCGCCGCCGACCTCGTGGCGGACCAGCAGAATGCGTTGCTCCACCACCAGCAGGCCGGCGGCGCGGATACGGTGTCGCAAGGCCTCGGCCATGCTCGTTCTCCCGGCGCCAGGCGCCGTTGCTTGGATTGATGGTTTCCTGTCTACCGGGGCGGACATGAAAGCCGCTCGGTTTTTTTCCCGGCGCCGAAGTATCATGCGCGGCAGAGCAAAGGACGGGCCCCGCTGTCGACGTTTGCGCCGGGGGCCGAACACATCGCCTCGGGAGCGCATCATGCTAGTTCTGTATCCGGAAATTAAACCCTACGCTCGCCACGAGCTGGCCGTCGACGAACCGCATGTGCTGTATGCCGACGAAAGCGGTTCGCCGGACGGACTGCCGGTCGTCTTCGTCCACGGCGGCCCCGGCTCCGGTTGCGATGCCCTGTCGCGTCGCTTCTTCGATCCCAACCTCTACCGTATCGTCACCTTCGACCAGCGCGGTTGCGGCCGTTCCACGCCCCACGCCAGCCTGGAGAAGAACAGCACCTGGGAGCTGGTGGCGGACATGGAGCGCCTGCGCGAGCACCTGGGTATCGAGAAGTGGGTGCTGTTCGGCGGTTCCTGGGGCTCGACCCTGTCGCTGGCCTACGCGCAGACCCATCCCGAGCGGGTCCATGCGCTGATCCTGCGCGGCATCTTCCTCTGCCGTCCGCAGGACATCCACTGGTTCTACCAGGAAGGCGCCAGCCGCCTGTTCCCCGACTATTGGGAAGACTATGTCGCGCCGATCCCGCCGGAAGAGCGCGGCGACCTGCTGGCGGCCTTCCACAAGCGCCTGACCGGTAGCGACCAGATCGCCCAGATGCACGCTGCCAAGGCCTGGTCGACCTGGGAGGGCCGCACCGCCACGCTGCGCCCCAACCCCATGGTGGTGGACCGCTTCACCGAGCCGGGCAGGGCGCTGTCGATCTCGCGCATCGAGAACCACTTCTTCGTCAACCAGGGCTTCCTCAGGCCCAACCAGTTGCTCGAGGACATGCACCGCATCGCCCATCTGCCTGGCGTGATCGTGCATGGCCGCTACGACGCCATCTGTCCCCTGGACAATGCCTGGGCCCTGCACCAGGCCTGGCCGAACAGCGAACTGCAGATCATCCGCGACGCCGGGCATACCGCCAGCGAGCCGGGGATAGTCGATGCGCTGGTGCGCGCCACCAACGAGATCGGCCGGCGACTGCTCGACCTGCCGCCGGAGGCCGAATGAAGGCATTGCTGCAGCGCGTCGGCGCGGCGCGGGTGGAGGTTGGCGGCGAAATCGTCGGCTCCATCGATCGCGGCCTGCTGGTGCTGGTCGGGGTCGAGCCCGAGGATGGCGAGCGTTGCGCGGCGAAGATGCTGCACAAGCTGCTCAACTACAGGGTGTTCGGCGACGACGAGGGCAAGATGAACCGGTCCTTGCTGGACGTGCAGGGCGGCTTGCTGCTGGTCTCGCAATTCACCCTGGCGGCGAACACCCGCAGCGGACTGCGTCCGAGCTTCTCCAGCGCGGCGCCGCCGGCGCAAGGAGAGGCGGTGTTCGAGCACCTGGTGAAACTGGCGCGGGAGGCCTATCCGCAGGTGGCGACCGGGCGTTTCGGCGCCGACATGCAGGTGCACCTGGTCAACGACGGGCCGGTGACCTTCCTGCTGGAGAGTTGATCGGCGTCGAGGGGATTTTCCCCAAGGTGCTTCAGGGAGGGATGGCGGGGCCGGAACGGTGAATTTTTGTGACAGATACATGGCCTTTTGTCACAACCTCGGTGCATCATCCGCACGCCGATTTCATGCTGTACAGGACAGGCCGCCCGGCATCCCGATGCCGGGCGGGGCGTCCTGCAACCCAATGGACGGGAATCATTCCGCCCGGGCAGGGTCGGAACCTCTGGGGTCGCTAGCCGACGAGCGGCATGCCCCCTGGTCTTCCAGGCCCGGTGCACGTAACGCGAATGACTGGAAACAGGCATTCTTTTTGTCAGATCGCGCCAAATCTGGCTATCTATCGGGTTTGGCAGCGAATGTGGCGAAACCATGTTCGACCGGCACTCCGGTGCCGTCGGAGACCCCTGAACGGTCAGGGCGTCTTCAGTAATTCATGTTCACGGACGAGGGGGCCTCGTGATTTTCCGTTCCGTTTCAAACACCGATTTCCGCGCCCGCGTGCGCACCCTGCTGCTTGCCGGCTCGACCGCGCTGGCATTCGTCGCCGCCCCGGTATGGGCGTTCAGCATCGACGACGTGGCGAGCAAGGCCAAGGACCTGGCCGGCGACAAGTATTCCGCGCCGACCAGCAACCTGCCATCGGAATTCAGCGAAATGAAATTCGCCGATTACCAGCAGATCCGTTTCATCAACGAGCGCGCCTACTGGGGCAAGCTGAAGACGCCGTTCAAGCTGAGCTTCTATCACCAGGGCATGCACTTCGACACGCCGGTGAAGATCAACGAGGTGACCGCTACCACGGTCAAGCCGATCAAGTACGATCGCACCAAGTTCGATTTCGGATCCCTGAAGTTCGACGAGAATGCCACCAAGGATCTCGGCTATGCCGGTTTCCGCGTGCTCTATCCGATCAACAAGGCCGACAAGCAGGACGAGATCGCCACCTTCCTTGGCGCGAGCTACTTCCGCGTGGTCGGCAAGGGCCAGGTCTACGGTCTGTCGGCGCGCGGCCTGGCGATCGATACCGCGCTGCCTTCGGGCGAAGAGTTCCCGCGCTTCCGCGAATTCTGGATCGAGCGGCCGAAGGCGCAGGACAAGCAACTGGTGATCTACGCCCTGCTCGACTCGCCGCGGGCCACCGGCGCCTACCGCTTCGTGCTGCGTCCGGGCAAGGATGCGGTGATGGATGTCCAGGCCCGCGTGTTCCTCCGCGACAAGGTCAGCAAGCTGGGCCTGGCGCCGCTGACCAGCATGTACCTGTTCGGCTCCAACCAGCCGTCCGAGCAGCACAACTTCCGGCCCGAGCTGCATGACTCCAGCGGCCTGCAGATCCATGCCGGCAACGGCGAGTGGCTGTGGCGTCCGCTGAACAATCCGAAGCACCTGTCGGTGAGCACCTTCAGCGTCGAGAACCCGAAAGGCTTCGGCCTGCTCCAGCGCGGCCGCGAGTTCTCCCGCTACGAAGACCTGGACGACCGCTACGACCTGCGTCCGAGCGCCTGGATCGAGCCGAAGGGCGACTGGGGCAAGGGCACCGTGGAACTGGTGGAAATCCCGACCCCGGACGAAACCAACGACAATATCGTCGCGTTCTGGAACCCCGAGACCCAGCCTGAGGTCGGAAAGCCGCTGGACTTCGCCTACCGCCTGCACTGGACCATGGATGAAGACGAGCTGCACGACCCGAAATCCTCCTGGGTCAAGCAGACCATGCGCTCGGTCGGCGACGTGAAGCAGAAGAACCTGATCCGCCAGCAGGACGGCAGCACCGCCCTGGTCGTCGACTTCGAAGGGCCGGCCCTGAAGGACCTGGCGCCGGACGCGCCGGTGACCACCCAGGTCAGCACCGACAGCAACGCCGAGGTGGTGGAGAACAGCCTGCGTTACAACCCGGTCCTGAAAGGCTGGCGCCTGACGCTGCGGATCAAGGTCAAGGATCCGAAGAAGCCGGTGGAAATGCGCGCGGCGCTGGTCGACGAGGCGCAGAAGCCACTGAGCGAAACCTGGAGCTATCAGCTGCCTGCCGATGAATAACCCATCCACTACGAAAGCACCGCTGGCCGACTACCTCGCTCATCTTCCCCTGGCGGAAGAGGAGCGGGAGCGGCTTGGCGAGTCCGCTTCCTTCTCCGAGCTGCACGCTCGCCTGGCGGGAGCGGAAGGCGCCGCTGCCGATGCCGGGGGCGATCCCGCCCTGGCCTCGGTACGCGCCCGCCTGCAGCTGGGCACCCCTGAGCTGGACGACGCCGAGATGTTCGGCGTCGACGCCCAGGGTCGCACCTTCCTCAAGATTTCCCCGCCGATCCGCCGTACCAAGGTGATTCCCGAGCCCTGGCGCACCAACATCCTGGTGCGCGGCTGGCGTCGGCTGACCGGACGCAGCAACCCGCCCAAGCCCAAGCGTGCCCTGCCGCGGGCCCGCTGGCAGCGGGTCGGCTCGCTGCGCCGGTTCATCCTGCTGTTGTTGATGCTGGCGCAGACCTCGGTCGCCACCTACTACATGAAAGGCATCCTGCCCTACCAGGGCTGGGCCTTCGTCGACCTGGAGGAGCTGGCCCAGCAGAGCCTGCTGGATACCGTCCAGCAGGTGCTGCCCTATGTCATCCAGTTCGGCATCCTGGCGCTCTTCGCGATCCTCTTCTGCTGGGTCTCGGCCGGCTTCTGGACCGCGCTGATGGGCTTCTGGGAGCTGCTCACCGGGCGTGACCGCTACCGGATCTCCGGCAGCAGCGCCGGCAGCGAGCCGATCGCCGCCGACGCCCGCACGGCGATCGTCATGCCGATCTGCAACGAAGACGTGCCGCGGGTATTCGCCGGCCTGCGGGCGACCGTCGAGTCGATGGCCGCCACCGGCGAGATGGAGCGCTTCGACTTCTTCGTCCTCAGCGACACCAACGACCCGGATATCGCCGTCGCCGAGCAGCAGGCCTGGCTCGAGCTGTGCCGCGAGACCAAGGGCTTCGGCAAGATCTTCTACCGTCGCCGCCGGCGTCGGGTGAAGCGCAAGAGCGGCAACATCGACGACTTCTGCCGGCGCTGGGGCGGCGACTACCGCTACATGGTGGTGATGGACGCCGACAGCGTGATGAGCGGCGACTGCCTGGCCAAGCTGGTACGCCTGATGGAGGCCAATCCTGAGGCGGGGATCATCCAGACCGCGCCGAAGGCGTCCGGCATGGACACCCTGTATGCGCGCATGCAGCAGTTCGCCACCCGCGTCTACGGCCCGCTGTTCACCGCCGGCCTGCACTTCTGGCAACTCGGCGAGTCGCACTACTGGGGCCACAACGCGATCATCCGCATGCAGCCCTTCATCGACCACTGCGCCCTGGCGCCGTTGCCGGGCAAGGGCTCGTTCGCCGGCGCGATCCTGTCCCACGACTTCGTCGAGGCTGCGTTGATGCGCCGTGCCGGCTGGGGCGTGTGGATCGCCTACGACCTCGACGGCAGCTACGAAGAACTGCCGCCGAACCTGCTCGACGAACTCAAGCGCGACCGCCGCTGGTGCCATGGCAACCTGATGAACTTCCGCCTGTTCCTGGTCAAGGGCATGCACCCGGTGCACCGCGCGGTGTTCCTCACCGGGGTCATGTCCTACCTGTCGGCGCCGTTGTGGTTCTTCTTCCTGGTGCTTTCCACCGCGCTGCTGGCGGTGCACCAACTGATGGAGCCGCAGTACTTCCTGGAACCGCGGCAGCTGTTCCCGATCTGGCCGCAGTGGCATCCGGAGAAGGCCATCGCGTTGTTCTCCACCACCCTGACCCTGTTGTTCCTGCCCAAGCTGCTCAGCGTAATGCTGATCTGGGCCAAGGGCGCCAAGGGTTTCGGCGGGGTGATCCGGGTGACCCTGAGCATGCTCCTGGAGATGTTCTTCTCGGTGCTGCTGGCGCCGGTGCGCATGCTCTTCCACACCCGCTTCGTGCTTGCCGCCTTCCTCGGCTGGTCGGTGCAGTGGAACTCGCCGCAGCGCGACGACGACGCCACGCCCTGGAGCGAGGCGATCCGCCGGCACGGCATGCAGACTCTACTGGGTATCGCCTGGACCCTGCTGGTGGCCTGGCTCAACCCGCGCTTCCTGTGGTGGCTGTCGCCGATCGTCGGTTCGCTGATCCTGTCGATCCCGGTATCGGTGATCTCCAGCCGGGTGAAGCTGGGCCTGCGCGCCCGCGACGAAAAGCTGTTCCTGATCCCGGAGGAGTACGACACGCCGCGCGAGCTGCGCGCCACCGACGAGTACACCTACGAGAACCGCTGGCATGCGCTCAAGGATGGCTTCCTCAAGGCCGCCGTCGATCCGTTGCTCAACGCCCTGGCCTGCGCCATGGGCACGGCTCGCCACAACCGTGCGCAAGCCATCGAGACGGTGCGCGGCGAGCGTATCGGCAAGGCCATCGAGACGGGCCCGGAACAGCTCGACGGCGCCACGCGCCTGGCCCTGTTGAGTGACCCGGTAGCACTTTCGCGCCTGCATACGCGGGTCTGGGAAGAGGACCGCGACGACTGGCTCGGCCGCTGGCGCAAGGCCGAGGCGGACGACCCCCACGCCGCCAGCGTACCGCTGGCCCAGGTAGTGCCCGGCGACGCCGGCCTGCTGCCCGCCGCCCAGTCCTGATCCCATGCCCCCGGCGGAACGCCGCCGGGGGCATGGTCTGTTTCTTGCCTGTTTTCCCCGTGCGGCGCTGCTGTTACCCTGCGCCGGCAATCCAGAAAGTCTCGTATCGTTCGCCAGCTGAGGTACTATCGGCCGCCTTTTGCGCAGCCGGTCATGGCCTGCTGCCCGCCCGGGACGGCGACACGACGAGAGCATCCGTTCGACGACTGTGTTTCTAAGACTGCTGGGGATTGGGGAATGAAAAAGTATCTTGCTTCATTGGTTCTGGGCGTCTGCGCCCTGGTGGGCGTGGTTTCGGTCCAGGCGGCCGGCGCGGTGGAGGACGCGGTCAAGCGCGGCACCCTGCGGGTCGGCATGGACCCGACCTACATGCCGTTCGAGATGACCAACAAGCGCGGCCAGATCATCGGCTTCGAAGTCGACCTGCTCAAGGCCATGGCCAAGTCCATGGGCGTCAAGCTGGAGCTGGTCTCCACCAGCTACGACGGCATCATCCCGGCGCTGCTGACCGACAAGTTCGACATGATCGGCTCGGGCATGACCCTGACCCAGGAGCGCAACCTGCGCCTGAACTTCTCCGAGCCCTTCATCGTGGTCGGCCAGACCCTGCTGGTGCGCAAGGAGCTGGAAGGCAAGATCAAGTCCTACAAGGACCTGAACGATCCGCAGTACAGCATCACCTCGAAGATCGGCACCACCGGTGAGATCGTTGCCCGCAAGCTGATCAGCAAGGCCAAGTACCACGGCTTCGACAACGAGCCGGAAGCGGTGATGGACGTGGTCAACGGCAAGGCCGACGCCTTCATCTACGACTCGCCCTACAACGTGGTGGCGGTGAGCAAGTTCGGCGCCGGCAAGCTGGTCTACCTCGACCAGCCGTTCACCTACGAGCCGCTGGCGTTCGGCCTGAAGAAAGGCGACTACGACAGCATCAATTTCATCAACAACTTCCTCCATCAGATCCGCGAAGACGGCACCTATCAGCGCATCCACGACAAGTGGTTCAAGAACACCGAGTGGCTGAAGGAAATGGAATGAACCGCTGACGGCCCCGCGAAGGGGGCCGTCGTACCTGCGCATTCCATCGTTCGAGAGAGTTTCCGTGACCAAGAAGAAACGTTCCGTCTGGCCCTGGCACCTGCTGACCGGGCTGATCCTGCTGGTCCTGGCCTGGGCGCTGTGGTTCTCCACCTCGCTGATTTCCTATGAATGGCGCTGGAACCGCGTTCCGCAGTACTTCGCCTACCAGGCCGAGGAGCCGTTACGGGCCAACGAGATCGGCCGGGTCGAGGCTATCGAGGAACAGGGCAGGGATGCGCGCGTCACGCTGCTCGGCGAGAGCGGCGAGAAGCAGGTCGTGACCGTCGCCCAGGACAGCCTGCAATTCTCCGAAGGCGACGACGTGGCCGAGGGCGACGCGGTCGGGGTGACCCGCCACTGGGCCGCCGGCCCACTGCTCTGGGGCCTGTGGACCACCCTCTGGCTATCGCTGGTGTCCGGTGCCATCGGTCTGGCTATCGGCCTGGTCGCCGGCCTCTGCCGGCTGTCGAAGAACCCGACCCTGCACGACCTGTCGACGATCTACGTCGAGCTGGTGCGCGGCACGCCGTTGCTGGTGCAGATCTTCATCTTCTACTTCTTCATCGGCACCGTGCTCAACCTGTCCCGCGAGTTCGCCGGGGTTGCGGCGCTGGCGCTGTTCACCGGCGCCTACGTGGCCGAGATCATCCGGGCCGGCGTGCAGTCCATCGCCCGCGGACAGAACGAGGCCGCCCGCTCCCTGGGCCTGAACGCCGGCCAGTCGATGCGCTACGTGATCCTGCCGCAGGCCTTCAAGCGCGTGCTGCCGCCGCTGGCCGGGCAGTTCATCAGCCTGGTCAAGGACACCTCGCTGGTCTCGGTGATCGCCATCACCGAACTGACCAAGAGCGGCCGCGAGGCGATCACCACCTCGTTCTCCACCTTCGAGATCTGGTTCTGCGTCGCCGCGTTGTACCTGCTGTTGAACCTGCCCCTTTCGCACATGGCATCCCGACTGGAGCGGAGGCTCGGACAAAGTGATTGAAGTACGCAACCTGCTGAAGGTCTTCGATACCCGCGGCCAGGTAGTGCGCGCGGTGGACGACGTGAGTACCCGCGTGGCCAGGGGCGAGGTACTGGTGGTGATCGGTCCGTCCGGTTCCGGCAAGTCGACCTTCCTGCGCTGCCTGAACGGCCTGGAGGAGTTCGACGAAGGCTCGGTGAGCATCGACGGCGTCGACCTGGCGGACCCGAGGACCGACATCAATGCCTACCGCCGCGAAGTCGGCATGGTGTTCCAGCATTTCAACCTGTTCCCGCACATGACCGTGCTCGAGAACCTCTGCCTGGCCCAGCGCGTGGTGCGCAAGCGCGGCAAGGCCGAGCGCGAGGCCAAGGCGCGGGCGCTGCTGGCCAAGGTCGGTATCGGGCAGAAGGCCGACGAATATCCCTCGCGCCTGTCCGGCGGCCAGCAGCAGCGCGTGGCGATCGCTCGGGCGTTGTGCATGGACCCCAAGGTGATGCTGTTCGACGAACCGACCTCGGCGCTCGATCCGGAGATGGTCGGCGAAGTCCTCGACGTCATGAAGACCCTGGCCGTGGAAGGCATGACCATGGTCTGCGTGACCCACGAGATGGGCTTTGCCCGCGAAGTGGCCGACCGCGTGCTGTTCTTCGACCACGGCAAGCTGCTGGAGGACGCGCCGCCGGCGCAGTTCTTCGACAATCCGCAGGACCCGCGGGCCCAGGCCTTCCTCCGCCAGGTCCTCTAGTACCGCGCTAGGCGAACGGCTTGCCCGGCGGCGGCAGGAGCGACGTCGGACTCTGCCGCGCGGCCGGCTGGATATCGTTGTCCTCCAGCCAGTCCAGCGCCCATTCGCGCAGGCGCTCGTTCTGGTAGCGGTACCAGTCCTGCAACAGTTCCGGGTACTCCATCAGAGAGTGCTTGAAGGCCTTGAACGGCTTGCGGCTCTGCAGCGCGTTGGCGAGCGTCGCATAGGCGTGCGGCTCTTCCACCTCGCGGAGGAAATCCTGCATCAGTCCCAGCGACTGGGTGGTGCTCAGCGGGTCGATCAGCAGCAGGCGTTCCGGCTCGTTTTCCAGCAATGCGTCCAGTTCGGGATCGGGCGCCTCGGCGGAGATCAGCAGCACCTTGCCGCTGTACAGGTCGAGGTAGTGGTCGATTCCCGGGGTATCCAGGGCGAAGGCCAGTTCGTCGATATCGATGGTCATCGGGCGCATGGCGTCATCTCCCAAAAGGCGAAAGCCTGATCCTACGCAAAGGTGCCCCTCCTGTCCGCTTTCGATGGACGGGAGGGGCTGCCGATGCAAGGAGGATCCTCTCGGGATGTTACAGGCGGAAGCGTCCCACCTGTGCCTGCAACTGCGTGCCCAGGCGCGCCAGCTCGCCGCTGGAGGCGGCGGTCTGCTCGCTGGCGGCGGCCGACTGCTCGGCGACGTCGCGTACGCTGAGGACGCTGCGGTTGATCTCCTCGGCCACCGTGCTCTGTTGCTCCGCGGCAGTGGCGATCTGCAGGTTCATGTTCTGGATGTCGGAGACGGTGCGGGTGATGCTGTCCAGCGCGGCGCCGGCGCGGCGCGCCAGTTCCACCGTGCTGGCGGTCAGCGAGCGGCTGTTCTCCAGGCGTTCGGCGGCTTCGCCGGCGCCCTGCTGGAGACGCTGGATCAGGCCCTCGATCTCGGCGGTGGACTGCTGGGTGCGCTGGGCCAGGCCGCGGACCTCGTCGGCGACCACCGCGAAGCCGCGTCCGGCGTCGCCGGCGCGTGCCGCTTCGATGGCTGCGTTGAGCGCCAGCAGGTTGGTTTGCTCGGCCACCGACTTGATCACGTCGAGGACGCTGCCGATCTGCTCGCTCTCGTTCTTCAGGCGCGCCATGGCTTCGCTGGAAACGTCCATTTCGCTAGCCAGGCGCTCGATGCGGGTCACCGCCTGGTCGACCACCGCGTCGCCCTGGCGCGCCTCTTCGTCGGCCTGGCGAGCGGCCTGGGAAGCCAGTTCGGCGTTGCGCGCGACGTCCTGCACGGTGGCGGCCATCTCGTGCATGGCGGTGGCGACCTGGTCGGTCTCCACTTTCTGGCTGTTGACCCCGGCGCGGGTCTGCTCGGTGACCGCCGAGAGTTCCTCGGCGGAGCTGGCCAACTGGCTGACGCCGTCGCCGATCCGCCCGACCAGCTCGCGCAGGCTGTCGCCCATGCGCTGCATGACTCGCTGCAACTGGCCCAGTTCGTCGCGGCGCTGGAGGGTCAGGGGATTCTGCGGACGCTTGCCGAGGTCGCCGGCGGCGATGGCCTCGGCCTGCGCGAGGGCTTCGTCCAGCGGCCGGACGATCTGCCGGTTGATCGCCCAGCCGGCGACGCAGCCGAAGGCCAGGGCCAGCGCGGCGATCAGCCAGAGGCTGGCGCGGTCGCGGCTGGCGGTGCTCTCGCGCAATTGGCGACCGGCTTCGGTGAGGGTCCGGCCGGCCCGGGCCATATCCTGGGTGCTGCTTTGCATCGCTTGCTGCGCCTGGCGCGTGCGGATGACGCCGGCACGGAACTGCTCGATCCCGCCACGATAGCCCTGGAGGCTGCCCATGGCCTGTTCCAGCGCCGCATCGGCCTCGCCGGGCAACTGGCCACGCAGCGTCGTGGCGGCCTGGAGGAGGGCGTCGAACGCGGCGAACGCGGCCTGCTCGGCCTTGTCGCTGCGTTCGAAGACGTAGCCGCGCACCTGGTAACGCACCATGAGCAACTGTTGGTGCAGGTCGGCCACCGCACGGCTACGTTGCAGCGCCTGCGGGTCGCCGGCCTGCTGCGCGAGGCTGGCGTCCATCAGTTCCTCGAGGCGGGCGAAGCTGTCCAGCGCCTGCTGTGCAGTGCCCACCAGCACACCACGGGCGGCGCTGCGTTGCTGATCGGCTGCGGCGAGGTCGTCGAAAGCCTTGCGGTAGGCTTCGATGGCTTCGGTCTGGTGGGCCAGGGCGGCCGGGTCGAGCTCGCTGTCGCGCAGCGCCTGCAGGCGCTGGAGCATCCCGGCCAGGGTCTGGCGGACCTGCTCGGCCTGGCGCGGGTCGCTGCCGGCTTCGAATGCCAGGCGGCCTTGTTCGGCTTGCTGGGTCTGTTCCATCAGGCTGGCGACTTCGGCGAGCTGCTCGCTGAGGGCGGTCTGGTGCGTGAGGGTGCGGTTGCTGCTGATCACCACCAGCAGAAGCAGCGCGAGGAGGACACCGAAACCGACCATCAGCTTGCGGCTGACGCTCAGCTTGGCCAGTTGGAGAACCCACCAATCGTACATCGTCATTACTCCAGGCAGTGCGACACCCTGGGTTGGCAGCCCCATGGCGTGGCGGAACAGGTAATGGCTCAGCGTCGTCGCGTCCGGCGTGCGGGCGCGGAGGGCCGGTACGTGGCCGGCGGGCGAGGTCTTATGGTTGTCGTGCGGAGCCCTGCGCGACAGAGGATGTCGGCCGGGCGGGGAAAACCTTCAGTCTTTTACCGGAGTTTTTTCAGAACAACCGCGCAAGCAGGGCGCTGACCGCGGTTTCCACGCGCAGGATGCGTTCGCCGAGCTGCACCGGATGCAGTCCGGCTTCGCGCAGCTTGTCGACCTCGTAGGGAATCCAGCCGCCTTCCGGGCCGATCGCCAGGGTCACCGGCTTCTCCACCGCGCGCGGACAGGCCGGCCAGGGACCGGGATGGCCGACCAGGCCGAGGCTGCCGGCGGCCAGGGCCGGCAGGCGGTCTTCGACGAAGGGTTTGAAGCGCTTCTCGACGATGATTTCCGGCAGCACCGTATCGCGGGCCTGCTCCAGGCCGAGGACCAGGTTCTCGCGGATCGCCGCCGGGTCGAGGAACGGGGTCTGCCAGAAGCTCTTTTCCACGCGGTAGCTGTTCAGCAGCACCAGCTTCGGTACGCCCATCGCGGCGATGGTCTGCAACACCCGGCGGAGCATCTTCGGTCGCGGCAAGGCCAGCAGCAGGGTGATCGGCAGCTTGGCCGGCGGCGGCTGGTCGAAGCGTACTTCCAGGGTCGCCTCGCTGGCGTCGAGCTTCAGCAGGCGACCTTCGCCCATCCAGCCGCCGAGGCGGCCGACCCGCAGGGTGTCGCCGTTCTCGGCGCGGTGCACTTCGTGCAGGTGCTTGAGGCGGCGATCGTGCAGGACCGCACGATCCGCCGACACGAAGTCGGCGTCGTCGAGGAGCAGCAGGTTCACTGGCGGGTGGCCGGAGGCTGGTCGCCGTCGCTGGCCGGTTGGTCGTCCGGATGCTCGCCGCGCTTGCGTACCAGGCGGCCGAACAGCAGGCCGATCTCGAACAGCAGCCACATCGGCACCGCGAGCATGGTCTGGGAGAAGATGTCCGGCGGGGTCAGGACCATGCCGACCACGAAACAGCCGATGATCACGTACGGGCGGATCTTCTTCAGGTACTCGACGTCGACCACTCCGATCCAGATCAGCAGCACCGTGGCCACCGGGATCTCGAAGGCGACGCCGAAGGCGAAGAACAGAGTCAGGACGAAGTCCAGGTAGCTGTTGATGTCCGTCATCATCGCCACGCCCTCGGGCGTCACGCTGGCGAAGAAGTGGAAGATCATCGGGAACACCAGGAAGTAGGCGAAGGCCATCCCGGCGTAGAACAGGATGATGCTGGACACCAGCAGCGGCAGCGCCACGCGCTTCTCGTGCTTGTACAGGCCGGGCGCGATGAAGCCCCAGACCTGCGCGAGGATCACCGGCATGGCGAGGAACAGCGCCACCACCATGGTCAGCTTGAACGGCGCGAGGAACGGCGAGGCGACGTCGGTGGCGATCATGCTGGTGCCTTCCGGAAGGAAGCGGCGCAACGGCTCGGAGACCAGGGTGTAGATCTTCTGCGAGAAGTAGAACAGGCCGGCGAAGATCAGGAAGATCGCCGCCACGCTGCGCAGCAGGCGCGTACGCAGTTCGGTCAGGTGCGAGACCAGGGGCATTTCCTGGTCGTGCTCAGGCTGCTCGGGTTTATCGGCGCTCATGGATTACGCGGCGTCTCGGACGGTGGCGAAGGGGGAGTGGAGGCAGCGACTGCCGGCGGTGCCGCGGCGTCCGCGGGCGGAACCGCAGGCGTGCTGGTCGGCGGCGGCGTGGGTACGCTCGGCGCCGGGCTCTCGACCGTCGGCGGCTGGGGTTCCTGCGAGGGATTCTGGCCGGTCAGCGGGGCCAGCAGCTTCTGCGCTTCGCGCTCCATCGAGAGGATGTGCTCGTTGTGCAGTTGCCGGCGGATCTCGTCCGCGCCGATTTCCCGTTCCACTTCCTGCTTGATGGTATTGAAACTGCGCTTCAGGCGGCCGATCCACAGGCCGGCGGTACGTGCGGCGCCCGGCAGGCGCTCGGGGCCGAGCACCAGCAGGGCGACCAACCCGACCAGCAACAGTTCGCTGAAGCTGATTCCGAACATCGATGGCTACCCGTCAGTCCTTGCGCGCCGGCTCTTCGACCTTCTGCGCCTGGGCGTCGATGGTGTGCGGCTGGTTCAGCGGTTGGGCCGGCTGGGCGGCGGGCTGGTCCTTCTTGTCGTCTTCCTCGGTGTTCACCGCCTTGCGGAAGCCCTTGATCGCTTCGCCGACGTCGGAACCGAGGTTCTTCAGGCGCTTGGTGCCGAACACCAGTACCACGACGATCAGGATGACGATCCAGTGTTTCCAGTCAAAAATGCCCATGTCGTATTCCTCGCAATGTGTAGGTTCAGGCCGATGGTTGGCGGGCGGCTTTCTCGGCGTGGCCGGAAAGGCCGAAGCGGCGCTCCAGTTCGTCCAGCACGGCTTGCGGATGCTGGCCGAGGGCCGAGAGCATCACCAGCGAGTGGAACCAGAGGTCGGCGGTTTCGTAGATCAGGTCCTGGCAGTCGCCGCTGGCTGCGGCATCCTTGGCGGCGATGATGGTTTCCACCGACTCCTCGCCGACCTTCTCCAGGATCTTGTTCAGGCCCTTGTGGTACAGACTGGCCACGTAGGAGCTGTCGGGCGCGGCGTTCTTGCGCTCCTCGAGCACCGCCGCCAGGCGGGTCAGGGTGTCACTCATGGTGGTGTCCTGCGTGTTCGTAGATAGCGTCCGGGTCCTTCAGCACCGGATCGACGGTCTTCCAGGCGCCATTCTCGAAGACACGGTAGAAACAGCTTTCCCGGCCGGTATGGCAGGCGATCCCGCCGACCTGCTCGACCATCAGGATGACCACGTCGGCGTCGCAGTCCAGGCGCAGTTCGTGCAGCTTCTGCACATGCCCGGACTCCTCGCCCTTGCGCCACAGCTTGCCACGCGAACGCGACCAATAGATTGCACGGTTCTCGCTGGCGGTCAGGGCCAGCGCCTCGCGGTTCATCCAGGCCATCATCAGCACGCGCCCGGTCTCGTGATCCTGGGCGATCGCCGGGACCAGGCCGTCGGCGTTCCAGTGAATCTCATCCAGCCAGTCTTTCATGGTCTTTCCACGTTCGTTGCCGGTACGTTGCGCGCGTTTCCGGCGGAAATGGGAGTAGTGTGCCAGCCGGGAGCGCGACTGGCTATCGGCGCGGGCCTAGTGGCCGTGCGCGGCGCTAGCGGCGCAGGATCAGGAACACCCCGCCGGCCAGCATCACCCACGCCGGCCAGGCTTCCAGCTGCTGGCCCAGGCCGACCTCGGCGGCGCCGACCAGCAGCACCGCGCCCACCAGGCGCCCGAGCCAGTCGTGGCGGGAACCTTTCCACTCCGGCGGCGGCGCATTGTGGGCGTGCGGTTGTGACAGGCGTTCGAGGGTGTCGCGGGCCATTTGCGACAGGTGCGGCACCTGCTCGACCTGTTGCTGGAAATTGCGCAGCAACTGCTTCGGGCTGACCCGTTCGCGCATCCAGCGCTCCAGGAACGGCTGGGCGGTGGCCCACAGGTCGAGTTCCGGGTAGAGCTGGCGGCCGAGGCCTTCGATGTTCAGCAGGGTCTTCTGCAGCAACACCAGTTGCGGCTGGATCTCCATGTTGAAACGGCGCGCGGTCTGGAACAGGCGCAGCAGGACCTGGCCGAAGGAGATGTCCTTCAGCGGCTTCTCGAAGATCGGTTCGCAGACGGTACGGATCGCCGCCTCGAAGTCGTTGACCTTGGTTTCCGCCGGTACCCAGCCGGAGTCGATATGCAGTTGGGCGACCTTGCGGTAGTCGCGCTTGAAGAAGGCGATCAGGTTGCGCGCCAGGTAGTCCTGGTCCTCGTCGGTCAGGCTGCCGACGATGCCGCAGTCCACCGCGATGTATTGCGGGCTCCAGGGCGCGCGGGTGCTGACGAAGATGTTGCCGGGGTGCATGTCGGCATGGAAAAAGCTGTCGCGGAACACCTGGGTGAAGAAGATCTCCACGCCGCGCTCGGCCAGTGCCTTGAAGTCGGTGCGCTGGTCGCGCAGGGTTTCCAGGTCGGTCACCGGGATGCCGTAGATGCGCTCCATCACCAGCACCTTGGGCCGGCACCAGTCCCAGTAGACCTGTGGCACGTAGAGCAGCGGCGAGCCTTCGAAGTTGCGTCGCAGCTGCGAGGCGTTGGCCGCCTCGCGGAGCAGGTCGAGTTCGTCGACGATGGTCTTCTCGTAGTCGCTGACCACTTCCACCGGGTGCAGGCGCCGCGCCTCGCTGGAGACCCGCTCGGCGAGGCGGGCGAGGATGAACAGCCAGGCGATGTCGGAGCGGATCACCGGTTCCAGGTTCGGCCGGATCACCTTCACCACCACTTCCTCGCCGCTCTTCAGCCGCGCGGCGTGGACCTGGGCCACCGAGGCGGAGGCCAGCGGTTCGCGTTCGAAGCGGGCGAAGACCTGTTCGATCTTCGCGCCCAGCTGTTCCTCGATGCGCTTGACCGCCAGCTCCGGCGGGAAGGGCGGCACCTTGTCCTGCAGCCAGGCCAGTTCGTTGGCGATGTCGTCGGGCAGCAGGTCGCGGCGGGTGGAGAGAATCTGGCCGAACTTGATGAAGATCGGTCCGAGGTCCTGCAGTGCCAGGCGCAGGCGCGCGCCGCGGGTCAGTTCCAGCTTGCGCCGCGGCAGCCAGCGCCAGGGCAGGGTGGCACCGAGCAGGCGCAGCCACCAGGGCAGCATCGGCAGTTCGAGGATCAGGTCGTCCAGGCGGTAGCGGATGACGACGCGCTGGATGCGCAGGAGGCGGCGGACAGCGAGGAGCTTCATGCGTCGGGCTTGGTCTTTTGGCTGAGGCGTCCGACGCGCGCGTCGAGACGATCGAGGGCCAGCTTCAGCTGGTCCAGTTCGGCGAAGCGTGCTTCGGCTTCGTGCTGGCCGACCAGCGTACGGCTTTCCTCGGCAAGGTAGTCGGCCAGGTTCAGGCGCAGGCTGTGCAGGCTCTGCGCGCTCCAGCGCGAAGCGTCGCGCAGGCCGCTGCCGAGCACCTGGGTGGCGAGCGGGCCGAGCCAGCGCGACAGTTCGTACTCCCAGTCCAGCTCCTGGCTCTGCAGGATGCCGGCCAGTTCCAGCAGGGCCGCGCTGTCGCCGTCCATGCTGACTTCCGGGCTGTGCAGGACGCGGGTCTTGTCGCGCGCCAGGGCCAGGTGCAGGAGGTTGCCGGCCGGCGCACGCAGGGTGCAGTCGACCTCCGCCTCATGCTGCGCGGCGAAGTGCAGGCCGTCGCCGGCGGGCAGGATGAAGATCCGCAGCGGCGGGCTCAGGCAGTCGACCTCGATGACCTTGGCGGAAAGCCTGCGCAGGCGCGGCAGCGCTGTCCCGTCGAGGCGCAGGACGCGATTGATGCCGGTTTCGGCGGCGGCCAGCACGGCCTGGATCAGCAGCGAGCTCATCGGCGCGCCCTCGGTTAAGGCTTGATACCGCGGTGCAGGGCGACGATGCCGCCGGTCATGTTGTGGTAGGTCACGCGGTCGAAGCCGGCTTCCACCATCATCGCCTTCAGGGTTTCCTGGTCGGGGTGCATGCGGATCGACTCGGCCAGGTAGCGATAGCTCTCGGAGTCGTTGGTGACCAGCTTGCCCATCAGCGGCAGCAGGCTGAACGAATAGGCGTCGTAGGCCTTGGACAGCAGGTTGCTGCTCGGCTTGGAGAACTCCAGCACCAGCAGGCGGCCACCGGGCTTGAGCACGCGCAGCATGGAGCGGATCGCTTCGTCCTTGTGGGTGACGTTGCGCAGGCCGAAGGCGATGGTCACGCAGTCGAAGTGGTTGTCCGGGAAGGGCAGCTTCTCGGCGTCCGCCTGGACGAAGCTGACGTTGCCGGAGACGCCCTTGTCGAGCAGCTTGTCGCGGCCGACCTTGAGCATCGAGGCGTTGATGTCGGCCAGCACCACCTCGCCGGTCGGGCCGACCAGGCGCGAGAACTGCCGGGTCAGGTCGCCGGTGCCGCCGGCGATGTCGAGCACGCGGTTCCCGCTGCGCACGCCGGACAGCTCGATGGTGAAGCGCTTCCACAGGCGATGGATGCCACCGGACATCAGGTCGTTCATCAGGTCGTACTTGGCTGCCACCGAGTGAAATACCTCGGCGACCTTCTTCGCCTTCTGGCTTTCCGGAACGTTCTGGTAGCCGAAGTGGGTGGTGGGTTCGGCGTCGGCGCCTTTGCGGGGATCGTTCATGACGTTCTCACCTGGAAAGAATGCCGGGCATTCTAACAGGATGTGGGGAAAGTGCTGTGCCGCCGTCCGACGGCGCGGGTGCGGTGTTTTGTCTGGCCGCGTATAGTTTTCCGATCTGCAATCAGGAGTCGATCCATGTCGCGTATCCACATCGAACGTCCGCACAGCCTGGGGCTGGACGCCGCACGGGCCAAGGCGGAGAAACTGGCCGAACGTCTGGCGAAGGAGCACGGCGTGCAGTGCGAATGGCAGGGCGACGAGCTGACCTTCAAACGCAGTGGCGTCGACGGCAGGATCGCGGTGGGGGCGGACAAGGTCGCGGTGGACGTCAAGCTCGGCCTGATGCTGTCGGCCATGAGCGGCCTGCTCAAGGGCGAGATCGAGAAGGCGCTGGACAAGGCGCTGGCCTGATCCCGCCGGGCGTTCGCCGTCCTGGCGGCGCCCATCTTCCGCTTAGTATGCGGTTTCTAATTTTCCCCGATACCTTGCTCTCACGCTGCCAGCGTTCCGGCGGCGCCTGCGGTTTCTTCAACCCAACGAGCGTGAGGTGCCCCATGGCCAAGATTGCCCTGAAGAAAAAGACCGTTTCCGAATCCACTTCCCTGGTCTCCGAGATCCGCCACTATGCCCGCCAGATCTGGCTTGCCGGCCTGGGTGCGTATTCCCGCCTGGGCACCGAAGGCAGCGACTACTTCAAGGAATTGGTGAAAGCTGGCGAAGCCCTGGAGAAAAAAGGCAAATCGCTGGTCACAAGTCAGGTCGATTCGGCCAATGACAGTGTCAAGACCGGCCTCTCTTCGGTGAAGGGAAAAGTCGAAGACCAGCTCGACAGGATCGAGCAGGCATTCGACAGCCGTGTCGCTAGCACGTTGAACCGGATAGGCATACCTTCCCGGAACGATGTCGAAGCACTCTCTGCTAAGCTGGATGAGCTGAGCGCAGTGCTCGAGCGTGTCGCGAGAACCCAATAAGGAGAGCAGGATGGCTGGCAAGAAGAAGAGCGAAAAAGAGTCCAGTTGGATCGGCGAGATCGAGAAATACTCGCGGCAGATCTGGCTGGCTGGTCTGGGGGCCTACTCGAAGGTCAGCAAGGACGGCAGCAAGCTGTTCGAGACCTTGGTGAAAGACGGCGAGAAGGCTGAAAAAGAAGCGAAGTCCGATGTGGACGCGCAGGTCGGTGCGGCGAAGGCTTCCGCCCGCTCTGCGAAGAGCAAGGTCGACGAGGTTCGGGACCGTGCGCTCGGCAAGTGGAGCGAGCTCGAGGAAGCTTTCGACAAGCGCCTGAACAGCGCCATCTCGCGTCTCGGCGTGCCGAGCCGCAACGAGGTGAAGGAGCTGCACAGCAAGGTCGATACGCTGACCAAGCAGATCGAGAAACTCACCGGCGTCAGCGTCAAGCCGGCGGCGAAGGCAGCGGCCAAGCCTGCGGCGAAACCGGCTGCCAAGCCCGCGGCGAAAACCGCAGCGGCCAAGCCGGCAGCTAAACCGGCAGCCAAGGCCGCCGCCAAGCCTGCGGCGAAACCCGCGGCGAAAAAACCCGCGGCGAAAACCGCGGCCGCCAAGCCGGCAGCCAAGCCCGCCGCCAAACCGACTGCGAAGGCCGCAGCGAAACCGGCGACCAAGCCGGCAGCCAAGGCCGCGGCGAAGCCTGCTGCGAAACCTGCCGCAGCCAAGCCGGCCGCTGCGACCGCCGCCAAGCCCGCGGCGAAACCTGCCGCCAAGCCGGCTGCGAAAAAGCCTGCGGCGAAGAAGCCGGCAGCCAAGCCCGCCGCGGCGAAACCGGCCGCTCCCGCCGCGTCTTCGAGCGCGCCCGCTGCCCCCGCCGCCACACCGGCTGCCAGCGCTCCGGCAGCGAACGCTCCGGCGACGCCGAGCAGCCAGGGCTGAGTCCTGGCGGCAAGGCACACGCCCGGCACTCGCCGGGCGTTTTTCATTCCGGTCCCAGGTAGCGCTGCGCCAGGCTTTCCGCCGAGCGTTGGGCCTCGCTGCGCAGATGCGGGGCGACCAGCATCATGATCTGGTAGACCACCGTGCGCACCTCGCCCTTGCTGCCCAGTACCCGCTGGTAATCCAGGGAGAACAGCAGGGTCAGGGTGATCTGTTCGACCAGTTGCCCGAGTGCCGGCGCGTCGCTGCGCAACTGCCGGTCGGCCTTGAGGCGGGCCAGCAGGGTGGCCAGGGTCCGCTTCAGCGCGCCGAGCCAGGTACGGATGCCGCGAGCCAGCCGTGGCAGGCGCCCGGTCAGGTTGGACAGGTCCTGGAACAGGAAGCGGTAGTGGGCGAGGCGCTCGACGATCAGGTGCAGGAACAGCCAGTAGTCCTCCGCGCCCAGGCGCACCTCCTCGGGCGGATCGAGCAGCGGCGCCAACTCGGCCTGGAACCGCTCGAACAGCGCCATCACCAGCGGTTCCTTGCCATGGAAGTGGTAGTAGAGATTGCCCGGGCTGATGCCCAGTTCGTTGGCGATTTCCAGTGTCGAGACGTTGGGTTCGCCCTGTTCGTTGAACAGCAACAGCGAGCATTCGAGGATACGGTCGCGTGTCTTCATCCGGACTTCTTCTGGGGATCGAGGTGCCCGGCTCCAGGCGCCCGGGCCGGGTCTTTCAGCGTATATGCACGTAGGTGCCCGGGGCCGCTTCGAGGGGCGGATGCGCGGCGCTGCCAAGGTTGAAGTCAGGGTCGCCCAGCTCGCCCGAGCGCTCCTGCAGCCAGCCCAGCCAGACCGGCCACCAACTGCCCTCTTCGCGCTTGGCGTCGTAGTACCAGGCGCGTGGATCGCTGCTCAGCTTGTCGTTCTCGAAGTAGCAGGCCTTGGGGTTTCCGGGAGGGTTGAGGATGCTCTGGATGTGCCCGCTGTTGGACAGGATGAAGCGGCGCTGGCCGCCCAGCAGGAGGGCCGAGCGATAGACCGCGTCCCAGGGCGTGATGTGGTCGGTGATGCCGGCGACGTGGAAGCTGTCGATCGCCACCTTGCCCAGGTCCACCGCGGTCCCGCTGACCTCCAGCGCGCCCGGGCGGGTCAGCGGGTTGTGCTTGAACAGGTCGAGCAGTTCGCCGTGGAACGCCGCGGGCAGCCGCGTGTTGTCGTTGTTCCAGTAGAGGATGTCGAACGCCGGCGGCTGCCTGCCGAGCAGGTAGTTGTTGACCCAGTAGTTCCAGATCAGGTCGTTGGGGCGCATCCAGGCGAACACCTTGGCCATGTCGCGCCCGTCCAGCACGCCATGCTGGTAGGAGCGGCGCTTGCTGCTCTCCAGGGTCTGCTCGTCGGCGAAGAGCATCGCCGGGCTTTCCATCTGGCTGTCGAGCAGGCTGACCAGGTAGGTGACGCTACTGACCTTGCGCAGTTGCCGGCGTACCTGAAGGTGGCCGAGCAAGGCGGCCACGGTGAGCCCGCCGGCGCAGGCGCCGGCCAGGTTCACGCTGCGGCTGCCGGTGATCTCGCGGCTGACCTCGATGGCCTGGTCGAGGGCCTCGACATAGGTGCTCAGGCCCCATTCGCGGTGCTGGGCGTCGGGGTTGCGCCAACTGATGACGAAGACCTGCAGGTTGTTCTTCAGGGCGTACTGGACGAAGCTCTTTTCCGGCGACAGGTCGAAGATGTAGTACTTGTTGATCTGCGGCGGCACGATCAGCAGGGGCTTGGCGTACTGGCGCTCGCCCAGCGGCTTGTACTGGATCAGCTCCAGCACCTCGTTGCGGAACACCACCGCGCCTTGCGTGGTGGCGAGGTTGCGACCGATCTCGAAGGCGGTCTTGTTCACCTGGCTGGGCATGCCGCCGTTGTGCACCAGGTCTTCGAGCAGGTGGCGGACGCCATTGAGCAGGCTGATCCCGCCGGTATTGAACAGTTCCTTTACCGCCAGTGGATTGATCAGGCTGTTGCTGGGTGCCACGGCGTCGGAGAGCAAGGCGACGAGGAAGCGGGCGCGGGCGCGATCGTCGCAATCCAGGTTGCTTTCGTCGATCCAGGCGAGCAGTTGCTTCTGCCACGCCAGGTAGGCCTGCAGGGTGCGCCGGTAGAAGGGATTGAGGCGCCAGGATGGATCCTGGAAGCGGGCGTCCTGTGGGTTCGGCTGGTGCAGGGTGTCGCCCAGCAGCACCTTGCCCAACTGGCCTCCGAAGGCGACCAGGTGCCGCGCACTGTGCAGCGGCTGGCGCAGGCCGTGGACAGCCAGGCTGCGGACCGTCGTCAGCAGGTCCTTGCCGCGCAGGCCGACGATGGCGCTCTGTGCACTCATGAACTCGGCGGGCACCGGCACGCTACCCGATTCCTGCTTTTCTCGCATGGACCACACTCCGTCGTAGGACCACAGTCTGGATGCCACGGGCGATCGTCCCCTGGCTCGGAATACTCAGTTATAGCCTGTGAATTCCGTTTCACCCGGGGCAGAACCGCACACCTGCCTGAACAGGGAGGATGCCGCCCGACAGTGGGGCAGCAAGCGCTGTACCACAACGCCGGGAGGGGCGTCGCAGAGCTTGCGCTGTCGCGGCGAAGCCAGGCGCCATGCGCCGTTGCGGAACATTGACTATGCACCTGCACCATGACGAAGCAGTGTCTGCTGCCCTGGTGTTGCCCGTGCAGCAGTTCAGCCGGTCTTGGGCAGGAACGGACGAGGGTGCATGACGGCGCGACGGCGCTCCTCGGCGAGGAACTTCATGATGATCGGCGCCACCGATTCGGCGCGGGTCACCAGGAACAGGTGGCCGTCGTCGATCACGTGCAGTTCGGCGTTGGGAATGCGCCAGGCCAGCACACGCATGTTGATCAGCGGGATGATCGGGTCGTCGTCGCCGGCCAGCACCAGGGTCGGCTGGCGGATCCTATGCAGCCAGTGGATGCTGGTCCAGCCGAGCCCGGCGAACAGTTGCCAGTAGTAGCCCAGCTTGCCCGACGAACGCACCTTGCTGGCATGCGCCATGGCCAGCTTGGGGTCGCGGCGGAAGGCCCCGCCGTAGATGTCCGGGGCGATGTGTACGCCATAGGAGGGCTGGATGTAGCGCCGCGGGCTGGCCATGCGCATCAGTACCTTCGGCTTGCCTGGCACCATCACCGCGCCAGCCGAAGTGGCGGCGAGGATCAGCTTCTTGCAGCGTTCCGGATAGTCGTGGGCGAACTGCTGGGCCAGCGCGCCGCCCCAGGACACGCCGATCGCGTTGACCTGGCCGTAGTCCAGGTAGTCGAGCATCCGCGCCGCCAGCTTGGCCAGGCCGGGAAAGCGGTAGGGCACGCTGGGCGTCGAGGAACCGCCGACGCCGGGAACGTCGAAGGCGATCACCTCCAGTTCCGGGTCGAGCGCCTGGACGAAGGGGAACACCAGTTCCAGGTTGGCGCCTATGCCGTTGAAGATCAGCAGCGGAGTGCTTCCTTCCTTGCCCGGCCGCACTGCGGTGCGGATGGTCTGGCCGTCGAGGTCGATGGTCCGGAAGACGAAGGGCTGGGGCATGCTCGGGGTCCTCGGCGGCGCAGCCGCGGGCTCGGCGATACGGGGCCTGGCCGGCTTCCGCGCGGCACGGGGCCGCGCCGGAGGCGCTGGCGGGGTTTCGTCGGCGGAGGCCGCGGATCGCTCCTGCGGCTGTTCTTCAGGCTGGTCGCTTTTCATCGTTCATGCACGTAGGTTCCGGGCGCGGCTTCGCCGGCCGGATAGGTCTTGTTGCCCAGGTTGGCGGGCGCCTTGCGGGTCTTGCCGGAGCGTTCGGCCAACCATTGCTGCCAGTGCAACCACCACGAGTCGGCGTGCTTGCCGGCCTGTTCCAGCCAGGCCTTGGGCTCGGCGGGCAGTTCCGGATTGGTCATGAAGCGTGCCTTGGGGTTGCCCGGTGGGTTGAGGATGCTCTGGATGTGACCGCTGTTGGAGAGGATGAACTCGCACTTGCCACCCAGCAGCCTGGCCGACTTGTAGCACGACTCCCAGGGGGTGATGTGGTCGTTCAGACCGGCGACACAGTAGAAGTCGCAAGTCACCTGCTTCAGGTCGATGGGCGTGCCGGAGACCTCCAGGGCGCCGGGGCGGTTCAGCGGGTTGCTCTTGAACAGTTCGACGAACTCGCCGTGCAGCGCGGCGGGCAGGCGCGTGGTGTCGTTGTTCCAGTAGAGGATGTCGAACGCCGGCGGCTGGTTGCCGAGCAGGTAGTTGTTGACCCAGTAGTTCCAGATCAGGTCGTTGGGGCGCATCCAGGCGAACACCTTGGCCATGTCCTTGCCCTCCAGCACGCCGGACTGGTAGGAGCGACGCTTGGCGGCCTCCAGGGTCTTCTCGTCGGCGAACAGCGCGACCTGGGTATTCAGTTCGAAGTCGAGCACGCTGACCAGTTGGGTGAAGGCGTTGACCTTCTTCTCGCCGCTGGCCACGTAGTGGCCGACCAGGGTCGCGGTGGTGATCCCGCCGGAGCAGGCGCCGAGGAGGTTGAGGTCCTTGCTGCCGGTGATCGACAGGACTACCTCGATGGCCTCCTTGAGCGCCTCGATATAGGTGGTCAGGCCCCATTCGCGCTGCGACTTGGTCGGGTTGCGCCAGCTGACGATGAAGGTCTGCACGCCGTTGCGCAGGCAGAAGCGCGCCAGGCTCTTGTCCGGCGACAGGTCGAAGACGTAAAACTTGTTGATCTGCGGCGGCACCACCAGCAGCGGGCGTTCGTGCACCGACTCGGTGATCGGCCGGTACTGGATCAGTTCCAGCACGTCGTTGCGGAACACCACGGCGCCCTCGGTGGTGGCCAGGTTCTTGCCCACCTCGAAGGCGTCCATGTCCACCTGGCTCGGCATCCCGCCGTTGTTCACCAGGTCCTTGGCCAGGTGGCCGAGGCCGTCCAGCAGGCTCTTGCCGCCGGTCTCGAAGAAGCGCTTGACCGCCGCCGGGTTGCTCAGGCTGTTGGTCGGCGACATCGCCTCGGTCAGCAGGTTGATGACGAACTGGCCACGACTGATGTCCTGCGGCGACAGGTCGCTGTGGCTGATCCAGCTGTGCAGCTCCTTGCGCCAGGCCAGGTAGGTCTGCATGTAGCGCTTGTACAGCGGATTCTGGCTCCAGGCCGGATCGGAAAAGCGTCGGTCGTCATCGCCTGGGCGTAGCTCCGACTGGCCGAGCAGGACGTTCTTCAGCTCCAGGCTGAAATGCGCCATGTGCCTGGCGCTGTGCAGCGGCTGGCGCACCGCCTGGAGCAGGACCATGCGCGCGGAGGTGAGCAGGTCCTTGCCCCGGATGCCGATCACCGGATTCAGGTTCAGCGTGTTTTCCGCGGCTTGCTTGGGAAGCTCGTTATTGTTCTTCTGACTCATCGGCAACGCTCCATTGTTCGAGGCGAAACAGGGGACCGCAACGAAACCGGGGACCAGGTGTCCGGCCGGCTACTGCTCGACTACCAGCCCACCCGCACGTTTCAGGGCGGGGCGGACGCACGTCAGGGAAGGGAACCCGGACAAGGGGCTGCACCGTCTTGGTTACGCGAGTTTCCGCTGGCGTGCAAGCTGGCAGAAGCATCGGTGGCCGGCGTGGCTGGCCCGGCGAGCGGCCGACCTGCGGACTAGAGCGTTGCTGCCGTGCAGGGTAGGACATTCGCCGTGGCGACCGCGCCGACCGGATGTCTGGTCTGGCAGTCTGCGGGGCGAATGTTGCAAATGACGTGCCCTCGTTCGGGGCAGCGGGGAAAAATCGCCTGGATGCCGTGTGCCGCGAAGGGGCACTCGGCCCGGCGCTTCAGAGCATCAGCTTGACGACCGACTCGTCGGGGTCGCGCGACTTGCCGGCGCTGGCCAGCTCCGCCAGGTAGTCGGCCCATAGCTGGTCCTTGCGGGTCGCCAGCTCGTACAGGTAGTCCCAGGTGAACAGGCCGCTGTCGTGGCCGTCGTCGAAGCTCAGCTTCAGTGCGTACTGGCCGGCGGGTTCGACGCCGACCAGGCCGACGTTCAGCTTGCCGTACTGCAATACCGGGTTGCCGTGGCCCTGGACCTCGGCCGAGGGCGAATGCACGCGGAGGAACTCGGCAGGCAGGTCGTAGCTATCCTCGCCGTAGCGCAGGGTCAGGGTCTTCGAGGCTTTGTGCAGCTGGATGGCGGAAGGGATACGCATCGCATCGGACTCGCGGAAGGGCGGAGTACAAGGATACCCCGGTTCGGGACCGCGCGGCCCGCCGCCACGGTGTTGGCCGTGGCGGCGGCGGTGGTCAAAGGATGTAGCGGGACAGGTCCTCGTCCTCGGCCAGCTCGCCGAGGTGGCTGTTGACGTAGCCGGCATCGATCAGGATCGGCTTGTCGCTATGCTCGCTGGCCAGGTCGGCGGCGCTGAACGAGACCTCTTCCAGCAGCCGCTCGAGCAGCGTATGCAGGCGGCGGGCACCGATGTTCTCGGTCTTCTCGTTGACCTGCCAGGCGATCTCGGCAAGGCGCTTGATGCCGTCCTCGGCGAACTCGATGGCCAGCCCCTCGGTCTTCAGCAGCTCGCGGTACTGCTCGGTGAGCGAGGCATGCGGCTCGGTGAGGATGCGCTCGAAATCGTTCGGACTGAGGGCCTTGAGCTCCACGCGGATCGGCAGGCGGCCCTGCAGCTCGGGAACCAGGTCGCTCGGCTTGCTCAGGTGGAAGGCGCCGGAGGCGATGAACAGGATGTGGTCGGTCTTGACCATGCCCAGCTTGGTGTTCACCGTGCAGCCCTCGATCAGCGGCAGCAGGTCGCGCTGTACGCCCTCGCGGGAGACGTCGGCGCCGCCGGCGTTGGCGCGCTTGGCGATCTTGTCGATCTCGTCGATGAAGACGATGCCGTGCTGCTCGACCGCCTCCAGGGCGCGTGCCTTGAGCTCTTCCTCGTTGACCAGGCGCACCGCCTCTTCGTCGCGGATCAGCTTCAGGGCCTCGGCGACCTTCAGCTTGCGGGTCTTCTTCTTGCCCTTGCTCATGCCGGAGAACAGGTTCTGCAACTGGTTGGTCATCTCCTCCATGCCGGGCGGGGCCATGATCTCCACGCCGGCCGGGTTGTCGGCCACCTCGATGTCGATTTCCTTGTCGTCCAGCTGGCCTTCGCGCAGGCGCTTGCGGAACAGCTGGCGGGTGTTGCTGTCCTCGCGTGCCGGCTCGTCGCCGAAGCCCATGGCGGGACGCGCGGCCGGCAGCAGGGCATCGAGGATGCGCTCTTCGGCGGCGTCCTCGGCGCGATACTTGACCTTCTGGATCTCCTGTTCGCGGAGCATCTTCACCGCGGCGTCGGCGAGATCGCGGATGATCGATTCGACGTCGCGTCCGACATAGCCGACCTCGGTGAACTTGGTCGCCTCGACCTTGATGAACGGCGCGTTCGCCAGGCGCGCCAGGCGGCGGGCGATCTCGGTCTTTCCGACGCCGGTGGGGCCGATCATGAGGATGTTCTTCGGTGTTACCTCGGCGCGCAGCTCGGCCGGCAGTTGCATGCGTCGCCAGCGGTTGCGCAGGGCGATGGCGACGGCGCGCTTGGCGTCGTCCTGGCCGATGATGTGGCGGTTGAGTTCGTGGACGATCTCGCGGGGCGTCATGGACATTCGTTTACTCCAGCGGGGGACGAGCGCTTCAGACGGCGCTGTCCAGCTCCTCGATGGTCAGGTTCTGGTTGGTGAAGACGCAGATCGAGCCGGCGATGTTCAGCGCGGTCTCGGCGACTTCCCGAGCGCTCAGCTCGGCGTTGTGCTGCAGCAGGGCCAGGGCCGCGGCCTGGGCGAAGCCGCCGCCGGAGCCCATGGCGATCAGGCCGTGTTCGGGTTCGACCACGTCGCCGTTGCCGGTGATGATCAGCGAGGCATCCTTGTTGGCGACCGCGAGCATGGCTTCGAGGCGGCTCAGGGAGCGGTCGGTGCGCCAGTCCTTGGCCAGTTCGACGGCGGCGCGGACCAGGTGCCCCTGGTGTTTCTCCAGTTGCTGCTCGAAGCGCTCGAACAGGGTGAAGGCATCGGCGGTGGCGCCGGCGAAACCGGCCAGTACCTGACCGTGATACAGGCGCCGGACCTTCTTGGCGTTGCCTTTCATCACGGTGTTGCCCAGGGAAACCTGGCCGTCGCCGCCCATGACGACTTTGCCGTTGCGGCGGACAGATACGATGGTGGTCAAGGGGGAAATCTCCACACTGCGGGGCCGAATGCCCGGAATGCTGGGAGATATAGGGGCGATCCGCGGCTTTTCAACCGCACGCACCGCCGTGCGTCGGAACGCACGGCGTGGCCCGCGTTCAGCGGGCCTTGCGTTGCTGTAACAGCAGGTTGCTGAAGCCGTTGGAGGACAGTGTCTTCTGCGCCTGGGACAACTGGTCGCGGCTGTTGAACGGGCCGACCATCACCCGGTACCAGGTCTCGTCGCGGACGTTGCCGGCCTCGACGTTCACCGACTGCCCGAGCAGGATGATCTGCGCGCGCACGCGGTCGGCGTCGGACTGCTTGCGGAACGAGCCGGCCTGCAGGAAGAACTGCGTGCTGGCGGCGACCACCGCTTTCGGCAGCGGCGGTGGCACCTGCCCGGCGAGTGCGGCCTTGGCCCGCGCTTCGTCGGCCTTGGCCAGCTCGGCGGGGGTGGGCGGCGGCGGGGCCTTCTCCGGTACCGCTTCCGGCGGCACCACGACCTCGGACTCCGGCAGCAGGGTGTAGAACTCGTACTTCGGCTTGGCCTGGGCCGGCGTCTGCGTTTGTGCGGGCTGCTGGGCCTGGCCGTTCTGCTGCGGCTGCTTGCCCTGCACGGCGGCCGGGCGCTGGGCGTCCGGGCGTTCGCGCTGGACGTCCTTGCGCCCGGGTTCGAGCTTCATCAGGAACATGATGAAGCCGCCGATGGCCAGGCCGGCGACCAGCCAGACCCAGCCGGGAACGCCGTTCTTCGCGGCGGGCGCCTGGTAGCGGCTGGCGCCGCGCTTGGGGGCGGGTTTCTTCTTTGCCATGGGGGTTCCCGGACTCCTGTTCGGGCGGGTTCGATTACATGCGTTCCAGAGTCTTCAGACCGAGCAGCTCCAGGCCCTGTTCCAGGGTACGGCCGGTCAGCGCGGCGAGACGCAGGCGGCTGTCCTTCTGCGCCGGGTCCTCGGCGGTGAGGATCGGGCAATGCTCGTAGAAGCTGGAGAACAGCCCGGCCAACTCGTACAGGTAGGCGCAGAGCAGGTGCGGCACGCCCTTGAGCGCGACGTTGTTGATCAGGTCGCCGAACTGCGCCAGCTGTGCGGCCAGGGCCAGCTCCTGGGGCTGCTCGAGGACGATCTTCCCGCCCAGTTGCTCGCGGCCCTGGCCGAGCTTGCGGAAGACGCTGGCCACGCGGGTGCAGGCGTAGAGCAGGTAGGGTGCGGTGTTGCCTTCGAAGCTCAGCATCAGTTCGAAGTTGAAGCTGTAGTCGCTGGTGCGGTGCTTGGACAGGTCGGCGTACTTCACCGAGTCGATCCCCACCACCCGGCCGATCTCGCGCAGCTGGACCTCGTCGAACGGCTCCTCGCCACGCTCGGCGCGCTGCTCGTTGCGTTCCTTGACCAGCGCATAGGCGCGGCTCTCGGCCTCTTCCAGCAGGTCGATCAGCTTCACCGTACCGCCGTCGCGGGTCTTGAACGGACGGCCGTCGGCGCCGTTCATGGTGCCGAAGCCCATGTGCTCCAGCTCCATGCCGGCCGGAACGAAACCGGCGCGCCGCGCCACTTCGAAGACCTGCTGGAAGTGCAGGGCCTGGCGCTGGTCGACGAAGTACAGCACGCGGTCGGCGTGCAGCACGTTGTGCCGATAACGCATGGCGGCGAGGTCGGTGGTGGCGTAGAGGTAGCCGCCGCCGGCCTTCTGCACGATCACCGGGAGCGGATTGCCCTCGGCGTTCCTGAACTCTTCGAGGAAGACGCACAACGCGCCGTTGTCTTCGGTGAGCAGGCCCTTGGCGGTCAGGTCGGCGACCACCTGGGCGAGGTCGTCGTTGTAGGCGCTCTCGCCCATGACGTCGGCCATGCTCAGCTTCACGCCGAGACGGTCGTAGACCTTCTGGCAGTGCGACAGGGAAATCTCGTTGAAGCGGGTCCACAGGCGCAGGCAGTCGGGGTCGCCGGCCTGCAGCTTGACTACCAGTTCGCGGGCGCGGTCGGCGAATTCGGGAGACTCGTCGAAGCGTTTCTTCGCCGCGCGGTAGAAGACCTCCAGGTCGTGCAGCTCGGCCTCGGCGTCGACCGGTTGCTCTTCCAGGTAGGCGAGCAGCATGCCGAACTGGGTGCCCCAGTCGCCGACATGGTTCTGCCGGATCACCGTGTCGCCGAGGAACTCGAGGACGCGCGCGACGGCGTCGCCGATGATGGTCGAGCGCAGGTGGCCGACGTGCATTTCCTTGGCCAGGTTCGGCGAGGACAGGTCGATCACCACGCGCTGCGCCGGGCCTGCCTTGCGCACGCCGAGACGTTCGTCGGCGAGGGCGCGGTCGAGGCTGGCGGCGAGCCAGACGTGATCCTGGAAGAAGTTGAGGAAGCCGGGGCCGGCGATCTCCACCTTGGCCAGTTGCTCGTGGGCGGGGATTGCCTCGACCAGCCTGGCGGCCAGGTCGCGCGGCTTCATCCCGGCCGGCTTGGCCAGCATCATGGCGATGTTGCTGGCGAAATCGCCGTGGCTACGGTCCTTGGTGTTCTCCACCTGGATGTCCGGGGTCAGGCCGGCGGGCAGGGTGCCGTCCGCGGTCAGTTGGTCGAGGGCTTGCTGGATCAGCTGGCGAATCGTGTCTTTCATCGTTTTTCTCCGTGCTCGCGGGCAGAGGGGCGGCGCGCGACGGTCGGGCAGGGGAAGGGCCGGCGGATGCGGCGCTCCGAAGTTCACTCCCCGCGATGTGCGCGGGGTGGCCGGTCGAGGCTCAGAACCGCGCATTATCCGTGGGCGGACAGGCGTTGCCAACCGTTGCGGCGATTAGCCGACAGTTTGCGCCGGACATCGCGGATTCCGGCTGACCCCAGTCAAGCGGGGCGTCTTCCTGGAAGGCGCTCAGAACAGGTCGATCGGATCGATATCGAGCGACCAGCGCACCTGGCGCCCGCCGGGCAACTGTTCGAGGCTCTGCAGCCAGGGCGTCAGCAGGCGATGCAGCGGCGCCCGGCTCATGCACTGCAGCAGCAGTTGCGCGCGGTGCTTGCCGGCACGCCGCTCCATGGGCGCGGGCACCGGCCCGAGCAGTTCCACCTCCGGTCCGCCCATCTGCTCGAGCAATTGCTCGGCGGCACTGCAGGCGCTGTCGAGGAAGGCTTCCGCCTGGCCCGGCTTGTGCGCTTCGGCGCGCAGCAGGGCGAGGTGGGCGAAGGGCGGCAGGCCGGCGGCGCGGCGTTCGCTGAGGGCCTGTTCGGCAAAGGCGAAGTAGCCGTCCTCGGTGAGCTGGACCAGCAGCGGGTGATCGGCCAGGTGGGTCTGGATCAGTACCCGTCCGGGCTCCTCGGCGCGTCCTGCGCGGCCGGCGACCTGGACGATCTGCTGGGCCATGCGTTCGCTGGCGCGGAAGTCGGCGGAAAACAGGCCGCCATCGGCATCGAGGATCGCCACCAGGGTGACCCGTGGGAAGTGGTGCCCCTTGGCGAGCATCTGGGTGCCGACCAGGATGCATGGCTCACCGCTGTTGATGGTGGCGAAGAGGTCGCGCATGGCGTGCTTGCGCGAGGTGCTGTCGCGGTCGATGCGCAGCACCGGATGGTTCGGGAAGAGAATCCGCAGGCGTTCCTCGGCGCGCTCGGTGCCGGCGCCTAGCGGACGCAGGTCGAGCTTGCCGCATTGCGGGCAGTTCATCGGCGGCCGCTGGCGGTGGTCGCAGTGGTGGCAGCGCAACTCGCCGCTGCCCTGGTGCACGGTCATCCGCGCGTCGCAGCGCGGGCATTGGCTGATCCAGCCGCAGTCGTGGCAAAGCAGGGTCGGAGCGAAGCCGCGGCGGTTGAGGAACACCAGGACCTGCTGTCCGGCCGCCAGGGTATCGCCGATGGCCTGTTGCAGCGGGCGGGAAAGGCCGGCGTCGAGCGGCATGCTCTTCACGTCGAGGCGGATGAATTTCGGCGGGTGCGCGCCACCGGCGCGCTGGGTCAGGCGCAGCAGGCCGTAGCGGCCGGCCTGGGCGTTGTGCAGGCTTTCCAGGGCGGGCGTGGCCGAACCGAGCAGGATCGGCACGTTCTCCAGGCGTGCGCGTACCAGTGCCAGGTCGCGGGCGTGGTAGCGCAGGCCGTCCTGCTGTTTATAGGAGGCGTCGTGTTCCTCGTCGACGATGATCAGTCCCGGCCGCTTCAATGGAGTGAACAGTGCCGAACGGGTGCCGATGACGATGTCGGCCTCGCCATCCCGGGCGGCGAGCCAGGCGTCGAGGCGCTCGCGGTCGGTCAGGGCCGAATGCAGCAGGGCGATGCGCGCGTTGAAGCGGCGTTCGAAACGCGCCAGGGTCTGCGGCCCCAGGTTGATCTCGGGAATCAGCACCAGGGCCTGGCGGCCTGCGGCCAGGGTTTCGCGGATCAGTTGCAGGTAGACCTCGGTCTTGCCGCTGCCGGTGACCCCGGCCAGCAGGAAGCAATGGAAACCGCCGTGGCTGGCGCGAACCGCCTCGAAGGCGGCGCGCTGCTCGGGGTTCAGCGGCAACTCCGCCTGGGCCAGCCAGCCGCCTTCGCGCGGCGGGGTGCTGTGGCGCCGCACCTCCAGTTCGACCAGGCCTTTTTCCTTGAGCAGGTCGAGGCTGTCCTTGTTTATCTGCAACTGGTTCAGCAACTCATGGGACACCCCGTGCGGATGCTGCTTGAGAATCGCCAGGGCCTGGCGCTGGCGCGGCGCCCGGGCCAGGCGCGGATCGTCGAGGCTGGATTGCGCGGTGGCATGCCAGAAGCGCTGCTGGCGCGCCTCGGCCGGCTCGCCCTGGCGCAACAGGTTGGGCAGCGCCCAGGACAGGGTGTCGCCGAGGCTGTGCTGGTAGTACTGGGCGGTCCAGCGACAGAGTTCGAGCAGGTGCGCCGGCATCGGCGGCTTGGCGTCGAGTACCCTGAGGGCAGGCTTGAGCTTGTCTTCGGGTACTTCGGAACGGTCCGTCACCTCTATCAGAACGCCAACCAGCTCCCGGCGCCCGAACGGCAGCAGCAGGCGAATCCCCGGCTGTAGGGCGCTGCGCGGAATGCCGCGGGGCGCGCGGTAGTCGAACAGGCGGCGGAGTGGCGAAGGCAGGGCTAGGCGTAGGATCAGGTCTGACACTCAGCGGCTTCCGGGGATGAAGGAAACGAGGACTGGGCCGGCGATGTTAGCAGACGACCGGCGGGCGGGGTCGCTTGCATAGATGAATCGGTCTGGTATGATCCACGCCCTTAATTACGTGCGGTGCCTGGTAAACGCGCTGGGTGGCGGCACACAACGCCTCGAGGATTGAATCATGAAAGCGGACATCCATCCGACTTACGAAGCTATCGAAGCTACCTGCAGCTGCGGTAACGTCATCAAGACCCGTTCCACCCTGTGCAAGCCGATCCACCTGGACGTGTGCTCCGAATGCCACCCGTTCTACACCGGCAAGCAGAAGGTGCTGGACACCGGCGGCCGTATCGACCGCTTCAAGCAGCGTTTCGGCGTATTCGGCGCCACCAAGTAAGCCGCTTGCCGCGAACGCGCGCAATGCTACTTGTCGCTGTACCGAGAAAGGCGTCCCTGGTGGGCGCCTTTTTCATGTCCGTGGTTTCCGCCTTCGCCGGTGCGGCGGAGGTCTGCCGGCCTACCGGCGCCTTGCAGAACGTCGAGGTGGCGCGGGTGGTGGACGGCGATACCGTGCGCCTGCGCGATGGCCGCAGCGTGCGGCTGATCGGTATCAACGCGCCTGAGCTGGCGCACAACGGTCGCACCACCGAGCCCTTCGCCGAAGCCGCGAAGCAGCGACTGCAGGCGCTGGTATCGGCCAGCGACGGGCGTCTCGCCCTGCAGCCGGGCCGCCAGGCCCGCGATCACTACGGGCGGACCCTGGCGCACCTGTTCGATGCCAGCGGCGCCAACCTCGAGGCGCGCCTGCTCGGCGAGGGCCTGGGCTACCTGGTGGCGGTCGCGCCGAACACCGAGCTGACGGCCTGTCAGCAAGCGGCGGAACGTGCAGCGCGTTCGGCTAATCTGGGTGTATGGAAGCGTTCGCCGGTGCTTTCGCTCGATCGACTGGCGCAGAGCGGCTTCGCCGTGGTCCGCGGGCGGGTGCTCGAGGTCGAACGCAACCGGGGCGGTATCTGGCTGGAGATGGACGGTCCGCTGGTCCTGCGGATCGAGCCGAAGGTGCTCAAGGCGTTCGATGCGAAACGGGTGATGCAGATGGCGGGACGTTCGCTGGAAGTGCGTGGCTGGGTGGTCGATCGTTCCCGCCGTGGCGCTGTGCCGGCCGGCAAGGCGCGCTGGCAGATGTCGGTGACCGATCCGGCGATGCTGGAATGGTTGCCATGAAGACCGCCTGGCTCCTGCTGCTGTTGCTGGGAGTCGGCGCGCTGGGCGGCTGCGCGGTGAACCCGGCCACCGGCAAGAGCGATTTCGTGATGATGAGCGAGCAGCAGGAACTCGGCATGGGCGCTCGCTACAACCAGGAAATCCTCAAGCAGTTCCCCCGCTACAACGATGAAAAGCTCCAGGCCTACGTGCAACGGGTAGGCGAGCGGGTCGCCCGCAGCAGCCACCGCAGCAATCTGCAATATCATTTCACCGTCATCGATTCGCCGGACATCAACGCCTTCGCCCTGCCGGGCGGCTACATCTATATCCATCGCGGACTGATCGCCTACCTTGGCTCCGAGGCCGAACTGGCCGCGGTGCTCGGTCATGAGGTCGGCCACGTCACGGCGCGCCACAGCGTGCGCCAGCAGAGCCAGGCCAGCGCCTGGAACATCCTTGGCCAGGCGGTGGCGATCGGCACCGGGGTCGGTGCCGCCGGCGACCTGTCCAACGTGCTCGGCACGGCCTTCGTCCGCGGCTACGGGCGTGACATGGAACTGGAAGCCGATGGTCTCGGCGCTCAGTACCTGGCCCGCGCCGGCTACGATCCGACGGCGATGATCCAGGTGGTGCGGGTGCTGAAGAACCAGGAGGACTTCGCTCGCGAAGAGGCTGCGCGCAATGGCCAGGCGGTACAGGCCGGCGGCTACCACGGGTTGTTCGATACCCATCCGGACAACGACCGGCGTCTGCAGGAAGTGGTCGGCCCGGCCCGGCAACTGGCCAACGGACAGCAGGAAGTGGGGCGCGAGGTCTTTCTTCGCCATCTGGAAGGCATGCCGTTCGGCGACTCGGCATCGGCCGGGGTGCGTCGCGGGCAGAACTTCTACCATGCCGAGCTGGACTTCACCCTGAGCTATCCGGCGGGCTGGAAGATCCTCAACCAGCCCAGTGCCCTGCTTGGCTATCCGGCGGACGAGCAGTCGTTCATCGGCATGAAGCTGGTGCCCCATGATTCCCGCCTGACGCCCGCGGAGTTCCTGCGCAAGAACGCCGGGCAACGGCTGGCCCAGGAAGAGTCGCTGAAGCAGGCAGGACTGAACGGCTACACGGCGGTGGTGCCAGGCAACCCGGCGCGACGGGTTGCTGTGATCTACCAGGGCGACCGCGCCTACCTGTTCGTCGGCGTGGTCAAGGTCGGTTCCCTGGAGACCCAGGACGACCGCTTCCTCAGCGTGATCCGCAGCTTCCGTCCGCTGCGCGACAAGGAGCGGGCCCTGGCGCAGCCGCGACGCCTGCACCTGGTGCAGGTCAAGGTGGGGCAGACGCTGGAGCAATTGGCGGCTGGCGGCGAGGGGTCATTGAGTGACTCCGTGGCTCGTCTGCGTCTGCTGAATGACCTTTATCCGAGCGGTGAACCCCGTCCGGGCGATTGGCTTAAAGTCGTACGCTAGAGGTCTTGACAGCCGGGTCCTGACGATCTTGTGGGGCGTCGTCTTCTTGCGTATGCTCGGTCGCCCCGTCTGTCCAACAAGCAATAAAGCGGAAGTGCCCAAATGTCCGATCTTAAAACCGCTGCCCTCGAATATCACGCACAACCCCGTCCGGGAAAACTGAGTGTCGAGCTGACCAAACCCACCGCTACCGCCCGGGACCTGTCCCTGGCCTACAGCCCGGGTGTCGCCGAGCCGGTGCGTGAAATCGCCCGCGATGCCGAGCTGGCCTACCAGTACACCGGCAAGGGCAACCTGGTGGCAGTGATTTCCGACGGCACCGCGATTCTCGGCCTGGGTAACCTCGGCCCGCTGGCCTCCAAGCCGGTGATGGAAGGCAAGGGTGTGCTGTTCAAGCGCTTCGCCGGCATCGACGTGTTCGACATCGAGGTCGACGCCGAGAGCCCGCAGGCTTTCATCGATACCGTCAAGCGTATTTCCATCACCTTCGGCGGTATCAACCTCGAGGACATCAAGGCTCCCGAGTGTTTCGAGATCGAGCGCGCGCTGATCGAACAGTGCGACATCCCGGTGTTCCACGATGACCAGCACGGCACCGCCATCGTTACCGCGGCGGGCATGCTCAACGCGCTGGAACTGGCCGGGAAGAAGCTGGAAGAAGCGAAGATCGTCTGCCTCGGCGCCGGCGCTGCCGCCATCTCCTGCATGAAGCTGCTGGTGAGCATGGGCGCCAAGGTCGAGAACATCTACATGATCGACCGCAAGGGCGTGATCCACGCCGGTCGCGACGATCTGAACCAGTACAAGTCGGTGTTCGCCACCGAGACCGACAAGCGTACCCTGGCCGACGCCCTGGAGGGCGCCGACGTGTTCGTCGGCCTGTCCGGCGCCAACCTGCTGGAGCCGGAAGACCTCAAGCGCATGGCGCCGAACCCGATCGTGTTCGCCTGCTCGAACCCGGACCCGGAGATCAAGCCGGAACTGGCCCATGCCACCCGCAACGACGTGATCATGGCTACCGGACGTTCCGACTATCCGAACCAGGTCAACAACGTGCTCGGTTTCCCCTTCATCTTCCGCGGTGCCCTGGACGTACGTGCCACGCGCATCAACGAAGAGATGAAGATCGCCGCCGCCCTGGCCCTGCGCGACCTGGCCAAGCAGCCGGTCCCGGAGGACGTCTGCGCCGCCTATGGCGTGGACAAGCTGGAATTCGGCCGCGAGTACATCATTCCGAAGCCGATGGACAAGCGCCTGATCACCGTGGTCTCCGATGCCGTGGCCAAGGCTGCCATCGAGACCGGCGTGGCTACCCTGCCGTATCCGAAGAACTATCCGCTGAAATCGGTGGACGACGTCTTCAACGGCTGATCGATCGATCCGCCGGATAAAAAGAAACCCCGCCTTGGCGGGGTTTCTTTTTGCCTGCGCCTCGCACTCCCGTCGTCGCCAACGAAGCGCAGGCGCCGGCCGGTTCAGAACAGGTCGATCGGCGCGCCTTCGTCATCCGGCAGCGGGCTGCCAGGGAAGCTGCCTGGCGGCAGTTCATTGACCGAGGGCGGGGTATCCTCGTTCTTGAACATCTCGAAATAGGCGCCGGGAGTGCCCGGCGCGGCCGAACGGCCGGTCACCGGGTCGATGCGCAGGCTGACGATGCCTGGCGGCTCGGCCATGGTGTGCATCGGCTTGTCCTTGAGGGCGAAGCCCATGTACCTGATCCAGATCGGCAGCGCGACGGTACCGCCGTACTCGCGGCGACCCAGGGTCTCCGGCTGGTCGAAGCCGACCCAGACGCTGGTCACGTAGTCGGAGTTGTAGCCGGAGAACCAGCCATCCTTGGAATCGTTGGTGGTGCCGGTCTTGCCGGCCAGGTCGGTGCGCTTCAGCGCCAGGGCGCGACGCCCGGTACCGCGCTTGATCACGTCCTGCAGCATGCTGGTCATGATATAGGCGGTACGGGCATCGATGATCCGCTCGGCCGGGGTCGGCTCGAAGGTGGTCTGGGCCTTGGCGGCGACTTGCTGGGCTTCGATCGAACCTTCGCCTTCGGCGCTCTCCGGATGCTCGGGGTCACCAGGATTCCCGGCGTCTTCCGCATCCGGCGCAGCGACCTGTTCTTCCACCGGCACGCGGGGCGGATTGGCCTGGTACAGCACCTGTCCGTCGCGGCTCTCGATGCGTTCGATGACGTACGGATTGACCTTGTAGCCGCCGTTGGCGAATACGCTCCAGGCGCCGGCGATTTCCATCGGTGTGACTGTCGCGGTACCCAGGGCCAGGGAGAAGTTGCGCGGCAGTTCGTCGCGCTGGAAGCCGAACTTGGTGATGTAGCTGATCGCCCGCTCGATGCCCAGGCCCTGCAGGACGCGGATCGAGACCATGTTGCGGGACTTGTACAGGGCTTCGCGCAGCGGGATCGGGCCGAGGAAGGTATTGGTGTCGTTCTTCGGTCGCCAGACCTTGTCCAGGTACTCGTCGACGAACACGATCGGCGCATCGTTGACCAGGCTGGCGGCGGTGAAGCCGTTGTCCAGGGCCGCGCTGTAGATGAACGGCTTGAAACTGGAGCCCGGCTGGCGCTTGGCCTGGATCGCGCGGTTGTAGTTGCTCTGCTCGAAGGAGAAGCCGCCGACCAGCGAGCGGATCGCCCCGTCCTTCGGGTCGAGGGAGATCAGCGCGCTCTGTGCGGCGGGAATCTGTACGAAGCGCAGGGTGCCGTCTTCCTGGCGCTGCACGCGGATCTGGTCGCCGGCCTGGGCCACGTCGGCGGGCTGGCGCGGCATCGGGCCCATGCTGTTGTTGCTGAGGAAGGGGCGTGCCCATTTCATGCTGTCCCAGGTCACGGCTTCTTCCTTGCCGTCGCGGGTCATCACCATGATCCCGCTCTTTTCCACCTGGGTGACGATCGCCGGCTCCAGGCCGCCGATGCTGCGCTGCTGGCCCAGGTGCTTGAGCCAGGCGTCGCGGGTCTGGCCCGGCAGGCGGGTCTCCGGGCCGCGGTAGCCGTGGCGCTGGTCATAGTCGATGAGGCCGTCGCGGACCGATTGGCTGGCGGCGTTCTGCAGGTCGCTGCGGACCGTGGTGATGACCTTGTAGCCCTCGGTATAGGCCTCGCTGCCGTAGCGGCCGACCATCTCGGCACGGGCCATCTCGGCGATGTAGGGCGCATTCAGTTCGGGGGTCTGCACGTGGTAGGAGGCGTTGATCGGCTCCTCGACGGCGGCCTGGTAGCGTTGCTGGTCGATGAAGCCGAGCTTGAGCATGCGCTCGAGGATCCAGTTGCGCCGCTCCGTACTGCGGGTCGGGTTGACCAGCGGGTTGTAGCGCGAGGGCGCTTTCGGCAGGCCGGCGATCATCGCCATCTCGGCCAGGCTCAAGTCTTTGATCGGCTTGCCGTAATAGACCTGTGCGGCAGCCTCGATGCCATAGGCACGGTTGCCCAGGTAGATCTTGTTGACGTAGAGCTCGAGGATCTCGTCCTTGGTCAGCTGTCGCTCGATCTGCAGGGCCAGGAGGATTTCATTGATCTTTCGCGAGAAGCTTCTTTCATTGGTAAGGAAGTAGTTCTTCGCTACCTGCATGGTGATGGTGCTGCCGCCAGTCTGGATGTGACCGCTTTTCAATAATTGCGCGGCGGCGCGCATTAGGCTTTTCACATCGACGCCATAATGGTTGGCGAAATTGTCGTCCTCGGCGGACAGCAGGGCATGGATGAAGTCCTGCGGGATGTCGGCGAAGCGGATCGGCGTCCGGCGCATCTCGCCGAACTCGGAGATCAGCTTGCCGTCCTCGCTGTAGACCTTGAGGGGGATCTGCAGCTGGACGTTACGCAGAGCTTCCACCGAGGGCAGGCTGGGACTCAGATAGAGATAGGCGCCGCTGAAACTGAGCAGCACTCCACAAATCAGGGTGACGCAAGTCCACCACAGGAACTTCAGCAGGCGCATGGGTAGATTCGGATTTCCAGGAAAAAGAAAGAGTTAAGCGAATAGGACAGGAAAAAGGCAAAAGCTGTTCACATTATAAGCAATTTTTCTGTGACCTAGCCATTTGCCTGGCCTTCGGCTCTGGTATCTAATGTGAAAAAAGAAGAATCGTTCGTAAGTATTGAACGCTAATAGGGAATTGGTCGTGCTAGGGCTCATAAAGAAGAAAGCGAACACCTTGCTGGGGATCGACATCAGCTCGACCTCGGTAAAGCTCCTTGAGTTGAGCCGCTCCGGAGGCCGCTACAAAGTGGAGGCCTATGCCGTCGAGCCGCTTCCGCCGAATGCAGTCGTGGAAAAGAACATCGTCGAGCTGGAAGGGGTCGGCCAGGCGTTGTCACGGGTGCTGGTCAAGGCGAAAACCAACCTGAAGTCGGCCGTGGTCGCCGTCGCCGGTTCGGCGGTGATCACCAAGACCATCGAGATGGAGGCCGGGCTTTCCGAGGATGAACTGGAAAACCAGCTGAAGATCGAGGCCGACCAGTACATCCCCTATCCGCTGGAGGAAGTCGCCATCGACTTCGAGGTCCAGGGGCTCTCCGCGCGCAATCCCGAACGCGTGGACGTACTCCTGGCCGCCTGTCGGAAAGAGAACGTCGAGGTTCGCGAAGCGGCCCTGGCGCTGGCCGGCCTGACCGCCAAGGTGGTCGACGTCGAGGCCTACGCGCTGGAGCGCTCCTATGCGCTGCTGAGCAGCCAGCTGGGTGCCGACACCGACCAGTTGACCGTGGCGGTAGTGGACATCGGCGCGACCATGACCACCCTGAGCGTCCTGCACAACGGACGCACCATCTATACCCGCGAACAGCTGTTCGGCGGTCGCCAGCTCACCGAGGAGATCCAGCGGCGTTACGGACTCTCGGTGGAGGAAGCCGGCCTCGCCAAGAAGCAGGGCGGTCTTCCGGATGACTACGACAGCGAAGTTCTGCGTCCGTTCAAGGACGCCGTGGTGCAGCAGGTTTCCCGCTCGCTGCAGTTCTTCTTCGCCGCCGGACAGTTCAACGACGTCGACTACATCGTCCTGGCGGGCGGTACGGCGTCTATCCAGGATCTCGATCGGTTGATCCAGCAGAAGATCGGCACCCCGACCCTGGTCGCCAACCCGTTCGCCGACATGGCGTTGAACGGCAAGGTGAATGCCGGCGCCCTGGCCAGCGACGCTCCGGCGTTGATGATCGCCTGCGGCCTGGCGTTGAGGAGTTTCGACTGATGGCACGGATCAACCTTCTACCCTGGCGCGAAGAGCTGCGCGAGCAGCGCAAGCAGCAGTTCCTGGTGATTCTTGGCGGCGTCCTGGTGGCATCGGCTGCGCTGGTATTCCTTGGCGACCAGTACTTCACCGCGGCCATCGAGAACCAGAACGCCCGCAACGACTTCCTGCGCAAGGAAATCGTCGTACTCGACGCCCGGATCAAGGAAATCAGCGAACTGAAGTCGCGGCGCCAGCAATTGCTCGAGCGGATGAAGATCATCCAGGACCTGCAGGGCAACCGTCCCATCATCGGACGGGTGTTCGACCAGCTCGTGCGGACCTTGCCCGACGGCGTGTATTTCACCGACCTGAAGATGACCGGCAAGAACATCGCCATCGCCGGCGCGGCCGAGTCCAACAACCGCGTTTCCAATCTCATGCGCAATATGGACGCGTCCGAGTGGCTGACCGCCCCGACCCTGAACGAGGTCAAGGCGGTGACCCAGGGCGCGGTGGACCAGGCCAACGTGTTCCAACTGACCGTGCAGCAGACGCAGCCCGGCGAGGAAGACGCCAAGGCGAAGCATGGGGTTGCGCAAGGAGCCAAGAAATGAGTCTGGCCAGTTCCCTGGAAAGTCTGCGCAAGATCGATATCAACGATCTCGACCTGAACAACATCGGTTCCTGGCCGGCGGCGGTCAAGGTCATCGTCTGCGTGCTGCTGACCGCGGCGGTCCTGGCGCTGGGCTACAACTTCCATCTGAGTGACATGCAGGCTCAGCTCGAACAGCAGGCCGCGGAAGAGGAGACGCTCAAGCAGCAGTTCTCCACCAAGGCCTTCCAGGCCGCGAACCTGGAAGCCTACAAGGCACAGATGAAGGAGATGGAAGAGTCCTTTGGCGCCTTGCTGCGGCAGTTGCCCAGCGACACCGAGGTACCCGGGCTGCTCGAGGACATCACTCGTACCGGCCTGGGCAGCGGCCTGGAGTTCGAGGAAATCAAGCTGCTTCCCGAGGTTGCCCAGCAGTTCTACATCGAGCTGCCGATCCAGATCAGCGTGGTCGGCGGCTACCACGACTTGGCGACCTTCGTCAGCGGCGTGTCCAGCCTGCCGCGGATCGTCACCCTGCATGACTTCGAGATCAAGCCGGTCGCGCCCGGCAGCACGTCCAAGCTGCGCATGAGCATCCTGGCCAAGACCTATCGCTACAACGACAAGGGGCTGAAGAAATGAGAGCCCGCCTGATTCTGAGCAGCCTGCTGCTCGCCAGCCTGGCCGGATGCGGCGGCGGTTCCGATTTCGCCGATCTGCAGTCCTACATGGACGAGGTTCGCGCCCGGCCCAAGGGCACCATCGAGCCGTTGCCGAAGTTCCAGCCGTACGAGGCCTTCACCTATAGCGCCGCGTCGCTACGCAGCCCGTTCCAGCCGCCGGTGAAGATCGACCTGACCGTGCGGCAGAAGGGCAACAAGGTGATCAAGCCCGACGAGACGCGGGTCAAGCAGTTCCTGGAAGGCTTCAACATCGAGACCTTCGAGATGGTCGGCACCCTGTCCAACGCCCAGGGCACCTTCGCCCTGGTGAAGGGCGCGGGTGGCGTGCACCGGGTGAGGGTCGGGGACTACCTGGGGCGCAACGACGGCAAGGTCGTCGGCATCAGCGAAGGAAAAATAGACGTGATCGAAATCGTTCCTGACGGAGAGGGGAACTGGCTGGAGCGTCCGCGCAGCCTGACTCTCAAGGAACGCTCCTGAGGGCGGGGAAAAACATGCATAACCAACAGCAGTCTGTACAACGGAGTCGGACGATGAACAGTGGCCTCTCGCGCCTCGGGATCGCTTTGCTGGCCGCCATGTTCGCGCCGGCATTGCTCGCCGCGGACCTGGAGAAACTCGACGTGGCGGCATTGCCTGGCGACCGGGTCGAGCTAAAGCTGCAGTTCGACGAGCCCGTCGCCGCGCCGCGTGGCTATACCATCGAGCAGCCGGCGCGAATCGCCCTCGATCTGCCGGGGGTACAGAACAAGCTCGGCACCAAGAACCGCGAGCTGAGCGTGGGCAATACGCGCAGCGTCACGGTGGTCGAGGCGAAGGATCGCACACGGTTGATCATCAACCTGACCACGTTGTCGTCCTACACCACCCGGGTGGAAGGCAACAACCTCTTCGTGGTGGTCGGCAATTCGCCGGCCGGCGCCAGCGTCGCTTCCACCGCTCCGGTCAAGGCTAGCCCGGCTCCGGCCAGCTATGCCCAGCCGATCAAGCCCAAGCCGTACGTGCCGGCGGGTCGTGCCATTCGCAACATCGATTTCCAGCGTGGCGAAAAGGGCGAGGGCAACGTGGTCATCGACCTGTCCGACCCGACCTTGAGCCCGGATATCCAGGAGCAGGGCGGCAAGATCCGCCTGGACTTCGCCAAGACCCAGCTGCCGGATGCGCTGCGGGTTCGCCTGGACGTCAAGGACTTCGCCACGCCGGTGCAGTTCGTCAACGCCAGCGCGCAATCCGACCGTACCAGCATCACCATCGAGCCGAGCGGGCTCTACGACTATCTGGTCTACCAGACCGACAATCGCCTGACCGTCAGCATCAAGCCGATGACCACGGAAGACGCTGAGCGGCGCAAGAAGGACAATTTCGCCTATACCGGCGAGAAACTGTCGCTGAACTTCCAGGACATCGACGTGCGTTCGGTACTGCAGCTGATCGCCGACTTCACCGACCTGAACCTGGTGGCCTCGGATACCGTGCAGGGCAATATCACCCTGCGCCTGCAGAACGTGCCGTGGGACCAGGCGCTGGACCTGGTGCTGAAGACCAAGGGCCTGGACAAGCGCAAGCTCGGCAACGTGCTCCTGGTGGCCCCGGCCGACGAGATCGCCGCCCGTGAGCGCCAGGAGTTGGAAGCGCAGAAGCAGATCGCCGAGTTGGCGCCACTGCGTCGGGAACTGATCCAGGTGAACTACGCCAAGGCCGCGGACATCGCCAAGCTGTTCCAGTCGGTGACCAGCGATGGTGGCCAGGAAGGCAAGGAAGGCGGGCGCGGCTCGATCACCGTCGACGACCGCACCAACAGCATCATCGCCTATCAGCCCCAGGAGCGACTGGACGAACTGCGGCGGATCGTTTCGCAGCTGGATATTCCGGTGCGCCAGGTGATGATCGAGGCACGCATCGTCGAGGCCAACGTCGGTTACGACAAGAGCCTCGGTGTGCGCTGGGGCGGCGCTTATCACAAGGGCAACTGGAGCGGCTACGGCAAGGACGGCAATATCGGGATCAAGGACGAGGACGGCATGAACTGCGGCCCGATCGCCGGCAACTGTACTTTCCCCACCACGGGAACCAGCAAGTCGCCGTCGCCGTTCGTCGACATCGGCGCCAAGGATGCCACCTCCGGGATCGGCATCGGCTTCATCACCGACAACATCATCCTCGACCTGCAACTGTCGGCGATGGAAAAGACCGGCAACGGCGAGATCGTCTCCCAGCCCAAGGTCGTGACCTCGGACAAGGAAACCGCGAAGATCCTCAAGGGCTAGGAAGTACCCTACCAGGAGGCCAGCTCCAGTGGCGCTACCAGCACCTCGTTCAAGGAGGCCGCGCTGTCCCTCGAGGTGACCCCGCAGATCACCCCGGACAACCGGATCATCGTCGAAGTGAAGGTGACCAAGGATGCGCCGGACTTCGATCGCGCACTGAACGGCGTACCGCCGATCAACAAGAACGAGGTGAACGCCAAGATCCTGGTCAACGACGGCGAGACCATCGTCATCGGCGGCGTGTTCAGCAACACCCAGAGCAAGTCGGTGGACAAGGTGCCGTTCCTCGGCGACCTGCCTTACCTGGGGCGGCTGTTCCGGCGCGATACGGTCTCGGACGTGAAAAACGAACTTCTGGTTTTCCTGACACCGCGGATCATGAATAATCAGGCCATCGCAATCGGTCGCTGATATCGAACAACGTGGTCAACCTGATCCTCGTCGGCCCGATGGGTGCTGGAAAGAGCACCATCGGGCGCCTGCTCGCCAAGGAGCTGCATCTCGCGTTCAAGGACTCCGACAAGGAGATCGAACAGCGGTGCGGCGCGAATATCCCATGGATCTTCGATGTCGAGGGCGAGGTCGGTTTCCGCGAGCGCGAGCAGGCCATGCTCACCGAACTCTGCGCCGCCGACGGCATGGTGATCGCCACCGGCGGCGGGGCGGTGATGCGCGACGGTAACCGCCAGGTGCTGCGCGCCGGTGGCCGGGTTGTGTACCTGCATGCCTCGGTCGAGCACCAGATCGCGCGCACGGCGCGGGACCGCAACCGCCCCTTGTTGCAGAAGCCCAACCCGGGACAGATCCTCCGCGACCTGATGGCGCTGCGCGATCCGCTCTACCGCGAAATCGCCGATGTGGTGGTGGAGACCGACGAAAGGCCGCCGCGCCTGGTCGTCCAGGAAATTCTCGAACGCCTGCGCAAGTTGCCGCCCCGCTGAGGCGCGGCGAATTGCGTTATCCTATTGCCCTTTCCTGTCTGGGGGCCTCATGCGCACACTTCACGTCGATCTAGGCGAGCGTAGCTATCCCATTTACATCGGTGAAAACCTGCTGGGCGACGCCCGCTGGTTCGCGCCGCATATCGTCGGTCGCCGGGTCGCGGTGATCAGCAACGAAACGGTCGCTCCTCTCTATCTGGAAACCCTGCTCAAGGCACTGCAAGGCCATGAGGTCACCCCTGTGGTGCTGCCCGACGGCGAGGCCTACAAGCAGTGGGAAACCCTGCAACTGATCTTCGATGCCCTGCTGAAGGAGCGGCATGACCGCAAGACTACCCTGATCGCCCTGGGCGGCGGCGTCATCGGTGACATGGCCGGTTTCGCCGCGGCCTGCTACCAGCGTGGGGTCAACTTCATCCAGGTGCCGACCACCCTGTTGTCCCAGGTCGACTCCTCGGTGGGCGGCAAGACCGGGATCAACCATCCGTTGGGCAAGAATATGATCGGTGCGTTCTACCAGCCCCAGGCGGTGGTCATCGACACCGCGTCGCTGAAGACGCTGCCGTCCCGCGAGCTGTCCGCCGGGCTGGCGGAGGTGATCAAGTACGGTTTCATTTGCGACGAACCGTTCATCACCTGGCTGGAAGAGCACATGGATGCCTTGCTGGCACTGGAGCCGACCGTTGTCACCGAGGCCATCGAGCGCTCTTGCGCGGCGAAGGCCCGCGTGGTGGGCGCCGACGAGCGCGAGTCGGGCGTGCGTGCCACGCTGAATCTCGGCCATACCTTCGGTCATGCGATCGAGACCCAGCAGGGTTACGGCGTCTGGCTGCACGGCGAAGCGGTAGGGGCGGGAACCGTGATGGCACTCGAGATGTCGCATCGGTTGGGTTGGCTGAGCGCCGCCGAGCGCGATCGCGGTATCCGCCTGCTGCGCCGGGCTGGCCTGCCCGTGGTACCGCCGGCCGAGATGACGGCGGAAGATTTTATGGAACACATGGCCGTCGACAAGAAAGTGCTCGATGGCCGCCTGCGTCTGGTTTTGCTGCAAGGACTGGGGAATGCCGTGGTCACCGGCGATTTTCCCCGTGAGATCTTGGACGCGACCCTGCGCACCGACTATCGGGCCTTGGCCGACCAGCTTGGAGATGAATGAGGTCCCATGACCAGCTTGCATGCCGATGAGGCCTTCCTGGGCCACTACCAATTCAGTCACGACCCGTTCGCGCCGCGCGTTCCGGGTTTCAAGTTCTTCCCGGCGCAGCGCAAGCCGGTGCTCGGCCAGTTGCACCATCTGGCCCGCTACAGCCAGCTCCTGCTGCTGGTCACCGGGCCCCTGGGCAGCGGCAAGACCCTGCTGCGCCAGGCGCTGGTGGCCAGCACCAACAAGGATGCGGTCCTCAGCGTGGTGATCTCGGCGCGCACCGCCGCCGACGAGACTTCGTTGCTGCGCCAGGTGGCGCAGGGCCTGAGCATCAACCAGGCGAGCCTGGAGGCGATCCTGACCAAGGTGGCGCAGCTGGCGATCACCGGGCAGGACGTCTACCTGATGGTGGACGATGCCGAACAGCTCCAGGACAGCGCGCTGGAAGTGCTGTTGCTGCTGGCTTCCGGCACCAACGAGGGACGCCTGCATGTATTCCTGTTCGGTGAGCCGTCGTTGCTGCCGCGCCTGGAGGTGTTTTCCGAGGGTGAGGAGCGCTTCCATGCCATCGAATTGCAGCCATACAGCGAAGAGGAAACCCGCGACTACCTGGCCCAGCGTCTCGAGGGCGCCGGGCAGGGCATCGAGCTGATTTCCAACGACCTGCTGGTGGACATCCACGAGCAGTCGGAAGGCTGGCCGGGAGCGATCAACCAGGTCGCCCGCGATGCCCTGATCGAAGCGATGCTGGCCAATCGTGGCGCAGCGCGCAAGGCAACCGGAGGGTCTTTCAACTTGCCCAAGAAGCATCTGGTGATTCTTGCGGTCGTGGCCATCGGCGTGATCGCCGCCTGGTTCATGCAAGGCAAGAGCAAGCCGGAGGCGCCGCAGACCGCCTCTACCGAATTGTCCATGAATGGTGGTACGCCGGCCCAGGCCCAGCAGCCGGGCAGCGGCCCGGCCGTGGAGTTCAACGGCTCCAGCCAGCCGTTGCCGCTACCGTTGGTCGGCGAGTCGCAGCCGGTCATTCGCGAGCCGCTGGCCCAGGCCGCCGGGCAAGGTGGCGACGACGAAGGCGGCCTGCCGTCCGCCGCGGTGCCGCCTACCGTTTCCAGCTCGGCTCCTCCGGTGACGCCGCTGGCCAACAACGGCGTCACGCCGATGCATCCGGTGCCGCCGGCGCCGACCGAACCGACCGCGCCTGCGGCGACCCCGACTCCGGCGCAGACCCCGGCACCGGCCGCGCCGGTCGCCAGCGCCCCGGCCAGCAAGCCGGCCCCGGCTCCGGCCAAGCCGGCGGCGAGCAAGCCGGCCACCACCGCCGCGGCGAAGCCGGCCCCGGCTCCGGCCGCCAAGCCGGCCAGCGGTGGCGGTGCGGGAAGTCAGTGGTATCGCAACCAGTCTGGTGGTAACTTCGCCCTGCAGATCCTCGGTACCGGCTCCGAAGCCAATGCCCAGGCGTTCATTCGCCAGCAGGGCGGCGGCGATTTCCGCTACTTCAAGAAAACCCTGCAAGGCAAGCCGTTCTACGTCGTCACCTATGGCAGCTTCCCGAACCGTGCCGCCGCCCTGGCCGCAGTGAAAAAACTGCCGTCCAAGGTGCAGGCCGGCAAGCCGTGGCCGCGTACCTTCGCCAGCATCCAGCAGGAGATCGGCCAGGCGCATTGATCCGACCTGCCGTCGCCTCTTGACGAAACTCGCTAGTCGTTAGCATGACCGGCGGGTTTCGTCTTTCATTTTGGCGACATTGAATTTCATTTTCTCGCCGCAAAATTTGTGAGGCCTTGTGCACCTATGTACAATGGCCTCCCTTTGCCTGTCGAAAACTCGCCGCATGAGCGGGTGACAGGCGAAGTAGATGACTAAAAAAGTTTTGCCGGTGAGAGTTCCTTATGAAAGCAGGTCTGTACCATCCTGAAACGTTCAAGGATAACTGCGGATTTGGCCTGATCGCCCATATGCAGGGCGAGCCGAGCCATCAACTTCTGCAAACCGCAATCGAAGCACTGACCTGCATGACCCACCGCGGTGGGATCAATGCCGATGGCAAGACCGGGGACGGCTGCGGGCTGCTGATCCAGAAGCCCGACCTGTTCCTGCGTGCCGTCGCCAGGGAAGCCTTTTCTGTCGACCTGCCCGAGCAATACGCGGTGGGCATGGTGTTCTTCAACCAGGACCCGGTGAAAGCCGAGGCGGCACGCGAGAACATGAATCGCGAGATCGTCGCCGCCGGACTGGAGCTGGTCGGCTGGCGCAAGGTGCCGATCGATACCAGCGTTCTCGGCCGCCTGGCGCTGGAGCGCCTGCCGCAGATCGAACAGGTGTTCATCGGCGGCGCCGGCCTGAGCGACCAGGACTTCGCCATCAAGCTGTTCAGCGCACGGCGCCGCTCGTCGGTGGCCAACGCCGCCGACAGCGACCACTACATCTGCAGCTTTTCGCACAAGACCATCATCTACAAGGGCCTGATGATGCCGGCCGACCTGGCCGCCTTCTATCCGGACCTTGGCGACGAGCGCCTGCAGACCGCGATCTGCGTATTCCACCAGCGCTTCTCCACCAACACCCTGCCGAAATGGCCGCTGGCGCAGCCGTTCCGCTTCCTCGCCCACAACGGCGAGATCAACACCATCACCGGCAACCGCAACTGGGCCCAGGCGCGGCGGACCAAGTTCACCAACGAACTGATCCCCGACCTGGAAGAGCTCGGCCCGCTGGTGAACCGCGTCGGCTCCGACTCGTCGAGCATGGACAACATGCTCGAACTGATGGTCACCGGCGGCATGGACCTGTTCCGCGGCCTGCGCATGATCATCCCGCCGGCCTGGCAGAACGTCGAAACCATGGACGCCGACCTGCGCGCGTTCTACGAGTACAACTCGCTGCACATGGAGCCCTGGGATGGCCCCGCCGGCGTCGTGCTGACCGATGGTCGCTATGCCGTCTGCCTGCTCGACCGCAATGGCCTGCGCCCGTCGCGCTGGGTCACCACGAAGAACGGCTACATCACCCTGGCCTCGGAAATCGGCGTCTGGGACTACAAGCCCGAGGACGTCATCGCCAAGGGTCGCGTCGGCCCGGGGCAGATCCTCGCGGTGGACACCGAGACCGGCCAGGTCCTGCACAGCGACGACATCGACAACCGCCTGAAGTCGCGCCATCCCTACAAGCAGTGGCTGCGGCAGAATGCCCTGCGCATCCAGGCGACCCTGGACGACGACCATGGCGTGGCCAGCTACGACGCCGACCAGCTCAAGCAATTCATGAAGATGTTCCAGGTCACCTTCGAGGAGCGTGACCAGGTGCTGCGTCCGCTCGGCGAGCAGGGCCAGGAAGCGGTGGGCTCCATGGGCGACGATACGCCGATGGCGATCCTCTCCCGGCGCATCCGCTCTCCGTACGATTACTTCCGCCAGCAATTCGCCCAGGTCACCAACCCGCCGATCGACCCGCTGCGCGAAGCCATCGTGATGTCCCTGGAAACCTGCCTGGGCGTCGAGCAGAACATCTTCGAGGAAGCCCCGCACCATGCCAACCAGGCGATCCTCACCACTCCGGTGATCTCGCCGGCGAAGTGGCGGACCATCATGACCCTGGACCGCCCGGGCTTCGACCGCCACTTCATCGACCTCAACTACGACGAGTCGATGGGCCTGGAGGCCGCGGTGCGCAACATCGCCGACCAGGCCGAGGAGGCCGTGCGCGGCGGCAAGGTGCTGCTGATCCTCAGCGACCGCCATATCGCTCCCGGCAAACTGCCGGTGCATGCTGCCCTGGCCGTCGGTGCGGTGCACCACCGCCTGGTGCAGACCGGGCTGCGCTGCGACTCCAACATCCTGGTGGAGACCGCCACCGCCCGCGATCCGCACCATTTCGCGGTGCTGATCGGCTTCGGCGCCTCGGCGGTCTATCCGTTCCTCGCCTACGAGGTGCTGGCCGACCTGATCCGCACCGGTGAAGTGCTGGGCGACCTCTACGAGGTGTTCAAGTACTACCGCAAGGGGATCTCCAAGGGCCTGATGAAGATTCTCTCGAAGATGGGCATCTCCACCGTCGCGTCCTACCGTGGCGCGCAGCTGTTCGAGGCGGTGGGCCTGTCCGACGAGGTCACCGACCTGTGCTTCACCGGAGTCGCCAGCCGCATCCAGGGCGCGCGCTTCGTCGATATCGAGAACGAGCAGAAGCTCCTGGCCGCCGAGGCCTGGAGCAACCGCAAGCCGATCCAGCAGGGCGGCTTGCTGAAGTTCGTCTATGGCGGCGAATACCACGCCTACAACCCGGATGTGGTGAATACCCTGCAGGCTGCCGTGCAGCAGGGCGACTACGAGAAGTTCAAGGAATACACCGCGCTGGTGGACCAGCGCCCAGTGTCGATGATCCGCGACCTGTTGCAGGTGAAGACCGCCGCGCAGCCGCTGGCGCTCGACGAGGTGGAGCCGCTGGAAGCCATCTTCAAGCGCTTCGATGCCGCCGGGATTTCCCTCGGCGCGCTGTCGCCGGAGGCCCACGAGGCGCTGGCCGAGGCGATGAACACCCTGGGCGGTCGCTCCAACTCCGGCGAGGGCGGCGAGGACCCGGCGCGCTACGGCACGCTGAAGAGTTCGAAGATCAAGCAGGTGGCTACCGGCCGCTTCGGCGTGACCCCGGAATACCTGGTCAACGCCGAGGTCCTGCAGATCAAGGTGGCCCAGGGCGCCAAGCCCGGCGAGGGCGGCCAGTTGCCGGGCGGCAAGGTCAACGGCCTGATCGCCCGCCTGCGCTATGCGGTGCCCGGCGTGACCCTGATCTCGCCGCCGCCGCACCACGACATCTACTCCATCGAAGACCTGGCGCAGCTGATCTTCGACCTCAAGCAGGTCAACCCGCAGGCGCTGGTATCGGTGAAGCTGGTATCCGAGCCGGGCGTCGGCACCATCGCCGCCGGCGTGGCCAAGGCCTATGCGGACCTGATCACCATCTCCGGCTACGACGGCGGTACCGGCGCCTCGCCGATCACCTCGATCAAGTACGCCGGCTCGCCCTGGGAACTGGGCCTGGCGGAAACCCACCAGACCCTGCGCGGCAACGACCTGCGCGGCAAGGTCCGGGTGCAGACCGATGGCGGCCTGAAGACCGGCCTGGACGTGATCAAGGCGGCCATTCTCGGCGCCGAGAGCTTCGGCTTCGGCACCGCGCCGATGATCGCCCTGGGCTGCAAGTACCTGCGCATCTGCCACCTGAACAACTGCGCCACCGGCGTGGCGACGCAGAACGACAAGTTGCGCAAGGACCACTTCATCGGCACCACCGCGATGGTGATCAACTTCTTCACCTTCATCGCCACGGAAACCCGCGAGTGGCTGGCGCGCCTCGGCGTGCGCAGCCTGGGCGAGCTGATCGGCCGCACCGACCTGCTGGAGATCCTCCCCGGCGAGACCGCCAAGCAGCAGAACCTGGATCTCGCTCCGTTGCTGGGCAGTGAGCTGATCCCGGCCGACAAGCCGCAGTTCTGCGAGGTGGAGAAAAACCCGCCGTTCGACCAGGGCCTGCTGGCCGAGAAGATGGTCGAGCTGTCGAAGGCCGCCATCGAAGGCCTGAGCGGCGGCGAGTACGAGCTGGACATCTGCAACTGCGACCGATCCATCGGCGCGCGGGTATCCGGCGAGATCGCCCGCCTGCACGGCAACCAGGGCATGGCCAAGGCACCGGTGGTGTTCCGTTTCAAGGGCACCGCGGGACAGAGCTTCGGCGTGTGGAACGCCGGTGGCCTGCACCTGTACCTGGAAGGCGACGCCAACGACTACGTAGGCAAGGGCATGACCGGCGGCAAGCTGGTGATCACCCCGCCCAAGGGCAGTCCGTTCAAGACCCAGGAATCGGCCATCGTCGGCAACACCTGCCTGTACGGCGCCACCGGCGGCAAGCTGTTCGCCGCCGGAACCGCCGGCGAGCGCTTCGCCGTGCGCAACTCCGGTTCCCATGCGGTGGTGGAAGGTACCGGCGACCACTGCTGTGAATACATGACCGGCGGTTTCGTCTGCGTGCTGGGCAAGACCGGCTACAACTTCGGCTCCGGCATGACCGGGGGCTTCGCCTACGTCCTCGACATGGACAACACTTTCGTCGACCGCGTGAACCACGAGCTGGTGGAAATCCAGCGGATCAGCGGCGAGGCGATGGAGGCCTATCGCAGCCACCTGCGCAAGGTCCTGGTCGAGTACGTGAACGAAACGGCAAGCGAGTGGGGCGCGAACATCCTGGAAAACCTGGATGACTACCTGCGTCGGTTCTGGCTGGTGAAACCGAAGGCGGCCAGCCTCGGTTCGCTGCTGACCAGCACCCGTGCCAACCCGCAATAAGCGCCCGAAGTTGTGATGAGGTTTCGATATGTCTGAACGTCTGAATTCCGACCGCCTGAACAACGACTTCCAGTTCATCGAAGTCGGGCGCAAGGACCCGAAGAAGAAGCTGCTGCGCCAGCGCAAGCGCGAGTTCGTGGAGATCCACGACCTGTTCAAGCCGCAGCAGGCCGCCGACCAGGCCCACCGCTGCCTGGGCTGCGGCAACCCGTACTGCGAGTGGAAATGCCCGGTGCACAACTTCATCCCTAACTGGCTGAAGCTGGTTTCCGAAGGCAACATCCTGGCCGCCGCCGAACTGTCGCACCAGACCAACACCCTGCCGGAAGTCTGCGGCCGGGTCTGCCCGCAGGATCGCCTCTGCGAGGGCGCCTGCACCCTCAACGACGGTTTTGGCGCGGTGACCATCGGCTCGGTGGAGAAGTACATCACCGATACGGCCTTCGCCATGGGCTGGCGTCCGGACCTGTCCAAGGTCAAGCCGACCGGCAGGCGCGTCGCGGTGATCGGCGCCGGCCCGGCCGGCCTCGGCTGCGCCGACGTGCTGGTGCGCAACGGCGTGACCCCGGTGGTGTTCGACCGCAACCCGGAGATCGGCGGCCTGCTGACCTTCGGCATTCCCGAGTTCAAGCTGGAGAAGCACGTCCTCAGCCGTCGCCGCGAGGTGTTCACCGGCATGGGCATCGAGTTTCGCCTGAACACCGAGATCGGCAAGGACGTGACCATGGAGCAGTTGCTCGATGAGTACGATGCCGTGTTCATGGGGATGGGCACCTACACCTACATGAAGGGCGGTTTCCCCGGCGAGGACCTGCCGGGCGTACACGACGCCCTGGACTTCCTGATCGCCAACGTGAACCGCAACCTCGGCTTCGAGAAGTCGGCCGAGGACTTCGTCGACATGAAGGGCAAGCGCGTGGTGGTCCTGGGCGGCGGCGACACCGCGATGGACTGCAACCGCACTTCGATCCGCCAGGGCGCCAAGTCGGTGACCTGTGCCTATCGCCGTGACGAAGAAAACATGCCGGGCTCGCGCAAGGAAGTGAAGAACGCCAAGGAAGAGGGCGTGAAGTTCCTCTTCAACCGCCAGCCCATCGCCATCGTCGGCGAGGACCGGGTGGAAGGCGTGAAGGTGGTCGAGACCCGTCTCGGCGAGCCGGACGCCCGCGGCCGCCGCAGCCCCGAACCGATCCCCGGTTCCGAGGAGATCATCCCGGCGGAAGCCGTGCTGATCGCCTTCGGCTTCCGGCCGAGTCCGGCGCCGTGGTTCGAGCGCTTCGAGATCGCCACCGACAGCCAGGGCCGCGTGGTGGCTCCGGCGCAGGCGCAGTTCAAGCACCAGACCAGCAACCCGAAGATCTTCGCCGGTGGCGACATGGTCCGTGGTTCCGACCTGGTGGTGACGGCGATCTTCGAAGGACGTACCGCGGCCGAAGGCATCCTCGACTACCTTGGCGTCTGACCCGCGGCGCCACCGGCGCTGCGACAAATCACCGCGATAGACAAAAGGCACGGCCCCCGCCGTGCCTTTTGTTTTGTGCTTTGCGACAATAGCGGCCCTTTTCGCCCGCCGGCCTGTGGATAACCCCCTTCCGCACGCGCCCGCGTGAAGCCAGCAGCCTTTGATCGGATGCCGTTATGACTGCCCTGAAGAACGACCGCTTCCTCCGCGCCCTGCTCAAGCAGCCCGTCGATGTCACCCCCGTCTGGATGATGCGCCAGGCCGGTCGTTACCTGCCGGAATACCGTGCCACCCGTGCCAAGGCCGGCGATTTCATGAGCCTGTGCATGAACCCGGAGCTGGCCTGCGAAGTGACCCTGCAGCCGCTGGACCGTTACCCGCAGCTGGACGCCGCGATCCTCTTCTCCGATATCCTGACCATTCCCGATGCCATGGGCCAGGGCCTGTACTTCGAGACCGGCGAAGGCCCGCGCTTCCGCAAGGTGGTCTCGTCGCTGGCCGACATCGAGGCGCTGCCGGTTCCCGATCCGGAACAGGACCTGGGCTATGTGATGGATGCCGTGCGCACCATCCGCCGCGAGCTGAACGGCCGCGTACCGCTGATCGGCTTCTCCGGCAGCCCCTGGACCCTCGCCACCTACATGGTCGAGGGCGGCTCGAGCAAGGACTTCCGCAAGTCCAAGGCGATGCTCTACGACAACCCTCAGGCCATGCACGCTCTGCTGGACAAGCTGGCGCAATCGGTGACCAGCTACCTCAACGGGCAGATCCACGCCGGCGCCCAGGCGGTGCAGATCTTCGACTCATGGGGCGGCAGCTTGTCGGCGGCGGCCTACCAGGAGTTCTCCCTGACCTACATGCGCAAGATCGTCGATGGATTGATCCGCGAGCACGACGGACGCCGGGTGCCGGTGATCCTCTTCACCAAGGGAGGCGGCCTGTGGCTGGAGTCGATGGCCGAGGTCGGCGCCGAGGCGCTGGGCCTGGACTGGACCTGCGACATCGGCAGCGCCCGGGCCCGTGTCGGTGAGCGCGTAGCCCTGCAAGGCAACATGGATCCCTCGGTGCTCTACGCCAATCCGGCGGCGATCCGCGCCGAAGTCGCGCGGATCCTGGCGGCCTACGGCAAGGGTACGGGGCATGTGTTCAATCTTGGCCACGGCATCACCCCGGAAGTCGACCCGGCCCATGCCGGCGCCTTCTTCGAGGCGGTGCACGAGCTGTCGGCGCAGTACCACGGCTGAGCCGGAACGAAAGAAGGGGAGCCGAGGCTCCCCTTTTTCATGCGCGGGCCGACGGCCCTCCGGCGCGTTGGCTGGCGGGGTCGCGCCGGTGGCGTACCCGCCCTACGCAACCCGCCCGGCTCAACTGCTTACCTTGCCGGTGCGGTCGTTGATCACGAACAGCTTGCCGTTGGCGTCGCGCACGAGGATTTCCGCGCCCGGCTGGCCATCCATATCGGCCACCGAATCGATGCTGTAGTTGACGTCGCCGATGCGGTAGTCGCTGCTGGCGCCGCTGGCGTGGTGGATGACCCGCACCTTGCCCTGCATCACCACGATCAGCTCGTTGCCCGGCTTGCCGTCGGTGTCCGCGGTGCCGCCATAGAGTGCCCAGGCGCTGGCGCCGATGTTGTATTCCTTGCGGGAACTGGCGTTGCTGATCACGTAGATGCCGGTGCTGGTGCGGCCGATGATCTCCGCGCCGGGCTGGCCGTCGAGGTCGGCGATCTGTGCGAGCGCGTGGTAGCCGCTGAAGGTGAAGTCCTTGGCGCCACTGGTGCGCGGGTCGATGACCTTGACGCCGTTGCCCATGTTCAGCACCAGTTCCTTGCCCGGCGCGCCGTCCACGTCGGCGACGTCGAACAGGCCCCAGGTGCCGTTGTAGCTGAAGGTGGCGTCGCGTTGCGTACGGGTGCGATCGAATACGGTGCGCACGCCGTTGCCGATGCTGAGGATGACTTCGTCGCCGGCGACGTTGTCGACGTCGGTGGCGCGCATGATCGCCCAGGAGACGTTGCCTACCGGGTACTTGCGCTGGGTGGTGCTGGCGTGGGAAACGATCACCAGGTCGGGACCGGCCTTGACCAGGATTTCCGCGCCGGGCTGGCCGTCGGTATCGGTGGCGCCGAAGACCGACCAGACCACGTTGCCGAAGCTGTAGTTGCGGGTGCTGCCGCCTTCCACCACCTGCAGGTTGGCGCCGTCGCGGTAGACCGCGGCGAGCTGGCCGTTGCCCCGCAGGTCCCAGGTTCCTACCAGAACGCCGGCCGCCTGGGCTGCGCTGGCGCAGAGGGAGAACAGTGCCGTGCCGAGCAGGCAGGCGCGCTTGATCGCTGGTTTCATAAAGTCCCTTTCATATCGCTGTCGAGGCCGGCCGGATGCCGGCCGCAGCAGCATAGAACAGCGCTTGCCGCGCTCAAGGGAAACGCGAGGGATTTGTCGAGCGCTTGGCATTTGTTCGTGAAACTGGTTGCCCGCCCAGCAGGCGGGCGCGGGTGTCGCTCGGCGGCTCGCCGGTCCAGCGCTTGAAGGCGCGGGTGAAGTTGGTTGGATCGCTGTAACCCAGGTACAGGGCGATACGCTGCAACGACACCTCGGGACGCCGCAGCAATCGCAAGGCCTGGCGCTGGCGAGCCTGACCGAGCAACTGGCGAAAGCTGGTGCCGGCGTCATGCAGATGCCGCTTGAGGCTGCGGCTGGACAGGTGCAGGCGCGCGGCTACTTCCTCCAGGTTGGGGAAGCGCTGTTCCTGGCGTTCCAGCTCCAGCCGCACGCGGGCGCAGATGTCCCGGCGGCCGGCATCGAGCAGCGCCAGTTCGCGCTCGCAGTGTTCGCGGGCGCGGCGCAACGCAGCCGGATCGGCCATCGGTAGCGAGCGGGCGAGCAGGATGGCGGGGAACACCAGCTGGACGTGGGCCTGGTCGTAGCGGCACTGCGGCAGCGGCACAGGCACGGCAGGTTCGGGATAGTCGAAGTCGAGCCTGCCGACCAGGGCCGGTTCGCCGAGCAGCCAGGCGCCGGAGCGATACAGGCCGATCAGCAGGGCTTCGCTGAAGTACCGGTGCAGTGCCGGCGGGAGCGCGGGGCCTGGCAGCATGCGCAGGATCACCTGCTCGTCCTCGCGCAGCAGGCTGATTTCGACGTTGCCCTGCAGCAGCGGCATGTAGCGCAGCGCCAGGCACAAGGCATCGCCGAGCGTCGCCGAGGCCATCATCGCGTAGCCCAGGCTGCCATGGGCGGTGGGAGGCGTGCGCAAGGCGAGCTGTGCGCCGAGACCGGGGTCGCCGCTCAGCGCGAGCGCCGCGGCGGCGATCGCCTGGTACTGCTGCGATGTGACGCGTGCTTCCGGCTCTTCCAGTCGCAGCGTCGACAGACCGATTTCCCGTAGCAGCGCGCGTCCGTCCAGGCCGCGTTCCTCCAGCAGGCCGAGCAGCAGGCGCGGATAGGCAGCGGTGATGGTCGGTGCGTCGGAGTCCGTGCGGCGGCTCATGCTGGCGTGTCCTGGCCCGAAATGATCGGCAGTCTGGCGCGAGCGCGTCTGCCGCTGCATTGGCTGGTGCCGCGATACTGCCCGGCAACGCAGTCAAGCGGAGAACGAGCGATGCATCCCTGGGCACGACGCAACATTCCACAACTGGCCGGGCGCCTGGCGCTGGTCACCGGCGCCAACAGCGGCCTGGGTTGGCAGGCGGCGCGCACGCTGGCCGGCAAAGGGGCGACCGTGGTGATGGCCTGCCGCAATCGCGAACAGGCGGAGCGGGCGCGGCGGGCGATCCTCGACGAGTATCCCCAGGCACGCCTGGAGCTGGCCGATCTCGACCTGGCCGACCTCGCCTCGATCCGCGCCTGCGCCGCCGGTTTCCGTCAGCGCCACGCACGCCTCGATCTCTTGTTCAACAACGCCGGAGTGATGTTCCTGCCCCTGCGGCGTACCCGCGACGGTTTCGAGATGCAGATGGGCACCAATCACCTCGGCCACTTCGCGCTTACGGGACTGCTGCTGGACTCGTTGCTGGCCGCTCCACGGCCCAGGGTGGTGGGCATGACCAGCGGTTTCAACCAGTTCGGCCGGCTGCCGCTCGACGACCTCAACGCCGAGCGCGGCTACAACCGCTATCTCGCCTATTGCCACAGCAAGCAGGCCAATCTGCTGTTCAGCCTGGAGTTGCAGCGCCGCGCCGGCCAGCGGGGCGTGCTTCTGCAGAGCCTGGCGGCGCATCCGGGCTACGCGGCGACCAACCTGCAGTACGCGGCACCGGCGATGTCCGGTTCGCGCCTGGGACGCTGGGCGATGAAGGTGGCCAACGGAGCGTTCGCGCAATCGGCGGAGATGGGGGCGTTGCCGGCACTTTCCGCGCTGACCGAACAGCGCTGGTATGGCGGCGCCTATCTCGGCCCGGATCGCTGGTTGGAAACCCGCGGTTATCCGGCGGCGGCGCGGATTCCGCGGAATGCGCGCGACCTGGGGCTGGCCGCGCGGCTGTGGGCGCGATCGGAGGAACTGACCGGAGTACGCTTCTGGTCGGAGTGAAGGCGCCGGGAGACCGGCACCTCGAACTCAGTGGGCGGCCTGCGCCAGGGTGTTGCCAGGCAGGGCCGGCAGGCGCGCCAGGTGCAGCGAGACCAATACCGCGACCACCAGCAGCGAGCCGATGAACAGCCCGATGCCGTTCCAGCCGTAGTAATGCCAGAACACCCCGCCGAGGGTGCCGGCCAGGCTCGAGCCGACGTAGTAGCTGAACAGGTAGAGCGACGAGGCCTGGCCCTTGGCGCGCAGGGCGCGGCGCCCGATCCAGCTGCTCGCCACCGAGTGCGCGCCGAAGAAGCCGAAGGTGAATAGCAGCAGGCCGGCGAGCATCAGCGGGATCGGCTCGAACAGGGTCAGCAGCAGGCCGCCGAGCATCAGCAGGATGACCGCCCAGAGCACCTTGCGTCGCCCCAGCTTGTCGGCCAGCGAACCGACCCAGGCCGAGCTGTAGATGCCCGAGAGGTAAACCACCGAGAGCACGCCGACCACCGCCTGGCTCATGTGGTAGGGCTCGGCCAGCAGGCGGTAGCCGATGTAGTTGAACAGGGTGACGAAGCTGCCCATCAGCAGGAAGCCGATCAGGAACAGCCAGGGCAGTCCGGCGTCGCGGAAGTGCAGGCGGTAGCCGTTGAGCAGGGTCGCCGGCTTCAGCGGTGCCGGCCGGAAGTGTTTCGATTCGGGCAGCACGCGCCAGAACACCAGCCCGGCGACCAGGGCCAGGCCGCCGAGGACCGCCAGTGCGGCATGCCAGGAGATGAAATCGACCAGGACGCCGCTGATCAGGCGTCCGCTCATCCCGCCGATGGCGTTGCCGCCGATGTACAGGCCCATCGACAGGCCGATGTGCTGCGGATGGATCTCTTCGCTGAGATAGGTCATCGCCACCGCGGCCAGGCCGCTCAAGGACAGCCCGACCAGCGCGCGCATCAGCAGCACGCCATGCCAGGTGGGCATCACCGCGCTGCCGAGGGTGAACAGCGCGGCGGCCAGCAGCGAGACGACCATCACCGGCTTGCGACCGATCGCGTCGGAGATCGGGCCGGTGACCAGCAGGCCAAGGGCGAGCATGGCGGTGGCGACGGACAATGCCAGGCTGCTTTCCGCGGCGCTGATGGAAAACGCCTTGGACAGCACCGGCATCATCGGCTGGATGCAGTAGAGCAGGGCAAAGGTGGCGAAACCGCCGGAGAACAGCGCCAGGGAGGTGCGCATGAACTGCGGGGTGCCTTTCTCGATATAGCGTTCGACTTCGGTGGCGGCTTCCAGCACCTCGTTGGCTGCTTCGCGGGCCGCCTCGATTAACGCGGGTTCTTCTTCGGCCTGTGGCCGGACTTGCGGATTGCTCACGGGGCACCTCTGGGGACGGTGGCGAGCAGGCACAACGAGGCCGCGCCACCTGGATTTCAGGGACAAGGGGTCGTTGTTGGAGGTTATGTGGCAAAGGATATAGATAGGTTTATATGATTTCCAATATATTGATCGACACGATTGATATGTAAAAAGACCTAATTGGAGGGGCCGCGTGGAACTCAGGCACCTGCGCTATTTCATCGCCGTCGCCGAGGAGCTGCACTTCGGCCGCGCCGCCGAGCGCCTGGGGATCTCCCAGCCGCCGTTGAGCCAGCAGATCCAGGCGCTGGAGGAGGAAATCGGTGCGCGCCTGTTCGAGCGCACCAACCGCCGCGTCGAACTCACCGACGCCGGCCGGCTGTTCCTCGACGAGTCCCGCCAGGTGCTGGCCCAGGTAGACAAGGCGGTGCTGCTGGCGCATCGCGCCCACCTGGGGGAACTGGGCGAGCTGAAGATCGGTTTCACTTCCTCGGCACCCTTCACCTCGACCATACCCAGCAGCATCCATGCCTTTCGCAAGGCCTATCCGGACGTACACCTCGACCTGCAGGAAATGAGCAGCCGCCAGGTACTCAAGGCGCTGCTCGAGGAAAGCCTGCAGGTGGGCGTGATCCGCCCGCTGGCGCTGCCGGATGCGGTGCATTGGGTGGAGTTGTTCCGCGAACCGCTGGTGGCGGTGCTGCGGGCCGACCATCCGCTGGCGGCCGGCAGCGAGGATGGCCTGGCCATCGCCGCCCTGGCCGAGGAGCCCTTCGTGTTCTTCCCACGCAGCTACGGCACCGGGCTCTACGACCAGGTCATCGCCCTGACCCGACAGGCCGGCTTCAGCCCGCGCATCGCCCAGGAGGCCAGCGAGGCGATGACCATCATCGGCCTGGTCTCGGCCGGACTGGGGGTGTCGATCCTGCCGGCGTCGTTCCGCCGCACCCGGGTCGACGGCGTGGTCTACCGCACCCTGAGCGATCCCGAGGCGACGACTGCGGTATGGCTGGTCCGTCGGCAGAACGAGGGCTCGCCGCTGGCGCTGTCCTTCATCGACCTGGTGACCCGTGAGGCGGCCAGCCTGCGCCGGCGCTGAACCGCTCTACGTCAGGACCGAGACGGCGCTCGCGCTTGCCCGCGGCTTTGCCTATCATCCGGGATCAGGCTCGGCTCACGGAGATTTCCCATGCGGCGCGTGGTGTTCAATCAGAAAGGCGGGGTAGGCAAGTCCAGCATCGCCTGCAACCTGGCGGCGGTCAGCGCGGCGGAGGGCTATCGCACCCTGCTGGTGGACCTGGACGCCCAGGCCAACTCCACGCACTACCTGACCGGACTGACCGGCGAGGACCTGCCGGTGGGGATCGCCGACTTCTTCAAGCAGACCTTGTCTTCCGGGCCCTTCAGCAAGAAGGGCAGGGTCGAGATCTACGAGACGCCGTTCGACAACCTGCACATCGTCACCTCCAGCCCCGAACTGGCCGACCTGCAGCCGAAGCTGGAGTCGAAGCACAAGATCAACAAGCTGCGCAAATTGCTGGACGAACTGGACGAAGACTACGACCGGATCTACCTGGATACCCCGCCGGCACTGAATTTCTACACGGTATCTGCGCTGATCGCTGCCGATCGCTGCCTGATCCCCTTCGATTGCGACAGCTTCTCCCGCCAGGCGCTGTATGGCCTTCTCCAGGAGATCGAGGAACTGCGCGACGACCACAACGAAGACCTGCAGGTCGAGGGCATCGTGGTCAACCAGTTCCAGCCGCGCGCCAGCCTGCCGCAGCAACTGCTCGACGAACTGGTGGCGGAGGAACTGCCGGTGCTGCCGGTGTACCTGATGAGCTCGGTGAAGATGCGCGAGTCGCACCAGGCTTGCACCCCGCTGATCTTCCTCGAACCGCGGCACAAGTTGACCCAGCAGTTCGTCGAGTTGCACGGGCTGCTCGAAAGCTGAGCAGCCTCTGCGGCAGCGCTTCTACGAGGTAACCAGGACGTCGCAGCTCGGCTGGCGCAGGTAACGTTGCGCCAGGTTGCCGAGCAGCGCCTGCATCAGCGCGTTGCGGCTGTGCCGGCCGAGGGCGAGCAGCTCCGGCTGGCGCTGCTTCAACGCGGCGTCCAGGCTGTACGGCAGCACGCCGGGAACCACTTCGTGGCTCAGCTGCGGCCCGACGCCCGGCAGGCGCTCCTGCTCGTCGCTCAGCAATTGTTCGATCAGCCCGGCCTGGGTGGCCAGGTGCGCGGCATTCTGCCTGGGCAGGCCGAGCACGCTGTCGTCGGGGGACTCGAACACGTGCAGGGCGTGCAGGTCGGCTTCCACCGGCAGCAGGCGGTAGGCCTGGCGCAGCGCGGTACAGGCGCACTGGGAAAAGTCCAGGGCGCTGAGCGCCTGGCGGTAGGGTTCGTCCGCCTCGCGCACGGCGAGCAGCACCGGCACCCGGCTGCGCCGCACCACCTGGTCGAGGGTGGTGTTGCCGAAGCGTTCGAAGGTCTTCTGGTGGTGTGCGCCCATCAGCAACAGGTCCGGTTCGAGCGCCCGGGTCTGCTGCAGGATGCCGTCGATCGGCTGGCCCCTGAACAGGTGGATGGCGCTGTCCTCGTCGAGGCCGGCCTCCTTGCGCTTGAGCTGCAGCATGGCGCTGACGGTCTTCACCGCTGACGCCGATAGCCCCGGGTCGTACACGTGCAGCAGGCTGACCCGCGCATCGTGCTGGCGGGCCAGTTGGGCGGCGCGGGCGAGGGCGACGTCGGCTTCCGGGGTGAGGTCGTGGGCGACCAGGAGGTGGCGGATCATGGCGGACTCCGTGGGATGGCTACGCTGGCTTCTCCACTGTCGCGCCGCAGCTCGCTACGGACCTTGATCCATGGCAGAAAAAACCTTCGCCGGGCCCTGCGAAATCTGCCAGTCAGGGCCGCGCGTGGCTGCGTAGCTGGTACAGCGCGGTGCTTTCCGCCACCACCTCCCCCTGCTCGTCGGTGAGTTGCAGTTCGAGGCTGTATTCGGCCTTGCCGCGCTCCCCGGCCTCGGTTTCCAGTTGGCGGATGCGCTCGGCATCCAGGCGTGCCTCGACGCGGATGTCGCCCTTGGCCGGGCGGCGGAAGCGCAAGGTCATCTCCTTGACGATGGGATAGAAGCGGGCGCTGTCGAAGCTGGTCAGGAACAGCGCGCCACCGGGAATTTCGGCGAGGGTGAAGAGCGCCCCTGCGTACATGCTGCCGATGTGGTTCTCGTTGCCGGCGCCCGGCATGCGCAGGCGCACGTAGCCGGGTTCGAGGACTTCCGCCCTGAGTCCGCTGCGCTGGACGAAGGCGATCTTTTCTTCGGTCAGGTGCCTGGCGAGTTCGGTGGGCAGTGGCATGGCGCTCTCCATGTCGGGGATCCCAGCCAGACTAGCCGGCCGGCCAGGCCGGGCAAGGACCGAAACGCTCGCCCGGACTGACCGATCCGCTCAGCGTGCGGCGGCGGCCAGGGCCTGGTCGAGGTCGGCGAGGATGTCGTCGATGTGCTCGATGCCGATCGACAGCCGCACCATGTCGTCGGAGACTCCGGCGCGGGCCAGTTCCTCTGCGTTCAACTGGCGGTGGGTGGTGCTCGCCGGGTGGCAGGCCAGGGACTTGGCGTCGCCGATGTTGACCAGCCGCACCACCAGCTTCAAGGCGTCGATGAAGCGCGCGCCGGCGGCGCTGCCGCCCTGGATGCCGAAGGACAGGATCGCCGCCGGGCGGCCCCCCAGGTAGCGCCGGGCCAGGGCGTGCTCGGGGTTGTCGGCGAGGCCGGCGTATTTCACCCAGGCCACCTGCGGATGTTGTTGCAGGTAGCGGGCTACGGCGAGGGCGTTGTCGCAGTGGCGCTCCATGCGCAGCGCCAGGGTCTCCAGGCCTTGGAGGATGAGGAAGGCGTTGAACGGCGAGAGCGCCGCGCCCATGTTGCGCAGCGGTACCACCCGGCAGCGGCCGATGAAGGCGGCGGGTCCGAAGGCCTCGGTGTAGGTGACGCCGTGGTAGGACGGATCGGGCGTGTTCAGCAGCGGGAAGCGCGACTTGTTCGCCGCCCAGTCGAATTTGCCGGAGTCGACCACGATCCCGCCGATGCTGGTGCCGTGGCCGCCCATGTACTTGGTCAGCGAGTGCACGATGATGTCGGCACCGTGCTCGAACGGCCGACAGAGCACCGGGGTGGCTACCGTGTTGTCGACGATCAGCGGTACGCCGTGGCGGTGAGCGGCGTCGGCCAGTGCCTGCAGGTCGATGATGTTGCCCGCCGGGTTGCCGATGGTTTCGCAGAACACGGCCTTGGTCCGCTCGTCGATCAGCGCTTCCAGGGCGGCGATGTCGTCGTGGGCGGCGAAGCGCGCCTGGATGCCGATGCGTGGCAGGGTGTGGGCCAGCAGGTTGTAGGTGCCGCCGTAGAGCTTGGCCACCGAGACGATGTTGTCGCCGGCCTCGGCGACGGTCTGGATCGCGTAGGTGATGGCCGCCATCCCCGAGGCCACCGCCAGCGCCCCGACCCCGCCTTCCAGCGCCGCGACGCGCTGTTCCAGTACATCGTTGGTGGGGTTCATGATCCGTGTGTAGATGTTGCCCGGTACCTTCAGGTCGAACAGGTCGGCGCCATGCTGGGTGTCGTCGAAAGCGTAGGAGGTGGTCTGGTAGATCGGCACCGCCACCGCGCGGGTGGTCGGGTCAGGGCTGTAGCCGGCGTGGACGGCCAGGGTTTCCAGTTTCATGCAGCGTTCCTTCGGGCAGATTGGAAGGACGCAGCATGGGAAAGCGCGCCGGGCGGGTCAATGCGCCCGGGCAAGGAAAAGCGTGCCTGGTTAGATCGTTGTGTTCGCCGCTTATGCCTGTCAGCGCAGGCCGATGTAGATGTTGTAGGCGCTGATCAGGGTGATCAGGGTGCCGACGATGACCAGCAGGGTGCGCGGCGAAAGCTTCTTGCACAGCAGGGCGGCGAACGGCGCGGCGAACAGGCCGCCGAAGACCAGTCCGGCGACCATCTTCCAGGTGTCCGGCTGGCCGGCGAGGAGGATGAAGGAGGTGGCGCTGGCGATGGTCAGGAAGAACTCGGCGAAGTTCACCGAGCCGATGGTGGTGCGCGGGTCGCTACCCGAGCCGATCAGGCTGCTGGTGACCACCGGGCCCCAGCCGCCGCCGCCGGCGGCATCGACGAAGCCGCCGAAGAGTGCCAGCTTGGCCACGTGGCGCGGTGCCCGGCGCTTGATCACGTGGCGGTAGGCCTTGCTCAGGATGTACAGGCCCATCAGCAGCAGGTAGGCGGAGATGAAGGGCTTGAGCTGGTGGCCGTCGAAGCGGGTGATCAGCACGGCGCCGAGCACCGCGCCGATCATTCCCGGCAGCAGCAGGCGGAGGAAGAGTGACTTGTTGACGTTGCCGAGCTTGACGTGGGAAATCCCGGAAAAGCCGGTGGTGAACACTTCGGCGATGTGCACGCTGGCGCTGGCAGCGGCCGGCGTGGCACCAGCGCTGAGCAGGAAGGTAGTCGCGGTGATGCCATAGGCCATGCCCAGCGCACCGTCGATCACCTGGGCGAAGAAGCCCACCGCCACCGCGCTCCAGAAACCCCGGCTGGTCAGGGCCTGCTCGATGATCTCGAAGCCGTTGCTGCCGCCGTTGTCGAAGAACAGGCGCCAGGCCAGGAAGGCGAGCAGGCCGACCAGGATCAGCACCGCCGCCCACATGGCGGCGCGCAGTACCGGGTGGTCGTCCGGATGGGTGACGAAATCTTCGACAGGAGGCAGACCTAGCGCCTGGTGTTCGGTGTTGATCGAACTCTGGCTGAGATCGAGGTCGCGTATCTTCATGCGGCAAGGCGCCTGACAGGAGGTGGTAGAACAGGCTGGAATAAGTGTGGCGGCGAAGATAATCGGCTTTTCTTAGTGCGTCTAAGAAGTTTTCCGAAGGTATTTATTCCACTGCGGCATTAATGGCCGCCGTTCTGTCAGGGTATCCCGTCAGGAGGAGCAACTGATTTCCAGGTGCCGCCCCCAGTCCGGCGGGCGCCGGGTGAAGCGCTCCATGCCCGGCTGTTCCTCGAACGGGCGACTCAGCACCTGGTGCAGCAAGCGGACTTCCGTGTAGTCGCCCTGCTCGGCCGCTTCGATGGCCTGCTGTGCCAGGTAGTTGCGCAGCACATAGAGCGGATTGACCGCGTGCATGCGCCGGCGCCGCGACTCCTGGTCTCCGCCTTCTTCCTCGACGCGCCGGCGGTAGGCCTCGGCCCAGCGGTCGAAGGCCTCGCGGTCGACGAAGTCGTCGCGCAGGCTGGCCAGCGCCCGCTCCGGAGTTTCTTCGCCGAGTCGGCGGAAGAACAGCGAGTAATCCACCGCGCTGCCCTGCATGCGCTGCAACAGTTCCTGGACCAGGGCCTGGTCGTTCTCCGCGGCGACGCCCAGGCCCAGGCGCCGGCGCATCAGGTCGAGGTAGTGGGCCTGGTAGAGGGGCAGGAACAGGTCGAGGCTGGCGCGCAGTTCGTCCACTTCCACCAGTGGCGTCAGCGCCTGGGCCAGGGCGGCCAGGTTCCAATGGGCGATCGGTACCTGGTTGCTGAAGGAGTAGCGGCCGGCGTCGTCGGAGTGATTGCAGATGTGATTGGCGTCGAAATCGTCGAGGAAGGCGTAGGGCCCGTAGTCGAAGGTAATGCCGAGGATCGACATGTTGTCGGTGTTCATCACCCCGTGGCAGAAGCCATAGGCCTGCCAGCGGGCGATGAGTTCGGCGTTGCGCTCGACGACCTGGCGGAACATCGCCGCGTATGGCCGCTCGGCTGCGTTGCAGTCGGCGAAGTGGTGTTCCAGAACGAACGCCGCCAACTGTTTCAACTGGTCGTGCTGGCGGGTGTAGTAGAAGTATTCGAAGTGACCGAAGCGCACGTGGCTGGGCGCCAGGCGCAGCAGCGTCGCCGCGCTTTCCTTCTTCTCGCGCCAGACCGGCGTGCTCGAACCGATCACGCAGAGCGCCCGGCTGCTGGGAATGCCCAGTGCCGGAAGGGCTTCGGAGGCGAGGAACTCGCGGATCGACGAGCGCAGCACGGCGCGCCCGTCGCCCATCCGCGAGTAGGGGGTCTGGCCGGCGCCCTTGAGGTGCAGGTCCCAGTGCTCGCCGGCCTGGTTGATCACCTCGCCGAGCAGCAGGCCGCGGCCGTCGCCCAGGCGCGGGTTATAGGAGCCGAACTGGTGGCCGGAATACACCATCGCCCGCGGCTCGGCCTCCGACCACAGCTTGTGCCCGCCGAACAGTTCGGCGAACAGCGCTTCGTCGCTGGTTTCCGCTGGCAGGTCGAGCAGCGCCAGGGCGGCGGGGCTGGCTACCACCAGGCGCGGCTCGGCGATGGGGTCGGGCAGGACTTCGGTGGAGAAGGCGCCGCCCAGGCGGGCGAAGCGGTTGTCGAAGTCGAGGTCGTCGAGTGATTTCAAGAGAGGCCTCCGGCAATTCCCGAGCATTGTGCTGGGAATTGCCGGAGGGCGTCCAGGCCCGGAGGTTCAGCGGGTCGGTTCGGCGGGACCGTCCTGGCCCTTGAGCGCGGGCGGATTGCCGACGCCGCTGTGCTGCGGCTCGCCGACGAACAGCTGGACCTGCTGGCCCTGGAGGTTCTTGACGAACACATCGACCTGGTTGAAAGCCATGTCGATCTTGTGTTCGCGGAAGCTGGTGGCGATCTTCGTCAGGATCTCGTCGGTAGAGGGGTTGCGGTCGCCCAGTTCGCGGACGTGGAAGCGCAGCTCGTAGTCGAAGGTACTGGCGCTGATGGTCAGGAAGTACAGCAGCGGCTCCGGGTCGCGCAGTACCCGCGGGTTTTCCTTGACCGCCTGCATCATCAGCTTGCGCGCCAGCGGCAGGTCGGTCTCGTAGGCCAGGCCGATCTTGATGGTGACCCGGGTCACGGTATCGCTCAGCGACCAGTTCACCAGTTGCCCGGTGATGAAGGTCTGGTTCGGGACGATGATCTCCTTGCGGTCGAAATCGGTGATGGTGGTGGCGCGGATGCGGATCCGGCTGACCGTGCCGGACAGGTTGCCGATGGTCACCACGTCGCCGATTCGTACCGGACGCTCGAAGAGGATGATCAGGCCGGAGACGAAGTTGGAGAAGATCGCCTGCAGGCCGAAACCGAGGCCTACCGAGAGCGCCGCCACCAGCCATTGCAGCTTGTCCCAGCTGACCCCGAGGGTGGACAGGGCGCTGACGATGCCGATGCCGCTGATGGCGTAGGAAAGCAGGGTGGTGGTGGCGTAGGCGCTGCCCTGGGCCAGGGTCAGGCGCTGCAGTACCAGGACTTCCAGCAGGCCGGGCAGGTTGCGCGCCAGGGCCACGGTGACCACCGCGATGGCCAGCGCCGCGAGGAAGTCGCGCAGGCTGATCGGCACGCTGGTGGCCGCTTCGCCGGTGCCGGCGGTGTACTGGTACAGGGTGACGTTGTCGAGGTAGGAGATCACGCTGATCAGGTCGGCCCAGACCCAGTACAGGCAGACGATGAAGCCGATCAGCAGAGCCAGGCGGATCAGCCGCAGCGATTGCTGGTTGATCTGCTCGATGCCGAGGGTCGGCTCCTCGACGTTGGTCTCGCCGTCGACGCCTTCCTTCGCCGCGTTCTGCCGTTTCGCCAGGGCCCGGGCGTAGGCCAGGCGCCGGGCCGCCACGCCCAGGCCGCGGACGAAGGCGGCTTCGATGACGAACCAGAGCAGCAGCAGGTAAAGGGTATCGATGAGACGGTCGGTGAGCTTCAGCGAGGTGTAGTAGTAGCCGAAGCAGACCGCGACGAAGAGCACCAGCGGCAGCGCGGTGAAGAGGATGCCGACGATCATCTTGATCAGCGACGGACGTTCGTCGCCGGGGCTGCTGAACAGCAGGCGGCTGAGCAGCCAGGCCATGGCCGCGTAGCCGAGCAGGACCACGGCGATGCCGATCACGTCGTCGGCCAGACTCGCCGGCTGGTGCTCGGCCACCGTCACCACGCCGACCAGCGCCAGGACCACAACGCCGAGGCGGACCAGGTGCCGGTCGAGGAAGCCGACCTGTTCGCGGCTCCAGTGGAAATGCCGCTCGGCGATGCCGCCCGGGGTGAGGATGCGATGGGCGGTGTAGAACAGCAGCCAGACCTGGGCCATTTCCAGCAGGGCGCTGCCGAGGGTGGCGTTCTGGCCGCGGGCGTCCAGCAGCAGGGCCAGCCCGGCGACGGCGAAGGTCAGGGTGCCGGGCAGGGCGAGGAGGATGGTGATCAGGATCGCCAGCGGGGTATGCAACTGGCTGTCGCGCTTGAAGTGGCCGATGTCGTCGTTCAGCTCCGCCAGCTTGTCGTACAGGTAGCGGCGTTTCCACAGCAGCGCGGCGATCAGCAGGAACAGCGGCAGGAACAGCAGCGGCCGATCGACCAGGCCTTCGCCCAGTTCACGCACCCCGGAGCCCCAGGGGATCTCGGTGAGCTGGTTCTTCAGCAGGGTCGGGGTCATCTTGAACCAGGACAGGTCGAGCGGCTGGTTGCTGGGAATCCAGAACATCTGCTCGTCGAGGGTGGTGCGCAGGCTCTCGCTGGTGGAAAGCAACTGTTTCTGGTTCAACTGCAAGGTGATCGCTTCGTTGAGCAGCGCGTTGAGTTCGTGGTTGAGCCGTTCGAGCAACTCGGAACGGGTTGCCAACAGGGTGTCGAGATCCTTGCGCAGTTCCGGCGTGACCTGCTCGCTGGGCTGCTGGGCGAGCAGGTCGTCCAGGTATTGCTGCGGGGTCGCCAGCTTGTCGCGTTCCTGGTTCAGTTCGAACTGGCCGAGGCGCAGGTCGGCGATCTCGTCGGCCAGGCTCTGGTCGGCCTTGATCTTGGGCAGCGCCTGTTTCTGCTTGTAGAGGATGCGCGACAGCAGCAGGCTGCCGCGCAGGACGTTGATCTGTTCCTCGAGGGCCTGGTTGGACTGGGTCAGGTTGTCCAGTTGCTGCTTGGTCTCGAGGTTGCGCCGGGTGAGCACGTTGAGGCGGTCGGTGGCACGCAGGAGGTAGTCGGAGAGACGCAGGTTCTTGGCGTTCTCCTGGCTCAGCAGGCTGTCGGTGCCGGCCCCCTGGGCGCCTTCCTTGGACAGCTCGGCGACGGTCTTTTCCGACTGCTCGCGGCGCTTCTCGCTGATCAGCGCCTGCAGGTCGAGGGTTTCCTTTTCCAGGCGCGAGATCTTCTCGGTGAGCAGATCGTGCTGGCTCTTGCCGAGGTCCTGCAGCAGGTTGTTGCCGGCCAGCTCCTGGCGCAACAGCTGGCTCTGCACGGTCAATGCGGCCTGCTCGGCGAGCAGCTCGCCGCGACGGTCGGCGTTGATCGTCTTGCCGCTTTCCTTGCCGGCCTTGAGCAGCGAGCCGATTTCCAGGATCCGTGCCTGCATGCTGCTGATGCCGGCCTGGGCTCGTTCCGGACGGGTCTCGGCGGTGATCGACAGGCTGTTGGCCTCGCCCAGGGCTTTCTGCCACTCGGCCTGCTGGGTGGTGCGGTCGTTGAGCAGCATTTCCAGGCGGGCCGCGCTCTCGCCGCTGTAGCGTTCGCTGACCGGACGTTCTTTGGTCTTCTTCAGGCGCTCCAGTTCGCGCTGGTTTTCCTCGATCTGCCGGGGCGCGTCGCTCAGGCGCTTTTTCAGGTCCTCCAGGCTCTGCAGCGCTTCGTCGCGCGCGGCGAGGAACTTGAGGGTCTGTTCGAGGCTGGCCTTGGCGACCTTCTGGTCGGCTTCGGCGAGCTTGCGCTCGGCCAGCTTGTCGAGGCTTTGCTGGACGGCCTCGGCCGAGGGCGGCTCGGACTGGGCGAGGAGCGGCGGACTGGCAAGGCAGAGGCCGAGGAAAAGAATAGCGATCAGGGAGCGAAGGGCAGGCATGGTCGAGAAGAGACTCGAAGAAGGGTGAATGCAGGTTAGTGGTGGCTCCGAGGCGCCGCAAGGCGCCTCGGAACGGGAATTCGACAGGAAATCAGAGGAAAAGTCCGGGCCCTGGGCGGCCTTCCGGAAACTTCACGCCGACCTTGCGGATACGGTTGCCTTCCAGGGCGGCCACGGTCCAGGTCAGGCCGTTCCACTCCACCTGGTCGCCGATCACCGCTTCGCCGCCGATCTCGTGGGCGATGAAGCGGCCCAGCGCTTGCTCGCCGTCGATGCCGTCGAGCTTCAGGCCGTAGAGCGAGGCCACCGCCGACAGCTGGGCATCGCCTTCCAGCACGAAGTCGCCGAAGAAGCGCGCGCCGAGGCCCCGGTCGGGCGCCTGGCTGAACAGCTTGCCGAGGGCCGGCAGGTCGTGTTCGTGGCCGATCACGCAGAGAATGTCGTCGGCCTCGAGGATGGTGCTGCCCGACGGGTGGAGCAGTTCGGTGCCGCGGAACAGCGCGGCGATCCGGGTCCCGCCGGGCATCTTCAGCTCGCGCAGGGCGGCGCCGATGCACCACTTTTCCTTGTTCAGGTGGTAGACGAACAGCTCCCACTCGCTGGTCGGGTGGATCTCCAGGCCGGCGCGGGATATCGGTGCCGGGTCCGGCGGCACCACCACCCGCAGCAGCCTGGCCGCCCAGGGCAGGCTGGTGCCCTGCACCAGCAGTGAGACCAGGACGATGAAGAAGGCCACGTTGAAGAACAGCTGGGCGTTCGGCAGGCCGGCCATCAGCGGGAACACCGCGAGGATGATCGGCACCGCGCCGCGCAGGCCGACCCAGGCGATGAAGGCTTTCTCGCGGTCGTGGAAGGCGCGGAACGGGATCAGTCCGATCAGTACCGACAGCGGTCGTGCCACCAGGATCATCCACAGCGCCAGGGCCAGTGCCGGCAGGGCGATCGGCCACAGGTCGTGGGGTGTGACCAGCAGGCCGAGGACCAGGAACATGCCGATCTGCGCCAGCCAGGCCATGCCGTCGAGCATGTGCAGGATGCCGTGGCGGCTGCGGATCGGGCGGTTGCCGAGGAGCAGGCCGCACAGGTAGATGGCGAGGATGCCGCTGCCGCCGACGGCGTTGGCCAGGGCGAACACCAGCAGGCCACCGCTGATCACCAGCAACGGGTAGAGGCCGCCGGCCAGGTGCATGCGGTTGATCAGTTGCAGCAGCAACCAGCCGCCGCCAAGACCGAGCAGGGCGCCGAGACCGAACTGCTGCACCAGGTGCAGGGCGAAGCCCCAGCTGAGGCCGGTCTGGCCGCTGGCGAGCATCTCGATCAGGGTCACGGTGAGGAACACCGCCATTGGGTCGTTGCTGCCCGATTCGATTTCCAGGGTCGCGGTGACCCGCTCGTTGAGACCTTTGCCGCCGAGCAGGGAGAACACCGCGGCGGCATCGGTGGAGCCGACGATGGCGCCGATCAGCAGGCCTTCCATCCAGTGCAGGTCGAACAGCCAGGCTGCCGCGATGCCGGTCAGGCCGGTGGTCACCAGCACGCCCAGGGTGGCCAGCGACAATGCCGGCCAGAGCGCCACGCGGAAGCTGGAGACGCGGGTGCGCAGGCCGCCGTCGAGGAGGATCACGGCGAGCGCCAGGTTGCCCACCAGGTAGGCCATCGGATAGTTGTCGAAGACGATGCCGCCGACCCCGTCGTTGCCGGCGATCATGCCGACGGCGAGGAAGATCACCAGGATCGGGATGCCCAGGCGGGAGGACAGCGAGCTGACGAGGATGCTCATGCCGACCAGCACCGCCCCGATCAGGAAGAAATTATTGACGGTGACGGCGTCCAAGGTCGGCCTCCTCGCGGCGGGACAGGGGGAAGGCGACGCTACGGGTCGGTTTTACGTAGGGGAATTACGTAGACAGGATGCAGGCCGCATGCCAAGTGATTCTAACCTGCGGATTTGGCGGACTGTAAAGGGGCGGCTGCGGTTTTTTTCGAAGGAATTCCAAGGCTTTCGCGTTGTCCGGGCGAGTGCGCGCGGACTCGCCGGCGTGGCCGCCAGGCAACGGCAACCCGGCGTCCATGCCCGGACATAAAAAAGCCCCGGACGTGACCGGGGCGGGAAAGGGCAGGCAGGATCAGAACCATTCTTCCTGCATGCTCGAACACACGTCGTCGCGGGCCTCCAGCAGCGCCAGTTCGTGGTGGCAGCCAGGCACTTCCCAGGTCAGGAAGTAGCGTGCGGCCTGCAACTTGCCGCGATAGAAGTCGGCGTCGGCGCAGTCGCCGCGAGCCAGCCCTTCCTCGGCGCGGATCGCCTGCTCCAGCCAGCGCCAGCCGATCACCGCATGGCCGAACACTTTCAGGTACAGCGCCGAGTTGGCCAGGCCCTGGTTGACCTGGCCCTGCATCAGGTCGCCGAGCAGTGCCAGGGTCACCTCGGACAGCCGCGCCACCAGCCGTTCCAGCGGCTGGCGCAGGGCGACCAGGGATGGGTGGGCTTCGGCGCGCCGGCAGGCGTCCTGGATCAGGCGGGTCAGCTGGCGCAGGCCGGCGCCATTGTTCTGCCCGACCTTGCGTCCCAGCAGGTCGAGGGACTGGATGCCGTGGGTGCCTTCGTGGATCGGGTTCAGGCGATTGTCGCGGTAGTACTGTTCCACCGGGTATTCGCGGGTGTAGCCGTGGCCGCCGAGGATCTGGATCGCCAGCTCGTTGGCCTTCAGGCAGAACTCCGAGGGCCAGGACTTGACGATCGGGGTCAGCAGGTCGAGCAGGTCGTGGGCCTGGCGGCGCTGTTCGTCGTCTTCCAGGGTCTGGCTGTCGTCGAACAGGCGCGCGGCGTACAGGCCCAGGTCGAAGGCGCCTTCGACATAGGCCTTCTGGGTCAGCAGCATGCGCCGCACGTCGGCGTGGCGGATGATCGCCACCTGTGGCGCGCTCGGGTCCTTGCCGTCCGGCAGGCGGCCCTGCGGGCGTTCGCGGGCGTACTCCAGCGAATAGAGGTAACCGGCATAGCCAAGCATCACCGCGCCCATGCCGACGCCGATGCGCGCCTCGTTCATCATCTGGAACATGTAGGCCAGGCCGTGGTGCGGCTTGCCCACCAGGTAGCCGACGCAGGCGCCGTTGTCGCCGAAGTTCAGCGCGGTGGAGGTGGTGCCGCGATAACCCATCTTGTGGAACAGGCCGGCGAGGATCACGTCGTTGCGCGGCCCGAGGCTGCCGTCGGCGTTGACCAGGAACTTCGGCACGATGAACAGCGAGATGCCTTTCACCCCCGGCGGTGCATCCGGCAGCTTGGCCAGGACCATATGCACGATGTTCTCGGAGAGCGGGTGGTCGCCGCCGGAGATGAAGATCTTGTTGCCCTTGATCCGATAGCTGCCGTCGGCGGCCGGTTCGGCGCGGGTGCGGATGTCGGAGAGGGAGGAGCCGGCGTGCGGTTCGGTGAGGGCCATGGTGCCGAAGAAGCGGCCCTCGATCATCGGTTGCAGGAAGCGCTGCTTCTGCTCCTCGCTGCCGAAGCTCTCGATCAGGTTGGCGGCACCCATGGTCAGGAACGGATAGGCCGAGCTACCGACGTTGGCCGCCTGGAAGTGGGCGAAGCAGGCCTGCGACAGCAGGGTCGGCAACTGCATGCCGCCTTGCTCGAAGCTGCGGGTGGCGTTGAGGAAGCCGGCGTCGAGGAAGGCATCCACTGCCGGCTTCACTTCCGGAATCAGCGTGGCTGAGCCATTCTCATAGAGCGGCTCGTGTTCGTCGCCCTTGCGGTTGTGCGGGGCGAACAGCTTTTCCGCCAGGCTCCGCGCGGTGCCGAGGGCGGCATCGAAGGTTTCGCGGCTATGTTCGGCGAAGCGCGGGCGCTGGGTCAGGGCTTCGGCATCGAGGACTTCGTACAGCTCGAACGCCAGGTTGCGGGAACTGAGCAGGGTTTCGGACATGACGACCTCGGCGAAAGGGGATCGTGGGGCGGCGCGGCGAAGGCATCGACCGTCGCAGGCGGTGCCAGGGTGCCAGCGAGTCTAGGCTGGTGAATGAAGGTCGCCAACCAACATCGATATGCGTGATACAAGGGCCAAACCTGCGACGGCGAGACCGCTGCCGAAGCCTCGGGAGGCTGGTAGAATCCGCGCCCCTCGCCCATGGGCGAGGGCCTGTGCCGACGCGGGGTCGGCGCGAATCCGCCGGGGCCGGGCGGTCCGGCTAGCAGCGCTGCCTGGCGCTGTCCAAGGAGCAGTCATCATGAACTATCGTCACGCTTACCACGCCGGCAACCATGCCGATGTCTTCAAGCACCTGGTGCTGGCGCGGATCTTCGCCCTACTGGGGCGCAAGGACACGCCGTACGCCTACCTGGACAGCCATTCCGGGGTCGGCCTCTACGACCTGCAGGGTGACGAGGCCAGCCGCACCGGCGAGTGGGAGCAGGGCATCGCCCGCCTGTGGGAGCGCGAAGGCCTGCCCGAGCAACTGGACGATTACCTGGACGTGATCCGTCACCTGAATCCGGACGGCTCCCTGCGCTACTACCCGGGCTCGCCGGAACTGGCGCGGCGCCTGACCCGCGCCCAGGACCGCGTGCTGCTCAACGAATTGCATCCCGAGGACGGCCGCCTGCTCAAGGCCAACATGGCTGGCGAACGGCGGGTCGCCGTGCACCAGGGCGACGGTTGGCTGCTGCCGCGGGCGTTCCTGCCGGCGCCGGAAAAGCGCGCGGTGCTGCTGATCGATCCGCCGTTCGAGCAGGCCGACGAATTGCAGCGTTGTGTCGCTGCGCTCGACGAGGCGATCGGGCGGATGCGCCAGACGGTGGTGGTGATCTGGTATCCGATCAAGGACGAGCGCCAGCTCAAGCGTTTCTACCAGGCCCTGGAACGTAGCGTCGCGCCGAAGCTGCTGCGTGCCGAGCTGCACGTGCATCCGATCGACGACGCCGAGCGTTTCAACGGCTCCGGGCTGGCCATCGTCAATCCGCCGTGGCCGCTGGAGGACGAACTGCGCGACCTGCTGCCCTGGCTGGCCGAGGTCATGGCCCAGAGCCAGGGCGGCTGGCGTCTCGACTGGCTGGTGGCGGAATAGTCGTCAGGCCGGCAGGCACACCCCGGTGCCGCCCAGGCCGCAGTAGCCGTTGGGGTTCTTCGCCAGGTACTGCTGGTGGTAGGCCTCGGCGTAGTAGAAGGGCGGGACGTCGGCGATCTCGGTGGTGATGCGGTCGTAGCCGGCTTTCGCCAGTTCGGCCTGGAAGCTCTCCCGGCTGGCCAAGGCCGCGGCCTTCTGGGCCGCGTCGAAGGTGTAGATCACCGAGCGGTACTGGGTGCCGATGTCGCCGCCCTGGCGCATGCCCTGGGTCGGGTCGTGGGCTTCCCAGAATACCTTGAGCAGCTGTTCGAAGCTGGTCTCCTGCGGGTTGTAGACCACCAGCACGACCTCGCTGTGGCCGGTCAGGCCGGAGCAGACTTCGTCGTAGGTCGGGTTCGGCGTGTAGCCGCCGGCATAACCCACCGCGGTCACCCAGACACCCGGTTGCTGCCAGAGGCGACGCTCGGCGCCCCAGAAGCAGCCCATGCCGAACAGCACCTGTTGCAGGCCGGCGGGGAACGGCGCGGTCAGCGGGCGGCCGTTGACGAAGTGCGCTTCGGGCACCGGCATGGCGCTTTCGCGACCCGGCAGGGCCTGGTCCGGCGTGGGCAGCTCGCTTTTCTTGGTGAGGATTTCAGAACGCAGAACCATGGCTCTCGTCTCCTGCTCAGGGGGTAGGCGAATGACTCGCGGATGAGCACAGAGAGTACAGCCTTTCCGCGCCGGCGGGGGAGGCCTGGGCGATCAGTGCAGGGTGCGGCAGGGATAGCGCAGCAGACTGGTATTGAGCAGGTCGCTGGGGATCGGCCGGTCGAACAGGTAGCCCTGGCCGATGTCGCAGCGGTTGCGCCGGAGGAAGGCCAGTTGCTCGGCGCTCTCCACGCCTTCGGCGACTACCTTGAGCTTGAGGTTGTGGGCCATGGCGATCACCGCCGAGGTGATTTCCATGTCGTCCTGGCTGTCCGGGATGTCCTTGATGAAGCTGCGGTCGATCTTGATCACGTCGATGGGGAATTTCTTCAGGTAGCTCAGTGACGAGTAGCCGGTGCCGAAGTCGTCCATCGCCAGGGTCAGGCCGAGGCTCTTCAGGCGTTCGAGTTGCTGGCGGGTATCGTCGGTGGCGTCCAGCAGCAGGCTTTCGGTGAGCTCCAGTTCCAGCTGGCTGGCCGGGATGTTCTCTTCGTGGAGGATCGCCGCGATCGAGCCGACCAGGTCCGGGTCGGTGAACTGCTTGGGCGACAGGTTGATGGCGATCTGCAGCTCGCCCAGCCCGGCCTCGGCCAGCTCGCGGGCCTGGCGACAGGCTTCGCGGATCACCCACTTGCCGATCGGCACGATCAGCCCGGTTTCCTCGGCCACGCTGATGAAGCGGTCCGGGCGGATCATGCCTTTTTCCGGATGCTGCCAGCGCAGCAGGGCTTCCAGGCCGAGCAACTGGCCGCTGCGCAGGCACAGCTTGGGCTGGTAGTGCACCGCCAGTTCGTTCTGCGCCAGGGCGCGGCGCAAGTTGCTCTCGACGAACAGCTTGTAGCTGGCCTCGGCGGTCAGCGCCTCGGTGAACACCTGGACCTGGTGCTTGCCGTTGGCCTTGGCCTTGTGCAGCGCCAGGCCGGCGTACTTCATCAGGGTCTGCGGGTCGCAGCCGTGCTGCGGGGCGCTGGCCAGGCCGATGGAGCCGGTGATGTTGATCAACTGGTTGTCGACGAACAGCGGCTTGTCGAGCATGTGCAGGACCTGCGCGGCAATGCTTTCGCCCTTTTCCACCGCGGTGTCGTCGAGCAGCACGGCGAACTCGTTGCTGGCGAAGCGCGCCAGGGTGGCGCCGTCGCCGAGGCAACTGCGCAAGCGCCGGGCCAGGCTGACCAGCAGCTTGTCGCCGGTCTGGTGGCCGAGGCTGTCATTGATCCGCTTGAAGTTGTCGATGTCCACCAGCAGCAGGCTGAGCGGGCGGTCGCCGCTGCTTTCCAGGCGTTCCTCGAGGGCGCCGATGAAATAGTGCCGGTTGGCCAGGCCGGTGAGGTTGTCGCGGTAGGCGAGTTTCTCGATGTGCTGCTGGGCCAGCTTGTTCTGCGTGATGTCTTCGTAGATGCCGATGTAGTGGGTCAGCTCGCCGAGATCGTCGTAGACCTTCGACAGCGACAACTGGCCCCAGTAAGGCTCGTGGTTCTTGCGGCGGCTGCGGAACTCGCCCTGCCAGCTGTTCTGCTGAGTCAGCGCGGAACGCGCGTCGAACAGCAGCTCGCTGAGGTTCTCCAGCGCCGGTAGCTCGGACAGGCGTCGGTTACGCACTTCGTCGGCGCTGTACTGGGTGATCGAGGTGAAGCTCGGATTGACGTATTCCACCACGCCGTCGCGGTCGATCAGCAGGAAGGCACTGGCGCTCTGTTCCACCGCGCGCTGGAACAGGTGCAGGGCGCTGGAGACATTGCGTCGCTCGTGGTTCATCAGGACCTGCGCGTACTGGTCGGCGAGTTCCCCGGCGAAGGCGATCTCGTCGCTCTGCCACATGCGGTTCTCGCCGGCGTGTTCCAGGCACAGCACGCCGACCACCTCGCCGCCGATGCGGATGGTGGCGTCGAGCAGGGCGTTGACGCCCAGCGGCTTCAGGTAGTCCTTGTAGAGTTCCTGGGTGCGTGGGTCGCGCTGGGCGTTGTGGGCGTCGATGGCGCGCCCGCTGTGTACCGCCTCGAGGTAGGCGGGGTAGCGGCTGGCGTCGATGCTCTGGGGCTTCTCGTACTGGTCGAGGTCGCGGCGGTAGACGGTCACCGCTTCCAGGCGCTGGTCGTCGAGCAGCCGCCAGATGCCGGCTCGCGCGGTGCCGTAGGCTTCGCAGGCGGCCTGGGTGATCAGTTGCGCAGCCTCCAGCAGCGGGTCGCTGGACAGGTAGCGATGGCGGGCCAGGCGGACGATCAGGTTCTGCTGGGTGCGCGAGCGCAGCAGGTGTTGCAGGTGGTCGTCCTGGGAGCGCTGGTAGAGGTCCAGGGACGCCTTCAGGCGCAGGTTCTGCGATTCCAGGTCGAGCAACTGTTCGCTGCGCTCGGCGCTCTCCGCTCGCTCCTCGACCATCAGGTAGCCGTGCAGCAACTGGCGGCCATGCTGCTGGAAGGCTTCGCCGAACTCCAGCATGGTCAGCACGCCGTTGGGTGTGTGCAGCTTGTAGCTCACCTGGTAGTGCGGGCGCTTCACCAGTTGCTGCTGGATCTGCTCGTGCAGGCGGTGGCGGGCCTCGGGTTCCATCAGGCTGGCGTAAGGCGCATCGAGCAGTGCGCAGAGGGTAGTCGCCGGCAGCCCGAGCTGGCGCTCGCAGGCAGGATCGAGGAACAGCAGTGCCCAGCTCGGCTCGTTCAGCCGCTCGAAACGCAGCAGCCCGAGCCGCGACGGCACGGGTAGCTGCGTGACAACCTCGGCCGCCGAACGGCTGGCGGCATCGGGATGACTTTTCATGCGAGGCTGATTCCAGGTACTGAGCGAGGGGGAGGCCTCGACCCGTTTCGATGGGGTGCAGGCAAAGGGTGCATTATGCCGATTGGTCTGACAAGTAACTCTGTATCGGCCCGGCAGGGCCCAAGTTAAGCGTATCCGGGAAAAAACCGCTGGACGGTCGGAGGTCTGCGGTGCCGCTGGAAAAGCCCTGTTTTTCGTAGGGTTGGCTTCGCTGGGAGGGTTGGCGTCGAGCGCCTGTCATCGTGCGCGCCGAACTCGCGCCTGCGGGTCCTGTGGCATTCGCTGGCGGTACGACGGGACGCAGTTTCGCCGAGCCGTCAGGCGGGCAAAAAAAGCCCCACCATCCGGTGGGGCCGAGAGACGAGCGTGGCATGCTCGCGAGAGGGGCTGGCCGCTCCGTGGGGAGCGGCGCAGGTATTACAGGAGCAGGGTGCGGATGTCCGCCAGCAGCTCGCCCAGGCGCTTGGTGAAGCGCGCCGCGGCGGCACCGTTGATCACGCGATGGTCGTAGGACAGCGACAGCGGCAGCATCAGGCGCGGCTGGAAGGCCTTGCCGTCCCATACCGGCTGCATGGTCGCCTTGGACACACCGAGGATCGCCACTTCCGGCGCGTTGACGATCGGCGTGAAGCCGGTGCCGCCGATGTGGCCGAGACTGGAGATGGTGAAGCAGGCGCCCTGCATGGCATCGGCCGAGAGCTTCTTGTTGCGGGCCTTGTCGGCCAGCTCGGCGGCCTCGGCGGCCAGTTGCAGGAGGCTCTTCCGGTCGACATCGCGGATCACCGGGACCAGCAGGCCGTCCGGAGTGTCCACGGCGAAGCCGATGTGTACGTACTTCTTGCGAATCAGCGCCTTGCCGCTGGGGGCCAGCGAACTGTTGAAGTCCGGCAGTTCCTTGAGCAGGTGGGCGCAGGCCTTGAGCAGGATCGGCAGTACGGTCAGCTTGACCCCGGCCTTCTCCGCCGCGGCCTTCTGGGCAACGCGGAAGGCTTCCATGTCGGTGATGTCCGACTGGTCGAACTGGGTCACGTGCGGCACGTTCAGCCAGCTGCGATGCAGGTTGGCGGCGCCGACCTGCATCAGGCGGGTCATCGCCACTTCTTCCACTTCGCCGAACTTGCTGAAGTCGACTTCCGGGATCGGCGGGATGCCGGCTCCGCCGGTGGCGCCGGCACCGCCGGACTTGGCGCGCTGCAGTTGCTCCTTGACGAAGACCTGGACGTCTTCCTTGAGGATGCGGCCCTTGGGACCGCTGGCTTTCACTTCGCTCAGCTCGACGCCGAACTCGCGCGCCAGCATGCGCACCGCCGGGCCGGCGTGGACCTTGGCGCCATCGCGGCTGGGTGCGCCGACCGGAGCCGGGGTATCGGCCTTGGCTGGCGCAGGGGCCGCCGCGGCGGGCTTCTGCTCGGCGGCGGGCGCCGCGGACTGGGCCGGAGCGGCTGCCGGTTGCTCTTCGGCTGCCGGAGCGGCGCCTTCCACCTTCAGCTTGAGGATCAGGTCGCCGGTGCCGACTTCGTCACCGACCTTGATCGAGACGCTTTCCACCACGCCGGAGGCCGGCGAAGGGATCTCCATGCTGGCCTTGTCGGATTCCAGGGTGATCAGCGACTGGTCGGCCTCGACCGTGTCGCCGGCCTTGACCATCACTTCGATGACGTTGGCCTTGCCGGCCGAGCCGATGTCCGGGACCTTGATGTCCTGGACACTGGCTGCGGCGGGGGCGGCCGGCTTGCTCTCGCTCGGGGCGGGAGCAGGCGCTTCGGCTTTCGGCGCTTCCGGTTGGGCGGGCGCTGCCTCGGCCTTGGCTTCGGCAGGCTGTTCGCCGCCTTCCACTTCCAGCTCGAGGATTTCGTCACCTTCTTTCAAGGTGTCGCCGACCTTCGCCTTGATGCTTTTCACTACCCCGGCCTTGGGACTGGGGATTTCCATGCTGGCCTTGTCGGATTCCAGGGTCAGCAGGCTCTGATCGGCCTCGACCTTGTCGCCGGGCTTGACCAGCAGCTCGATGACTTCACCCTCACCGTTGCCGATGTCGGGTACGCGAATGAGTTCGCTCACATTCCTCTCCTTTTACGTGCCACCACCGCTGTGCGGCGCGCAAAACAAAGACTTTTGGTCCTTGGTTCGTTGTGAGCCGGCGCCGCCCGTTGGCGGCGCCGGCGTGCTCGAAACCCCTCGCTGCCGAGGGGAGTATGGAGCGAATTAGCAATCCAGCGGGTTGCGCTTCTCCGGATCGATACCGTACTTGGCGATGGCCTCGGCCACCACTTTCGGCTCGATATCGCCGCGATCGGCCAGCGCTTCGAGCGCGGCCAGCACCACCCAGTGACGATCCACTTCGAAGAAGTTGCGCAGCTTCTTGCGGCTGTCGCTACGGCCGAAGCCGTCGGTGCCGAGCACCTTGTACTCCTTGGAGGGAACCCACTGGCGGATCTGCTCGGCATAGAGCTTCATGTAGTCGGTGGAGGCGATCACCGGGCCGCGACGGCCGCCCAGGCACTCCTCGACGTAGCTCTGCTTCGGCTTCTGGCCCGGATGCAGGCGGTTCCAGCGCTCGACGGCAAGGCCGTCGCGACGCAGTTCGTTGAAGCTCGGCACGCTCCAGACGTCGGCGCCGATGCCGAAGTCGTTGCGCAGCAGCTTGGCCGCTTCCTCGACTTCGCGCAGGATGGTGCCGGAGCCCAGCAGTTGCACGTGGTGAGCGGCTTCCTTCTTGTCCTCCTCGAGGAGGTACATGCCCTTGATGATGCCTTCCTCTGCGCCCTTCGGCATGGCCGGCTGGACGTAGTTCTCGTTCATCACGGTGATGTAGTAGAAGATGTCCTGCTGCTCTTCGATCATCTGCCGCGAGCCTTCGCGGATGATCACCGCCAGTTCGTAGGCGTAGGTCGGATCGTAGGTGCGGCAGTTCGGGATGGTCGAGGCCAGCAGGTGGCTGTGGCCGTCCTCGTGCTGCAGGCCTTCGCCGTTCAGCGTGGTGCGACCGGCGGTGCCGCCGATCAGGAAGCCGTGCGCGCGGCTGTCGCCGGCGGCCCAGGCCAGGTCGCCGATGCGCTGGAAGCCGAACATCGAATAGAAGATGTAGAACGGCAGCATCGGCTGGTTGTGGGTGCTGTAGGAGGTACCGGCGGCAATCCAGCTGGACATGGCGCCGGCCTCGTTGATGCCTTCCTCGAGGATCTGGCCCTTCTTGTCCTCGCGGTAGAACATCACCTGGTCCTTGTCCACCGGCTCGTAGAGCTGGCCGACCGAGGAGTAGATGCCGAGCTGGCGGAACATGCCTTCCATGCCGAAGGTACGGGCCTCGTCCGGGACGATCGGGACGATGCGCGGGCCGAGTTCCTTGTCCTTGACCAGCTGCGAGATGATCCGCACGAAGGCCATGGTGGTGGATATCTCGCGATCGCCGGAGCCGTCGAGCATGGCCTTCAGGGTTTCCAGCGGCGGAACCGGCACGCTCATGCTCTTCTGCCGGCGCACCGGCATGAAGCCGCCCAGCGCGGCGCGGCGCTCGGCCAGGTACTTGGCCTCGGCGCTGCCTTCTTCAGGCTTGTAGAACGGCAGCTTCTCCAGGTCGGCGTCCTTGACCGGGATGTCGAACTTGTCGCGGAACGCGCGCAGGCTGTCGACGTCGACCTTCTTCACGTTGTGCGCGATGTTCTTCGCTTCGCCGCTGCCGGTGCCGTAGCCCTTGATGGTCTTGGCCAGGATGACGGTCGGCTGGCCCTTGTGGTTGACCGCCTGGTGGTAGGCCGCATAGACCTTGTAGGGGTCGTGGCCGCCGCGGTTGAGCTTCCAGATTTCCTCGTCGGAAAGGTCCTTGACCATTTCCAGCAGTTCCGGACGCGCGCCGAAGAAGTGCTCGCGCACGTAGGCGCCGTCTTTCGCCTTGTAGTTCTGGTATTCGCCGTCGATGACCTCGTCCATGCGCTGCTGCAGCAGGCCGGCGGTGTCCTTGGCGAACAGCGGGTCCCAGAAGCGACCCCAGATGACCTTGTTGACGTTCCACTCGGCGCCGCGGAACACGCCTTCCAGTTCCTGGATGATCTTGGCGTTGCCGCGGACCGGGCCGTCGAGGCGCTGCAGGTTGCAGTTGATGACGAAGATCAGGTTGTCGAGTTTCTCGCGGCCGGCCAGGGAGATCGCGCCGAGGGATTCCGGCTCGTCGCACTCGCCGTCGCCCATGAAGCACCAGACCTTCTGCTTGCCGGCGGGTATGAAGCCGCGGCTTTCCAGGTACTTCATGAAACGTGCCTGGTAGATCGCCTGGATCGGGCCAAGGCCCATGGATACGGTGGGGAACTGCCAGAAGTCTGGCATCAGCCAGGGGTGCGGATAGGAGGACAGGCCGTTGCCGTCCACTTCCTGGCGGAAGTTCTCCAGTTGTTCCTCGCTGATGCGGCCTTCGAGGAAGGCCCGGGCGTAGACGCCGGGGGACGCGTGGCCCTGGAAGAACACCAGGTCGCCGCCGTGTTCGTCGGTGGGAGCCTGGAAGAAATAGTTGAAGCCGATGTCGTAGAGGGTCGCCGAGGAGGCGAAGGTGGAGATGTGGCCGCCCAGGTCCGGGTCGTGCTTGTTCGCCCGCATCACCATCGCCAGGGCGTTCCAGCGCACCAGGGAGCGGATCCGGCGTTCCATGAACAGGTCGCCGGGCATGCGTGCTTCGTGGGTTACCGGAATGGTGTTGCGATAGGGCGTGGTGATCGCGTAGGGCAGTTGGGTGCCGCTACGGCTGGCCAGCTCGCCCATGCGGGTCATCAGGTAATGAGCGCGGTCTTCACCTTCGCGGTCGAGTACGGACTCCAGGGCGTCCAGCCATTCCTGGGTTTCGACGGGATCGAGGTCTTGCATGGCTTGCTCCAGGGCGGAAAGGCTTCCAGAATCGGATGCCATAGGTGAGCGGCCGGCCTCGTGGGCGACCGCAGCTAATTCTTGGATGTTCTCCGGGGGTGTACCCGGCGACTTGTAGTTTTACTACAGATCAGTCTGAGAAACAGCCCTCTGGATACAATTTTTAGTAGTAAAACTACATTTCGATTGTCGCTGTCAGGCTATAAGGCCCGATGTAGAGCCTTTTCGACGTTGTGCGTCGAGCCTGTGGTCTTCGGTCGGAAGCCCAAACAGGATAGACCATGAGCCTGCCTTCGCTGGCGAATCTGCCGGCCACCCTGCTGCCCGCCGCCGAACGCGCCGGGACTGCCCTCCGCTCCGCTGTCGCCGCCCTCGATGCCGCCGCCCTGGCCCGCCTGGAGGCCTGGCCCGAGGAGCGCCTGGAGGATTTCCGACGGGTCGCCGCGGCCAGCGATTTCGTCGCCGAGCAGGCAGTGCGCGACCCGGCGATGCTGCTGGAACTGGCCGAACGCGGCGAGCTGGAGAACCCCCACGCGCCCGGCGAACTGCGCAGTCAGTTGCAGGCGCGGCTGGAGGATTGCGCCGACGAGGACGAACTCGGTCGGCGCCTGCGACGTTTCCGCACACGCCAGCAACTGCGCATCATCTGGCGCGACCTGACCCGCCGCGCCGCGCTGGCGGAAACCTGTCGCGACCTGTCGGCCCTGGCCGACGCCTGCATCGACCTGGCTTGCGAGTGGCTCCATCGGCGCCAGTGCGAGCAGTTCGGCACGCCGATCGGCCGGCGCTCCGGCGAACCGCAGCGGATGGTGGTCCTCGGCATGGGCAAGCTGGGCGCGGTGGAACTCAACCTGTCGTCGGACATCGACCTGATCTTCGGTTACCCGGAGGGCGGCGAGACCGAGGGGGCGAAGCGTTCGCTGGACAACCAGGAGTTCTTCACCCGCCTGGGGCAGAAGCTGATCAAGGCGCTGGATGCGATCACCGTCGACGGCTTCGTCTTCCGCGTCGACATGCGCCTGCGTCCCTACGGCTCCAGCGGACCGCTGGTCTACAGCTTCGCCGCGCTGGAGCAGTACTACCAGGACCAGGGGCGCGACTGGGAGCGCTACGCGATGATCAAGGCGCGGGTGGTCGGCGGCGACCAGCAGGCAGGCGAGCAACTGCTCGGCATGCTGCGGCCGTTCGTCTATCGGCGCTACCTGGACTTTTCCGCCATCGAGGCGCTGCGCACCATGAAGCAGCTGATCCAGCAGGAGGTCCGGCGCAAGGGGATGTCGGAAAACATCAAGCTGGGCGAAGGCGGTATCCGCGAGGTGGAGTTCATCGCTCAGGCCTTCCAGTTGATCCATGGCGGGCGCGACCTGAGCTTGCAGCAACGGCCGCTGCTGAAGGTGCTGGCGACCCTGGAGGGGCAGGGCTACCTGCCGCCGGCGGTGGTCGAGGAGCTGCGCGGCGGCTACGAGTTCCTGCGCTACGCCGAGCATGCCATCCAGGCGCTGGCCGACCGGCAGACGCAAATGCTGCCCAGCGACGAATACGACCGCATCCGCGTGGCCTTCATCATGGGCTTCGCCAGTTGGGCCGCATTCCACGAGCGCCTGAGCCACTGGCGGGCGCGCATCGACTGGCACTTCCGCCAGGTGATCGCCGACCCGGACGAGGACGAAAGCGGCGAGGCGGCCTGCGGCAGCGTCGGCGCCGAGTGGATCCCGCTGTGGGAGGAGGCGCTGGACGAGGAGTCGGCCAGCCGGCAACTGGCCGACGCCGGCTTCGTCGATGCCGAGGCGGCCTGGAAGCGTCTCAGCGATCTGCGCCACGGCCCCCAGGTACGAGCGATGCAGCGTCTCGGCCGGGAGCGCCTGGATGCCTTCGTTCCGCGCCTGCTGGCGATGACCGTGGAAAACCCCCAGCCGGACCTGGTGCTGGAGCGGGTCCTGCCGCTGGTGGAAGCGGTGGCGCGGCGTTCCGCCTACCTGGTGTTGCTGACCGAGAACCCCGGCGCGCTGGAGCGCCTGCTGACCCTCTGCGCGGCCAGCCCGATGGTTGCCGAGCAGATCGCGCGGTTCCCGATTCTGCTCGACGAGCTGCTCAACGAGGGGCGCCTGTTCCGTCCTCCACAGGCCGCCGAGCTGGCCGCCGAGCTGCGCGAACGGCTGATGCGGATTCCCGAGGACGACCTCGAGCAGCAGATGGAGACCCTTCGTCACTTCAAGCTGGCCCACGGGCTGCGGGTGGCGGCCTCGGAGATCGCCGGCACGCTGCCGTTGATGAAGGTCAGCGACTACCTGACCTGGCTGGCCGAGGCGATCCTCGTCGAGGTCCTCGAACTGGCCTGGCGGCAGTTGGTGCAGCGTCACGGCCGGCCGTTGCGCGCCGACGGCACGCCGTGCGATCCGGACTTCGTCATCGTCGGCTACGGCAAGGTCGGCGGGCTGGAGTTCGGCCATGGCTCGGACCTCGACCTGGTGTTCATCCATGACGGCGACCCCCAGTGCGAGACCGATGGCGGCAAATCCATCGATGGCGCGCAGTTCTTTACCCGCCTGGGGCAGAAGATCATCCATTTCCTCACCGCGCAGACGCCATCCGGCACCCTCTACGAGGTCGACATGCGCCTGCGTCCGAGCGGCGCGGCCGGCCTGCTGGTGAGTTCGCTGGGCGCCTTCCAGCGCTACCAGGAGCAGGAGGCCTGGACCTGGGAGCACCAGGCGTTGGTCCGCGCCCGGGTGCTGGCCGGTTGCCGGCGGGTGCAGGCGAGCTTCGAGGCGGTACGTGCCGAGGTGCTGGCGAGGTCGCGCGATCTCGACGCGTTGCGCACCGAAGTCAGCGAAATGCGCGCCAAGATGCGCGACAACCTGGGAACCCGCGCGACCGCCGCCGGTACCGCCTCGAATGCCTTCGAGGCCACGGCAGCCTTCGATCTCAAGCACGATGCCGGTGGTATCGTCGATATCGAATTTATGGTGCAATATGCGGTTCTAGCTTGGTCCGGAGAACACCCGGCGCTGCTCGAATTCACCGATAACATCCGCATTCTGGAAGGACTGGAACGGGCTGGCCTGATCGCCAGCGAGGACGTCCGTCTCCTGCAGGAGGCCTACAAGGCCTATCGCGCAGCCGCACACCGCCTGGCACTACAGAAGGAGGCCGGGGTCGTGAGCGGCGAGCACTTCCAGACGGAGCGGCGAGAAGTGATCAGGATCTGGCGCGAGCTGCGGCTCGGCTGATCCACTCAGGCACGTAACGCAAGTACGTAACGAATATCTGAAGGAGCTGGCAACTATGTCGATGGCCGATCGTGATGGCGTGATCTGGTATGACGGTGAACTGGTGCAGTGGCGCGACGCGACCACGCACGTGCTGACCCATACCCTGCACTATGGAATGGGCGTGTTCGAGGGCGTGCGCGCCTACGACACCCCGCAGGGCACGGCGATCTTCCGCCTGCAGGCGCATACCGACCGGCTGTTCGACTCCGCGCACATCATGAACATGCAGATCCCGTACAGCCGCGACGAGATCAACGAGGCGACCCGCGCCGCCGTGCGCGAGAACAACCTGGAAAGCGCCTATATCCGCCCGATGGTGTTCTACGGAAGCGAAGGCATGGGCCTGCGCGCCAGCGGCCTGAAGGTCCATGTGATCATCGCCGCCTGGAGCTGGGGCGCCTACATGGGCGAGGAAGCCCTGCAGCAAGGCATCAAGGTGCGCACCAGTTCCTTCACCCGCCACCACGTCAACATCTCGATGACCCGCGCCAAGTCCAACGGCGCCTACATCAACTCGATGCTGGCCCTCCAGGAAGCGATCTCCGGCGGCGCCGACGAGGCCATGATGCTCGATCCGGAAGGCTACGTGGCCGAAGGCTCCGGCGAGAACATCTTCATCATCAAGGATGGCGTGATCTACACCCCGGAAGTCACCGCCTGCCTGAACGGCATCACTCGTAACACTATCCTGACCCTGGCCGCCGAACACGGTTTTAAACTGGTCGAGAAGCGCATCACCCGCGACGAGGTGTACATCGCCGACGAGGCCTTCTTCACCGGCACTGCCGCGGAAGTCACGCCGATCCGCGAAGTGGACGGTCGCAAGATCGGCGCCGGCCGCCGTGGCCCGGTCACCGAAAAGCTGCAGAAAGCCTATTTCGACCTGGTCAGCGGCAAGACCGAGGCCCACGCCGAGTGGCGTACCCTGGTCAAGTAAGCACCGAAGAAGGGTGTGACAGGGAGGCGAAAGCCTCCCTGATCATTTCCGGAGCCTGAATGAGAATTCTGATCGTAGGTCCCTCCTGGGTGGGGGACATGGTGATGGCGCAGACCCTGTTCCAGTGTCTGCGCCAGCGGCATCCCGAGTGCGTGATCGACGTGCTGGCGCCCGAGTGGAGCCGACCGATCCTCGAGCGCATGCCCGAGGTGCGCCAGGCCCTGAGCTTCCCGCTCGGCCACGGGGTGATGGACGTCGCCACACGGCGCCGGATCGGACGCGGCCTGCGCGGTCAGTACGAGCAGGCGATCCTGCTGCCCAACTCGCTGAAGTCGGCGCTGGTGCCCTGGTTCGCCGGAATACCGAAGCGCACCGGCTGGCGCGGCGAGATGCGCTACGGGCTGCTCAATGACATCCGCAAGCTCGACAAGCAGCGCTATCCGCTGATGATCGAACGCTTCATGGCCCTGGCCTTCGAGCCGGGCGTGGAGTTGCCGAAGCCCTATCCGCAGCCGCGCCTGCGGATCGACGACGGCAGCCGCCAGGCGGCGCTCGACAAGTTCGCCCTGAGCCTGGACCGCCCGGTGCTGGCGCTCTGTCCCGGCGCCGAGTTCGGCGAGGCCAAGCGCTGGCCGGCGGAACACTACGCCGCGGTCGCCGAGGCGAAGATCCGTGCCGGCTGGCAGGTCTGGCTGTTCGGCTCGAAGAACGACCATCCCGGTGGAGAGGAGATTCGCCAGCGCCTGATTCCGGGGTTGCGCGAGGAGTCCTTCAATCTTGCCGGGGAGACTTCGCTGGCCGAGGCCATCGACCTGATGTCCTGCGCTGGCGCGGTGGTGTCCAACGATTCCGGCCTGATGCACGTGGCGGCCGCGCTGGATCGCCCGCTGGTGGGCGTCTATGGCTCCACCTCGCCGCAGTTCACCCCGCCGCTGGCGGACCGGGTGGAGATCGTCCGCCTCGGTCTCGAGTGCAGCCCGTGCTTCGAGCGCACCTGTCGCTTCGGCCACTACAATTGCCTCCGCGAGCTGCCGCCTGGCCTGGTATTGCAAGCCCTGGAGCGGCTGGTCGGCGACCCTGCCGAGGTCGCCGGATGAGGGTACTGCTGGTCAAGACCTCGTCCCTCGGCGACGTGATCCACACCCTGCCGGCGCTTACCGACGCCGCCCGGGCGATTCCCGGCATCCAGTTCGACTGGGTGGTGGAGGAAGGTTTCGCCGAGATTCCCGCCTGGCATCCGGCGGTGGCGCGGGTGATCCCGGTGGCGATCCGGCGCTGGCGCAAGAACCTCTGGCAGACCCTGCGCAACGGCGAATGGCGGCGCTTCAAGCAGCGCCTGAAGGAAGTCGACTATGACCTGGTGATCGACGCCCAGGGGCTGCTGAAGAGTGCCTGGCTGACCCGCTACGTGGGCAAGACGCCGGTCGCCGGTCTCGATCGCGACTCGGCGCGCGAGCCGCTCGCCAGCCGCTTCTATCGCCGTGCCTATCCGGTCGCCTGGGGACAGCATGCGGTGGAGCGCACGCGCCAGTTGTTCGCCCAGGCGCTGGACTACCCGTTGCCCGAGTCGGTCGGTGACTATGGCCTGGACCGCGAGCAGTTGGCCGACGCCGACCCTGGCGCGCCGTACCTGGTGTTCCTGCACGGTACTACCTGGGACACCAAGCATTGGCCGGAAGCCTACTGGCGCGAACTGGCCGAGCGCATGTGCGAGCGCGGCTGGTCGGTGCGCCTGCCCTGGGGCAGCGCCGCCGAGCGGGAGCGGGCCGGGCGCCTGGCGGCGGGGTTGGAAAATGCCGCGGTACTCCCCAGATTATCCCTGGCCGGCATGGCCAAGGTGCTTGCCGGCGCGCGCGCCTGCGTGGCGGTGGATACCGGCCTCGGTCACCTGGCGGCGGCGCTGGACGTGCCGACGCTGTCGCTGTTCGGCCCGACCAATCCTGGCTTCACCGGCGCCTACGGGCGTTCCCAGGTCCACCTGGGCAGCGACTTCCCCTGTGCGCCGTGCCTGAAGAAGACCTGTACCTACCAGCCGACCGAAGAGGATCGCAAACTGTTCGATCTCAAGCGTGAGCAGCCGCTGTGCTTCACCCGGCTGAATCCCCAGCGCGTGGCCACCCAGCTGGAGGCCATGCTGCTGGCCCCGGAGACCCTCCGATGACCCTGGCGTTCATCCTCTACAAATACTTCCCCTTCGGCGGCCTGCAGCGTGACTTCATGCGCATCGCCCTGGAATGCCAGCGGCGCGGGCACGACATCCGCGTCTATACGCTGATCTGGGAGGGCGACGTGCCGGACGGCTTCGAAGTGCTGGTGGCCCCGGTGCGCTCGATCTTCAACCACCGGCGCAACGAGAAGTTCACCGCGTGGGTCCGCGCCGACCTGGACAGGCGCCCGGTGCAGCGGGTGATCGGCTTCAACAAGATGCCCGGACTGGATGTCTACTACGCCGCCGACGCCTGTTTCGAGGAAAAGGCCCAGACCTTGCGCAACCCGCTGTACCGCCAGTGGGGCCGCTACCGCCACTTCGCCGGCTACGAACGGGCAGTGTTCGACCCGGCCTCGAAGACCGAGATCCTGATGATCTCCGAGGTGCAGCAGCCGCTCTTCGTCAAGCACTACGGCACCCAGGCCGAGCGTTTCCATCTGCTGCCGCCGGGGATCAGCCAGGATCGCCGGGCGCCGGCCAACGCCGCGGACGTGCGTGCGGAATTCCGCCGCGAGTTCGGCCTGGAGGAGGACGACCTGCTGCTGGTGCAGATCGGTTCCGGCTTCAAGACCAAGGGCCTGGATCGCAGCCTGAAGGCGCTGGCCGCGCTGCCCAAGGCGTTGCGCAGGCGTACCCGGCTGATCGCCATCGGCCAGGACGATCCCAAGCCGTTCCTGCTACAGATCGCCGCCCTCGGTCTCAACGACCAGGTACAGATCCTCAAGGGTCGCAGCGATATCCCGCGCTTCCTGCTCGGCGCCGACCTGCTGATCCACCCGGCCTACAACGAGAACACCGGTACGGTGCTGCTGGAGGCGCTGGTCTCCGGCCTGCCGGTGTTGGTGACCGATGTCTGCGGCTACGCCCACTACATCGCCGAGGCCGACGCCGGGCGGGTGCTGCCGAGTCCCTTCGAGCAGGACAGTCTCAACCGCCTGCTCGCGGAAATGCTGGAGGACGCTCCGGCGCGCGCCGCCTGGTCGCGCAATGGCCTGGCCTACGCCGATCACGCCGACCTCTACAGCATGCCGCAGCGCGCCGCCGACCTGATCCTCGGGGAGGCCTCATGAGGCTGGTGCTGGAAGAGCCGTTCAAGCGCCTGTGGAACGGGCGCGACCCGTTCGAGGCGGTGGAGGCGCTGCAAGGCAAGGTCTACCGCGAACTGGAAGGGCGCCGCACCCTGCGCACCGAGGTCGACGGGCGCGGCTACTTCGTCAAGATCCACCGTGGCATCGGCTGGGGCGAGATCGCCAAGAACCTGCTCACCGCCAAGCTCCCGGTGCTCGGCGCGCGCCAGGAGTGGCAGGCCATCCGGCGCCTGCACGAGGCCGGCGTAGCGACCATGACCGCGGTCGCCTACGGCGAGCGCGGCAGCGATCCGGCGCGGCAGCATTCCTTCATCGTCACCGAGGAACTGGCGCCGACCGTGGACCTCGAGGTGTTCTCCCAGGACTGGCGCGAACGTCCTCCACCGCCGCGGCTCAAGCGCGCGCTGGTCGAGGCGGTGGCGCGGATGGTCGGCGACATGCACCGTGCCGGAGTCAACCATCGCGACTGCTACATCTGTCATTTCCTGTTGCACACCGACAAGCCGGTGAGCGCGGACGATTTCCGCCTCTCGGTGATCGACCTGCACCGTGCCCAGACCCGCGACGCCACGCCGAAACGCTGGCGTAACAAGGATCTGGCGGCATTGTATTTCTCTGCGCTGGACATCGGACTGACGCGTCGCGACAAGCTACGCTTCCTGCGCACCTATTTCCGCCGGCCGTTGCGCGAGATACTGCGCGACGAGGCCGGCCTGCTGGCCTGGATGGAACGCAAGGCGGAAAAACTCTACGAACGCAAGCAGCGTTACGGAGACCTGCTCTGATGGCGGGGTGGACCCTCGAACCCGATTACCGTCACCTGGCCGCCGACTTCGGTAGCCTCGATAGCGTGTTCGCCCTGGAGGGCGAGCGCCTGACCCGCGACCCGTTGTCCGAAGTCATCCGCATCGAGCGCGACGGCGTGCGTTACTACGTCAAGCGCTACCGCAGCGCCGGCAAGGGCCTGCGCCGCTACCTGGCGCGACCGCGGATCAAGGCCGAGTGGCAGAACCTCAAGCGCTTCGAGAAGTGGGGCATTCCCACCGCCGAAGTGGTCGCCTGGGGGCTGGAGCGCAAGGCCGGCGCCTTCCAGCGCGGCGCCATGATCACCCGCGAGCTGCCGGGCACCGAGGACTTGTCGGTGCTCGCCTGCAACCGGGATCCGCGCCTGAAGGACCCGCGCTGGGTGGACGGCGTCAGCCGGCAGATCGCCAAGGCTACGCGCCTGATGCATGACCAGCATTTCACCCATAACGACCTGAAGTGGCGCAACCTGCTGGTGGACGACCAGCCGCTGGTGTATTTCATCGACTGCCCGAACGGCGCGTTCTGGTGGAGCTTCATGCTGCGCTATCGGATCACCAAGGACCTGGCCTGCCTGGACAAGGTGGCCAAGTACCACCTGTCGCGCACCCAGCGCCTGCGCTTCTACCTGCAATATCGCCGTCGCCGGCACCTGAACGAATCCGACAAGAAGCGTATTCGCCAGGTGGTGGCTTTCTTCGAGGGGCGCGAATGAGCGTTTTCATCGCCGCGCAGGACCACGACCTGCTCCAGCGCAACCGTCTGGACAGCTTCGACGCCCTGTGGGCCTTGCAGCTGGACGCCGTGGACGAACCGAATACCGAGCGGGGTGGCTGGAGCAGCGTCTACCGCCTCGACCTGGGCGACTCCGCCTACTACCTGAAGCGCCAGAGCAACCACCTGACCCGCAGCCTGCGCCATCCGCTGGGCGAGCCGACCTTCGCCCGCGAGTTCCGCAACATCGAGCGCTACCGGGCGCTGGGCATTCCCGCCCTGCAGGCGGCGTTCTTCGCCCAGCAGGCGGTCGGCGGAGAGCGCCAGGCGATCCTCCTGACCCGTGCCCTGGACGGTTGGCAGGACCTGGACACCTGGCTGGCGTCCTGGCACGACCTGGCCGAAGAGCGGCGCCGGGCGATTCTCCGGGCGGTTGGCAGGCTGGCGCGCCAGCTGCACGCCGCCGGACAGATGCATGGTTGCTTCTATCCCAAGCATGTATTCCTCCGCGAGGGGGCCGATGGTGTCTTCGAGGCCTGCCTGATCGACCTGGAGAAGACCCGCCCGATCTGGTTCGGCCGCCGCGACCAGGTCAAGGACCTGGAGCCGATGCTGCGCCGTGCCCCGGACTGGAGCGAAGCGGACGTGCACGAATTCATCTCCGCCTATGTCGACGAACCCCTCGACTCGGCCGAGGTCGAGCAGTGGTATCGCCTTCTCGACCAGCGCCGTCGGCGCAAGGAGTCGCGCCGATGAGACTGGCCGAACTGCAAGCCGCCGGGCGCCACCCGCAACTGCCATTGCGGGTGACCCTGGCGGATGGCGCTGGCGCTGCCGAACTGCGCCTGGACAGTCTGCTGCGGGTGCTGCCCGGGCAGCGCTACGTCGGTGCCGGCGAATGGCGTGGGCGCAAGGTGCTGGCCAAGCTGCTGGTGGGCGGCAAGGCCGCACGGCATTTCCAGCGCGAACTGGAAGGGGCGCGTCTGCTCGCGGCCCAGGGGCTGACCACCCCGGCGCTGCTGGCCGACGGGCTGCAGCAGGGCGAGGGCGGCTGGCTGCTGTTCGACTACCTCGACGCGGCGCAGAGCCTTGGTGACGCCTGGCGTGCGGTGGAGGCCCAGGCGCCGCTGGGCGATGCCCAGCAAGCGGTGCTCGGCGAAGCCCTGGCAGCCATTGGCGAGCTGCATGCAAAGGGCCTCTGGCAGGACGACCTGCACCTGGACAACCTGTTGCGCCACGCCGGCCGCCTGTATCTCATCGACGGTGGCGGCGTGCGTGCGGAAACTCCCGGCCAGCCGCTGTCGCGACAGAAAGTGCTGGAAAACCTCGGGGTGTTCTTCGCCCAGTTGCCGGCGCTCCTCGATCCTTTCCTGGAGGAGTTGCTGGTGCATTACCTGCTGGCCAACGGCGAGCATGCGCTGCCGCTGGAAGCCTTGCAGAAGGAAATCGCCAAGGTTCGCCGCTGGCGGGTGCGCGACCTGCTGAGGAAGGTCGGTCGCGACTGTAGCCTGTTCAGCGTCGTGCGCGGTCCGTTCCGCCTGTTCGCCGCTCGCCGCAGCGAGGCCGAGACGATGGCGCCCCTGCTGGCGGACGCGGACCGCCTGATCGCCGCCGGCCACGTCTACAAGGACGGCGGCGCGGCCACCGTCGCCCGGGTCGAAGCGAACGGCCGCACGCTGATCATCAAGCGCTACAACATCAAGGGCTGGGTCCATTGGCTGAAGCGCTTCTGGCGGCCGAGCCGGGCCTGGGCCTCCTGGCGCGAAGGCAACCGCCTGGAATTCCTCGGCATCGCCACCGCCCGTCCGCTGGCGATGCTGGAGCGGCGCTGGTGCTGGCTGCGCGGGCGCGCCTACCTGATTACCGATTATCTCGGCGGTCAGGATATAATCGCTCGTTTTAAGCCTTGCCTGGACATGCCCGATGGCGCCGTTTCGCCACCGGAAGCCGAGTTGGCGGCACTGGATCGGCTGTTTTCGACGTTGATCCGCGAACGCATCAGCCACGGCGACCTGAAGGGACACAACCTGTTCTGGCAGGCCCATGAACAAGGCGGCGAATGGGCGCTGATCGACCTGGACGCGATGCGCAAGCATCACAGCCAGGCGTCCTTTGCCCGCGCCTACGCCCGCGACCGCGCGCGCTTCCTGCGCAACTGGCCGCAGGACAGCGGCCTCTACCGGCTGCTGGAGCAACGGATTCCCCGCCTCGGCGACGCCGCCGGGGCTTGAACGACAAGCGACGACCACCGCCTGCGGCGGTCGACGAGTTAAACGAAAGCCGCGGTTGTCGGTCCCACTCCGCAACCGCGAGCTGCTTTGAAGAGGTTCTACCGTGGCATTGACCGTCCTAGGCCTGTCTGGCGCCGTAAGCCATGACCCGTCCGCCGCCCTGTACATCGACGGCAAGCTGGTCGCGGCCGTCGAGGAAGAGCGCTTCGTGCGCGACAAGCACGCGAAGAACCGCATGCCCTACGAATCGGCGAAGTTCTGCCTGGAGCAGGCAGGGATCGAGCCGGCCGATGTCGACGTGGTGGCGATTCCCTTCGCTCCCATCAGCATCATGGAAAAGGCCCGCTGGCACTACGCCAAGCGCTACGCCTACGCGCCGGATCGCGCGCTGGATGCGATCCTGCTCGGCAACCGCCGCTACAAGCGTTACTACAAGCGCATCGAGTGGTGCCTGCAACAACTCGGCTTCGACCTGAAGAAAATCAAGATCCAGCCGGTCGAGCACCACCTTGCCCACGCCTCCAGTGCCTACCATTGCTCGGGGTTCAAGGAAAAGACCGCGATCCTCGGCATCGACGGCAAGGGCGAGTACGCCACCACTTTCTTCGGCTGGGGCGAGAACGGTCGGATCCACAAGATCAAGGAGTTCTACGATCCGGATTCGCTGGGCGGCCTGTACGGCGCGATCACCGAGTACCTCGGCTTCGACATGCTCGACGGCGAGTTCAAGGTCATGGGCATGGCGCCCTACGGTGACGCCAGCAAGTACGATTTCTCCCGTCTCGCCAAGTTCGAGAACGGCGAACTGGTGATCAACACCGATTATGCCAACGTCATCGGCTTCCGCCGCTACAAGGAGAAAGGCAAGGGCTACTACTTCTCGCCCAAGCTGATCGAGTGGCTGGGGCCCAAGCGCGAAGGCGACATCGCCGACGATCCCTACATCCATTACGCCGCGAGCATCCAGGCGCTGTTCGAGAAGCTCGCGCTGGAGATGATGGACTACTACCTCGGCGATATCATCCGCGAGACCGGCAAGGTCGCTTTCGCCGGCGGCTGCGCGCTGAACGTCAAGCTCAACCAGAAGATCATCTCGCGCCCCGAAGTGAAGGAGCTGTTCGTCCAGCCGGCGGCCAGCGACGCCGGCACCGCGGTCGGCGCGGCGGCCTACGTGTCGCACCAGCGCGGCGTGCCGGTGGAGAAGATGGAGCACGTCTACCTCGGCCCGGAGTATTCCAACGAGGACGTCATCGCCGCCTGCGCCCGTCACGAGGCCAGGCCGCAGTGGCAGAAGATCGACAACCGCAGCCGGCGTATCGGCAGGATCCTTGCCGACGGCAACCCGGTGGCCTGGTTCCAGGGACGCATGGAGTTCGGTCCGCGTGCCCTCGGTGGCCGCTCCATTCTCGGCTGCCCGAGCGTGCCGGGCGTGGCCGACCGGATCAATGCGCAGATCAAGTTCCGCGAGCGCTGGCGGCCCTTCTGCCCGTCGATGCTGGATACCGTCGGCCCGCAGATGTTCAAGATCGACCACCCGGCCCCGTTCATGACCTTCACCTTCGAAGTCAACGAAGAGTGGAAGGAGCGAGTGCCGGAAGTGGTGCACGAAGACGGTACCTCCCGCGCCCAGGTGCTGAAGCGCGAGTACAACCCGCGCTACTACGACCTGATGAAGGAACTGGAGAACCTCACCGGCAACGGCGTGGCCCTGAACACTTCGCTCAATCGCCGTGGCGAACCGATGATCTGCTCGCCGACCGACGCCCTGAACATGTTCTTCGGCTCCGATCTGCAGTACCTGATCATGGAGGACATCCTGGTCGTGAAGGAGGGCGTGGACTGGTATGACTCGGTCGGCTGAACCTCGCGTCCTGCAGTTCTGTCACGGCTACGACGGGCCTTTCCTCGACTGTGCCCGTCAGTACGCCAGCCTGTTCGCCGGAACCCCGTACAAGGTCACCACGGTGTTCCTCACCGGGCGTTCCGATCCTGAGGTGGCGGCGCGTTGCGCCTCCGACGAGGTACTGTTCCTCGAGTACGGCTCCAAGGACATCCGTGGCCTCAAGCTGAAGGCGATCCGCGACTTGCGCGAGATCGCCCGTTCGCGCGACTTCCGCTTCTGCATCGCGCACCGCTTCAAGCCGATCTGGATCGCCAGCCTGGCCACTCGTCTGCCGATCGTTGGCGTGCACCACGCCTTCGGCGATTACCAGCGGTTGTCGCGCAAGGTCTTCGCCGGCCTGATGAGCAAGCGCCTGAGCCTGCTGGCGGTGTCCGACGCGGTGCGCGACGATATCCGCCGTTGCCTGCCGAAGTGGCCGGCGGAGCGGATCGAGACGCTCTACAACCGCATCGACGTCGCTGCGCTGCAGGCCGAGCAGGTCGAGCGCCTGAGTGCGCGCCGGCAACTGCGCCTGCCCGACGAGGCCTGGGTGGTCGGCAACGTCGGCCGCCTGCATCCGGACAAGGACCAGGCTACCCTGCTGCGCGGCTTCGCCGCCGCGCTGCCGCGCCTGCCGCAGAACAGCCTGCTGGCGATCCTCGGCAGCGGCCGCCTGGAAGAGCAGCTCAAGGACCTGGCCTGCGAACTGGGTATCGGCGAGCGCGTGCTGTTCCTCGGCCAGGTCGAAGAGGCACGGCGCTACTTCAAGGCGTTCGACGCCTTCGCCCTGAGTTCCGACCACGAGCCGTTCGGCATGGTCCTGCTGGAGGCCATGGTCGCCGGTGTACCGCTGATCGCCACCGCCTGTGGCGGCGCCCGCGAAGTGGTGGAAGGGGTCGGCATCCTCTTCCCGCTGGGCGACGAGACGGCCCTGGCCGAGGGCCTGACCCACCTGGCGGCGCTTGACCGCCGCCAGCGCGAGGCCTGTGCGCGGCTCATGCTCGAGCGCCTGGAGACACGCTTCTCCGACGCTGCGGTGCGCCGCGAATTCTGGCGCCTGCCGACGATTGCCGGCTTCGCTTCGGAGTCTGCATGCTGAACAGGTTGCGCGCCTTCCGCGAACGCGGTTGGCGCGAAGTGGACGCGCCGACCTACGCCCAGGCCTGGCAGCGTTTCGGCGGCAGCGTCGCGACCCACCCGCTGGTGGTCGAGCAGCTCGCCGAAATGGCTGGAATCCCGGTGCGTTACCTGGGTTGGGAGAGCGCTGGCGAACTGGTTGCGGCGATCCCGACCTGGGGCCGCCACCTGGCGTTGTCCAAGGACGTGCTCAAGCGGCGCGGCAAGAAGGGCCTGTACGACCTGGGCAACGCCGAACTGATCCTGCCGGTGGCCGGCGATGCCCGCATCGCCCTCCGCCATGCGGGACGCTACCTGTCGGCGCTGCATGAGCGGAACATCGTCACGCTGCGCCCTCAGACCGAGCAACTGGCTTTCGCTCGTGCTCCCGAGGATTTCTCCAAGAAGTTCCGCTATAACCAGCGGCGCGAAGTGCGCCTGGTGGAGGAGGCCGGTGGCCAGGTGCGCCAGGCAGACAGCTTCGCCCCGGCCGAGTTCGCTGCCATCTATCTTGAACTGTTCCAGCGTCGCTGGGGTTTCCCTGCCACCGGCGCGGAGCGCATGGCCGAGGTCTTCGAGCGGCTGCGCGAATTGCTGCGCGGCTCGGTCCTGCTGCTCAACGACCAGCCCATCGCGGTCCAGGTACTGTATCGCGCCGAAGCGCCGGGCTGGCTCAGCGTCGAGTACATCAACGGCGGCGTCGATCCGCAGACCCGCGAGTTCAGCCCTGGCAGCGTGCTCAGTTACCTGAACACCCAGGCCGCCTGGGAGGATGCGCGAGCGCTGGGCAAACCCCTGCGCTATTCGTTCGGTCGCGCCGACCGCGAATACAAGGATCGCTGGTGCCATCCTTCTCCGGTCTTCCAGGTCTGAAGCATGAGCGCACGCAAGCAGCAGTTGCTCAAGCGTCATCGACGCAACAAGCGGATCGGCCTACTGGTTGCGCTGCTGGCATTGCTGGCCGTCGGTCTGCTGGTCAGCCCCTGGTTGTTGCCGATCCTCCTCGTGGCCCTGTGGGTCGCCCACGAAGCCTGGTTCGCCGATCACCTGTTCTATTCGCCGGGCGAGGACTACCGCTACCGTTTCGCGGAAGGGGTCGAGTCGCTGCCGGTACGCCTGGCGGATGGCCGTCTGCGAGTCGACGGTGAGCTGCGCGAAGGCGATACGCTGGTGCTTGGCATCGGCGTGCGCGCTGGCTGGCTGGGGCGCTTCCTCGAACCCTCGGTGCTGCTGGAAGGTGGCGCGGAGGCCGATGCCCAGGCTTTCGAACGTGGGGTGAACGGCTTGCGCTACCTGAACCTGACGGGACTGGCCGGGCCGCTGGGCGAGGGCCGGATTCGCCTGCGCGGCCGGCATTGCCGGCTGGTCGGCGAACCGACCCTGTGGCGTGCGCGCCATCCCGACTACCGTGATCGGCGGGTGATGGTCATCGCTCCGCATGCCGACGACGCCGAGCTGGCCGCCTTCGGCCTCTACAGCCAGGCTCGCGAGGCCTGGATCGTGACCCTGACCGCCGGCGAGATCGAAACCGAGCATTACCGCCGCATGGGCCTCGACGGAATAGCTGCGGCGCGCCTGAAGGGCCGCCTGCGCGCCTGGGATAGCCAGGCCGTGCCGACGTGGGGTGGGGTGCCGGCCGAGCGCTGCGTGCAACTGGGTTATTTCTGCCTGCAATTGCCTGCCATGCAGGCGAACCCGGGCGAGGTGGTGCCGTCCCGTGAGGCCGATCTCGCCGATATCCGTCCGTTCCGCCAGTTCAACCGCCTGCGCCTGGCCAGCGATGCCGACGGCCTGTCGACCTGGAACAATCTGCTGGCCGATCTCCGCGAGCTGATCCTGCTGGCACGTCCCGAGGTCATCGTCCTGCCTCATCCGCATTTCGATCCGCACCCGGACCATGTTCGCGCCCAGGAGGCTGTGCGCGAGGCGCTCCAGGGCCTGGACTGGCAGCCGCAGGCATTGTTGCACTATGCCAATCACCTGCACGACAACGATCGCTGGCCGATGGGCGATGCGCACATGGGGGTCAGCCTGCCACCGCTGACCGAAGAATGCTCGCCGTTGCTGCCATGGACGCTGGCGCTGGAGCGCACGCGCCAGGTGGACAAGGCCATGGCCTTGGGCATGATGCACGACCTGCAACCCAGGCCGCCGTTCAAGCGCCGTCTGCGCCGCCGTCTGCAGGGCTGGCTCGCCGGGCGTCGCTGGCCGGCTTACGGCGAGGACGAGTTCATGCGCAAGGCGGTGCGTCGGCACGAGTTGTTCTGGGTGGAGTCGCTGGATGGGGAGGCGTGATGCTTGGGTCGAGCGTTCGGCAAGGTTCGAGCCGCCATGCTGCTTCGGAGCAGCCGCGAGGATGAAGGTCTGATGAAAGTTCTGTTTCTGGTCCAGAAAGAGCAGCGCGCGATCCTGGATCGCCTGTACGACGGCATCGCTGCCCATTGCGAGTGCGATACCCGCTGGCTGAGCAGCGAGGAGCAGGCCGACCTGCGCGGCTACTTCCGCAAGCACGTGGATGTCTCGCGCTACGACCGCATCCTGTTCTTCCTCCGTTTCAAGAAGGAAATGCGCCAGGTCCGCTTCATCCGCAGCGTGCCCAACCTGGTGATCCTCGAGCACGATGCCTACCAGAACTACATTCCCTGCAAGTACACCGGCAAGTTCAGCGCCCATTACCGGCGCCTGCCCTGGGCTCGGGTGATCAGTTCGGGCCATACGGTCAGCGAACGCCTGCGCCAGGAGGGATTCGACGCGGTATTCGTGCCCAAGGGCTACGACCAGACCCTGTTGCATGACCTGGGCCTGGCGCGCGATATCGAGCTGGGCTTCGTCGGCAGTACCGGCAGCGTGGCCTACAGTGGACGCAAGGCGCTGCTCGACGAGTTGGGCGGAGTGGAGAACCTGCTGGTGACCAAGACCAAGTCCGGCGAGGAGTACCTGCGCACGCTCAACCGCATCCGTTTCTTCGTCAGCGCGGATGTCGGCATGGGCGAATACATGATCAAGAATTTCGAGGCGATGGCCTGCGGTTGCGTACTGCTGGCCTACGACCAGGGCGAGCGGGAAAACGAGGCCTTGGGTTTCCGGGACATGGAGAATATCGTGCTGTATCGCTCGGTGGCGGACATCCAGGAAAAGCTCGCGATCCTGCGCCTCGATACGGCTCTCGCCGAGCGGATCGCGCGAAGCGGCCAGGCGCTGGCCATCGAACGATTCAGCTTCGCCGCTGTCGGTCAGAGTATCGTCGAGGCCATGCGGCCCGCGTTGCGCGAGCCGGAGCGTCCCGGATGGCTGGAGAAGACCTGGCGACGTATTTTTACCTGAGAGTAGCAGCCGAAAAGAGCTGGGGCTTCAGGCGTGTTTGCTATTGTTCAGCTTGTTTTTCCGGGCTGGGGGGAGGTGTAGGACCGATGAAGATCGCAGGATCGCTCATGCATGTCTGGCGCTTTGAATGGGGACGTGAAGGACAGGTAAGGTTGTAGTTATGGCGCTCGTCGATGATGGTTCGCAGCCATTGGTTTCCGTGATCATCGCTTCCTATAACCACGAAAAGTACATAGAAGCGAGCATTGCCAGCGTGGCTGCGCAGACATACCGCAACGTGGAACTGCTGGTGGTGGACGATGGTTCCAGCGATGGCAGCGTCGAGCTTTTGCGCGGGCTCCAGGCGAAGTACGGCTTCGACCTCAGGGTCCAGCAGAACCAGGGACTGTCGAGAACGCTCAACGAGGCGATCGCCAGGGCCCGGGGAAATCTCATCGTGCCTTTCGGTTCGGACGACATCATGTTGCCGCAACGCCTGGAGAAACAGGTGGCACACATGTGGGACAAGCCCGAGGTAGGTATCTGCGCGGGCAATATCGAGATCATCGATTCCAATGGCCGGGTCATGCCGGGAAAGGAGCAGCGCAAACGCGACCTACCTTTCCGCCGTCTCGACTTCGATGACCTGTTCCTGGACCGCAAGCCGGGCCCGATGGCGCCCACCCTGATGTTCCGGCGGGAAGCCCTGGAGAAGGTCGGCGGTTTCGATCCGGACATACGCCTGGAAGATGTCTATATCGAACTGGCGGTGACCAAGGCTGGCTACGTCATCGACATTCTTGGCGAGGTCCTCGCCCAGTACCGCAAGCATCCCACCAATACGTACAAGAACGCCCGTTTCATGGTGGACAACGTATTCAAGACGTACAGCCAGTTCAGCGATCACCCCGATTACGAGCAGGTGATCATGCGCTTCCGCAATTCGATGTTCCTCAAGTGCTCGAACCGGGACAAGGTACTGGCCCGGGAGCTGCTCTCCGGCTTGCCGCTGAAGTACTGGAACGAGAAGACCTTCCGCGGCATTGCGCGGCTGTTTTTCTCCTGATCGCTGATATCGCCGCAATCAAGGCGCGGCGATATCCTCACCGCGCCTGCTGGCGGCGAACCTTTGCTGGATCCACAGCGCATACAGCAGCGCCATGGGAATCCAGATCAGGAACCAGTGTTCCTTGGGACGGGGCAGGAAGGCGTTGCCCTCCGTGAGTCCGGCTGCCAGGCCGAACACCAGCCAGGTCGAGGCTAGCAGAACCGCTGGAGACTTCCGGTTTTTCCAGGAGAAGCCGAAGGCCAGTGCGTAGATCGCCACCCACAGCAGGAGCCCGATGATCCCTCCAGCGAAAAGCACACCCAGTTCGATGTTGTGCGGGTCGGCGAGCAGCATGCCGTTGCTCAGGACGATTCGCATCGGATGATCGTAGCCGTGTCCGAGCCATGGATGCTCGCTGATCTGGCGTAGGGCGTCGGCCCAGATTTCCGGGCGGAACGATGCCCCTCTCTGGGTGATCACTTCCGGGTACAGGATGTAGCCCAGTAGCGCTCCAGCCAGGGCGAGTGCCAGGGCGATGAGGGCTTTTTTCCTGTCTCCGGCCAGGACCAGCCACATAAGGGCCGCTGTGAGCCCTACCAGGGGAGTACGTGAACCGGTCGCGATGAGAAGGCCACCGAGCAGCGCCAGAGATATCAGTGGCAAGGGGGCCAGGATGGGGCGGGATTGCATCCAATAGGCCAGCCAGAGTGCCGTGAAGGCGCCATAGACATGGGCGCTCAGTAATGGGTTATAGAGAGCGCCATAACCGGTAAGGCGCAGCGGGTTGGCGTCCCAGTAGTATTGCAGCAAGGTGGCTGCCGCGGAGATCACCGCGCCAAGGGCAGCCAGCCAGGTCGCGGTCTTGAGGCGGAGGGGAGCTTCGAGCGCCAGGATGGCGGCGCAGAAGAACAGGAGGGCGATGTACAGGGGGCGCTTGAGCAGCGAGCCGGTGGAGTTCTCGGGGGCCGACCAGGACAGGCTCAGCATCATGTAGCTGCTGAAGGCGAGGAAGGCGATGAACAGCGGCGAGCCCGTTAGCGGGCGAAGCAGACGCGGTTGCAGTATCACGTACAGCAGCGTCGGGGCTGCAAGCAGGATGTAGAAGAGGCGATGGTAGTCGGAGCGGTCGCCGACCCAGAACATTCCGGTGAGCAGGGCCAGCCAGCCCAGCGGCAGGATCCAGTGGCTGAGGATGCGGCTGGTATCGTGGCGAAGACGGGTCAGTCGGGTAGCTGCGAACATTCCTTGCTCAATCCAGTTGCAGTTGCTTGAGGAGCTGCTCGAGTGTCCAGTGGACCTGGCTGCTGCGGAGATAGGACTTGAGCACCAGGTGCTCGCTGTCGTCGAGGAACCAGGTTCGATCCTGTTCGTAGCGCAGCAGGTGCTTGAAATTGCGAATGCGCTGGGCGGCGCTGAGCGCCGAGCGCTGGACCCGCAGGTCGGCGATGTCGATCAGGCCCATCCGGCCTTCCGGCGTGCGCACCACGTTGCCCAGGTGCAGCGAGCGGAAGTACACCCCCTTGGCGTGCAGCGCGGCGATCAGCTCGCCCAGTTGCGTCCGGACTGCGTCGCCGCACTCCGGGTCGTTGCGGTCGAGTTGGCGGAGGGTCTGCCCCGGTAGCGGCTCGTAGTGCACCGCGTCGCGCTGGATATGTGGGATCCGCAATACGTCCAGCACCTTCGGGCAGACGATGCCGCGCCGCGCCAGTTCGCTGGCGTTGCGGGCGAAGCGCTCCGCATAGGGGAACAGGGCTGCGGAGGAAATCAGGCGCTTGCGGCGAAACAGTTTGAGGAAGGACCCGTCGCGCAGACGCAGAACCTTGTCCCCATGACCATCGGCTTCCAGCACTTCTGCGTTGTCACGCAACTGCAAGTAGGAGGGGTAGTCTATGACTCGCATGCGAGCTCCTGAACGAACGGCCCGCCATCTTACCCCAACACGCCTTCCAGGCGGAGTGATGGAGGTCCTGTGCTACACTCCGGGACCTTTTCAGCATGTAAGAAACCATGAGCGATAGTCCTCAGAATCCCGGACCTTCCAGTCTCAAGATCTATTTCCGCCTGTTGGGCTACGTGAAGCCCTACATCGGAATGTTCCTACTCAGCATCGTCGGTTTCCTGATCTTCGCCTCGACCCAGCCGATGCTGGCGGGCATCCTCAAGTATTTCGTCGACGGCCTCTCCAATCCTGACGCGGCATTGTTTCCGAATGTGCAGTGGCCCTGGTTGCGCGACTTGCACCTGGTCTACGCGGTGCCGTTGCTGATCATCCTGATCGCTGCCTGGCAGGGGCTGGGCTCGTTCCTCGGCAACTTCTTCCTCGCCAAGGTTTCCCTGGGGCTGGTGCATGACCTGCGGGTCGCCCTGTTCAACAAGCTGCTGGTGCTGCCGAACCGCTATTTCGACACGCACAGCTCCGGCCACCTGATCTCGCGCATCACCTTCAACGTGACCATGGTCACCGGAGCGGCCACGGATGCCATCAAGGTGGTGATCCGTGAGGGCCTGACCGTGGTCTTCCTGTTCCTCTACCTGCTGTGGATGAACTGGAAGCTGACCCTGGTGATGCTGGCGATCCTGCCGGTCATCGCGGTGATGGTGACTACCGCCAGCCGCAAGTTCCGCAAGCAGAGCAAGAAGATCCAGGTGGCCATGGGCGACGTCACCCACGTCGCCTCGGAAACCATCCAGGGCTACCGGGTAGTGCGCAGCTTCGGCGGCGAAGCCTATGAAGAGAAGCGCTTCCTCGACGCCAGCCAGAGCAATACCGACAAGCAGTTGCGGATGACCAAGACCGGCGCGGTCTACACGCCGATGCTGCAATTGGTGATCTACGTCGCCATGGCGATACTGATGTTCCTCGTGCTGTGGCTGCGCGGGGACGCCTCGGCCGGCGACCTGGTGGCCTATATCACCGCGGCGGGCCTGTTGCCCAAGCCGATCCGCCAGCTTTCCGAGGTCAGTTCCACGGTCCAGCGCGGCGTCGCCGGCGCCGAGAGCATCTTCGAGCAGCTCGACGAAGCGGCGGAGGAAGACCAGGGTACCGTCGAGAAGGAGCGGGTCAGCGGGCGCCTGGAAGTGCGCAACCTGAGCTTCCGTTATCCCGGAACCGACAAGCAGGTGCTGGATGACATCAGTTTCATCGCCGAGCCCGGGCAGATGATCGCCCTGGTCGGCCGTTCCGGTAGCGGCAAATCGACCCTGGCCAACCTGGTTCCGCGCTTTTACCAGCACAATGACGGCAAGATCCTCCTTGATGGCGTTGAAGTCGAGGATTATCGCCTGCGCAACCTGCGCCGCCACATCGCCCTGGTGACCCAGCAGGTCACGCTGTTCAACGACAGCGTGGCCAACAACATCGCCTACGGCGACCTGGCTGGCGCGCCGCGCGAGGAAATCGAGCGGGCGGCGAAGGCTGCCAACGCCAAGGAGTTCATCGACAACCTGCCGCAAGGCTTCGACACCGAGGTCGGCGAGAATGGCGTGCTGCTTTCCGGCGGCCAGCGCCAGCGTCTGGCGATCGCCCGGGCGCTGCTCAAGGACGCGCCCCTGCTGATCCTCGACGAGGCGACCTCGGCGCTGGACACCGAGTCGGAGCGGCATATCCAGGCGGCGCTGGACGAAGTGATGAAGGGGCGCACCACCCTGGTGATCGCCCACCGCCTGTCGACCATCGAGAAGGCCGACCTGATCCTGGTGATGGACCAGGGGCAGATCGTCGAGCGCGGCAGCCACGCCGAGCTGCTGGCGCAGAACGGCCATTATGCGCGGCTGCATGCGATGGGACTGGATGAGCAGGCGCCGGCGCCTGTCGGCTGATAAACTGGGCGTCTGCCCCGAGAGGTTGTTTGGAGTTCCCATGAAGTTGTCCATGCCCCGTTTCGACCAGGCCCCGGTGTTGGTGGTCGGTGATGTGATGCTCGACCGCTACTGGCATGGCGCGACTTCGCGCATTTCGCCGGAGGCCCCGGTGCCGGTGGTCCGCGTCGAACAGCACGAGGACCGCCCCGGCGGCGCCGCCAACGTCGCGCTGAACATCGCCGCGCTGGGCGCGCAGGCCTTGCTGGTCGGCGTCACCGGCCGCGACGAGGCCGCCGACAGCCTGGCCAACAGCCTCAAGGCCGCTGGAGTGGACGCGCGCTTCCAGCGCATCGATAGCCAGCCGACCATCGTCAAGCTGCGGGTCATGAGTCGCCACCAGCAACTGCTGCGGGTCGACTTCGAGGAACCGTTCCGCACCGACGCGGCGGCCCTGGCCGTGGACGTCGAGTCGCTGCTGGCCAAGGTCAAGGTGCTGGTGCTGTCCGACTACGGCAAGGGCGCGCTACAGAACCACCAGGTGCTGATCCAGGCGGCGCGGGCGCGCAACATTCCGGTACTGGCCGATCCCAAGGGCAAGGACTTCGCCATCTATCGCGGCGCCAGCCTGATCACCCCGAACCTGTCCGAATTCGAGACCATCGTCGGCCGTTGCGCCGACGAAGCCGAACTGGTCGCCAAGGGCCAGGCGCTGATGAGCGAACTCGACCTCGGTGCCTTGCTGGTGACCCGCGGCGAGCATGGCATGACCCTGCTCCGCCATGGCCAGCCGGCCCTGCACCTGCCGGCGCGGGCGCGGGAAGTGTTCGACGTCACCGGTGCCGGCGATACGGTCATCTCCACCCTGGCCGCGGCGCTTGCCGCCGGCGAGGAGCTGCCGTCCGCGGTGGGCCTGGCCAACCTGGCCGCCGGCATCGTGGTCGGCAAGCTGGGTACCGCGGCGATCAGCGCGCCCGAACTGCGTCGCGCGGTGCAGCGCGAGCAGGGTTCCGAGCGTGGCGTGCTGGGCCTGGAGCAATTGCTGCTGGCAATCGAAGACGCCCGCGCCCACGGCGAGAAGATCGTCTTCACCAATGGCTGCTTCGACATCCTTCACGCCGGCCACGTGACCTACCTCGAACAGGCGCGCGCCCAGGGCGACCGCCTGATCGTCGGGGTCAACGACGACGCCTCGGTCACTCGCCTGAAGGGCGTTGGCCGGCCGATCAACTCGGTGGACCGGCGCATGGCGGTACTCGCCGGGCTCGGCGCGGTGGACTGGGTGGTGAGCTTCGCCGAAGACACTCCCGAGCGCCTGCTCGAGCAGGTGCGTCCGGACGTGCTGGTCAAGGGCGGCGATTACGGCGTCGAGCAGGTGGTCGGCGCGCAGATCGTCAAGGCCTACGGCGGCGAGGTACGGGTGCTCGGCCTGGTGGAGAACAGCTCCACCACCGCCATCGTCGAGAAGATCCGCCAGCGCTGATTCCCGTTAGCAGGTTCTTCCCGCTTCACGCCGACCCCTGGCCCTGTGGCTGGATCATTGATGTTCCAGCCAAGCCTGGAACATCAATACATTCCAGAGCGGGCCTTGCCAGTTTCTTTTTCCGCTGAGATGCTCCTGCCAGGCTCGCCGAATCGGCTCCGGGCGCAGGTAGCCCTCGCGTCTCAAGCGTTCCTCAGCCAGGAGGCTTTCGGCCCACTCCCGCAACGGTCCCCGCAGCCAGGTGTCCAGAGGGATGGCGAATCCCATCTTGGGACGCTCGATCAGTTCCCGGGGAACGTGCTGGTAAAGAACCTGGCGCAGCAACCACTTGCCGTCGTTATTTCTGATCTTCAGGTTCAGTGGCATTTTCCAGGCGAGTTCGACCACGCGATGATCGAGGAGCGGGACGCGGGTTTCCAGGCTAGTGGCCATTGCGGCGCGGTCGACCTTCGCCAGTATGTCATCGGCCAGGTAGGTCCGGGTATCCATGGCCATCATCCATTGTTCGAAGCTTTCCATCTCGGGGAGGCTGTCAAGATTCCAAAAGACGGAAGCCGATTCCTCGCTGCCGATGACGAGGTTCGTAGGCTTCTTCCAGTGGCTGACCAGATCCTTGTAGAAGTCCTCTTCACTGGAAAACGCCATGAGACCGGCGAGCTTCTGAAGCTTGTCTCCTGGTGTGCGCAAACGGTACTTCGAGGGTAGCAAGGGGCTTGCGAGAGAGAACAGGCTGTCCCACATCGCCGGTGGCAGAGCGCTCAGCAGTTTTGCGAGCGTCATCCTGGCAACCAGTGGAAGCTGTTGCAACCTGTTCCATGCCTGGCATGCCGTGAGATAGCGATTGTAGCCGGCAAACAGTTCATCGCCACCATCGCCGGTGAGAGCGACCGTTACGGATTGCTTGGCCAGGCGACTGATCAGGTAGGTCGGTATCTGTGAGCTATCGGCGAAGGGCTCGCAGTAGATGCCGGGAAGACACGGCACCACCGCGAGTGCGTCTTCGGCCCTGACGTAAAGCTCGGTGTGCTGGGTGCCGAGATGCTGGGCGACAGCCTTGGCGTGTTCCGCTTCGTTGTAGCCGGGCTCGTCGAAGCCAATGGTGAACGTCTGTACGGGCCGGGAATGCCGAGCCTGCATAAGGGCCACGATTGTGCTGCTGTCGACGCCACCGCTAAGGAAGGCGCCAAGAGGTACGTCACTGAGCATTTGCGAAGTAACGCTGGCGGACAGTTGCCGGTGCAGGGCATCCACGGCCTCTGAGTCACTTCCCTGGAATGGCTGATGGATCCCTTGTGCGATGACCTTGCTCAGAGACCAGTAGGGGAGCGGATCCATGAGTTCACCTGGCGTAGCATTAGCCAGGTTCAATTGAATGTAATGCCCGGGCGGAAGTTTTTTTATACCTTTGTAGATGCTGTTGGGAGTGGGGCAATATCCAAAACGTAGAAATGCTGCAAGGCTGTCTCTGTCGATCTCTTTTTGGAACTCTGGGTGTACGGTCAGAGACTTTAACTCGGAGGAAAACAGGAAGCAGTTTCCCTGCCACCCATAATATAAAGGTTTTTCTCCTAGCCGGTCACGAATGAGGAAGATTTTACTCGTTTCTTTATCGAAAAGTGCGAGGGAAAACATGCCAGTGATATTGGATAGGGTTTTCTCCATACCCCAGACGGAGAAGCAGGCAAGCAGCGTCTCGGTGTCGGAATGCCCCCTCCAGGGATGCGGTCCGAGCAGGGCACGGAGTGCCAGATGATTGTAGATCTCCCCATTGAAGACTATGACGTACCGTCCGCATGCAGACGGCATGGGCTGATGTCCGGCCGTCGACAGGTCCTGTATGGCCAGGCGGCGGTGGCCGAGCGCCAGGCCGATGGAATGATCCAACCAATATCCTTTGTCATCGGGGCCACGATGAATGATCTTGTCCGTCATCTGGCCAATGATCTGTACCATTTGGGTCTTTTCAGTGTGTCTTTGGATAAATCCACTGATACCGCACATTTTCTTTACTCGTCGACGGGAATGGCTTGGGGATGACGCGGGAGGGGGATGGCAAGAAGTGGGATTGTATTTAAAGGTTTTACTTAGGGAAGAGGATAAGCCTGCAGTAATTTCATGCTTTTAAAGAAAATACCTACCGATTGGTTTTGGTTTCGGCGGGTGGGATACCTCAGGTGACCGATATTCGTGATTATCCTTGCCCAATCTGAGAATTAAATGCCGTGGTCGTCGGGCAAGTCATCTTCAAAGCTTTAAAGAGTGTTAAGAAGTGTAAAGTCAGCGCGCGCCTTTCTGCTTTCCCTGAGTTTCCACGGCTAGAATCCGCTGTTCTGAGGGATGGGTTCCGGCAGAATGCCGACCTATCCGGGCAGGTGACTGGCTGGTCTGACAAGTTTTCCCGGCGAGACGGTCATAGGCGCTGCCCATGCGGCGGCGCATGATCCGGGCATCCCATCCTGCGTGGAGCAAGATGCCCATGAGCACCGATGTACAGGGCCGTGCCCTGGCTGTACTGAACCGTGTCGCCCAGGCCGACTGGCCGGATCGCTTCAATCTTCGCAAACCCTTCGAGAAGTTGCTCTACAGCGGCAGCCGTACCGGCTTCCGCCTGGCCAGCGAGCGTTCGGCGAAGCAAGCGAAGGGACCGCGCAAGGCCGATCCGGACGGGTTGTTCGACCTGTCGTTCACCGACGACCAGCAGATGCTGGTGGACATGCTCGAAGGCTTCGCCCTGGAGGTGTTGCGTCCGCTGGCTCATGACGCGGATGCCGAGGCCAGCCTACCGGCGGAACTGCTCAACCAGGCGCTGGAGCTGGGCCTGACCCACTATGGGGTCGGCGAGGTGCACGGCGGCATGGCCGGTGAGCGCACCACGGTGACCACTGCCCTTATCGCCGAGGCCCTGGCCAAGGGCGACCTGACGCTGGCGGCGGCCCTGCTGGTGCCGTTGTCGGCGGCCAACTGCATCCGCCGCTGGGGCAGCCCCTCGCAGCAGGCGCAGTGGCTGCCGGCGTTCGTCAGCGAAGAGGGGGCGCCGCTCACCGCCATCGCGGTCAACGAGCCGAGTCTGCTGTTCGACCCGCAGAAACTGGCGACCCGCGCCCGGCGCAAGGGCAGTCACTACCTGCTTTCCGGAGAGAAATGCCTGGTCCTGCGCGGCCTGGAGGCCAGCCGCCTGATCGTCGCGGCGAAGACCGACGAGGGGCCTGCGCTGTTCCTGGTGGAAGCCTCCGCCAAGGGCGTCGAGCGACGTGCCGAGCCGGCGATGGGACTGAAGGCCGGCGGCACCGCCCGGTTGCGCCTGAAGAGCGTCAAGGTGCCGGCGGACAACCGCCTGGCCGCCGAGCATTTCGACTACCGGGCCTTCCTCGATCACGCGTCCCTGGCCTGGTGTGCCCTGGCGCTGGGCACCGGACAGGCGGCGCTGGACTACGTGATCGCCTACTGCAACGAGCGTGAGGCCTTCGGCGAGCCGATCAGCCATCGCCAGGGGGTCGCCTTCATGGTCGCCGACATCGCCATCGAACTGGACGCCATGCGCCTGATGGTCTGGCGCGCCTGCGCCCTGGCCGAGCGCGGCCAGCCGTTCCAGCGCGAGGCTTACCTGGCGCGGCTGCTGTGCGCCGAGAAGGCGATGAAGATCGGCACCGACGCGGTGCAGCTGCTCGGTGGCCACGGCTTCACCAAGGAGCATCCAGCCGAGCGCTGGTACCGCGACCTGCGCGCGGTAGCGCTGATGGCCGGCGGCCTGCACCTGTGAACCCGAGCGAGTGCGCGGTCCGCCGCGACGAGTGAACGAGGAATCGACATGTACCTGGAAACCCCGAAGAAATTCCGCAGCCTGGCCAACCAGGCGCATCAGGTCGCGGAAAACTATTTCCGGCCGATCTCGCGCAAGTACGACAAGGCCGAACACGCCTATCCGAAGGAGCTAGACCTGCTCGCGGCCTTGCTGGACGGCATGAACAGCGGCTCGCCCGAGGCTGTCGGTGCGACCTCGGCGAGCAAGCGCGCCGGCAAGCAGGTAGAGGAGGGCATCAAGAACGGCGGCAACCTGTCGGCGTTGCTCGGCGTGATGGAACTGTGCTGGGGCGACGTCGGCCTGCTCCTGGCCATGCCGCGCCAGGGGCTGGGCAATGCGGCGATCGCCGCGGTGGCCAACGAGGAGCAGTTGCAGCGCTTCGGCGGCACCTGGGCGGCAATGGCGATCACCGAGCCGGGCTGCGGCTCGGACTCGGCGGCGATCCGCACCACCGCGACCCAGGATGGCGACCACTATGTACTGAACGGCGAGAAGATTTTCGTCACTTCCGGCGAGCGGGCCGATGCCGTGGTGGTCTGGGCCACCCTGAACCGCAACCTGGGGCGGGCGGCGATCAAGTCCTTCGTGGTCGAGAAGGGCACGCCGGGGATGACCGTGACGCGCCTGGAGAAGAAGCTCGGGATCAAGGCTTCGGATACCGCTTCGATCAGTTTCAATGATTGCCGGGTGCCGGCCGCGAACCTGCTGGGCAACGCCGAGGTCGACGTGCAGAAGGGTTTCGCCGGGGTCATGGAGACCTTCGACAATACCCGCCCGCTGGTGGCCGGCATGGCTGTCGGGGTGGCCAAGGCGGCGCTGGACCGGACCCGCGAATTGCTGAAGAAGGCTGGCTGCAAGTTCGACTACAGGAAGCCGCTGCTGACCGTCAGCCACGCCGAGGCCACTCTCTATCGCCTGGAGGCGGAGTGGGAGGCAGCGCGCCTGTTGACCCTGAAGGCGGCATGGATGGCCGACAACAAGCTGCCCAACTCGAAGGAAGCGTCCATCGCCAAGGCCAAGGCTGGACGGGTGGCCAACGAGATCACCCTGAAGTGCGTGGAGCTGGCCGGCGCCCTCGGCTACGCCGAGGATGAGCTGTTGGAGAAGTGGGCGCGGGACTCGAAGATCCTCGACATCTTCGAGGGCACCCAGCAGATCCAGCTGCTCATCGTCGCCCGCCGCCTGCTCGGCAAGTCTTCCAGCCAGTTGAAGTAGAAAGGGCGGCAAAGCCCGCCCGGTTCAGGCGCTGGCGCGGTCGCGTCCACCGCCGGCCTGGTCGCCGTTGCTGGATGGCCACAGTGCCAGCCAGTCGCGGAAACGGATGCGTTCCTCATGCACCAGCCAGCCGTCCTGTACGGCAAAGCTCTCGGCCAACCACAGGCCGCGGGTGGCCGCAGGGCGCAACTGGCCCTTGCGCAGGGTGAACAGGTCGCCGGTGGGGCGCCCTTGGTCCAGCGGCAGCAGGTAGAGATCGGGGCGCCGACGGTCCAGGCGCGCCACCAGCGGACCGCTCTCGAGCCGCTCGTCGACATGGTAGAGGCTCGGCTCGCGCGCATCGCGCGGCAGCTCCAGACGCATGTCGTAGACCAGTTGCAGCGAGGCCGTGGGCAGGTGTACGTAGGCGCGCGGGCGCTCCAGCAAGCGCAGGCTGCCGGCTTGCACCGGACGGGCGGCGCCGGACAGCGGGGTGAGGACGAAGTGGCTGTTCTCCCGGTAGCGCAGCGAACCCTGGTAGGGCGTCGGCAGCCAGGTGTCGCCGAAGCGCCCGCCGAGCCAGCCGCCGGCGGTCTCCACCAGGCATTCCTCGGCGACTTCCTGGATCGCCGTGAGCAACGGCAGGTTCAGTTCGTGGGCCGGTACGTAGCCGGAGATCAGCTTGAGCACGGTATCGCCGCGGTCCAGCCGGCGCTGACGGACCAGCACCCAGTAGTCGCGGCCCTGCCAGTTCAGGGTCAAGCGCACCGAGACCCCCAGGTTGGCCAGCTCGGCGACGAAGCGCTGCGGGTCGGCTACCTCCATGCGGCGGCGGCGTACGAGCATCTGCTGGAAGTTCAGCGGCAGGCCGAGGGCCTGGTAGACCAGCCCGTCCGGGGAGGCCTCTACCAGCAGCGGCAGGGTCTTGAAGGCGGACGGATCCTTGCGGGCGAGCATACGGGGCATACGGGGCTCCTTGTCGGGTCATCGCGCCGGGGCGGGACGGAGGCTCACGTTCGATGCACCGGCCACCGGAGGCGAGGGCGGCAGGCAGGATACGGCTCGTTCGGGAGGAACATGGCAGCGGAATGCACCGCGGGTGTCAACCCGCGGATGTTGCAGCCGATGTATGGTTCAGGCCTTTTTCAGGGCTTGCGCGGCCATCGCGACATTATGGGCCAGGTGCAGCGGATTGATGGTGCCGACGATGGCGGCGGCGACGCCCGGCTGGTCGAAGACCAGTTCGAAGCTGGCACGCACCGGGTCCTGTCCGGCGCCCAGGCAGGCATGCCCGCTGGCCAGCGCCTTCTTCACCAGGATGCCCTTGGCATGGGCCGCGGCGTACTCGATGACCGGGCGCTCGGCGCGCTCGTTCAGGTTGTAGGTGACCATCGCGCAATCGCCCTCGCGCAGGGCGCGCAGGCCACCTTCGACGGTCTTGCCGGAGAGTCCGTAGGCGCCGATCAGGCCCTCGCGCTTGAGCGCGGCGAGAGTCGGGTAGACCTCGCTGTTCTCGAGGATATCCAGGTCGTTGCCATCGGAATGCACCAGCACCAGCTCGATCCGCTCGGTCTCCAGGCGCTTCAGGCTGCGTTCGACGGAGCGCCGGGTATGCGCGGCGGAGAAGTCGAAGACTGACTGGCCGTCGACGAACTCTTCGCCGACCTTGCTGACGATCACCCAATGTTCGCGCTGGCCGCGCAGCAGCGGGCCGAGGCGTTCCTCGCTGCGGCCGTAGGCCGGGGCGGTGTCGATCAGGTTGATGCCGAGGTCGCGGGCCAGGGCCAGCAGGTCGGCGGCTTCGCGGTCGTCGGGGATGGTGAAGCCGGAAGGGTACTTCACTCCCTGGTCGCGGCCGAACTTGACGGTGCCCAGGCCCAGCGGCGAAACGGCCAGGCCGGTGTCGCCCAGCGGGCGGTGCAGGTCGTGGAGGGTATCCCTGATCATGCGAAGGCTACCTCCCAGGCCGGTTCGGCGAGCGGCGGACGCGGCAGTTGCGGCAGCGCGGCATGTTCGCTGGGGCGGATGCCGTCTTCTTCCAGGCGGGCGCAGACCCGGTCGGCGAAGTCAGGGGCCAGCGCCAGCTTGGTCGGCCAGCCGACCAGCAGGCGTCCCTGTTCGGCGAGGAAGGCGTTGTCCGGACGCAACAGGTTGGACTGTGCCGGCTCGGCGCGATCCACCCGCAAGGTGGCCCACTGCGCCTGGCCGAGGTCGATCCAGGGCAGCAGCTTTGCCAGTTCGCGACGCGCTTCGGCGATCTGCGCGGCTTCGTCGCGGGCCACGCCATCGGCTTCGGCGATGTCGCCGCCGAGGTACCAGACCGACTGGCCGTCGCGGGTCGGATGGGTGGTCACGGTGATCCGTGGCTTCGGTCCTGCCCCCAGGCAGTGGGCGTACAGCGGTTTCAGGGTCGCCGCCTTGACCATCACCATGTGCAGCGGCCGCCGCTGCATGGCCGGTTGTTCCAGGCCCAGTTCGCGGAGCAGCGCCTCGTTGCCGGCACCGGCACTGAGCACCACGCGCTGGGCACGGATCTCCCGGCCGTCGACGCACAGGCCGGCCAGTTCCCGGCCTTCGCGCAGCGGTTCGATGCGTTCGCCGGCGAGCAGGCTGTCGCCGGCCAGTTCCGCCAGGCGGCGAATCAGGTCGGGGACGTCGAAGACGATTTCCGTGAGGCGGTAGGCCTTGCCCTTGAACCCCTTGTCGCGCAGCGCCGGAGGCAAATCCTCGCCCTTGGCCTGCTCGACCCGGCTGCGCACCGCCTTGCTGGCGAAGAAGCTGGTAAGGCTGCCGGCCAGGCCGCCCGGCGACCACAGGTAGTGCGCCTCGGAAAGCAGGCGCACGCCCCGCAGGTCGAGTTCGCCGTCGCTGCCGAGACAGGCGCGCCAGCGCCGCGGCATGTCGGCGATGGCTTCGGAGGCGCCGGTCAGGGCACCATGCAGGGCGTACTTGGCGCCGCCGTGGATGATCCCCTGCGACTTCACGCTCTGTCCGCCGCCGAGGCTGGCGCTTTCCACCAGCACGGTGGCGTAGCCGGCCCGGCGCAAGCGGGCGTTCAGCCAGAGGCCGGCGATACCGCCGCCAACGATGAGGATGTCGGTGGAAAGGGCTTGGGGCATGGGGCTGCCTTATCGGGAACGGAAAGGGCGCAGTATACAACCTGCGCCCGCGACGGTCGTTCAGTGCCCCGAAGCGCGGGAGAACAACTGGATCACCAGCACGCCGGCGATGATCAGGCCGATGCCGAGGAGGGCGGCGGGGTCCAGGCGCTGGCCGTAGACGAACATCGCCACCAGGCTGACCAGGACGATGCCCAGTCCGGACCAGATGGCGTAGACCACGCCGACCGGCAGGGTGCGCATGACCAGCACGAGCATGCTGAAGGCGAGCACGTAGCCGCCCACCACCAGCAGCAGCGGCAGTGGCTTGCTGAATCCGGCGACGGCTTTCAGCGAGGTGGTGGCGACCACTTCGGCGGCGATGGCGATGGCGAGGTAGAGATAGTTGGTCATGGCGGGGTCCTCCGGAAACTGCGGCCATTCTAGGGAGCCGGCGGATGGGATAAAGTCGTTACCTATCTTTATTGGAGATAGGTTATGCAGTGGAACCTGGAGCAGATCCGCCTGTTCGTCAGCGTCGCCGAGCGCCAGTCGTTCTCTGCCGCCGCCCGCGAACTGAAGCGGGTGCAATCGGCGGTGAGCAACGGCATCGCGCTGCTGGAGGCGGACCTCGGCGTCACCCTGTTCGAACGCAGCAGCGGACGCCAGCCGCGCCTGACCGACGAGGGCCGGGTGCTGCTGGCGGAGGCGCGCGAGGTGCTGCGCCAGTGCGAGCGCCTGCAGGGGCGCGCGCTGGGGCTGGCGCGCGGCGAGGAGCCGCGGCTGCGCCTGGCCCAGGACGAGGCGATGCCCTACCAGCCGGTGCTGGACAGCCTGGAAGCGCTGGCGCAGCGCTTTCCCAGTCTGGAGGTGCAGGTGTCCAGCGGCGGCCAGGGTGACGTCACCCGTCGTTTGCTCGAGGAGCAGGCTGACCTCGGCCTGCTGTTCCACCATGAGCGCATGCCTGAGTCGCTGGAGCGGCGGCGCCTCGGCAGCGTCGAGATGGTCACGGTGTGCGGTGCCGGCCACCCGCTGGCCGGGCTGCAACGGGTCAGTCGCCGCGAGCTGGCACAGCACCGGCAACTTTTGATCGTGCCCCAGCAGAGCGGCTATCCGGGCGGCGAGCAGATCAGCCCGCAGGTCTGGCGGCTGGACAGCTTCTATTCCATGGCCGAGCTGCTGATGCGCAACCTCGGCTGGGCCTGGCTACCGCGGCACGTGGTGCAGTATCCCACCTACGACCGGCTGATGGTGGAGCTGACCAGCGACTGGACGCCGCCGTCGCTGGTGGTCGAACTGGTCTGGCGGCGCAACGAGGTGCTCGGCCCGGCGGCGGCCTGGCTCGGCGAAACCTTCACCCGCCACCTGCGCGCCATCGGCTGAGCCGGTCGGCGGGAGTTTTGCTAAGCTGCGCGCCCATGAACCGTACCCTCTATACCCTGCTGTTCCACCTCGGCTTGCCGCTGGTGGCGTTGCGCCTGTGGTGGCGCGCGCGCCAGGCACCGGCCTATGCCAAGCGCATCGGCGAGCGTTTTTCCCTGTCTTTGCCCGAGGTGCCGCCCGGCGGCATCTGGGTGCACGCCGTCTCGGTGGGCGAGAGCATCGCCGCCGCGCCGATGGTGCGGGCGCTGCTGGAGCGCCATCCGCAGCTGCCGGTCACCGTCACCTGCATGACCCCGACCGGCTCGGAGCGCATCCGCGCATTGTTCGGCGAGCAGGTCCGGCACTGCTACCTGCCCTACGACCTGCCCTGGGCGGCGGCGCGCTTCCTCGACCGGGTGCGGCCGCGCCTGGCGGTGATCATGGAAACCGAGCTGTGGCCCAACCATATCCATGCCTGCGCCGTGCGCGGGATCCCGGTGGCGCTGGCCAATGCGCGCCTGTCCGAGCGCTCGGCGCGTGGCTACGCGCGCTTCGCCGGGCTGACCCGGCCGATGCTCGCCGAGCTGTCCTGGATCGCCGTGCAGACCGAGGCCGAGGCCGAGCGCTTCCGTCGTCTCGGCGCGCGTCCTGAGTGCGTCAGCGTGACCGGCTCGATCAAGTTCGACCTGCGCATCGACCCGCAGCTGCCGCTGGCCGCTGCCGCCCTGCGCGAGGAATGGGACGCGACGGCGCGACCGCTGTGGATCGCCGCCAGCACCCATGCCGGCGAGGACGAGATCGTCCTGGCAGCCCACCGGCGCCTGCTGGAAACGCGTCCCGACGCGTTGCTGATCCTGGTGCCGCGCCATCCGGAACGCTTCGCCGGCGTCCACGAGCTATGCCGCCGCGAAGGCTTCGCCACGGTCCGGCGCTCCGGCGGCGAGCCGGTGGCACGCGCGACCCAGGTGCTGCTCGGCGATACCATGGGCGAGCTGCTGTTCCTCTATGCCCTGGCCGACATCGCTTTCGTCGGCGGCAGCCTGGTGCCCAACGGCGGGCACAACCTGCTGGAGCCGGCGGCCCTGGGCAAGCCGGTGTTCGCCGGTCCGCACCTGTTCAACTTCCTCGACATCGCCGCGCAATTGCGCGACGCCGGGGCGCTGCTCGAGGTGACGGATGCCGGCGAGCTGTGCGACGGCCTCGCGCGCCTGTGGGCGCAGCCGGAGGTCGCGACGGCCATGGCCACTGCCGGAGAGAAGGTGCTGCGTAACAACCAGGGCGCCCTGGAGCGGCTGCTGGCGGGGTTGGCGCGGTTGCTCGGGCGCGGCGGGTAGAGCTCGCCCCGTCGGCCCTCCCCTGGCCCTGCATCGCGACAGGGCGTTTCAGAACGTCGGCGGGGTGATCACCCAGAGCACCAGGGTATCGCTGTCGCCCGGGTTGCCGTAGCGATGCGGTTCCTGGCTGGAGTAGCTGAAGCTGTCGCCCTCGCGGAGCTGGAAATGGCGGTCGCCGACCCAGAGTTCGAAGATTCCGCTGAGGATGTAGCCGGCTTCCTCGCCCTCATGGCTGTAGCTCTGCTGGCTGTAGGTGCCCGGCGGGAAACGCGAGTGGAGGATCTCCAACTGGCGGCTGGGCTGCGGGGTGAGCAGTTCGTCGATGATGCCGTCTTCGTAATGCACGCTCATGCGCGTGTTGCGCCGCACCACGTAGCCGGCGTCCGCCGGGTCCACCGCGGCCTCGCTGGCGAAGAACCACTGGATGGTCACGCCGAGGCTGCGGGCGATGTTGAACAGCGCCGGAATCGACGGATACGCCAGGTTGCGTTCCAACTGGCTGATGTAGCCGGCGGTGAGTTCGCTCTGTGCGGCCAGCTCGGCCAGGGTCAGGCCGCGGCGCTTGCGCAGGCCGCGGATGCGGGTGCCGAGGAAGTGCGTTTCGCTGCGCGGCGTGTCGGTGGCGTCCGGCGGTGACGGGCGGGGCATGCGGCGGGGTCCTGGCTGCGTTTGCGGCATTCTAGGGGCTGGGCCGGGACCCGTCGAGGGAGCCGCGGCCGCGCCGCTCAGATGCTCCAGGCGGCCTTGAGCCCTTCGTAGATCGCCTCCTCGGCGGTGCGGGGGGCCAGGCAGTCGCCGATCCGCAACACCTCCGCCAGGCCGTGCAGGCTGTCGGCCAGGCGGTCCACCGGCTGGTGGCCCTGGCATAGCACCAGGGTATCGACCTCCTCGAACAGCATCGCCTCGCCGCTGGCGCTGTGCTGCATGTACACCGTGGTATCGTCGCAGCCGTACAGGCGGGCGTAGGGCGTGACCGGGATACCCAGGCGGTGCAGTTCGCCGGCCAACTGGTCGCGCACGTACAGCGGCAGGCTCTCGCCGCAGTGGGTGCCGTTCACCGCCAGGCGCACCTGGTGGCCCTCGCGCACAAGCTTTTCCGCGATACCGGGGCCGATCCAGTCGCCCCGCCAGTCGGTGACCAGCACCGAGCGACCGACCCGCACCTCGCCGCGCAGCACCTGCCAGGCATCCACCACCTGCAGCTCGCCGCCGCGCTCGAAAGGCGGCCAATAGGGTTCGGCGCCGGTGGCGACGATCACCAGGTCCGGCCGTTCGCGCTCCACCAGCGCGCGGTCGACCGGCGTGTTGCGGCGTACCTCGACGCCGGCCAGTTGCATCTCCCGTTGCAGGTTGGTGGAGGCGCCGCCGAATTCCGCGCGGCGCGGCAGCAGTTGCGCCAGGTTGACCTGGCCGCCGAGCTGGGCGCCGGCCTCGCAGAGCACTACCTCGTGGCCGCGCTGTGCCGCCACCGCCGCCGCCTTCATCCCCGCCGGGCCGCCGCCGGCGACCAGCACGCGCTTGCGCCGCGAGGCCGGATTGGGCGTTGCGTAGGTCAGCTCGCGGCCGGTTTCCGGGTGCTGGATGCAGGAGATCGGATAGCCTCGGTGGAAATGTCCGATGCAGGCCTGGTTGCAGGCGATGCAGGCGCGCACGTCGTCGCTGCGCCCGGCCTCGGCCTTGTTCGGCATCTGCGGGTCGCAGATCAGCGCGCGGGTCATGCCGCAGACGTCGGCCTGGCCTCGGGCGAGGATGGCCTCGGCCTCCTGGGGCTGGTTGATGCGCCCGGTGACGAACAGCGGGATCGCCAGGCGCGCCTTGAAGGTACCGGCTTCGCGGGCCAGGTAGGCCGGCTCGATGGCCATCGGCGGGACGATATGGATGGCGCCGCCGAGGGAGGCCGAAGTGCCGGCGACGATGTGCAGGTAGTCCAGCTCGCCCTGGACCGCCTCGGCCGCCTGCAGCGACTCGCTTTCGCTGAGACCCTCGGGGTCGCGCTCGTCGGCGGACAGGCGCAGGCCGACGATGAAGTCCTCGGAGGTGGCCGCGCGCACCGCTGCCAGCACTTCGCGGAGGAAACGCAGGCGGGCATCGAGGTCGCCGTTGTAGCCATCCTTGCGGCGGTTCACCCGCGGGTTGAGGAATTGCGCCGGCAGGTAGCCGTGGCTGGCGACCACCTCCACCCCGTCCAGTCCTGCCTCGTGCAGGCGGCGCGCGGCGGCGGCGTAGCCGGCGACGATCTCGTCGATCAGCGGCTGGTCGAGTTCGCGTGGCATCACCCGGAACCGTTCGTTGGGCGAGGCCGAGGCGGAATAGGCCACCGCCAGCAGGCCGTCGGCGGACTCCATGATCTCGCGCCCGGGATGGAAGATCTGCGACAGCACCACGCAGCCTTCGGCGTGGCAGGCCTCGGCGACCCGCCGGTAGCCGGGGATGCAGGCATCGTCGGTGGCCATCAGCACGTGCGAGGTGTAGCGCGCGCTGTCGTGGACCCCCGCCACCTGCATGACGATCAGTCCGGCGCCGCCGCGGGCCCGGGCGCGGTGATAGGCGACGAGTGGCTCGTTGACCAGGTTGTCGGTAGGCATCGACGTGTCGTGGCCGCTCGACATGATGCGGTTTTTCAGGCGTTTGCCCCGGATTTCCAGGGGGCTGAACAGGTGCGGGAAATTCACGGTTGGCGTCCTTCTTGTTGTTCTCGCGGCGCGCTTCAGAAACAGGATATGAATTTACCATCAGTAAAAAATCAACTTGTTTTTTTAAAATCTACTGGATAGTTTCTGTCCCGTGGCCGCTTCCCGGCGGCTCGCTGCGATCCACTCCACAACAAGAACAAGAGGAGACGCACATGAACCGTTCCTTTCCGTTGCGCCGCGCGGCCAGCGCCCGTCCGCACCCGGTTTTTCCTTGTCGCGTCCTGCTCGGCGCTGTCCTGCTGGCGTTCGGCGGCCTCGCGCCGGTCCAGGCCGATGATGGCCTGGTGGTGGTCGGCTACGGCGGCGCCGGACAGAAGGCCCAGGAGGTGGCGTTCTTCCAGCCGTTCACGCAGCAGACCGGGATTCCCGTGGTGCAGAGCGAGTACAACGGCGAGATGGCCCGGATCAAGGTGATGGCCGACACCGGTCACGCCGACTGGGACCTGGTCCAGGTCGAGGGGCCGGACCTGGCGCGCGGTTGCGACGACGGCCTGTTCGAGCGTCTGGACTGGCAGGCCATCGGCGGCAAGCAGCAGTTGATCGCCAATGCCGCCCAGGAATGCGGTTCCGCCGCGCTGGTCTGGGGCGTGGCGATCGGCTACGACGCCGACCGGCTGCAACAGCCGCCGGCGTCCTGGGCCGACTTCTGGGACGTCCAGCGCTTCCCCGGCAAGCGCGGCCTGCGCAAGCGGGCGATCTACAACCTGGAGTTCGCCCTGCTCGCCGACGGCGTGCCACGCGAGCAGGTCTATCCGCTGCTGGCGACCCGCGCCGGTGCCGACCGTGCCTTCGCCAAGCTGGGCCAGCTCAAGCCCTACATCCAGTGGTGGGAGGCGGGAGCGCAGCCGGCGCAGTGGCTGGCCGCCGGCGACGTGGTGATGACGTCCACCTACACCGGGCGCATCGCCGACGCCCACCGCGCGGGGCGCAACCTGGCCCTGGTATGGCCGGGCAGCCTGTACGGCATGGACTACTGGGCGGTGGTCAAGGGTTCGAAGCGCGGCGCCGAGGCGCGTCGCTTCATCGCCTTCGCCAATGCCCCGGATGCCCAGGTGCGCTACGTCGAGAACATTCCCTACGGGCCGACCAACCGCCAGGCCGCCCAGCGCCTGCCCGCGCAACTGGCGAGCTGGGTGCCGACCGCGCCGGCGAACCTGGAGCAGGGCCTGGCGATGGACGACGAATTCTGGGTCGAGCACGGCGAGGAGCTGGAGGAGCGCTTCAACGCCTGGGCCAGCCAGTGAGACGGGCGCCACGTAACCTGCGATCATCGGGGCTGCCCGCCGGTGGTCGCGGGCGACGAGCAGGAGCCGCGAAAGGATGAACCAGGAAGTGCGCTTTTCCCGTCTGGAGCCAGAGCAGCGCAAGGCGCTGCTGATCGAGGCGACCCTGGCCTGCCTGAAGCGGCATGGCTTCCAGGGCGCCTCGGTGCGCAAGATCTGCGCCGAGGCCGGGGTATCGGTGGGCCTGATCAATCACCACTACGATGGCAAGGACGCGCTGGTGGCCGAGGCCTACCTGGCGGTCACCGGACGCGTCATGCGCCTGCTCCGCGGTGCCATCGACACCGCGCCGGGCGGCGCCCGCCCGCGGCTCTCGGCGTTCTTCGAGGCATCCTTCTCCGCCGAGCTGCTCGATCCGCAATTGCTCGACGCCTGGCTGGCGTTCTGGGGTGCGGTGGGCAGCATCGAAGCGATCGGGCGGGTCCACGACCATTCCTATGGCGAGTACCGGGCGCTGCTGGTCGGCGTGCTGCGGCAACTGGCGGAGGAGGGCGGCTGGGCGGACTTCGACGCGGAACTGGCGGCCATCAGCCTCAGCGCCCTGCTCGACGGGCTGTGGCTGGAGTCTGGGCTGAATCCCGCGACCTTCACGCCGCGGCAGGGCGTGCAGATTTGCGAGGCCTGGGTGGATGGCCTGGAGGCGGGCGCCCATCGCCGCTTCCGGCGTGCGATGGAAGCTTGTTGATCGTCCGTTCAGTAGTGGATAGGCTGCTGCTGGCAGCGGAAGGCGCCCCGGCCCCTTCCGCCCACCGTCCGACAACCCAGAACAAGAAACGCCCCGGCCCGCCGGAGGCGCAAGGTGATGGCGATGGTTCCGCGCGTATTGGTGGTCGACGACGACCCGGTGATTCGTGAGCTTCTCCAGGCCTATCTCGGCGAGGAGGGCTATGACGTCCTCTGCGCCGGCAACGCCGAGCAGGCGGAAGCCTGCCTTGCCGAGTGCGCCCATCTCGGCCAGCCGGTCGAGCTGGTGCTGCTGGACATCCGCCTGCCCGGCAAGGACGGCCTGACCCTGACCCGCGAGCTGCGGGTGCGCTCCGAGGTGGGGATCATCCTGATCACCGGGCGCAACGACGAGATCGATCGCATCGTCGGCCTGGAGTGCGGCGCCGACGATTACGTGATCAAGCCGCTGAACCCGCGCGAACTGGTGTCGCGGGCGAAGAACCTGATCCGCCGGGTGCGCCATGCCCAGGCCAGCGCCGGCCCCGCCCGGCAGGCCCTCAGGCAGTTCGGCGACTGGCTGCTGGACGCCGACCGGCGCCGCCTGATCGACCACGCGGGCAACGAAACCCTGCTCACCCATGGCGAATTCCAATTGCTCGGCGCTTTCCTGCGCAACAGCGGGCATACCCTGAGCCGCGACCAGTTGATGGACCAGATCCGCAACCGCGAGTGGCTGCCCAGCGATCGCTCCATCGACGTACTGGTCGGCCGCCTGCGTCGCAAGCTGCGCGACGACCCGGCCGAACCGCAACTGATCATCACCATCCACGGCGCCGGCTACCTGTTCACCGCCGCGGCCAGCGACGCCTGAGCCATGCAGGCCTGCTGGCTGGCGCTCTGCGGATGGCTGCTGGGCGGCCTGGCACAGGCTGCGGAGACCATCCGCTATTGCGACTATCCGGTATACCCGCCGATCTCCTGGAGCGACGGCCAGCAGGTCCGGGGGCTGGCGCCGGAGCTGGTGAAGCGGCTGTTCGGCGCGCTGGGCTACCGGGTCGAGGTGGTGGTGCTGGGCAACTGGCGGCGCTGCCTGCTCGACGCCGCCGCCGGACGGGTCGACCTGATACTGGCCTACCGCACGCCCGCGCGCGATCGCGACCTGGCGTTTTCCGCCGAGCCGGTGCTGCGCGAGGAGGTGGCGATCTTCTACAACCGCCAGCGGCCGGTGCGCATCCAATCCCTCGGCGACCTCGCCGGCTATCGCGGCGGGCTGTTGTTCGGCGAAAGCTACGGGGCGGACTTCGACCGCTTCGTCGGCCGCCACGGCAACGTCGAATGGGTTTCCGACAGCCGACAGAACTTCGGCAAGCTGGTGCGCCAGCGCATCGACTACATCGCCCACGAACGGCGCACCGGCACGCTGTTCGCCGAGCGCCTGGCCGGCGGCGAGAACATCCGTGCGCTGCCCGAACCGCTGACGGTGGACTACCTGCGGGTGGCGGTCTCGCGGCACTCGCCGCTGGCGGCGAAGATGGACGAGATCGACCGGGCCCTGCGTGGCTATCGCGACGACGGCAGCATCCAGCGTTGGCTGGACGACAGCGTGCGCGACTATCGGCGCCTCGCCGGCAACCGCGCGGACGCCTGGTGAGCGGCCACGGCGGAGTGTTGGCGCGGCGCCTGCTGTGGCGGGTGCTGCTGTTCAGCCTGTGTTTCACCGTCCTCGCCGGCGCCGTGCAGCTGTTCTTCGAATACCGCCGCGAAATGCGCGAGATCGAGGCGCGCCTGGAACTGATCCGCAGCGGCTACCTGGCCAGCTTCGAGCGCAGCCTGTGGGATCTCAACCAGGAGCAGTTGAACGTGCAGTTGCGCGGCCTCGGGGATTTCCCCGACATCGCCCGTGTCAGCCTGCAAAGCGCCGACTTCAACCTGTTGCAGGGCGACCAGCGTCCACGCGGCATGCTGCGGGTCGAGCGCTTTCCCTTGAGCTACCAGCCGCCGGGGGGCGAGCGTCGGCAACTGGGCGAGCTGGAGATCGCCATCGACCTGGCGGCGGTCTATCGCCGGCTGGTTTCCGGCGGCCTGGCCAGCCTCTTGTGGATGGGCAGTTTCCTTTGCGGCCTGGCGGTGGCCCTCAGTTGGCTGTTCCACAGCCTGGTCACTCGCCATCTGTGGCGCATGTCCGAGTTCGCCGGGCATATCGCCGAAGGCGACCTGCAACAGCCGCTGCGACTGGACAAGGTGGACCGCGAGCGCGATGAGATCGACGCCGTCGCCGCCGCCCTGGAAGACATGCGCCAGGCCCTGCGCACCGACCGCCGCCGGCGCGATGCCGATCGCGACGAGTTGCGCCGACAGGTCCAGCGACGCACCGCCAGCCTGCGTCGGGCGAAGGACCAGGCGGAAGCCGCCGACCGGGCGAAGAGCCGTTTCCTCGCGACCATGAGCCATGAGATCCGTACCCCGCTGAACGGCATCCTGGGCATGGCCGAGCTGCTGCGCGAGGCATCGCTCGGCGAGCGTGACCGCCAGCGCCTGCGGGCACTGGCGACAGCGGGGGAGGGACTGCTGGCGATCCTCAACGAGGTCCTCCACTTCGCCCGGCTGGAGGAAGCGCCGGATGTGCCGGAAGCGGTGGACTTTTCCTTGCGAAGCCTGCTCGAGGACGTCCTCACCCTGCTCGAACCGCGGGCGCGGGAGAACGCCACGCGGCTGGACCTGTGGCTGGACCCGCAGGTTCATGACGGCCATCGCGGCGCCGAGCAGTTCCTGCGCCAGGTGTTGACCAACCTGCTGGGCAACGCGGTGAAGTTCACCGAGGCCGGCGAGGTGCGCGTTCGCGTCGAGCGGCTGGTGCGCAGCGCAGGAAGCGAGCGACTGCGGCTGAGCGTCGCGGACGATGGAATCGGCATTCCCGAGGAAATGCGCGAACGCATCTTCGAACGCTTCACCCAGGGCGGCGACGCCGTGACCCGCCGTTACGGCGGAACCGGCCTGGGCCTGGCGATCAGCAAGCGGCTGGTGGAAGCGCTGGGCGGGCGGATCGGCGTGGAAAGCCGGGTCGGCCAGGGCAGCACGTTCTGGTTCGAGATCGAGCTGGCGCTGGCGAGCTTGTCCGGCGCGACGCCGCCGGCGGCATCGGTGTCTGCGCTGGAGGTGCTGCTGGTGGAGGACGTGGCGCTCAACCGCGAGGTGGCCCAGGGCCTGCTCGAGCGGGACGGCCACCGGGTGATGCTGGCCGAGGACGCGGGGCCGGCCCTGGCGTTGTGCCGGCAGCGGCGCTTCGACCTGATCCTGCTGGACATGCACCTGCCGGGGATGGCTGGCCTCGAGCTTTGCGCCGGGATTCGCCGGCAGCTCGACGGCCTGAACCGCGCCACGCCGATCTTCGCCTTCACCGCCAGCATCCAGCCGGACATGGTGCGTCGGTACTTCGCCGCGGGCATGCAGGGGGTGCTCGGCAAACCCCTGCGGATGGACGAGCTGCGCCGCGCGCTGGGCGAGGTCGGCACCAGCGTGCCTGCGCTTGCGGTGGACGCCGCGCTGGACCGGCAAATGCTCGAGACCCACCGCCGCCTGCTGGGGCGGCACAAGCTCGCCGGACTGCTGGGCAGCCTGCTGGGAAGCCTGGACGAGCAGTTGCCGCTGCTGGCCGAAGCCCTGGACCAGGCGGACCTGGCCGAGGCGGCGAACATCGCCCATCGCCTGTCCGGAAGCTGCCACTCCATGGGCCTGGTGGCGCTCGGCGCCGGCCTGGGCGAGCTGGAGCGCGAGGCCCTGGGCGCGGCCGGGGTCGACCCGCGGGCCTGGGGCGCACGCCTGGGTAGCCTGCGCCGCGACGGCGCCGAAGCCCTGCGCCGCGCCGGCTTCCTCGGCGAAGCCGACTCAGCGGCCGGTTGAGCGGCGCGGCGAACAACTTCCTTACAGCTTTTTACATCTTCGATCCGCGCGTTCAACGGCGTCTTACATCCGCCGCCAATAATCCGCTCATCCGTGCGCAAGACACGGCCTCTGACAGAGTGGAGACAAGAATAATGAGCCATCTCGAAGACCCCTGTGCGTACCCTCATCCGGAGGTGCGCCATGGCTGACGGCAAGGAAAGGCTGCAACTCACCCGGGCCCTGGCGAGCCGCCACATCTTCATGCTGTCCCTCGGCGGGGTGATCGGCACCGGGCTGTTCATGGGCTCCGGCGTGACCATCAACCAGGGCGGCCCGGCCGGCGCGGTGCTGGCCTACCTGGTGGCCGGGGTGCTGATGTACCTGGTGATGGTCTGCCTCGGCGAGCTGTCGGTGCAGATGCCGGTCTCCGGTTCGTTCCAGGCCCACGCGACGCGTTTCATCGGCCCGGCGACTGGCTTCATGATCGGCTGGGTCTACTGGATGAGCTGGGCCTCCACGGTAGGCCTGGAATTCACCGCGGCCGGGATGCTCATGACCCGCTGGTTCCCGGAGGTGCCCGTGTGGCTATGGTCGGGTTTCTTCGTGGTCGTGCTGTTCTCCCTCAATGCCCTGGCGACCCGCGCCTTCGGCGAGGCCGAGTACTGGTTCGCCGGGATCAAGGTGGCGGCGATCCTGGTGTTCATCGTGGTCGGGGGGCTGGTGATCTTCGGCGGTATCGAACTGAAGAGCGGTGCGCCGGCGCCGATGTTCTCCAACCTGGTCGGCGAGCGGCTGTTCCCCAACGGCCTGTCGGCGGTGTTCGCGGTGATGATGACGGTGGTCTATGCCTTCCAGGGTTGCGAGATCATGGGCGTCGCCGCCGGCGAGACCGAGCGACCGGAGAAGAGCATCCCGCGGGCGGTGCGCAACGTGGTGTTCCGCGTACTGATCTTCTACGTGCTGGCCATCGTCGTGCTTTCCGCCATCATTCCCTGGCAACAGGCCGGGCTGATGGAAAGCCCGTTCGTGCAGGTGTTCGACATGGTCGGGATTCCCTACGCGGCGGACCTGATGAACTTCGTCATCCTCACCGCCATCCTCTCGGTAGGCAACTCGGGCCTGTACGCCTCGACGCGGATCCTCTGGGCGATGTCCAGGACCGGCATGGCCCCGCGCGGCCTGTCGAAGCTCAGCGCGCGCGGCGTGCCGCTCTACGCGTTGCTGATCACCCTGTGCTTCGCCCTGCTCTCGTTGCTGACCAGCGTGGTCGCCGCCGACACCCTGTTCATGGTGCTGATGGCGGTGAGCGGGATGTCCGGCACCGTCACCTGGATCGTCATCGCCTACGCCCAATACCGCTTCCGCCGCGAGTACATGGCCAGCGGCGGCACGGTCGCCGAGCTGAAATATGCCGCGCCGCTGTTCCCGCTGGTGCCGTTGGCCTGCATCGCCGTGTGCTGCTCGCTGTTCGTCTTCCTCGCCCTCGATCCCACCCAGCGGCCGTCCTTGTACTGGGGCTTCGGCTTCATCGCCGCCTGCTACCTGGCCTATTACGTGGTTCGTCGCCGGCAGCCGCAGGGACTGGGCGACCCCGCCCTGGGACGGGCCGGCTGAACGGCCATTCGCAGGACCCGACGCCCGCCGCATCCGGCGGGCGTTTTCGTTTTCGCCTGGTTGGTTTGTTCGAAGTTGTAACAGCCGGCTCGCGCGGGCCTTCGCCGCTTTTCGGCGGATCGCATGGCGTGTGGCTTTGCGCCTGCCGCAGGGCCGTTACATACACCCGAATGGGTGGATTGTGGTCTTGTTGAACGAGTGTTTAGTATTGCCTGAAAGCCGCGATCGCCATCAACCAACAATAAGAACGAGGGCCGCATGACTGACCTTTCCCCATTGCAGACGCGGGTCGAAGCCGGGATCGCCTGGCTCGTCCTGAATCGTCCGCAACAGCGCAATGCACTGGATATCCCCACCCTGGAGGCCCTGCACGTCCGACTCGATGCCTGCGAGCGCGACCCGGCAGTGCGCGCCGTGGTCCTCGGCGGCAGCGGACGCAGCTTCTGCGCCGGGGCCGATCTCGCCGAATGGGCGGCGGCTGAAGCCCGTGGCGAGCTGGAAAGCTATGGCTGGACCGAGGCCGCCCACGCCCTGATGGGGCGCCTGCACGCCCTCGACAAACCCACAGTCGCCGCCGTCAACGGCAGCGCCGTGGGCGCTGGCATGGACCTGGCGCTGTGCTGCGATTTCCGCATCGCCGCCGCCTCGGCGCGCTTCAAGGCCGGCTACACCGGCATGGCCTACTGCCCGGACGCCGGCGCCAGTTGGCATCTGCCACGGCTGCTTGGCAGCGAGGCGGCCAAGCGCCTGCTGTTCCTCGACGAAGCCTGGAGCGCGGAGCGCGCCCTGGGCGCCGGACTGGTCGGCGAGGTGGTCGCCGACGAGCGCCTGGTTGAGACGGTCGTCGCCTTCGCTGCGCGTCTCGCCAGCGGCCCGACCTTCGCCTTCTCCCAGACCAAGCGCCTGCTGCGCGACGGCGCCGGGCGCTCGCTGGCCGAGCAGTTGCGTGCCGAGCAGGCCGCCGGGCTGCTCTGCGGGCGCAGCGAGGATGCCGCCGAGGCGCTGCGCGCCGTGGCCGAGAAACGTTCCCCTCAATTCAGCGGGCGCTAGGCGCCGAGCAGGTGATTCCCATGGATTTCAGGCTGACCCAGGAACAGGACATGCTGGTCGAGGCGGTGCGCAGCTTCGTCGAGAAGGAACTGCTGCCCCACGAGGACGATGTCGACCGCGCCGACGCGGTGTCGCCGGAGCTGGCCGCACAGATTCGCGGCAAGGCCCTCGCCGCCGGTTTCTATGCCTTCAACATGCCCGAGGAAGTGGGTGGCGGCGGCCTCGACTACCTGTCCCAGGCGCTGGTCGAACGCGAGCTGTCGAAGGTCTCCTGGGCCCTCCACGTATTCGTCGCGCGGCCCTCGAAGATCCTCATGGCCTGCACCGGAGAACAGCTCGGCGACTACCTGTTGCCCTGCGTGCAGGGCGAAAAGACCGATTGCTTCGCCCTCACCGAGCCGGGCGCCGGCTCCGACGCCAATTCGATCAAGACCCGCGCGGTGCGCGACGGCGACGCCTTCGTGATCAACGGTAGCAAGCACTTCATCAGCCACGCCGGGCACGCCGACTTCGCCATCGTCTTCGCCGTCACCGACAGCTACGAGCACAACGGCCGCAAGCGCAACGCGGTGACCGCCTTCCTGGTGGACAAGGGCACGCCCGGGATGACCGTGCGCCGCGGGCCGAAATGCGTGAGCAACCGTGGCTACCACACCTACGAGATCTTCTTCGACGATTGCCGGGTGCCGGCCTCCAAGGTGCTCGGCGAGGTCGGCAAGGGCTGGGAAGTGGCCAACGCCTGGCTCACCGCCGGACGGGTGATGGTCGCCGCCAACTGTGTCGGCCAGGCCCAGCGCGCCCTCGACCTGTCGCTGCGCTGGGCGGCCGATCGCAAGCAGTTCGGCCAGCCGATCGGCAGCTACCAGGGCGTTTCCTTCAAGCTCGCCGACATGGCCACGCAGATCCGTGCCGCCGAGCTGATGACCCTGCACACCGCCTGGAAGATGGACCAGGGCACCATGACCGACGGCGAGGCCGGCATGGCCAAGCTGTTCGCCAGCGAGACCCTCGGCAAGGTCGCCGACGAAGCGGTGCAGATCTTCGGCGGCATGGGCCTGATGGATGAAGGACCGGTCGAGCGCATCTGGCGCAACGCGCGGATCGAACGGATCTGGGAGGGCACTTCGGAAATCCAGCGGCACATCGTTTCCCGCGAACTGCTGCGGCCGTTGCTGCGTTGAAGTCCTGGCTCCCCTCTTCCTCCAGGGGAGAGGGGAAGGCTGCCATGTTCCGAATCGAGAACCGACATGAATCGTGAAAACCTCAAGCGCCTGCTGGCACCCAGGCATCTCGCCTTCATTGGCGGCCGTGGCATGGCGCGTGCCCTGAAACGCTGTGCCGAAGGCGGTTTCGCCGGCCAGTTGTGGCTGGTCAATCCGCAGCACGCCGAACTCGAAGGCGTACCCTGCGTGGCCAGCGTCGCCGACCTGCCGTGCGGCCCGGACGCGGCGTTCGTCGCCACCAACCGCGAACTGACCCTCGACGCGGTCGCCGCGCTCGCCGCCAAAGGCGCCGGCGGGGCGATCTGCTATGCCTCCGGCTTCGCCGAAACCGGCGAACAGGGCCTGGCCGTGCAACGCCGGCTGCTGGCCGCCGCCGGCGAAATGGCGCTGCTCGGCCCGAACTGCTACGGCTTGCTCGACTACCTGCACGGCGCCGCGCTATGGCCGGTGGCACATGGCGGTCGGCGGGTGGAGCGGGGCGTCGCGGTGCTGACGCAGAGCGGCAACTTCGCCTACAACCTGTCGATGAGCGACCGTTCGCTGCCGGTGGCCTATATGGCATCGGTGGGCAACCAGGCGCAGCTGGGCATCGCCGAGCTGATGGACGTGCTGCTCGACGAGCCGCGGGTGACTGCCATCGGCCTGCATCTGGAAGGGCTGAAGAACGTCCCGGGGTTCGCCCGTGCGGCCTACAAGGCGTTGCAGAAAGGCGTGCCGGTGATCGCCCTGAAGACCGGGGTGTCGAAGATCGGCGCGGCCCTCGCGCTCAGCCACACCAGTTCCCTGGCCGGTTCCGACGCGCTCTACGACAGCCTGTTCGAGCGCCTCGGGGTGATCCGCGTGAGCGGCCCGGTGAGCTTCGTCGAAACCCTCAAGGCCGCCGCCTGCGGCCACCTGCCTGGCGGGCCGAGCCTGGTCGCGCTGGCCTGTTCCGGCGGCGACGCCGGGTTGATCGCCGATTACGCCGAGCGCAACGGCCTGGGGTTGCCGTCTTTCGACGCCGGACAGCGCGACGAACTGGCCGGGGTGCTGCCCGACTACGCCAACATCGCCAACCCGCTGGACTTCACCACCGCCATCTGGGGCGATGCCGCGGCCCTGGAGGAAATGCTCGACAGCGCTCTGCGCAGCCCTGCCGACGCCGCCCTGCTGGTGCTCGACTATCCGGGCGAGGAAACCGGCGAGCGGCCGCAGTGCGACCTGCTTCTGCAACGCTACTGCGCCGCGCTGAAGCGCCACGGCAAAGTCGGCTTCATCGCCTCGGCGTTCCCGGAACTGCTGCCGGCCCGGGCCCGCGAGCTGTTGCACGGCGAGGGCGTCGCCGCGCTGCAGGGCGTCGAGGATGGTCTCGCCGCCTGGGGACGGATCGCCCGCTACCGCCAGCGCCGCGCGGCGCTGCTGGAGCGCGGTGAGGCGGCGTTGGTGCCGATCTGCCCAGGGCCGCTGGCGGGCGACGGCTACCTGCTCGACGAGTGGCAATCCAAGCAGGCGCTGAAACCCTTCGGCCTGCCACTGCCCCAGGGGGTGCTGAGCACCCCCGGCCAGGCCCGCGAAGCGGCCCTCGACCTCGGCTTCCCGCTGGTGCTCAAGGCGGTCAGCGCCGCACTGCCGCACAAGACCGAGGCCGGTGGCGTGGCGCTCGGCCTACGCAACGAGGCGGCGTTGGAGGCGGCATTGTTCGACATGCGCGAAAGCCTGGCCCGGCACGCGCCGCAACTGGTCTTCGAGCGTGTTTTATTGGAGCGCATGGCTGGCGCGCCGCTGGCCGAGCTGATCGTCGGGGTCAAGCGCGAGGAGGGCTTCGGCCTGGCATTGGTGATCGGTGCCGGCGGGATACTCGTGGAGCTGCTGCGCGACAGTCGCAGCCTGCTCCTGCCAACCACCGACGCGGCGATCCGCGATGCCCTGCTGAGCCTGCGCAGCGCGCCGTTGCTCAGCGGCTTCCGCGGTCGCCCGGCAGTGTGCATGGAGGCCCTGGTGGCGGCGATCCGCGCGGTCGCCGAATTCGCCTGCGAACATGCCGAGCGCTTGCTGGAGCTGGACGTCAATCCGTTGCTGGCGGATGCCGAGGGAGCGCTGGCGGTGGATGCGTTGATCCGGCTGGCCAATGGCTGAAGGCCGGGGGGACACGACGGCTCCCCCTCCCGCTTGTGGGAATGGGAGCAAGAGCGCTGCGGCGCGAACGGCGACTCCGATGGTCGCCGAACTGGACGAGGATATTGCCCATGCAACCACAGAAGACCCTCACCGCCGGCCAGGCCCTGGTCCGCTTGCTGGCCAACTACGGCGTGGATACCGTTTTCGGCATCCCCGGCGTGCATACCCTGGAGCTGTACCGCGGACTTCCGGGCAGCGGCATCCGCCACGTGCTGACCCGCCACGAGCAGGGCGCCGGCTTCATGGCCGACGGTTATGCGCGGGTCAGCGGCAAGCCGGGAGTGTGCTTCGTCATCACCGGGCCGGGCGTGACCAACGTCGCCACCGCCATCGGCCAGGCCTACGCCGACTCGGTGCCGCTGCTGGTGATTTCCAGCGTCAACCACAGCGCCAGCCTGGGCAAGGGCTGGGGCTGCCTGCACGAGACCCAGGACCAGCGTGCCATGACCGCGCCGATCACTGCCTTCTCCGCCCTGGCCTTGAGCCCGGAACAGCTGCCCGAACTGATCGCCCGGGCCTACGCGGTGTTCGACAGCGAGCGTCCGCGCCCGGTGCATATCTCGATCCCGCTCGACGTGCTTGCCGCGCCGGTGGCCCATGACTGGAGCGCTGCCGTGGCGCGCCGCCCTGGTCGTGGCGTGCCGTGCACCGAGGCATTGCGGGCGGCGGCGGAGCGCCTGGCTGCGGCCCGGCGACCAATGCTCATCGCCGGCGGCGGCGCGCTGGCGGCCGGCGATGCGCTTGCCGCGCTGAGCGAGCGCCTGGCCGCGCCGCTGTTCACCAGCGTCGCCGGCAAGGGCCTGCTGCCGCCGGACGCGCCGCTCAACGCCGGGGCCAGCCTGTGCGTAGCGCCGGGCTGGGAGATGATCGCCGAGGCCGACCTGGTGCTGGCGGTGGGCACCGAGATGGCCGACACCGACTTCTGGCGCGAACGCCTGCCGCTGTCCGGCGAACTGATCCGCGTCGATATCGACCCGCGCAAGTTCAACGACTTCTATCCCTCTGCCGTAGCGCTCAGGGGCGATGCCCGGCAGACCCTTGAGGCGCTGCTGGCGCGCCTGCCGCAGGAGGCCCGCGACGCCGCGCCGGCCGCCGCGAGGGTGGCGCGCCTGCGCGCGGAGATCCGCGCGGCACACGCGCCGCTGCAGGCGCTGCACCAGGCGATCCTCGACCGGATCGCCGCCGCGCTGCCGGCCGATGCTTTCGTCAGCACCGACATGACCCAACTGGCCTATACCGGCAACTACGCGTTCGCCAGCCGAGCGCCGCGCAGCTGGCTGCATCCCACCGGCTACGGCACCCTCGGCTACGGCCTGCCGGCCGGCATCGGCGCCAAGCTCGGCGCCCCGCAGCGCCCGGGCCTGGTGCTGGTCGGCGATGGCGGCTTCCTCTACACCGCGCAGGAACTGGCCACCGCCAGCGAGGAACTGGACAGTCCGCTGGTGGTGCTACTGTGGAACAACGACGCGCTCGGCCAGATCCGCGACGACATGCTCGGCCTGGACATCGAGCCGGTCGGCGTGCTGCCGCGCAACCCCGACTTCGCCCTGCTGGGCCGCGCCTACGGTTGCGCGGTGCGCCAGCCGCAGGACCTGGACGAACTGGAGCGCGACCTGCGCGCCGGCTTCGGGCAGCCCGGCGTGACCCTGATCGAACTGCGGCACGCCTGCGCGCGCTGACCGCCGGACAAGGAGAGCATCCATGCGCTATTCCGACTTCACTCAACGTATCGCCGGCGACGGCGCCGCTGCCTGGGACATCCACTATCGCGCGCTGGCGCGGGTCGAGCAGGGCGAGGAAATCCTCCTGCTGTCGGTCGGCGACCCCGACTTCGATACCCCGGCGCCCATCGTCCAGGCGGCCATCGACAGCCTGCTGGCCGGCAACACCCACTACGCCGACGTGCGCGGCAAGCGCGCCCTGCGCCAGCGCATCGCCGAGCGCCACCGGCGGCGCAGCGGCCAGGCGGTGGACGCGGAGCAGGTGGTGGTGCTGGCAGGTGCCCAATGCGCGCTGTACGCGGTGGTGCAGTGCCTGCTGAATCCGGGCGACGAGGTGATAGTCGCCGAGCCGATGTACGTCACCTACGAAGCGGTGTTCGGCGCCTGTGGCGCGCGGGTGGTGCCGGTGCCGGTGCGCTCCGAGAATGGCTTCCGCGTGCAGGCCGAGGAGGTCGCCGCACTGATCACCCCGCGCACGCGCGCGATGGCGCTGAACAGCCCGCACAACCCGTCCGGCGCCAGCCTGCCGCGGGCCACCTGGGAAGCCCTGGCCGAGCTGTGCATGGCCCATGACCTGTGGATGATCTCCGACGAGGTCTACAGCGAACTGCTGTTCGACGGCGAGCATGTCAGCCCGGCCAGCCTGCCGGGGATGGCCGACCGTACCGCGACCCTCAACAGCCTGTCGAAATCCCACGCCATGACCGGCTGGCGGGTCGGCTGGGTGGTCGGTCCCGCAGCACTCTGCGCGCACCTGGAGAACCTCGCCCTGTGCATGCTCTATGGCTCGCCGGAATTCATCCAGGATGCCGCCTGCACCGCGCTGGAAGCGCCGCTGCCGGAGTTGGAGGCGATGCGCGAGGCCTACCGCCGCCGCCGCGACCTGGTAATCGAGTGCCTGGCCGACAGCCCCGGCCTGCGTCCACTGCGCCCGGACGGCGGCATGTTCGTGATGGTCGACATCCGTCCCACCGGACTTTCCGCCCAGGCCTTCGCCGACCGCCTGCTGGACCGCCATGGCGTATCGGTGCTCGCCGGCGAAGCCTTCGGCCCGAGCGCCGCCGGTCACATCCGCCTCGGCCTGGTGTTGGGCGCCGAACCGCTGCGCGAAGCCTGTCGGCGCATTGCGCTGTGCGCCGCCGAGTTGCTCGGCCAGGCCTGAACCCCTCGGCCGCGAGCGATGCGGCCGGTCACCACGATTCGGAAACCACGATGAACGTACTGATCGTCCACGCCCACAACGAACCGCAATCCTTCACCCGCGCGCTCTGTGACCAGGCATGCGAGACCCTGGCAGGCCAGGGCCACGCGGTGCAGGTCTCGGATCTCTACGCGATGAACTGGAATCCGGTGGCCAGTGCCGCCGACTTCGCCGAGCGCGCCGATCCCGACTACCTGGTGTACGCCCTGGAGCAGCGCGAGAGCGTCAAGCGCCAGAGCCTGGCCGCCGACATCCAGGCCGAGCTGGACAAGCTGCTGTGGGCCGACCTGCTGATCCTCAACTTTCCGATCTACTGGTTCTCGGTGCCGGCGATCCTCAAGGGGTGGTTCGACCGGGTACTGGTGTCCGGGGTCTGCTATGGCGGCAAGCGCTTCTACGACCAGGGTGGCCTGGCCGGCAAGAAGGCGCTGGTCAGCCTGACCCTGGGCGGGCGCCAGCACATGTTCGGCGAGGGTGCCATCCACGGACCGCTGGAGGACATGCTGCGGCCGATCCTGCGCGGCACCCTGGCCTATGTCGGCATGCAGGTGCTGGAGCCCTTCGTCGCCTGGCACGTGCCATACATCAGCGAGGAAGCGCGCGGCAACTTCCTGCGCGCCTACCGGGCGCGGCTGGAAAATCTCGAGCAGGATGTACCCCTGCGGTTCCCGCGGCTGGAGCAGTTCGACGCGCTGCTCCAGCCGCTGGCGCGCTGACCCGGGCGACGCGCGCCAGGCCAGTCAAGCGAAGACGCCCCCGACCGGGGGCGTCTTGGCTCGTGCTAGTACTGCTGGCGCGGCTTGCTCTGTAACTGCTCGGCGGCGGCCTTGGCCAGGTCCGGCGGGAGGAAGTCCTTGTCCGGATCGTAGTCCTGCTTCAGGTAGGCGCTGAGCGCCTCCAGGTCGGCCGGGCTGAGGGTGCCGGCCGCCTGCTTCAGGCGCAGGGTATCGAGGATGTAGTCGTAGCGGCTGTTGTTGTAGTCGCGCACGGCGGCGTACAGCTGGCGCTGGGCGTTGAGCACGTCGACGATGTTACGGGTGCCGACCTGGTAGCCGATCTCGGTGGCTTCCAGCGAACTCTGGTTGGAGATGATCGCCTGGCGCCGCGCCTGGACCTGCTCGACGTCGGTATTCACCGCGCGGTGCAGGTTGCGGGTATCCTGCACCACCTGGCGGCGCTGGCCTTCGCGGGATTGCTCGCTCTGGTTGAGGCGCTGGTAGGACTCGCGGACCTGGGAGGAGGTCAGGCCGCCGCTGTAGATCGGGATGTTCAGTTCCAGGCCAATGCTGCGCTCGTCGACATACTTGCCATAGTGCACCAGCGGATTGGCGGCGCTGTTGGCGAAGCCGAGGGCGTCGTTGTCGCCCTTCTGGTACTGGGCCACGGCATCGAGGGTCGGCAGGTGCCCGGCCTTGCGCTGGCGGAGGGTTTCCTCGGCGGCGTTGACCGCGTAGTTGCTGGCCAGCAGGCGCAGGTTCTGCTGCACCGCGGTGTCGACCCAGGCCTTGGCGTCGTTCGGCGCCGGCGGCACCACCGGCAGGGTGTGGCGCATGCCCTCGATGGCGCTGTAGTCGCGGTTGGTCAGGGTCACCAGGGCCTGGAAGGCATCGTCCACGCGCTGTTCGGCGATCAACCGGTTGGCGCGGGCGGTGTCGTAGCTGGCCTGGGCCTCGAGCACGTCGGTCTTGTCGGAAAGGCCCACGTCGAAGCGCTCGTTGGCCTGGTCCAGCTGGCGCTTGAAGGCGGCTTCCTCGGCCTTGCTGGTGGCCAGGTTGTCCTGGGCGCGGAGCACCGTGAAGTAGGTCTCGGCGCTGCGCAGGATCAGGTCCTGCTGGGTCGCGGAGAATTCCAGCCGGGCCTGGTCGCTGGTTTCCTTGGCGGCCTGCCACTGGAACCAGCGGTCGGCGCGGAACAACGGCTGGCTGAGGGTGGCCTGGACGACCTGGCTGTTGCGCTTGACGGTCGCCGGACGCTCGTCGAATGCGATCCGGGTGTCTCCGACGCGGGCGCCGGCGCCGAGTTGCGGCAGCAGGCCGGCGCGGGCCTGGGGCACCACTTCCTTGCGCGCCAGGTAGTCGGCCTGGGCGGCGGCGAGGTCGGCGTTGTTGTCGACGGCTTCCTTGTAGACGCTGATCAGGTCGGTCTTGGTCGGCAGCGGGGTCGGCTGGGCGGCCCAGGCGACACCGGTAGCAGCGGCCACGGCGGCCGCCAGGGAGAGTCTGCGCAGCATTCGTTCGTCCTGGAAAAGATGCGAGGTGGGGCAAGGCTAAGGTCGCTACCGGTGGCGGTCAAGGCACCTGCGCGGCAACTGATCGAAGAGCCAGTCCGGATCGATGTGCCGGCGAACGTGCGGGGATCTGCGTCTTCCCTGGCGAGAGGGCGCCGGACTGGACCATGACTGCCGGTCGGGCGGGGCGTTTTCCCGTTGGCGTATCCCGCCGGTGTTGATTAGACTGCCGGGGTTCTTGTCGGGGTGCCCTATACGAGGGGCTGAGATCGGATAGTTCCGGATCCCGTTGAACCTGATCGGGCTAGCGTCCGGTTCCGCCTCGCGCGGACCGCAGCAACCCGCGTAGGGAACAAGATGTCCGCGCCATGCCTGCCTTGCCGGCGCGTCCTTCTCGCCACCAGTCCCGGTGGCCCCGCGTGCCAGGTTCTCCCGACAATCACCCAGGAGAGCCATCGATGAGCGCAACGCAGAAGAACAACATTACCCGCCTTGAGCAGCTCGACCGCCAGTCGACGCAGCCTTTCCCGAACTCGCGCAAGGTCTACCTGACCGGCTCGCGCCCGGACATCCGCGTCCCGGTGCGGGAAATCTCCCTCGCCGACACCCCCACCGCCTTCGGCGGCGAAAAAAACCCGCCGGTGTTCGTCTACGACACCTCCGGCCCGTATACCGACCCTGAGGTCCGCATCGACCTGCGCAAGGGCCTGCCTGACGTGCGTTCGCGCTGGATCGACGAGCGCGGCGACACCGAGATCCTCCCCGGCCTGACCTCCGAGTTCGGCCAGGCCCGCCTGGCCGACGCCAGCCTCGACGCCCTGCGCTTCGCCCACGTGCGCACGCCGCGCCGGGCCAAGCCGGGCGCCAACGTCTCGCAGATGCACTACGCGAAGAAAGGCATCATCACCCCGGAGATGGAATACATCGCCATCCGCGAGAACATGAAGCTGCAGGAAGCCCGGGCCGCCGGCCTGCTCGACCAGCAGCACCCGGGGCACAGCTTCGGCGCCAACATCCCGAAGGAAATCACCCCCGAGTTCGTCCGCGAGGAAGTCGCCCGCGGCCGCGCGATCATTCCGGCGAACATCAACCACACCGAGCTTGAGCCGATGATCATCGGCCGCAACTTCCTGGTGAAGATCAACGGCAACATCGGCAACAGCGCGCTGGGCTCGTCGATCGAGGAAGAGGTGGAGAAGCTCACCTGGGGCATCCGCTGGGGCGCCGACACGGTGATGGACCTGTCCACCGGCAAGCACATCCATGAAACCCGCGAGTGGATCCTGCGCAACAGCCCGGTACCGATCGGCACCGTACCGATCTACCAGGCGCTGGAGAAGGTCAACGGCGTCGCCGAGGACCTGACCTGGGAAATCTTCCGCGACACCCTGATCGAACAGGCCGAGCAGGGCGTCGACTACTTCACCATCCACGCCGGCGTGCTGCTGCGCTATGTGCCGCTGACCGCCAAGCGGGTCACCGGCATCGTTTCCCGCGGCGGCTCGATCATGGCCAAGTGGTGTCTGGCGCACCACCAGGAGAACTTCCTCTACACGCATTTCGAAGAGATCTGCGAAATCATGAAGGCCTATGACGTCAGCTTCTCGCTGGGCGATGGCCTGCGTCCGGGCTCGGTGGCCGACGCCAACGACGCCGCCCAGTTCGGCGAGCTGGAGACCCTCGGCGAGCTGACCAAGATCGCCTGGAAGCACGACGTGCAGGTGATGATCGAAGGTCCCGGCCACGTGCCGATGCAATTGATCAAGGAAAACATGGACAAGCAGCTGGAGTGCTGTGACGAGGCGCCGTTCTACACCCTCGGCCCGCTGACCACCGACATCGCCCCCGGCTACGACCACATCACCTCCGGCATCGGCGCGGCGATGATCGGCTGGTTCGGCTGCGCCATGCTCTGTTACGTCACGCCCAAGGAGCACCTGGGTCTGCCGAACAAGGATGATGTGAAGACCGGGATCATCACCTACAAGATCGCCGCCCATGCCGCCGACCTCGCCAAGGGCCACCCGGGCGCGCAGATCCGCGACAACGCGCTATCCAAGGCGCGCTTCGAGTTCCGTTGGGAGGACCAGTTCAACCTTGGCCTGGACCCGGACACCGCGCGGGCGTTCCATGACGAGACCCTGCCGAAGGACTCGGCCAAGGTCGCGCACTTCTGCTCCATGTGCGGACCGAAGTTCTGCTCGATGAAGATCACCCAGGAAGTCCGCGACTACGCCAAGGAGAACGGCCTGTCCGACGAGAGCAAGGCCATCGAGGCTGGCTTCCAGGAGCAGGCGGCGCGCTTCAAGGACGAAGGATCGGTGATCTACAGGCAGGTGTAGGCCGCGCCACGGGGCCCCTCGCCGTGACGAGGGGCTGCGGAGCGTCGGAAGCGTCAGCCGCGGCCGGGGAACAGGTTCGGCTTGACGATGCCGTTCAGGCGCGGATACGGGATCTTCAGTTCGGGGTGGGCATAGGAATACGGCGCGATGGAGTAGGCGTCGTACTTCAGCGTCACCGCGCCGAAGGTCAATGCCACGTGCGGGGTGCGCTGGAACGGCCAGGTCTTCTGGAAATCGGCGTCCTGGTCGAGCTTGTTGGCCAGCAGCCAGGCCTTGTGCGCCAGCTCGGCCTGTTTCCAGAAGGCTTCTTCCTGGCCGGGAACCAGCATGTCCTGCAGGCTCAGCACCTTGTGCTGCCTGCGGTCGTAGTTGATGAAGCCGCGACCGGGCATGCCGTGGGCGCCGCCGGTGAACAGGTAGCTGGAAAGCTCGATGATCACCAGACCGTCATGTTGTTCGCGCACCTTGGCTTGCAGGTAGCTGCTCCAGCCCGGCTCGGCGCTGTCCAGGAACTGCCGCTCGTAGGCCGCCAGCGATGTCGGCAGGGGCGTTTCGTTGTTTTCCCGGGTCATTTCCAGCAGGGCGCGTTCGACGATCGGGTCCAACTGCGGTTCGTCGGGGAACTTCAAGGTGTCGATGTTTACCAAGGGACACTGTTCGCCCTGACAGCCGGGCTTCAGGTGCTCGCTGGCGAGGCGCTCGGTGGGCAGCGGGTCGTCGAGGCCGGGCTTGAAGAGGCTCTGGCAGGCGCTCAGCAGAACGACCAGGCTGCCGAGGGCGGCGAATTTCAGAAGGCGCATGGGATTCCTTTTGCGACGGTGGATGGGCGGGCTCGAAGCGTCGACCAGTCCGTTTCGACCCTGGCGTCGCGCTTGAGTTCGGCCCGCGCAAACCCCAAGTATGGCCTAGCCGTGGCCGGGAAACACGCCCGTGCGGCGAGCGCCACGAAGTTTTCCCGAGCTGTCCTGAAAGTGGCTGCGCCCTGCGCCGGGCCGCGATAGGATGGCGCGAAACCCACATACCCGAGTGAAGTGAGTCGAGGATGTCCGAAACCTTCAAACCCGCCCCCGGTGACGTCGAGCTCGTGCAGCGCGAGGAATGCTTCCGCGGCTTCTATCGTCTCGATCGCCTGCGCCTGCGGCATCGCCAGTTCGACGGCAGCATGGGCCGGGAAATCAGTCGGGAACTGTTCGTCCGCCATGACGCGGTCTGCGTGCTGCCCTACGACCCGCAGCGCGATTGCGTGGTGCTCATCGAGCAATTCCGCGTCGGGGCGATGCAGAAGCTCGCCAACCCCTGGCTGCTGGAGCTGGTCGCCGGCCTGATCGACAAGGACGAGCAACCGGAGGAAGTGGCCCATCGCGAGGCGATGGAGGAGGCCGGGCTGACTCTCGGTGCGCTCTGGCCGATAACCCAGTACCTGCCGTCGCCGGGCGGCACCGACGAAGTGGTGCACCTGTTCGTCGGCCGTTGCGACAGCGAAGGCGTCGGCGGCGTGCATGGCTTGCCGGAGGAGGGCGAGGACATCCGCGTCCACGTCTGGCCGTTGGAAGATGCGCTGCAGGCCGTGCGCGACGGGCGGATCAACAACGCGGCGAGCATCATCGCCCTGCAGTGGCTGGCCCTGAACCGGGCCGAGGTGCGTGGGCTATGGGCCTGAACCTGCTGCGCGAGCGCTACCGGGTCGACCTGGCCAGCCTGCAGGCGACCTGCGAAGCGAACTACGCGCGGCTCATGCGCCTGCTCCCGGACATGCGCGAGGCGCAGGCCTCGCGCCGGGTCGCGCTGAGCGAAGGGGAGCGGCTGCTCGGCGTACTTGCGCTGGAAGTGACCGAGGCCTGCCCCTACACCACCACCCTTCAGGTGCGCCAGGAACTGGGCCTGCCCTGGTTGCCGGCGCCGCGGCTGGAAGTGCGGGTCTACCACGATGCGCGGATGGCCGAGGTGATCGGCGCAGAACAGGCGCGGCGGCTGATGGCGATCTATCCCTACCCGAACCAGGCGATGCACCAGCCCGACGAGAAGAACCAGCTCAACCTGTTCCTCGGCGAGTGGCTCGCCCATTGCCTGGCCTGCGGCCACGAAATGGAGCCGGTGGCCCAGCGCTGAGCGGTTGCAGGCAAAAGGCCAGTTGAATGACATCAAGCCAAAAGTAGTCCTCGCAACTGTGATCTGTTCCGCTTTCCGGGTTTGCCGCCACTTTCGTCGGTCACCATAATCATCCCTTTCACCGCGGACGCCTCGCCTTCAGGAGACGGCCCCTTGTCACGCCATTCGAACACTCCCGCCACCGACGCCTCCGTACTGCTGGTGCAGCTCTCGGACAGCCACCTGTTCGCCGAGGATGGCGCGCGCCTGCTTGGCATGGATACCGCCCATAGCCTGGAGAAGGTGGTCGAGCGGGTCGCCCGGGAGCAGCCGCGGATCGACCTGATTCTCGCCACCGGCGACGTCTCCCAGGACGGCAGCCTCGATTCCTACACACGCTTCCGCAGGTTGAGCGCCCCCCTGGACGCGCCGTTGCGCTGGTTCGCCGGTAACCACGACGAACGCGAGCCGATGCAACGGGCGACCGAGGGCAGCGACCTGCTGGAGCAGGTCGTCGACGTCGGCAACTGGCGCGTGGTGTTGCTCGACTCGAGCATTCCCGGCGCGGTGCCGGGCTATCTCGAGGAGGATCAGCTGGAGCTGCTGCGGCGCGCCATCGACAGCGCCGGCGAACGCTTCCTGCTGGTTTCCTTCCATCACCACCCGGTGCCGATCGGCAGCGACTGGATGGATCCCATCGGCCTGCGCAACCCGCAGGCGCTGTTCGACCTGCTGGCGCCCTATCCGCAGGTACGCTGCCTGCTGTGGGGGCACATTCACCAGGAGTTCGACCGCCAGCGCGGCCCGCTGCGCCTGCTGGCTTCGCCGTCCACCTGCGTACAGTTCGCCCCCGGTAGCAGCGACTTCACCCTCGACCGCCTGGCGCCGGGCTACCGCTGGTTGCGCCTGCACGACGACGGGCGCCTGGAAACGGGGATCTCGCGGGTCGACGACGTCGTCTTCGAAGTGGACTACGACACCGCCGGATACTGACATGCCCCCGGTCGCGGGATACCGCGGCCACGTGCGTCGTTGCCGATCGGCGCGCAGGCTGGAAGATGAAGCCTGGAAGCTGTTACCGTTCGGCTTTCCCTACCGAGTTGAAGCCCATTAGCCCGTTCCCGATGACCGCGACCAGCCCATCCCTGCTGTATATCCACGGCTTCAACAGTTCGCCCGAATCGCACAAGGCGCGTCAGCTGCAGGCGGCCTTCGGCCACTTGGGCCTGGCCGAAGGCCTGCGCGTCCCGGCCCTGCACCATCACCCACGGCAGGCTATCGCCCAGTTGGAGCGGGCCATCGCCGAGCTCGGGCGACCGGTGCTGGTCGGCAGCTCCCTGGGTGGCTACTATGCGACCCATTTGGCGGAGCGCCATGGCCTGGCGGCGATCCTGGTCAATCCGGCGGTCGCCCCGCATCGCTCCTTCGACGGCTACCTGGGCGCGCAGACCAACCACTACAGCGGCGAGACCTGGGAACTCACCGAGGACCACGTGGCGGCGTTGGCCGAACTGGAAGTCACGCACCTGCAACGTCCCGAACGCTACCAGGTATGGCTGCAGACCGCCGACGAAACCCTCGATTATCGCGTCGCGCAGGCCTTCTACCGAGCCTGCGCGCTACGTATCCAGGCCGGCGGCGACCACGGTTTCCAGGGCTTCGCCCGGCACCTGCCGGCGCTGCTGGCGTTCGCCGGCTACCCGTCGGCGCTATGGCGCGACACCGATTTTTCGACTTTTGACTGAATAGAGACCCCATGGCTACTTACAACGCAGACGCCATCGAAGTCCTTTCCGGCCTCGACCCGGTGCGCAAGCGCCCGGGGATGTACACCGACACCACCCGCCCCAACCACCTGGCCCAGGAAGTCATCGACAACAGCGTCGACGAAGCCCTGGCCGGCCACGCGAAGAGCGTGCAGGTGATCCTGCACCAGGACAACTCGCTGGAAGTCATCGACGATGGCCGCGGCATGCCGGTGGACATCCACCCGGAAGAGGGCGTGCCGGGCGTCGAGCTGATCCTTACCAAGCTGCATGCCGGCGGCAAGTTCTCGAACAAGAACTACCAGTTCTCCGGCGGCTTGCACGGGGTCGGCATCTCGGTGGTGAACGCGCTCTCGACCCGGGTCGAGGTACGCGTCAAGCGCGACGCCAACGAGTACCGGATGACCTTCGCCGACGGCTTCAAGGACAGCGATCTGGAAGTCATCGGCACGGTCGGCAAGCGCAATACCGGTACCAGCGTGCATTTCTGGCCGGATCCGAAGTATTTCGATTCGGCGAAGTTCTCGGTCAGCCGCCTCAAGCATGTGCTCAAGGCCAAGGCGGTGCTGTGCCCGGGCCTGAGCGTGGTGTTCGAGGACAAGAACACCGGCGAGCGCGTCGAGTGGCACTTCGAGGACGGCCTGCGCTCCTACCTGACCGACGCGGTCGCCGAGCTGCCGCGCCTGCCCGATGAACCCTTCTGCGGCAACCTCGAAGGTTCCAAGGAAGCGGTGAGCTGGGCCCTGCTGTGGCTGCCCGAGGGCGGTGAGTCGGTGCAGGAAAGCTACGTCAACCTGATTCCCACGGCCCAGGGCGGCACCCATGTGAACGGCCTGCGCCAGGGCCTGCTCGACGCCATGCGCGAGTTCTGCGAGTTCCGCAACCTGTTGCCGCGCGGCGTCAAGCTGGCGCCCGAGGACGTCTGGGAGCGGATCGCCTTCGTCCTCTCGATGAAGATGCAGGAGCCGCAGTTCTCCGGGCAGACCAAGGAGCGCCTGTCGTCCCGCGAGGCGGCGGCGTTCGTCTCGGGCGTGGTGAAGGACGCCTTCAGCCTGTGGCTCAACGAGCACGCCGAAATCGGCCTGCAACTGGCGGAACTGGCGATCAGCAACGCCGGGCGTCGCCTCAAGGCGGGCAAGAAGGTCGAGCGCAAGAAGATCACCCAGGGGCCGGCGCTGCCCGGCAAACTGGCCGACTGCGCCGGACAGGAACCGATGCGCGCGGAACTGTTCCTGGTCGAGGGCGACTCCGCCGGCGGCTCGGCGAAGCAGGCGCGGGACAAGGAATTCCAGGCGATCATGCCGCTGCGCGGAAAGATCCTGAACACCTGGGAAGTGGACGGCGGCGAGGTGCTCGCCAGCCAGGAGGTCCACGACATCGCGGTGGCCATCGGCGTCGATCCGGGTGCCAGTGACCTGGCCCAGCTGCGCTACGGCAAGATCTGTATCCTCGCGGATGCCGACTCCGACGGGCTGCACATCGCCACGCTGCTCTGCGCGCTGTTCGTCCGCCATTTCCGCCCGCTGGTGGAAGCCGGCCACGTCTACGTGGCGATGCCGCCGCTGTACCGCATCGACCTCGGCAAGGACATCTACTACGCCCTCGACGAAGCCGAGCGCGACGGCATCCTCGAGCGCCTGGCCGCAGAGAAGAAGCGCGGCAAGCCGCAGGTCACCCGCTTCAAGGGCCTTGGCGAAATGAATCCGTTGCAACTGCGCGAGACCACCATGGATCCGAATACCCGGCGGCTGGTCCAGCTCACCCTGGAGGACGCCACCGGTACCCTGGAGATCATGGACATGCTGCTGGCCAAGAAGCGCGCCGGTGACCGCAAGTCCTGGCTGGAGAGCAAGGGCAACCTGGCCGAGGTGCTGGTCTGATGCGCCGCCTGCTGGCCATCCTCAGCTTGTTCGGGGGCCTGGTCCAGGCGGCCGAGGCGCCGCCAGAGCCACCGGTTCCGGCAGCCTTGAGCTTCATCTCCGAACATGCGGTGGAGGGCATGCGCGGCGGCAACCTCTCCGGGCTGGCCTGGTGTGGCGGCGCGCTGTGGACGGTTTCCGACCGCGACGACGACCGCCTGTATCGCCTGCAACCCTCGGCCGAAGGCTCCGACCAGCCCTGGCAGGCCGAGGCCGAGAGTTTCATCGCTCCGACCCCGCCGGACAGCGGGTTGCCCTGGGGCATGAGCACGCGGGTCTGGCTCAGTGGCCTGGTGCGCGGCGGCAACCTCGACTTCGAAGGCATCGCCTGCGATGCCGCCGGCAATCGCTACCTGGTCAGCGAGGCGCACGCGGCGGTCCTGCAACTGCCGGTGAGCGGCGCGCCGAACTGGCTGCGCCTGCCGCCCGGCCTGCTGCCGCAAGCGCGGGCCAGCGGCATGCTGATGAATTTCAACGCGCTGTTCGAAGGGATCGCCGTCGACCCCGAGGGCAAGCGCCTCTGGCTGGCTGCCGAGCGCGAGCGCCGCGGCCTGCTGGTGGCCCACCGCGACAACAGTGCCTGGCGCTGCGAGGGCAGCTGCGTACTGCTCGCCGAGGGCGGCAAGATCGAGCCGCCGCCGGAACTGGGCAGCGCGCGCAAGCTGCCGAAGGATTTCTCCGACCTCGCCTTCTACCGCGGCAAGCTGTTCACCCTGGAGCGCCTGGCGCATCAGATCTGCCGCCGCGACCTGGCCCAGGCCAAGGTCGAGCGCTGCTGGTCGTTCGCCTCGGCGGTCCTGGCGCCGGAGCGTCGCTACGAGCTTCCTTATGGCGTCGCGGAAGCCCTGTCGCTGGACGACAAGGGCGCCTGGCTGGGCATCGACAATGGCGACCATGCGCGCGCCGATGGCGACGTGCGGCCCTTCGTCCTGCGCTTCGCCGCGCCCGCCGGCGGCTGGTTGGGGGACAAGTGACGCAACGGGCGCCCGGTCAGCGGCTGGGACGGATCATGCTGGTGCTGGCCTGGATCGCCGGGCTGGCGCTGGCGACGCGCTATTTCGGCGTCTGGGAAGATCGACAGCGCAACCCGAACCAGGCGCCGCAATCGATCCATGGCGACGGCTACGTCGAGTTGCGCCTGGTCAGCAGCCGCCAGGGCCATTACCTGCTGAACGGGCAGATCAACGGCCAGGGCGTGACCTTCCTGCTCGATACCGGGGCGACCCAGGTGGCGGTGCCGGAAGCCCTGGCGGCAAGACTCGCGCTGGAGCGCGGCGCGCCGATCACCCTGAGCACGGCCAACGGCCGCGCCACGGGCTGGCGCACGCGGCTGGACCAGCTGCAACTCGGCGATATCCGCCTGTCCGGGGTCGCGGCGCTGATTGCGCCGGGCATGGACGGCGATGAGGTGCTACTCGGCATGAGCGCCCTGAAACAACTCGAATTCACCCAGCGCGACGGCACCCTGGTGCTGCGCCAAAACACTTCTCCGTGAGGTACGCATGAGCGAATCCCTCGATCTGAGCCTGGAAGGGGTCGAACGCCGGTCGTTGGCCGAGTTCACCGAGCAGGCCTATCTGAACTATTCCATGTACGTGATCATGGACCGCGCCCTGCCGCATATCGGCGACGGCCTGAAACCGGTGCAGCGACGCATCGTCTACGCCATGAGCGAACTGGGGCTGGATGCCGATTCCAAGCACAAGAAGTCGGCGCGCACCGTCGGCGACGTGCTCGGCAAGTTCCACCCGCACGGCGACTCGGCCTGCTACGAGGCCATGGTGCTGATGGCGCAGCCGTTCTCCTATCGCTATCCGCTGGTGGACGGCCAGGGCAACTGGGGGGCTCCGGACGATCCCAAGTCCTTCGCCGCCATGCGTTATACCGAGGCGCGCCTGTCGCGCTATTCCGAGGTGCTGCTCAGCGAACTGGGCCAGGGTACCGTGGACTGGGTACCGAACTTCGACGGCACCCTCGACGAGCCGGCCGTGCTGCCGGCCCGCCTGCCCAACCTGCTGCTCAACGGCACCACCGGCATCGCGGTGGGCATGGCCACCGACGTGCCGCCGCACAACCTGCGGGAAGTCGCGTCGGCCTGCGTGCGCCTGCTCGACCAGCCGGGCGCGACGGTCGCCGAATTGTGCGAACACGTGCCGGGCCCGGACTTCCCCACCGAAGCCGAGATCATCACCCCGCGCGCCGACCTGCAGAAGGTCTACGAGACCGGCCGCGGTTCGGTGCGCATGCGCGCGGTGTACCGCGTCGAGGACGGCGACATCGTCATCCACGCCCTGCCGCACCAGGTGTCCGGTTCCAAGGTGCTGGAACAGATCGCCGGGCAGATGCAGGCCAAGAAGCTGCCGATGGTGGCCGACCTGCGCGACGAGTCGGACCACGAGAACCCGACCCGCATCGTCATCATCCCGCGTTCGAACCGGGTCGATGTCGAAGAGCTGATGACCCATCTGTTCGCCACCACCGACCTGGAAACCAGCTACCGGGTCAACCTGAACATCATCGGCCTCGACGGCAAGCCGCAGGTCAAGGACCTGCGCCAGTTGCTCTCGGAGTGGTTGCAGTTCCGCATCGGCACCGTGCGTCGACGCCTGCAGTTCCGCCTGGACAAGGTCGAGCGCCGCCTGCATCTGCTGGATGGCTTGCTGATCGCCTTCCTCAACCTCGACGAGGTGATCCACATCATCCGCACCGAGGACCAGCCCAAGGCGGTGCTGATGGAGCGCTTCGAACTCAGCGAGGTGCAGGCCGACTACATCCTCGACACCCGCCTGCGCCAGTTGGCGCGCCTGGAAGAGATGAAGATCCGCGGCGAGCAGGAAGAGTTGCTGAAGGAGCAGAAGCGCCTGCAGACCCTGCTCGGCAGCGAGGCCAAGCTGAAGAAGCTGGTGCGCGAGGAGCTGATCAAGGATGCCGAGACCTACGGCGACGACCGCCGTTCGCCGATCGTCGCCCGCGCCGAGGCCCGCGCGCTGTCGGAAACCGAGCTGATGCCCACCGAACCGGTGACCGTGGTGCTCTCGGAAAAAGGCTGGGTGCGTTGCGCCAAGGGCCACGACATCGACGCCGCCGGCCTTTCCTACAAGGCCGGCGACGGCTTCAAGGCCGCCGCGCCGGGACGCTCGAACCAGTATGCGGTGTTCATCGACTCCACCGGGCGCAGCTACTCGCTGCCGGCCCACAGCCTGCCGTCCGCGCGGGGCCAGGGCGAGCCGCTCAGCGGCCGGCTGACGCCGCCGCCGGGGGCCAGCTTCGAATGCGTGCTGCTGCCGGACGACGATGCGCTGTTCGTGATCGCTTCCGACGCCGGCTATGGTTTCGTGGTCAAGGGCGAGGACCTGCAGGCCAAGAACAAGGCCGGCAAGGCCCTGCTCAGCCTGCCCAACGGCTCCGCCGTGGTGGCGCCGCGCCCGGTGCGCGATGTGGAGCAGGATTGGCTGGCGGCCGTGACGACCGAGGGCCGTCTGCTATTGTTCAAGGTCTCCGACCTGCCGCAGCTCGGCAAGGGCAAGGGCAACAAGATCATCGGCATCCCCGGCGAACGCGTGGCCAGCCGCGAGGAATACCTCACCGACCTGGCTGTTCTGCCAGCCGGGGCGACGTTGGTCCTGCAGGCCGGAAAGCGTACCCTGTCGCTCAAGGGCGACGACCTGGAACACTACAAGGGGGAGCGAGGCCGGCGAGGCAACAAGCTGCCGCGCGGTTTCCAGCGCGTCGACAGCCTGCTGGTGGATATTCCGCCACAGGATTGAAATGAGCCGTTACCGGTCTCCGATCTCTCGCATATCCGCAAGGGAATGGCGAAAGCGGCCTCTTCCGAGGCCGGCTTTCCGGGGGAATGTCGTCTCCCTGGCGGGTTCCGCCGGGTTTTCCCCTGACGCAGGTGGTCCGAAACCGGTTTCGGAATACGCTCTGCCTCTGGAGCTATGGCGCTGGTTAGGGGATGATACGCCCCTTCGGCCGCCGTTTCCGATGGCGGGTGGCCAGTAGAATTCAAGTCTTGCATCAGTAGTGCCGATCTTCGGCGAAATACGGTGGTTCTCGATGAGCGCGTGGCGCGTCTTCGCATGTCTTTCCCTCGTCAGCCTGCTCGGGCTGACGGGTTGTGCGGTCCATCCGCCGGCCCAGCTCTACCAGTTGGACGTCGGTGCCGCTGCGGTACCGAAAAAGGACGGCGGTGCGGCCGTCCTGCTCGGGCCGGTACAACTGGCCGACTATCTCAAGCGCGATGTGATGGTGCAGCGGCAGGCCGATGGTATTCTCAGTCTGTCCACCGAAGCGCGCTGGGCCGGCAACCTGGAGACCAATGTCAGCCAGCAACTGCTGCGGCAGATGTCCAGCGAGCTGGGCAGCAGCCGCCTGGCGCTGTTCCCGGAAAAACCCGGTTTCACCCCCCAGGTCCAGGTGATGCTGACCATCAGTCGCCTCGACTCCGGCCCCAAGCAGCCGGCAGTGATCGAGGCGCGCTGGCGCCTGTTGGACCAGAAGGGCGACCTGAAGGACAGCCGGGTGTTCCACGAGGAAGAACAGCATCAGGGCAGCATCGGCGACCAGATCCGTGCCCAGAGCGACCTGCTCAAGCGCCTGGCGGCGCAGTTGGCCAAGGACGTCAAGCCGATCGCCGTGGCGGCCGAGGCGCCGCCGCCGGCGACCGCGCGCAAGCCGGTGGCCAAGCCGAAGGTCAAGGAAGAGGAAGGTCCGAAAATGCCACTGGTGGTGCCGATTCGCACCGACGCCGAGGTCTATCGGTTCTGATTGTCGATAGCCGACCAGGAGAAAGCCCCGCCGAAGCGGGGCTTTTTCGTTTCGGCGTCAGCGTGAGCGGCGCAACAGGAAGCGCAGGGCCATGCCGGCGAGCGCCAGCAGCAGGCAGGGCAGCCAGACCCAGCGCGCCTCCGATTGCAGCACCAGCAATCCGCGTTCGCTGAGGAAGCGCGACAGACCGATCGGCGACACGGCGATCGGATGGAACGGCATGAAGTAGCGGGCGTCGCTCCAGGGCCAGAACCAGGCGACGCCCAGCCCGCCATTGGTCATCGCGTCCAGCAGGCTGTGCGAGGCGGTGGCCAGCGCTACCCACAGCCCGGCTTTCAGCGGTCCGCTATGCAGCGGCCGGCAGGCGAGGGCGGCGAGCGCGCCGAGGATCGCGGCGAACAATAGCGAATGGCTGAAGCCGCGATGGCCGAAGGCATCGTGATAGGCGATGCCGAGCTTGAAGGCGACTACGTCGAAGTCCGGCAGGCAGGCGGCGAGCATGCCTGCCAGCAGCAGGTGTGGCGGGATCACCCGGCTGCCAAGGGCCAGTCCCACCGCCAGGACCGGCAGCGGGTGGGTGATCAGGGTGGTCACGGGCGGGCGCGGTCGTGCATGCGCGCCAGTTGGCGCTCGAGCATCGACGGATACGGCTCCAGCAGACGCTCGACGCAGCAGGCTCCTTCCGGACTGGCGATGGCGCGGATACGGGCGCGCTCGCGGACCACCGCGTCGTCGGCGATGCTGCGTTCGACCAGCAGCAGGTTGCGGCTGTGCTGGTTGAGGGCGAGGGCGTTCTGCACGGTTTCGTTGAGCAGCAGGTCGGCCTGGGTCTGTTCGCTGAGGTCTTCGCCGAGGCTCAGGCCCAGTTGCAGTTGCAAGGTGATGCCGCTGTCGGCGACCTCGATCTGCAGGGCATGGCCGAGCGCACGCATCAGTTCACCGCAGCAGAGCGCGTTGGTCAGGTAGTCGGCGCGGTTGTCGCGGCTGTGGAAGAGAATCAGGCTGCCGCCGTCGCTGAGCGTGTGCAGGCTGCCCTTGTACTGGCGGGCGGCCTGTTCCAGGCAGTCGCGATAGCGTTGCAGGAGATCCACCAGGCGGCTGCGCGGCAACCGGCGCAACTGTTCCTGAGCGCCGAGCTGGATCGCCAGCACCGCACTGTGTTGCGGTTCGCGCGCAGCGGCGGGCGCTGCGGGCTGTTCCCCGGCTTCGGCTCCGTTCTCGTCGAAGGCGTCCTGGTCCAGCGGGTCTTCGTCGATGGAGGTGAATTCCACCGGCTTGGTCTCGTCCAGCAGGGCGTCGCCCAGCGGAATGTCGTCTTCCTCGAAGGCCGAGGCCTCGACCTTGCGGCTGCGCAGGTCGGCTTCGTCGTCTTCCAGCAGGATGTCGTCGAAGTTCTGCGGCAGCGGTGCTTCTTCCGGCTCCGGCGCCGGCGGCTTCTCCGGCACCAGGCGCTCTTCCAGGTCGCGCGCCAGGTCGCCCAGCTCGTTCTGCAGTTCGGCGCCGGGGGCCGGATTGTCCGGATCGCGCAACCAGACACGCAATTGCAACAAGGGTGTGGAAATCTGCCGCCCCAGGCGCAGGCTGAAATACAGGGCGAGGATCAGCAGGATCAGGCTGATCAGGCCCATGCTCTGCAGGCTGATCATCATCGGCTGCTGGAACTGCTGCATGTCCAGGCTGATGCGCAGGTGCCCGGCGATCACTTCCTGGAAGGTGATCGGCGTCGAGTACAGGCCTTCGGTGGCACCGAGCAGGCTCTGCTTCGGACGGCTGCCGGCCTCGGCGAGGATGCGCTGGTCGACGCTGTAGATCGCCGCATGGGCCACCAGCGGGTTCTTCACCAGGTTGTTCAGCAGCACGTTGAGGCTGAGGATGTCGTTGGACACCAGCAGCTCGGTGGCGGACGCGGCGGTCTGGGTGATCAGGCTCTGGCCCAGGGCATCGGCCTGCTGTTGCATGGCCTGGCGAAACTGCATGCCCATGACCCAGGCGTAGATCAGCAGGGCCAGGGCCACCAGGATCAGGCTATGGCTGGCGAGCCGCAGGGCGATCGGGACGCGGCGCTGGCGCAAGGCACGAAACAGCAGGAGGAAGAAATTGTCGGGCTTGACGGACGTGGGCCGGGTCACAGGGGGCTCGGTCTTCTGAAATAGAGGTATCGCGCAGTATAACCAGCGCCCCCCGAGGGGCAAAGGGCCGTTGACGCGCTTTCCAGGCCGCCGCGCGGCGGTTTCGCGGGTTTTCCCGGTCGGTTCCGACCGGTGGTGATGGCAAATGCTCGGCTCTGCGTCTCTCGGGTGTGCGGGAAAGCGGGTAGAATGGCGTCTTTTACCTGGCGGAGCTTACGCCTTGCGCGAAATTGTCCTGATCAACATCACCGGGGAAGACCGCCCCGGTCTCACCGCTGCCATCACCGGCGTACTGGCCCAGGGCGGGGTGAACATCCTCGACATCGGCCAGGCGGTGATCCACGACACCCTGTCGTTCGGCATCCTGGTGGAAATCCCGGATACCGAGGCCGGTTCCTCGGTCCTCAAGGACGTGCTGTTCACCGCCTACAAGCTGGACCAGCAGGTGCGCTTCACCCCGGTCTCGGAAGAGGACTACCGGCAATGGGTCGACGGCCAGGGCAAGGCGCGGCACATCGTGACCCTGCTCACCCGCCGGGTGACTGCCGAGCAACTGCAGAGGGTCAGCTCGATCACCGCCAAGTACGCGCTGAACATCGACCACATCGACCGTCTCTCCGGGCGTATGCCGCTGGACATGCCCGCCGACCAGGGCAAGGGCTGCATCGAGTTCTCGGTACGCGGCGAACCGGCCGATCCGGCGGCGCTGCGTGCGGAATTCCTCAGCGTCGCCCAGGAATTGAACGTCGACATCGCTTTCCAGCAGGACAGCGTGTTCCGCCGCAACCGCCGGCTGGCGGTGTTCGACATGGATTCGACGCTGATCGAGGCGGAAGTCATCGACGAACTGGCCAAGGCCGCCGGCGTCGGCGAGAAGGTCGCCGCGATCACCGAGCGGGCGATGCGCGGTGAACTGGACTTCCGCGCCAGCTTCAAGGAGCGCCTGGCGCTGCTGCAGGGGCTGTCGGAAGACGTGCTGGAGGAGATCGGCGCCTCGCTGCGTCTGACCGAGGGTGCGGAAACCCTGTTCGCCGAACTCAAGCGCCTGGGTTACAAGACCGCCATCCTGTCCGGCGGCTTCACCTATTTCGCCCGTCAATTGCAGGCGAAGCTGGGGATCGACTACGTGTTCGCCAACGAGTTGCAGATCGTCGACGGCAAGGTCACCGGGGTGGCGGTCGAGCCGATCGTCGATGCCCAGCGCAAGGCCGACCTGCTGCGCGAACTGGCGGCGAAGGAAGGCCTGAGCCTGGAGCAGACCATCGCCGTCGGCGACGGCGCCAACGACCTGCCGATGCTCGGCCTGGCCGGCCTGGGCGTGGCGTTCCGCGCCAAGCCGCTGGTCAAGCAGTCGGCCAAGCAGGCGATCTCGACCCTGGGCCTGGACGGCATCCTCTACCTGCTCGGCTACCGCGACCGCGAAGGACGAGCCTGAGGCCGGCGGGCGTCTCTTGCCGGCCCGGCAGCCACGAACCAGGTCGGTAGAGCGGAAAAGCAACGGGCGCCCAGGGCGCCCGTTCTTCATTCGTCTCCCGAGGAGAAGTCGTAGTCCATCGCCTGGCTCGGCCCCTGCAGGTAGTAGCCCTGGATGTAGGTGGCGCCGGCTTGCCACAGGGTGGCGAGGACGCTGGCGCTCTCGACGAAGGGGACGATGCTGAGCTTCTGCTGTTCGTGCAGTTCGGCGATCAGGCCCTTGAGGATCTCCTGGTTTTCCACCTGGTTGAGGTCCTGGACGAAGGAACCATCGATCTTGATGAACTGCACGGTCAGGTGCTTCAGCGCGTTGAACGGGTTCAGCGAGCAGCCGAACTGGCTGATCGCCGCCTGGCAATGCAGGGTGGCCAGGCCCTGGGTCAGTTGCTTGGCCTGCTTCAGATAGCTGGTGGCGTCGGCTTCGCTGATCTGGAACACCAGCGACTCCGGCGGCAGGCGCGCGGCCTTCAGCGCCACCCCGAGCCAGGGCAGCAGGCCGGGGTCTTGCAGGCTCGCGCTGGACAGGTGGACGAACAGCTTGGTCTGGTGCCCCTTGGCGCGATGCTCGGCGAGCAGCTTGATCGAATTGAGGATCACCCAGCGGTCGATCTTCTCCGCCAGCCCGGCTTCCTTGGCGGCATGCAGGAACTCCGCCGGCGGCACTTCCTGGCCCTGCGGATTGAGCAGGCGCAGGAGCACCTCGTAGTTCTCGTGGCTGTCGCCGCGCAGGCTGATGACTGGCTGGAACAGCAGGCGGAAGCTGTTGGTCTCCAGCGCCTGCTGGAGGATCGCGATGACGTCGCCGCGCTGGGCGGCGGCGGCAAGCTCTTCCGCCGGGTTGTACTGCTTGATCTGCGACCCGCCCTTGCGTGCCGCGTCATCGGCGCAGCGATGCGCACGGTTCATCACGTCCTGGGCCTTGGCGGTCTTCTCGTCGAGACCGGCGACGCCGATGCTGAGGGTGGCCTGGGCGCTGCGGCCGTTCAGCTCGAAAAGGTGGTTCTCGACTTTCTTCAGCAGTCGTTGCAGCGCCGCTTGCGCCTGCTCGGGAGTCTTGCCCTTGAACAGGGCGGCGAAGATCGAATCGCCGAAACGCGCCAGGTCGGCTTCCTCGCCGAACTGTTCACGCATCAGTCCGGCCAACTGGCCGAGCAGCAGGTCGATCCCGGAAAGCCCGTGGTCGGCCTGGAGCGAGGGGTAGCCGTTGAGATGGATATAGGCCAGGGTCGACGGCTTGCGGGCGGTCACCGCCTGCTGCACGGCGGCATCCATCAGGTCGAGGAAGTGGCTGCGGTTGTAGAGACCGGTGACCGGGTCCTGGCTGCTGACTTCGCGGAGCTTTTCTTCCAGCTCGGCGTTGTCGACCTCGCCGCGGATCACCACCTGGATGCAGGGTTCGCCGTCGTACGTGGCGGCGGAGAGGCTGATGCGCGCCTTGAATTCCTGGCCGTCGAGCTTGACCCCGGTGCAAACCAGTTCGGTCTGGCGCTGGTCGTTCTGGTAGCCCTTGAGGAAATCCTTGAAGGCGCCCTGGTCGCAGGAGGCGATCAGGTCGATGACCGGCAGGCCTTCCAGTTCCTCGGCGTCCTCGTAGCCGAACAGCGCCATGTAGGAGCGGTTGGCGTAGATGTGCATGCCGTCGTGGACGTAGGTGATGGCGTCGACCGAGCTGTCGAGCAGCAACTGGCAGCGTTTTTCCGCCTCGCGCAGGGCGAGTTCGGCGGCGCGGCGCGCGCGGCGTTCGGCGAGGCCGGCCAGCTCGCGGTTGGCGACCAGCACCAGGCGCTCGTCCTCGCCTTGCGGCAGGGCGTCCTGGGCGCCGAGCATCAAGGCGTCGGTGATGGCGTCGGAGCTGTTGTCGGCCACCAGCTGGATGAACGGGATGTCGCGCGACTGGCGGCGCAAGGTGGCGAGCGCCTCGCCGGGCTCGAGACACTCGCTGGTCGGCGCGGCGATCAGCAGGTCCCAGCTTTGCTGGAGGGTTTCGGCGAGGTCCTCGGGAGAGGTCAGTCGATGTACGCGGGTCGCGTGGCCGGCATTGCGGAACAGACTGACCAGGCGTTCGGCTTCGTTCTGCGAGTCTTCCAGAATCAGCAGGCGGATGGTTTTCTTTTCGATGGCCATGGAAAGGGCTCAGTCCGCGTCCGGGCGGGCGCGAAAAGACGGCGAATGGAGGTGTCGGGGCAATCTACAGAGACTTCCAGAGCGAGTCAAAATCTTCCTCCCCCGCAGGCGGCCGGGCCACTGGCGCTGTGACCGGCTTATCGCTCGGGGTGTTCACCGGTTCCGCCGAGCGGTATTCGAACTGGCTGAAGCTGCCGGTCGAGGCCTGCCGGCGATTCAGCACCGCGCGCCGCTCCTCGCCGTGCAGGTTGATCTGCACCCGGCTGCCCTCCTGGAACGGCAGGCGCGGGGTGATCACCGTCGCCGGCCGCGAGATCGCGGCGATCGCCGGCAGCAGCAGGGCGCGCAGGTAGTGGCTGCTCTGCTCGGTCTTGCGCAGCAGTTGCAGGCCGCAGGGCTGTGCCGCCGGGGCGATCATCTCGATGCCCATCTGCGTGCCGCCATTGCGTACCTGGCGGATCCAGCGCACCACCGCGATGCTCCACGCCTGGCCTGGAAGGTCCTGCAGGCCGACCAGTTCGCCCGCCTGCAGTTGGGCGGGCACCTCCTTCGGCCAGCTCAGGCAATAGCCGCCGGGGCTGTGGTTGACGATGGGCAGGGCGTAGGTCGGGTAGTCCTCGGTGGCGTCAGCCTGTGCGTGGGCCTGCGGGTGCCCGGGTTGCACACTGCGGGGCGACTGGTGCGGGCGGTACTCGATTTCCTCCAGCGGCATGCCGGGCTGCCAGTCGGTGACCTTCTGTGCATCGAAGGCGCCGGCCCAGGCGTCCTGGACGTCGGCCTTGAAGCGAGGCGCCTCGGGCGCTTCCTGGATCTGCAGGACCTCGTTGAACGGGCGGCGCCCGGCGAGGAAGTAGTGCAGGGCGCTCATGCCGATGCACAGGGTCAACTGGCCCTGGCCCTGGGTGCGCTGGAAGGTACGTTCGGCGATGTCACCCCAGGCCGAGGAGAGATGTTGCAGCAGGTCCAGGGTCACCCCTTCGATCAGCGGCAGGCGTGCTTTCGCGCGTTCGGCCTCGGGCTGCAGCAGGTATTCGCGGATCAGCTCGACCAGCGGCTGGGTGTCGATGCCCAGGGCACTGGCCAGTTGGGTCTCCGGGTACAGCGAACGGTAGCGCGGCGGGCCGTCGATCTGCGGCACGGCGATGAACAGCGAGCCGGGCAGCGTCGCGCTCTGTATCGACAGCAGCTGGCTCCAGGGTTCGAGCACCTCGGCGAGCCGTGCAATGTTGTTCTGGCGCATCTGGTTGCAGCGCGCGCAGCCGAGCAGCAGCGGAATCAGGTAGGCCTGCTCGACGCTCAGGCCGGGGGTGTGCTTGGCCAGTTCGTCGCGCACCGCGAGACGATGCACGCCGCGCTGGCTGGCCAACTGGTAGAGCTGGTGGAGTTCCAGCCAAAGCCCCTCGGGGACCGGGCAGTACAACTGGCTGGCGCGGATCAGCGGCCCGCACAGGCTGCGGATCGCCCGCTGGATGCCGACCGCGAACAGCTGCGCGCGGTCGCGGCTGTTGCGCGGCGCTTCCTGGACCACGATCAGCTTGTAGCCGATGGCCAGGTGGTTCTGCAGGGCCTGGCAGAGGTTGGCGATCTTGCGCGGCCGTTCGTCGAGGACGATGGCCTGGTTGAGGAAGTGCCGTTCCAGGTGGGCGCAGACGAAATGCACCTCTGGACGGAACAGTTCGAGCAGTTGCAGGCGGGCCTCGACGGGCAGCACCAACTGGTTGAGTTCGATCAGGCCCTGGTAGAGCTGGCGCGCGGTTTCCCCGAGGTTGGCCTTGGGCAGGTGCGCCAGCCAGTACTTGATGTCCTTCGGGGTGGCGTCGCAGAAGCTCAGGTTCTGCTGCGTCGGAGTGGGGACGCGCAACGAGAGGTGGGGGCTCTGGTTTTCCATGGGGGGTTAGACGGCTCCGCTACTGAAAAGGCTCTACGGGGGATGAAGCCCCGGAGAGGTGCCGGACTTCCGATCGCCGCGGCTGCGCCTCCTCTTTCTTAACACGGGAGGCGGGTTCATCGTCGTGGCCAGGACAGGAACTGTGTGGCAGTCCGCTTTCCTGACCGAGGGGTCGGCACAGGCTCGATAGGACCTTTCCGAACTCTAGCAGCATCGAAATGGACCCGCAGCCTTCGGACGCCACGATCCCGCCGGGAGGTCCCGGCGGCGGGGAGAGACGGGACGGAGGCGCTCGGGGCGCTCCGTCCCGGCGAGGTCAGGACTGTTTCGGCAGTGCCAGGCATTCGCCCATGCGCACCGGGCTCGCTGCCCCGAGGCCGTCGTTGAACGCGACCTGCTGCGGGCCGAACAGGACGATGGCGGTGGAGCCCAGCTTGAAGCGACCGAGCTCGGCGCCTTTTTCCAGGCGGATCGGCGCACGGGCGGCTTCGTCGTAGCGGAAGGTCTTCAGTTCGCGCTTCGGCGGCGTAACCAGGCCGGCCCAGACGGTTTCGATGGAGGCTACGATCATCGCGCCTACCAGCACCACGGCCATCGGACCGCGCTCGGTGTCGAACAGGCAGACCACCCGCTCGTTGCGGGCGAACAGCTCGGGAACGTTTTCCGCGGTGGTCTGGTTCACCGAGAACAGCCGGCCGGGAACGTAGACCATCTCGCGCAGGGTGCCGGCCAGCGGCATGTGCACGCGGTGGTAGTCCCGGGGGGACAGGTAGACGGTGGCGAAGTCGCCGCCCATGAAGGGCGCGGCCAGTTCGGCGTCGCCGCCGAGCAGTTCGGCCAGGCTGTAGCTGTGGCCTTTGGCCTGGAATATCCGTCCGTGCTCGATCGGGCCGAGCTGGCTGATCGCGCCATCGGCCGGGCAGAGCACCGCGCCGGGCTCCTGGGCCAGCGGGCGGGCGCCATCCTTCAGGGCGCGGGTGAAGAAGGCATTGAAATGTTCATAGGCCTGCAGGTCCTCGACCTGCGCTTCGCGCATGTCGACCTGGTAGCGCCGGGCGAACCAGGCGATCAGGCGGTCCTTGAACCAGGTCGCCCGGCAGTCGGCGGCGAAGCCGATCAGCCGGGACAGCAGGTGGTGCGGCAGCAGGTACTGGCTGCAGATGAACAGACGATCTTTGAACGACATTCCTCAAACCTCTACAGGGGTATCGGGGTGGTTGCCCCATTCCGACCAGGAGCCGGCGTAGCCTTTGACCCGCGGGTAGCCCAGCGCCTTGGCCACCAGGTAGGTGAAGCCGGAGCGATGGTGGGTCTGGCAGTGGGTGATCACTTCCTTGTCCGGCGTGATGCCGAGGTCCTCCAGGACTTCGGCGATATCCGCGCGGATGCGCAGGGCGCGAGCCGGGTCCATGCCGGCGGTCCATTCGAAATTGATCGCGCCGGGCACATGCCCGGCCTTCGCGGCGAGCACCTTGGTACCGGCGTATTCGCTGGGGTTGCGCGCATCCCATACCGCCAGGTCGGCGGCGCCGAGGCGGCTTTGCAGGTATTCGCGGGTCGCGCTGGGCTCGTCGTGCAACGTCAGCGGCAGCGGGCCGCCGACAGGCGCCGGGACCTCGCGGTCGAGCGCCTGGGCGTCGGCGATCCAGGCCGGCAGGCCGCCGTTGAGATAGTGGTAGCGGTGGTGGCCGATCACGTCCAGCAGCCAGATGAAGCGGCCCGCCCAGCCGCCGCCTTCGTCGTCGTAGACCACGTAGGTCGCCTCCGGGCGGTGGCCCAGCTCGCCGAACAGGGCTTCCAGGTCGGCCTTCGCCGGTAGCAGGCCGGGTGCCGGGGGTTGTCCCCACTGGGTGCGTTTGGGGTCGACGAAACGCGCGCCGGGGATATGCCCTTCGGCGTAGCGGGCGGCACTGGTCAGGTCGACCAGGATCAGCTCGGGCGCGCCCAGGCGCGGCGCGAGGTCGCTGGGCTCGATCACCAATGGCAGGTCGGAGAAAACGGACATGCGAGTACCCCCGGGTTGAAGAAGGGCAGCAGTTTAACGGAAAGCTCGCCCGACCAGTGTGCCGGGCATGTCCCTCATTCCGTGTGGCGCTGGCGGCCGAACTGCTGGATCGCGCGCTCGGTGCACTGGGCGGTCTTGGCGAAGGCCTGGGCATGCAGGTCGCTGAACGGCTGGCCGCCGAGGTCGGCCAGGACCAGCATCACCACCCGCGAGCCGTTGCCCAGCGAGCGCAGCAGCAGGTGAGGCCCGGGGAACAGTTGGCGCAAGGGTTCGCCGAGGGCCGGCAGCAACTGGTCCTGGTTGTTCGGGCCGATGCGCAGCAGGGCGGGTTGCTGGAACAGTTTCTTCAGCAGCGGGCTGCTGGCAATCTCCAGTTGCAATTTCTCCTGGCCCTGTTCGAGTCCGGCGCTCTGCTGCGCCAGTACGTGTACCTGGGTGCGATCGGCCACCAGCAGCAGCATCCTTTGCAGGCCGCAGGCGCGCAGCGCATCGCGGGCACAGGCGGTGAGCTGCACCACGTTGCTGAACGGGCTGGGCTCCCGGAGCAACTCGGCGCAATGCTGCCGCCACTCGGCCAGGGCTTCCGCCGAGGGCGGCGGCGGGGGTGCCGCTTCGGCACGCCAGCGGCTGGCCTGCCAGGGCCAGATCAAGGCCACCGCTGGATGCCACAGCGGCGGCCGGGCGTGCAGGCGCGCGCTTTGCGCGGCGAGCATGTGCACCTGCTGCTGGACTTCGGTCAGCGGCTGGCCCAGGTACAGGCCGGTCAGGCGCTGCCAGCGCAGCATGTGCGGCCCGTCCCAGCTCTGGTGCGCGGCGATGGCCAGGCCATTGGCGAGGAGAGTGCAGTTGGCCGGCTGGGTCAGCCAGCGGGCGAGATCGGGCTGGGCATCGAGTTGCTGTTGCTGGAGCAGGGGCGACTGATGGTCGCGGGCGATACGCAGGGCTCGAACCAGCAAGCGACGGTCGCAGGCGAGCAGGCGATAGCCCTGGATGACCCACTGCGGTAGCCGCCAGCGTTCGGCCAGCGCCAGGCAGATCGGCAGCAGGCGCATGCCCAGCAGTTCGCGCTCCACTCGCAGGGTCGGTTCGCCCTGTACCAGCACGCGTTGCTGCCATTGCTCCAGTAGCTGCGGGCGGGCGTTGGCCAGCGCCCAGACCGGAGCCATGGTCAGCAGGCTGCCCCAGTGGATTTCCTGCCAGAGCCTGGCCAGGCGCGCGCCGAACAGGCCGCTGGCCTGCTGCATGGCGTGCTGGCTGATCAGCAACATCTGCCCGAGGACCCTGGGCATCTCCGCATCCTGGATGCTCGGCAGGGTCTTCAGAAGTTGGCTCGCGCGCGCCAGGCCGAGGCGGCTGAGGGCCACCTCCAGGCTTTCCGCGGGGTTGTCGCGGGCGCTCTCGGCGCGATTGGCCTCGCGCAGGATGGACAACGCCAGCGTCGGGCTGCCCTGCAACTGGTCGGCGATCTCGCGCAGCGAGCGGCGGCTGTCGCTCAGCGCGGCGTGCAGGCCGGCATAGTGGCTGGCGGGGATCGGCAGGGGTTGCCGGTCGAGCTCTTCGAGCCAGGCGGCGAGGCGGTCTGTCATGGGTGTCGGGCTCGGTGTCGGCGAGGCGGCGAACTGGCTTTTCGAGTATTCGGACTATAGTCTTGCGGCTAGCAACCGATAACAAGAGGGAGCCTAGCAGTCCCCCTCCTTATCCTGTTCATTTCGCACGTCCGGTCCTCATGTCAAAAATCATCGGCATCATCGTCGTTTTCGCCAGTGTCCTCGGGGGCTTCCTGCTCTCCGGCGGCAAGATCGGCGCCATCATCCAGCCCTTCGAGGTCCTGATCATCGGTGGCGCGGCACTGGGGGCGTTCCTCCAGTCCAACCCGGGCAGCACGTTCATGGTGGTGCTGAAGAAAGCGCCGAAGATGTTCAGCAACCGCTTTACCCAGACCTACTACCTCGAGGTGCTGGGCATGCTCTACGAGATCCTCAACAAGAGCCGGCGCGAAGGGATGATGGCGATCGAGGCGGACATCGAGGACCCCGCGGCCAGTCCCATCTTCAGCAAGTACCCCGGCGTGCTGAAGGACGAGCGGATGACCGCCTATGTCTGTGACTACCTGCGCATCATGTCCTCCGGCAACATGGCGCCGCACGAGCTGGAAGGCCTGTTCGACATGGAGCTGTCCAGTCTCAAGGAGGACCTGGAGCATCCGTCCCACGCGGTGACCAAGGTCGCCGACGCCCTGCCGGGCTTCGGTATCGTCGCCGCGGTACTCGGCATCGTCATCACCATGGCGTTGCTTGGCGAAGGCAGCCAGGCGGAGATCGGCCACCACGTCGCCGCCGCCCTGGTGGGTACCTTCCTCGGGATTCTCGCCGCCTACGGCTTCGTCGGCCCGCTGGCGGGCGCCCTGGAGCACGATGCCAAGGAAGAGTTGAACATGTTCGAGGCGATCAAGGCCTGCCTGGTCGCTTCCGCTTCCGGCATGCCGCCTTCGCTGGCCGTCGAGTTCGGCCGCAAGGTGCTGCTGCCCGCCCATCGGCCGACCTTCGCCGAGCTCGAGCAGGCCGTGCGTGGCCGCTGAGTGGAGGCACTGTCGATAGATGGACAATAACCAGCCGATCATCGTCAAGCGCGTCAAGCGCTATGCCGCCGGCCACCACGGCGGCTCGTGGAAGATCGCCTTCGCCGACTTCGCCACGGCGATGATGGCGTTCTTCCTGGTGCTCTGGCTGCTGTCTTCGGCCACCCCGGAGCAGAAGAAGGCGATTTCCGGATACTTCCAGGACCCCATCGGTTTCAGCGAAAGCGCCAGCCCCTACGTCATCGACCTCGGCGGCACGCCGACGCCGGCGCCGGACAAGACCCTCAATCCGCAGGTCCAGGCCCAGCCGGACTCCAACGAAAGCCGGATCAGCCCCGAGCAGGACCACCAGGTCAACGCCGATCAGGCCGAGAACCTCGCCGAGCAGGTTGAGCGAGAGCGTCTGGCGCTGCTGCTGCAGGAGTTGCAGAACAAGGTCGACGAAAATCCGATGCTCAAGGACTTCAAGGACCAGATCCACTTCGAGATCACCCGCGACGGCCTGCGCATCCAGATCGTCGACGCCGCCAACCGGCCGATGTTCGACCTCGGCAGCGCGCGCCTGCAGCCGTATTTCGAGGACATCCTGCTGGCCATGGCCGAGACCATCCGCCAGGTGCCGAACAAGATCAGCATCAGCGGCCACACCGACGCCAAGCCCTATGCCGGCAACGGCGACTTCGGCAACTGGGAGCTATCGGCCAATCGCGCCAACGCCGCGCGCCGTGCGCTGGTCGCCGGCGGCTATCCGGAAGGGCAGATCGCCCAGGTTGTCGGCTATGCCTCGGCACGCCTGTTCGACGACAAGGACCCGCTGAACCCGGTGAACCGGCGGATCGACATCGTGGTCCTGACCCGCAAGGCGCAGAAGGCCATCGAAGGCGAGACCGGCGCTCCCGAAGCCAGCGCCCCTGCGGCTGCCCCGGGCGAGCAGCCGAAGCCGGCTGCCGAGGCACCGGCGGCGGGCGCGCAACCTTCGCTACCGGCGGACGAGGTGCAGAAGAAGCTCAACCTGTTCGACGACGGCGGCAGCCTGAAGCTGGAGCAGATCAAGGGCGACTGAGGTTCAGTAGTCCGTTTCCGGCATGCTTGCCAGAATGTGCCGGTAGCTGGCCATGCGTTGCGGCATGATGCGCCCGTCCTCCAGGGCCTGGAGCAGGGCGCAACCTGGTTCACGGTCGTGCTTGCAGTCGCGGAAGCGGCAATGCCCGAGCAGGTCGCGGAACTCGATGAAACCGGCCTCGACATCGTCTCGCGACACGTGCCCCAGGCCGAACTCACGGATGCCGGGCGAGTCGATCAGGTCGCCGCCGCCGGGAAAATGGAACAGTCGCGCGGTGGTGGTGGTATGGGTGCCCTTGCCGGTCACCGTGGAGAGGTCGCCGACACGTGTGTCGACACCTGGCAACAAGGCATTCACCAGCGACGACTTGCCCACCCCGGACTGCCCGACGAAGACGCTCACGTGACCGTCCAGCGCGCCGCGCAGTTCGTCCATCGCCAGGCCATTGAAGGCCGACACCTCGATCAGCGGGTAACCCAGGGTGCGGTAGACATTCAGCAGCGCATCGATGCCTTCGGCATTGCTCTCGTCGACCAGATCGGCCTTGTTCAGCAGCAGCAGCGGCTGGATGCCGGCATGTTCGGCGGCGATCAGGTAGCGGTCGATCAGGTTGGCGTGCGGTTCGGGACGCGGGGCGAAGACGATGACGATGCGGTCGACGTTGGCCGCCACCGGCTTGAGCAGCCCGCGCATGTCCGGGCGGCACAGCTCGGAGCGGCGCGGCAATTGCGCGACGATCACGCCGATGCCCTGGTTGCCGGCGCGCCAGACCACCTGGTCGCCAGTCACCAGTGCCGGCAGGTTGGCGCGCAGGTGACAGCGGGAAACCTGGCCGTCGGCGGACTCGACCTCTACCTGAACCCCGAAATGAGCGATCACCTGGCCGGTCTGCTCCGGTCCCAGGTCGCCGCCCTCCAGCTCTTCCACGGCACGCGACTCGCGACGGGCCGCCCGGGCCGCGCGTTCTTCCTGGATCTTTTCGATGCGCCAGCTCTGCCGGCGGGTCAAGTGGCGTTTGGCCATGATGCGTCCGCATGAAAAATCGGCGGCGAGTTTAACATGGGCGCGCCGCCATCATTCGCGCGGCGGCGTTCCACGCTAGAATGCACGGCATAGCGACTGGAGCGACTCCCCATGCAGAACCCGCAGAACCTTATCTGGATCGACCTGGAGATGACCGGCCTCGATCCGGACCGGGACGTCATCATCGAGATGGCCACCATCGTCACCGACAGTGACCTCAACACCCTGGCCGAAGGACCGGTGATCGCCATCCACCAGCCAGAGGAAATCCTCGCCGGCATGGACGAGTGGAATACCCGCCAGCACGGCCAGTCCGGCCTGACCCAGAGGGTTCGGGAAAGTACCGTGAGCATGGCCGAGGCCGAGGCGCAGACCCTGGCCTTCCTCGAGCAGTGGGTGCCCAAGCGCAGCTCGCCGATCTGCGGCAACAGCATCTGCCAGGACCGCCGCTTCCTCTATAGGCACATGCCCAGGCTGGAAGGCTACTTCCACTACCGCAACCTCGACGTCTCCACCCTCAAGGAGCTGGCCGCGCGCTGGGCGCCGCAGGTCCGCGAGAGCTTCAAGAAGGGCAACACCCACCTGGCGCTGGACGATATCCGCGAGTCGATCGCCGAGCTGCGCCACTACCGCGACCACTTCATCAAGCTCTGATCCGTCCGGACCGGGCGGCAGGCGCCGGCCGGGCTAGGTTTCCCCGTGGCGCCGCAGGGCCCATTCCACGTGCTCGCGGACCAGCTCCGAAGGGAACCCGCGGCGCGCCTTCAGCGCCTCCAGCACCGGGATGGTCGAGGGCGCGTTGCCCAGCCCCACCGCCAGGTTGCGCAACCAGCGCTCGTAGCCGGCGCGGCGCAGCGGCGAACCCTCGGTGCGGCCGAGGAACTCCTCCTCGCTCCAGAGGAACAGTTCGGCGAGTTCGGCGTTGTCCAGGCTGTGGCGCGGCTGGAAGTCGCCCTGCCCGGTGGGGCGGGCGAAGCGATTCCATGGGCAGACGATCTGGCAGTCGTCGCAGCCGAATACCCGGTTGCCGATCAGTGGTCGCAGCTCCAGCGGAATCGCGCCCTTGTACTCGATGGTCAGGTAGGAGATGCAGCGTCGCGCGTCCAGCCGGTAGGGGCCGACGAAGGCCGCGGTCGGGCAGATGTCCAGGCAGGCCGAGCAGCGTCCGCAATGCTCGCTGTCCATCGCCGGGTCGACGGGTAGCGGCATGTCGACGAACAGCTCGCCGAGGAAGAAGTAACTGCCGGCCTTGCGGTTGAGCACCAGCGTGTTCTTGCCGATCCAGCCGAGGCCGGCCTGTTCGGCGATGGCCTTTTCCAGCACCGGCGCGCTGTCGACGAAGGCGCGGAAACCGAACGGGCCGACTTCGGCCTGGATGCGCTCGGCCAGTTGTTGCAGACGCTTGCGGATCAGCTTGTGGTAGTCGCGGCCGAGGGCGTAGCGCGAGACGTAGGCTTTTTCCGGCGTCGCGAGGACCTGCGCCATGCGCGTGTCGCCGGGCAGGTAATCCATGCGCAGGGAGATCACCCGCAGCGTGCCGGGAACCAGCTCGGCAGGTCGCGAGCGCTTGCTGCCGTGCGCCGCCATGTAGTCCATCTCGCCGTGGTAGCCGGCCTCCAGCCAGCGCTGCAGGTGCGCTTCGTGCTCGCCCAGCTCGACGTCGCTGATACCGACCTGCTGGAACCCCAGCTCGCGGCCCCAGTCCTTGATGGACTGGGCGAGGCGGGCGGGGTCCGGCGGGGAAAGGTTGTCGGGCAGAGGCTGGGGAGTCATGGGAGGCAACGAAGACGAGGGAAAGCGAAATGGGATAGGTATAATTCTGCCAGACTGCGCGCCTGACGCCGAATCGATCCGATGACCATGACCTTCCAGCACGACGACCTGCCACTCGCCCTCTATTCCGCCGCCCAGGTGCGCGACCTCGATGCGCGCCTGATCGCCGCCGGCACGCCGGGCTTCGAACTCATGCAGCGCGCCGCCCACGCCGCCTGGCGTGCCTTGCGCCGCCGTTGGCCGGAGGCCGCGGCGCTGACGGTGCTCGCCGGGCACGGCAACAATGCCGGCGACGGCTACCTGATCGCGGCGCTGGCGCAACGTGCGGGTTGGCGAGTGCGGGTGCTGGCGGTCGCGGCGCCGCAGCGGCTTGCCGGCGACGCAGCGCAGGCGCATGCCGCCGCGCTGGCGACCGGGGTCGTGGTGGAGCCCTGGAGCGAGTGCGCCGTGCTCGAGGGCGTAGTAGTGGATGCATTGCTCGGCACCGGCCTGGCAGGTGCCGTGCGCGAGCCCTTTGCGCAGGCCATCCGCCTGGCCAACGCCGCCGACCTGCCGGTGCTGGCGGTGGATATTCCTTCCGGCTTGAGCGCCGACACCGGTGCGGTATTGGGGGAAGCGATCAGGGCGGATCTGACAGTGACTTTCATCGGCCTGAAGATCGGGCTGTTCACTGGCGAGGCGCCGGCACGGGTCGGCGAGCTGGTGTTCGACGAACTCGGCAGCGACGCCGTCGTGTTGCAAGGGCTCCAGCCCCGGGCCCACCGTTTGGCACGAAATGCCCTGCCGAGTCTGGCAGCGCGGCCGCGGACCGCGCACAAGGGGCTGTTCGGCCACCTGCTGGTGGTCGGCGGCGACACCGGCATGGGCGGGGCCGTGCTACTGGCCGCGGAAAGCGCCCTGCGCTGCGGCGCCGGGCTGGTCTCGGCGGCGACCCGCGTCGAACATGTGCCGGCGTTGCTGAGCCGTTGTCCCGAGGTCATGGCCCATGGCGTGGCGTCGGCGAACCAACTGCTGGCCCTTGCCGAACGCGCCAGCGTGCTGGTGCTCGGTCCCGGTCTTGGCCAGCGCGCCTGGGGGCGTAGCCTGCTGAGCGCTGTCCGGTCGCGACCGTTGCCGCAGGTCTGGGATGCCGACGCGTTGAACCTGCTGGCCCTGGAACCGGTCGGAGCAGGGCCGCGGACATGGATTCTGACGCCGCATCCCGGCGAGGCCGCGCGCCTGTTGGGTCGCTCGACCGCCGAGGTGCAGGCGGATCGCCCGGCGGCGGCGCTGGAACTGGCGTGTCGCTACCAGGCGGTGGTGGTGCTGAAGGGCGCCGGCAGCCTGGTCGCCGCGCCGGACGGACGACTTGCCGTCTGTTCCCAGGGGCATCCGGCGATGGCTGGTGCCGGCATGGGTGACGTGCTGTCGGGCATCACCGGTGCCTTGCTGGCCCAGCACGTGGAGGCGTTCGAGGCGGCCTGCCTGGCGGTCTGGCTGCATGCCGCCGCCGGTGAGCGGCTCGGCGCCCAGGGGCGTGGACTGGCGGCGACCGATCTCATACCTACCGTTCGTCAGTTGCTCGAGGAGTGCAGTCCGTGTCTGAAGTGATCCTGTCCGCCGAAGGGGAAGACGCGATGCTCGAACTGGGCGGGCGCATCGCCCGGGCCAGCGGGGGGCAGGGGGTGATCTACCTGCATGGCGACCTCGGCGCCGGCAAGACCACCCTCTCGCGCGGCATCCTGCGCGGCCTCGGCCATGCCGGCTCGGTGAAAAGCCCGACCTTTACCCTGGTCGAGCCTTACGAAATCGGCGAGCTGCGCGCCTACCATTTCGACCTGTACCGGCTCGCCGATGCGGAGGAATTGGAGTTCTTCGGCATCCGCGACTATTTCGACGGCAGCGCACTCTGTCTGATCGAGTGGCCCGAGCGCGGTGCGGGCGTTTTGCCAACCGCCGATCTGGACATTACCATTACTGCCCAAGCGGGTGGACGGACACTGCGCCTGGTACCGCACGGTGCGCGGGGCGAAGCCTGGTGTGCCACCCTGACCATGGGAGCATGAGAAAAACGATGGGTTGGGGCTTGCGTCTGCGGACGTTGTTGACTGGGGTGATGATTCTGCTGGCCTGCCAGGTCGGCGAGGTTCTGGCCGCCGCGCAAATCAAGAGCGTGCGGATCTGGCGCGCTCCGGATAACACCCGTCTGGTCTTCGATCTCTCCGGTCCGGTGCAGCACAGCCTGTTCACCCTGGCCGCGCCCAACCGTATCGTCATCGACGTCAGCGGCGCCCAACTGGCGACCCAGCTCAACGGTCTCAAGCTCGGCAACACCCCGATCACCGCGGTGCGCTCCGCCCAGCGCACGCCCAACGACCTGCGCATGGTCCTCGACCTGTCGGCGCAGGTCACCCCGAAAAGCTTCGTCCTGCCGCCCAACCAGCAATACGGCAACCGCCTGGTGGTCGATCTCTACGACCAGGGCGCTGACCTGACCCCGGACGTACCCGCGACGCCGACCCCGAGCGTGCCGGTCACCCCGGTGACGCCGACCCAGCCGGTGGCCAAGCTGCCGCTGCCAACCAAGGGCGGCACCCGCGATATCGTCATCGCCATCGACGCCGGCCACGGCGGTGAAGACCCTGGCGCCCTTGGCCCGGGCGGGTTGCACGAAAAGAACATCACCCTGTCGATCGCTCGCGAGCTGCAACGCCAGATCAACCAGGTGCGCGGTTACCGGGCCGAGCTGACCCGTACCGGCGACTACTTCATCCCGCTGCGCAAGCGCACCGAGATCGCCCGCAAGAAGGGCGCCGACCTGTTCGTCTCGATCCATGCCGACGCCGCGCCGAGCCGCAGCGCCTTCGGTGCCTCGGTGTTCGCCCTGTCCGACCGCGGCGCCACTTCGGAAACCGCGCGCTGGCTGGCCGACAGCGAGAACCGTTCCGACCTGATCGGCGGCGATGGCAGCGTCAGCCTCGGCGACAAGGACCAGATGCTCGCCGGCGTGCTGCTCGACCTGTCGATGACCGCCACCCTCTCGTCGAGCCTGGACGTCGGCCACAAGGTGCTGACCAATGTCGGCCGCATCACTTCGCTGCACAAGCGTCGTGTCGAGCAGGCCGGGTTCATGGTGCTGAAGTCGCCCGACATCCCGTCGATCCTGGTGGAAACCGGCTTCATCTCGAACGTCAACGAGTCGCGCAAGCTGGCCAGCGCCAGCCATCAGCAGGCTTTGGCGCGTTCGATCACCAGCGGCATCCGCCAGTATTTCCAGCAGAGCCCGCCGCCCGGCACCTACATCGCCTCTTTGCGCGCCCAGGGCAAGCTCTCCATGGGGCCGCGCGAGCACGTGGTGCGGCCCGGAGAGACCCTGGCGATGATCGCCCAGCGCTATGAAGTGAGCATGGCCGCGCTGCGCAGCAGCAACAGCCTGTCCAGCGACAACCTGAAAGTCGGCCAGGCCCTGTCCATCCCGAGCACCGCCCTGGCGGCCCAGTGATGAGTGAAGCACCGCGTATCCAGCTGCTGAGTCCGCGGCTGGCGAACCAGATCGCCGCCGGTGAGGTGGTCGAGCGTCCCGCCTCGGTGGCCAAGGAACTCCTGGAAAACAGCCTTGACGCCGATTCCCGGCGCATCGACGTGGAGGTCGAGCAGGGCGGCATCAAGTTGCTGCGAGTGCGCGACGACGGTCGCGGCATCCCCGCCGACGACCTGCCGCTGGCCCTGGCTCGCCACGCCACCAGCAAGATCCGTGAGCTGGAAGACCTGGAGCGGGTGATGAGCCTCGGCTTCCGTGGCGAGGCGCTGGCCTCGATCAGCTCGGTAGCGCGCCTGACCATGACCTCGCGTACCGCCGACGCCGGCGAAGCCTGGCAGGTGGAAACCGAGGGCCGCGACATGCAGCCGCGGGTACAGCCGGCGGCGCACCCGGTGGGGACCAGCGTCGAGGTTCGCGACCTGTTCTTCAACACCCCGGCGCGGCGCAAGTTCCTGCGTGCCGAGAAGACCGAGTTCGACCATCTGCAGGAGGTCATCAAGCGCCTGGCGCTGGCCCGCTTCGACGTGGCTTTCCACCTGCGCCACAACGGCAAGACCATCTTCGCCCTGCACGAGGCGCGAGACGAGCTGGCCCGCGCGCGCCGGGTCGGCGCGGTGTGCGGCCAGGCATTCCTCGAGCAGGCGCTGCCGATCGAGGTCGAGCGCAACGGCCTGCACCTGTGGGGCTGGGTCGGCTTGCCGACCTTCTCCCGCAGCCAGCCGGACCTGCAGTACTTCTATGTGAACGGGCGCATGGTGCGCGACAAGCTGGTCGCCCACGCGGTGCGCCAGGCTTATCGCGACGTGCTGTACAACGGCCGGCATCCGACCTTCGTGCTGTTCTTCGAAGTCGATCCGGCGGTGGTGGACGTCAACGTGCACCCGACCAAGCACGAAGTTCGCTTCCGTGACAGCCGGATGGTCCATGACTTCCTCTATGGCACCCTGCATCGTGCGCTGGGCGAGGTCCGTCCCGACGACCAGCTCGCGCCGCCCGGGGCGACCAGCCTGACCGAGCCGCGTCCGACCGGCGCTGCTGCCGGCGAGTTCGGCCCGCAGGGCGAGATGCGCCTGGCCGAGAGCGTGCTGGAGAGTCCGGCGGCACGGGTGGGCTGGAGTGGCGGCTCATCGGCCTCCGGCGGCTCCTCCGGCTATTCCGCCTATACCCGGCCGGAGGCGCCGCCCTCTCTGGCCGAGGCCGGTGGCGCCTACAAGGCCTACTTCGCGCCGTTACCCGCGGGCGAGGCGCCAGCCGCGTTGCCCGAGAGTGCCCAGGACATCCCGCCGCTGGGTTACGCCCTGGCGCAGCTCAAGGGCATCTACATTCTCGCCGAGAACGCCCACGGCCTGGTGCTGGTGGACATGCACGCGGCCCACGAGCGGATCACCTACGAGCGCCTCAAGGTGGCGATGGCCAGCGAAGGCTTGCGTGGGCAGCCGTTGCTGGTGCCGGAGTCGATCGCGGTCAGCGAGCGCGAGGCGGATTGCGCGGAAGAGCATTCCAGCTGGTTCCAGCGCCTGGGCTTCGAGCTGCAGCGCCTGGGGCCGGAAAGCCTGGCGATCCGGCAGATCCCTGCGCTGCTCAAGCAGGCTGAGGCGACCCAGTTGGTGCGCGATGTCATCGCCGACCTGCTGGAATACGGCACCAGCGACCGTATCCAGGCGCACCTGAACGAGTTGCTCGGCACCATGGCCTGCCATGGTGCGGTGCGCGCCAACCGGCGCCTGACCCTGCCGGAAATGAACGCCCTGTTGCGCGACATGGAAATCACCGAACGCAGCGGCCAGTGCAACCATGGGCGTCCGACCTGGACCCAGTTGGGCCTGGACGAGCTGGACAAGCTCTTCCTGCGCGGACGCTGAGCCTTGCAGCTTCGGGCGCAAAGCCCGAAGCTATGCGCTTTGTCCAAGAGCGTTCCGATGTCTTCCCTGCCTCCCGCCATCTTTCTCATGGGGCCGACCGCCGCCGGCAAGACCGACCTGGCGATGGCGCTGGCCGATGCGCTGCCCTGCGAGCTGATCAGCGTCGACTCGGCGCTGATCTACCGCGGCATGGATATCGGTACGGCCAAGCCTTCCCGGGAGCTGCTGGCGCGCTATCCGCACCGCCTGATCGATATCCGCGACCCGGCGGAGAGCTATTCGGCCGCGGAATTTCGCGCCGACGCCCTGGCGGCGATGGCCAAGGCCACCGCGCGCGGCAGGATTCCCCTGCTGGTGGGGGGCACCATGCTCTATTACAAGGCGTTGCTCGAGGGCCTGGCCGACATGCCCGGCGCCGATCCCGAGGTGCGCGCGGCGATCGAGGCCGAGGCCCAGGCCGAAGGTTGGGAGGCGCTGCACCGGCAACTCGCCGAGGTCGACCCGGAATCGGCTGCGCGTATCCACCCCAACGACCCGCAGCGACTGATGCGGGCGCTCGAGGTGTATCGCCTCGGCGGGGTGTCGATGAGCGACCTGCGTCGCCGGCAAAGCGCTGAAAAGGCGGATTTTGACGCGTCAGGCAGGAATCAATTGCCGTATACTGTCGCTCAGCTGGCGATTGCTCCCGAGCAGCGCCAGGTGTTGCACGCGCGGATTGCGCAGCGTTTTCGCCAGATGCTGGAACAGGGTTTCATCGCCGAGGTCGAAGCACTGCATGCCAGAAGTGACTTGCATGCAGGATTACCGTCTATTAGAGCCGTGGGTTACCGTCAGGTGTGGGATTACCTGGATGGCAAGCTGTCCTACGCTGAAATGACCGAGCGCGGCATCATCGCTACCCGCCAGTTGGCCAAGCGCCAGTTCACCTGGCTGCGAAGCTGGAGCCATCTACACTGGATGGACAGCCTAGCAGGTGACAATCTGCCGCGTGCCTTGAAATACCTGAAAACGGTCTCCATATTGGCCTGAGACCTTAATTTGTCCGTCTGTTTCCGGAACGACTCCGGAGTTTGGACGGCGCCAAGTCACCCTATTCGACTACTTCAAACTACGATCCTTAAAGGAGTGCGGCACATGTCAAAAGGGCATTCGCTACAAGACCCTTACCTCAATACCCTGCGGAAAGAACGCGTCCCGGTTTCCATCTATCTGGTCAACGGCATCAAGCTGCAAGGCCAGATCGAGTCTTTCGACCAGTTTGTCATCCTGCTGAAGAACACCGTCAGCCAGATGGTTTACAAGCACGCGATCTCCACCGTGGTACCGAGCCGTCCGGTGCGTCTGCCGAGCGGTGACCAGCCGGCCGAGCCGGGCAACGCTTGACGGGAGTCCGCTTTGTTCTTTGAGCGCCCAGGTGGTGGGGAACAGGCTGTTCTGGTGCATCTGGAAGGGCAGAACCCCGAGGCGCGTGAAGACCCGCAGGAGTTCCAGGAGCTGGTGCGTTCGGCCGGCGCGGAAACGGTGGCATTCGTCAGCGTCTCCCGCCACCAGCCGAGCGCCAAATATCTTATCGGCAGTGGCAAGGTCGAGGAGTTGCACGACCTGGTCAAGGCCGAAAACGTCGAGCTGGTGATTTTCAACCACACCTTGACGCCCAGCCAGGAGCGCAACCTCGAGCGTGCGTTCGAGTGCCGCGTACTCGACCGGACCGGGCTGATCCTCGACATCTTCGCCCAGCGCGCACGTACCCACGAAGGCAAGTTGCAGGTGGAACTGGCGCAACTGGAGCACATGAGTACGCGGCTGGTACGCGGCTGGACCCACCTCGAACGGCAGAAAGGCGGTATCGGTCTGCGCGGTCCGGGCGAGACCCAGCTGGAAACCGACCGACGCCTGCTGCGCGTGCGCATCCGCCAGATCAAGCAGCGCCTGGAGAAGGTCCGCAGCCAGCGCGAGCAGGCTCGACGCGGGCGCAAGCGCGCGGATATCCCGGCGGTCTCCCTGGTCGGCTATACCAACGCCGGCAAATCGACCCTGTTCAATGCGCTCACCGCCTCCGAGGTGTATGCCGCCAACCAGTTGTTCGCCACCCTCGACCCCACCCTGCGTCGCCTGCAACTGGACGATCTCGGGCCGGTGGTGCTGGCCGACACGGTGGGCTTCATCCGCCACCTGCCGCACAAGTTGGTGGAGGCCTTCCGCGCTACGCTGGAAGAGTCGAGCAACGCCGACCTCCTGCTGCACGTGATCGACGCCTACGAGCCCGAACGGGATGCGCAGGTCGAGCAGGTGCTGGCGGTGCTCGGCGAGATCGGCGCCAACGAATTGCCGATGCTCGAGGTCTATAACAAGGTTGACCTGCTACCCTCGGTCGAGCCGCACATCCAGCGCGACGACTCCGGCAAGCCGGTGCGCGTCTGGCTGTCGGCGCAGACCGGCGAAGGCCTCGACCTGTTGCGCCAGGCCATCGCCGAGCTGCTCGGCGAGGACCTGTTCGTCGGAACCTTGCGCCTGCCCCAGCGGCTCGGGCGCCTGCGCGCCCAGTTGTTCGAACTGGGCGCGGTGCAGTCCGAGGCGCACGATGAGGAGGGTTGTACCCTGCTGCAGGTGCGCCTGCCGCGGGCCGAGTTGAACCGCCTGGCGAGCCGCGCTGGCTGGCAGCCGGCGGAGTTCGTTGCGCAACACACTTTGCAATAAAGCCCGTATCGCTGCTTTTGGCAGCGGGCAGGGCATTCGGTAGCATGGGTGGCCGCGCCGCAGGCGCGTTTCGCGTTACTAGATGGAGAGCGCTATGGCTTGGAACGAGCCGGGTGACAACTCGAACAACAACGATCGAGACCCGTGGGGAGGCCGCCGCGGTGGTGGTGGCGGCGGTGGTGACCGCAAGGGGCCGCCCGACCTGGATGAGGCTTTCCGCAAGCTTCAGGACAGCCTGAACGGGCTGTTCGGTGGAAAAAAACGCAGTGGCAACGGTTCCGGCTCCGGTTCCGGCGGCAAGGGCGGTGGCCTGGGCCTGTTCGGCATCGGCCTGGCGATCCTCGCCGTGCTCTGGCTGTACAACGCCATCTATGTGGTGGACGAGCAGGAGCAGGCGGTCATCCTGCGCTTCGGCAAGTATTACGAGACGGTCGGTCCCGGCCTGAACTTCTACTTCCCGCCGATCGACAAGCGCTTCCAGGAGAACGTCACCCGCGAGCGTGCGTACAGCAAGCAGGGGCAGATGCTCACCGAGGACGAGAACATCGTCGAAGTGCCGCTGACCGTGCAGTACAAGATCAGCAACCTGCAGGACTTCGTGCTCAACGTCGACCAGCCCGAGGTCAGCCTGCAGCAGGCGACCGAGAGCGCGCTGCGGCATGTCGCCGGCTCCACCACCATGGACCGGATCCTCACCGAAGGCCGCGAGCAGATGGCGACCGAGGTGCGCGAGCGCCTGCAACGCTTCCTGGATACCTACAGGACCGGTATCACCGTGACCCAGGTGAACATCCAGAGCGCCCAGGCACCGCGTGAGGTGCAGGAAGCGTTCGACGACGTGATCCGGGCCCGCGAGGACGAGCAGCGCGAGAAGAACCAGGCCGAAGCCTATGCCAACGGCGTGGTGCCGGAGGCACGTGGCCAGGCCCAGCGCATCATCGAAGAAGCCAACGGTTACCGCGACGAGGTGATTTCGCGCGCCCAGGGCGAGGCGGATCGCTTCTCCAAGCTGCTGGTGGAATATCGCAAGGCTCCGGAAGTGACGCGCGAGCGTCTGTACCTGGACACCATGCAGGAAGTCTTCAGCCAGACCAGCAAGGTGCTGGTGACCGGTCAGCAGGGGCAGAACAACCTGCTCTACCTGCCGCTGGACAAGATGATCGATGGTCGTAACGCCGCGCCCGCTACGGGGGCCGGTGCTTCCGCCGGTGGTGGCAGCGCCAGCGCTTCCGACCTGGGGTCGCGGATCGTCAACGATCTGCGCCAGCAAGACGCGCGTACGAGGGAGAGCCGCTGATGGGCAACAAGTCTTTGATCGCTCTGATCGTCGGTGTCGTCGCCGCCATCGTCCTGTGGAACAGCGTCTACGTAGTCCAGCAGACCGAGCGCGCGGTCATGTTGCGCTTCGGCCGGGTGGTCGAGTCCGACGTCAAGCCGGGCCTGCACTTCAAGATCCCGTACGTCAACCAGGTGCGCAAGTTCGACGCTCGCCTGCTGACCCTGGATGCCCCGACCCAGCGCTTCCTGACCCTGGAAAAGAAAGCGGTGATGGTGGATGCCTATGCCAAGTGGCGGGTGGCGGATGCCGAGCGCTTCTACACCGCTACCTCGGGCCTCAAGCAGATCGCCGACGAACGCCTGTCGCGGCGTCTCGAAGCGGGTCTGCGCGACCAGTTCGGCAAGCGTACCCTGCATGAAGTGGTATCGGGCGAGCGCGACGCGCTGATGGGCGACATCACCGCTTCGCTGAACCGCATGGCGCAGAAGGAACTGGGTATCGAGGTGATCGACGTGCGGGTCAAGGCCATCGACCTGCCGAAGGAAGTCAACCGCAGCGTCTTCGAGCGGATGAGCACCGAGCGTGAGCGCGAGGCCCGCGAGCACCGCGCCAAGGGTCGCGAACTGGCCGAAGGCATTCGTGCCGACGCCGATCGCCAGCGCCGGGTAATCGTTGCCGAAGCCTACCGCGAGTCGGAAGAGACCCGCGGTGACGGCGACTCCAAGGCTGCCGCGATCTATGCCAAGGCCTACAACCAGGATCCGGAGTTCTATTCCTTCTACCGTAGCCTGAAGGCGTATCGCGAAAGCTTCGCCGAGAAGCGCGACGTACTGGTGCTCGATCCGAGCAGCGAGTTCTTCCGCTATCTGAACAAGGCCAACAAGTAATACTCGGTTCTCCGGCGGGCGGCAGCGCCCGCCGGAGAAATCGTGTTATGATGAGCCAGCCGGGAAATCCCGGCTTTTTTGCGTCCGCGAGAATCATGTGGCAGGAATTCGGCATCGCTTTTTGTCTCGTGCTGGTGCTGGAAGGCATCCTGCCGTTCCTGTGTCCGCGACAATGGCGCGAGGCGGTCACGGGCATCGGCCGGCTGAGCGACCGTCACCTGCGTCTCGTGGGGCTGGGCAGCATGCTGCTCGGCACCCTGCTTCTTTACTGGATTCACTGATGATGTGCCGCCCGGCTGAAAGGGGAGAGGCGAAATGGCAACGGTAGACCGCTGGCTGCTGCCAGATGGGATCGAAGAGGTGCTGCCCCCGGAGGCGGCGCGCATCGAAGCAGCCCGCCGTCAGGTGCTGGATCTGTTCCACCGCTGGGGTTACGAGTTCGTCGTGACCCCGCATATCGAATACCTGGAGTCGCTGCTCACCGGCGCGGGACAGGATCTTGACCTGCGCACCTTCAAGGTGACCGACCCGGCGTCCGGCCGGCTCATGGGTTTCCGTGCCGACATTACGCCGCAAGTGGCGCGGATGGATGCGCACAGCCTGCGCCGCGAGGGGCCGAGCCGCCTGTGCTATGCCGGCAGTGTGCTGCATGCGCAGCCGCGCGCGCTGTCCACTTCGCGTAGTCCGATCCAGCTGGGCGCCGAGCTGTACGGCGATCCGAGCCCTGCCAGCGATGTCGAGGTGATCAGCCTGATGCTGGAAATGCTCGAGATGGCGGAAGTGCCGGACGTGCACATGGACCTCGGCCATGTCGGTATCTACCGCGGCCTGGCGCGCGCGGCAGGGCTGTCCGGCGAAGTCGAGCAGCAGTTGTTCGATGCCTTGCAGCGCAAGGCGGTGGACGAGGTCGAGGCGCTGACTGCAGACCTGCCTGCCGAGCTGCGCGGCATGTTGCGTGCGCTGGCCGAGCTATGTGGCGGCCGCGATGCGCTGGAGCAGGGCCGTGCCCGTCTGGCGGCGGCGCCGGCCGATGTCCAGGTGGCGCTGAACGAGCTGATCGAGATCGCCGATTCGCTGGCCGGGCGCTTCCCCGGCTTGCCGCTGTATTTCGACCTCGGCGAGCTGCGTGGCTATCACTATCACACCGGCGTGGTGTTTGCGGCCTTCGTGCCCGGCGTTGGCCAGTCCATCGCCCAGGGCGGTCGCTATGATGATATCGGTGCCGATTTCGGGCGCGCCCGCCCGGCCACCGGTTTCTCCACCGATCTGAAAAGCCTGGTCACTCTCGGCCAGGCCCGGTTGGACCAGGCTGTATCGGGTATCTGGGCGCCGGCCGAAGGGGCCGGGCTCTGGCAGGCGGTGCAACGACTGCGCCGCGACGGGCAGCGTGTCGTCCAGGCTCTGCCCGGGCAGGATGCGGCTTCTGCGCGCGAGGCGGGCTGCGACCGGCAGCTGGCGCTGCGCGATGGCAATTGGCAGGTGGCGCCGCTGGCGTCCTGAGATTCCGCCGGCCGCGGCCGGCATCGAACTTCCACGATGGGGACAAGTGTTATGGGTAAGAATGTCGTAGTCCTGGGCACCCAATGGGGTGATGAGGGCAAGGGCAAGATCGTCGACCTGCTCACCGAGCAGGCGGCTGCCGTAGTTCGCTACCAGGGTGGTCACAACGCTGGCCACACCCTGGTGATCGATGGCGAGAAAACCGTCCTGCACCTGATTCCATCGGGCATCCTGCGCGAAGGCGTGCAGTGCCTGATCGGCAATGGCGTGGTGCTGGCGCCGGATGCGCTGCTGCGCGAAATCACCAAGCTGGAAGAGAAGGGCGTGCCGGTGCGCGAGCGCCTGCGCATCAGTCCTTCCTGTCCGCTGATCCTGTCCTATCACGTCGCCCTCGACCAGGCGCGCGAGAAGGCCCGCGGCGAAGCCAAGATCGGCACCACCGGTCGTGGCATCGGCCCGGCATACGAGGACAAGGTGGCACGTCGCGGCCTGCGCGTCGGCGACCTGTTCCACCGCGAGCGCTTCGCCGCCAAGCTGGGCGAGCTGCTGGACTACCATAACTTCGTCCTGCAGCACTACTACAAGGAGCCGGCCATCGACTTCCAGAAGACCCTGGACGAGGCGATGGAGTATGCCGAGCTGCTCAAGCCGATGATGGCCGATGTCGCTGCGACCCTGCACGACCTGCGCAAGCACGGCAAGGACATCATGTTCGAAGGCGCCCAGGGATCGCTGCTGGACATCGACCATGGCACCTACCCCTACGTGACCAGTTCCAACACCACCGCTGGCGGTACCGCCACCGGTTCCGGCTTCGGCCCGCTGTACCTGGACTACGTACTGGGTATCACCAAGGCCTATACCACTCGCGTCGGCTCCGGTCCGTTCCCGACCGAGCTGTTCGACGACGTCGGCGCCTACCTGGCCAAGCGCGGCCACGAGTTCGGTGCCACCACCGGTCGCGCTCGTCGCTGCGGCTGGTTCGATGCCGTGATCCTGCGCCGCGCCATCGAGATCAACAGCATCTCCGGCCTGTGCCTGACCAAGCTCGACGTGCTCGATGGCCTGGATGTGGTGCGCCTGTGCGTCGGCTACAAGAATGCCGATGGCGATGTGCTGGAAGCGCCGACCGATGCCGACAGCTACATCGGCCTGCAGCCGGTCTACGAGGAAATGCCCGGCTGGAGCGAGTCGACCGTGGGTGCGAAGACCCTGGAAGAGTTGCCGGCCAACGCCCGCGCCTACATCAAGCGCGTGGAAGAGCTGGTGGGTGCGCCGATCGATATCATCTCCACCGGTCCGGACCGCAACGAGACCATCATCCTGCGCCATCCATTCGCCTGAGGCGGATAGCGGGGCGATGACGGAACGGGCTGCGCATGCGGCCCGTTTTCATTTCCGGGGTCGGCGCCGCGGTGAGCGGGGGAGGGTAGCGTGGCTCGAAGGGAAAATCGCGGACAACAAAAAGCCGAGCGATGCTCGGCTGTTTGTCTTGAAGATGGTGCCCAGGAGAAGACTCGAACTTCCACGGTGTTGCCACCGCTAGGACCTGAACCTAGTGCGTCTACCAATTCCGCCACCTGGGCATGCTTTTCAGCATTGTGCGATGATCGCTCATCGACTTGGGTGTTGCAAACCTTGTCGCAGTTTCAATGCCTGGTAGTGGCTGAACTGCTGAAACAAAAACGGTCTAATGACCGGCTTTGTCTGAAATATGGTGCCCAGGAGAAGACTCGAACTTCCACGGTGTTGCCACCGCTAGGACCTGAACCTAGTGCGTCTACCAATTCCGCCACCTGGGCACTGGAGTCGATGATCGCTCATCGTTTCCGTGTTACAACGTCTCAGCAACGTTGTGGGCGCGAACTATACGAGTACGTATTCTGCTTGTAAACCCCTGATGCGATAAAAATTATTCTGTTGCCGAAGCTGACCGACGAAGCGTTTTCGCGCTTCAATAGAGCAATGGCAGCAAACGCTAAAGAAGAAAAGGTGACCTACCTCTAATGGCCGATTGGCAAAACCTCGATCCCGAGGCCGCTCGCGAAGCGGAAAAGTACGAAAACCCCATCCCCAGCCGGGAACTGATCCTGGCTCACCTATCCGAGCGGGGCGCTCCGGCGACTCGCTCCCAGTTGCTCGACGAGTTCGGGCTCGCCGGCGAGGAGCCGGAAGAGGCCTTGCGTCGTCGCCTGCGCGCTATGGAGCGCGACGGGCAGCTTATCTATACGCGTCGTGGCGCCTATGCGCCGGTGGACAAGCTGGACCTGATCCGCGGCCGCATCAGCGGGCACCGCGACGGCTTCGGCTTCCTGATCCCCGACGATGGCAGCGACGACCTGTTCCTCAGTCCCACCCAGATGCGCCTGGTGTTCGACGGCGACCGCGCCCTGGCCCGGGTGTCCGGCCATGACCGGCGCGGACGCCGCGAAGGCCAGCTGGTCGAGGTGATCGAGCGGGCCCACGAGATCGTGGTCGGCCGCTACTTCGAGGAAAGCGGCATCGGCGTGGTGGTCGCGGACAACCCGAAGATCCAGCAGGAAGTCCTGATCCCGCCGGGCAAGGCCGGCAAGGCCAGGCACAACCAGTTCGTCCAGGTGCGCATCGAGCAATGGCCGAGCATCCACCGCCAGGCCCAGGGCGAGATCGTCGAGGTGCTCGGCGACTACATGGCGCCGGGGATGGAGATCGAAGTCGCCCTGCGCAGCTACGATATCCCCCACGTCTGGCCGGCCGCGGTGGAGAAGGAAGCGGCCAAGCTCAAGCCGGAAGTGGCGGAGAAGGACAAGGAAAAGCGTATCGACCTGCGCCAGGTGCCCTTCGTCACCATCGACGGCGAGGATGCCCGCGACTTCGACGACGCGGTGTACGCCGAGGCCAAGCGCGGCGGCGGCTGGCGCCTGTTCGTGGCGATCGCCGATGTCTCGCACTACGTGAAGGTCGGTTCGGCGCTGGACGAAGAGGCGGCCAGGCGCGGCAACTCGGTGTATTTCCCCGAGCGGGTGATCCCGATGCTGCCGGAGGTGCTGTCCAATGGTCTCTGCTCGCTGAATCCGCTGGTCGACCGGCTGGCCATGGTCTGCGAGATGACCCTGTCCAAGGCTGGCAAGCTGACCGGCTACCAGTTCTACGAAGCGGTGATCCACTCCCATGCCCGCCTGACCTACACCAAGGTCAGCCAGTTGCTCGAGCATCCCGACAGCGTCGAGGCCGAGAACCTGCGCCAGCAGTTGCCCGGCGTGGTGCCGCACCTGCAGCAGCTGTATGCGTTGTATAAAGCGCTGCTGGCCGGCCGCCATGTCCGCGGCGCGATCGATTTCGAGACCCAGGAAACCCGCATCGTCTTCGGCGCCGACCGGAAGATCTCGGAAATCCGCCCGACCCAGCGCAACGATGCGCACCGCCTGATCGAAGAGTGCATGCTCTGCGCCAACGTGGCGACCGCACGCTTCCTGCAGAAGCACGCCATCCCGGCGTTGTACCGGGTGCATGACGGCCCGCCGCAGGAGAAACTCAACAACCTGCGCCAGTTCCTCGGCGAGCTGGGGTTGAGCCTCGGCCGCGGCAAGGCCGCGCCGACCCCGGGCGACTACCAGGAGTTGCTGGAGAAGATCCACGACCGCGCCGACTTCCGCCTGATCCAGACGGTCATGCTGCGTTCGCTCAGCCAGGCGGTGTACAGCCCGGACAACAATGGCCACTTCGGCCTCAACTACGACGCCTACACCCACTTCACCTCGCCGATCCGGCGCTACCCGGACCTGCTGGTGCATCGTGCGATCCGCAGTGTGATCCGCTCCAAGGCGGAGACTCCGCACGTGCAGCGGGCCGGCGCGGCGAGCATGCCCAAGGCGCGTATCTATCCGTACGACGAATTGCGCCTGGACCAGTTGGGCGAGCAGTGCTCGATGACCGAGCGGCGTGCCGACGAGGCCACCCGCGACGTGACCAACTGGCTGAAGTGCGAATACATGCGCGAGCGGGTCGGCGAGACCTTCCCTGGCGTAATCACTGCGGTCACCGGTTTCGGTCTGTTCGTCGAGCTGACCGACATCTTCGTCGAAGGCCTGGTCCATGTGACCGCGCTGCCCGGCGACTACTATCATTTCGACGCCGTGCACCATCGCCTCAGCGGCGAACGCACCGGGCGCAGCTTCCGTCTCGGCGACACCACGGAAGTGGTTGTGGCGCGGGTCGACCTGGACGAGCGGAAGATCGATTTCGAGCTGGCCGGAAACGTGCTGAGCGCGCCGATCGGACGCAAGAAGCGCAACGGCGACAAGTCGGCGAACGCCGGCAAGGCGCCGAAGGGGCGCAAGGGCGCATCCGTGCCCGAGGTCGACCTGGAGCCGGCGCTGGCCAGTCCCGACGCCGCGGTGGTGCCGCGGCGCAAGGCCGGCAAGGTGCAGGCGCTGCCGCCGGTCGCGCCGGAGCTGCTGGCGCAGGCCGCGGAGATGCTCGGCAACACCGACGTGCGCAAGAGTCGCGAGGTGAAGCAGGCGCTGCTCGCCGAGGCGCGAGTCGGCGGCAAGGACAAGGGCGGGAAGAAGGGCAAGGTCGTTCCTGCGGGCAAGAGCGCGAAGGGCAAGGCCAAGGACGGCAAGCCCGCCGCTGCCGCCAAGCCGGGCAAGCCGACCAAGCATCGCAAGGGGCCTTCCAAGCCGAAGGCCGACAACGCTCCGGCCGCCACCGGGGCGCGCAAACGTAAGGCCAAGTCATGAGTCAGTGGGAAAAGGTCTACGGCGTGCATGCCGTGGAAGCGTTGTTGCGTCATCACCCGAAGCGGGTCAAGCAGTTGTGGCTGGCCGAGGGGCGGCATGATCCGCGGGTCCAGGTGCTCACCGAGCTGGCCGCCGGGTTCCGTATTCCGGTAGGGCAGCGCGACCGGCGCGAACTCGACGAGTGGGCGGAAGGCGTCCACCAGGGCGTGGTCGCGGAAGTCAGCCCCAGCCAGGTCTGGGGCGAAAACATGCTCGAGGAACTGCTCGAGCGGGGCGAGGGCGTGCCGCTGCTGCTGGCCCTGGATGGCGTCACCGATCCGCACAACCTCGGCGCCTGCCTGCGTACCGCCGATGCGGCGGGGGTGCAGGCGGTGATCGTGCCCAAGGACAAGTCCGCGACCCTCAACGCCACCGTGCGCAAGGTCGCTTGCGGCGCCGCCGAGGTGATCCCGCTGGTGGCGGTGACCAACCTCGCGCGCACCCTGGAAAAGCTCCAGCAGCGCGGCCTGTGGGTGGTCGGCACCGCTGGCGAGGCGGACAAGACCCTCTACCAGCTCGACCTCAAGGGGCCGACCGTGCTGGTGATGGGCGCGGAAGGCAAGGGCATGCGCCGGCTGACCCGCGAGCACTGCGACTTCCTCGCCAGGTTGCCGATGGCCGGCAGCGTCAGCAGCCTGAACGTCTCGGTCGCCACCGGCGTCTGCCTGTTCGAGATCCTCCGCCAGCGCACCCCGCTGGAGTGAGCGCGTGCGGGGCCGCCGCGGCGCGGCCCCGCGCCATTCCATCCGCTGTACAAATATTCGCCAATCTTCCTTGCTTCGCCGGTTGCCCTTCTCTAGAATGTCGCCCCTTGCCGCGTGGGCAGGCGTTCGTTCGCCTCTCCACCAGGCAAGCCAAGAAAACATTCACTCCTTGCCTGACCGTTCTGCGGCAGGCTGCAACCCGTAAGGAGCATTTATGCGTCATTACGAAATCGTGTTCCTGGTTCACCCGGACCAGAGCGAACAAGTCGGTGGCATGGTCGAGCGTTACACCAAGGCCATCGAAGAAGACGGCGGCAAGATCCACCGTCTGGAAGACTGGGGCCGTCGTCAGCTGGCCTACGCCATCAACAACGTGCACAAGGCCCACTACGTTCTGATGAACGTCGAGTGCAGCGCCAAGGCCCTGGCTGAGCTGGAAGACAACTTCCGTTACAACGATGCCGTGATCCGTAACCTGGTCATGCGTCGCGACGAAGCTGTCACCGAGCAGTCCGAGATGCTCAAGGCTGAAGAAAGCCGCAACGAGCGTCGCGAGCGTCGTGAGCGTCCGAACGATAACGCTGAAGGCGCCGATGGCGACGACAACAGCGATAGCGATAACGCTGACGAGTAATTCCGGACCAGTATTGAGGAGCCAATCACATGGCACGTTTCTTCCGTCGTCGTAAGTTCTGCCGCTTCACCGCCGAAGGCGTGAAAGAGATCGATTACAAGGATCTCAACACCCTGAAGGCCTACGTTTCCGAAACCGGCAAGATCGTTCCGAGCCGTATCACCGGCACCAAGGCCAAGTACCAGCGTCAGCTGGCGACCGCTATCAAGCGCGCCCGCTACCTGGCCCTGCTTCCTTACACCGACAGCCACGGCCGTTGAGATCGGGCAGTCGAACGCTGGTAAGGGATAGATCGCATGCGCGCACTGGCTGAGTTCACCATGCGCGGCCGCATGCAGGCCACGCTCGCCGTGGCAGGCTCCGCGGTTGTTCCACTGTTGTTCTGGCTGAGTGCCGCCGCCGGTAGCCTGTTGCTGCTGCGGCGCGGATTCGGCGACGCCTTCGGCGTCCTGGCCTGGGCGGTGCTACCGGCGATGTTCTGGTGGTACCTGGGCGATCCGAGCATCCTTCTGGTCCTGCTCGGTACCCTGACGCTGGCGCAGATCCTGCGCGCCAGCACGTCCTGGAGCCATGTGCTGCTGGGCAGTGTTGCAGTTGGCGTGGTATTCGCGCTGGTGCTGGGGCATACCTCCAGCGAGCTGATCGGCGCCCTGGCGACGGAAGTCACCAAGGTCCTGACCCAGCTTCGCGGGGAGTCCCAGCTGTCGGGCGAAGAGCTGGACAAGTTGCAGGTGGCGCTGGTGCCGACCCTGACCGGGGTCATGGCTTCCTCGCTGCAGGTGACCTGCCTGCTCTGCCTGATGCTCGCGCGGTACTGGCAGGCTTCGCTGTACAACCCGGGCGGCTTCGGCCGCGAATTCCGGAGTTTGCGGCTGGCGCCGGCGGTTGCCGTGATCCTGCTGCTGGGGGCCGTCGTGGTCCCGGCGCTGGAAGTGCAGGCCGCGGTGCTCGGTCCGTTGTGCAGCGTGCCGCTGATCATCGCCGGCGTGGCGCTCGGGCATGGCCTGATCGCCCTGAAGCGCCTCGCGGGTGGTTGGCTGGTGGGCCTGTACCTGGCTGTATTGCTGCTGGGTAACCTGATCTGTCTTTTGGCGGTTGTCGACAGTCTGTTTGATTTTCGTGGACGCCTGGCCCGGCGCCAGGGTTCCACGAACGGTGAAGGTTAAAAGTTAAGAGGTAAGACTCAAATGGAAGTCATCCTGCTGGAAAAAGTCGCCAACCTGGGCAACCTGGGCGACAAGGTGAACATCAAGGGCGGTTACGCCCGTAACTTCCTGCTGCCGCAGGGCAAGGCCACCGTCGCCACCGCCGAGAACGTCGCTGCGTTCGAAGCACGCCGCGCCGAGCTGGAAAAGGCTGCCGCCGAGAAGAAGGCCGCTGCCGAAGCCCGTGCTGCCCAGCTCTCCGAGCTGGTGGTAACCCTCGGCGCCCACGCTGGCGACGAAGGCAAGCTGTTCGGTTCGATCGGCACCCGCGACATCGCCGAAGCCGTTTCCGCTGCCGGTTACCCGCTGGAAAAAGCCGAAGTTCGCCTGCCCAACGGCGCGCTGCGCAACACCGGTGAGTTCGACGTCGCCGTGCACCTGCACACCGACGTGGAAACCACTCTGAAGCTGATCATCGTCGCTGAGTAAGCGATCCGATCGGTAGGGCTGGGCGGGCATATGCGTGTCCGCGGCAGTCCGCTAACATCGGGCACGGTACCGGCAACGGCACCGTGCCCGTTGTTTTTTCCGCTGTTCCTTTTTCTTGCGTCGAGTCTATGAACGAGATCACCAGCCCCGAGCAATACGACCTGGAAACCACAGCCCTGAAGGTGCCGCCGCACTCGATCGAGGCCGAGCAGGCCGTGCTGGGTGGCCTGATGCTGGACAACAACGCCTGGGAGCGTGTGTCGGATTCGGTGTCCGACGGCGATTTCTACCGCCATGACCATCGCCTGATCTTCCGCGCCATCTACAAGCTGGCCGAGGCCAACCAGCCGATCGACGTGGTGACCCTCTCCGAGCAGTTGGAGAAGGAAGGACAACTGGCCCAGGTCGGCGGCCTGGCCTATCTCGGCGAACTGGCGAAGAACATTCCCTCGGTCGCCAACATCAAGGCCTACGCGCAGATCATCCGCGAGCGCGCCACCCTGCGCCAACTGATCGGCATCAGCAACGAGATCGCCGACAGCGCCTTCCACCCGGAAGGGCGCGGCGCCAACGAGATCCTCGACGAGGCCGAGCGGAAGATCTTCGAGATCGCCGAAGCGCGACCGAAGACCGGCGGGCCGGTAGGGATCAGCGATATCCTGGTCAAGACCATCGACCGCATCGACTACCTGTTCAACACCACCGAGGCGCTGACCGGGGTGTCCACCGGTTTCACCGACCTCGACGAGAAGACCAGCGGCCTGCAGCCGGCCGACCTGATCATCGTCGCCGGGCGTCCGTCGATGGGTAAGACCACCTTCGCCATGAACCTGGTCGAGAACGCGGTGATGCGCACCGACAAGGCCGTGTTGGTGTACTCCCTGGAGATGCCCTCCGACTCGATCGTGATGCGTATGCTCTCGTCGCTCGGGCGTATCGACCAGACCAAGGTGCGTTCCGGCAAGCTCGACGACGAGGACTGGCCGCGCCTGACTTCGGCGATCAACCTGCTCAACGACAAGAAGCTGTTCATCGACGATACCGCTGGCATCAGTCCCTCGGAAATGCGCGCGCGGACCCGTCGCCTGGTGCGCGAGCACGGCGACCTGGCGCTGATCATGATCGACTACCTGCAACTGATGCAGATACCCGGCTCCAGCGGCGACAACCGGACCAACGAGATTTCCGAGATTTCCCGCTCGCTGAAGGCCCTGGCGAAGGAATTCAACTGCCCGGTGATTGCCCTGTCGCAGCTCAACCGCTCCCTGGAGCAGCGACCCAACAAGCGCCCGGTGAACTCCGACTTGCGCGAATCCGGGGCGATCGAGCAGGACGCCGACGTGATCATGTTCGTCTACCGCGACGAGGTGTACCACCCGGAGACCGAGTTCAAGGGCGTCGCCGAAATCATCATCGGCAAGCAGCGTAACGGTCCGATCGGTACGGTGCGCCTGGCCTTCATCGGCAAATACACGCGCTTCGAGAACCTTGCCGCCGGCATGTACAACTTCGAGGACGAATGACCCGGCTTGGGTCTTGCCCGGCGGGCGCCTTACCATAGGCACCCGTTTCAGTTGCAGGACCCGATGCCATGCGTCCCCTCGTTGCCACCGTCGACCTTTCCGCCATTCGCCACAACTATGCCCTGGCCAAGCGCTGCGCGCCGCAGCGCCAGGCGTTCGCGGTGGTCAAGGCGAACGCCTATGGCCACGGTGCGCGCGAAGTGGTTACCGCGTTGCACGACGATGCCGATGGCTTCGCCGTGGCCTGCCTGGAGGAGGCCGCGGAAGTCCGCGCCTTGCACGCCAGCGCGCGCATCCTGTTGCTGGAAGGCTGCTTCGAGGCGAGCGAATACGCCCTCGCCGGGCAATTGCGCCTGGACCTGGTGATCCAGGGCGCGGAACAGGGCGAGGCGTTCCTCGCCGCCGGCCTGGATATTCCACTCAACGTCTGGCTCAAGCTCGACTCCGGCATGCACCGCCTGGGCTTCGATCCTGCCGCGCTGCGCGCCTGGCATGCGCGCCTGCGCAACCATCCTGGTGTGCGCGAGCTGAACCTGATCAGCCATTTCGCCTGCGCCGACGAACGCAACCATCCGCTCACCGAGCAGCAGCTGGAGAGTTTCCTCGGCCTGCTCGACCTGGATTTCGACCAGCGCAGCCTGGCCAATTCGGCGGCGGTGCTGACTATCCCGGCCGCCCACATGGACTGGCTGCGGCCGGGAATCATGCTCTACGGGTCGACCCCGCTGGCCGACCTGAGCGCCGCCGAACTGGGCCTGAGGCCGGCCATGAGCCTGGGCGCGCAGTTGATTTCACTGCGCGAGGTGGCCGTGGGCGAGAGCGTCGGCTACGGCGCCACCTGGATCGCCGAGCGGCCGGCGCGGATCGGCACGGTCAGTTGCGGCTACGCCGACGGCTATCCGCGTACCGCGCCAGCCGGGACTCCGGTACTGGTCGGGGGACGCCGCGCGACCCTGGCCGGGCGGGTCTCGATGGACATGCTGGCGGTCGACCTCTCCGACCTGCCGGAGGCTCGCGTTGGCGACCCGGTGGAGTTGTGGGGCGCCGGGTTGTCGGTGGACGAGGTCGCCCGTGCCTGCGGCACCCTTGGCTACGAGCTTCTGAGCAAGGTCACGGCTCGGGTTCCGCGACGCTACAGCCACTGATTCAGGAGATACGCTCCGGTGCCAGGGCGGTCGGCCAGGGGAGCGCCGGCGCGGTCTCGCGTTCATCGTCGGCAGCCATCGCATAGCCGGCGCGCCCGGCGCCCTTGACCCGGTACAGCGCCTGGTCGGCGGCCTTGTAGAGTTTGCCGAACTGCAGGGCGTCGCCGGGAAACAGGGCGACGCCGATGCTCGGTGTGATCACCAGCCACTGCTTGGCGAACTCCACCGGTTTCGCCAGTTCTCGCAGCAGGCGTTCGGCGACGTCGCGGGCATGCTGCTCGGCATTCGACCCGCCGACCAGCACGGCGAATTCGTCGCCGCCGAGGCGCGCCACGCAATCCTCGGTGCGCACGCAATGGCGCAGCCGCTGGGCCACGTTCTGCAGGACGAAGTCGCCGGCATCGTGGCCATGGGTATCGTTGATCGGCTTGAAGTGATCCAGGTCGATCAGCAGCAGCGCCATGCTGTTGCCGTGGCGGCGCGCGTCGTCCAGGGCGCTTTCGGCGAACTCCATCAGGTGCCTGCGGTTGCCAAGCCCGGTCAGCGGGTCGTGATGGGCGGCGTACTGCAGTTGCGCTTCGCGCATCTGCAACTGGCGATTGGCCTCGCTCAACTCGTTGGTACGGACTTCCACGGCGCGTGCCAGGTCGCGCTGGGCGCTGTGCAGCAGGGCCAGGCGCGCGTTCTTTTCCTGGTCGGCCTGGTCCAGGGCCAGGGCCCTTTCCTGCTTCAGATCCTGGATGCGCGAGGCGAGCGCCAGGGAGAACAGCAGGGCTTCCAGGGTCAGCGCCAGCGGGAAGACCATGGCGTTGGCCGAGGTCGGCTGGACCAGCGCGGTGGCGCGCATCACGCCAAGGCTGACGCTGCCGAGCACCAGGCCGAAGCCGACCAGGTACAGGCGCGCCGTGGCCGAACCCTGGCGCCAGCGCTGCACTGCCAGGCCGATGGCGATCGGCAGGTTGGCCAGCAGGGTCAGCGCCAGCACGCCGGCCGCCTGCCAGCGCCAGCCGGCGGCGTTGAACGCCAGGCAGGCAAGGAACAGCAGGCAACAGGCGTTCAGCAGGTGATGGGCCCAGCGTGCGTGCTGCCGGCTTTGCAGCAGGTTCTGGCTGAAGCGGATCACGCAGATGCCCCAGATCGCCAGCAGCGCCAGGCGGTCAAGCCACCAGGGCACCGCCCGCTCGGGCCAGAAATACTCGAAACCATGGCCGCTGATGCTCAGGGTCAGCACCAGCGCGCTGGCAGCGGTCAGCACGTACCAGAAATAGGCGCGATCGCGCAGGCTGGTGAAGAGGAACAGGTTGTACAGCAGCAGGGCGAGGATCAGCCCGTAGGCCATGCCGAACAGCAGGTTGCCCTGGCTGCGGTATTCCAGCAGTTCGTCGTGGCTCCAGAGCCTCAGCGGAAAGGCGTTGCCGCCGGGATCGTAGCTGCGCAGGTAGACGCGCAAGGGCCCATCGCCGGGAGGGATCCGGAACAGCGGATGACGATAGGCGTGGTCGCGGCCCTCGGCGAAGGGCACCGCTTCGCCGCTGCGATGTTCGCGGAACCCGCCGCGCTCGTCGGGGAGGTACAGGCGCAGGTCGTGCAGGCTGGCGCTGGCGACTTCCAGCCACCAGCCGCCGGATACCGCCTCGCGTCTCGGCAGGTCGAGGCGCAGCCACCAGGCGCTGCGGCTGAGGCCGACGCTGGTGCGGCCGGCGGCGGCGACGAAGCGGCCGGCCTGCTCCGCTTGTTCGAGGTCCTCCACCGCCAGGTTGCCATCGGGGTCTTCGAGCAGGTCCAGCGAGCCGTTCAACCAGGCGCCGCTGGCCGGAGGCGCCGGAAACTCCGGCGCGGCGCGCGAAACGGCGCTGGCCAGTAGCAGGAAGATGACCGCGAGCAGGGCAAGAGGATGGCGCACGATGACTCTCCCGGGGGCCTGCCTTAGAGGCCGGGTGAGATGACGATGAATGGAGTATAGAAACAAGATGGCTAAATGATGGCATTTTTTCGAAGCCGGCCGACGACAGGCAATACCCAGTGAAAACGTCGGAATTGCTCATTTTTTGTGCTATATTCCGCGCCCCGCGTTTTCGCGACCCCCCATTCCTAGAGATACCCCCTGGTGCCCGTGATGCAAGCCGCCAAGCCGCTGTTCGACTATCCCAAGTACTGGGCCGAGTGTTTCGGTCCGGCGCCCTTCCTGCCTATGAGTAGGGAAGAGATGGATCAGCTCGGCTGGGACTCCTGCGACATCATCATCGTCACCGGCGATGCCTACGTCGACCACCCGTCCTTCGGCATGGCCATCATCGGCCGCCTGCTGGAGGCCCAGGGGTTCCGCGTCGGCATCATCGCCCAGCCGGACTGGCAGTCGAAGGACGACTTCATGAAGCTCGGCGAGCCGAACCTGTTCTTCGGCGTGGCGGCCGGCAACATGGACTCGATGATCAACCGCTACACCGCGGACAAGAAGGTCCGTTCCGACGACGCCTACACCCCCGGCGGCCTGGCCGGCAAGCGCCCGGACCGCGCCAGCCTGGTCTATAGCCAGCGCTGCAAGGAGGCCTACAGCCATGTGCCGGTGATCCTCGGCGGGATCGAGGCCTCGTTGCGGCGCATCGCCCATTACGACTACTGGCAGGACAAGGTCCGCCGCTCGATCCTGATGGACGCCACGGCCGACATCCTACTCTACGGCAACGCCGAGCGTGCGGTGGTGGAAATCGCCCAGCGCCTGGCCCAGGGCGAACCGCTGAGCGCGATCACCGACGTGCGCGGCACCGCCTTCGTCCGTCGCGACACCCCGGAGGGCTGGTTCGAGATCGATTCCACGCGGATCGACCGGCCGGGCAAGATCGACAAGATCATCAATCCCTACGTGAATACCCAGGACACCGCCGCCTGCGCCATCGAGCAGGAAAAGGGCGCGCAGGAGGACCCGCAGGAAGCCAAGGTCGTGCAGTTGCTGGCGAACCCCAGGCTGACCCGGGAGAAGACCGTGATCCGCCTGCCGTCTTTCGAGAAGGTGCGCAACGACCCGGTGCTCTATGCCCACGCCAACCGCGTGCTGCACCTGGAGACCAACCCGGGCAACGCCCGTGCCCTGGTGCAGAAGCACGGCGAAGTGGATGTCTGGTTCAACCCGCCGCCCATTCCGATGAGCACCGAGGAAATGGACTACGTGTTCGGCATGCCCTATGCCCGCGTACCGCACCCGGCCTACGGCAAGGCGAAGATTCCCGCCTACGAGATGATCCGCTTCTCGGTGAACATCATGCGTGGCTGCTTCGGCGGCTGCACCTTCTGCTCGATCACCGAACATGAGGGACGGATCATCCAGAACCGCTCGCACGACTCGATCATCCGCGAGATCGAGGAGATGCGCGACAAGGTGCCCGGCTTCACCGGCGTGGTCTCCGACCTTGGCGGACCGACGGCGAACATGTACCGCATCGCCTGCAAGAGCCCGGACATCGAGCGGCACTGCCGCAAGCCGTCCTGCGTGTTCCCCGGCATCTGCGAGAACCTCGATACCGACCACAGCTCGCTGATCGAGCTGTACCGCAAGGCCCGGGCGCTGCCGGGGGTGAAGAAGATCCTGATCGCCTCCGGCCTGCGCTACGACCTCGCCGTCGAGTCGCCCGAGTACGTCAAGGAACTGGTGACCCACCACGTCGGCGGCTACCTGAAGATCGCCCCGGAGCACACCGAGCGCGGTCCGCTGGACAAGATGATGAAACCGGGGATCGGCACCTACGACCGCTTCAAGCAGATGTTCGAGAAGTTCTCGAAGGAAGCCGGCAAGGAGCAGTACCTGATCCCGTACTTCATCGCCGCCCACCCCGGGACCACCGACGAAGACATGATGAACCTGGCCCTGTGGCTCAAGCGCAACGGCTTCCGCGCCGACCAGGTCCAGGCGTTCTATCCCTCGCCGATGGCCACCGCCACCGCGATGTATCACTCGGGCAAGAACCCGCTGCGCAAGGTCACCTACAAGAGCGATGGCGTGACCATCGTCAAGAGCGACCAGCAGCGGCGCCTGCACAAGGCCTTCCTGCGCTACCACGACCCGAAAGGCTGGCCGCTGCTGCGCGAGGCGCTGGAGCGGATGGGGCGCGCCGACCTGATCGGCAATGGCAAGCACCACCTGGTCCCGACCTACCAGCCGGATACCGGCGAATACCAGAGCGCCCGGCGGAAGAACTCGACGCCGGCCGGCAGCAAGAAGGCCGGCAAGCTGCTGACCCAGCATACCGGCCTGCCACCCCGCGCCAGCGACGGTGGCCAGCCGTGGAGCAAGGGCCAGCAGAACAAGGCGGCGGCCTTCGCCAAGGGCAAGAAGAAGCCGCGCCAGCCGAACATCCCGCGCTGATCGCCGGGGCGGCCCTGCCGCCCGCAAAGGGTGCGTGGCTGCAACCCGGCCAGCGGTCGCGCACCGTCGCGGTGCATCGCCGTGGCGCGACCTCCTGGCCGCCCGGGCCTGACGGCGCTGGCACAAGTCTTGCGCTTCCGGGGCAACCCGGTCTTCGCGGAGAACCGCGCTGGCGGACCCGGCAACGCCTCGTCGCTTCGCTCCGGCGGCGCGTCGCCGACTCCGCTACAGTGACCGCAACCCCAGCCCCGCGAGCCTTCGATGCCCGAGCTGCTTGCCCACTATCCGTTCACCGATACGGCCTACCATGAGCTGCTCGATCGCCAGGGTGGCGTGCGTCCCCATTGGCAGCGGCTGTTCCGCCAACTGGAGCGCAGCAGCCCTGAGCAACTGCGCCAGCGCCAGGCCCTGGTGGAACGGCAGATCCAGGAGAACGGCGTCACCTACAACGTCTACGCCGATCCCAAGGGCACCGACCGCCCCTGGGCGCTGGACCTTCTGCCGAACCTGCTGTCCGCCGCCGAGTGGCAGCCGATCGCCGCCGGCGTGGCACAGCGTGCTCGGCTGCTCAACGCGCTGCTGGCCGACCTGTACGGCGAGCAGCGTCTGCTCGCCGAAGGGCTGCTGCCCAGCGAACTGGTCTTCGGCCATCCGAACTTCCTCTGGCCGGCGCTCGGCATCCGGCCGCCCGGCGGGATCTTCCTGCACAGCTATGCCGTCGACCTGGCGCGCGATGCCGACGGACGCTGGCAGGTCCTTGCCGACCGCACCCAGGCGCCGTCCGGCGCGGGCTATGCGCTGGAGAACCGGCAGATCGTCTCGCGGGCCTTGCCGGAACTCTATCGCGACCTGCGCGTGCAGCATCTCGCCGGGTATTTCCGCACCCTGCAGGAGACCCTCGCCAGCCAGGCCGCCGGCGACGGCGAGACGCCGCTGGTGGTGCTGCTGACTCCCGGACGTTTCAACGAAACCTACTTCGAGCATCTCTACCTGGCGCGCCAGCTCGGTTTCCCGCTGGTCGAGGGGCATGACCTGACGGTGCGCGACGCCACCCTCTATCTCAAGACCCTCGGCGGCCTGAAACGGGTGCACGCGGTATTGCGGCGCCTCGATGACGATTTCTGCGACCCACTGGAATTACGTACCGACTCGGCGCTGGGCATTCCCGGCCTGCTCGAGGCGGTACGCCAGGGACGCGTGCTGGTGGCCAACGCACTGGGCAGCGGAGTGCTGGAGTCGCCCGGCCTGCTCGGCTTCCTGCCGCAGGCCTGTCGCCGCCTGCTTGGCGAGGAACTGGCGCTGCCCTCGCTCGACACCCGCTGGTGCGGCGAGCCGCAAGCCCTCGAGGCGATACTCGCGGCACTGCCCGACCTGGTGATCAAGCCGGCCTTTCCCGGCCAGCGCTGCGAACCTCTGTTCGGCCACGCCCTCGACAGTGCCGGCCTGGCATCCCTCGGCGAGCGCTTGCGCGAGCGCCCTCAGGCCTACGTGGCGCAACGCCTGGCGCAGTTGTCCCAGGCACCGGTCTGGCGCGACGGCAAGGCCGGCGTCGGCCTGCAGTCGCGGGCCATCGGCATGCGCGTATTCGCCGTCGCCGCCAGCGACGGCCGCTACTGGGTGATGCCCGGCGGCCTGACCCGCGTAGCCTCGGCGGCGGACGCCGAAGTGGTGTCGATGCAGCGCGGCGGGGCGAGCAAGGACACCTGGGTGCTGGCCGAGCGAGCAGTCGGCGGCGAGCCGTTGCGACCGCGCCGGCTCGGCGTGCGCGACCTGGTCCGCGAAGACCCCTACCTGCCGTCGCGGGTGGTGGAGAACCTGTTCTGGTACGGCCGCTATGCCGAGCGTTGCGACGACCATGCGCGCCTGTTGCGGGTGGTGCTGTCGCGCTACGTGGATGCCGATGGCGACGAAGAGGCGTTGCGCAGCGCCCTGGCCCTGGCCGGCGGCATCGGCCTGCTGCCCGGGGATGGCGAGCCGTTGGAAAGGTGCCTGTTGCGGGCGTTGCTCGACGAGCACTGGCCGGCGAGCCTGTGCGCCAACCTGCGGCGCCTGCACTGGGCGGCGGCGCAGGTGCGCGGGCGCTTGTCCGGGGAGAACTGGCTGGCCTTGCTGGAGCTGCAACGCGACATGCAGGCGCTCGATCCGGCACGCACCGACCTCGGCGAAGCGCTGGACTTCCTCAACCGGCTAGTGATGTCCCTGGCCGCGTTGTCCGGTTTCGCCCTCGACGACATGACCCGCGACGACGGCTGGCGTTTCCTGATGATCGGCCGGCGCATCGAGCGCGTGCGCTTCTTCGCCGAGAGCATCGCCGCCTTCCTCGACGGCGGTAGCGCCTGGGACGCCGGCGCGCTGGAGTGGCTGCTGGAGCTGGGTAACAGCGGCATCACCTACCGCTCGCGCTACCTGGCGTCGCCGCAGCTGGTCCCGGTGCTCGACCTGCTCCTGTTGCACGAGCAGAACCCGCACTCGCTGCGCTTCCAGTTGCAGGCCCTGGAGCGTTCGCTGGAGCGCCTGCACGAGGAGTTCGGCGCGCCACGCGAGCGGGAACTCCGGACCCTGGGCGAACGCCTGCGCAGCTTCGATCTGGCGGCCCTGGAAAGCCCGCTTTTCGGCGCGCCAGGACTCGACGAGGTGCTCGTCGGGCTGGCGCGACTGCTGCGCGACATCGCCGCCTGCGCCGGACAGGTCTCCGATCGGCTAGGCTTGCGCTATTTCGCCCATGTCGACGATGTCAGCCAGAGAACGGTATCCACCTGATGTCCGCACCCGCGCTTCGTTCCGTTCCGCTCCAGGGCGCCCGCTACCAGGTGCTGCACGACACCCATTACCGCTATGCGACGCCGGTCTCGCTGTCGCGGCAACTGGCGCATCTCTGGCCACGCGAATGCGCCTGGCAGGCCTGTCATGAGCGGGCACTGTTGATCGAGCCGGGGCCGAGCCGGCGCGAGGATGGCCACGACGCATTCGGCAATCCGCTGAGCCGGCTGGCCTTCGAGCGTCCTCACGAGGCGCTGCGGGTCAGTGCGCGACTGCAGGTCGAAGTGTTCGCCCATGCGCCGGCGCAACTGACCGCGTCGCCGGCATGGGAAACCGTCGCCGCCGGGCTGGCATTTTCCGGGCGGGCGCTGTCCGCCGCCGAGCTGGAAGCCTGCCGCTATCGCGTCGAGTCGCCCTATGTGCGCATCCAGCGGCGATTCGCCGAGTTCGCCGCCGACTGCTTCCCGCCCGGACGGCCGTTGCTGGTGGCGGCGGCGGCACTGATGGAGAAGATCTTCCGCGAGTTCGCCTTCGATGCGCAGGCCACCCAGGTGGCGACGCCGCTGGACGAAGTGCTGGAGCGCCGTCGCGGGGTCTGCCAGGACTTCGCCCACCTGATGCTCGCCTGCCTGCGCGCGCGCGGACTGGCGGCGCGCTACGTCAGCGGCTACCTGCTGACCCGCCCGCCGCCCGGACAGGCGCGACTGATCGGTGCCGACGCCTCGCATGCCTGGGTCTCGCTGTATTGCCCGGAGAACGGCTGGGTGGATTTCGACCCGACCAACGACCTGTTGCCCGACCTGGAGCACATCACCCTGGCCTGGGGGCGGGATTTTTCCGATGTGTCGCCGTTGCGCGGGGTGATCCTCGGTGGCGGTAGCCATGACCCGGAGGTGCGGGTGACGGTGCTGCCGCTACAGGAAACAGCCGGCTGATCAAAAAGTGATCGGTCCCGCGGAGGCCCTGCCGCCCGGGACTCCCGGACCTTTTCACCCAGGTTGTCCACAGCCTCGCCCACGCCGTTTGGGGACAACGAAGCGGTGCTCCGGCAAATTCGCGGCGCCGTGCTAGCTTTTCCAGAATCCGCTACGGACGTTGTCGGGCCAAGGGCCGGAGCCTGCCTTTCCGGTGCCAGGGGCGGTTCTCGTACGGAGCCAGACTCCTTCCTTGCGCACGGTGAGCGATATGGATGACACGACGATCGTCAACGTAGGTACCGAGAAGATCAACGCGCTCTGGGCGACGGTGTCCCAGTACGCCTTCGCCTTCGGCATCAAGATTCTCGCGGCCATCGCCTTCTGGGTGATCGGCCGCTGGCTGATCGGCTTCGCCGTCGGCATGGTGCAGAAATCCCTCGAGCGGCAAAAGGTCGATCCCACCGTGCTGCGCTACGTGGGTTCGTTCATCACGGTGACCCTGAACGTGCTGCTGGTGGTGGGCATCCTCGGTTTCTTCGGCATCCAGACCACCAGCCTGGCGGCGCTGATCGCGGCGGTCGGCCTGGCCATTGGCATGGCCTGGTCGGGATTGCTGGCGAACCTGGCGGCCGGCGGCTTCATCATCGTCCTGCGGCCGTTCAAGGTCGGCGACTTCATCTGCGCCGGCGGAGTGACCGGCACGGTCAAGGAGATCGGCCTGTTCACCACGGCGATCAACACTCCGGACAACGTGCTGACCATGGTCGGCAACAACAAGATATTCGGCGACAACATCCAGAACTTCACCCACAACCCGTTCCGCCGGGTCGAGTTGAAGGCGCAGCTTTCCGGTGCCGCCGACTACCAGGCGGCCATCGCCCTGCTCAGGCAGCGCGTCGCGGCGATTCCCAACGTGCTCGGCGAGCCGCCGGTGGACGTGGAGATCCTCGAGTTCAACCTGGTCGGGCCGGTGCTGGCGGTGCGCCCGTATTGCCACAACGACCATTACTGGCAGGTCTATTTCGATACCAACAAGGTGATCAAGGACGCCCTCGGCGCCGACTTCCCGGCACCGATGCCGGCGCAGACGGTGATCGTGCAGCAGTCCGCCGGCGCCTGACGTTTCCCGCTCGGCACCGACGCCCCGTCCTGCGGGGCGTTGGCGTTTGTGCGCGGACCGGGTGGCGGGCCGCGCGGAGAAAACGGGCCATCGGCGAGTCCAACGGGCACCCCGGCGAACAAGGTATAGTGCGGGCCTGCAACCGTCGCCGCAGCCGGCCGGGTTTCATCGGGAAAAGGATTCCGTGTGTTCTTCAGATTGCTCTTGATCGCCGTCCTGCTGGCGGTATCCGCGTGCAGCTCCAAGGCTCCCGGCCCGGGGGCGTCGGTGCCGAAGGTCGTGCGCGGCGAGTATCGCGTCAAGCGCGGCGACACCCTCTATTCGATCGCCACCCGGCACGGCTGGAACTACAAGGACCTGGCGCGCGCCAACGGCATCCGCCCGCCCTACGCGGTCAAGGTCGGCCAGGTGGTGCGCTTCGACGGGCGCAAGTCGACCTACGTCGCCAGCAGCCGCTCCTCGTCTAACACCCGTGCGCGCAAGCCGCCGCCTCCGCCGCCGTCGGTGACCCTGCGCGGCTGGCAGTGGCCGATGAAGGGGCCGGTGATCCGCCGCTTCTCCAGTTCCGACAAGCTCAACAAGGGCATCCGCATCGCCGGCACCCTGGGCCAGCCGGTGCAGGCCTCGCTGGCCGGCAAGGTGGTGTTCGCGGTGAACAACATGCGTGGCTACGGCAACCTGGTGATCATCCAGCACGGTACCTCGTACACCAGCACCTACGCGCACAACAGCCGCTTGCTGGTGAAGGAGGGGCAGATGGTCGGCAAGGGCCAGAAGATCGCCGAGGCCGGTTCCTCGGATGCCGACCGGGTGCAGCTGTACTTCGAGATCCGCCAGAACGGCCGGCCGCTCGACCCGCTGAGCCTGCTGCCGCCGTCCTGAGAGAGGAGCGGATCACTGCGGGGTGCGGTCGACCCACTTCGGCGCCACGCTCGGCGTCCAGGCGGCGAGGGCATCGAGCAGCGCCGCCGGGCTGGCGCCGCGCTGCAGCATGCCGCGGTGTTCGGCGCGGACGAAACGTTCGTCGACCAGGTGGTCGAGGAAGGTCAGCAGCGGGTCGTAGAAACCGTTCACTTCGAGCAGGCCCAGCGGCTTGGCGTGGTAGCCCAGTTGGCCCCAGGTCCAGACCTCGAACAGCTCTTCCAGGGTGCCGAGCCCGCCGGGCAGGGCGATGAAGGCGTCGGCCAGTTCGGCCATGCGTGCCTTGCGCGCGTGCATGCCGTCTACCACTTCCAGGCGGGTCAGGCCCTTGTGGCCGATCTCGGCCTCCTGCAGGCTCTGCGGGATGATCCCGATCACTTCGCCGCCGGCGGCCAATGCGGCGTCCGCCACGGTGCCCATCAGACCGACCGCGCCGCCACCGTAGACCAGGGTCAGGCCGCGCTCGGCCAGGTGCCGGCCGAGGGCCACGGCGGCTTCCTGGTAGACCGGGGAAGCGCCGGGGCTGGCGCCACAGAATACGCAGACGGAACGCAAGGTCATGATCGACTCCTGTCGGGGGTGGAAAAAGGCGCACAGGGTAGCGGCTGGGAGCGCTTCGACCAAGCCGTGCGAAGCGTTGCCGGACGTTGCGTCGCAGGCGCGAAGCGGCACATCTGTGCTAAAACAGGAGTTCCCCGTAGTAAACGCCGGGCAGATCCCGCTCGATGCCCCGCCACGTCCGGTTCGGGTTTGACCTGAATCAGTGGAACTCGGTGCCCGATCGGGCAGTCTGCTCTTTCAGGATTCATCGCCCAACCTGCCTAGGAGGCTGCTCCATGCTACGTAAACTCGCTGCGGTATCCCTGCTGTCCCTGCTCAGTGCGCCGCTGCTGGCTGCCGAGTGCTCGGTGGACATCCAGGGTAACGACCAGATGCAGTTCAACACCAATGCCATCACCGTCGACAAGAGCTGCAAGCAGTTCACCGTCAACCTGTCCCACCCCGGCAACCTGCCGAAGAACGTCATGGGCCACAACTGGGTACTGAGCACCGCCGCCGACATGCAGGGCGTGGTCACCGACGGCATGGCTTCCGGCCTGGACAAGGATTACCTGAAGCCCGACGACAGCCGCGTCATCGCCCACACCAAGCTGATCGGCTCGGGCGAGAAGGACTCGGTGACCTTCGACGTCTCCAAGCTGAAGGAAGGCGAGCAGTACATGTTCTTCTGCACCTTCCCGGGCCACTCCGCGCTGATGAAGGGCACCCTGACCCTGAAGTGATGCGCGAGCGATCCGCTGCATGAAAAAGCCCGGCCGCTGCCGGGCTTTTTCATGGGCGCGCGCCGGGCTCAGCGCGCGTAGCGTGCCGCCATCGCCTCGCCGGCCAGTTGGTGCACGCGCCGGGTCGGATGCCACTCGTCCCAGAAGTAGTACTGGTCCGGGTTGGCGCAGGCCGGGCGGACGCTGGGCTGGGTCGGCTGGCAGGGCGCGTCCAGCTCCACCAGGCCATAGCGCGCCGGGTTGCGCCGCAAGTGGCGGCTGAAGGTGAGATGGTCGAACCAGCTCAGCTCCAGGCCGCGGGTCTTGCGCAGGGCGGCGAGCTGGATCGGCAGGCTGGCGTTGACTGCCTGCAGGTAGCGCTGCGCCCGCTCGACCCGGTTACCGGCGACCACCGCCGGGACCACGCTCAGGTCGGTCGAACTGACCACCAGGAAGCGTCGTGCGCCGGCCTCTCCGAGACGCTGCACCGCGGCGCGGATGTTCGCCACGCTGCTGCCGGCCAGTTGTTCCAGGGGCTGCTCGCCGGCGAAATCCTCGTGCTCGAAGAAATCGTTGGCGGAGACGAAGATGAAGTGCAGCGCCTGGCCATCGACCGGCTTGCCGTCCAGCGTGGCGAGGTAGGCGTCGACCTGGCCGGCGAGGCCGGTATGGCGGTAGGCGCTCATCCAGCCGTAGTAGTTGTCCGCTCCGCTCTTGGCGCCGCCCACCGCATGGTCGGCCAGTTGCGCACCAAGCTGGCGGGCGAGCACCTCGACGGCGGTCGGGCCGTTGCTCCAGCGGCCCTGCCAGTAGACTTCGCCGGGCAATGCCTGGGCGCCGGCGATGCCCTTGGCGAGCATCTCGCGGGTCAGTCGCTGGCTTTCGCCGTTGTCCGAATAGCTGTCGCCGAAGGCGTGGATCTGCCGTACCGGCGCGAGCAGCGGGGATGTGTGTCCGCAGGCCTGGCCGGCCAGCAGGACACCGAGGAGCAGGGCGGGGAGACGGGTGCGCATGGCTGGCCTTCGCAGGGATACAGCTTCCTTCTAGCGCGCCGCCGCGCGGACTTGAAGACCTGGTTGCGACAGGCACATTCCCGCCCGCGACAAAGGCCCGTCGACGACGGGCCTGCCGCACGGACCGGGAGGCTCAGGGCGCCTTCGGCAGTTCGCGCTTGTGCTGGGTCTTGTGGTAGGTGTCGACGATCACCCGCGCAGCTTCCTCGCGCAGCGGCTGGCCGTGCAGGAAGGCGTCGATCTCGGCATAGGTGACGCCGTGGGAAGCCTCGTCCGGATGGCCGGGGCGCAGGTCCTCGAGGTCGGCGGTGGGGATCTTCTCCACCAGGTTCTCCGGAGCGCCGAGGGCGCGGGCGAGGGCGCGTACCTGATGCTTGGCCAGGCCGCTGAGCGGAGCCAGGTCGCAGGCGCCATCGCCGAACTTGGTGAAGAACCCCATGACCGCCTCGGCGGCATGGTCGGTGCCGATCACCAGGCCGCCGCGGGCGCCGGCGATGGCGTACTGGGCGACCATGCGGATGCGCGCCTTGATATTGCCGATGACGAAGTCGCTCTTCGCCGGCTCGAGTCCTTCCAGGGCTTCCAGCTGTTCCGCCAGGGCTTTCACCGACGGACCGATGTTGACGGTCTGCTCTTCGTCGGCGCGGATGGTCGCCAGCGAGGCCTGGGCATCGGCCTCGTCCTGCTGCACCTGGTAGGGCAGGCGCACGGCGATGAAGCGGTAGGCCTGGTCGCCGGTCTGCTCGCGCAGTTGCTCGACGGCGCGCTGGGCCAGCAGGCCGGCGGTGAGCGAGTCGACGCCGCCGCTGATCCCCAGCACCAGGGTCTTCAGCCCGGAATCCTTCAGGCACTGCTGGATGAAGGCGATGCGCCGGGCGATCTGCGCCTGCACGTCGGCCTCCGACTGGAACGGCGGCTGGACCTGCAGGGCTTGGGCGATGTCGCGTTGGATCTGTTGCATGTTCGGGCTCCCGTTAGGTGCGAAAGGATTAGGCCGGCACGTTGAAGACGTGGCGGAGGTAGGCGACGAAGTTCTCGTCGCGGCATTGGGTCTTGCCCGGGGCGTCGGATATCTTCGCCACCGGATGGCCGTTGCAGGCCGTCATCTTCAGGACGATGTTCATCGGCTCGACCCCCGGGATGTCGCAGGTCAGGTTGGTGCCGATGCCGAAGCTGACGTTGATCTTGCCACGTAGCGCGCGGAACAGCTGCAACGCCTTGGGCATGTCCAGCCCGTCGGAGAACACCAGGGTCTTGCTCAGCGGGTCGATACCCAGGCGGCGGTAGTGGGCGATGGCTTTCTCCGCCCAGGCCAGCGGGTCGCCCGAATCGTGGCGCAGGCCGTCGAAGAGCTTGGCGAAGTACAGGTCGAAGTCGTCGAGGAAGGCATCCATGGTAATGCAGTCGGTCAGGGCTATGCCGAGCTGTCCGCGGTACTCGCGGACCCAGCAGTCCAGCGCCGCTTGCTGGCTGTCGACCAGCCGCGGGCCGAGCTGCTGGTGGGCCATCAGCCATTCGTGGGCCATGGTGCCGATCGGCTTGAGATCGTACTCGCGGGCCAGGTGCACGTTGCTGGTGCCGACGAAGCGCCCGGGGAAGTCGCGCTTGAGGATATGCACCACTTCCTCCTGGGTGCGGTAGGAGAAGCGCCGGCGGGTGCCGAAGTCGGCGACCTGGAATTCCGCGAGTTCCTCGCTGCTGGCCTGGGCGGAGAGCCAGTCGAGCTTGCGATAGAGCTGCTCGCCGACCTGTTCCAGGACCACTTCGCGGTAGCGATAACGGTTGCGCACCTCGCTGACGATGGCCAGCAGCGGCACCTCGAAGAGGATCACGTGCAGCCATGGGCCGCGCAGGCGGATTGCCAGTTGGCCATCCTCGATGCCGGTGTGCACGTAGCGCAGGTTGAAGCGGAACAGGCTGAGGAAGCGGATGAAGTCCGGCTTCATGAACGGGATGCGTTCGAGGAAGGCGAGTTGGTCGGCGGTTACCTCGACTTCGGCGAGGCGCTCGATCTGGTAGCGGATCTCCGCCAGGTACGGACGCAGGTCCTCGGCGTTGCGGCAGCGGAATTCCCACTCCACTTCGGCGTTGGGGTAGTTGTGCAGCACCGCCTGCATCATGGTCAGCTTGTAGAAATCGGTATCGAGCAGGTTCTGCACGATGCGCTCGGCAAAGACGCTTTCGGCCATGTTCACTTCTCCTTGTCGGCGCCGGCGAGGGCGCTATCCAGTCGTTCCAGGTCGGCGCAGAGGATCACCCCGGCGTCGCGCATCTCGTCGCAGGCCCGCTGCGCGGTGTCCTCGGCGATGGCCCGGCAGGCGGGCAGGTAGAGCAGCACCTCGAAACCGGCGCGGCGCAGTTGCAGGGCGGTGTTCTTCACGCAGTAGTCCAGCGCCAGGCCACCCACCAGCACATGGCTCACGCCATTCTGCCTCAGGTATTCGACGACCCCGGTGCTGCGGCGTTCCGCCAGATCGTGGTAGCAGGCGCCGTAGGGATGCAGGTCCGGCTCCACGCCCTTCCAGACGAAGAAGTCGTAGTCGATCGGCCGCGGCAGTTCGTCGAGCAGCTCGAAACCCGGCGTACCCGGTACGCAGTGGCTCACCCAGGTCAGGTCGGCATCCGGATAGGCCAGCGGCCGCAGCATCTGCTCGGCGCTTTCCACTACCCAGGCAGCCTTCGGGCTGTGCGCGTCCTTGCTGCCCAGGCGCAGCGCGGCGCGGCTGGCCAGTTGGTTGAGGGCGGCGCCGATGGCGTCGCCGCCGGGCACCGGCAGTTCGTCCGGGCACAGCGGGGTGAAGCCTTTCTGGGCGTCGACATCGAAGCTGGCGATCTTGCTGGGACGATTCATGGAAGCCTCCGCTTGACGGGTTGGGGCTGAATGTGGGTACATAATTCATCACGTGAAATAAGTCGTCAAGCACTTGTACTACAAAATTTCGCAGTGGAAGGTATTTTCTATGCGTGATGAAATAAGTTCCCGGATTCGCCGACTGCCTGCCGGGATGAGCGGCGGACGCGCCCCCGACTTCGCCCTCGCGGTCTACGGTGGGGCGTTCGACCCGCCGCACCCCGGCCATGAGTCGGTGATCCGCCGGGCGCTGCTTTGCGCCGAACGGGTCGCCCTGGTGCCGAGCCACCGCCACGCCTTCGGCAAGCGCATGGGCGATTTCGAGCTGCGCTGCCGCTGGCTGGCGCGGCTGGCCCGGCGGATCGATCCGCGGCGGGTGTATTGCGAACCGATCGAAGCAGGATTGATGCCTGATTGTCCGGCGGTCTACAGCATCGACCTGCTGGAAGCGCTGGCCGCGCGTAGCGGCCTGGCGTCACCGCGGATCGCCCTGCTGATCGGCGCCGACAACGAGGCGGAGCTGCCGCGCTTCGAACGCGCCGCCGAATTGTGCTGGCGCTTCGGCCGGCTGGTGGCGGAGGAGCGGCTGCCGCTGCACAGCTCGATGATCCGCCAGCGCCTGCGTGAAGGGCTGGCGGTACCGGAGGCCTGGTGCCTGCCGGAAGTGAAGGACGAACTGCACTGCTATGGCGGCGAACGCCAGGCGGGCTGAAGAGAGGAGTGACGATGAGTTCAGCGGAAGTATTGGCCAGCGTGGATATCGTGGCGTTGCGCCTGAACCCCGGGCACGGACTGGAGCTGTTGCTGATCCGCCGCGCCCAGGCGCCTTTCGCCGGCCAGTGGGCCTTGCCCGGCGTGCTGGTCAACGGCCGCAGCGCCGACCACAGCCTCGACGACGCGGCGGTGCGCGCCCTGCGCGACAAGGCGCGGCTGGAGCCGGCCTACATCGAGCAGGTGGCCACGGTCGGCAACGCGGTACGCGACCCGCGCGGCTGGTCGCTGAGCGTGTTCTACCTGGTGCTGGTCGGTCCGGACACCCGGGTGGAGGACGACGACCTCGACTTCGTGCCGCTGCGCGACGTTCGCAGCGAGCGCTTCGCCCTGCCGTTCGACCACGCCCAACTGGTACAGCAGGCCTGCGAGCGCCTGGCGAGCAAGTCGGTGTACAGCGCCCTGCCGCTGTTCCTGCTGGCGCCGCGCTTCACCGTGGCCGAGGCGCTGAAGGCCTTCGAGTGCGCCATCGGCCAGGAAGTCCAGCATTCCAGCCTGCGCGGGCGCCTGGAGCGGATGAAGGAGGCTGGCTGGGTCGAGGACACCGGCGAACGCCAGCGTCCGCCCATGGGGCGCCCGCAACACGTCCTGCATTTCACCCCGAAGCCGGGCGGCGCCTTCGTTTTCGACCGCAGCCTGCTGGCGTCCTGACAAACGGGTGCGGCAGGGCCGGTGAGGCCGCTCCCTGCCGCGCTTGCTAGACGGTGAAGCGCTGGATCTGCTGCTCCAGTCCGTTTGCCAGCTTCGCCAGCTCGACACTGGAGGTGGAGGTCTTCACCGCGCCCTCGGCGACTTCGCCGATGCTGGCATTGAGCGAGTCGATGTTCTGGCTGACCTCGCTCGCGGTGGCGGTCTGTTCTTCCGTCGCCGTGGATATCTGCGCGTTGCTCTGGGCGATACCTTCGACCGCCTGGGCGATGAGACCGAGCGCCTTTCCCGCCTCGTGGGCGCGCTGGACGCTGACCTGGGCCTGCTCGCGTGACTGCTGCATCACGCTGACCGCGCTGCTGGCGCCTGCCTGCAGGGCTTCGATCATCTCGCGGATGGTTTCGGTGGCCTTGTGCGTATTGGTGGCCAGGCTGCGCACTTCATCGGCGACCACCGCGAACCCGCGTCCGGCCTCGCCCGCCCGTGCGGCTTCTATCGCGGCATTGAGGGCGAGCAGGTTGGTTTGCTGGGCGATGTTCTGGATGACTTCCAGAACGGTGCTGATTTCCTCGGTCTTGTTGCGTAGCGTGTCGATGACGGCTCCCGCCTCTCCGACCATGACCGACAGGCCCTGGATGGCGTCGAGGTTCGCATGCACGAGTCCGGTTCCGGTGTGCGCCTCGCTGTTCGCCGATTCCGCGCTGGCTGCGGCGGCCTGGGCGTTCCGCGCCACGTCCTGGACTGCCATGCTCATCTGGTGTACCGCCGTGGCGACCATGTCGGTCTGGTCGCCCTGGGACGTGGCGACATGGCTGACCTGGTTGCTGATGGCACTCATCTCGTCCGAGGTGATGGTGAGCTTCCTGGCTGTCTCGGCGAGATGCCGAAGCAGCGCCTGCTGGCTTTCCAGCATCATATTGAAGGCGCGCGCCGTATCGGACACTTCGTCGCGCCCGCGCGCATCGGCGCGGAGCGTGAGATTCGAGGAGTCCTGCACGCGGCGGATCACCCCGCGCAGATCGGAAAGCGGGCGCATGATCGACAGGCTGATGAACCAGGCCGCGGCGACGATGAGGACCAGGGCTGCGGCGCCGATGAGCAGGAAGGTGGTGCGCATGGAGTCGTAGCGTTTCTCCATCTGCTCGTTGAGCTTGGCGCCTTCACTGAGCTGCAGGTCGATCAGCGTCGACAGCGCGGTTCCCAGCGGATCGAACGCACCATACATCTCGCGATTGAACGTGCCGGCCTCGACGTTTCGCAGGCTTCCGGCCCTGGCCTGCTCGCCGTATGCCAGGGTCATCCGCTTGACCCGTTCCAGGGTGGGGACCAGCGACTCGATGATTTCCTTCTCGGCGGCAGTCCGGTGGTCTGCGGAATAGTCGGCCCACGACTTCTCGATGCGCGACAGCGCCCCACTCAACTCCTGCTGCAGGCGCTCTTCATCGAAGACCCCCGCACGGTACTTGTGCAGGGCGTCGACCACGCTGACCGCAACGGCGTCGGCGACGATCTTGAGCTGGCTGATGGGCTTCATCCGGTTGTTGAAAAGGTCCTGGAAGCTGGCATCGAGTCGACTGGCGTTGGCCAGCGCCATCGCGATGACCGTGACGAGCATCGTCAGCGGTAGCAGCGCCAGGACCAGCAGGCGGATTCGAACCGTGACGCCAGTGAGCATGGGACGTTCCGAGGTGAACCGAGTGAGAGTAAAGATGGTTCCGCGCAGCGGAAACGTCAAACCGGGCCGTGGCGCGTCTGGCGGGGGCCCGCTGAGGGTTGCTCCTGCTCCAGGCGCTCTACCATCCACTCGATGAAATGGCGCACCTTGGGGACTTCCGCGGCATGCTCGGGATAGGCCAGGTAGTAGGCCTCCTGGCTGGGCAGGGCGTGCGGCCAGGCGATCGCCAGCTTGCCTTCGGCGAGTTCCTCCTCGACCAGGAAGCGCGGTAGCAGGGCTACCCCGCAACCGGCCTGGGCGGCGCGGATGCACATGTAGAAGGTGTCGAAGCGTGGACCGTGGTAGCAACCCTGGCAATTTCGCTCCAGGCTGGCGAACCAGTCGTGCCAGGCCTCCGCGCGGCTGGCGTTCTGCAGCAGCACCAGCCCCGCCAGTTGGGTCGGTTCGTCCAGTCCGCCGGCCGGCAACAGGGATGGCGCGCAGACCGCCACCAGTTGTTCGCCGAACAGGCGGATGCACTCGGCGCCCGGCAGGGTGCCGGGGCCGAAGAAGAACGCCAGGTCGCAATGGCCCTGGCGCAGGTCGTCCGGTTCCAGTTCCTGGCGCAGGTCGAGGTGGATGTTCGGGTGGCGGTGGCGCCAGCCGTTCAGTTGCGGGATCAGCCAGCGCGCGCCGAAGGTCGGCGGGGTCGCCACTCGCAGCACTTCGGTCTCGCCGCCGTAGGAAAGCAGGAAGCGGGTGGACAGCTCTACCTGTTGCAGGATGCGTCGTACCTCGGCCAGGTACAGCTCGCCGGCCGGGGTCAGTTGCAAGCGCTTGCGCACCCGGCGGAACAGGGCGTGCTGCAGTTGCTCCTCGAGTTGCGCGACCTGCTTGCTCATGGCGCTCTGGGTCAGGCTCAACTCTTCGGCGGCGCGGGTGAAGCTCAGGTGCCGGGCTACCGCTTCGAAGCATTGCAGGGCGGTCATCGACGGCAGGCGGCGTTTGTTCAGCATGGCGGGTTTCCTGGCGCGGGTGGAGCGGGCGGAACGCGTTATATGAATAAACGGAATGACGTGGGGAGGAAAGCTCGCTTGCCGGAGTGCCGCGCGACGCTTATTACTGCCGGCAAGTCTCGCGATAGAGCATTCGCTGGCTTATGACGAATCCGTCACAGGGTTTTGCGCCGAACGTGGCGTCGCTAACGGATATGTTCATGTCGTATTCGAATCGACTTTTTCCGCCAAGTACCGAATTACGGGAAGTTCATGTTCATATTAATTTTAAAAACCGCTCTGTCCTGCACTTTCATTGAAAAAGAGGACCTCAATTAGTGCGTGGAACGCACCAGTGACGTGCAGTTTCTAACCGCTTCAATATCGTTGTAGAGTTATTCCTAGGAACGGTTCAGGCCTTGTGAAGCCTGGGCTGTAGCTCTCCGAAGGGGATTCGGAGAAATGCCTAAATGACTGATTTCCAATAACAAAGATAAAAACGGAAAGGAGGGCTAAAGTTCTTGTGGCCGGCCACTCAGGAAAAAAACGAATGGCACGCCGCTTGCTCTGCCTGTTGAGCGAAACACAACAACAACATCGTAGTTACGAGCGCCAACATCATCCTCAGGAGCAACACCCCATGTCCAAGAAGCTGTTCAGAAAAGGCATCCTGGCTCTCGCGGTTTCATCCGTGATGGGTCTTTCCACGCATGCGCTGGCCGACGTCGTGATCGGCGTGGCCGGACCGCATACCGGCGCCAACGCCTCCTTCGGCGAGCAATACTGGCGCGGCGCGTCCCAGGCGGCGGAAGACATCAACGCGGCGGGTGGGATCAACGGCGAGAAGATCAAGCTGGTCAAGGCCGACGACGCCTGCGAACCGAAGCAGGCCGTGGCCGTGGCCAACCGCCTGGTGGACCAGGACAAGGCCATCGCCGTGGTCGGCCATTTCTGCTCTTCTTCGACCATCCCCGCATCCGAGGTCTACGACGAGGCCGGGATCATCGCCATCACCCCCGGTTCCACCAACCCGCAGGTCACCGAGCGCGGACTCTCCGGGATGTTCCGCATGTGCGGCCGCGACGACCAGCAGGGCGTGGTCGCCGGCGACTATATCGTCAACGTGCTCAAGGCCAAGAAGGTCGCGGTGATCCATGACAAGGACACCTACGGCCAGGGCCTGGCGGACGCCACCAGGGCGCAACTGAACAAGCTCGGCGTGAAAGAGGTTCTCTACGAGGGCCTGACCCGCGGCGAGAAGGACTTCAACGCGCTGGTCACCAAGATCCGCGCCTCCGGTGCCGAGGTCGTCTACTTCGGCGGCCTGCATCCGGAAGCCGGTCCGCTGGTACGGCAGATGCGCGAACAGGGACTGACCGCCAGGTTCATGTCCGACGACGGCGTGGTCACCGACGAACTGGCGACCACCGCCGGCGGTCCGCAGTACGTCAAGGGCGTGCTGATGACCTTCGGCGCCGACCCGCGGCTGATCCCCGACGGCAAGGCGGTGGTGGAGAAGTTCCGTGCCGGCGGTTTCGAGCCGGAAGGCTACACCCTCTACTCCTACGCCTCGATCCAGTCCCTGGCGGCGGCCTTCAACGGCGCCGGCGCCAACGATCCGGCCAAGGCCGCCGAGTGGCTGAAGTCGCATCCGGTGCAGACCGTGATGGGCAAGAAGGAATGGGACAAGAAGGGCGACCTGAAAGTCTCCGACTACGTGGTCTACGAGTGGGACGACAAGGGCAAGTACCACCAGTTGCCCTGATCGCGCTCGACCGCCATGCGCCGGGCACAGGCCCGGCGCATGGGTAAGTCCGGGAGCTGCTGAAGTGCTCGCCCGTGCTTGCCGCCGTAGTGCGGATTCACCGAAGACGTCTGCGTGTGGTCGGTCTGGAGTCCCGCGATCCGGGGCCGTTTCAGTAGCACCCGTCCGCTTTCACCGGCGAGCGCCGGCGCGCCTTACAAAGGCCGTCGCGATTCGCCCTGAAGAGACTGAAAAATGGACGGCATCTTCCTCCAGCAAATGATCAACGGGCTGACCCTCGGCTCGGTCTACGGCCTCATCGCCATCGGCTACACCATGGTCTACGGCATCATCGGCATGATCAACTTCGCCCACGGCGAGGTGTACATGATCTCCGCCTACCTGTCGGCCATCGCCCTTGCCCTGCTGGCCTTCTTCGGCCTGCAGAACTTCCCGCTGCTGATCCTCGGCACCTTGCTGTTCACCGTGCTGGTGACCTGCACCTACGGCTGGGTGATCGAGCGCATCGCCTACAAGCCGCTGCGCAACTCCACGCGCCTGGCGCCGCTGATCTCGGCGATCGGCATGTCGCTGATCCTGCAGAACTACGTGCAGGTGGCACAGGGGCCGCGCCAGCAGGGGATCCCGACCCTGCTCGACGGCGCCCTGAAATTCCACGTCGGCGACGGTTTCGTCCAGCTCACCTACACCAAGCTGTTCATCCTGATCGCTTCGCTGATCGGCATGGCGGTGCTGACCTACGTGATCCGCTACACCAAGCTCGGGCGCATGTGCCGGGCGACCCAGCAGGACCGCAAGATGGCTTCGATCCTGGGGATCAACACCGACCGGGTGATCTCCTACGTGTTCGTCATCGGCGCCGCGATGGCCGCCCTGGCCGGGGTGCTGATCACCATGAACTACGGCACCTTCGACTTCTACGCCGGCTTCATCATCGGCATCAAGGCGTTCACCGCGGCGGTGCTCGGCGGCATCGGCTCGCTGCCCGGGGCGATGCTCGGCGGCCTGGTGCTGGGAGTGGCCGAGGCGCAGTTCTCGGGGATGGTCAACACCGACTACAAGGACGTGTTCGCCTTCTCGTTGCTGGTACTGATCCTGATCTTCCGTCCCCAGGGCCTGCTCGGCCGCCCGCAGATCGCCAAGGTGTAAGGGGACGACGATGAGCAACGAGACTTCCATCGATCTCAAGCAGTGCGTCCTCGATGCCGTGCTCTCCGGGTTGATCGCCCTGGTGGTGTTCGGCCCCATCGTCGGCGTGGTCCTCGACGGCTACGGCTTCAACCTGCATTACGAGCGGGTCGGCTGGATCATCGCGATCGTGATGGCCGGGCGCTTCCTGCTCAGCCTCTACCTGCAGACCCGCGGCGGGCGGGCCGTGCTGGAGCGCTTCGAGGGGGCTGGCAGCGGCGTCCACGTCCTGCCGCCGGGCTACAAGACCCGCTTGCGCTGGATCGTGCCGCTGATCCTGGTGGCCGCGGTGATCTTCCCGTTCTTCGCCAGCAAGTACCTGCTGGCGGTGGTCATCCTCGGCCTGATCTACGTGCTGCTGGGCCTGGGCCTGAACATCGTGGTCGGCCTCGCCGGGCTGCTCGACCTCGGCTACGTGGCCTTCTACGCCATTGGCGCCTATGGCCTGGCGCTGGGCTACCAGTACCTCGGCCTGGGCTTCTGGACCGTCCTGCCGCTGGCCGCGCTGACCGCCGCGGTGGCCGGGGCGATCCTCGGCTTCCCGGTGTTGCGCATGCATGGCGACTACCTGGCGATCGTCACCCTGGGCTTCGGCGAGATCATCCGCCTGGTACTGAACAACTGGCTGTCCTTCACCGGCGGGCCGAACGGCATGCCGGCGCCGGCGCCGACCTTCCTCGGCCTGGAGTTCGGCCGCCGGGCCAAGGATGGCGGGGTGCCGATCCACGAGTTCCTCGGCATCGCCTACAACCCCAACATGAAGTTCCTGTTCATCTACGTGGTGCTGTTCCTGGTCGTGCTGCTGGTGCTCTACATCAAGCACCGGCTGACCCGGATGCCGGTCGGGCGCGCCTGGGAGGCGCTGCGCGAGGACGAGATCGCCTGTCGCGCGATGGGCCTCAACCATGTGCTGGTGAAACTCTCGGCGTTCATGCTCGGCGCCTCCACCGCGGGACTGGCCGGGGTGTTCTTCGCCAGCTACCAGGGCTTCGTCAACCCGTCCTCGTTCAACTTCTTCGAGTCGGCGCTGATCCTCGCCATCGTCGTGCTCGGCGGCATGGGCTCGACGGTCGGGGTGGTGATCGCCGCCTTCGTCCTCACCGTGGCGCCGGAGCTGCTGCGCAGCTTCGCCGACATCCGCGTGCTGCTGCTCGGGATACTCATGGTGGTGATGATGATCTGGCGGCCGCGCGGGCTGATCCGCATCAGCCGGGTGGGCTTCGCCCCGCGCAAGGGGGTGGCGCCATGAGCGACAAGATCCTCAGCGTCGAGCACCTGATGATGCACTTCGGCGGCATCAAGGCGCTCAACGACGTCAACCTCGACGTCGAGCGCGGTTCGATCACCGCGCTGATCGGCCCCAACGGCGCCGGCAAGACCACCGTGTTCAACTGTCTCACCGGCTTCTACAAGGCCACCGGCGGCAACATCCTGCTCAACACCCAGGGGCGCACCACGGACGTCATCCAGGTGCTCGGCGAGCCGTTCCAGCTGGACGACTTCGTCAAGCCGCCGCAACTGGGCAGTCGCCTCTACTACAAGATGTTCGGCGGCACCCACCTGGTGAACCGCGCCGGGCTGGCGCGGACCTTCCAGAACATCCGCCTGTTCAAGGACATGTCGGTGGTGGAGAACCTGCTGGTGGCGCAGCACATGTTCGTCAACCGCAACCTGCTCGCCGGCATCCTCAACACTCCCGGCTATCGCCGCGCCGAGAGCGAGGCGCTGGACCACGCGTTCTACTGGCTGGAGGTGGTCGACCTGGTGGACTGCGCCAACCGCCTGGCCGGCGAGATGTCCTACGGCCAGCAGCGGCGCCTGGAGATCGCCCGGGCCATGTGCACGCGGCCGGAACTCATCTGCCTGGACGAACCGGCCGCCGGCCTCAACCCGGCCGAGACCCACGCCCTGAGCAACATCGTCCGCTACCTGCGCGACCACCACGGGATCACCGTACTGCTGATCGAGCATGACATGGGCATGGTGATGAACATCTCCGACCACATCATCGTGCTCGACCACGGCGACGTGATCGCCCGTGGCAACCCCGAACAGATCCGCCATGACGAGAAGGTGATCGCCGCCTATCTCGGTGCCGACGAAGAGGAGCTGTCATGAGCGCGGCGTTGCTGGAATTCCGTGAGGTGGACGTGTTCTACGGGCCGATCCAGGCGCTGAAGAAGGTCTCGCTGCAGGTCAACGAGGGCGAGACGGTGAGCCTGATCGGCGCCAACGGCGCGGGCAAGTCGACGCTGTTGATGTCGATCTTCGGCCAGCCGCGTGCGGCGGCCGGGCAGATCCTCTATCGCGGCCAGGACATCCGCCAGAAGTCGGCGCACTACGTGGCGTCCAACGGCATCGCGCAGTCGCCGGAAGGACGCCGGGTGTTCCCCGACATGAGCGTCGAGGAAAACCTGCTGATGGGTACCATTCCCATCGGCATGGACCACGCCGAGGAGGACATGCAGCGCATGTTCGAGCTGTTCCCGCGCCTGAAGGAGCGGCGCAACCAGCGCGCCATGACCATGTCCGGCGGCGAGCAGCAGATGCTCGCCATCGCCCGCGCGCTGATGAGCCGGCCGAAGTTGCTGTTGCTCGACGAGCCCTCCCTGGGCCTGGCGCCGATCGTGGTCAAGCAGATCTTCCAGACCCTGCGCGAGCTGGCCAGGAGCGGCATGACCATCTTCCTCGTCGAGCAGAACGCCAACCATGCGCTGAAGCTCTCCGACCGCGCCTACGTGATGGTCACCGGGGAAATCCGCATGAGCGGCAGCGGCGAAGAACTGCTCGGCAACCAGGAGGTGCGCAACGCCTATCTCGGCGGACATTGAGCGCGCCCCGCCCCGGCTGCCTGGCCGCCGGGGCGGGCGCTGCCCTGGAGCCACGGAGGAAACTCGACTTATGCACAGCCTGCGCTTTTTCAGCAACGCCGAGGTCGCCGAGCGCCTGGCTTATCCACAACTGATCGAGGCGTTGCGCATCGGCCTGGCCAAGCCTTGCAGCGCGCCGCTGCGCAACTGCCATGCCTTGCCGGCGCAGGCCTCGCTGCTACAGATGCCGGTGTGGCAAGCCGGCGCGGGGATCGGCGTGAAACTGGTGACGGTGTTCCCTGGCAATGGGGCGCGTGGCCTGCCGGCGGTGGCCGCGGTGTTCGCTCTGTTCGACGGCGAAGACGGTCGCCCACTGGCGTTGCTGGAGGCTTCGGAGCTGACTGCCCGGCGTACCGCCTGCAGCTCGGCGCTGGTCGCCGACTACCTGGCGCGGGACGATGCGCGGCGCCTGCTGGTGGTCGGCTGCGGAACCCTGGCTGCGCACATGGTGCGGGCCCACGCCTGCGTGCGCGACTATCGCCACATCGACATCTGGGGCCGCGATCCGGCCAAGGCCGCCGCGCTGGCCGCCCGGCTGCGCGAGGAGGGCTACCCGGCGCGAGCGGCCGACGGGTTGCGCGCGGCGGTGGAGGCGGCCGACTGCGTCAGTTGCGTTACCACCTCCCGCGAAGCGCTGGTGCGCGGCGCATGGCTGAAGCCGGGCGTCCATCTCGACCTGGTCGGCGCCTTCCTGCCGTCCATGCGCGAGACCGACGCCCTGGCGGTGGCGCGCGCGCGGGTCGTGGTGGATACCCGCGCAGGCGCGCTGGAAGAGGCCGGCGACCTGTTGCAGGCGATCGCCGAAGGCGCCATCGGGCGCGAGGCGATATCCACCGAACTGCGCGACTTGCTGAGCGGGGCAGGGCGGCGCGGCGATCCCGGGGAAATCACCCTGTTCAAGTCGGTGGGTTATGCGCTGGAGGACCTGGTCGCCGCGCGCCGGGTTGTGGATAACGCCGCCTGAGGTTGTTCAGGATTTCTGTGCGGGGGCTTGTGGATAAGGTGGGTAAGAACCGCCAAACCCCTGAATCGGCGAGGGTTATGCGTGGCTGGTCAGAAAATGAACAGCGCTCGCGCCAGGTACTTATCCCCAACGCGTGGTCATCCCGCTGCCACAGTTGTTCAGGAAAACTGTGCGACGCCCTGTGGACAAGTTGGTGGCTGTTCGCTGCGGCCCAGGCACGGTGCGGGTTCCGCGAGGTTGGTCGTTTTTTGAGCAGACGCCTCGGCAAACTCGTGCGCAACTGTATGGCCAACCGGGCACGGCGAGGCTCTAGAATCCCCGGACATCGTTTTTCCGCCCCGTACGAGGAGATGCCCATGTCGTCCACCCTGTTCATCACCGGCGCCACCTCAGGCTTCGGCGAAGCCTGCGCCCGTCGTTTCGCCGAGGCCGGCTGGTCGCTGGTGCTCACCGGCCGTCGCGAGGAGCGTCTGCAAGCCCTGGCCGGTGAGCTTTCGGCGAAGACCCGGGTGTTGCCGCTGACCCTGGACGTGCGCGACCGCGCGGCGATGAGCGCGGCCGTGGACAACCTGCCGGAAGAGTTCGCCACCCTGCGCGGCCTGATCAACAACGCCGGCCTGGCGCTGGGCACCGACCCGGCGCAGTCCTGCGACCTGGACGACTGGGACACCATGGTCGACACCAACATCAAGGGCCTGCTCTACAGCACGCGCCTGCTGCTGCCGCGGCTGATCGCCCACGGCGCCGGGGCGAGCATCGTCAACCTGGGTTCGGTGGCCGGCAAGTGGCCCTATCCGGGTAGCCATGTCTACGGCGGCACCAAGGCTTTCGTCGAGCAATTCTCCCTGAACCTGCGTTGCGACCTGCAGGGCACCGGGGTGCGCGTGACCAACCTCGAGCCGGGGTTGTGCGAGAGCGAGTTCTCCCTGGTCCGCTTCGGCGGCGACCAGGCGCGCTACGACAAGACCTACGCCGGAGCCCATCCGATCCAGCCGGAAGACATCGCCGAGACCATCTTCTGGATCATGAACCAGCCCGCCCACCTGAACATCAACAGCCTCGAGATCATGCCGGTGAGCCAGTCCTGGGCCGGCTTCGCCATCCACCGCGAAAGCTGACCGGCGGAGGCGGCCGGGGCACGCTATGATGCCCCGGACGTCCCGATCGAATAAGCGAATTCCATGAGCAAACCGGGCCAACGCGTGCTGGCCGAGCTACGCAAGCTGATCGCTTCCGGCGAACTCGCCGCCGGCGAGCGCATCGTCGAGATTCCCACCGCCGAACGCCTGCAGGTCTCGCGCATGCCGGTGCGCATCGCCCTGCGTACCCTCGAGCAGGAAGGCCTGCTGTGCAAGACCGGGCGCGGCTACAGGGTGCGCGCGGTGACCCGCGAGGATATCGCCGGCGCGGTCGAGGTGCGCGGCGTTCTGGAAGGCCTGGCGGCACGCCAGGCGGCCGAGCGCGGGCTGTCCGCCGAGGCACGGGCGACCCTGGAGGAATGCCTGGCCGAGGGCGACCGATTGTTCGCCAACGGCCAGGTCCTGCTGGAGGAGCTGGAGCGCTACCAGCGCATGAACATGCGTTTCCACCGCACCATCATCGAGGCCAGCGGCAACCCGGCGATCGCCGTGGCGCTGGCGCGCAACGACCACCTGCCGTTCGCCTCGGTGAGCGCCCTGGCGGTGGATCGCGACAATCTCGAGCAGGAATTCCGCCGTTTCAACTTCGCCCACATGCAGCACCACGCGGTGGTCGACGCGCTGGTCAACGGCCAGGGGGCGCGCGCCGAGGCGATCATGCGCGAGCACGCCAACGCGACCCTGCGCTACGCCGACTACTTCGATCCGGCGCGGCAGGGTGTCACCGTGCTTCACGGCGACGTCGCCGCCGACTAGAGATCCAGCACCAGCCGTGGGCTGCGCGAACGCGAACAGCAGGGCGTGAAGCAATCGTTGGCGGCCTGCTCCTCTTCGCTGAGGTAGAGGTCGCGATGCTCCGGCTCGCCGTCCAGCACGCGGGTCAGGCAGGTGCCGCAGATGCCCTGCTCGCAGGAGGCCGGCAGGTCCACCCCGGCTTCGCGCAGGGCCGCCAGCACGGTCTGCCCGGCGGCGACCCGGATCAGCGCCCCGTTGCTCGCCAACTGCACTTCGAAGGTGCCGTCCGCACTGGCGTCCCGTGGCGCGGCGGCGAAGTGCTCGCGATGCAAGCGGCTTGCTTCCCAGCCCAGTTCGCGGGCGCTTTCTTCGATCCACTGCATGAAGCCCGCCGGCCCGCAAAGGTATAGCTGGGCGTCGCGCGGACTGGCCGCCAGCAGGGCGCGAAGGTCCGCGCGGCGGCTGCTGTCGCCGTGGTCGAAGTGGCAGTGCACGCGGTCGGCGAAGGCGCACCGGCCAAGGTAGTCGACGAAGGCCGCGCGCTCGGCGGAATGCGCGCAGTAGTGCAACTGGAAGTCGGCGCCATCGCGGGCCAGGCGTTCGGCCATCGCCAGCAGCGGCGTGATGCCGATGCCGCCGGCGAACAGCAGACGCGGACCGGGCTCCGGCGACAGCGGGAAGAGATTGCGCGGCTCGCCGATGCGCAGCCGCTGGCCGACCCGCAGTTCGGCGTGCAGCGTGGCCGAGCCGCCGCGCGAGTCGCGGCAGCGGAGTACGGCGATACGGTAGTGGCGCGGCCGTTCGGCGGGGCCGCAGAGGGAGTACTGGCGGACCAGGCCGTTGGGCAGGTGCAGGTCGATGTGTGCGCCCGGCTCGAAGGACGGCAGGGCCGCCCCGTCGGCCCGGAACAGTTCGAAGCTGTGGATATCCTGCGCCTCCAGGCGGATGGCGCCGACGATGACCTCGATCATGGCGAAGGCTCCCGTCAGGCCTGGGCGCGGTTGGGGGCGGCGGCCTGGCGCTCGTCCGCCAGCAGGCGCTCGATGATGCGCCGGGCCTGCACGCCGCCGGCGTCGATGTTCAGTTTCAGCAGGTCGCGCCGTGGATGGCGCAGCAGGTTGCGCTGCTGGCTTTCGAGCATTTCCAGGTCTTCGCCGAAGATCCTTCCCTGGCCTTCGCGAATGCTCTCGGTGAGCGCCTGGTCGTGGGCCTGGAAGTTGCGCGCCATGCCCCAGAAGTACCAGATGGAAGTGGCGCTCTCCGGGGTGATGAAGTCGACCACGATGCTCGCCGCCTTGCGCTCCGCCGGCGCCTGGTAGCCGCCGTGGCCGGCGTGGGCCACGCCGACCTCGATCAGCACGTGGCTGGGCGGCGTGAAGCGGCAGATCTGCCAGCGGTCCACCGCCACGTCGTCGGCCAGGCCGTTGCCGCGCAGAGCCATGCGCCAGAACGGCGGGGCCATGACATTCTGCATGTGGCGGCTGGTGATCACCTCGTCGCCTTCCACCCGCGTGGTCGGCGCGGCCTCGTCGATTTCCTTCTGGCCGATGCTGGACGCATGGACATAGGTCTCGTGGGTCAGGTCCATCAGGTTATCGATCATCAGGCGATAGTCGCAGTGGATGTGGTACAGCCCGCCGCCATAGGCCCAATCGGGGCTTTCCGCCCATTCCAGGCGCGGTATCAGCGCGGCGTCGGCCTGTTCTTCCGCGCCCGGCCAGACCCAGACGAAGCCGTGCCGTTCCTGCACCGGGAAGCGACGGATGCAGGGGAAGCCGCGGACCCGCTGGCCGGGCATCGCGCGGGTGCGACCGTCCTCGCCCATTGCCAGGCCGTGGTAGCCGCAGACCAGCACGCCGTCCTCGACGAAGCCCAGCGACAGCGGCGCGCCACGGTGCGGGCAGAAATCCTCGAGGGCCGCCACGCGGCCGTCCTCGCCTCGGTAGAAAACCATCGGCTCGTCGCAGATGCGTCGGCCGAGCGGCTTGCCGGCCAGTTCGTCGGGGGTGCAGGCCACGTACCAGGCGTTCTTCGGAAACATCGTCGGATCCTCTCGTTGTTTTTGTAATTGGATCCAATGATTCGCGAGGCAACTTTTCCAAGTCAACCGCTTCTGTACAAAAAATAATCTGTTCGATAGTCGCACATAAAAAACTTCAGGAATAAATTGCCAAATTATCTCGTTCCAGAGCCTTTCTCGGATTTCGCTGACAGTGGGATATCCGCTGGCCATCCATTTTCTTGTCGCCAAAATGGATCCAATAGGATTGCGGCATCGACGCAACGGTGCCAGGGTGCCTGCGCTTGCCGTGCCTACAACAACAAGAAAAAGGGTCTTCCCGATGATGGATTCCTGCATTCCCGCGCCTCGCTCCCGCCCGCCGTCGCTTCTTTCCTGTCCGCTCGGGGAGGGCCGCCCATGAACCGGGACTTGCGCCGCGCTCTCGACGACGAACCGATGCGTCCGGTCCAGTGGCTGGCGGTGGCTGTGTGCATCGTGCTCAACCTGATCGATGGCTTCGACGTGCTGGTGATGGCCTTCACCGCATCCTCGGTGGCCGCCGAATGGAACCTTGGCGGCGCCGAGATCGGCCTGCTGCTCAGCGCCGGCCTCTTCGGCATGGCCGCCGGCTCGCTGTTCATCGCGCCCTGGGCCGACCGCTGGGGGCGCCGCCCGCTGATCCTCGCCTGCCTGGCGCTGTCGGGCCTGGGCATGCTCGCCTCGGCGCTGAGCCAGGCGGCCTGGCAACTGGCGTTGCTGCGCGGGCTGACCGGACTGGGTATCGGCGGCATCCTCGCCAGCAGCAACGTGATCGCCAGCGAGTACGCCTCGCGCCGCTGGCGCGGCCTGGCGGTAAGCCTGCAGTCCACCGGCTACGCGCTCGGCGCGACCCTTGGCGGACTGCTCGCGGTATGGCTGATCGGCGCCTGGGGCTGGCGCTCGGTGTTCGTCTTCGGCGCTGGCCTGACCCTGGCGGTGATCCCGCTGGTCTGCCTGTGCCTGCCGGAGTCGCTGGACTTCCTCCTGGCGCGCCGGCCGCCGCGGGCGTTGCAACGGGTCAACGCGCTGGCCCGGCGCCTGGGCCGCGCGGCGCTCGCGGAACTGCCGAGCCCGCCCGGCGGCGGAGCGGAGCACGGTAGCCGCCTCGCCCGGTTGCTCTGCGTTGCTCAGCGACGTACCACGCTGCTGCTCTGGGCGCTGTTCTTCCTGGTGATGTTCGGCTTCTACTTCATCATGAGCTGGACGCCGAAGCTGCTGGTCGCCGCCGGCCTGTCCACCGCCCAGGGCATCACCGGCGGCACCCTGCTGAGCATCGGCGGGATCTTCGGTGCCGCCTTGCTCGGCGGGCTTGCCGCGCGCTTTCGCCTGGAACGGGTGCTGGCGCTGTTCATGCTGCTTACCGCCGCTCTGCTCGCGCTGTTCTCGCTGAGCGCCGGGCTGCCCGGCGCGGCCTTGCCGCTGGGACTGCTGATCGGGCTTTGCGCCAACGCCTGCGTGGCCGGCCTGTATGCCCTGGCGCCGAGCCTCTACGACGCTTCGGTGCGTGCCACCGGGGTCGGCTGGGGGATCGGCGTCGGTCGCGGCGGGGCGATCCTCTCGCCGCTGGTGGCCGGGCTCCTGCTCGACGACGGCTGGCAGCCGCTGTCCCTCTATGGGGCGTTCGCGGCGGTGTTCGTCGTCGCGGCCGCCGTGTTGCCGCTGCTCGGTGCGCGGCGTCGCGAGCGCTCGCCGACGCTGGGAGACGCTGCGTGAGGGCCGCCGGCGTTTCAGCGTTGGGCGGCGATGATCGCCTCGGCGATGGTGGTGCGGAACCAGTTCAGCGCCGCCGAGCGTTCGCTGCTCTCGTGCCAGTGCAGGGAGACGTCGAACGGCGGCAGGGTGAAGGGCAGTTCGAGCATGCGCATGCCGCCTTCGGCGACGAAGCGATAGGCGATCTGCGCCGGCAGGATGGTCAGCAGCTCGGTACCGGGAATGATCTTCGGCAGCACCGAGAAGTGCGGGACCCGCAGGCTGATGCGGCGCTGCACCTGCATGGCCTCGAGCACGTCCTCGGCGATGCCGTGGCCGGAGGTACGGGTCACCACGATGTGCCGCTCGGCCAGGTACTGCTCCAGGCTCAGGCTGTCGCCGATCCGCGGGTGGCGGTCGCTGAGCAGGCACACGTAGCGCTCGTGCAGGACCCGCTGGCTGCGCGCGCCGGGCACCGGCTGGCGGCAGATCGCCGCGTCGACCTTGGCGCTGCTCAGCCAGGCGCCGACCTCGTCCACCTGCAGCGGCAGCACTTCCACTTCGGCGAACGGCGCGTCGCGGGTCAGGCGTTCGAGGATCAGCGAGAGGAAACCCACTTCGCCGAGATCGGTGAGGGCGATGCGGAAACGTCGCTCGGTGGTCGCCGGATCGAAGTGGCGAACGCTCTGTACCGCGCCCTCGATGCGCGTCAGCGACTCGCGGAAGGTGCCGTAGAGCTGCTCGGCGACGAAGGTCGGCTGGATGCCGTCGCGGGTGCGGGTGAACAACGCGTCGTCGAACAGTTCGCGCAGGCGCGCCAGGGCGTAGCTCACCGATGGCTGGGTGACGAACAGGCGCTCCGCGGCGAGGGTCACGCTGCCGGCTTCGTAGAGGGTGACGAAGGTGCGGATCAGGTTGAGATCGATCGGACTCATATAGACCAGTTCTATTTTTTATAGAAAGAGTATCGATTTGATTGATTATCGAGCGGCTGCAACAGTAGCGCAAATCCAGGAAACGAGCTTGAAGGCCTGCATGAAAACCGTCCATTCCGCGTCTTACGAGATCCTCCGTCGCCACGGCCTGACCACCGTCTTCGGCAACCCCGGCTCCAACGAGCTGCCGTTCCTCAAGGACTTCCCCGAGGATTTCCGCTACATCCTCGGCCTGCACGAGGGCGCGGTGGTCGGCATGGCCGATGGCTTCGCCCTGGCCAGCGGCCGCCCGGCCTTCGTCAACCTGCATGCGGCGGCTGGCACCGGCAACGGTATGGGTGCCCTGACCAACGCCTGGTACTCCCATAGCCCCCTGGTCATCACCGCCGGGCAGCAGGTGCGCTCGATGATCGGGGTCGAGGCGATGCTCGCCAACGTCGATGCCGGACAACTGCCCAAGCCGCTGGTGAAATGGAGCCACGAGCCGGCCTGCGCCCAGGATGTACCGCGCGCGCTGAGCCAGGCGATCCAGACCGCCAGCCTGCCGCCGCGGGCGCCGGTGTACCTGTCGATTCCCTACGACGACTGGGCGCAACCGGCGCCGGCCGGCGTCGAACACCTGGCTGCGCGCCAGGTCAGCGGCGCCGCGCTGCCCGCGCCGGCATTGCTGGCCGAACTCGGCGAGCGCCTGTCGCGCTCGCGCAACCCGGTGCTGGTGCTCGGTCCGGACGTCGACGGGGCGAATGCCAACGGCCTGGCCGTGGAACTGGCGGAGAAGCTGCGGATGCCGGCCTGGGTCGCGCCGTCGGCCTCGCGTTGTCCGTTCCCCACCCGCCATGCCTGCTTCCGCGGCGTTCTGCCGGCGGCCATCGCCGGGATCAGCCGGCTGCTGGACGGCCACGACCTGATCCTGGTGGTCGGCGCGCCGGTGTTCCGCTATCACCAGTTCGCCCCCGGCGATTACCTGCCGGCCGGCGCCGAGCTGGTGCAGGTCACCTGCGATCCCGGCGAAGCGGCACGGGCGCCGATGGGCGACGCGTTGGTCGGCGACATCGCGCTGACCCTCGAGGCACTGCTCGAACAGGTCCGCCCCAGTGCGCGGCCGTTGCCCGAGGCGCTGCCGCGACCGCCGGCGCTGGCCGAGGAGGGCGGACCGCTGCGTCCGGAAACCGTGTTCGACGTGATCGATGCGCTGGCGCCGCGCGACGCCATCTTCGTCAAGGAGTCGACTTCCACCGTGACCGCCTTCTGGCAGCGCGTGGAGATGCGCGAGCCGGGCAGCTACTTCTTCCCGGCCGCCGGCGGCCTCGGCTTCGGCCTGCCGGCGGCGGTCGGCGCGCAACTGGCGCAGCCGCGGCGGCAGGTGATCGGGATCATCGGCGACGGCTCGGCCAACTACGGCATCACCGCGCTCTGGAGTGCCGCGCAATACCGCGTGCCGGCGGTGTTCATCATCCTCAAGAACGGTACCTACGGCGCCCTGCGCTGGTTCGCCGGGGTGCTCGAGGTGCCCGATGCGCCGGGGCTCGACGTGCCCGGCCTGGACTTCTGCGCGATCGCCCGCGGCTATGGCGTCGAGGCGCTCCACGCAGCCACCCGCGAAGAGCTGGAAGGTGCCTTGAAGCATGCCCTGGCCGCTGATCGCCCGGTTTTGATCGAGGTGCCGACGCAAACCATCGAACCCTGATGTTCCACGGCGCCGCCCCATGCCAGAGTGGGCGGTGCCGACCGACGCCCGCGTGCGCCCATAACAAGAACAAGAGAGAGGTTGGTATGAACAGGCAATCCGCTGCGGCGGTGATCGACGCTGCCCGCTTTAACCGTACTCACTGGCTGATCCTCGGCTGGGGGTGTTTCATCATGCTGTTCGACGGCTACGACATGGTCATCTACGGCTCGGTGGTGCCACGCCTGATGCAGGAGTGGCAGCTGAGCCCGGTGCAGGCCGGCACCCTCGGCAGTTGCGCGCTGTTCGGCATGCTCTTCGGCGGCACCCTGCTGGCGCCGCTGGCGGACCGTTTCGGCCGGCGCCGCCTGGTGATCGCCACCACCCTGCTGGCGAGCCTCGCCGCCTTCCTCACCGGGCACGCCCGCGACCCGCTGGAACTGGGCGCCGGACGCTTCTTCACCGGCCTGGCACTGGGCGCGCTGGTGCCCAGCGCGATCAACCTGATCAGCGAATTCGCCCCGGCCGGGCGGCGCAGCACCCTGGTCACGGTGATGTCGGCCTTCTACTCGGTGGGCGCGGTGCTCTCGGCGCTACTGGCGATCGCCATGATCCCCGCCTGGGGCTGGCAATCGGTGTTCTACGTGGCGGTGCTGCCGGTGCTGGCGGTGCCGCTGATGTTGCGCTGGTTGCCGGAGTCGGCGGCGTTCCTCGAACTCAAGGGCCGCCGCGCCGAACTGGACGCGCTGCTGCGCAAGGTCGATCCCGACTACCGGCCCGGCGCCGAGCGGGCGAACGCTGTCGCGGCCGAAGCGCCGAGCGGACGGGTCGCCCAGTTGTTCGAGGGGCGCCAGGCAGTGGGCACCCTGCTGCTGTGGGTGGCCTTCGCCATGTGCATGCTGATGAGCTACGGGCTCAACACCTGGTTGCCGAAACTGATGGCCGGCGGCGGCTACGCCCTCGGTTCGAGCCTGGCGTTCCTCGTCACCCTGAATGTCGGGGCGACCCTCGGTGCGTTGTTCGGCGGCTGGCTGGCCGACCGCCTCGGCGCCGGCCGCACCCTGGTGCTGTTCTTCGCCCTGGCCGCGGCCTCCCTGGCGGCCCTCGGCCTGGGGCCAGGCCCCTGGCTGCTCAACGGCCTGCTGGTGGTGGCCGGCGCCACCACCATCGGCACCCTGGCGGTGATCCATGCCTACGCCGCGCAGTTCTATCCGGCCTGGGTGCGCTCCACCGGGGTCGGCTGGGCCGCCGGCGTCGGCCGCCTCGGCGCCATCGCCGGGCCGATGCTCGGCGGCAGCCTGCTGGCCCTGGAGCTGCCGTTCCAGCAGAACTTCCTGGCCTTCGCCGCGCCCGGCGTGATCGGCGCGCTGGCGATCGCCTGCATCCACCTGCGGCCGCGCGTGCCGGCGGAAGCGTCCGTCGACGCGACGGCGAAGAAACCCCTGTGATTTTCGAAAGAGGAGAAGAGCGATGAGCGATTCCCGTTATACCGACCTCGGTCTCCAGCCCCTGGCCGGCGAGTGGCGCCACGGCCGGGCCGGCCGCCGGCTGAAGGTGAGCAACCCGTTCGACGGCAGCCTGCTGCTGGAGATCGAGCAGGCCGACCGCGACGACCTCGATGCCGCCTACGCCAAGGCCGCCGAGGTCCAGCCGGCATGGGCCGCGCTCGGGCCCTCGGCACGCGCGGCGGTACTGTACAAGGCGGTGGAGGTGTTCGACCGCCGCCACGAGGAGATCGTCGACTGGATCATCCGCGAGTCCGGCAGCACCCGCCTGAAGGCCGAGATCGAATGGGGCGCGGCGCGCGCGATCACCCTGGAGTCGGCGTCGTTCCCGGCACGGGTGCACGGGCGCATCGTCGAGTCCGACGTGCCGGGCAAGGAAAGCCGGGTCTACCGCAGCGCCATCGGCGTGGTCGGGGTGATCAGCCCGTGGAACTTCCCGCTGCACCTGACCCAGCGTTCCATCGCCCCGGCCCTGGCGCTGGGCAACGCGGTGGTGGTCAAGCCGGCCAGCGACACGCCGGTCTGCGGCGGACTGCTGCTGGCGCGGATCTTCGAAGAGGCCGGGCTGCCGGCCGGGCTGTTCAGCGTGGTGGTCGGCCCCGGCAGCGAGATCGGCGACGCCTTCGTCGAGCACCCGGTGCCGGGCCTGGTGACCTTCACCGGATCGACCCCGGTGGGCCGCAACATCGGCCGCATCGCCAGCGGCGGCGCGCACCTCAAGCACGTGGCGCTGGAGCTGGGCGGCAACAGTCCGTTCGTGGTGCTCGGCGACGCCGATCTGGAGCAGGCGGTGAATGCCGCGGTGTTCGGCAAGTTCCTCCACCAGGGGCAGATCTGCATGGCGATCAACCGCATCATCGTCGAGGACAGCCTCTACGACGCTTTCGCCGCGCGCTTCGTCGAGCGGGTCAAGGGTCTCCGGGTCGGCGATCCGCAGCGCGCCGATACCGCGGTCGGGCCGATCGTCAACGCGCGCCAGCTCGAAGGCCTGCTGGAAAAGATCCGCCTGGCCCGCCAGGAAGGCGCCAAGCCGCTGTACGAGGGCGGCGTCGATGGGCAGTTGCTGGCTCCGCACGTATTCGGCGAGGTCACCGCGACGATGGAGATCGCCCGCGATGAAATCTTCGGCCCGCTGGTCGGCCTGCTCCGCGCGCGCGACGAGGCGCATGCGCTGGAGTTGGCCAACGCCAGCGAATACGGGCTGTCCAGCGCGGTGTTCAGCCGCGACCTGGAACGCGCGGTGCGCTTTGCCCGCCAGCTTCGCGCGGGGATGACCCACGTCAACGACATTCCGGTGAACGACGAGGCCAACGCGCCCTTCGGCGGCGAGAAGAACTCCGGACTTGGCCGCTTCAACGGCGACTGGGCCATCGAGGAATTCACCACCGACCACTGGATCAGCGTGCAGCACGCGCCGCGCCAGTACCCGTTCTGACCCTGGCGGCGGGGCCCGCGCCCCGCTGCTGACCCGACCGTCGTCGCCAGGTGGCCCGCAGAGGCTGCCGGGGCTCGGTCGTCCCTGAAAAACGGAGCACAATAACAAATGAAAATCCGTCGTAAAACCGCAGTCCCGCGCAATGCAGGGGCGGTCCTGCCGATGCTCGCCTGTCTTGCCGCGCAAGCTGCCGAGGGCGGCTTCCTGGAGGATGCGAAGACCGACCTGGTCCTGCGCAACTATTACTTCAACCGCGATTTCCGCGACCACGATGCCGGCAAGAGCCTGGTGGACGAGTGGGCGCAGGGCTTCATCCTCAAGTTCAGTTCCGGCTATACCCCGGGCACGGTCGGCGTCGGCCTCGACGCCATCGGCCTGTTCGGCGTGAAGCTGAACAGCGGACGTGGCACCAGCAATTCCGAGCTTCTTCCGTTGCACGATGACGGTCGCGCGGCGGACAACTATGGGCGCGTCGGCGTGGCCGCCAAGCTGCGCGTTTCGGCCAGCGAACTGAAGATCGGCGAGATGCTCCCGGACATTCCGCTGTTGCGCTACGACGACGGACGCCTGCTGCCGCAGACGTTCCGCGGTTTCGCCGTGGTTTCCCGCGAGCTGCCGGGCCTGGCTCTGCAGGCCGGACGCTTCGACGCGGTGAGCCTGCGCAATTCGGCGGACATGCAGGACCTATCGGCCTGGAGCGCGCCGACGCAGAAATCGGACGGTTTCAACTATGCCGGCGCCGAGTACCGCTTCAACCGCGAGCGCACCCAACTGGGCCTGTGGCACGGGCAACTGGAGGACGTCTACCGGCAGAGCTACGCCAACCTGCTGCACAAGCAGCGTGTCGGCGACTGGACCCTGGGCGCCAACCTCGGCCTGTTCGTCGACCGCGACGACGGCGCCGCGCGCGCCGGAGAGATCGACAGCCATACCGTCTACGGCCTGTTTTCCGCCGGCATCGGCCTGCATACCTTCTACCTTGGCCTGCAGAAGGTCGGCGGCGACAGCGGCTGGCAATCGGTCTACGGCAGCAGTGGGCGGAGCATGGGCAACGACATGTTCAACGGCAACTTCACCAACGCCGACGAACGCTCCTGGCAGGTGCGCTACGACTACGATTTCGTCGGCCTCGGCTGGCCCGGCCTGATCGGCATGGTCCGCTACGGCCATGGCTCGAACGCCACCACCAAGGCCGGTAGCGGCGGCAAGGAATGGGAGCGCGATGTCGAGCTCGGCTACACCGTGCAGAGCGGTCCGCTGGCGCGGCTCAACGTGCGCCTCAACCACGCCAGCAACCGACGCAGCTTCAACAGCGACTTCGACCAGACGCGGCTGGTGGTGAGTTATCCGTTGTCGTGGTGACGGACGCTGTCTCGCCGCTCCTCCGGACAGTTCCGGAGGGACGGGGAGCGGGAGGCCCGGTGCTTCGGCGGATAGCCGCTGGGCGGTTATTCGCCCTACCGGAGCGGCGCTCCGCCGACAACGCCTGGAGGGGGAGAGGGCGGCTCAGAACTTCGCCTGCATCCCCACCCGCAGGGTACGCCCGGGCGCGGGCATGAAACTCTGTGCCAGTGGGTCGAGGTAATAGCGGTCGGTGAGGTTCTGCAGCGAGGCATTCAGTTCGGTGTGCTCGAACAGCTTGTACTTGAGGAACAGGTCGAACAGCTGCACCGAGCGGTACTCGATCTGCGGTGTGGTGGCGCCGACTTGCCAGGGCTTGTCCGCCGTGGCGGTGGGGCCGGAGGTATAGGTCATGCGTCCGCCCAGGGTCAGGGCCTGGTCGAAGAAGCGCAGGCCGGCGGTCAGGTTGGTCGCCAGCCGCGGCGGGTTCTGCGTGTTGGTATAGGAGCCCATGAAGCTGCCCGGCGTGCAGTTCGGCGTGTTCTCGGTGCGCTGGTAGCGGTTGGCGCCGGCGCGCAGCCTGGCGGCGAAGGCGGCGTCGCAGGTCTCGGTCTTCAGGTAGTAGGTCGCCGACAGGTCGGCGAACACCCGCCCTGCGTCGTAGTGCGATTGCAGTTCGAGACCGCTGGTGCGGTAGCTGTCGGTGTTGCTGAAGGTCATCAGGCCCATCTGGCCCGGATCGTAATAGCGGGTGATGTAGTTCTTGATGGTGTTGTTGAAGTAGGCCAGCTTGATCGCCGCCGAGTCGCCGTCGGCCAACAGGCTGTCGCGCAGCGCGCTGGCACCGATCTCCCAGCTGCGCGAACGCTCGGGCTTGAGGTCCTTGCCCGGCTCGACCTGGAGGGTGCCCTGGCTGGTCTCGAACAGCGACGGCAGACGCAGGCCTTCGGTATAGGAGGCGTAGACGAAGGTATCCGGGGCCAGCTCGAAATTGATCCCGAATGCCGGCGAGAAACCGCCGCCGCGGCTGCTGCCCTTCTTGCTGTAGTTGTAGCCGGTGACCACGTTGGTGACCCGCGAGGGATGGACTGTCACGTTGGCCGGGCCGAACTCGTCGAAGGGAATGCCTTCGAACGGATTGTTGGTGTTGTTGGTGACGATGCCGTTGTTGAGGCGGGGATCGGTGGCGTCGGTGTACTGGCCGTTCTGGTCGGGGAACCACATCATCGAGCCGTAGTAGCCGGGCCTGCTCACCGTGATGAAGCGCATGTCGCGATCCTCGCGCCGCGGCGAGGCGGAGATGCCGTTGTCCTTGCTGTTGAAGTGGCTGTAGCGGCCGCCGCCCCATAGCGTCAGGCGCTCGACCGGCTTGAACTCGAGCTTGCCGTTGAGGCCGTATTCCTGGCGGGTGGCGTCCCTCAGGGTGCGGTTGGCGTTGATGTCGTGGAGGGTGGTGACCACGCTTTTCTGCGGCTGGATGTCTTCGACCTGGAACGAGCCGCCGAGGTCGAGCTTGAAATCGCCGAAGTCGGTTTCGAAGCGCGCCACGTTGTTCAGGTCGCCGCCGATGCGCCGGTTGTCCTGGCGCGTCCAGTTGCGATCGGAGCGATAGGCCTGGGAGCGCGGCGCCAGCACCGAGGTCAGCATGTCGCTCTTCGCCTCGGTCATCCACAGTCCGGTGCTGAGGTCCACCAGCGGATTGTTCTCGGGCAGGTAACGGTAGCGTGTGGTGTAGGTGTCGATCTTCACTTCGCTCAATGGGTACTGGTAGATGCCGGCGGTGCCGAAACGGAAGATGTCCGACGGCATGATCTCCCCGGTGCGCCCGTCGTAGCGACGATAGCCGAGGTCCAGGGTGTGCTCGTCGGCGATGCGCCAGGTCGCCTTGAGCAGGTAGGACTCGGTCTCCGACGACGAGTTGAGCACTTCCTCTCCCGCGTTGTAGACCTTGGCTACGCTGCTTTCCTCGCGACCGTAGCGGTTGTAGACGCGATAGCGGTCCTGGCCTTTCTTGCCGGAAAAGTAGTTGCCCTGGTTGCGCTGCGCATAGGCGGCGACCAGGTCCAGATGCTCGTTGCGGTAGGCGAAGGCGGCGCTGCCGGACTTGGCCTGGGAGCCGAACAGGCTGCCGCGGTCATCGTGCGGCACGCTGCTGAGATTCTCGGTCTTCGAACTGGCGCTGCGGTGCTGCGGGGCGACGCCGTTGTTCCAGACGTCGCCGGTGAAGCGCACGCCGAGGTCCTTGCCGTCGACCAGGATGTCCTTGACGCCGATGGTGCGCATTTCCACGCTGCCGCCGATCGCGCCCGAGCGGGTCGAGGGACCCTTGTCGACGGTCACGCTGCTGACCAGGTCGGGATCGATGTAGCTGCGCTGCTGGGTGCCGGCGTAGCCGCGGTAGACGTCCAGCGCCTGCTCCGCGCCGTCGACCCGCACCGCCACCCGGCTCTGCCCCTGGATGCCGCGGATGTTGACGTCCAGCGCGCCACCGTTGCGGCTGTCGCCGACCTGTACGCCCGGGATGCCCTGGAGCAGGTCACCCACGGAAACCCGGCCGAAGCGGTCGATGTCTTCGCTGGAGAGGTACACCGACGAGCGCGGCGCGGTATAGGTTTCCTTCTGCGGATCGGCCAGCTCGGCGGCCGAGACCACCACCGGCGACAGGTCGGCCGGGGCTTCTCCGGACATGCGCGGCTCGACCAGCAGGTAGGCGCCGGAGGTTCCCGCCGCGACCTGCAGGCCGGTGTTCGACAGGACTCGCTGCAAGCCTTCCAGTACGCTGTAGCGACCCTTGAGCGCCGGCGCCGTGCGGCCGCGGGTCAGCTCGGGGTCGAAGGACAGCAGCAGGCCCGACTGGCTGGCGAAGGCGCCCAGGGAGGCGCCCAGCGAACCCGCCGGGATGTCGTAGCTGCGCGGCGTGGCGTCGTCCAGGCGGGTAGCCGCGCTGTGCTGGCCGACGCTCTGCGCGTGGGCCAGGCCGCCGCCGAGCAGGCCGGCGCCGGCCGCCGACAGGCCGAGCAGGGCCCAGCGCAGGGCAAGGGTGAGCGGGGAGAGGCGCGACAAGGGGCGCGCCAGGCTGGGGATAGGGCGTTGTAGGGACATGACTTCTTCGCTCGCAGGGTTGGCGCCCGGCATTGCGGGCTCTCATTCCCTCTGTCGCACGAGATCGGAAAAGGGATATTTCGGGTTCGGCGGGCCGGACGGAAAGGGTCGCCGGCATTGTGGTCAACGCAAAATTAGTGATAATAGTTTTCATTTGCGATTGAATCCAGCTGACTATTCCGATGAATGCGCCTCCGATGAATGCGCCGAGTTCCTGCCTGTCCGCGGACCGCGACGGCGTCGCCACGCTCTACCGTGAAAACCATGCCTGGCTGCGCAACTGGCTGGCCTACCGACTCCGCTCCTGGGGACGCGGCGTGGCCGACGACCTGGCCCATGACACCTTCCTGCGCATTCTCGCCAGCCGCGACGGCGGCCAGCGTGAAGCGATCCGTCAGCCGCGCGCCTATCTCACCCGTATCGCCAACTGCGTGCTGGTCAGTTGGCGCCGTCGCCAATCGCTGGAACTTGCCTGGCTGGAGGCCCTGGCCACGCTGCCCGAGCCGTTGCAGCCGTCGCCGGAACAACAGAGCGTGATCGTCGAGACCCTGCACGAGATCGACGCGCTGCTCGATACCCTGCGCCCGCGGGTGAAACAGGCATTCCTGATGGCGACGCTGGACGGCATGAAGCAGAAGGACATCGCCCAGGCGCTGGGCGTCGCGCTGCCGACGGTGAAGAAGTTCATCCACCAGGCCTACATGACCTGCCTGAGCCTGATGCCCGATGAATGACCGCGCTTCCCGCCGGGCGCCGCAGGCGGGCGATACGGAGCTTTCCGGGCCGCCGGCCGCCGAGGCGATCGCCCCGCAGGTGCTCAGGGAGACCGCCTCCTGGCTGCTGCTGATGCAGGAGGGGCCGCTGGCTCCGGCGCAGCAGGCCGAGCTGGAGTCCTGGCGCTCGCGCAGCCCCGAGCACCAGCGCGCCTGGCGGCGCGCCGAGCGTCTGCTGGCGAATATCGGTTCGCTGCCGCCGGCGCTGGCCCGGCGTGCGCTCGAGCGTCCGTCCGGCAGCGGCCGGCGCGCGGTCCTGCGCGGCCTCGCCCTGCTGCTCGGCGGCGCACCGCTGGTCTGGTGGGGATGGCGCGCGCAGGTCTGGCGCGACGGCTTCGGCGCCGACTACCTCACTGCCGTCGGCGAGCGGCGCGACCTGGTGCTGGAGGACGGCAGCCAGGTCGAGATGAACACCGACAGCGCGCTGGACGTGCGCTACGACGCCGGCCAGCGCCTGCTGCGCTTGTATCGCGGAGAGATCTACCTCCGCACCGCGGCGGATCGGCGCGAGCCGCCGCGGCCGTTCCTGGTGCGCACCGAACAGGGCCTGATGCGCGCGCTGGGTACCGCCTTCAGCGTCCGACGCGAGGGCGCAGAGACAGTGCTGGCGGTGTACGAAGGCGCGGTCCAGGTGCGTCCGGAGGGCGCCGCGAGCGCGGCGGATGGCCGGGTGATCGAGGCTGGCCAGCGGGTGCGCTTCGATCGCCAGCGGATCGGCCCCGTCGAGTCCGCCAGCGAGGCCGCGCTGGCCTGGCGCCAGGGCCTGCTGGTGGCCGACGACATGCCGCTGCGGCAGTGGGCGGGAGAACTGATGCGCTACGGCGGCGAGAGCATCGAGTGCGAGCCGTCGCTGGACCCGCTTCGTGTCTCCGGCACCTTTCCCGTCGACGACCTGCCGCTGGCCCTGGCGATGCTGGCACAGACCCATGGCCTGCGCCTCGTGCACCAAGGCCGACGGGTGCTGATCAGGCGCTGAGGGGAGGCGCGGCGGCTCAGCCGGCCAGCAACCAGACCCCGGCGCCCGCCGAGGCCAGCCCGGCGAGACGTACCAGGGGCGCGGCCGCCTGCGGCAGGAAGCGCACCAGCGCGTAGCCGGCGGCGTGCAGCGCGGCGGTGGCGGCGACGAAACCGAGCGCGTACAGCCAGGGGCTGGAGAGGGCCGGCAGCTCCAGGCCGTGGGCGACCCCGTGGGCCAGGGCGAACAGCGCGGTGGCGGCCATCGCCAGCGGCAGCGGCGGGCGCACGGCGAGGGCCACGCAGAGGCCGAGGGCGAGCACCGAGGCGGCGATGCCGGTCTCCATGAACGGCAGTTGCAGGCCCTCGAAGCCGAGCAGCCCGCCGACCAGCATGGTGCCGACGAAGGTGCAGGGCAGGGCGAGACGCGCGGCTCCCTGTTGCTGGGCGGCCCAGAGGCCGACGGCGAACATCGCCAGCAGGTGGTCGAGGCCGGTGAGCGGATGGGCGAGGCCGGCGACCAGGCCGTGTTCGCCGTGGCCGGGGTGGGCGAAGGCCAGCGCCGGAGCGGCGAGCAGGGCGAGGGCGGCGAGCAGCTTGGGCAGTTTCATTGGTGGTTCCTTGTCGTTGCGAAGTGGCGTCAGGCGGCGGTCAGCAGGCCCTGGCGCTCGATGAAGGCGATGATTTCGTCCAGCCCCTGGCCGGTCTTCTGGTTGCTGAACACGAACGGCTTGTCGCCGCGCATGCGCCGGGCGTCCCGGTCCATCACATCGAGGGAGGCGCCGACCAGCGGCGCCAGGTCGATCTTGTTGATCACCAGCAGGTCCGACTTGCAGATGCCGGGGCCGCCCTTGCGCGGGATCTTGTCGCCGGCGGAAACGTCGATCACGTAGAGGGTCAGGTCGGACAGCTCGGGGCTGAAGGTGGCCGACAGGTTGTCGCCGCCGGATTCCACCAGGATCAGTTCGAGGCCGGGGAAGCGCCGGTTGAGCTGGTCCACCGCCTCCAGGTTGATCGAGGCGTCCTCGCGGATCGCCGTGTGCGGGCAGCCGCCGGTTTCCACGCCGATGATCCGCTCGGGGGCGAGGGCCTCGTTGCGCACCAGGAACTCCGCGTCTTCCTGGGTATAGATGTCGTTGGTGACCACCGCGAGGTTGTAGCGCTCGCGCAGTTCGCGACACAGGGCCAGGGTCAGGGCGGTCTTGCCGGAGCCCACCGGACCGCCGATGCCGACACGCAGGGGTTGGGATGTCATGGGGTTTCTCCTAGGAACGGAACAGACGGCTGTACTGGGTTTCGTGGGTCATGCTGGCCAGCGCCAGACCGAACGCGGCGCTGCCCTCGACGGCGGGCCGCCGCAGCGCCTCGGCGCAGGCGCGGTCGAGTTCCGGCAGTAGGCTGGAAGCAAGTTTCTGCGCGGCCAGTTGGCCGAGCGGCAGGGTTTTCATCAGCACCGCCAACTGGTTTTCCAGCCAGCTCCAGAACCAGGCACTCAGCGCCTCCTCGGCGTCCAGGCGCCAGGCGCGCGCGGCCATCGCCCAGGCGGCGGCGAGATTGGGCGGGTCCTGGCGCGCCAGCCAGGCGCGGCCGGGAGCGTCGAGCTCGGGCAGGGCTTCCAGCAATTGGTGCAGGGAAAAGCCCATCTGCCGGCTCTCCTGGGCCAGCTCGCGGGTCTCGCGGCTGGCCCTATGGCGTTCGCTGGCCGCATCGCAGGCGGCCCAGTCGCCGATCAGCGCGGCGCGCAGCAGGCCGGCCAGCAGCGGCGCCTCGAAGCGCGCCAGGTTCAGTTGCAGCTGGTCGACCAGCCAGGTCCGCGCGCTCTCGGCGTCGCGCACCCAGCCATTGTCGAGGGCCGCCTCCAGGCCCTGGGAATAGCTGTATCCGCCGATCGGCAACTGCGAGCTGGCCAGGCGCAGGCGCGCCCAGATGCTGTTCACCGGCGCACGCCGAACTGGTGCAGGCGCGGCGCGTAGTTGAACTCCGCCTCGCCATGGTGCGAGTGGTGGTGGCCTCCGCCGTAGGCACCGTGCTCCGGCTGGAACGGCGCCTCGATGGCCTCCACCGTGGCGCCGAGCTGTTCGAGCATGGCTTTCAGCACGTAGTCGTCGAGCAGGCGCAGCCAGCCGTCGCCGACCTGCAGGGCGACGTGACGGTTGCCCAGGTGGTAGGCGGCTCGGGTCAGTTCCAGCGGGCTGGCGCAGGTGACGTGGAGCAGACGTTCGGAGCGGGCGACGACCCGCACCAGGCGACCGTCGCGGGCCTCCAGGCAGTCGCCGTCGGCCAGCGGAGGCTGGCCGCGCTCGAGGAACAGGCCGACCTCCTCGCCGCTCGCCGCGAAGCAGCGCAGGCGGCTCTTGCTGCGCGCCTCGTAGGTCAGGTGGAGTTCTTCGTCCCAGCGGGGCGAGCGGGCGGGCAGGCGTTGGTGGATGACCAGCATGGGCAGTTTCCGCAATGCGACAGGAAAGGGATCACAACAAGCACCAGCAAGGGCCTTGCCAGGTCGATGCGGGACGCCTGTACCGGGAAAACGGGGCCATAGGGATGTAACAAAATATTGCAGCGCGCCAGGTTGGTGCGCAACGACTTTTTTGCCGCACCGGAAAGGTGCGCGCGCGTCTAGTCCGCGGACGAACGCCGAGCCGGAGGTCCGCAGGGGAGGTGCGGGGTCAGCCGGGCAGGCCGTGCCAGTGCTTGCCGCCGATCATGATGAAACGCAGCTGGTGGGTGATCTTCGCGGCCGGCATCAGGTGCGGCGGCAGATCGGCGGCGGGTGGGTCGATCAGCTCCGGAAGGGTGGCGAAGACGGTCTTCACCACCAGGTCGGCGAACACGTCGAGGGCCGCGCCGTCGAGGTGCGGCATCTTGTTCAGCAGCGCCAGGTCGGCGGCCAGATCGTCGGTGATGCGCTGGCGCAGGCTGGCGATGGCCTGGCGGATCGGCAACGAGCCGCCGTATTGCTCGCGGGCGAGGAAGAGGAACTGCGAGCGGTTGGCGCCGACCGCGTCGAGGAAGATGCGCACCGAGGCGTCGATCAGCCCGCCCAGTTCGAACTCGTTGCGGCGCACCGCGCGCAGGGTGGCGCGGAAGGTCTCGTCGACTTCGGCGACCAGCGCCAGGCCGAGCTGGTCCATGTCGCTGAAGTGCCGGTAGAAGCCGGCCGGGACGATGCCGGCGGCCCGCGTCACTTCGCGCAGGCTGAGGCTGCCGAAGCCGCGCCCGCTTTCCATCAGGTGGCGCGCGGCGCTCATCAGCGCGTGGCGGGTCTGCTGTTTCTGTTCGGCGCGGGGTGAGGACATACGGCTTCCTTTGGCGGACCGGCGACTGTAGCAAAAGCCCTGCGACCCGGTCGAACCGGGGACGGCAGCGGTCGAAGGATACATCAGTGAACGCTTGTTGACTCGATTGCGCGGAACGGGCAAAGTTTTGTGAACGATCGTTCACTGAAATATTTTCCATGGCCTTGCTTCCCCTCGCGCTCCTGACCCCTTTGCTCGCACCCCTGCGCCGTCTCGCCGCCCGTGGCTGGCTGCGTGAGGCCGATGTCGACGGCCTGCTGCGCCACGCCCATCCGCTGGCGTCGTTGAACCGCCACTATGCGCGGGTCGAGGCACGCTACTGGGTGGCCGACGATATGCTCGCCCTGGCCCTGCGTACCGCCCCCGGCTGGCCGCCGGCGCGGCCGGGCCAGCACATCCAGCTGCTGGCGGAGCGCGACGGGGTGCGGGTCGGGCGCAGCTACAGCCTGACCCGGGTGGTCGGCGAGCGCCTGGAAATCGCCGTCAAGCGTCACCCGGACGGGCTGCTCTCGCCCTGGTTGTGCGAACACCTGGCGGTCGGCCAGCGTGTCGAGTTGCAACCCGCGCAAGGCGATCTGCGCTGGCCGATGCAGGCCGAGGCGGTCTGCCTGCTGGCCGCCGGCAGCGGCCTGACGCCCTTGCTCGGCCTGCTCCGCGAGGCGCTGGAGAACGGCTATCGCGGTCCCGTGCTGTGGCTGCACTACGTCCGTCATCCCGGCCAGCGCGCCTGGCTCGGCGAGCTGGAGGCGCTGGCGGCGCGCCACCCGAACCTGGAGTTGCGCTGGAGCCTGACCCGCGGGGCGCGGGCCGATGGCTGCCTGGAGGGGCATTTCCAGCCGCGCCACCTGGACGGCTGGGCAGCCGACCTGGCACGCAGCCAGGCCCTGGCCTGCGGGCCGGCGGCTTTCGTCGAGGCGGTGGGCGAGCAACTGGGGGCACGCTTCGCCGGCTTGCAGACGGAATCCTTCAGCGTCCCGCGCTGGCGCAGCGGGGAGGCGCCGCGCGAAGTGCGCCTGCGCTTCGCCCGGTCGCAGCGGGAAGTCTCCGGCGACAGCGCCGCCAGCCTGCTGGAACAGGCCGAGGCCCACGGCCTGCGCCCGGCCCACGGTTGCCGCCAGGGCATCTGTGCCAGTTGCACCTGCGTCCTGCTCAGCGGCTGCGTGCGCGACCTGCGCAGCGGCGCGCTGTGCAGCGAGCCCGGCCAGCCTATCCGCCTCTGCGTCAGCGCCGCCCACGGCGACCTGGCGCTGGACCTGTGAACCGACCTGCGAGCCCTGCGATGCGCGACGACCGCGAACTGACCCCGGAACAACTGGCGGCCTTCGGCGCCGAACTCGACGCCCTGCGCCAGCGTACCCTGGCCGATCTCGGCGCGGACGACGCGCGCTACATCCGCCGGGTCCGCGCGGCGGTGCGCGTCTGCTGCTGGAGCGGCAGGGCGCTGCTGATGTTCGGCTGGCTGCCGCCGACCTGGCTGCTCGGCAGCCTGCTTCTCGGCCTGGGCAAGATCCTCGAGAACATGGAACTGGGCCACAACGTCATGCACGGCCAGTACGACTGGATGAACGATCCGGAATTCGCCGGCCGCGCCTACGAGTGGGACATCGCCGGGCCGTCCGACTTCTGGCGGCACACCCACAACCATATCCACCACACCTACACCAACGTGCTGGGCAAGGACGACGACGTCGGCTACGGGGTCGTGCGCCTGTTCCCGGAGCAGCGCTGGAAGCCGTTCTACCGCTGGCAACCGCTGTGGGTGACGCTGCAGGCGCTGCTGTTCCAGTACGCGGTGGCGATCCAGCATCTGCGCCTGGACAAGTACGCCAAGGGGCGCCTGGACAAGGCCGAACTCATGCCGCTGCTACGCCGCCTGCGTGCCAAGCTGGGTCGCCAGTGGACCAAGGACTACCTGCTGTTCCCGCTTCTCGGCCTGTTCGCCGGCGGCTTTGGCGCGGTGTTCGTCGGCAACCTGCTGGCCAACGTGCTGCGCAACCTGTGGACCTTCACGGTGATCTTCTGCGGCCACTTCACCGAGAAGGCGGTGGTCTTCCCGCCCTCGGTGCTGGAGGGAGAGACCCGTGGCCACTGGTACCTGCGCCAGTTGCGCGGCTCCAGCAACCTGGAGGGCGGGCCGCTGTTCCACATCCTGACCGGCAACCTCAGCCACCAGATCGAGCACCACCTCTACCCGGACCTGCCGGCGCGTCGCTACGCCGCGTTGTCCCGCGAGGTCCGCGAAATCGCCCGGCGCTACGGGCAGACCTACAACAGCGGACGCCTGGGACGGCAATTCCTCACTGTCTTGCGGCGCATCTGGGTATATCGGCTGCCGCCGCGCGAGCCCCTCCCGGCGGGGCGCGGCTGAGCCGACGGAACGCTCGCGGCGCCCGTGGCGGGGCCGCTCCGGAGCGGGGATAATGCCGCCCTGTGCACCGCGACGTGGCTTCCGGCCGCCGCGTGGCGTCGGAGTCTCGCCGAACGCAGGACGGCCTGCGCCCGCGATCGGCCAGCAGCGTCGATCCTTCCCGAATCTAACAATGCTCGGCGGATGCCGGCCGTGGGGCCCGTCCGTCCAGGAACCGTCATGTTCAGCCCGCTCGTCACCTTTCCCGCGCTCTACACCGCCACCCTGCTCATGCTGGCCGGCTCCGGCCTGTTCACCACCTACATCGGCCTGCGCCTGACCCAGGAAGGCGCAGGCGACCTGTGGGTCGGCGGGCTGATGGCGTCCTACTATTTCGGCCTGGTCTGCGGTGGAAAATTCGGACACAAGCTGATCGCCAGCTTCGGCCATATCCGCTCCTACGTGGCTTGCGCCGGGATTGCCACCGTGACCGTGCTGCTGCATGCCCTGGTCGATCAGCTGGAAGTCTGGCTGCTGCTGCGCTTCATCACCGGCGCGGTGATGATGAACCAGTACATGGTGATCGAGAGCTGGCTCAACGAGCAGGCCGAGAGCCACCAGCGCGGCAAGGTGTTCGCCGGCTACATGGTCGCCGTCGACCTTGGCCTGGTGCTCGGCCAGGGCCTGCTGGCGCTGAGCCCGACCCTCGACTACAAGCCGCTGCTGCTGGTCGCCATCTGCTTCGCCTCGTGCCTGATCCCGCTGGCCATGACCCGGCGCGTGCACCCGGCCAAGCTGGTCGCCGCGCCGCTGGAAGTGCGTTTCTTCTGGCAGCGCGTGCCGCAGGCGCTGGGCACCATCTTCATCGCCGGCCTGATGGTCGGCGCCTTCTACGGCCTGGCGCCGGTCTACGCCAACCGCAACGGCCTGGATGCCTCGCAATCGAGTTTCTTCGTCGGCATGTGCATCGTCGCCGGCTTCTGTGCGCAGTGGCCGCTGGGCTGGCTGTCCGACCGCCTCGACCGCAGTTGGCTGATCCGCGGCAATGCGGTGCTGCTGTGCCTGGCCTCGATCCCGATGTGGGGGCTGGTGACGCTGCCGTACTGGTTGCTGCTGGCCAACGGGTTCGTTACCGGCATGCTGCTGTTCACCCTTTATCCGCTGGCGGTGGCGCTGGCCAACGACCACGTCGAGCAGCCGCGCCGGGTCGCGTTGTCGGCGATGCTCCTGACCACCTACGGGGTCGGCGCCTGTATCGGTCCGCTGGTGGCCGGCGCGCTGATGCGCCACTTCGGTCCGGGACTGTTCTACATGCTGGTGTCCGGCTACGCGGTGCTGCTGGTGTTCTGGGTGCAGCCCAAGCGCGTCACCGGCGAACACCGGGTCGACGAGGCGCCGCTGCAACACGTGGCGATGCCGGACACGGTCAGCCCGATGGCCGCCACCCTCGACCCGCGCGTCGAGGAAGTGCCGGAGGAGCTGGTGGTGGAGGCGCCGGCGAATATCGGCCGCTCCGACGGCGAGCCGGACGCCGGCGAGAAACCCGCTCAGTCCTGAGCCGGGAACGCCAGGTCGAAGCGGATGCGTCCCGGAGCCGGTGCACTCGCTTCGGCGCGGCCGCCGTGCAGGCGCATGATCGCCTGGACGATGGCCAGGCCGAGACCGCTGGACTGGGCGTCGCTGCGCGCGGCGTCGCCACGGTAGAAACGGTCGAACAGGCGCGACAGCGGCTCGGCCGGCAGCCTGTCGCAGGCGTTCTCCACGCTCAGCAGGAATTCCCCCGAGCGGCGCAGGCCGCGCACTTCGATCAGGCTGTCGGCGCTGGCGTAGCGGATGGCGTTGGCCAGCAGGTTGCTCAGCGCCCGGCGGAACAGTTGCGGATCGGCGCGTAGCTGGCCGCTGACCTGGATGTCGAGGCTCAGCCCACGTTCCTCGGCCAGCCCTTCGAAATACTCCGCCTGGCGCCGCAGTTCTTCGCCCAGGTCCAGGCGGCTGCGCTCCACCGCTGCCCGCACGTCGTCGGCGCGAGCGAGGAACAGGATGCTCTCGACCATCCGCGCGATGCGCTCCAGCTCTTCCTGGTTGGAGGCGATCAGCGCCTGGTACTCCTCGTTGCTGCGCGGCTGGCGCAGGGCCACCTGGCCGTGGCCCATCAGCGAACCGATGGGCGTGCGGATCTCATGGGCGAGGTCGGCGGAGAACTGCTGCAGGCGCTGGTAGCCGTCGTCGAGGCGTTCGAGCATGGCGTTGAACGACTGTGCCACCTGCTGCAACTCGGCAGGCGCGGCGGCGACGTCGAGGCGGGTATCCAGGCTGGTCGGATGGATCTCCGCCGCCTTCGCCGCCAGCGTGCGCAGCGGGCGCAGGCCGTGGCGCAGGACCAGCCAGCCGAGCAGGGCGGTGCCGAGGAACGCCAGCAGCACGGCGGCGATGACCCGGTCGCGGTACTGGGCGAGCATCCGCGTCTCGCCCAGCAGCAGGTGCGCGGCGGTGATCTGCAACGGCTCGCGGCCGCCGACCAGGACCTCGGCGGCGAGCACGCGCATCGGGATGCCGTCGTGGGTCAGCGCGGCGTGCACGACGGACGGATTCAACGCTTGGCCGGCGGCGACCACCCGTAGCGACGGCAGGCGTTCGTGGCGCGGGTTGACCGCGACGATCGGCGCCTCGCCGGGCTGACCGAGGAGCAGGATGTCCTGCTCGTTGCCGAGCATGTTCTCGAACAGACGCGGGCGCGCCTTCAGCTCGGCCAGGGTGAGGTTGTCGCGCAGCAGGTTGCGGAAGTGCTCGACCCGGCCGGCGACCATCACGTCGCTGCGCCGCAGCATCGCCTCTTCCACCGAGCGGTACAGGTAGAAGCCGACCGCGCTGACCACCAGCGCCGCCACCGCGGCGAACAGCAGCGCCGCGTAGAGGGTCAGGGAGCGGCGGGCGGGCACGGGCGCTCCTCGCAGACGTAACCGATGCCGCGCACGGTATGGATCAGCTTGTTCGGGAAGGGATTGTCGACCTTGGCGCGCAGGCGCTTGATCGCCACGTCGACGACGTTGGTGTCGCTGTCGAAGTTCATGTCCCAGACCTCCGAGGCGATCAGGGTGCGCGACAGCACCTCGCCCTCGCGGCGCATCAGCAGGTGCAGGAGGGCGAACTCCTTGTTGGTCAGGGCGATCACCTGCCCCTGGCGGCTGACCTTGCGCCGCAGCACGTCCAGCTGCAGATCGGCCAGTTGCACCTGCTCTGCCTCGCGGACCACGCCGCGGCGCAGCAGGGTACGGATACGCAGCAGCAACTCGGTGAAGGAGAAGGGTTTCACCAGGTAGTCGTCAGCACCCAGTTCGAGGCCGCGGATACGGTCTTGCAGCTGGTCGCGGGCGGTGAGGAAGAGCACCGGCACATCGTGCTTCTTGCGCAGCACTTCCATGATCTGCCAACCGTCCAGGCCGGGCAGCATCACGTCGAGGACCACCAGGTCGTAGCGGTTCTCCAGCGCCAGGTAGAGACCGTCGGCGCCGTGCTGCGACCAGTCGACCGCATAGCCCGACTCGCCGAGGCCCTTCTTCAGGTACTCGCCGGTCTTCGTATCGTCTTCGATCACCAGGATGCGCATGTCTCGTTCCCCCTCGTTCGCCGCCATTCTAGCCAGCGCGCGGCGCGGACTCGGTGACATTTTTGTCATGCGAAAGTCATCTCCGGGTACCGCCGGCGGGGCGACCATCGAGGCTCAACCCCACCGAGGATCGACCGATGCTTCGACTCAAGGCTTCCCCCGCGCTGCTCTTCGGCCTGCTCCTGGCCAGTGCCGCCAGCTTCGCCGCGCAACCGCCTGCGGGCATGCTGCAGCCGCTGCGCGGCACCATCCAGCAGGCCGCCGACGACCACCTGCAACTGAAGGCCCGCAACGGCCAGCAACTGACGGTCAGGCTCACCGACAAGACCGCGATCCGCGCCGTGTCGCTGGCGAAGCCGGAGGACATCCAGCCCGACAGCTTCATCGGCACTGCCGCCGTGCCGCAGCCCGACGGCACCCTGAAGGCCCTCGAGGTGCATGTCTTCGCCCCCAGCCTGCGCGGCAGCGGCGAAGGCCACCGGCCCTGGGAGAACGCCGATGGCAGCGCCTCGACCATGACCAACGGTACGGTCGGCAACCTGGTGGTCAGCCAGGGCCGGCGCATGACCGTGAAATACGGCGATGGCGAGAAGACCGTGGTGGTGCCGGACGACGTGCCCATCGTCAGCCTGGAGCCGGGCGAGCGCAGCCTGCTCAAGCCTGGCGCCAAGGTCGTGCTGTTCCCGCAGAAGGGCGCCGACGGCAGCCTCACCGCCCTGGCCATCTCGGTCGGCAAGGACGGCGTGACCCCGCCGATGTGAGGTTTCGCCGGGACGGCGCGTCCGTCCCGGCCGGGTTTCCTGGGAGAAAAGCCATGAACCGTGCGTTGCACGCCTGGCCGGTGAGACTCTGCCACTGGCTCAATGCCTATGCCATGGCCTGCCTGATCGGCAGCGGCTGGGGCATCTACAACGCTTCGCCGCTGCTGGATTTCCGTTTTCCCGCCTGGGCGACCCTCGGCGGCTGGCTCGGCGGTTCCATCGCCTGGCATCTCGCCGCCATGTGGCTGCTGCTCGGCAACGGCCTGTGCTACCTCGCCTACGGACTGTCCAGCGGGCATTTCCGTCGCGACTTCCTGCCTTTGAGCGCGGCCGGCGTCTGGCGCGACCTGCGCCTCGCCCTCGGCCTGCGCCTGGTCCATGAGCCGGGCCGCTACAACGCGGTGCAGCGCCTGCTGTACTGGCTGGTCCTGGCGCTCGGTGCGCTGCTGGTGCTGTCCGGGCTGGCGATCTGGAAACCGGTGCAACTGCACGGGCTGACCGCGCTGTTCGGTGGCTTCCAGGGGGCGCGCTGGGTGCATTTCCTGGCCATGGCCGGGGTCGTCGGGTTCGTCGTCGTGCACCTGCTGCTGGTGCTGTTGGTGCCGCGCACCCTGCTGCCGATGATCATCGGACGCGAGTGGCGGCGCGGACGGAGGAGCGAAGGATGAAGGGGCCGGAGAAGAAGCGCGCGAAGATCGCGGTCGACCCGTCCAGCGAGCGGCAGATGGTCGATTTGCAACGCCGCCTGCTGTTGCGCGGCGGCCTGTCCCTGGGCGCCCTGGCGATGCTCTCGGGGTGCCGGCTACAGGATGGCGATTCGGTCGACAAGGTACTCTGGGCCATGTCGCGCTGGAACGACCGGGTCCAGGCCTGGCTGTTCAGCCGTACGCGGCTGGCGCCGACCTTCGATCCGTCGCAGGTGGCCTCGCCGTTCCCCTTCAACGCGTTCTACCCGGCCTACAACGTGCCGGAGATCGACCTGCCGGAATACCGCCTGCAGGTTTCCGGGTGGGTCCGCGACAAGCGCCCCTGGAGCCTGGAGCAACTGCGCCGGCTGCCGCAGGCCAGCCAGGTCACGCAACTGATCTGCATCGAGGGCTGGAGCGCGATCGGCCAGTGGAGCGGAGTGCCGCTGCGCACCTTCCTGGAGCTGGTCGGCGCCGACACCTCGGCGAAGTACGTTGGCTTCAAGTGCGCCGACCGCTACTACTCCAGCCTCGACATGCCCAGCGCGCTGCATCCGCAGACCCTGCTGGCGCTGGAGATGTCCGGGCAGGCGCTGCCGGAGGAGAACGGCTATCCGCTGCGCCTGCGGATTCCCACCAAGCTCGGCTTCAAGAACGCCAAGCACGTGGTGGAGATCTTCGTCAGCAACAGCAATCCCGGAGGTTACTGGGAGGACCAGGGCTACAACTGGTTCAGCGGAGTCTGAGGCGGGAGAGTGCGGCTTGCCTCGGGCCATGCGCCCAGCGCGACAGGGATGGGAAAATAGGAAAGCCCGGCATCGAGCCGGGCTTTTCTCGCGCCTTGCGGCGTAACGAGCGGTCAGGCGGTGCGCAGGTCGAAACGGCTCATGCTGCGATGCAGGCGGTCCACGGTCTGTTCGCTGCCGTTGTCGGCGATGCGCAGTTCGACGCTGGACATGTCCTGGTGCAGCCGGTCGATGGTGCGGCTGGAGCCGTCGGCGGCGAAGGCGGCGTTGGCGGTCAGGGTGGCGAGGGCGAGGCCGAGGATCAGGGAAGCTTTCATGACGGTGACTCCGAGTGGGTTGTCGATTGCGTTGGAGTCATTTTCAGTTCGGATAAGTCGATTTAAAAACGAAGTGCGATGATAGTGTCTATCGACATGGGTGATTATGTGTTTTCTTATTATTTATCAGTAAGTTAGTTGATTATTTTTGTGATGTCGAAGATTTCGTAAAGGATAGTTAGCTTTTCTCTATTTAATCGATAAATTGGATAAATAAGGCGAAAAGAAAAGCCGGCGCTGCGGGCGCCGGCTCTCGGACGGGTCTTGCTCTGGAGTCAGGCGAGGTCGTCGAGGATGTCGGCCATGTCGTCTGCGTGTTCTTCTTCCTGGGCCAGGATTTCCTCGAAAATGCGTCGGGTGGTGGGGTCGTCGTTACCGAGGTAGGTGATGATCTCGCGATAGCTGTCGATGGCGATGCGCTCGGCGATCAGGTTCTCGGTGACCATGTCCTTCAGGGTCTTGCCTTCGACGTATTCGGCATGGGAGCGCTCCTCCAGGCCGCGCGGATTGAAGTCCGGCTCGCCGCCCAGTTGCATGATGCGCTCGGCCAACTGGTCGGCATGCTGCATTTCCTGGTTGGCGTGCTCGAGGAACTCGGCGGCGGCGATGCTCGCCTTAAGGCCGGTGGCCATGAAGTAGTGGCGCTTGTAGCGCAGGAAGCAGACCAACTCGGTGGCGAGCGCTTCGTTGAGCAGGCGCAGGACGGTCTGGCGATCGGCCGAATAGCCTTCGGTGACCGCGCCTTCCTGGATGTTCTTGCGGGCACGGTCGCGAAGGGTCTGGACGTCCGTCAGTTGAACGGTGGTCATCGGTTTTCTCCTTGAGGCTGATCCGGTGAAAAGGGCCGGCTCTGCGGCCGGCTTTTTCTGCTTACCTAAGGTGTGAGTCCCACGCGGTCGAAAAAGTTTTATCGACCCGCCGCCGAACTGGCCTTTTGCCTGAAATGCGTGGGACGGGGAGCAATGCCGGCGTTTCGCCGGTCCTAACGGAACGGGCCGGCGTATTCGCGCTGGCGAGTCCATGGGCCAGCCTGCACACTGACGGGCTGAGCGAGGCGCGCTGCCGCGCCTGCCCGACAACCGACGCGGCGAAAAGGAGTTGTGCATGACGCGCGGCCGAAAGATCCTGACCTGGAGCCTCGCCAGCCTGGTCCTGCTGCTGGCGGCGTTGGTGGTGTTTATCGCCACCTTCGACTGGAACCTGATCAAGCCCACCCTCAACGAAAAGGTCTCGGCGGCGCTGAACCGCCCGTTCGCCATCAACGGCAACCTCGCCGTGGCCTGGCGCCGCGAGGAGGGCGAGGAAGGCTGGCGCGCCTGGATCCCCTGGCCGCGCTTCAGCGCCGAGGACATCACCCTCGGCAACCCGGAGTGGACGGCGGGCAAGACCAAGGCGAGCGAGTTCGCCAGCCTGGAACGCATCGAATTCCGCCTCGCGCCGTTGCCGTTGCTCTGGCAGACCATCCGCATTCCACAGATCAAGCTGACCCAGCCGCGCGCCGACCTCCTGCGCCTGGCCGACGGCCGCGCCAACTGGGATTTCGACCTGCCTGCCAGCGACAGCGACGAGCCGTCCGCCTGGCAACTGGACATCCGCGAGATCGGTTTCGACAAGGGTAGCGTCAGCCTCGACGACCAGCGTTTGAAGACCCGCCTGGAAGTGCTGGTCGACCCGCTCGGCAAGCCGGTGCCGTTCGGCCAGTTGGCCGGCAAGGCGCTGGCCACGGGCGATGCGGCGGACGCCCAGGACTATGTGTTCGGCTGGAAGGTCAAGGGCACCTACAAGGGCCAGGCTCTGGCCGGCTCGGGCAAGGTCGGCGGGATGCTGGCGTTGCAGGATGCGAGCAAGCCCTTCCCGCTACAGGCCGAGGTCAGTGCCGGCAGCACCCGTGCCGCGGTGGTCGGCACCCTGACCGACCCGCTCAACCTCGGCGCCCTCGACCTGCGCCTGAAGCTGTCCGGGACCAGCATGGCCAATCTCTATCCGCTGACCGGCATCACCCTGCCGGACACTCCGGCCTACTCCACCGACGGACACCTGCTGGCGCGGCTCAAGGAGGAGGGCGGCGCACTGTTCCGCTACGAGAACTTCAACGGCAAGGTCGGCGCCAGCGACCTGCACGGCAGCCTGACCTTCGTCGCTCGCCAGCCTAGGCCGAAGCTGTCCGGAAAGCTGACCTCCGAGCAACTGCGCTTCGCCGACCTCGGCCCGCTGATCGGCGCCGACAGCAATGCCGAAAAACAGAAGCGCGGGCAGACCAGCCGCCAGCCGGGCGACAAGGTGCTGCCGGTGGAGGAATTCCGCACCGAGCGCTGGCGCGACATGGACGCCGACGTGGAATTCACCGGCAAGCGTATCGTCCACAGCGACCAGTTGCCGATCAGCGACCTCTATACCCATCTGGTGCTCAACGACGGCCTGCTGCGCCTGGAGCCCCTGCGCTTCGGCGTGGCCGGCGGCAAGCTGGAGTCGGACATCCGCCTGGACGGCGGCAAGCAGCCGATGCAGAGCCGAGTGAAGATGAGCGCGCGGGGCTTCAAGCTGAAGCAGTTGTTCCCCGGCTTCGCGCCGATGCAGACCAGCTTCGGCGAGCTGAACGGCGACGCCAGTCTCAGCGGCAGTGGCAATTCGGTGGCGAAGATCCTCGGCGGCGCCGATGGCGAATTGAAGATGCTGATCAACGACGGCGCGATCAGCAAGGGCCTGACCGAAATCGCCGGCCTCAATGTCGGAAACTACCTGGTGACCAAGCTGTTCGGCGACGACGAGGTGAAGATCAACTGCGCGGCCGCCGACTTCGGCCTGCAGAAGGGCCTGATGACCAGCCGGCTGTTCGTCTTCGACACCGAGAACGCGCTGGTCAACGTCGACGGCACGGTGAACTTCGCCAACGAGAAGCTCGACCTCGATGTCACCCCGCACAGCAAGGGCCTGCGGATCTTCTCGCTGCGCTCGCCGCTGTACGTGCGCGGCACCTTCGCCAAGCCCGACGCCGGGGTCCACGCCGGGCCGCTGGTGGCGCGCGGCGCGGGAATGATCGCCCTCGGCGTGGCGGTGGGCCCGGCGGCCAGCCTGCTGGCGCTGGTGGCGCCGAGCAAGAGCGACGACAACCAGTGCACCGCCCTGCTGCAACGCATGCGCCAGCCGGCCAAGGCGCCGGCCGGCAAGCGCTGAGTCAGTAGATGGGGATATACAGGTCGACTTGCGAGTTCGGATCCAGCGGTCCGCGGAAACGCTGGTCGTAGTATTCGAAGTCGACCCCCGCCTTGGGCTCCAGGCCGCGTTCGGCGAGCAGGTGGCTGTAGATCGCCTGGAAGCTCTCGGCGATCTGCGGCGCCGTGCCCTTGTGGGTGAACACCGCGTACTTCTGCGCCGGCACCTGGAAGCGCACCATGCCCTCCGGCACCGGCCAGCCTTCCTGCACCTCGAATCCGGCGACGTAGTGGAATTCACCGTTGGGCTGCTGCGCGCAGATGCCATAGGAGACCTCGGGATCGTGCTTGCCGGCGATCTCGTGCTCGCGCGGGATGAAGCGCTCCCAGAGCTGGCCGATGGTGTCGCCGGGGGCGCTGCCGAAGTATTCCATGCCCACCACGCTGAAGGCGGGACGTTCGACGATTCGTGCATGCATGTTGCGGATCCTCCAGTGGGCGAGCGTCGCCAGGGTTCGGTCGAGTTCCGCCAGCAGGCGCTGGCGGGCGCTTATTTCTTCGCGCAGGGTGTGCTGGTGTCGTTGCAGGAAATGCCGCAGGCGTTGCGGGTCGTCCAGCGCGCCATCGCGTTTCAGGCGGTCGATGGCTTCCAGCGGAACGTCCAGCCGGCGCAGCGCGAGTATGCGCGAGAGCTGCTCGATCTGTTCCGGCTGGTAGTAGCGGTAGCCGTTGTCGCTACCGGTGCGCGCGGGGACGAACAGGCCGATGGCATCGTAGTGGCGAAGCGTCTTGGTGGAGATCTCGAAGATTCGCGCCAGTTGGCCGATGGTGAGCATTTCCGGTTCCTGCTGCGGGATACCGGCAGACTACGGATTGCCCCTGGGGCAAGGTCAAGGGGTTTGTGCCGGTGCGCACTTTCTCTGAACGTCCGCCGTCGCCTCCCGGTCCCAACAGTGAACCCATCGCAAAGGGAGATATCCCCATGCCCCGTGGCGACAAGAGCAAGTACAGCGACAAGCAGCAGCGCAAGGCCGAGCACATCGAGGAGAGCTACAAGGCCAAGGGTGTGAGCGAATCGGAAGCCGAGGCGCGCGCCTGGGCGACGGTGAACAAGCAGTCCGGCGGCGGCGAGCGCAAGGGCGGTTCCGGCCGCGCCAAGAGCGAGACGGCCAAGCGCGCCGACCGCAAGGACTCGGCCCATCGCGCCGCCCAGGCCCGCTCAGGGAGACCGGCCAACCGCGGCTCGGCGAGCCGTGGCAAACGTCAAGGCAGCACCTCGGTGAGCGAGATGACCCGCGAGGAATTGATGCAGCTGGCGCGCAAGCGCGACATCCGCGGTCGTTCGACGATGCGCAAGGCCGAACTGATCGAGGCCCTGTCCCGGGCCTGAACGCAGACGCCCCGCCTCCGTAAGGAAGCGGGGCGTCGAGCCGTCAGGGGCGGGCGTCGCGCTCGTGGCGGTCCAGCTCGGAGCAGCTCAGGAAGCCCGAGCCGTCGACCTTGCCGCTGCCGTCGAAACTGACGTAGAACGGCTGCTGCTGGCCGTCCTTGTTGAGGATGTAGCTGTTGCAGCTCCCCGGTTTCATCAGGCGCTTCTGGGTGCCGGAAGGCGTGCCGCCGATGCGCAGGACTTCCTGCTGGCTCATGCCTTTCTCGACATCCTTGACCAGCGGTTCGTTGCGGAAGGTGATGTAGTTGACCGGGTTCTGCACCTTGGTCGACGCGCAGCCGGCCAGGGTTGCCATCACGAACAGTGCCGCCAGTGACTGCTTGTACATGCTGTGACTCCTTGTGGTTGAGCGGTGCTTGCCAACATTGGAACGCAGGCCCTCGCGCAGAGTTCGCCCGGAATCGCGGCGGATTGCCTCAGACCTTCTCCAGGGCCCGGTGCGGCAAGGGGGGCAGCTGGATATCGATGGCGTCGCCGGGGCGAACCTCGCCGTCTTCCAGGACGATCGCCATCACCCCGGCCTTGCGAATCAGGTTGCCCTGTTCGTCGCGGCCGAGCACGGCGGCGGTCAGTCCGGGCTGGTAGTTGTCCAGCTGCGAGCAGGGATTGCGCAGGCCGGTCAGCTCGACCAGGGCGCTTTCCCCCAGGCGCAGGCGGGTGCCGGTGGGCAGGCCGAGCAGGTCGACGCCACGGGTGGTGATGTTCTCGCCCATGGTCCCCGGGCCGATGGCGAAGCCGCTGGCGCGTAGCTCGTCGTGCAGTTCCTCGTGGATCAGGTGGACCTGGCGCAGGTTCGGCTGGGTCGGGTCCTGCCGCACCCGCGAGCGGTGCTTTACGGTGACGCCGTGGTGGGCGTCGCCCTCGACGCCGAGGCCTTTCAGGAGGCGGATGGCGGGACGCACCTGCTTGCTGAACGCGTGGGTGGCGCAGAGGCTCACCGCGATGACCTGTTGCATGGAACTCCTCCTCGTGCGAAGCGTCAGTCTAGCCGCGAAACATGACGCTTGTCGCAAGCGCACAGGACGCGTTCCCAGCCCCTGCAAAGCCCGCCGCAGTCGCTAGACTTCAGCGCACCTGCATGCGAACGTGCAGCCCTTCAAGGAGAGTTCGATGAATATCCTGCGTATCCCGATGTTCGTATTGGCCATGGCCGTCTCGGCCCATGGTTTCGCTGCCACCGCGCAGCAGGAGAAGATGACCGCCTGCAACGCCGAGGCCACCACCAAGGCGCTCAAGGGCGACGAACGCAAGGCGTTCATGAGCGGCTGCCTGAAGGCCGGCGCGCCTGCCGGCGGCAAGGCCACCGCCCAGCAGGAGAAGATGAAGAGCTGCAACGCCGACGCCAGTGCCAAGTCGCTCAAGGGCGACGAACGCAAGGCGTTCATGAGCAGTTGCCTGAAGGCCGGCGGCAGCGCCAAGGCGGCGACCCAGCAGGAGAAGATGAAGACCTGCAACGCCGACGCCACCGCCAAGGCGCTCAAGGGCGACGAACGCAAGGCGTTCATGAGCACCTGCCTGAAGAAGTGAGCCCCACCCTCGTCGGGCTCGGTGTGGCGGCGGATAACGCCTGTGGCGCTATCCGCCCTGCGGACGGGTGTGGCGTGGTCTTGGCGTAGGGCGAATAACCGCTCGCGGTTATCCGCCATGGCGGGCCCGGTGTGACCTTATCCCCCTATAGGGCAGGGGCGCGGCCAGGGCGGCTCAGCCGTAGCGCTTCTTCGCCTCGATGGCCAGGCCGCTGCCTATGCTGCCGAACAGGTTGCCCTCGACATGACGGGCGTTGGGCAGCATCGCCGAGACGCTCCGGCGCAGCGCCGGAATGCCGCTCGAACCGCCGGTGAAGAACACCGTGTCGACCCGGTCCGGGTCGACCCCGGCCGAGGCCAGCAGTTGCGCGACGCTGTTGCGCACGCGCTCCAGCAGTCCGTCGACGGCGTTCTCGAACAGCCCACGGGTCAGCTCCACGCCGAGCCCGGCCTCGATGCGCTCCAGCGAGAGGTGCAGGCGCTCGGTTTCGGTCAGGCGGATCTTGCTGTCTTCCACCTGCATCGCCAGCCAGTGCCCGGCGCGTTCCTCGATGAGCCTGAAGAGGCGGTCGATGCCGGTGCTGTCGACGATGTCGTAGCGCATGTTCTTCAGCGCCAATTGCGACTTCTGCGCGTACACCGCGTTGATGGTGTGCCAGGTGGCCAGGTTCAGGTGGTAGCTGGTGGGCATGAAGGCGTCGCTCTTCATCCGGCTGCCGTAGCCGAACAGCGGCATCACGCCTTCCAGGCTGAGCTGCTTGTCGAAGTCGGTACCGCCGATGTGCACGCCGCCGGTGGCCAGGATGTCGTCCTGGCGCTCGGCCAGGTTGCGCCGCTCCGGCGCCAGGCGCACCAGGGAGAAGTCCGAGGTGCCGCCGCCGATGTCGACGATCAGGACCAGTTCCTCGCGCTGGATGCAGCGCTCGTAGTCGAAGGCCGCGGCGATCGGTTCGTACTGGAAGGAAACCTCCTTGAAGCCGAGCTTGTTGGCCACCTGCACCAGGGTGTCCTGGGCCTCGCGGTCGGCCTCCGGGTCGTCGTCGACGAAGAACACCGGGCGACCCAGCACCACCGCGTCGAAGGCTTGCCCGGCGGCGGCCTCGCCGCGCGCCTTGAGCTGGCCGATGAACAGGCCGAGCAGGTCCTTGAACGGCAGGGCGCTGCCGAGCACGGTGGTCTCGCTCTTCAGCAGCTTGGAGCCCAGCAGGCTCTTCAGCGAGCGCATCAGCCGGCCCTCGTAGCCCTCCAGGTACTCGCCGAGCGCCTGGCGGCCGTAGACCGGGCGGCGCTCCTCGACGTTGAAGAACACCACCGAGGGCAGGGTGATCTTGCCGTCCTCCAGCTCGATCAGCGGTTCGACCTCCGGCCGCCACCAGCCGACGGTGGAGTTGGAGGTGCCAAAATCGATGCCCAGGGCGCGGGCGGCGGTGCTCGGGTTCATGGCGCGAAACGGTCCGGGAAAAAAACGGCCGCGCAGTGTATGCGAGAGCGTCGTAGATTTCACCGCCGGCGATCGGCAGGAAGCGTCCTGGGACGTCCGTGCGGGCCGCCCCGACCTTTGTATACGGATTTGCCAAGGGGCCTGCGCATGGTGCTATGTTGGCGCTGCTTTCCCACTCCGTCTTGCCGTGTTGTCCTGGATTTCGCCATGCATAGAGCCTCACACCATGAGTTGCGTGCGATGTTTCGCGCGCTGTTGGACTCCTCCCGTTGCTACCACACCGCTTCCGTGTTCGATCCCATGTCGGCGCGTATCGCCGCCGACCTCGGCTTCGAGTGCGGCATCCTCGGCGGTTCGGTGGCTTCCCTGCAGGTCCTGGCGGCGCCGGACTTCGCCCTGATCACCCTCAGCGAATTCGTCGAGCAGGCCACCCGCATCGGCCGGGTGGCGCGCCTGCCGGTGATCGCCGACGCCGACCACGGCTACGGCAACGCGCTGAACGTGATGCGTACGGTGGTCGAACTGGAGCGCGCCGGAATCGCCGCGCTGACCATCGAGGACACCCTGCTGCCGGCGCAGTTCGGGCGCAAGTCCACCGACCTGATCTGCGTCGAGGAAGGCGTCGGCAAGATCCGCGCGGCCCTGGAGGCGAGGGTCGACCCGGCGTTGACCATCATTGCCCGGACCAACGCCGAACTGATCGACGTCGATGCGGTGATCCAGCGCACCCTGGCCTACCAGGAAGCCGGCGCCGATGGTATCTGCCTGGTCGGCGTGCGCGACTTCGCCCACCTCGAGGCGATCGCCGAGCACCTGCACATCCCGCTGATGCTGGTCACCTACGGTAATCCGCAACTGCGCGACGACGCCCGCCTGGCGCGGCTCGGCGTGCGTGTCGTGGTCAACGGCCACGCCGCCTATTTCGCCGCGATCAAGGCGACCTACGACTGCCTGCGCGAGGAGCGCGGTGCGGTGGCCTCGGACCTGACCGCCTCGGAGCTGTCGAAGAAGTACACCTTCCCCGAGGAATACCAGGCCTGGGCCCGCGACTACATGGAAGTCAAAGAGTAGGCGATTTCAGGCCAGGCCCATGTTGCGCTGCCGCGCCTGCAGGTCGGCGGCGCCCGCCAATGCGCAGAAGGTCGCAGGGCGACAGTCTGGTTCAGGATCGCCCGGAGCGCTCGCGTCGCTTGCGTTCGCGGTAGGCGGCCTGGTTGGCCAGGCGCCGCTGCGCCGAACCGGGGCGGTTGGCCGACTGGGCGCGGTACAGGCGCTGGGCGTAGACCAGTTCCATGTAGCGTTGCATCGCCCGGCTGTTGAACAGCAGCCAGGCACAGGCGCCGCCGCCGAGCGCCACCAGGCCCGACGTCTCGCCGCTGGCCAGGCGCAGCAGGAGCCCGGTGGCGACCAGCAGCAGGCTGGCGTCGCGGGCCAGGCGCGGGCCGAGGCTGGCGCCACGGGAGAGCAGGGCGATCAGCCACAGCCAGGCCGCCAGCAGCGGCAGGGCGGAGAGCCAGCCCAGCGGCCGCAAAGGAGCCTCCGGCAATGCCAGGCGCAGCGCGGCAAGACCCAGCGGCGCGGCACCGAGCAGCAGCGCCAGGCTGCCGAGCAGCGGTGCGTAGAGACCGGGATGACGGCGCGGATACAGGCCGTGCAGTTGCCGGACGCTATAGCGGTCCTCCGGCGCCGGCAGAGCGAACGGATCGCCGGCGAGCGCGGCGTCGAGCTGGCGGCCCTGGTCGATCAGGTGGGCGAGGCGGCGGAACGGTCCCATCATGCGGTGTACCTCCAGGCTTGGCTGGCGATTGTGCCACGCCAGGCCGATGGTCGCGCCGCCCTTGCAAAGCCGCGGGCGAACGCCCATATCTGGAGGTTCCAGGGTTTCAGCCAGAGGAGTCAGTCATGGCCAGCGGGTGGGCGAACGACGGTGCGGTGCAGGAACAGATCGACAGCACGATCGAGGATGCCATCGCTCGTGCGCGCAGCCAGTTGCCTCGTGGCGAGAGCCTGACCCATTGCGAAGAGTGCGACGCGACTATCCCCGAAGCGCGGCGCCGAGCGATTCCCGGCGTGCGCCTGTGCGTCAACTGCCAGGCCGAGCACGACAGGGAACAGGCGAAGTTCAGCGGCTACAACCGCCGCGGCAGCAAGGACAGCCAGTTGCGCTGAAGGCCTGCCTCAGTTTTCCCGATAGCGTTCCTTCACCCATTGCTCCACCGGCGACAGGGTGCGCATTCCCACGCCCAGCGGATCGTCCATGTCATGCTGGCTGGAGGCGGTCCAGCGCGGGTCGATGAAGGACCAGGCCAGGCCCGCCGGGCCCTGGTCGCGGTAGGTACCGAAAACGTCGTTGAGGCCCAGCGGCTCCGCGTTGCGCAGCCATTGCCCGTTGAAGCCGTCGCCGTTGATGGTGCGGTCCGAGATCCAGCGACCGTCGTCGTAATGGAAAGCCATCACTCGCCAGCGATGCTCGCACCAGTGGCAGGCGTCGTCGTCGACGTAGAAGGCTTCGACGAAGATTTTCTTCCCGCCGATGTCGAGGAAGGTCGAGTAATCGTCGGTATGGCGCGGGGCCAGGGTCAGTCGGCTGCCGTCGCCGAGGTCGATGAAGCGATCGGGGGCGTAGGGCGAGCGCGGCGAAAGGCTCATCAGGACCCTGGCGTAGTCGTCCCGCTGCGGCGGGTCGGCGACCAGTGCCTGGCGCTCCGCGGCGGTCAGCGCGAAGCGCTCGCTGCCTCGGCCGACCACGTCTTCCAGCTGACGCTGGTCGCGCGGCAAGGTGCCGTCGAGCCCGGCGTACAGGTTGACCGCCTGGATGAACCGGGCGACGTCGATGTCGAGCATTTCCGGATAGCCGGAATGGGCGGTCAGCGCGCCGTCCTTCAGGTCGTAGATCACCGACCAGCGCGTCCCTCCCGAACCGCCGGCGTAGGACAGGTAGCCCAGGCGCAGTTCGTCGCGGCCGTCGCCGTCGTAGTCGGCGACTTCCAGTTGGCTGAGGCTGAACAGCTGGGGGAAGGCATAATCGGTTTCGAACTGCTCGCGCGGTTTCCGCTTCGCGTCCGGATCGAAGGGGACCAACTGGATCTTCCGGTATTCCCGGAGGCTCAGCTCGACCATGTTCTTCTGGATATCCAGGAACGGGGAGAGGTTGAGCAGCGAGGAGAGGAGGCCGGGTTCGGCGATGTAGAACACCTTCACCAGCGGCAGGTTGGTCCGTCCCTGGTTCCGCTCCAGGCGCTCGATGACCTGGTCGTCCATGGCGAAGGCCTTGCCGACGAAGCGCCGATTGCCGTAGGCGACCAGGAATTTCTCGCCGAAGCCGAGCAGGTCGGCGCCCTTGATCTCCACCTCGTAGTCCGCCGGAAAGCGCGCGAGGATGGCTTGGCGCAGCATCACGTCCTTCTTGCTGATGGGAATCTCGCCGTACTGGTAGAGCTGGTAGGTCCAGTAGAGGAAGTAGCTCACCACGACGATGGCCGTCGCCTGGAAGGCCTTGGCCAGATACGGGGTGGAAGCGTTGCGGGACGATTGGCGGGAGGACATGGACGGACTGCCGGCGGCTACGGGTAGGCGCCATTGTCGCCGCTAGCGCCGACAAGCCAAGCTGTCCGAACGGAGCGGTCGACGTCCCGGCGTGGCGCCGGGACCCGTCGCGTGGGAATCAGAACAGGAAATAGCGCTGCGCCATCGGCAGCACGTCCGCCGGTTCGCACCAGAGCAACTGGCCGTCGGCGCGTACCTGGTAGTTCTGTGCGTCGACCTCGATGGTCGGCAGGTAGCCGTTGTGGATCAGGTCGGTCTTCTGCACACCGCGACAGCCGCTGACCACGCCGATGGCCTTGCGCAGGCCGAGCTGCTGCGGTACGCCGGCGGCGAAGGCGGCCTGGCTGACGAAGGTCAGGCTGGTCGCGTGGCGGCTGCCGGCGTAGCTGGCGAACATCGGCCGGTAGTGCACCGGCTGCGGCGTGGGGATCGAGCCGTTGATGTCGCCCATCAGGCTGGCGGCGATGGCCCCGCCCTTGAGGATTAGGCTCGGCTTGACGCCGAAGAAGGCCGGGCGCCAGAGCACCAGGTCGGCCCACTTGCCGGCTTCGACGGAGCCCACTTCATGGCTGATGCCGTGGGTGATCGCCGGGTTGATGGTGTACTTGGCGATGTAGCGCCTGGCGCGGAAGTTGTCGTTGCGCGCACCGTCGCCGTCGAGGCGGCCGCGCTGGCGCTTCATCTTGTCGGCGGTCTGCCAGGTGCGTGTGATCACTTCGCCGACCCGGCCCATGGCCTGGCTGTCGGAGCTGATCATGCTGAACGCGCCGAGGTCGTGGAGGATGTCCTCGGCGGCGATGGTCTCGCGGCGGATGCGCGACTCGGCGAAGGCCACGTCCTCGGCGATGGCCGGGTCGAGGTGGTGGCAGACCATCAGCATGTCCAGGTGCTCGTCGATGGTATTGCGGGTGAACGGCCGTGTCGGGTTGGTCGAGCTGGGCAGCACGTTGGCGAAGCCGCAGGCCTTGATGATGTCCGGTGCGTGGCCGCCACCGGCGCCCTCGGTGTGGTAGGTGTGGATGGTGCGGCCCTTGAAGGCGCCGAGGGTGGTCTCGACGAAGCCGGATTCGTTGAGGGTGTCGGTGTGGATCGCCACCTGGATGTCGTGGCGCTCGGCGACCTCCAGGCAGTTGTCGATCGCCGCCGGGGTGCTGCCCCAGTCCTCGTGCAGCTTCAGGCCGATGGCGCCGGCGAGCACCTGCTCCTCCAGCGGCAGCGGCAGGCTGGCGTTGCCCTTGCCGGTGAAGCCGATGTTCATCGGGAAGGCGTCGGCGGCCTGGAGCATCCGCGCCATGTGCCAGGGACCGGAGGTGCAGGTGGTGGCGTTGGTCCCGGCGGCGGGGCCGGTGCCGCCGCCGATCATGGTGGTGACCCCGCTCATCAGCGCCTCTTCGATCTGCTGCGGGCAGATGAAGTGGATGTGCGTGTCGATGCCGCCGGCGGTGAGGATCATGCCCTCGCCGGCGATCACCTCGGTGCCGGCGCCGATGGCGATGTTCACCCCGGGCTGGATGTCCGGGTTGCCGGCCTTGCCGATGGCCTGGATGCGCCCGTCCTTGAGACCGACGTCGGCCTTGACCACGCCCCAGTGGTCGAGGATCAGCGCATTGGTGATCACCGTGTCGACCACCTGCGCCGCGCCCAGCTGGCTCTGGCCCATGCCGTCGCGGATGACCTTGCCGCCGCCGAACTTCACTTCCTCGCCATAGACGGTGAAGTCCCGTTCCACCTCGATCCACAGGTCGGTGTCGGCCAGGCGCACGCGGTCGCCGACGGTGGGGCCGAACATGTCGGCGTAGGCTTGTCTGCTGATTTTCATCGAACGCTCCTTTGGCGATCGTCGGTGTTCGCTGTCTTTGGTCGAACCTGGCCAGTGGGGCCCTAGAGGTCCCCCATCACCCGCCCGGCAAAGCCGTATACCCGCCGTCCGCCGCCGATTTCCACCAGCTCCACCTCGCGGCTCTGCCCCGGTTCGAAGCGCACCGCGGTGCCGGCGGCGATGTTCAGGCGCATGCCACGGGTGGCCGGACGGTCGAAGGCGAGGGCGTCGTTGACCTCGAAGAAGTGGTAGTGCGAGCCGACCTGGATCGGCCGGTCGCCGGTGTTCGCCACGCTCAGGGCGAGGGTGCGGCGGCCGGCGTTGAGTTCGATATCGCCGGGCTGGATGTCGTATTCACCGGGGATCATGGGGGCTCCTTGGGGCTCAGGGCGCGCTGCGCGTCGGGTCGAGGTTCAGTTGCATGAAGGTCAGGTCGAGCCAGCGGCCGAACTTCTGGCCCACCTGCGGCATCTGCCCGCTGATCTCGAAGCCGAGGCGCCGGTGCAGGCCGATCGAGGCGGCATTGCCGCTTTCGATGGCGGCCACCATGACGTGCAGGCCCTGGGCCCGCGCACGTTCGATCAGCGCCTGCAGCAGTTGCACGCCGAGGCCTTTGCCGCGCTGGTCGTCGCGCACGTAGACGGAGTGCTCGACGGTGCCGCGGAAGCCCTCGAAGGGCCGCCAGTCGCCGTAGGAGGCGTAGCCGAGCACTTCGCCGGCGGCGTCGCTCGCCACCAGGATCGGGTAGCCCTGGCGGGCGCGGGTGTCGAACCAGGCCTGGCGGTTGGCCAGGTCCACCGGGGTTTCGTTCCAGATCGCCGTGGTATTGCCCACGGCGTCGTTGTAGATGGCGAGGATGCCGGGCAGGTCGGCGACGCCGGCGTCGCGGATCGAAGCGCTCATGGCCGGCCTCAGGCGATGGGCTGGTGGACGGTCACCAGCTTGGTGCCGTCGGGGAAGGTGGCCTCCACCTGGATGTCCGGGATCATCTCCGGCACGCCCTCCATCACCTGCTCGCGGTTCAGCAGGGTGGTGCCGTAGTGCATCAGCTCGGCGACGCTGCGGCCGTCGCGCGCGCCCTCCAGCAGGGCGGCGGAGATCAGCGCCACCGCCTCCGGGTAGTTCAGCTTGAGACCGCGTGCCAGCCGGCGCTCGGCGAGCAGGCCGGCGGTGAAGATCAGCAGCTTGTCTTTCTCGCGGGGGGACAAGTCCATCTCAGGTACTCCAGATGCGTGGGGGAACGGCCTCGCGGCCGAGCAGCGCCGGCCGCAGCAGGCGCCAGAGTTCGATCAGCCAGGCTCGCGCGTGCAGCGCCTCGTCGGCCAGGCAGCGCGCCACCAGCAGGCCGCCGGGCAACTGGCTGAGGTTGCCGCGGCCGGCGCAGGGGAGCGCGCGGCAGCGTTGCAGCAGGTCGGTGTCGATCTCGCCGCTGGCGACCAGGGTCGCCAGCACCGGATGCCCGGCGAGGCCGATCGGCGAGTCGAGCAGGCGGTCGCCGCCGTCGATGCGCTGGCGCTCGTGCCAGAGCAGGCGGTCGTCGCGACGGATGTCCAGGGCCGCGACGAAGTGGCCGCTGGCGAAGCGCTCGCCGCTGGCCGGGCGGCCGAGCGCGACCATGTCCCAGTAGAACAGGCGGGCGTCGCCGCGCAGCTGGATACGGGTTTCCAGTTCGGCCTGGGCGCCGGCGAAGACGATGCTTTCCTGCGGCAGCCATTCCAGGGTGGCGCCGGGCTCCAGGTGGATCTCCAGGGTCTGTCGCGACGGGCAGGCGGCGCGGTACCACTTGGCCGCGCCGGGGCTGGTGAGCTGGGCCCAGGCGCGTTCGCCGAGGCGCACGTCGAAGGCCAGGCTGTCGCCGCCGGCGATGCCGCCGGGCGGATGCACGAGGATGTGCTGGCAGACTTCCGGGCCTTCGGCGTAGAGGTGCTTCTGCACCCGCAGCGGTCCGGCGTGGCGCCGCGTCACCGGGCGGGTGGCGTCGCCGGCGCGGGCGTAGGCCAGCTCCAGTTGGGCGTGCCAGGCGGGGTGGAAGCTCAGGTCGGGGAGGGCGGCGGTCATCGGTCGGGTCAGGCCAGGGCCTTGCGCATGAACACGCGGCGGAATCCCTCTTCCTGGCGGCGTTCGTATTCGAGGTAGCCGACCCTGGCGTAGAGCGCGATGTTTTCCGTCATCCGCTCATTGGTGTAGAGGTACAGCGAGCGGTAGCCGAGGCTCGTCGCGTCGCGCTCGGCACGCTCCAGCAGTTGTCGTCCGATGCCCTGGCCCTTGCATTCGGGAAGCACGGCGAGGTTGTCGACGAGGAAGCCGTCGGCGGTTTCCCGGGTCACCAGCAGGCCGACCGGCTGGCCGTCGTGCTCGGCGATGAGGACCCGGTCGCTGGCGATCACCTCGTGGTAGTCCTGGGTCATCGGCCAGGGCTTGCGGCCGATCACCGCGATCCACGGGGCATAGGCGGCGGCGACGCAGAGCGCGGCGAAGCCCGCGTCGGCCTGGACGGCCGGGCGCAGAGTGACGGTCATTTCGACCTCCTGCGGAAAGACGAGGGCATAGAGATTGCCAGCGCAGGCCCCGGTTGCGCCAGCGGCAGTGTGTCCCAGTCCGTTCAAATCGCCACCAGCCCGCGCACGCCCTCGCTCTCCATGTCGCGGCCGCGGCCCTGCTGGACGATCTCGCCGCGCGCCATCACCAGGTATTGGTCGGCCAGTTCGGCGGCGAAGTCGTAGAACTGCTCGACCAGCAGGATCGCCATGTCGCCGCGCGCCGCCAGGCTGCGGACGACCGTGCCGATCTCCTTGATCACCGAAGGCTGGATGCCTTCCGTGGGTTCGTCGAGGATCAGCAGTCGCGGCTGGCTGGCCAGGGCGCGGCCGATCGCCAGTTGCTGCTGCTGGCCGCCGGAGAGGTCGCCGCCGCGGCGCTGTTTCATTTCGCGCAGGACCGGGAACAGCTCGTAGATGAAGTCCGGCACCGCCCGGGCGTCCCTGGCGCTGAAACGGGACAGTCCCATCAGCAGGTTCTCTTCCACCGTCAGCCGGGGGAAGATTTCCCGTCCCTGCGGCACGTAGGCGATCCCGGCGCGGACCCGCTGGTGCGGCCTGAGTCCGGTGAGCGAACGGCCTTCCCAGGCGACCTGGCCCTCGCGGGCCGGGACCAGGCCCATCAGGCAGCGCAGCAGGGTGGTCTTGCCCACCCCGTTGCGACCGAGCAGGCAGGTCACCTCGCCCACCTTCGCCTCGAAGCTCAGGCCACGGAGGATATGGCTACCGCCGTAGTACAGGTGGAGCTTGTCGACTTGCAGCATGGTTCTCTTCCATTTGTCCCGTGATGGTTCTTCACTGCGATTCCCAACCTGGCTCGGCGGATAACCGCGAGCGGTCATTCGCCCTACGCGACGGGCGCCACTTGGCAGGCGCTACCCGCCGAGCGGATGGCTGGCGTCAGCGACCGAGGTAGACCTCGATCACCTGTTCGTCGGCCTGTACCTCCGCCAGCGAGCCTTCGGCCAGCACGTGGCCCTGGTGCAGCACGGTGACATGGTCGGCGATGCTGCCGACGAAACCCATGTCGTGCTCCACCACCATCAGCGAGTGCTTGCGCGCCAGGGACTTGAACAGCTCGGCGGTGAATTCGGTCTCGGCATCGGTCATGCCCGCCACCGGCTCGTCGAGCAGCAGCAACTGCGGTTCCTGCACCAGCAGCATGCCGATTTCGAGGAACTGCTTCTGGCCGTGGGACAGCAAACCCGCCGGACGCTGCCGCGACTCCAGCAGGCGGATGGTGGCGAGCACCTCCTCGATGCGTTCCCTCTGCGTGCCGTCGAGCCGCGCGCGCAGGCTGGCCCACACCGACTTGTCGGCCCTCTGCGCCAGTTCGAGGTTCTCGAACACGCTCAGGGCCTCGAACACCGTGGGCTTCTGGAACTTGCGGCCGATCCCGGCCTGGGCGATCTGCACCTCGCTCATGCGGGTCAGGTCGAGGGTGTCGCCGAAATACGCGGTACCGCTCTGCGGGCGGGTCTTGCCGGTGATCACGTCCATCAGGGTGGTCTTGCCGGCGCCGTTGGGGCCGATGATGCAGCGCAATTCGCCGACGCCGATGTACAGGGTCAGGTCGCGCAGGGCCTTGAAGCCGTCGAAGCTGACGTTGATGTCTTCCAGGCTGAGGATGGTGCCGTGGCGCGCGTCCAGCCGGCCGCTGGTGGCGGCGCCCAGGCCGATGGCGTCGCGGCCGCTGCCGGCGGTATCGAGGCCGGGGTGGAAGGCCGGTTCGAGCATCAGGTGCGGGGTGGTCCTCATTGCTCCTTCTCCTTGCGCAGCAGGCCGAGCAGGCCGCGCGGCAGGTACAGGGTGACGACGATGAACAGCGCGCCGAGGAAGAACAGCCAGTATTCCGGGAAGGCCACGGTGAACCAGCTCTTCGCGCCGTTCACCACGCCGGCGCCGAGCAGCGGGCCGAGCAGGGTGCCGCGTCCGCCGAGGGCGACCCAGACGGCGGCCTCGATGGAGTTGGTCGGCGACATCTCGCTGGGGTTGATGATCCCCACCTGCGGCACGAACAGCGCGCCGGCGAGGCCGCAGAGCACCGCGCTCAGGGTCCAGACGAAGAGCTTGTAGCCGCGCGGGTCGTAGCCGCAGAACATCAGGCGGTTCTCGGCGTCGCGCAGCGCGGTGAGGACCCGGCCGAACTTGCTTCGCGCCAGGCGCCAGCCGAGCAGCAGGCTGGCCGCGAGCAGCGCGACGGTGGCGAGGAACAGGGCGGCGCGGGTGCCCGGCGCGGTGATCGGGAAGCCGAGGATGCTGCGGAAGTCGGTGAAGCCGTTGTTGCCTCCGAAACCGGTCTCGTTGCGGAAGAACAGCAGCATGCCGGCGAAGGTCAGGGCCTGGGTCATGATCGAGAAGTACACGCCGCGGATCCGCGAGCGGAAGGCGAAGTAGCCGAAGGCGAAGGCCAGCGCGCCGGGCACCAGCACTACCAGGCACAGCGCCCAGAGGAAGTGCTGGGTGCCGGCCCAGTACCAGGGCAGTTCGTTCCAGGAAAGGAAGGTCATGAACGCCGGCAGGCTGTCGCCGGAGGCCTGGCGCATCAGGTACATGCCCATGGCGTAGCCGCCGAGGGCGAAGAACAGCCCGTGGCCGAGGGACAGCAGGCCGGCGTAGCCCCAGACCAGGTCGAGGGCGAGGGCGACGATGGCGTAGCAGAGGATCTTGCCGGTCAGGGTCAGGCTGTAGGCCGAGAGGTGCAGCGCGCTGTCCGCCGGCAGCAGGTGCAGCAGCGGCATGGCCAGCAGCGTGGCGAAGGCTGCGCCGAGCGCGATAGCGGTGACGCGGCCGCCGGCCCGGCGGGCGAGGGTGACGGTGAGTGGCTGGTTCAATCGATGACCCTCCCTTTCAGGGCGAACAGTCCCTGCGGGCGTTTCTGGATGAACAGGACGATCAGCGCGAGGATCAGGATCTTGCCCAGCACCGCGCCGATCTGCGGTTCGAGGATCTTGTTCGCCACGCCGAGGCCGAAGGCGGCGAGGACGCTGCCGGCGAGCTGGCCGACGCCGCCGAGCACCACCACCAGGAAGGAGTCGATGATGTAGCCCTGGCCGAGGTCCGGGCCGACGTTGCCGACCTGCGACAGGGCTACCCCGCCGAGCCCGGCGATGCCCGAGCCGAGACCGAAGGCGAGCATGTCCACGCGCCCTGTGGGCACCCCGCAGCAGGCCGCCATGTTGCGGTTCTGGGTCACCGCGCGGACGTTCAGGCCGAGCCGCGTGCGGTTCAGCAGCAGCCAGGTGAGGAGCAGCACGAACAGGGCGAAGCCGATGATGACGATGCGGTTCCACGGCAGCACCAGGTTCGGCAGCACCTGGATGCCGCCGGACAGCCAGGCCGGGTTGGCTACCTCGACGTTCTGCGCGCCGAACAGCATCCGCACCAGTTGGATCAGCACCAGGCTGATGCCCCAGGTGGCGAGCAGGGTTTCCAGCGGCCGGCCGTAGAGATGGCGGATCACCGTGCGCTCCAGGGCCATGCCGATGGCGGCGCTGACGCAGAACGCCACCGGTAGCGCCAGCAACGGGTAGAGCGCCAGCCATTCCGGCGCCAGGCGCTGGAACAGCAGTTGCACCACGTAGGTGGAGTAGGCGCCGAGCATGAGCATTTCGCCGTGGGCCATGTTGATCACCCCGAGCAGGCCGTAGGTGATCGCCAGGCCGAGCGCCGCGAGCAGCAGGATCGAGCCCAGCGACAGGCCACTGAAGGCCTGGCCGAGCAGGTCGCCGACCAGCAGCCGGCGCTTGACCTGGGCCAGGCTGGTGGCGGCGGCGATGCGCACGCCTTCCTCCGGTTCCACCGCCGGGTCGAGCAGGTTCTCCAGGCGGGTTCGCGCAAGCGGATCGCCGGACTCGCCGAGCAGGCGCACGGCGGAAAGGCGTAGCGCCGGGTCGGGATCGCCGAGTTGCAGGTTGGCCAGGGCCAGGCCGAGGGCTTCCTTCACGCCAGCGTCGCTCTCGATCCGCAGGCGCGCTTCGAGCAGCGGCCGTTGCGCGGCCTTGGCGGTTTTCTGCAACTGCTGCGCGGCGGCCTGCCGCAGCGGCACTTCGTTGGCCACCAACTGGTGGCTGGCCAGGGCGGTGTTGAGCAGGCCGCGCAGGCGATTGTTCAGGCGCAGCGGCTTCGGCTCGCCGTCCGGCAGGGCGTTGCCTTCGGCGGCCTGGAAACGCTGGTCGGCGCCGAGGATGAATGGCTGCTGGCGGCTGTCCAGCGCAATGCGGTTGTGGCGCAGCGCTTCGAGAAAGGCCAGGCGATCGGCGTCGGGCGTCGCCGCCCAGTGTTCGAGCAGGTGGGCGCGACCGCCGTTGTCGGCAGCGGCGAAGTCCTGCGCCGGTCCGGCGTAGGCCGTCACCGCGAGAAGGGCGGCCAGGACCAGGACACAGGCATGGAGCGGGCGGGTGAGGAGGGCAAGGGGCATGCTGGGGTTCCTGGGCGACGTGCGGTATGGCCGGTCCCCCGCCCTCTCCCTGAAGGACGAGGGGGCCGTTAGGCGCGCGACCGGGGCGTTCCCGTTCCGTTCATGGGAACGCCTGGTCAGGGGGGCAGGGTTCTTCACGGCAGAACTCAGTTGCTCTTCAGCGCATGCTCCGGCTTCTTCTCGTTGCCCGGGATGAATGGGCTCCAGGGTTGCGCGCGAAGCGGCTCGGGGGTCTTCCAGACCACTTCGAACTGGCCGTCGTCCTGGATCTCGCCGATCATCACCGGCTTGTGCAGGTGGTGGTTGCTCTTGTCCATGACCAGCGTGTAGCCGGATGGCGCCTTGAAGCTTTGCCCGGCCATCGCCTCGCGAACCTTGTCGACCTCGGTGCTGCCGGCCTTTTCCACGGCCTGCGCCCACATGTGGATGCCGACGTAGGTGGCTTCCATGGGGTCGTTGGTCACCGCGGTGCCGTAGTTCGGCAGGTTCTTTGCCTTGGCGTAGGCTTTCCAGTCGGCGACGAACTTCTCGTTGACCGGATTGCTCACCGACTCGAAGTAGTTCCATGCCGCGAGGTTGCCGACCAGCGGCTTGGTGTCGATGCCGCGCAGTTCTTCCTCGCCTACGGAGAAGGCCACCACCGGCACCTCGGTGGCTTCCAGGCCCTGGTTGGCCAGTTCCTTGTAGAAGGGCACGTTGGAGTCGCCATTGACGGTGGAGACCACCGCGGTCTTGCCGCCTGCGGCGAACTTCTTGATGTCGGCGACGATGGTCTGGTAGTCGCTGTGGCCGAACGGCGTGTAGACCTCCTGGATGTCCTTGTCGTCCACGCCCTTGCTGTGCAGGAAGGCGCGCAGGATCTTGTTGGTGGTGCGCGGGTAGACATAGTCGGTGCCGAGCAGGAAGAAGCGCCTGGCGCCGCCGCCGTCCTCGCTCATCAGGTACTCCACCGCCGGGATCGCCTGCTGGTTCGGCGCCGCGCCGGTATAGAAGACGTTCGGCGAGAGTTCCTCGCCCTCGTACTGGACCGGGTAGAACAGCAATCCGTTGAGTTCCTCGAACACCGGCAACACCGATTTGCGCGACACCGAGGTCCAGCAACCGAAGACCACCGCGACCTTGTCCTGGGTCAGCAACTGGCGGGCCTTTTCCGCGAACAGCGGCCAGTTCGACGCGGGATCGACCACCACCGCCTCCAGCTTCCTGCCGTTGACCCCGCCCTTGGCGTTGATCTCGTCGATGGTCATCAGGGCCATGTCCTTCAGCGAGGTCTCGGAGATCGCCATGGTCCCGGACAGCGAGTGGAGGATGCCGACCTTGATGGTTTCGGCGGCCTGGATGGACCAGGACAGGCCCATGGAAGCGATGAACGCGGACAGCGTGAAGGCCTTGAGCAGACTGCGACGTTTCATTGGTGTTGTTCTCCATTCACCAGCGGTCGGGGCGGCAGTTTTCAGGAGGCGTCGTGCTTGTCGTCGGGCATCCGTCCGGTGGACGGCGGGGTGCGCACTGCGGCCTGGATCTCTTCGTCGAGGCTCCAGAGCAAAGGCTGTGCCTCTTCTTGGCGCTGGCCGGTATCGGTCGGCGAAAAGGCGCCGCGAGTCGCCGGGGAAGCATGCCGAGCAGGTCTGGCTATGCCGGGGAAGGCTGCGTTTTCAACGGGTTTTCGCCGGATATCGACGGAGAAGGCGCCGTGGGCTCCGGAAGGGGAGGCGTCGCGCTGACCTCCCTCCTTGCCGCCGGCGGCGCGTCCATGGGTACGCCGTCGCTCCGTCCTGGCACCACCGCGGTGCGTCAGGGCGCGGCATCCAGGGCGTCCGCCTCAGGCTGGTGCGCTCAGCCTGGGAACAGCGAACCCTTCAGGCCGGTGACGATGATCTGCGCCGCCAGTGCGCAGACGAACAGGCCCATCAGGCGACTGACGATCTGTAGTCCCTGGTCGCCAAGCAGGCGTTCGATGCGGTCGGAAAGATAGAGCGTGGTGCCGAGGGTCAGGCAGGCGAGGAAGATCGCCACCAGGGAGATCAGCTTGGCCTCCCAGCCCTGGCCGACGCCCATCACCAGCAGCGCGCCGATGGTGCCGGGGCCGACGGTGAGAGGAATGGTCAGCGGGACGATGGTCACGTCCTGCTGCACGTTGTCGCTCTGCACCGCCGCGCGGCCCTGGGCCATGCCCAGCGCGGAGATGAACAGCACGCTGCCGGCGCCGATGCGGAAGGCGTCGGCGGTGATACCGAAGAGGATGAAGATGTAGCGGCCGAACAGGTACAGCGCGACGCTGGCGATCAGCGCCGCCAGGGCCACCCGCCAGGCCATGCGCTTGCGGTCGCGCGGGCCGAAGCCGCGGCTGAGGCTGATGAAGCAGGACAGCACGAAGAAGGGGCTATAGAGCACCAGCATCTTCAGGTAGACGCTGAACAGCAAATGCATGGAGGCGCTTCCGGTCCGGGTGTGGGCATGAGCATAGCGTGCGACGGGCCGGCGCGATGTCCGGCGGGTTGGCAATATGCCGGTTCGCGTGGCATGTGACAACGAGGCCGGGTGTCGGCGGATAACGCCGTTGGCGTCATGCGCCCTACGGGAGGCGGGACCACCGGGGCGTAGGGCGAATAGCCGCTTGCGGTTATCCGCCGTGGCGGAAATGGCGGTATCGGTGGATAACGCCGTTGGCGTCATGCGCCCTACGGGAGTCGGGACCACCGGGGCGTAGGGCGAATAACCGCGTGCGGTTATCCGCCGTGGCGGAAGTGGCGGTATCGGCGGATAACGCCGTTGGCGTCATGCGCCCTACGGGAGGCGGGACCACCGGGG